>Ga0209922_100038_pt1 | contig 608940 bp, 617 predicted proteins | sample ThiBiot_500_biof_FD_183946 | JGI IMG/M metagenome (GOLD analysis project Ga0209922, IMG submission 183946) | Wastewater bioreactor microbial communities from Cape Town, South Africa - Thiocy_expt_500_biof (SPAdes) | ecosystem: Engineered > Bioreactor > Thiocyanate-remediating >...
ATTTTTTTTTCCTGAAAGCCGGTATCGCATTTCTTCTATGAACGTTGCCCTGATTGCGGGTGCAAAAGTAAAAACCTTTTTTGAAACTCGCAAATTTATTTTTGGAAATTTTTATTCCTTTTTTAAACCTGCTTCCTGCCAGTATTTACCTATGAACTTCGCCTTTATTGCGGGTGCAAAAGTAGCACCTTTTATTCGTTTTGCAAGTTTTTTGGTAACTTTTTTTCAAACTTTTTTGCAAGACGCTGGAAAACAGAAGCCTATAGACGAACTTTTTTTTAGACTTTTCTCAGGCGGGTTCACAGAAACCGGGAAAACAGGGATGAGGAATTGTAAGCAGGGTTATTTCTAACAGAAAATCAAGTAAAATTTATATACATATATATAGGTAATACAGGCAAAATATGTTTCAACTCCATCAAAAGCAATAAAAAAGGTAGCCTTTCGAGACTACCTTCTTCTGTTTGGGCTATAAAAACCCTATTATGTTTTCGATTTTGCTACTTTTTCATTCCATGATTTAGCTAATTCCTGGTAATTGATATTGATACCCGGGTTTTGTTTCGGGAGTCTGCCTTCTTCAAAAGCCCTTACCAATATGGTTTCAATTAGAAAATCTTCCGGTACATTATACGGATTGTATTGTGCTTTTAAGTTTATACTAAAAACGCGAGCGGTCTTATTGGCCCAAAATGCCTTCCATCCGCTTTTTTGCTCCTTAATTAAATCAAAAGTGGTAGACCCCGTTTGCCTATGGATTAACTTTACGAGAATTTGCCCATCTCTACTGGACAATTTCTTCAGCTGTCCTTCGAATTCATTCACGAGATATTTTTCTACAATCTTAAAGTACTTCTTCTTTTCTTTTTCGGTCTTTAGTTTAGCCATTCCCTTTTCTAACGCAACCAACCTTTCGGCTGTAGCCTTTGCATAAGGATATACGCGTTGTACTCTTCTTTGCAAAATCAGGAAATTCTTTTTACTTTCTTCATCAATCTCTCCTTTTAATATGAGTACTTCATCCAGCTGGACTACCTTAATTGTATCCGGCTGATTCAGGTACTCGTCATTTTTATCTACCTGTGCATTTAATGTATTAGATAAAAGGAAGAGTAAAAAGAAATAGTTTATAGTTTTCATTAAGTTTGATTTGTTATGTAAAATTATATAATATATGGATAACTGTAATTTCAAATTTATATTTTAGCCAAAAAATAATCATATGGCATCAAAATCTATACTCAAAAAGTCTTCACTTGATTTTCTGGAAAACTATCTGAACAATGCGTCACCTACCGGATATGAATCCGGAGGCCAAAAAATCTGGATGGACTATCTAAAACCATACGTCGATACTTTTATTACGGATACCTACGGAACTGCTGTTGGTGTCATCAACCCTGAAGCGAACTATAAGGTCGTTATCGAGGGACATGCCGATGAGATTTCGTGGTATGTCAATTATATTACTGAAAACGGTTTAATTTATGTAATCAGAAATGGCGGTTCGGACCACATGATTGCTCCTTCAAAACGCGTCAATATTCATACCAAAAATGGAATTGTAAAAGGTGTTTTTGGTTGGCCGGCTATCCATACCCGAAATCGTGGTAAGGAAGAAGGCGCCAGAATTGATAATATTTTTATTGATTGTGGTTGCGAAACAAAAGAAGAGGTTGAAAAACTTGGCGTTCATGTTGGCTGTGTTATTACTTATCCGGACGATTTCATGGTTCTGAATGAAAACAAATTCGTTTGCAGGGCTATCGACAACCGAATTGGCGGTTTTATGATTGCTGAAGTTGCCCGACTGCTTCACGAGAATAAAAAGAAACTGCCTTTTGGATTGTATATTACCAATTCCGTTCAGGAAGAAGTAGGCTTGCGCGGTGCTGAAATGATTACCAAAACCATCAGGCCTAATGTTGCCATAGTTACGGATGTTTGCCATGATTCGACCACACCAATGATTGATAAAAAAATTGAAGGTGATACTCAAATTGGTAAAGGACCGGTTGTTACTTATGCGCCTGCCGTTCAAAACAATCTTAGGGAATTAATCCTGGATACGGCAGAAGAAAAGAAAATCCCGTTCCAGAGATTGGCTTCTTCAAGAGTTACAGGAACCGATACGGACGCTTTTGCCTACAGTAATGGTGGTGTTGCTTCGGCATTAATCTCTTTGCCTCTTCGTTATATGCATACAACAGTTGAAATGGTTCATCGTGATGATGTAGAAAATGTGATAAAACTGATTTACGAATCTTTGCTTAAAATTAAAAACGAAGAAACGTTTACCTACTTTGGTAAATAACACCTTTATATAATATTTAGGTATAAAACAAAAGTCCCGTTATTGATGAGATAACGGGACTTTATTTTGATTGATGATTTCTTATGCTTTTTTATGCGCTTTTATAAGTTCAGCTGCTTCAGTAGCATTTGATAGCTCAGCATGTTTTAATGCTGTAAATCCTTTTTCATCTTTTGTGTTTACCTTCGCTCCGCTTTCCAAAAGTAATTTTACGATTTCTACCTTATTGTAGCGTGCAGCAAACATTAATGGTGTCATTCCATTTGAAGTAGCATTGACATCTGTACCAAATTCTATCATTCTTTTTACAGTTTCAACATCTCCTTTAGCAATAGCCTGACATAAAGGACTTACGTTTTTAGCTTTTACAACAACAGTGTTTTCTGTTAGGGAATTAGTGTTAGCTGCAATAGCAACATTTCCAAATGCAAGTAATGCAATTCCTAAGTAAACGATTGATTTTTTCATGATGATTGTGTTTTAAATTATTTTTTGATTTGATTGTTACTTAATAGACGACTGTTTTTTTCTTTTGTTACAGTATTTTATTTTTCTAACATAACTTTAACATTTAGCGTTTTATGCTCCCTGTTACTTTCACACTACAAAGAACAAAAAAACCACGCAGAGTGTGGTTATCAGATAATTATGATTGTGTTAGATTATTTATTCAGAAATTCAAGCACATTTTTTTCGATGCGCTCATGAATATTGGAGATATCGGCTTTAAAAAACTGTTCTCCTAAAATGTTTTCATACAATTCAATGTATCTTTCAGAAACTGATTCTACATATTCTTCTGTCATTTCCGGAATCTGCTGTCCTTCCTTACCTTGAAAGCCATTGGCAATAAGCCATTGTCTAACGAATTCTTTTGACAGCTGTTTTTGGGATTCTCCTCTCTCCTGTCTTTCTTCATAACCTTCTTTATAAAAATATCTTGAAGAATCCGGTGTATTGATTTCATCAATCAAAACGATTTTTCCATCTTTTGTTTTACCAAATTCATATTTTGTATCAACCAGAATCAAACCTCTGTCGGCTGCAATCTGCGTACCTTTATTATAAAGCACTTTTGTATAGTTTTCCAATACTTCATAATCTTCTTCAGATACGATTCCTTTTTCTAAAATTGCCTCTCTTGAAATATCCTCATCATGCTCTCCGTTATCTGCCTTGGTTGTGGGTGTGATAATTGGTTCCGGGAATTTATCATTTTCTTTCATCCCATCAGGCATTGCAACACCGCAGATTTCTCTTTTGCCGGCTGCGTATTCTCTTGCAGCATGGCCTGACAGGTAACCACGTATAACCATTTCTACTTTAAACGGTTCGCATAAATGGCCAACGGCTACGTTTGGGTCCGGTGATGCAATGAGCCAATTCGGAACAAGATGTGAGGTCATTTCCATGAATCGGGTTGCAATCTGGTTTAATATTTGTCCTTTATAGGGGATTCCTTTGGGTAAAACCACATCAAAAGCAGAAAGCCTGTCAGTAGCAATCATCACCAAAAGTTCGTCATTAATATTATACACTTCACGAACTTTTCCTCTGTAAACAGATTTCTGTTTCGGAAAATTAAAATTGGTAGTAGTTATTGTGTTGTTCATTTCTATGGTTGTTGTGTTGTTTGTAAAGATGCAAAAGTAATTCGTTTGGCAGAGATACACAAAAGAAAAGGCTCGAAATAATACCTATTAATTAGTACTTCCGAGCCTTAGTCATTTTAATAATTGTTTTAAAACAACTGGTTATTTTTACTATTTTATATGTTTCTGCTTTAGCCTGGTGTAAGACCAAAAACATCAACCTGTTGCGTTATACTTTAATTTAATTATACACTGCTATTCTCAATCGTGGTTTTCAATTTTTTTATAGGCTTCTATTACTTTCTTAACCAGTCTGTGACGAACAATATCCTTATCATCAAGATAGATGATTCCTATTCCGTCAATATCTTTTAGTACCAGTAAAGCTTCTTTTAATCCTGAAATTGTCCTTCTTGGCAAATCAACCTGTCCCGGGTCGCCCGTTATCATGAATTTAGCATTTTTCCCCATACGGGTCAGGAACATTTTCATTTGTGAATGTGTTGTATTCTGAGCCTCGTCAAGAATAACAAATGCATTATCAAGCGTACGTCCACGCATGAAAGCCAATGGTGCTATTTGTATGATTCCTTTTGTGATATAGTCTTCCAGTTTTTCGTTGGGCAGCATGTCCCGTAGGGCATCATAAAGCGGCTGCATATACGGGTCCAGTTTTTCTTTCATATCACCAGGAAGAAATCCCAGATTTTCTCCGGCTTCTACCGCAGGACGCGTAAGTATAATCCTTTTGACCTGCTTCTCTTTTAACGCTTTTACAGCCATTGCCACGCCGGTATATGTTTTTCCGGTTCCGGCCGGACCAACAGCAAAGACCATATCGTTTTTGTTTACGGTGTCTACAAGCAACTGCTGGTTTGGCGTCATTGCCTTGATTATTTTTCCACCTACACCATGTACCAGAATTTTGTCATGGTCTGCCATTCTTTCCACCTGTTGGCTACCACCCTCAATAACTCTTTCAATAACATTATCGTCAATATTATTGTAGCGTGAAAAATGGAGCATCAGGCGCTGGAAGCGGTTTTCAAACTCATCTAAAACTTCTTTTTCTCCAAAAGCTTTAATCGTAGTTCCTCTGGCAACAATTTTTAGTTTAGGGTAGTATTTCCTAATAGTTTCAAGATGAGAATCTTGGGCGCCCCAAAAATCTTTTGGCGCAATATCTACGAGTTCGATTGTTCTTTCGTTCAAAAGCTATAGTATTAAATTAAAAATTATCTGGCTATTTTGTTAGCTTTGCATATCTCAAATTTAATAAAAATTTAGGCGCCTTGGCGTTAATGTTATAAACAATTTTATGTCAATAATTACCCTTACGACCGATTTTGGATGCAAAGACCACTTTGTCGGATCTTTAAAGGGTAAAATTTATTCTGAATATCCTGAAGCGAGGATTGTAGACATTTCACATGAAATTGATTTGTTTAATGTTTCTGAAGCCAGTTATATTGTTGGTGCTTCTTATTCCAGCTTTCCAAAAGGAACCGTACATATTATAGGCGTAGATTCTGAACTGCATCCCGAAACGCAGCATATTGCAATGCAATGGAACGACCAGTATTTTATCTGTGCTGACAATGGAATATTGAGCCTTTTGATTCAAAAAATCATTCCACAGAAAATTGTATCTATTAATATACACGACCGACTGGGAATCAATGCAACGGCTATGGACGTTTTTGTAACTGTGGCTTGTCATTTAGCACGAGGCGGATTGCTGAATGTTATAGGAAAGGAGATTACTAAAATAAAAGAAGTCACTGAATTGCAGGCTGTGGTTAGTCAGGATAATAATAGTATTAAAGGCTATGCTATCTATATTGACCATTTTGGAAATGTGGTGACTAATATTTCCAAGCAGCTTTTCACTAAAATAGGAAAAGGCAGGAAATATGAAGTCAGCTTTAAGAATTATAAATTAAGAACCATTCTTCCTAATTATTCATCGATTGTTAATTTTGAGCAGAATTCCATTAAATTTTATGAAGGAAAGGAGTTGGCTATTTTCAATGAGGCGGGATTTTTAGAAATCGCAATCTACCGTAGCAATCCTAATTCTGTTGGAGGCGCCTCCAGCCTGTTGGGATTAAAGTACCGCGATTTCGTAAGTATTAATTTTATTTAGCTTTATATATTTGGCTTTAAGCTTTAGGCTGTAAGCAGTAGGCTTTCTGCAATAGACAAATCACAAATCTTAAATCTAAAATCATAAATCACAAATTTACCTATCATAAAACTATGTTTGTACGAATTGTAAAACTGTCATTCCACGAAGAAAACATTCCTGCCTTTTTAGAAAATTTCGAATTGATGAAAGAAAAAATACGAAATGCGCCCGGAAATCGTTTCTTAGAATTGTATCAGGACAAAAATAACAAGTGTGTATTTTTCACATACAGTTATTGGGAAACAGAAGAAGATTTGGAAAACTACAGGAAGTCGGCGCTTTTTGACGATATCTGGACGTTTACCAAAAAATTATTTAATGATAAGCCCGAAGCGTGGAGCGTGGATAAGCTTGTGACGCTTGAATAATTTGGATTTATGATTTGAGATTTAAGATTTAAGATTTTTGGTGTAACTTGCCCCGTTATCAGGTAGGCTGTAGGCTGTAGGCTGTAGGCTGTAGGCTGTAGGCTGTAGGCAGATGACAGATGGCAGAAATCAGAAATCAGAAATTTGAAATCAACAATACACTATACATTATCAACAATCAATTATAAATGAAATCAATATTACTACGAGAAATCAAATCCTTTTTCGGTTCGCCGATTGGTTATTTGGTGATTGCTATTTTTCTGCTGCTCAACGGACTTTTCCTTTGGGTTTTTGAAGGCGATTTTAACATTCCCAATTCCGGATTTGCCGATTTGAGCCCGTTTTTTACATTGGCACCCTGGATTTTGATTTTCCTTATTCCGGCAGTAACAATGCGAAGCTTTTCGGATGAGAAAAAACAGGGAACTATTGAATTACTTTTTACCAAACCATTAGGCATCTGGGAAATTATTAATGGTAAATTCTTTGGTGCTTTCTTATTAATTGTAATAGCCATCATTCCTACTCTTATATATGTATTGGTTGTTTCCAATCTTGGAAATCCTGAAGGAAATTTGGATTTTGGAAGTACTTTGGGTTCCTATTTCGGATTACTTTTCCTGATTGCTTCCTATACAGCTATCGGGATTTTTACTTCAACACTTTCAGAAAACCAAATTGTAGCCTTTATCCTTTCAGTGCTTTTATGCTTTGTATTCTACTTTGGTTTTGACGGTATTTCAACTTATGCCGAAAGTTTTGACCTTATAGTAGCTTCTATAGGTATGGATTATCATTTTAAAAGTATGAGCCGTGGTGTTCTGGACACGCGGGATATTATTTATTTCATAAGCATCACGGTATTGTTCTTATCGCTTACCGCTTTTAAACTTAAATCTTTGAAATCCTAATGAAAGCGTCTAAGAAACAAAGCCTGAAGCAGCTCAGCATCGTTATTATTTTACTGATTGCAGCAAATATTGCCGGAAATTTCTTTTTTAAGCGTTTCGACCTTACAAAAGATAAGCGTTATACCTTGTCGAAAAGTACGCTTGACATGATTAAAAAGGTGGACAAGCCTCTTTATATTGACGTATTCCTTGATGGGCAATTTCCACCGGAATTCAAACGCCTGGAAGGGGAAACCAGACAAATGCTGGAAGAATTCAGGGCTTACAACTCCAACATCATTTTTAATTTCACAGACCCGTTGGCCGATGAGTCTAAGGCCGAACAATTCGTATCCGAACTGAATGGTCTTGGGTTCACTCCTACCAATATACAGAGCAATAAAAACGGAAAGAAATCTATGATTCAGGTTTTTCCGTGGGCTATTGCCAATTATGGTACAAAGTCGGTTCGCGTTCCTTTGCTGGTTAACAATTTTGGTAATAATGCCGATGAGAATATCAGCAAATCAGTACAGTTGTTAGAATTTGCTTTTGCAGATGCGCTTACAAAACTGGCCGTAACAGAAAAGAAAAAGATTGCCGTAATGAAAGGAAACGGCGAACTTAATGACAAATACCTGGCTGATTTTGTCCTTAACTTAAAAGAATATTACCTGATTGGAGAATTCAATCTGGATTCGCTTGCCAATGACCCAAACAAGACGATGCAGAATCTGGCTCATTTTGATGCCGCAATCATTGCCAAACCAACGGAGGCTTTTACCGATTCTGAAAAATACATTCTGGACCAATATGTCATGAATGGCGGCAAGACGCTTTGGCTTATTGATAAGGTTGCAGCGGATATTGACAACCTTCAAAACGAATCACAATCGGCTATGGCTCTTCCTGTGGAATTGAATCTTGATGATATGTTCTTTAAATACGGTATCCGTATCAACTATAATCTTGTAGAGGATTTATTGTCAACACCAATCACGGCACGTTCTGAAAATGGTGATTTCCCTATTGACTGGCTGTATTCCCCAATTGTAAAATCGGCCGAAAACCATCCAATAAATAAAAATGTTAATCTGGTTAAGTTAGAGTTTGCCAATCAGATTGATACTTTAAAAAACAATATCAAAAAAACGGTACTCCTAAAAAGTTCACCTCAATCCAGGGTGGTAGGAACTCCTGTAGAAATCAGCCTGCACCAGTTTATGGATGAACTGAATGAAGCCCAATATTCCAAAGGAAATCAAACATTAGGGGTATTGCTGGAAGGAAAATTTACTTCTGCTTTTAAAAACCGTGTGAAGCCATTTAAGGCGAATCAGGAACTTGATGAAGGAAAAGCTAACAAAATGATTGTGATTGCTGATGGTGATGTTATTAATTATACGTATGTCAATAAAAAGCCGTTGATGAATGGAATTGATCAATGGACACAACAGGTTTATGGCAATAAAGATTTCCTGATGAATTCTGTAAACTACTTGCTTGATGATACGGGACTTATCAACATTAGAGGTAAAAATGTAGAGCTTGCATTGCTGGATGAGAAAAAAGTTTCTGACAATTATACCTTTACCCAATTCCTAACTGTTGGATTACCAATCCTCATTCTCGCAATTTTCGGGTTAGTGTTTACCTACCTTAGAAGGCGGGCTTATAGCAAATAATGTTAATAAATTGGTTTTGTTTTAGAATTAGTTTAAGATATATTTGTGCAATGTAAAATATTTGTAGTTTTACAATCCTTATTAAATAAAAGACGAAAATGAAGTTTATAGTATCGAGTTCCTACTTATTAAAACAACTGCAGGTTTTAGGAAGCGTTATCAATAGCAGCAATACTTTGCCAATTCTGGATAATTTCCTTTTTGAGTTGGATAACAAACAATTGACCGTTTCAGCATCCGATTTGGAAACCACCATGTCTGCTACTTTAGAAATTGATTCTACAAGTACCGGAAGCGTTGCTGTTCCTGCAAAACTGCTTTTGGAAATTTTAAAGACTTTCCCGGAGCAACCGCTTACTTTTACTGTAGAGGAAAACAGTACTATTGAAATCAGTTCCAATTCCGGTAAATATGCATTGGCATACGCACCAGGTGAAGAATTCCCGAAATCTGTAAATCTTGATGACCCGTCTTCAACTATAGTTCCTGCCGGAGTTTTGGCTACAGCGGTAAGCAAAACTATTTTTGCTGCCGGAAACGACGATTTACGTCCGGTAATGTCGGGAGTATTTTTCCAATTCTCACCGGAAGGACTTACGTTTGTGGCAACTGATGCACATAAATTGGTAAAATATGCGAGAACCGATGTAAAAGCATCACAAGTAGCAGATTTTATCATGCCAAAGAAACCTTTGACTATCTTAAAAAATATCCTTGGAACTTCCGAAGCTGAAGTAACAATTGAATATAACGATTCCAATGCTACGTTTTCTTTTGACAACTACGTTTTGACCTGCCGATTGATTGACGGAAAATATCCAAATTATGAGGCTGTAATTCCAAAAGAAAATCCAAATAAGCTGATGATTGACCGTTCACAATTCCTGAGTTCGGTTCGTCGTGTTGCTATTTTCTCTAATAAGACAACGCACCAAATCCGTTTAAAAATTGCCGGTGCCGAATTGAATATTTCTGCAGAAGATATTGATTATTCAAACAAGGCAGAAGAACGTTTGACCTGCGACTATCAGGGTGACGACATGCAGATTGGATTCAATTCCCGTTTTTTAACTGAAATGCTGACCAATCTTCAATCTGACGAAATCATGTTGGAAATGTCCTTGCCAAACAGAGCCGGAATCCTGACTCCTGTTGACGGACTGGAAGATGGTGAAACCGTTACGATGCTTGTTATGCCAGTAATGCTTAATAACTAAAATCTTTTCAATGGCTCGCTCAATCATTAAAATATTTCCTTTTCTCGCATTGTTCCTGTTGGTTTCCTGTTCTGACGATGACGGAAGAAAATTAGGTGAAAATGGTTTTACTTTTAATGGCGGCTTTCATGTATTGAATAACGCTTTTGTCACAGACGAAAATATTGTAGATGACACTCCGGGTCCTATTTCTATTGTACTTTCGAATGTAAACCTGAACGATTCAACCGCAGTATCCAATATCAGCAAAATTTATTTTGATTTCAACGGTGTCAATCTGGAAGCCGGAACTATAACCGATATTCCTAATTATTCTATACAAACCGGCGGTGCCTATGTACAGAATGCAGATGATGAGAATTATACCTATGTTGACGGTACTTTTTTACTGAAAAACTCGGAAGCGGGACTTAATGCTACTGAAAAAACGGTTACGATTAATTCTGTATCTGAAAACAAAATCGATTTGACTTTCCAATTTACCCGAACAGATGGGCAAACATTCAGCGGAAAGTATATCGGATTATTTACTGACCTGAGCAGTACTGAATAAGCTACAACCAACCCTTTATACCAAAAATGCCGTAGACTCTCTCTGAGCTACGGCCTTTTTTTTAGTTGATAGTGATTAGTGGAAAGTGGATAGTGTCTAGATAATAGTTGATAGTTGATAATTGATAATGGTTAGTCGATAGTGGCTATTGTGAGATTTAGCACCAAATAAGCATCTATAAAAATCACTTTCAATAACTTATTCCTTTTACCTACTAAAAAGTATAAACTTAGCACCTCAAAACCTTAGTCTCTTAGCAACTTATTTATTACTTATCCTAATGAGCTTCTTATTCACAAATTCTTCAATTCCCAATTCAGAAAGTTCACGTCCGTAACCTGAACGTTTGGTTCCACCAAAAGGCAGATCCGGGCGGGATGCCACATGTTCGTTGATAAATACCATTCCTGTTTCAATCTGGCTTGCTACTTCGACAGCTTTGTCTATATTTTTGCTGAAAACAGAACCACCCAAACCAAAAGTAGAATCATTGGCCAAAGCTATGGCCTCTTTTTCGTCTTTTACTTTATAGAAAGATGCAACAGGTCCGAAAATCTCTTCATGGTAGGCTACCATGCCCGGTTTTATATCTGTTAGTATAGTCGGTTCATAAAAAGCTCCTTCCCTATCAATTCTTTTGCCTCCTAAGACAATTTTAGCTCCTGACTTTACGGTATCATTTACTTGTTTTTCAATTTTTTGGGCTGCTTCCTCACTACTTAAAGGACCTACTTCCGTATCTCTTTCCATAGGGTCGCCTACTTTTAGTCCGGTAACTTTTTCTTTGAATCTTTCCAGAAATTCATCAGCAATTTTCCCAACGGCTATAATTCTTTTTGAGGAAGTACAGGCCTGTCCCATATTTCCGAATCGCCCTTTTACTGCACTTTTTACCGCTTTGTCCAAATCGGCATCTTCCAGAATGATAAACGGGTCACTTCCACCCAATTCCAAAACTGATTTTTTCAAATTTTTTCCCGCGGCTTCTGCCAGACTTGCCCCTGCCTTTTCACTTCCTGTAAGCGACAAACCAACTATTCTTGGGTCTTCTGCCAGCTTGGCAATTCTTGAACTGGAAAGGAATAGATTGGTATAGATTCCTTCATCTGCTCCAGCTTCCCTAAAAATTTCTTCAATAGCAGCGGCACATTGCGGTACATTAGAAGCGTGTTTGACCATGATTACGTTACCAGCCATAATGTTTGGCGCGGCAACTCTGGCTACCTGATTATACGGATAATTCCACGGTTCAACCGCCAGTATAATCCCGATTGGTGTGTATCGGACAAAGGCTTTTCCGTCTTTTATTTCTATGGGCTTATCTTCTAAGTAATCAGCCGCATTTTTCGCATAATATTCATAGACTGAAGCACACATTTCAACTTCAGCTTCACTTTGGGCAATTAGTTTTCCCATTTCCAATGTAATCAACTTTGCCAGTTCTTCCTTCCTTTTTCTGAAGAGGGAAGCAACATTCATTAAAAGTTCTGCCCGTTGTTTTATGGCAATGGTTTTCCATTTCTGATAGGTCTTATCTGCCTGAGCAATTTTCTTCTCCACCGCTTCTTCGGAAAACTCTTCAAAGGATTTGATTTCTTTATTGTTATAGGGATTGATTGTCTTAATAGCCATTTTTAAATGTTTTAGGAGTATATAATTGTGCCTTACAAGCCGTTTTCGTGAAGTGCCAGCATTGGTATTTCAATCTTATAGGAGATTTTCTGGGTAAGGCTGGATGTAAAAAGGTCTTCCCAGAACCCTCTTTTTTCTGTAAGCATGGTCAACAAATCGATATGCTGGTTATTGATAAAGTCCTGTATGGTTTCCTTGACATCATCATGAGGAATAACAAAAAACTGTACCGGCCAGGCACTGCATCTTTCTTCCCATGCTTTTATATCTTCGTCTGAAAGTGACGTAAATGATTTTTTAACGTATAAGCTTTTTATGGTAGCGCCAAATTTTAAGGCAATTTCAACCAGACGCTGCAAAGCTTCAAAATCCTTTTCCCTATATAAATTGGTAAAGGCAATGGTTTTGATTTTTTTGTATTTCGCTTCAATCGGAATACTTAATACCGGAGCGGTCAGTGAAGTAATGGCCTCGCCTGTCTGCGAACCAAAAAGTGAATCGAACCATCCGGAAACACCACTCGTGCCCATAACCACCAAATTTATATTGTGTTCCTGAACCACATCCTGCATGGCATAGGTCAGGTCGCCCGATTTGAGCAGGTGTGACATCTGTATGTGTCCCATTCCATTTTTCTCGGCAATCTGTTTCAAATGCGGAATATAATCTTTGAAATGTGACATCTGCTGTATTTCGAGAGTATCGTACATTTCTTTAAAATTAATCGGGATTTCTGCACCGTCAATAATTGGCATATCAAAAGTATGGAGCAGGATGATTTCTGCTTCCAGCGAATCTGCCATTTTCAGCGCATATAGAAAAGCGTTGTCTGCGATTTCGGAAAAGTCGGTTGGAAAAAGGATTCGTTTCATTTTTCAGTTGTTTTGTATCTATAAAGTTACAAAAAAGTCCAACCCCAGGAAAATCACAGCGGCGAGTTTGCTTTTATTTAACATAGGCGTGTGGTTTTTGCTTATGGCAACTTTACTCTATCTTTGCATAAAATAATATATTATGGTTTCACAAGATACTATCGTTGCCTTAGCTACCCCATCCGGAGCCGGAGCCATTGCCATTATCAGGGTTTCAGGAAAAGACGCCTTGACGATTGCGGCTTCCGTGTTTGAGTCGGTTTCAGGAAAAGACCTCCTGAAACAGAAGACGCATACCATTCATCTGGGTCATATTATCGACGGCACGAAAGTATATGACCAGGTATTGCTTTCTATTTTTAAAGGCCCAAATTCCTATACAGGTGAAAATGTAGTGGAGATTTCATGCCATGGTTCGACTTATATACAGCAGCAGATTATACAGCTATTGTTACGTAAAGGATGTAAAATGGCAGAACCGGGAGAATTTACGCTCAGGGCTTTTATCAATGGTAAATTAGACCTTTCACAAGCGGAAGCTGTAGCTGATTTGATTGCTTCAGAAAATGAGGCTTCGCACCAAATCGCCATGCAGCAAATGAGAGGTGGCTTTTCGAATGAAATTGCCAAACTGCGTGAAGAACTGCTGAATTTTGCTTCTCTTATTGAACTGGAATTGGATTTTGCTGAAGAGGATGTTGAATTTGCCGATAGAACGCAATTTTATGATTTATTGGAGCGTATCGAGTTTGTATTGAAACGTCTTATTGATTCGTTTGCCGTGGGTAATGTTATCAAAAACGGAATTCCGGTAGCTATTGTGGGTGAACCTAACGTGGGAAAATCTACGCTTTTGAATGCCTTATTAAATGAAGAACGTGCCATCGTTTCAGAGATTGCCGGAACCACCCGCGATACGATTGAAGATGAGTTGGTCATTAACGGTATCAGCTTTAGATTTATTGATACAGCCGGAATCCGTGAAACAAAAGATGTCGTAGAAAGTATCGGTATCAAAAAGACTTTTGAAAAAATAGAACAGGCACAGGTTATTGTTTATCTTTTGGACAGCTCGGGGATTTTAGATTTCAGATTTCAGACTTCAGATAGCAACAAGTTAGATAATGTAAAGATTGAGGTTGAAAAAATAAGAAATCAGTTTCCTTTAAAACCTTTGATTATTATTGGTAACAAGGCTGATACGCTAACCGAATCTCAAATCCAAAATCTCAAATCAGAAATCCCAGAAATACTTTTAATTTCAGCTAAAGAAAACACCAATATTGAAGCCTTAAAAAACCAACTTCTTTCTTTTGTAAATACGGGTGCTTTGCGAAATAATGAAACGATTGTGACTAACACAAGGCATTATGATTCGTTATTAAAAGCGTTGGAAGAAATACAAAAAGTAAAATTTGGGCTTCAATCCAGTATTTCAAGTGATTTGATGGCTATTGATATTCGACAGGCTTTGTATTACTTTGGCGAGATTACAGGCCAGGTTACTAATGATGAATTATTGGGGAATATTTTTGCGAATTTCTGTATCGGCAAGTAAAAGGTATAAAAAACACATAAATCACAAACCAGTTAAAGCCCATAAAACAGCAATTTAGCTGGTTTTTCCATTTTATCGATAATGCCAATCTTTTTTCCTATAGTCTATTAAATATTTTTTTTGCTTCTTCTATATTATATGAAATTCTATCGTCTTGACTTATTAAGTCATTAAAAATATCTATAAACTTATTAAAGCCATCTTTGTCATACTGAACAATAACAGGAAACAGTTGACTTGCCTGATAGTATTTTTTATTTTTTAAAGCACTTTGCATAGCTTGTTCTATTTCTTGTAAAAGCGGTCTGCAATTTTTCTTTAGAAGGAATTCTTTTAGATTTGATTCAAAAAAATGATCCCCATAAATATTCAAAAAATATTTAATGTAAGGATATAATTCTTGCTCACTTTTTCCTTTTAATGTTGCAACAGATAATGCATCTGTTATTACATCATATACATTATCCTGATTATATAGTCTGTGAGGTTCAAAATTTTTTATTTCATCCCATTTTTCGGAAATAAACCTATCCAGTTGTTTAAATCCATCCGGTATTGACCATGCAAGTAAAATAAGCATTGCCTGATAAGCAATATATTTGTCATCATTATGAAGAAGCAATTTTAATTTTTCAACTCTTTCTAAATCTATTTTTTCAAGGAGTTGTACTTCCCTTAAATCATAACCTTCGTAACCATCTTCGTTATAGTGGTAAAGGAGTTCGTGTATATGATTGTCCATTTTTAATTACGTAATCATTCTGAATTAAACCATTACTTCTAACACATTAGATCTTGTGTCTAAAAAATCAAAGGCAAATATTATAATCAAACATTTTACCATTGGTAAAGGTAAGTTTAAATTCTTTATAAAAATTTTAAAGCTTTGACTAAACTATGTATTTCAATCTTTATATTAAATCTGCATGTTAACCAGTTATTTTGTTTTTTCATTTTTAGATAGTTTCCTTTAAAAACAATTTCTCTCTGATCAACATTTTTAATCATTTTAATTAATCAAAAGTAAAAAAATCATACGTCTGAAAAATCGTATTTTTTTATTGATTATCTTTATTGGCATCAGAGAACTTTGGATACTAATTCCTGGTTAGTAGTAATCTAAACTGAAAAGTATGCTTTCAACTTTATCTCGAAAAATGCTAATGTGTCTTACAGGGCTTTTTCTAAGCTTCTTTCTCCTGATTCATTTCCTGGGAAACCTCCAACTATTTTTACCACAGGAACAGGCGCATCTTCAATTTAATGCGTATTCCCATTTTCTGTCCGGAAATATCCTTATTAAATTAGTTTCATATATACTGTATGCAAGCATTATCCTCCACGCAATTGATGGTTTGGTCATTACCTTAAAAAACAAAAAAGCAGGCGGAAACTACCAAGTGGAAAATCGGGGAAGAGCAAGCAAATGGTACTCCAGAAATATGGGCGTTTTGGGCACACTGATTTTAATTTTCCTTGTCATCCACTTTCAGAATTTCTGGTATGTCTACAAATTCGGAAATCCGCCTTTGGATGCCAATGGAAATAAAGACTTATATATAATCGTAGTGAATGTCTTCCAGGAATGGTGGTATGTCCTTATTTATGCCATTTCGATGATTGCTTTATGTTATCATTTGATTCACGGAATTCACAGTGCCGCCAGAACTTTGGGATTGTACCATCCGAAGTTTGTAAGATGGTTCCAAAGAGTTGGTATCGCCTATTCTGTTATCATCAGTATAGGATTTGCATTAATGCCTTTTTACATATTCTTCACTTACCGCTAAATTGAAACAGTATGGTTTTAGATTCAAAAATACCCGAAGGCCCTTTAGAAAAAAAATGGGAGAACTATAAAAAAACGGCAAAACTTGTAAATCCGGCTAACCGAAAAAAACTGGATGTCATTGTTGTTGGAACCGGTCTGGCAGGGAGTTCCATTGCTGCCTCATTGGGAGAAATGGGTTATAATGTAAAATCATTCTGTTTTCAGGATAGCCCGAGAAGGGCGCATTCTGTTGCAGCGCAAGGCGGTGTAAATGCTGCAAAAAACTATAAAAATGATGGAGATAGCGTCTACAGAATGTTTGTTGACACCTTGAAAGGCGGAGATTTCAGGGCCCGGGAAGCTAATGTATATCGAATGGCAGAATGTTCACTGAACCTGATTGACCAGGCGGTTGCACAGGGTGTTCCTTTTGGAAGAGAATACGGTGGTTATCTCAACAACCGTTCTTTTGGGGGCGTTCAGGTAAGCCGTACTTTCTATGCAAGAGGACAAACCGGACAGCAATTGCTATTGGGTGCTTATCAGGCTTTGATGCGACAAGTCGGGAAGAAAAGCGTACAACTATTTTCAAGACATGAAATGCTCGACCTGGTTGTGATTGACGGAAAAGCAAGAGGAATTATTGTCAGGAATCTGGATACAGGAGCAATTGAACGACATGCCGCACACGCCGTGGTTTTGGCAACCGGAGGTTATGGAAAAATATATTATTTGTCAACTCTGGCTATGGGATGCAACGGTTCTGCCATCTGGAGGGCGCACAAAAAAGGCGCACTAATGGCTTCACCAAGCTGGATACAGGTTCATCCTACTTCCCTGCCCCAATCTGGTGATTATCAGTCAAAATTAACGCTGATGTCCGAATCCTTACGAAATGACGGGCGGATATGGGTGCCATCCAATAAAAACGAAACCAGAAAAGCGAATGATATTCCTGAAAATGAAAGGGATTATTATCTGGAAAGAAGATACCCGGCGTTTGGAAATTTAGCCCCAAGGGATATTTCCTCAAGGGCTGCAAAGGAAAGAATTGATGCCGGTTTCGGGATTGGCCCTTTAAAAAATGCGGTCTATCTTGATTTTTCCAAAGCCATCAAAGAGCAGGGAAAAGAAAAGATTCAGGAGAAATATGGAAATCTTTTTGATATGTATCTTAAAATTACCGGATATGATGCGTATCAGGAACCAATGATGATTTCCCCATCCGCACATTTTTCTATGGGCGGGCTCTGGGTGGATTATGAATTGATGACGACCATTCCGGGGTTATTTGCATTGGGAGAAGCCAATTTTGCAGACCATGGAGCCAATCGATTAGGTGCCAACTCCTTACTACAGGCTTCCGTTGATGGCTATTTTATCGCTCCTTACACCATAGCAAATTATTTATCGAATGAAATTCATACCGGAAAAATAGCTACTACTACTCCAGAGTTTGAAGAAGCTGAGAATCATGTGAAGCAGCAAATTGAAAACTTCATCTCTATCAAAGGAACAAAAACGGTAGATTATTTCCATAAAACCTTAGGAAAACTGCTCTATGATTATTGCGGACTGGCTAGAAATGAAGAAGGATTAAAATATGCCATCAACGAAATCAGGAAACTGAAACAGGAATTTTATAAAGATGTGAAAGTTTCCGGACAAGGAAACGCAATGAATAGCGAACTCGAGAAGGCTGGCCGTGTGGCAGATTACTTCGAAATTGGCGAATTGATGTGTTATGATGCGTTAACCCGGAATGAATCCTGTGGCGCCCATTTTCGGGAAGAATTTCAAACACCTGACGGAGAAGCGTTACGAAACGATGCTGAATTTCAATTTATTTCTGCCTGGAATTGGACGGGTGAAAATAAGGAACCGGAGCTCGTCAAAGAACCGTTGATTTTTGAAGAAGTAAAACCGACGGTTAGAAGTTATAAATAAGAAAAACACAGGAATTATGGATTTACACCTGAAAATATGGAGACAGAGAGACCGTCAAAGTGAAGGGAAACTGGTAAATTATGATCTTACTGAACTTAATCCACATATGTCATTTCTGGAAATGCTGGATACTTTGAATGAAAAGCTGATTCTTGAAGGCGATGAACCCGTAGAATTTGACCATGATTGCCGTGAGGGAATTTGTGGGCAATGCGGGATGATGATTAACGGTATCGCACATGGGCCTCTAAAACAAACAACCACCTGCCAGCTTCACCTTCGTTCCTTTAAAGACGGTGAAACGATTTTGATAGAACCTTTTCGGGCAGAGGCTTTTCCTGTCAAAAAAGACCTTAAAGTTGACCGGTCGGCATTTGACCGAATTATCTCTTCCGGTGGATTTGTTTCGATAAACACAGGCCAGGCTCCTGATGCAACAGCCATTGCCGTTACGCATCAGACGGCTGAAGAAGCATTCGATGCCGCAGCCTGTATTGGTTGCGGGGCTTGCGTGGCTACCTGTAAAAATGCCAGTGCAGCCTTATTTACATCTGCAAAAATCACGCATATGATTTCGCTTCCTCAAGGAAAGGAAGAACGCAGTGAACGTGTGTTGAATATGGTACGACAAATGGATGCTGAACACTTCGGACACTGCTCAAATACAGAAGCCTGTGAAGTCGAATGCCCTCAGGGTATCTCTGTCCTGAGTATTGCAAGAATGAATTATGAATATAACAGAGCTTTGTTTTTCAAGAAAAAATAAATATTGAACGATTTCAGATTATAGCAATAAATTACTAAATGAATAAGGGTGCCTTTAAAAAGACACCCTGTAAATTCTACTCACTTCTTTTTAGCTATTACATAGGAGGTAAAAGTACCTTATTAATTACATGCACAACACCGTTAGAAGCCTGAACGTCAGTTGCTGTAATAGTAGACACTCTACCATTAGCATCTCTTATAGAAGCTCCTCCTTGAGTATTAACCGTAAAGTTGCTACCCTGGAATGTAGTCACGCTCATATTATTCATAAGCGATGCCGCCAATATATTTTGTCCTGCTACCACATGATACTTTAGAGTATTTTCCAGTGTTGCCTGTGGAATCTGTGACAGACCCGTAAGGTTAAGTTCGGTCAACAGGCTGGCAAATGCTGAATTGGTTGGTGCAAATACCGTAAATGGTGAATTTTGTGTACCAGAAAGAATGCCAGCAAAGTCAGGCTGATCGTTTCTTGTAAGTGCCTGAACAAGGATCGAAAAATCAGGATTGGCAATGGCATGGCTCGTCACAGTAGGCAAATCAATAACATTTCCAACAATGTGTACTACACCATTACTTGCCATTACATCGGCTGTAGTTACTGTGGCACCTCCGTTGGCTGCACCTCCATTGATCACAACCCCATTAGCTGTATTGATATACATACTTAATGTGTTGGTTGCCGATGCACTTCCTTTGGCCATTGTCTTAACATAGCCGGTAGTAAGTGACGACGATGTAACAGCACCTGAAATAACATGGTTGAGCAGTATTTCCTTAAGAACCGGAACCGGAACAGCATTCAGATTCGCAAATCCTTTTTGTTGCAGGAATGCCGTAAACGCCTGATTAGTTGGTGCAAATACTGTAAAACTTCCGTTTCCGTCAAGAGTTGCCGCTAAGTCAGCTCTATCAAGAGCATCTACCAGCAAAGAAAGATTAGCATTCGATGAAGCTATATCAACAATGGTATTGCCCTGTGGCATTTGCTCATTATCATCATCACTGCACGATGACACAACTGGAATAAAAGCAAGGGTGAGTATTGCAATCCCCTTTCTGAAAAAATTTCTTTTCATAAGTTCTATTTTTAGGTTAGTGTCTCAAAATTATAATACAAAATTTTGTTTAACAAAAACACTTAAATAATTAAACAAAAAATTAATTTTTGTTTAGGTAATAGTTATTTATAGCTGTACTATAAATTACAGAAAGTCTCTAAACAGAAGGCAATTGAATTACTAGAGAATAAAAAATAGGAAGAAAGGCTGAACAAAACCATATGATTTGCTAATGTAAAAGTTTAGATTTAAAATCTAATACCCATATTTGCAGTATAGTTATGATAATTTTGCAGCAATATCCTGCAACGTAGTAAAAAGAGTAAGGCTATCCCTATCACCCATTGTCAGTTCGGCAACACGGCGGCCTACTATCCAAAGTTGTGAATGGTTGTCTCGTACCTTTTCGAGCAATGCTTCAACATATTCATCGAGCGGTTTTTCTTCAGGCAGTACCGTCATATAGGTGATGAAAGTAACACCTCTGAAAAGCTTGGTAACCTCTGACAGGCTATCCAGCGGAATACTGCTGCCCAGATACACACAACCATGACCGTAGGAAGTGATTAAATATTGCAGGAACATCAGACCCAACTCATGGATTTCGCCAAAGGGAAGGAAAAGTACATACGCAGGCAACGTGCCTTTTCTGACCCTTCTGCTACACAAAGAAATTTGCTGGATTAATACCATACGTATCAGGCAACTGATAAAATGTTCGTGAGCCGGTTGGATAGTTCCGGCCTGCCACATCAGGCCAATCTCTTGTAAGAATGGTATATAATATTCATTGAAAACTCTTTCAAACGGCATTTTTGCCAATAGGTGATCTGTGGCATCCAGAAACAGTGGTTGGTCAAAAGTCATCATTGCCAGCTTGAAGAGATGGAGTGTATGTTTGATGTCCTCCCTGCCAACACGAATTTCGCCCACCATCATCTCGATTTCCTCTGTCCTCATTTTGGCTACTTTAGAAATCTTCACTCCGTAACCTGTCAGAAGTACCACATTAAGAAGCTTACGCAATTCATCAAGACCATAATAACGTAAGTTATTTTCGCTCCGCTCTGGTGAAAGAAGACCATATCTTTTTTCCCAAATGCGTATTGTATGTGCTTTTACCCCAGATAGTCCCTCAAGGTCTCCAATAGAAAATACAGTCTTGATGTTGCTCATCGATTAAGGATTTAATACTTAATTGCAAAAGCCGGAAGCTCTACTTAAGAACACAAAAATAAGAAATTTGTTTAACAAAAATACATAATTGTTAAACAGAAAAAAATGTTTATGTATATTTGTATTTTATTTAAACAAGTAGATAAAAATAATATACAACCAATGGAGTTTCAAATGTCATTTAGCAATCTCAAAAAGCAAATCGACAATATCGAAACCCACTCCTGTGCTTTGCTCCAAAATTCTTTCCCGTTAGCTGACTGTCATTTAATAATTACAATCGTCCAATACAAAATAAATAATGGAAAATATAGCAAATACCTACATTGTGGCGGGTGCAAGTAGCGGAATTGGTCTTGAGCTTGCCACTTTGCTCATACACCATGGATTTGAAGTGTGCGGCCTCAGCCGTAGCCCGGGAGCGCTTAACGGTCACAAGCTTTACAGACACTACTCACACGATTTCCTTAGTGATGAACCGCTGCCAGATATTACCGTTAAAGCTGCGGGACTGGTGTACTGTCCGGGAAGTATCATGCTTAAGCCTCTGGCAAGGATATCTAAAGAAGATGTCAACAAAACTATAACTTTAAATGCTACTGCTGCGCTTTTATTTGTACAACAGTATCTGGCTAATATAAAAAACACAAAAGACCCTTCTATACTCCTCTTTAGCAGCGTAGCTGTTCGGACGGGAATGCCTTTTCATGCTGCAACTGCAATGGCCAAAGGTGCCGTAGAAGGTCTTACCCTTGCCATGGCTGCAGAACTGGCACCCGATGTGCGCGTAAATGCCATTGCACCTTCCCTAACAGATACACCGCTAGCAGCTGGACTGCTTAATACAGAAGCAAAAATTCAGGCCGCAAAGGCACGGCATCCCATGAATACTTTCGGCACATCAGCAGAAATTGCTAAGGTTGCCTTTCATATGTTGACCGAATATCGTTGGGTAACAGGACAGGTTTATAATATTAATGGAGGTCTTGGAACTATAATTAAATAGGCATGAAGATACTTTTGACAGGTGCAACAGGATATATCGCACAACGGCTCCTTCCGGTGCTGATGGCGCAAGGACATGAGGTAATATGTCTTGTGCGCAATAGCCGCAGGTTTGACACCGGAAAATTTACGGGAATTATTCCTCCGAAAATTTTGGAAGCAGACTTATTGATACCTGAAAGTCTTACTTCCGGAATACCAAAAGATATTGATGCTGCCTATTATCTGGTGCATTCTATGAGTGCCTCAGGCGAATTCACATCACTGGAAGAACAAGCAGCCCGTAATTTTACAGAAGCAATAGGAAAGACAAAGGCTCAGCAGGTCGTCTACCTCAGCGGGATTATTAATGACTCAAAGCTATCACCACACCTTGCCTCCCGCAAAAATGTGGAAGATATACTTGCTTCCGGCCATGTTCCGCTTACTTCTTTGCGGGCAGGTATTATTGTAGGTTCCGGCAGCGCCTCCTTTGAGATAATACGTGACCTGGTGGAAAAACTGCCTGTAATGGTAGCTCCAAAGTGGCTACATACCAGATGCCAGCCTATCGCCATACGGAATGTTGTTGAATTTCTTGCCGGAGTGTTGCTTCAAAAGCAGACCTTTGACAAACATTATGATATTTATGGTCCTGACATACTGACCTACAAACAGATGTTGATGTACTTTGCTTCCGAGCGTGGATTACAGCGTCGGATTATTACTGTGCCTGTAATGACACCGAAGCTCTCCTCCTATTGGCTTTATTTTGTCACTTCCACTTCATATCCACTGGCAAAAAACCTGGTGGATAGTATGAAAGTGGATGTTGTTGCAGTTCCTAACAACCTTGCCGGGTTATTGAAAATCCAACTTATATCCTATCGCGAGGCTATAGCTCTGGCATTTGGAAAGATTGAACAGGACATGGTGCTCTCTACCTGGAAAGACGCACTCGGTTCAGAACGCCAGGCGCGCCTTTATTCCACAGTTCAGGTACCTGAATTTGGGGTTTTTAAAGATGTCAAAACCATGAAAGCCACAGACCCGCAACAGGCCGCAAATAGAATTTTCGCAATAGGAGGCACAGCAGGTTGGTATTACGCAGACTGGCTCTGGAGTTTTCGAGGCTTTCTTGACAAACTCTTTGGAGGTGTCGGTCTTAAACGTGGGCGCAGGAATGCCTCTCACATCTCTACGGGAGAGTCACTTGATTTTTGGAGGGTTTTGTATGCTGACCGTGAAGAAATGCGACTTCTCCTATATGCTGAAATGCGATTGCCCGGTGAGGCATGGCTGGAATTTACCATCGCTGATGGCATTGTTAAACAAACCGCAACTTTCCGCCCTCTGGGCCTTTTGGGCAGATTATACTGGTACTTTGTTCTTCCATTTCATTATTTCATATTTAACGGCATGATAAAAAAGATTGCATCGTGAAAAAGAAGTTGAATACTTTCAATGACCGGGATCTGGACAGGATTATAGAAATGGCCTGGGAAGACCGTACGCCGTTTGAGGCCATAACATTACAATTTGGACTTACGGAGGGAGAGCTTCGTAAACTGATGCATAAAGTATTACGTCCATCCAGTTACAGAAATTGGCGAAGCCGGATTGAACAGTGCAAAACAAAACATGCATCCAGACGCTTTCAAGGTATCACCCGCTTTAAGTGCAGCAGGCAACGAATTATTACAAACAATAAAATCTCCAAGCGTTGAAACGTGTCGCAAAATCAAACCTCCCAACAAAAACTTGCATTCACTGTGGATTGTCCTTCACCTGGAGAAAAAAATGGAAAAAAGATTGGGATAATGTAAGATATTGCAGTGAACGATGCAGAAAAGGGAAATGATAAATATGTAATTTTTAAGTTCCTAAACCTTCCTTATTTAATAAAGTTTCTATAGTATGTAAATTTTAAAAACCTAAACAAAAGTTAAATACTATTAATAATTTCAAATGTAATAGCATTACTATTAATTTTGCGTGTAAATTTTACAAAATGAAAAGTTTACTAGCGTATTTAAAAATCCAGGTAAATCCAAAAATTTACCTCAAGGATCCGCAAACTTCCAAGCTGGGACGTAAAATCGTTCAGGAAAGTATCAAACTTATTGATGAAGTGGGATTTGACAACTTCACTTTTAAGAAACTTGGAGAACGTATCGGTTCTAATGAAAGTTCGCTATACCGCTACTTCGAAAATAAGCATAAGCTGCTAGTATACCTTTCTTCCTGGTATTGGAGTTGGATGGAATACAGGATAGTATTTGCTACAGCTAATATTTCTGATCCTTCCGAAAAGCTGCGCCAGGCCATAACGCTTGTAACCGAGCAGATAAAAGATGACGCAAGCACAGACTACATTGATGAATCTGTATTAAACCGTATTATTATTGCAGAATTTACCAAGACTTTTTTGACCAAAGAAGTTGATGAAGAAAATAAGGAAGGTTTTTTCTTAATTTACAAACAGGTGATTAATAGAATTGTAGCTATGATTATTGATTTAAACCCTGATTTTCCCTATCCAAAATCTTTTGCATCAAGTATTGTGGAAGGTTCGCTCCATCAACATTTTATTAAAGACCATTTTAAAACGATCACGGACTGCAATGAAAAAGTCAGCCCCACTGATTTCTATTTATATCTCATCACATCGTTAAATAAGTAAAAAATGACACCAGCCAAACGATTTTTCAGCCTTTTACGACTCGACAGTAAGGACGTTTCACAGATATTTTTCTATGCCTTGTTTGCAGGGTTTATCAGCTTGTCACTACCGTTGGGCATACAGGCAATTATCAACTTTATACAAAGCGGAAGAGTGAGTGTTTCCTGGATTGTCCTCGTAATTTTTGTTATTGCCGGTGTAGCCCTTGTAGGCATACTGTCATTAATGCAATTGCGAATAACCGAAAATTTACAGCAAAAGATTTTTGTCAGGTCGTCCTTTGAATTTGCCTACAGACTTCCCAAGATCCGTTTTGGAGAAACGCATACTAATGTGTATCCTCCAGAGATAGCCAACAGGTTTTTTGATACCATGTCCATACAAAAAGGTGTTTCAAAACTTCTTATTGACTTCTCGTCCGCCTTGCTGCAAATTGGCTTTGGTATAATACTACTGTCATTATACCATCCATTCTTTATTCTCTTTGGAATACTGCTGATTATATTATTGTACCTTATTTTTAAATTCTCCTACCGGCCGGGTCTGGAGACGAGTTTGAGCGAGTCAAAGTACAAATATAAAGCGGCAGACTGGTTGCAGGAAATTGCCAGGAATACTTCCTCTTTCAGGACAATCCTAAACTTTAACTTTGCGCTGGATAAAAATAATGCATTAGTAGAAGGATATCTTAAGTATCGCGAACAGCACTTTAATATTATCAGGAGGCAGTTCATCCAATTGATTATCTTTAAGATCATCATTACAGCCGGACTCCTTCTGATTGGGGGATTTCTGGTAATCAACCAGCAAATGAATATCGGGCAGTTTGTCGCTGCAGAAATTGTAATCCTCCTTGTGATTAATTCTGTTGAGAAAATTATTATTGGGCTTGAAAGCTTTTATGATGTGCTTACCTCTGTTGAAAAGATTGGCCAGGTATCTGATATGGATCTTGACGATGAAAAATACAGTGATGTCCTTCCGGAAGGAACCGAAATGACTATTGCAGCAGAAAATGTCCGCTTCCATTATCCTGATGCAAAAAAAGACGCACTCAAAAATGTGAATCTTCAGATTTTACCCGGTGAAAAAATATTATTGCAAGGAAATAACGGAGCAGGTAAAACTACATTAATACGAATACTATCCGGTCTGTTACAGCCAACATCAGGTGTGCTATCCATAAATGATGACTCCTTGTTAAAGATTGATCCGGCCTCCTACCGTGCAAGGATTGGATACATTATTCAGGGTGAAACGCCTTTTGAAGGAACTATTCGTGAAAACATTACTTTCAACAATCCTTCAATTACCATGGAAGATTTGCATTGGGCCCTCGATGCGGTACAATTAACCGATTTTGTAAAATCGCTACCAGATGGTCTCGACACCAAAATTTTCCCGGAAGGAAGGCACCTTTCTTCTTCAAACGCCCAAAAAATATTACTTGCCCGGAGTATCGTTCACAGACCATCGATTCTATTTTATGAGGATCCGACAGACCGTATGGATAACGAAGCCACAAAAGCAATCATAAAATTTATTTTTTCAGATAAAAATCCCTGGACCGTAGTGGTTTCTTCTGCCAGTTTACATTGGGAAGAAGGAGCAACAAGGCGCATTACAATGGAAAACGGTAAGATAATTAACGATCAATACTTCACGCCATGCTAAATATTTCGAATAATAAAAAAGTGCGAATTGAGTCAATGCAGCACTTAAGTACAATAAAGCAATTGTCAGACAGGCCGCATTATAAGATATTGAAAAGGATAATCATCGGACTGTGCCTATTGGGTATAGTGTTGCTATTCCTTCCCTGGACACAAAATGTTTCCGGCAACGGGGCAGTCACAACACTAAAGCCAAATCAGCGTCCGCAGACCATCCATACTGCCATAGCAGGTAGAATCGAAAAATGGTATGTCCAGGAAGGAGATTTTGTAGAGAAAGGCGATACGATACTCTATATTTCAGAAATTAAAGAAGATTATTTTGATCCGAACCTGGTAAAAAATACCAAACAGCAGGTAGATGCAAAGAAAAGTGCCCTGCAGTCGTATGATGGTAAGGTAAAATCACTGGAATCTCAAATGAGCGCACTTTCGAAGGAGCAGAACCTAAAAATACAGCAGGCCACCAACAAAATCAGGCAGGCAGTTCTAAAGGTTAAAAGCGACAGCATTGATCTGGAGGCAGTCAAGACGCAGCTAAAAATTGCCAACACGCAATTTGACCGTTCTGTACAGCTCAATAAGGATGGCCTGAAGCCTCTTACTGATGTGGAAGAAAAACGCCTTAAACTCCAGGATGCCCAAGCCAAGATCATCACTCAGGAAAATAAATTGCTTACCGCAAGAAATGAGCTCATTAATGCGAAAGTCGAGATTGGAAGGATAACGGCAGAATACAATGAAAAAATTGCAAAGTCAAGCAGTGATAAATTTACAGCACTAAGCAGCCAGTATGATACAGAAGCTCAGGTATCAAAGCTCGAAAACCAATATGTCAATTACAGTATACGTAATGGCATGTATTATATAAAAGCACCCCAAAGTGGTTTTGTTAACCGTGCCTTACAATCAGGGATTGGCGAAACTATAAAAGAAGGTATGCCTGTTGTCAGTATAATGCCGGCAAGCTACGAAATTGCGGTTGAGACCTATGTTAAGCCTATTGATCTTCCCCTGCTTAAAAAAGGCGACAGAGTGCGGGTATGGTTCGACGGGTGGCCAACCATCGTTTTCTCCGGGTGGCCGGGTATGTCCTATGGTACATTTGGAGGCAGGATAGTTGCTATTGAAAATTTCATCAGTCCGAATGGCAAGTACAGAGTGCTGATCGCACCAGACAAAAATGAGGCTCCATGGCCAAAACAACTCAGCATTGGTGCCGGAGTACAGACTATAACCCTGCTTGATACCGTACCGATATGGTTTGAAATCTGGAGAACACTCAACGGATTTCCTCCTAATTATTACCAGCATTCCCAAAATCAGAATTCTAAAGAAAAATGATGAAACGAGTTTTTATAATCCTATTGATACTGACTAGCTATCACATTAAGGCTCAATCATTCAAAGAAAAAGAGCTTAGTTTTAGCGAATATATTGGTTATGTAAAGAAATACCATCCGCTTGTCAGGCAGTCAGGATTACTGCTTAACAAAGCAGAAGCCGAACTTTTGACAGCCCGTGGTGGATTTGACCCTAAAATTGAGGTAGATTATGATCAGAAGGATTTTAAGGATAAGAATTATTATTCACTGCTAAAAAGTACTTTTAAGATACCCACCTGGTATGGAATTGAAATTAAAGCTGCATTTGACAACAGCGAAGGCTTGTATGTAAATCCACAAAATACAACACCTAACAATGGCCTGACTTCCATAGGAATATCCATCCCTTTGGGACAGGGACTTTTTATCAATAAACGCATGGCCGATGTCAGGATGGCAAAGGTACAACTTCAACTCAGTGCCGCAGAGCAAAAAATGGAGACAACAGATGTCATATATGAGGCATCCCTGGCCTACTTTAACTGGAAGAGAGCATTTGATGAAGCAGAGTTATATAAAACCTATCTGGAATATGCACAGAAGCGCTACGATGGGATTTTACGTCTTATAGAAACCGGCGATAAACCGGCAATTGACAGCGTAGAAGCGGGTATTTTGGTTAAGACACGTGAGCTAAGCCTAAAAGATGCCCAGCTAAAACTTACAAAATCACGACTGGAATTGTCCAACTTTCTATGGATTGATAACGTTCCCGTTGAACTCGAAGAGAATATCACGCCGGAAGAAAATGTCAGAAACAGCGTCGATGCCAGCCTGAACACCAACTTACAAGTAAACCCGTCCGCTGCTTTAGACAGCCATCCTAAAATACAGTCGTTACAAAGTAAGTTGAGTATGCTCGAAATTGAACGTCGTTACAAGGCAAACATGCTACTCCCTGAAATGAATGTAAGCTACAATTATCTTTCTGAGCCAGCCTATTTTACAGATTACAGGTTTCAGGATTATAAGATAGGTCTAAATTTCAGCTTCCCTTTGTTCCTTCGTAAAGAAAGAGGTGCATTGCAGCTAGCCAAACTGAAAATCCAGGATGGCCAACTGGATCTGGAATTGGAACGTGTAGCGCTAAAAAATAAAATCCTTACTTATAGTGCAGAAATTGAATCGCTTAACCAACAGCAGCTAACCGCGGCTGAGCTTGTAAAGGATTATACCGTAATGCTTTCATCGGAAGAAAAATTGTTTTCCTTTGGGGAAAGCTCTCTTTTCCTTATTAATTCCAGAGAAAATAATGTGGTTAGCAGCAGACTGGCCGAAATCAATACGGAAAACAGGCTTCTTGCCTCAATAGCTAATCTTTATAAGGTCTTGAGCATTCCTTAATAATTACTTTAACAGCCAGATACAACCGTTTATCAACATCAGAAAATAGTACCCTGAATAAGAAATATCGAATATCTTTTTTTAACATTCCTATTTTGGCATAAATTGTGTGAATGTGTATTCAACCAATCAAATAATTTATGAAGCTACTTTATCTCATTTCTGCACTTTTGTGCCTTAATTTATCCACTGCCCAAAACATTAAAACTCTTAATAAAGGCAGGGTTGTCCAAAAAAATTATAATGTCAGCGTTCCTTATCAGGATATAAACGGTCTGGTAATAGTTGAGGCTGTTATTAAAGGGAATACCTATAATTTTATTGTCGATACCGGAGCACTGAGCGCCATCTCGCAAGAGCTGTATAATGAATTGGGGCTGGAATCTGTTAATGGGCTTGATGTTGGCGATTCCAGCAACCTGCGACAGAATATGAAACTCGTAACACTGCCACCTGTTCAGGTGGGCGATATTACCTTTGCTGATGTCCCTGCAGTGGTTACCGATAGTAGTTTCTTTTTAGAATGCCTAGGAATTGACGGATTTATTGGTAGCAATATGATGCGTAACAGCATCGTGAAATTTTCATATAAGGATAAGACCGTTAGTTTTACCGATAAACTGAAAAATTTTAGCATTGATAAAAAGAAAAGTGCCGGTTTATTAAAGGACCAGTTTCAAAGTAATCCATACTTAAAGATTGACATCAAAAATAAGGATGCAGAAGCAACTGAAACCCTTTTGTTCGATTCCGGAATGGTTGGGCTATATGATTTGTCATTAGGTGTTTACGAAAATGCATTATCCCAAAAAATTAATCTTTTTTCTCTACTCTATCAGGCTAAGGGAGCCTATTCGTTAGGCATACATGGTGTTGAAAGCCAAAAAGAACATTTTATGCTGTCGATTCCCGAACTAAATTTTGCAGGAGTTACCCTTAAAAATATTACCACGACTACTACCAGCGACACCAAATCGAGAATAGGAAGCAAAATATTATCCTATGGAGATGTTGTAGTCGATTATCCGGGCAGACAACTCTATTTCAATCCTTATCAGGATGGTGCAATAGATTTGGCCGAAAAGAACTGGCCTGTACAACCTGTAATCAAAGACGATAAATTTGTTGTGGGTATAGTGTGGGATGCTGCATTGAATGACAGGATTAATGAAGGAGATGAAATACTAAAGTTCGGGGAATTTGATTTTTCAGATATGAATCCTTGTGAATCATTTAAATTGAACAGGAAACCTCAGACGGATACCGCTGTAATGGTACTGAAAGACATAAAAACAGGAGAAGTCAAAAATGTGGAGCTGGTTAAAAAATAAAGTAATTAACTTCTTTCTCTTGTAAATAAGTATGAAAACAAAAAACCAACCCATTACAGGTTGGTTTTTTTTATTAACTACAATAGATATGCTTCCGCTTCCCTTTATTAAACCAATAATTACCTATCTCCAGGAATTCATTTCATAATTTGAAAAGTTTGTTTTCATGTCTTCTATCCTGTTTTCAAGGGATTTAATTCCTGTTCTTACATATTTTTCCTTTTCAGATTCGTTTAAAGTATACAGGATGTCAAATCCCGGATTTGGTTTAGGAATGGGGACAGATAATGTGATGCTATTGTTTTCTTCATAAACATAATAATGCCAATCTTTTTTTTCTATTAGTTTCTTGGTGTTCATTACTACCCTATAGTCATTTTTATTTATTTCTCTATATCTTTTCGTGTGGCTTATTACATCCAGTTAAAATTAAAGGCTCCACATTTAGGACAGTTTATATACTGATATTTGCAGACGCATAGTATTACACAATACAACTATTCGTCATCTCCAATAATTTCAGCCAGCAAATCTATTTTACGCCACTTTTTCAGGGCTTTCCTTGAAATGTTTTGTGGTACGGGAGTAGTACGGTCGTTGCTGAAATGGGTAAAATTTGAAATAAAATCCTCCAGGCTGTCAGTTTCCTCTTCAAAGGTTTCGAGAAAAGATTCAGAGCTTAAAAGATTTATAATTGCAGTATAAGCTGCATCATCCAATCGGTATTCGTCGGTGATATCGATAATAGCTTCAAGTAGTTCCTGATTGTTGTCAAAGTCATCATCAGCGGTAGCGATAAGCCTTAGCACTTCGGTAGATGGCGATCTATAGTCTTTATTATCCACCATTTGTTTAATTTCCAATATGCAGGAAAGTTCAAAAGGCACATCGGTATTGTATTCGCCTTCAAAGCCCAATTCTTCAATTATGCCTTTCCAGTGTACATCAACTTTGTTGTTTTCAATTTTTCCGAATGTGATTTCATTGTCCTTGATACCGTTGTGTCTAAACATATAAAAGATAAACAGGTGTTCGTCGGTCACATAATCATAGGAATCTTTTACAGAAATGGTTTTCCCAACCAGCGATTGCAAATTGCCCTGCGTAGCCATCATCTGTTCACAACGGATATTCCCGCTATGATTTCCTTCTATAAAAGGAGCCTCATCACTTTGTACCCAAATATCCCAGACGGTACAAACGGGTTCTAAATCTTCTTGGTTGTATTCTTTTATGAATGATTTCCCAGTATTGATAGGAAATTTATAGTCTTTAATTTTTAGGATATTCATTGGGATTGGTTTTTCCAAATGTAGATAAAAATCAATTCGGATGACCCAATGAAAGATTTTTTCTACAGAATTATATATTCATAAAATTTTTATTAATCGATACTGATTTATCAGGGCTATTGTATTTTCAATTACAGCAATCAGGAAATAATAAACAAAAACGATACTTGTTTATAGTTTAGTGAGTTTACTACAAAAATTATTCTATTTTTGATTTTCTAAAAACATAACAAAACCAAAAAAAGCCACCGCCTTACTGATGTTTACTATCAAATCTTCTCTATTTCTAAAACGAATTTTTCTTCTATTCTTTTTAGCCAGCCTGTCGAATGGTTTTTCTCAAAATAAAGCAGTAGACAGTTTACAGACCTATACAAAAAAAGATACGATAAGAGTCAAATTATTAAATGCCGCGGCTCTAAAAATAATAGAAAGCGATACTGACAAAGCATTGCAGCTCTATAAAGAATCCGAACAACTTTCTGAAGCCCTGCAATATAAAAAAGGAAAAGCCTATAGCTTATTGATGTCCGGTAGAGCCTATTCCAAAAAAGGAGATTATCCAACTTCCATCACTTATTTTCAGAATTCCCTTGAAGTATATGAAGATTTAAAAATTAAAGTAAGTGTCGCCAATTGTCATTTGAACATTGGCAGGTCTTATTACTATCTTACCGATTTCCCAAAGGCTTTGGAGCATCTTAAAACTGCCACAGAACTTAGTGAGCAATCCGGAAAATTAAGAGTAGCTTCAAATGCTTTGATGATTATTGCCATGATTTATAACACTCAGGGAGATTATGACAAAAGCCTGGAATATTATAAAAAATCAATTGTAATCGATGAAAAGCTGGGAGACAAAAAGGGAATTGCCGTTACTTATATTAATTTGGCGAATCTTTATAAACAGCAAAACCAACCCACTCTTGCTTTAGAGCATTATAATAAATCGCTGGAGATCTATAAACAGTTTAACGACGAGTATGGTGTTGCTTCCAATTTAAACAATATTGGAACGCTGTATCAGGAAATGGAAAACAACAAAGCCGCCCTCCCTAATTACTATAAAGCATTAGCCATCTTTGAAAAGTTAAAAAAAGATAAGGAAGTTATGGGTTGTCTGAGTAACATTGGTATTATCCTGATGTCGGAAAAAAATCCTAAAGCTTTAGCAATATTTAAGAAAGGATTACGGTTAAGCCAGGAAGCTAATGAAGCCTTTGCCGTTGCTTTTTTCAATAACAATATAGGTGGTTATTATTTTATGATTGAAAACTATGATGCCTCACTTCCTTATTATGAAAAAGCGGTAAAAACGTATAAAAAAATAGGAGCTCAGCGGGAACTTTCTACCAGTTACCTGAATATAAGTAGAATTTATTTTTCAAGAAAAGAGTATGATAAAGCCTTACAGTATGCCAAAGAAGGAAGTGATATTGCTAATGAACTTAAACTATTGAGCCTGCAAACTGATTATTCTCTTTTATTTTCAAAAATTTATTATGCTCTTAAAGAATATAAGTTGGCCTATGAAAGCGGACAGGAACATAAAGAACTGAATGACAGTCTTTATAAAAAAGAAACCTTTGATAAGCTGGCAGAAATAAAATATGAATATGCTTATAAGGATACTCTGACTACGGCAAAGAAAAGCGTAAACACCTTAAAGAAAACGGTAGCAGTTTCAGAATTACAAAAAAAATGGCTGATTGGTGGTTTTATAGGTCTCTTGATTGTTTTAGGTTTCTTACTTGCCTTATTAAAAATCAGACGGGTAAAAATGCAGAACCAACAGCTTTTGTTAGAACAAAAATTGCTGATTACACAAATGAACCCGCATTTTATATTCAATTCCATACAAAACATCAGAAGCCTGATTAACAACAGGCAAAATGATGAAGCGGTAAATTATTTGGGTAAGTTTTCTAAATTAACCCGTCAAATTCTTGAACACTCCAACCAGAACTATATTTCATTGGCTGAAGAATTGGAAATGCTTGAGAACTATCTCACCATACAGCAACTTTTATATGAAAACAAATTCACTTTCAATATCCATATAGAAGAAAATATGGATACCGAATCGATATTTTTACCGCCTATGCTCGCGCAGCCCTATATTGAAAATGCCATCAAACACGGATTGAGCAACACGACAGAAAACGGAAAAATTGATGTTCATTACTATTTGAAAGAAGAAAAACTCTATTTTGAAGTAACCGATAACGGTAAAGGGTTTGGAACAGATGAGAAAGTCAGCAATCACAAATCACTGGCCATGACCATCACTAAAGAACGTTTGACATTCTATACTAAAAACAAAGATTTTGTGGTGCAAACCAATAACGTAATCGCTTCAGACGGAACTATAGAAGGAGCCAAAGTTGCTTTTGAAGTTCCTTATATTTATGAAAGCTAAAGTGATAAATAATATAAAAATCCTAAAAAAACCAGTTAAAGTATTTTAACTGGTTTTTTATTTTCGCTGGGTTTAGCAGTATGTATCTATCAATTGATTATTTTTACCTCCGTTTTTTAATCACATCCCTCACGTTTATGTTAAATTGCAAGCATTTAGTATCTTTTCTACTCCTTCTCTTTATCAGCCTCCCTGTTTATTCCCAGAATAAAACAATTGATTCTATAGAAACGATATTAGCGAATCGCAAAATTAGTGACACAACACGCATTAATACAATTATTGCGGGTATGGATAACACAATCATGTTGAGCAAAGCACATGTGGCCTACTACAATCAGCTACTTCCTGTTTTTACTAAAGGACTGGCAATGCCCAACCTTCATCCAAAAGTAAAGCAGATATACCAATTTGCTGCAGGTGTGTATTACTACAATACCGCAAAAAAAGAAACAAGTGAGGGCAACAAAAATGCACCAATCCACTTTGATGAAGCTATAAAGTATTGGAAAGCCTCTAAAGACTATAAGCCTATGGCATTAGCGTTGGTTGGTAAAGGAACGTACTACCGCCATATTGCCGACTGGCCAAATACGTTCAAATACTTTTTTGAAGCCTTAAAATTCTACGAGAGCATTCATAATGAAAGCGGAATATCAACCGTAAATATGGAAATAGGAACCGCTTGTATAGCCCAGCAGGACTGGAATAAAGCTATTGTCCATCTAAAAAAAGCATTGCCCTATTATGATGTCCCGGAGTCAGAATTAAGAAAATCAGACCGCCATAGTTTAGCGGTTATTCATAATAACATAGGTACATCTTATACCCGTCTTAAAAACTTTACCGAAGCCCACAATAATTTCCTAAAGGCCTACAATTATATCAAAAAAAATAAAGACCCGCAGGCAGAATCAATAATTTTAGTACAATTGGCGCAATCCTCCAGTGAATTGGGAAAACTAACTGAGTCGGAAGATTATTTAAAAAGAGCCTTGGATTTATGTAATGATGATATTTCAAGGCAAGGAGTATACGGAAGTGCTGCACGTATTAATTACAAAAATAAAAACTATGATAAGGCGGCAGAGTATGGTGAGTTGAGCTACAGCCTGGCAAAAAAGAATAAAAACATCAATTCACAGTCCGGTCTCACCTCCCTGCTATATAAAATTTATAAAGAAAGCGGACAGTATGAAAAAGCATTAAAAATGCATGAAGCGAATATTGTAATAAAAGATTCTACAAATTTAGAAGCCTCAAAAAACGAATTGGCACAACAGGAACTCAAATACCAGTTTGAGAAAAAAGAACTGCAGCAAAAAATACTCCAGCAAAAGAAAGTAACAGCCGTTGAGCTCGAAGCCCAAAAGAAAATGGCAATGGAAACTTCAAAAAATAAATTAGCCCGACAACAGTTGGTATACGATTTTGAAAAAAAACAGCTGAACCAGAAACTCGCTCAGGAAAAAAAGGTAGCTGCCATCAAACTAATTTCTGAAAAGAAAACGGCCGTTAAAAACAACTGGCTGATTGCCGTTTCTTCTGTATTTCTGCTTTCGTTACTGGGCGCTTATTTCTACTACCGAAACAATAAGCAGAAACAGGCCATTACGGTCCTGGAAAAAAACCAAATCAAGCAAAAGTTGCTCATTACCCAAATGAACCCGCATTTTATATTCAATTCGATTCAGAACATCAGAAGCCTGATTAACAACAGACAAAATGATGATGCAGTAAACTATTTGGGCAAGTTTTCCAAACTAACCCGACAAATTCTTGAACACTCCAACCAGAACTATATTTCATTGGCTGAAGAAGTTGAAATGCTTGAGAATTACCTCGCTATACAGCAGCTTTTATATGAAAACAAATTCACTTTCAATATCCGTATAGAAGAAAATATTGATACCGAATCCATATTTTTACCACCAATGCTGGCTCAGCCCTACATTGAAAACGCCATCAAACATGGGTTAAGCAACACAACCGAAAACGGCAAAATTGATATTCACTATTATCTGAAAGAAGAAAAACTCTATTTTGAAGTAACCGATAACGGTAAAGGATTTGGTACCGATGAGAAAGTCAGCAATCACAAATCACTGGCCATGACTATTACCAAAGAACGCCTGGTTTCTTACACCAAGAATAAAGATTTTATAGTGCAAACTAATAATGTAATCGCTTCAGACGGAACTATAGAAGGAGCGAAAGTTGCTTTTGAGGTTCCTTATATTTATGAGAGTTGAAATGATGGATGATATACTTTTAATAAAATAAACGCCAATATCGAAATCCAGAAAAAACAACTTTTATCTTTGTGAAATTGTGAATGTTTACTGAGTCCTATTATTTATAATCTATTAATTCATGATAAAAATTCCTTTATATCCAACCTATACAATGACTATTCAATTATTAAAAATAATTGATGGTATGCCTGTACAAGATTTTAAAACTATGTGGACAACCGTCTGGGATTTAAGAGGCACTCCGCAAAATACTGTAGATTGGAAAAATCCCGATGAATGGATTGGAGAAAGATTATCAGGAATAGAAAAGGAAATTGCTTTAAAAATTTGGAAAGAATCCAATAAAACTTTAAATCCACGTTGGACAAGAGGTTCTCAATTTCTTATCAATGCTTACAAACTAATTGAAGATAATAAAGGAATCTATCAATTAACCGAAAAAGGGAAAGTGTTTATCAATAATAAAGAAAATCTAGTAACTAAAGATATTGATATTAAAGAAGGTTTAGTACAGATTTTAGTTCAACTTTCCTCGATACAAGAGGGTAAGAGAGCTGATCTGATAGATGATTGGGAAAACTATACTATTAATAATTCTAATCTGAAAAAAGAATCAGTAATCAAAGATTATTTAAGAAGAAGACTTGTAAATCTTATTGATAGGAAATATGTCAAAAAGAATGGAAATGCTTACTTAATTACCGAACTTGGAAAACTTTATTTAGATTCTATTGAGTTAGAGGAAGAAAATTCAATTTTAAGTAAAGAAACTAAATTAAGCCGGAAAGTTGAAAGTTTTACAATAGAGCAAAGAAATTTTTTAAAAGAATATTTAAAACAAACAAAACCTTATCAATTCGAGCATATTGTAAAAGACTTACTTTACGCAATGGGCTACGAAGATGTAGAAGTAACTTCGCCTACTAATGATAAAGGAGTGGATGTTACCGGAATCAGTCAAAATGGTATCACAACCGTTAAAGAGGTGATTCAAGTTAAAAGAAATACCACTTCAAATGTTATAAGACCTGTTTTAGATAGCTTAAGAGGTAGTTTACATAGATTTGATGCTTTTCAAGGCACAATAATAACATTATCTGATTTTGCAAAAGGAGCTAAAGATGCTGCTTTTGAAAAAGGAGCGGCACCGATAACATTAATTAACGGGGAAAAGTTAATTGATTTACTCTTAAAATATAAAATTGGTGTATCTAAAAAAAGCTTTGAATATTATGTGGTAGATACTGAATATTTCAATGAAGAAAATGAGGATAATGTAGAGTAATTAATTTCTATATTAAATTTATAATCATATAAAGTTCTTTTAAAAAAAAACTAGCCAAGGAATAATACCCCTTGACTAGTTCTCCAATCAACCTAACAAATCAACCTATTTCCAGCCTCCTCCTAAATCTTTATATACATGAACAACAGCGTTCAGTTGTTCTTTTTTGGTTTCTATCAGTTCAAGTTTGGATTCCAAAGCATCTCTTTGGGTCATCAGTACCTCGAAATAATCGACTCTTGCCGATTTAAACAAATCGTTTGAAATATCAATGGAACGGTTTAAAGCATCCACCTGTTGTGATTTTAAATCGTAGCCTTTTTGAAGGTTTTCGATTTTAGAAAGTTGGGTAGATACTTCCAGATAGGCATTTAAAACCGTACGGTCATAATTGTACAATGCCTGAAGCTGTCTGGCATTGGCACTTTTAAATTCTGCTTTGATGGCATTTCTGTTAATCAGCGGGGCAGCCAAATCACCAGCCACAGAATACAAAAGCGATTCCGGGAACGTAAACAGATATGTCGGTTTAAAGGCACGTACACCAAACGCTGCTGAAATATCAAGCGATGGATAAAACTCAGCCCGGGCTACTTTTACATCCAATTTGGCAGCCACCAATTCCAATTCTGCCTTTTTGATATCCGGACGATTGCTCAACAATTGTGACGGAATACCTGAATTTACAGTAGCCGGCAATAAGTCCGTAAAATTGGTTTTGTCTCTTTTGATTTCCTGCGGGTAACGGGCCAGTAAAAAGTTAATCTTATTCTCCGTTTCCTTGATTTTTTGCAGGATTTCAAACTCTAAACTTTTTGAAGTCAATACTTCCGCCTGGAATTTCTGAACCGCCAATTCTGTTGCTCTGGCTGCCTGTTTCTGGATTTTTACAATTTCCAGGGCATTGGACTGCAATGCAATGGTCTGTTTTACAATATCCAATTGGCTGTCAAGGGCCAATAATTCATAATACGAATCGGCTACTTCGGCAATAAGATTTGTGATGACAAAGTTCTTTCCTTCAACGGTTGCCAAATACCTGTTGACGGCCGCTTTTTTAGAATTACGCAGTTTTTTCCAAATATCAACTTCCCAGTTGGCGTAAGCACCAATCGTATAATCCGGTAACGGGTCTGGTGTTTCAACTCCGGGTTTGATTTCGGTTGTGGCATCACCCGCACCCTGGCTTGTGTATCGGCCCACTTTTTCAAGTCCGGCTCCGGCACGAAGTCCAACCGTTGGCAATAACAATCCTTTTTTAACACGGACATCGTTTTTTGCGATTTCAATTTCCTGCAAAGTGATGTTCAGCTCCTGGTTGTTTTTTAATGCCGTGTCAATCAATTCCACAAGATTCGGGTCTTTAAAGAATTGATTCCATTTAATCGTCGACATATTGGTCGTATCCTTGCTGGTTCCGAAAGATTCCGGAACCGGCTTGCTAGGAGTCTCGGCTATTGTCTGTGGCGCCTTACAGCCAATTACGGCAAGGCAAAGCGCTACAACAATACTATATTGGTATATTTTGGATTTAAACATGATTGTTATCGATTTCTTCTGTTAATGGGTTCTCTTCTTCATTTTTAACCAACTTGTGCTTTTCGGCAATTCGGGCAAATATGTAATACAATCCCGGTATTACAAATACACCGCAAATCGTTCCAAGAAGCATCCCTCCTGCCGCGGCAGTACCAATGGTTCTGTTACCTATTTTTCCGGGTCCGGTTGCAAAAACCAACGGAATCAAACCTGCAATAAAGGCAAACGAAGTCATCAGAATAGGACGGAATCTCGCTTTTGCTCCTTCCATAGCCGACTCTAAAACCGACTTACCGGCAGCATGCCTTTGGATGGCAAATTCGACAATCAACACGGCATTTTTACCGAGCAGACCAATCAACATTACCATAGCCACCTGAGCATAGATGTTGTTTTCCAATCCCATGATTTTCAGCAACAGGAAAGCCCCGAAAATACCCGCCGGAAGCGAAAGGATAACCGACAATGGCAAAATAAAGCTTTCGTATTGGGCAGCCAATACCAGGTAAACGAAACCTAAACAGATAAGGAAAACCCAGATAGCCTGATTTCCTTGTGCCACTTCATCCGCAGAAATACCAGCCCAGTCGATTCCGTAACCTCTTGGCAGTTTTTTCTCTGCCACTTCTTTAATCGCCTTAATGGCCGTACCACTACTGTAACCTGCCGCAGCAGCCCCACTGATTTCCGCAGAAGTATACATATTGTGTCTTGTGATTTCAGAGAGCCCGTACACTTTTTCCATTCTCATAAAAGCAGAATAAGGCACCATTTCATCTTTATCATTCTTGACATACAGTTTTAGAATATCATCCGGCAAAGCCCTATATTGCGGTGCTGCCTGAACGATTACTTTATAGTTGAATCCGTATTTAATAAAGCTGATTTCATAGTTACTACCTACCAATGTTGACAAGGTGTTCATGGCATTTTCAATAGAAACTCCTTTTTGCTGTGCCAGGTCGTTGTCTACTTTTAGCATGAATTGCGGGAAACTCGCACTGTAAAAACTAAATACCGAAGAAAGTTCAGGGCGTTTGTTCAATTCTTTTACAAAATCCTGAGTAACGGTTTCCATTTTCTTATAGTCGCCCGAACCTGTTTTGTCCAACAGACGCAATTCAAATCCACCTGCGGCTCCATAACCCGGAACGGCCGGCGGTTGGAAAAATTCGATATTCGCACCCGGAATTTCTTTTGCTTTTTCTTCCAACTCTTCCATTACTTCCTGTACAGAATGTTTTCTTTCACTCCAGTCTTTCAGGTTAATCAGACAGGTTCCTGAGTTGGCACCCGTACCTTCTGTAAGGATTTCATATCCCGCCAAAGCGGAAACCGATTGAACACCTTCTACCGTTTCTGCCTTTTTCTGAAGCCTTTCCGCAACGTTATTTGTTCTTTCCAGAGAAGAACCCGGTGGCGTCTGAATAATGGCATAAAACATTCCCTGGTCTTCATTCGGGATAAATCCTGAAGGAACCGTGCTGCTTATAAACCAGGTTCCGGCACAGAAACCAAGTAATGCAGCAAAGGTTACGGTTCTTCTGTTTACAATTTTCCCTAATACATTCTGATATTTGTCAGAAGCAATATTGAATGTCCTGTTGAAACCGTCGATAAAGATTTTTACAGGAGTTCTCTTTTTTGGTTTGCCATGATGGTTTTTCAGCATGATAGCACAAAGTGCCGGTGTTAGCGTCAAAGCCACAATACCCGAAAGGATAATTGCCGTTGCCATAGTAATAGAGAACTGACGGTAGAATATACCTACAGGGCCCGACATAAAGGCTACCGGAATAAATACCGCTGCCATCAGGAACGTAATTGCTATAATAGCCCCTGCTATTTCATGCATCGCTTTTTTGGTGGCCTTCAGCGCCGAGAGATGTTCTTCTTCCATCTTGGCATGGACGGCCTCGATGACGACAATGGCATCATCGACGACGACCCCAATTGCCAATACCAGAGCAAATAACGTAATAAGATTCAGGGTGATTCCGAAAAACTGCATGAAAACGAACGTTCCGATAAGGGAAACCGGTACTGCTATGGCCGGAATAACCGTCGACCTCCAGTCACCCAGGAAGATAAATACTACGATACCTACCAGAATAAACGCCTCAACCAACGTATGGATTACTTTTTCAATAGAAGCATCCAGGAATTTAGAAACGTCATAACTGATTTCATAGTTCATTCCTTTCGGGAAAGAACTTTTCTTGATTTCTTCCAACTTAGCCTTAACGTCTTTAATAACCTGGCTCGCGTTACTTCCATAGGATTGTTTTAATACGATTGCCGCTGATGGTTTTCCGTTCAGGTTGGAATAGATATCATACATGGAGCTTCCCAGTTCAATATCGGCTACATCTTTCAGTCGCAACAGCTCTCCATTAGGGTTGGAGCGTAAGACTACATTTCCGTATTGCTCTTTGGTTGTAAAACGACCGGAATATTTTAATACGTATTCAAACGCCTGCGACCTTTTTCCGGAACTTTCACCTGTTTTTCCCGGTGATGCTTCCAAACTTTGGCTTGACAGGGCTTCCATCACTTCATCGGCAGAAATTTTATACGCCAGCATTCTATCCGGCTTTAACCAGATTCTCATGGCATATTCACGGGTTCCTAAAATATCCGCAACACCCACACCATTAACCCTTTTTAATTCGGATAGGATATTAATATCGGCAAAGTTGTACAAGAATTTCTGGTCGGTATTTTTATCATCGCTGTAAAGGTTGACATACATCAGCATGCTTGATTCTTCACGCGTAATCTTTACTCCTTCCCTCACTACCAATGGCGGTAGTTTATTCACTACAGAGGCTACGCGGTTTTGTACGTTTACAGCTGCGAGGTTCGGGTCTGTTCCGAGGTTGAATACGACCTGGATACTTGCTTCACCGTCGTTACCGGCATCTGAGGTCATGTATTTCATTCCGGGTACTCCGTTCAGCGCTCTTTCCAGAGGAATGATTACTGATTTAATCATCAGCTCACCGTTAGACCCCGGATAATCTGCTGTTATATTCACTTTTGGAGGCGAAATCGAAGGAAACTGGGTCACTGGCAGGTTGAGTACTGACAAGGCTCCTAAAAAGACAATTATGAGCGATATTACTATCGACAACACAGGTCTTTGTATAAATTTATTGAACATTTACTTTGATTTTTTAATGATTAAAGAAGGATGAGATTTTGGATTTGTGATTTAGGATTTTTGATTTTAGATTTTGGACAATAGAGAATAGATGATAGATGAATAGACTAATAACTATACACTATCAACTGTCAACTATCCACTAAAAACTATCCATTGTCAACTAAAAACTAACAACTATCCATTATCAACTAAATAGACTAATTCGTTTATTCTGCTTTTAATCTAAGACTACTCATTACCTTTTTAGGAGCTACATAACCGTAAGCGATTCTGTCATCGTCTTTGACTTTTTGGACGCCATCCAATAAGATTTTATCATTTTCGTTAATGCCGTTATTGACTACATATAAGTCCGGCATTTCGCCACCAATAGTGATTTCTTTTGAACTCAACACATTGTTTTTCCCGACTACAAAAACATATTTTTTGTCCTGGATTTCATAGGTAGCTTTTTGTGGAATTACAATGGCATTTTTTAAAGGCACAAGCATTTGTACTTGTCCTGTTTCGCCATTTCTTAGCAATTTAGTCGAATTTGGGAATCGGGCTCTGAAAGCAATGTTTCCTGTTTCGTTGTTAAATTCACTTTCAATTACTTCAACATCACCTTTGTATTTAAAAGGCTGGCCATCGGCTAAAATCAGATTGACTTTAGTTTCTGCGCGGTCTTTGACGTTAGTCTGGTATTGAAGGTATTCCGGTTCTGATACGTTAAAATAGGCAAACATCTGGCTGTTGTCTGAAAGCGTTGTCAGTAATTCGCCTTCTTCAATAAGGCTTCCTAATTTTAATGGAATACGGTCAATAGTTCCGTCAAACGGAGCCCTGATTTCTGTAAATGACAAGTGGAGTTTTGCCAATGATACTTCTGCTTTTGCGGCCTGAAGTTTTGCCTGGGCAGCAGCCAGTTCATTTTTTGAAACTACGTTTTTATCTGCTAAGATTTTAGTGTTCTGTAATTCTATTTCGGCCGATTTTTGTTCTGCCTGGGCTTTCAGTAATTCTGCCTCATACATTTTAGGCATGATTTTAAACAGCAATTGCCCGGCTTTCACGAACTGGCCTTCGTCAACATAAATGTTTTGCAGAAATCCTTTTTCCTGGGCACGGATTTCAATGTTTCGTACCGACCTGATTTGCGATACATATTCTTTAGTAAAAGTAGTGTCGATTTTTACCGGACTGGTTACCGTAAATTTATCGGCTTCTTCTTTTTCTACTTTTTTAGTTGTGCAACTAGCAAGGCACAACAAGGCAGTGATGCCTGTTAGGATGATTTTCTTCATTAGGTAAATAAATGGAAATTAAGCGATTGATTGATTGCTTGGAATACGACGATTCCTTTGGATGCGTAAAAACATCAGTAACCAGAAGCTACGCGAACAGCCATATCTGAAGAAGTGTGTTTAATAACAACTACAAAATATAATGATCACACTCAGGTAACCGATATATTCGAGTTAAATCAAATACGTAATACCCTATGGGTAATGTAAATAGGATTGGATTGGCCACAAAATGGCGCGAAGGTTTTAAAATTCTTTTGATAACGGTCCAGGATGGGCTGACAGTAGATTGTCTCATACCAGTTATCAGATAAGCTATAATTTCCTATGAAAAGTTTATTCCATATTCCGTCTTTGAGATCGTCTCCACCTGGTTGCCCTTCATCAAGATCTAAGTCACCCTCTTCAAGTAAGGTATTGCTTGTATCCTGATTGGTAAATTTTACCCTGTGTTTTTTCTGAAAACTATGAGACGAATGTGAAGTTGGTTGCGTAGCTGCATTAAGGTATTGCCCTCCGCTTAGCAGAAGTAAAGAGACATATACGAATAATGCAAATAGCTTTTTCATTTGCCGCCAAAAGTAAACAAAGTATTTAAACAAAAAAAGAAATTTCACTACGCTTTAACAAGTAAATGCTGCTACAACGTTTTCTTTGATTGAAAAAATGTTTTTTTCAGTGTAATTTATTCTGTGCCAATATCTAAAAAGTCATCAAGCCGATAGGATAAGTATCAGCTTTTCTCAATATATTCTGCATTGAAAAGATGATTTGGCTTTAAGTAGACAAAATTGTTTTGAAAGTCAAGAAACATATTAAACCTTTTCAAAACTTCATTCCCAAGAATATGGATGTTTTGTCCATGCATTGGTTTATTAGTAGTTACCAGTTGTACAGGCACATCTTTAAATTCATATTTACCGATTTTCAATTTTTGCAGGCTTGAGGTTATCACCGGGACTTCGTTTCCTTGTGCTCCTCTCATAATAATCTTTTTTATTACTTTCATGTTCTGAGTAGGAAATTTGCCAATTTTGAGCAAATCATTATCGAGCATAACTGTCCTTTGATAGCCCGTATCAAATAGAAAAAAGTCTGAGTTTTCTACTATATCCTGAAAAATTTGGCTTTCTACCAAAAAAATCCCCTGAAAAAAAGTAATCATGAGTTTTGAGAAAGCATCTTCTTTCAAAACAGAGATGGGCAGTTCCGGGTGGACAACCATGATGTTCTTGTCATAATTAAGCTCTACGACTTTCCCTTTAAATAAATCCCAACCAAACCTACCATCTGTATCATGTCCGGTTAATTGTGCGTCAAATACTCTTGTACTGTAGTCCTGATTCCCTATTTTGATATCATAAAATGTGTCATACAGCTTGGGCGCCGACTTTAATTTGTTTTTCATGACATCATTCGTCAGTACCAATTCTGTCGTACCCGTATCAAAATTCAGATTTAAGGTATCGGTTTTATTAAAAACAGCCTTGACATAGATAGTATTTTGTTTATTGATGGTTAAAGGAATGGTGTCTGGTAATACATTTTTAGTTTGTCCGAAAGCACTTAGCGATTCAAAAACAAATACTGCAAATAAGATTTTCTTCATGGAGTGTTTTTTTCAATCTTCGTTGCCAAATATAAGAGTTCCTATAATATCCCGAATGGAATTATGGCAAATTCGTAAAAATTATAACAGCGTATTATCCGGTCTTGCAATTTTGTAATTTTGCCCTCTCCAAAGTTATCTTTCCTATGAGATTCAGAAACATCAACATACCTCCTATTCCTGCTGTTCTTTTAGCCATAATCAGCGTGCAATCAGGAGCGGCAATCGCCAAAACACTTTTCCCATCCATAGGGGCTGCGGGAACGGCTTCATTGCGAATTGGTATTTCTGCTTTGATTTTAATGGCAGTCTACAGACCAAAGCTCACAAAACTCACCAAAGAACAATGGAAGTTTGTGATTCCTTACGGTCTTTGTTTAGGAGCCATGAATCTCGTTTTTTATTTTGCAATTGAAAGAATACCTATCGGGTTGGCCGTGACGTTAGAATTCATAGGTCCGCTAATGGTAGCCGTTTTAGGTTCCAAACGTGCTGTTGATTTTTTATGGGTATTACTTGCAGCCGCAGGCATTGTTTTGATCGCTCCCTGGACCACAAACGGAGTGGATATTCTGGGTGCGGCTTTAGCTACATTGGCTGGCGCTTTTTGGGCGGCTTATATTGTTCTGGGAGGAAAAATTTCACAAAAAATGGACGGTAATGAAGCGGTTGCAACGGGTATGCTTCTGGCGGCCTGCCTTGTGGTGCCATTCGGAATTTTTGGTGGCGGATTGGAAGGGCTTACTCCTAAGTTTTTAGGCATGGGAATCGCTCTGGCTCTTTTATCGAGTGCCATTCCGTTTACTTTAGAAATGAAAGCTTTGGGCAGGCTTCCTGCACGAACCTTCAGCATATTGATGAGCCTGGAACCGGCTGCTGCTGCCATCTGTGCATTTATATTTTTGCAGGAATACCTTTCCTTCAACGAAATTCTGGCCGTGGTTTTTGTTGTTGCCGCATCAGCAGGGTCAACGATTACCTCCAGAAGGTAGTTATTTCAGAATGGAATACCGTTCCATGAATTTTTCCTTAAATCTTCTGCTCATTGGTATCCTGTTGCCTGACAAAAGCTCTATTTGGTTATCTGACAGATGCAGTTTTTTGACAAGATTCATATTGACTACATAATTGCGATGTACCTGAATGAATTGTTTTTCGGGTAATTTTTGCTGCAACAGCTTTAAAGACATTTCAATCAGGAAAGATTCTTCATGGGTAGAAATAGAAACATACTTGCCCTCTACCCTGACATATTCAATACTGCTGAACAGTACTTTGGTCAGGGCTTCTTTCTTTTTGATTAAAAGGAAAGCCTCCATTATTGCCGTTCCGGTTTGGTGGGCAGAAAACATTCCCGGCATTTCCAGAAATCTTTCTATAGCAAGCTCAATGGCAAACTGCAACTCCAAAACATTAAACGGCTTAATCAGATAACTATAGGGATTAGTCAATCGTGCCGATTCAAAAGTTTCCCTGTCTACAGCAGATGTCAGGAATACGAAGGGTTTCAACGTAGCCGGGTTTTCATTAATGCGTTGGGCAAACAATATACCGTCTGGGTCATTCCCAAGGTAAACATCAATGATAACAATATCCGGTTTTTGGGCATAAAAATAACCCAGTGCATCTTTCAGGTTTGAAGCAGTTGCGGTTACTTCATATCCTTTTTCTTCTAAAGCTTCCTGCAATGATGCTGCCTGAAAGCTATCATCTTCAATAATCAATATCCGTATTTTTTCCATAATCTATTTCTTTACCAATTCCAATACTATTTTAACCGAAGTTCCTTTTCCTTCTTCACTTTCTATCATCAGCCGTCCTGCGTTTTTTTCAGTCATAATGCGGCAAAGCTCAAGACCAAGACCCGTGCTTGTCCTTCCAGAAGTATCTTTTTGACGCACTGTCTTTCCTGATTTTATAGTGTCCAGCATTGCTTTATTAATTCCTATACCATTATCTTTTACAACAAGTTCTGCCTGGTTTTCATAAATACCGGCATCTATTTTTATGAAACCTCCATCCTGCGTAAACTTTATAGCGTTGTCTATAATATTGCGAAGCACAATCTTAATAGCGTTGGAATCTGCATAAACCTGTATTCCCTCAGGTATATTCTTATCCAATCTTATATCCTTTATTTTTAGCGCATTACCATAATTCACAAGAACCTGTTCAACAATGGAATGTAAAGGCAATTGTTCTTTTTTATAAAAGGAACCGTTTTTTTGTTCCAGTGACCAATATAATAAATTATCAAGCATGGAGTAAGTATTTTCTGTCATATTGATATTTAGGTCCAACTGCTTTTCCAAATCCGTAAGTTCATTCTTTATCAGGGCTTTCTTTAGTCTGAGGTTACTTTCTTTAAGCAAATACACCGGAGTACGTAAATCGTGTGCGATGATAGAAAAAAGTCGGTCCTTGGTTGCATTTAATTCATCAAGCTGTATATTTTGCAACGCAATTACCCTATTCTTTTTTATACGTTGGCTGTAAGAATACAATCCCACCAAAAGCAACAGCAATAAAACAGCAGCAATAGAAAAAAAGGTATTGCTTTGCATCCGTTTGGTATCGAGTTGCATTTTTTGAAGTTTGGCTTCTTTCTCTAAAAGTTGGATCTCCGTCTGTTTTTTATCGACAATAAACTTTTTTTCCTGTTCGGCAAGTCCCCAAATCCTATCCCTGTTCCAGATTCCTTCCAACTGTTCCACATATTTCTTATAAAATTCCAGCGCTTTTTTGGTTTGTCCGGCAGATTCCATAGCCAGAGAAAGATTAAAATAAATATCGTCTTTTATATCCACCGCTTCAGAAACCTCAGAATACAGAAGTGCCTTTTTTAGATGGTCAACCGCCAGACGATCTTTGTATTGCTCAAAATACAGGTCGCCAAGATTAAGATGGACAGCCGCTAGATTCAGACTGTCCTGAAACTTTCCATAAAAAGCGAGGCTTTTTTTATAATAAGACTCTGCTTTTTCGTAATCATGCTTATCAATATTGGCATAACAGCGGGCAATATTATTGTATATCGCACCCTGAAGTTTTTTATTGGCACTGAAATCATTTTTATGCAACAGGTCTAAATAATATTGAAGGGCATCTTCATATTGCTGGAGCTCAAAAAAAAGATTGGCAATATCAGAATAGAAACCAACATTTCCCGGAGGATTTTTTATGTTTTTACTAATTTTTTCTGCTTGTAGCATTGATGCCAGTGCCTCGTCTTTCAGTCCTTTTTTCCTGTAGAAACTTCCCCTGGCATAATAAGACAAATACAAAAGCGTATCATTCTTTGAAGTTTCACTGTAGACAGCTATAGATGCCAGTATAGAAGGAAGTACCTCGGAGTATTGCCTTTCATACAACTGTATGTGCATATTGTGAAAAGGGACAAAATCCGGTTGCTTTCTTCCGTCTTTTGTCCCTTTCATATTGTCTGTCAATAATGGGAGTTGCTTATTGGTATGGTGTCTGCAAATAGGGCATTGTTGCTTCAGTAATGATGCTACGCCAAAAGTTTCGTTTTGCCCAAATACAGTATAGCATCCAAAAAAAAAATAATTATATTTTTCATCTTTTTAAAATTTAGAAAGAGACGTATATATTCCCACGGTCTTTCCTCCTCTTTTTTTGCCACAACCACCCAGATTATCATCTATAGTAAGTTCAATAATATTATAAAATTCCTCCAGTTCAAATTCTTCTGTTTCTATATACCATAAATTTTCAACATCATCTTTTATATCTCCAATCCTATTCATGAATATTTTCTTTATTGGCAGTATTCCCATCATATGAATGCCTTCATCCATAAAAATATCTATACTTCTTTCGATAGAATCCGGAGAAACTTTTAGCAAACAGAAAATTTCCAAAGTCCATTTCTCATTGCCTGTATCGCTCTCACGGAATTTTGCATTGAGCAAAGGGGAATCAATTTCTAAATTTTGTTTCAGATCCGGAGCAACTAGTAGAACAGGGCGTTTAAACTTAATTTTTGTCATAACATAATTTTTTAGCAGGTTAAGTAATAGTAAAAATAAACAAATAAACTTTATTCCTTTTATCCTACCGTTCATACCTCCTGTTTTACCGCTCATGCCATTTTAGCCGAAAAGCCTTTTGAGTTGGGATAATATTGCCTTGTAAATCATTGAAAATCAATATTCATTTAAAAAAACAAGACAATGAAACCATCAATTGCTGAAATTCAAAAAGTTCTTACAAAAAAAGGATATGCCTTTTTTGACCAGAACAAGCCTTATAATGTCAACATTATTGGCATCCGAAGTAAAAATACCGTGGCTAATTCTTTTGACGACACTTTGTGCCTTGTTTACAGGGACGAGAGCCTTAGCCCACAAATTTTCACCTTTTCAGTTACTACCGATCCGGGATTATACTGGTTGAAAAATCCGACCAATGTTAATGGAACAGCCATTCTGGTTCCGGGACAATACAAAGGTTCGCATCAAATTGGACTCCATAAAGGCCAATATGAAGCTTTAGTACAAAAAGCACCTGTAAAAGTCTGGAGAGATGCCAATAAAGACGGCAAGTTAGATTTTTCCGGACCGCAGCACCAGGGTATTTTCGGAATCAACATCCACAGGAGTAATCCGGTTTCGGAATCACTGACAGTTGAAAAATGGTCGGCCGGATGTACCGTGTTCCAAAAAGTAGCCGACTTCCATTTTTTTATGAGTATCTGCAACAAGTCTAAAGGACTTTACGGCAATTCTTTCACCTACACGTTGCTGGAAGAATCCGACTTCACTACGAGTTAATAATTCTTAAATATTTTCATTATGAACATTGGAGACCAATTTAGGGGACTTCCTATGGAAGACCTTATCGGTGGGCCGTTATCGGCAGCCGTAAAGTCAAACACCGACCTGGCAAAATCTACTGCCGCGTTCATCAACGACATCGGTTTTGAAAAAGTAAAAGATGCCGACGGCTCAATTATGCCGGGGCCGGCACGTATGGTAGATTTCGTTTTCGAACGTCCGGGACAGGACAAGGAAGGAAATGCTACCGTTGAAGAAGTAAAAATGAAGGTGCCGATGCTTGCCATCGTACCCATTCCGAACCTACAGGTAGACCTTGTCGATATTACTTTTGACATGGAGGTTAAAAGCTCCACCAAATCTGTCGAATCTTCTGCTTCAAAAGGAGAATTCAGTGCTTCTATGAGCGCAAAAATTGCCTTCTTTTCTGTCAATGCCAGCGTTTCCGGGTCGATTTCATCGAGCAAAGAAAACACACGTTCCACAGACCATTCTGCCAAATACCATGTGGCCGTAAAAGCTACCAACCACGGTATGCCGGAAGGTTTGGCCAGAGTACTGGACATTATGAATGATGCTGCAAAACCACGTCAGATTGTAGCCTACAAGCCTAATGCCAACGGTGAAATCGAAAGAGGCGAAGACGGTAAACCTACAGAGCAAGGCAAACTTGTCAATGCTGACGGTACCGAAGTAACTCCTACTTCAGACACAAATTAATTAATCTATTAAGTTAACGCCAACTGCCATGATTCCTGACAATTCAAAAAAGACCACAATCGCAGAGATACGATATATCAAAAAAGTAACGATAGGTACTGTCAACCCAAGTGCGCCCTTTACAGACGATATGCGGGAAGATCAGTTGGCGTTGCTTAACAAATGCCTGTCACAGCATCCAAAAGGCATCATCATAGGAAAAGACATTTCTATCGGGAGCTTTAAGCTAGGCGAGCATGAGCTCAACATGCAGAGCACTACCTACCATGTTGGATTTGCCAGAAAACCTTACTGGCTTGATGAAAAATAACTTTAAAAAACACCCATACCATGTCGCAACAAAGATTTGACCATTTGTTACAGGCTATCCACAATGCTGCTTTAAAAGCCCAGGAAATTACGGAAGAGCAGCATATCATGCAGATAGCGAAATATTTCGATGAAGACGGAAAACCTATCACACAGGAAATTCAGGTACCGACTCTCGATCCGGATGATGACCCCGAAACAATGACTACGCTAAAGGTTCCTTTGCTAAGCCTTCTTCCTCCGTCTGCTATAAAAATCAAGGAATTGAAGCTGAGTTTCAAAGTTGGGCTTGGCAAAATAAAGATAGACCCGTCTGATAACAAAAACGGACCAAGCCTAGACATCGATATGGGCGGCGGTGGCGGTATTTTCGGTAAGAAACAGGCCACGGCTAAAGTTGACATCACCTTTGAGGCAGGAGATCCTTCGGAATCTTTTTTAAGAATCAATGACTATTTAGTCAAGAGTGTAATCTAAAAATCAATTACTAACCATTAAAATTAAAAAATTATGGCACTTATTTTCAAAAAGGGCTGGAACGAAGCCCGCAAAGACTATGTTAAAAAATATGGCAAGTACCAGGCCTTTCTGGACACACTTACTGAATCGCTTATTGTTGGCGCTTTTCGTAATGCCCGCAATCATTTTAGCGACCATTGGGTACTTGAGTTTATTGATATTGCTACTAACCCTGGCAGGGTTGAACAAGTTTCTATCGAACAAGGTTCGCATCAGCCGGAAGACCTTACAGGAGGAGGCTTTTGCCTGCATTTCACAGGAAGAGACAACTCGGGCTATGCTTTCCATTTCTATATTATCCAGAACCTGGACGGCACGCCGCGAATCATAGAAATTTCCTATCGTGAGAACGGGCAAACCGTTAACGATTACAGAAGATAGTTTTTCTCAAGCACAGCATAAAAACCCGTAGCGGGTTCCTCAAAAAAACATCCGGATGTAAAGAGGTTTAACTATTTGTTTCACCTAAAAAATATTGTCATGGGAAGCTTACTAACCGTTAAAGGAAAACATCATGAAATGCTTTATGTAACCAGCGTCAACAGACTGGCCCTGGATGATGAATTATGCATTTTCGCCATAGCCGATTTTTCTCAAAAAAATGGCGTGCCCTACCCTAATTGTGAAATCCGGCAAAAGGTCGATATCAGCAAGTATAAAGCCATCAACCTGGATGAATTGGCAAAGAACTAATACAAATTGACCATGAAAAAACATATCCTACTTTATCTGGGCCTATTCTATCTGGGCCAAACAGTTACGGCACAAAATATATGGTCGCTTAAGGAGTGTATTGCTTATGGACGAGCCAACAGTTTTGAGGCTTCCGAAATTAAAATACTCAACGCTTCCTATAAAGAAGACAGGAAAAGCATTCGTGCTTCCTACCTGCCGCAGTATAACCTTTTTGCAAACGGTGCTTTTACGGCCAATAACAATGCTGTTGCATGGAATCCGAATGCAGGTCTTGAAGTCAATGCGCTCCTTTATTCCGGTTTCAGGAAAAAACATGAACTGCAGAAAGCCGACCTGATAATCGCCCAAAGTCAATACAATATTGCTATAGCCGAAAACAACGTCGAAATGCAGGTGTTGTATGCCTATACAGAAGCCCTTACCAAAAAAGGTCAGTATCAGGTCTGTATCGATTTTTATGAAAAGACCCGGCAGCTTTACGATGAATGCAGTACCTCTAAATTGCTTTCTCCGGCCGATGGATATTTTTTTGAAGTTCTTTTACAGCAAGACTGTCAGGAAATTGAATCGTTGGAACAGCAATATGCCATAGCCTTGTTAAAAATCAGGCAGACCATCAATCTTTATGACGATCCAGATTTTGAAATTACAGAAATTCCATCATTTACACCAGGCCATACCACTCTTGACGTGGCTTATCCGCTGGCTCTTCTTGCCGACCCTGGAATCAGCAGTAATCAGCTTGATATTGATATTGCCCGTGAAAGCAGCCGGATTGCCAAAACTTTATTACTGCCTACTGTAAGCCTTCGTTACACGCCTTATTATGAGCTCCATAAATCAGGATTGCAACATTATGCCGGATTGCAGATTTCACTGCCCGTTTTCAATCGTACTGTTCAAAAAACAGCTATCGAAAAAGCTACCATACAAGGCTTGTTTCAGGAAAAACAATTGGACAACCAGAAAGAAATGCTTTGGAATGCGGTAGTGCTTATTATCAGCGAATTAAAAAACAGGCAGTCATTATATGAAATCAGCCTTACGACTTTAAAAAAATCAACACGTCTGCTAAATGACAGTGAAGAAAAGCTGAAGAATAAAAATATATATCCCGAAGCTTATCTGGTCGTACGCAACTGGAACAAACAATGCGCTCTGGATTCTGTTGCCTTGAAATATCAGACCATTACGCAGGCTAAGCTTCTTGATTTCTATACCGGAACCACCTTATAATTCAATACAGTCCTTATGAATGCAATAGTCGAAAAAATAAAAAACCGTTCCTATTTCCATGAAACGGACAGTATCGCCAGCGAAGACGTTGAAATCGTTTCATCTGAATTGGAAAAAGAAAAAAACAGGCTCCTGTTTGCAAGAAAAAAGCAGAACAAAACAGTCATGGAGCTGCATATTGACGATGAAATTAAATTGATGCTGGACCATATCCACAGAAAAAGTAACGACACTCTAGAAATTCCAACAGACGATTTAAAACTTTCTCAAAAAATCGAATGGCACGGACAACTTCAAAAAGTCATAGCTCCGGCCAGTCTAAAAAGTATCAAATATGCAACCCGATTTTGTGGAAATTTCCCAACAGGAAGAAGCTTTTTCAAATTCCCATTGACAAAATACTTTTTCGGCCTTATCATTCTTATGGCAATTGTGATGGCAGTTGGTTTTTGTACCAAAGAAACCCGATTGTTTACCGGTTACTATTCGTTCGAATTAACAGATACAGCTGTTTTGTATTTTATCAAAAGTTATGGCATTTCAACTGCCTGTTTAGGAAACCTGCTCTATTTGACCGCCAAACTTTCAAGACAAATCCATGAGGTTACTTTAACTGCAGAACGTATTCCTTTTTACCGAAACAGCCTTTTATTCGGGCTAATGGCAAGCAGTTTTATTGCGTTTAAAATCCCGGAACTTCTTTTAATCGAACTCACGCCTATTGGCTACCTGTTTATTGGTATAATTGCCGGACTTCTTATTGACATTATAAACCTGATATTCAAGGAATAACCTCGAATTTTTTCCTCATCGCAAGCCTATACGGCTAATTCTAACCTTAAAATTTTAAACATGAAAAAACTTTTTTTATGGTACTCCGGAACGGGTACCACAGCAGAACACATGCGTAATTTTTTCAACATTACCGCAAGCGACACCATCAAAATTGCCTATGTCGATGGTCTTGGAACTGAAAACAATCGTACAGAAAGCCAGACTCTCTCCAACAACCAGACCGGAAGCTGGACAGAATGGCTAATGGGCTTTTTTAGAAAAACAGAGCTTTTGCACGACCAGGCCTATGGCTACAAAGAAAAGCACCAGCTAGCCCAACTAGAGCACTATTTCAAATTACTGGAAGAAATTGACCCGGAAAAAGACAACCATGTAGAACTCATCATTGGAGGGCACAGCCGTGGTGCGGCTGCTGGTGTATTGGGCTTTATCACAGCCTTGTATTCCTGCTGCAAGGAAGGCAATACGCTGGAAGGCAGTCCTATCAAAAAAATACGAATCCTGGGCGTTGACCCGGTACCGGGCACCAAAGGCAATGACCTTTTAGGACTTGAATCAGAAACGGCAGAATTCAAGAAAAATCCAATTCTTAATATGCTCAATTTTATTGAAAGCAGCAGTAAAAAAGAGGATTTGTTCAGTGTAATCTATTATGCTGCCCGTTTTGATGCACGTAATGAATTCAAGGCAGACGATTACTGGCTTAATTTCTATAAGAGCCAGCTCCTGAACAAACAGATTGATACCGAATTCTACATAGGCGGATTCAGGCATTCAGCTATGGTTTTTGAAGATGATGAAATCAGTTCATTATACAATGGCAACGCACGTCCAACAGCTTTGATGAAAGAGCTTGTAAAACGTGAATTGGGTCTTCCATGCGCCAATATAGTCACCTTATATAACGGGCTGACTGCAACTGAACTGACGGCCTTGTCCAATCTGGCCAATGATACGGGCAACACAACTCTGATAAACCGCACGAATAAGAGCAGTTATGGTTCTGCTAGTGTGGTTTATACCGGAAGTTCATTGCAGGAAATCGTAAAAAAAATAACGGCCAACGGTACTAAAAAATCCGAACTCAATAAGGCAAACCTTATCAATAACAGATATCTAACCCTTTAGTCATTTTGAAATATCCCTATAACTTTTTTAGGGATATTTCTTTTTCAACCCCAATCCTTACTTCCATGAAAGAAAAACCTACTTCTAAACCGTATCAGTTTCCTAAAAAAGGAGAAGGAGCTTTTCGCGCTTATCAAAAAATCAGTAACGAGCTGACTTTAGACGGCAATGTGCAACTTGATTTGGGAAGCTTTAGCACGACTTCCATGAATCCACTTGCCGATAAACTCATTACGGAACAGCTTGGCAAGAATTTTATTGATTATAATGAATACGGGCAGACCAAAAAAATCCATGACAGAATAATAGGGATGCTATCCGGATTATTGCATGCTGCAGACCCCCATAATCCAACCGGAACCTCAACATTAGGTTCTTCTGAAGCCATACATCTGGCATTACTGTCGCACAAATGGAATTGGAAAAAAAGACGGGAATCTTTTGGTCTTTCTGCTTCAAAGCCCAACATCGTATACAGCGGAAATGCTCATGTCTGCTGGGATAAATTTGCACTCTATTTTGATGTGGAACCTCGCAAAATACCGCAAACATCACATGATTCATATCCTATTGAAGAAATACTGAAAAGCATTGACCAAAACACCATTTGTGTTGGCGCCATAGCCGGAAATACTTATACCGGCAGTATTGACCCCATTGAAAAACTCAATGATGAAATCATACGATTAAACAAAAAACACAATTGGGATGTTGGTATCCATGTCGATGCGGCCATTGGCGGATTTGTATTTCCTTTTATCAAAAGAGAAGTCAAAACCTGGGATTTTCGCCTGCCTTTGGTTCGGAGCATTAATTTATCCGGACACAAATACGGACTCGTATATCCGGGTATAGGATGGTTGATTCTCAGGGAAGCTGCTGTATTGCCAAAAGAACTGATTTTCACGTCTCATTATCTCGAAAAGCCAATAGAAACCTATACTCTTAACTTCTCGAAAGGAGCTTCGATGATTCTGGCACAATACTTTTCCATACTGCAGCACGGAAAGCAAGGTTATGAAAAAACAATACGCGATTACTGTAAAACCGCAGATGTTATACGAAAGAGGCTCCGCCGGTCAGGCCACTTTGAAATCATAGACGAAGGAATACTTCCTGTAATTGTATTCAGGCTAAAAGATGTAAAAGAGGATATGCTAACCGCCTTATTGCTCAAGCTCCGTTCTAAAAACTGGATGCTTCCGGCCTATCAGATTCCGGGTATTTCCAAACAGGAAACGCTTCTGAGGATTGTTGTAAAAGAAAATATCAGTCCTGAACTTGCCCAATTGTTTTGTGACGACCTGATTTACAGTTATGAAACCCTTAAAAATGACTAAAATGAAAACTATCCTGTCACTGGTTCTCCTGTTGTTTTCCCTGTTTCCAAAGGCACAGGCGTCTGAACCTGCAAAACAGAAGGATGCCCCGCTTGAGGTAGCAGTATCCATACACCTAAACAAAATATACGACATCAATTCCGTCAACCAGACCTATATGATTGACGGCTATCTGGTCTTATCGTGGCATGACTCAAAACTGGAAAAAAAATATTGCCGGAAGTATGGCAACAAACTGGTGTATGAGAATAAAGAATTTCCTAAAGACATACTGGTTCCATCCTTTGAATTCATCAACATTTTAGGCGACAGGGAAATTATCAACAGACGTCTGATTGTCAATTCCGACCAAAATCTTATTTATAATGAACGTTTCCATGGCCGATTTACAACTCCTATGGATTTCCATAAATATCCTAATGACAAACAATGTTTTACAATCCAGTTGGAATCTTTTTCTATGGAAAAGGAAGACCTGGTATTTGTTAATCCACAGCTTTTTCCAAAGGTTCTGGACGCGTCATATATGGAAGAATGGAACATTCTGGATAAAAAAGATTATGTCAACGAAATGATGTACAACCATCTGAGTGCCAACAAAAAAGGAGAATCGTTTTCGCGTTGCAATTTTGAAATTTTTGCACAGCGCAAAATCGAATATTATTTATGGAAGGTTTTTCTTCCGATAGGCTTACTGGTTGTTGCTTCCTGGCTTGTTTTCTGGGTAAAAGATTTCGCCAATCAACTAAACATTTCTTTCACACTAATGCTTACCATGGTCACTTTCAATTTCTTTACCTCATCATTACTGCCTACTTTGCCCTACAATACTTTTATTGAAATTGTCATCATTTCAGGATATATCTCTATTTTCCTGACACTGATAGCCATTATTTTTACCTATGCCTATTCAAAAAACAAAAGAACAACCGTAAAAATCAATAACTTTTTTCAGGTATTTTTCCCTTTGCTGTATATCCTCTTTATTATTTTATGTGTGATTATCATTTTTGTTTAGATTAATCTACTTGCTAAAAACAACAAACTTTGCGACTCTGCGTCTTTGCGTGAAATAGTTGCTCGCAAAGACGCAGAGCCGCAAATTACAAAGCATTCTCTTTTGCAAACTTTAAAAGCTCGGCAAGATTCCGGGCCTGGCATTTGTTCAGCAAATTTCTTCTGTGGGTTTGAACAGTCAGATAGCTTAGAAATAAAGTATCTGAGATTTCCTGTGTAGATTTGCCATCTGCCAATAATAATAGTATTTCTTTTTCCCTTCGGGTCAATCTGGGAACTGTTTTTAAATCATGGATATTGGTTTTCTGTACAATTCCCCTAACTTCATTGCTAAAGGCCAATTCGCCTTCAACAGCTTTGTGGATACAGTTTTTGAATTCTTCCAGTGAAGCACTTTTTAGCAGATAACCGTTAGCACCGTTTTTAATCATCTGAAGAACGATGCTCCTTTCTGCCTGGCTGCTCATGGCAAGGATAATAATTTTAGGAAAGCTCTTTTTTATTTTCAGGCACAAATCGATTCCGTTGGCATCCGGCAGAAAAATGTCCAGCAAAATAACATCTACTTTTGCCAATCCTCCATATTCCAATAATGCAGCTCCGGTTTTAAAACTTCTAACGATTTCAACTTCTTTTGACTGCGAGAAAACTACCTGCAAACCTTCACTGACTATAGGATGGTCATCTACGATTATTGTTTTATAAGGCTTTGTGATTGTCATGTCTGATTAAATAGATAGTTCAATATTAAATGCTGTTCCTTTTTCGGCAGACGAATCAATTTCCATTTTCCCGTTAAGCAGCTCCACTCTGCTTTTTAAATTTTTCAATCCCTGTCCGTTAAAACCATCCATATTTTTACTGTCAAATCCAATACCGTTATCTTCAACAGTAATAAAAAACGTCGACCGGTTCTGGTTGCAATCTACTAAAATATCAGTACCTTTTGAATGTTTCAGTGCATTGTTAAGGAGTTCCTGCACTATCCTGTAAATAGTAATCTGTATACTTTCGGGAATATCCTTACTGATATTGTTGGCATGGAAATCAATCTGTACCTCATCTGTCTGCAACATATGGCACAAATCATTGAGGGCATGTTCCAATCCTAATTTGAGAAGTGATTCCGGAATCAGGTTATAGGAAATCTGTCGCAATTCCGTAATCGAATTGTTAAGCAATGTGTTCATGCTTTCAATTTCGTTCAGGTCTACAGTTTCTGATGCTGAGTTTACTTTCATAAATCTCATTTTTAATGAGGATAGCATACTTCCTATTCCATCATGAAGATCTCTGGCAATTCTTTTCCGTTCTCCTTCTTCTCCCTTGATCATGGCCTGCATGACCTCAATCTCTTTCTGGTCCTTGAGACTTTTTAAGTTCTGTGCGTAATTTTTAGCATGCTGTACGGCTATTTTTTTCTGGTTCTTTGAGTTGATCCAAAGGAAAATAACCAATAACAATAATAAAACCGATAGGACTACCAATAAACCGTAATACAACTTATTATTTTCTGCAATAAGCTTATCGCGTTCCCGCTGGGCTTCTAACTGGGCAATTTTCCGCTCGTTTTCAACTTTGTTGAATTTTGCCTCCAACGCAGTTATCTTATCTTTGGAATATTGTTCGTTGAGGCTGTCGCTAAGAACAATATATCTTGATTTATATTTGTATGCATTTTTGATATCTCCCAGTTTTTCAAAGGCATGGGCCAGTTCCAGAGTATATCTTTTTTCGTCAACAGCAAGAAGAGAACCGCTCTCAATGAGATCCGACAACATATTTTTGATGTCCTCATACCTGTTCATTGCTTTTAATGGGTGGTATTTGACAAGCTTCAGACGATTTGCAGAATATATATCATTAAAAAGCATGCTGTTTGCTATTCCTTTATCATAACTTTTTAATGCATTCTCATATTGCTTCATCTTATAGAAATAATAGCCTTCAGATAAACAATAGCTTGCGTTCATGTTAGACTTTGGATAATCTTTTATTATCGCATAAGCTTTATCTAATGATTTTTTGGCCCCGGTGAGGTTTTCAAGATGGCATAGATTTTCAGCATCTATAATATAGATTTCTGCCTTAGTCTCTTTATAGGTATTAGACGATTTAGATGCTTTTTCAATATATTCTTTTGCAGAATTGAGATACTCTTCTGCCTTCTCCCGCTCGGTATTGTTCATAAAAATAATACCAACCGACTTATACAACCCACTTAACGCCTCATAATCTCCGCTTTTTTTGGCTAACGGCATGGCTTCTTCAATGAGCATTCGCATTGCCTCCTTTTCGTTGTTTTTAATTTGCTGTATTATGGACAGAACTCTAACGATATAGGCCCGCAAGGCATACGCCTCTTTGGTCTGGTATTTCTTAAGCGTTGTATTGGCAAGATTTAATTGTTTTCCTAAGTTTTCGATATCTCCTTTAATTAAATAAGCAGTGGAATTATAAAAAATACCAACATCTTTTAAAAAAGGATATCTGGGAGCAATTTTATTGGCAATGGCCAGGTATTCATCTGCCAGTTCATTTTTTTTGCTTCTTCTGTATAAATCAGCAAGCCTGAAGCTGGTAATACACTTAATACTGTCAATTCGTGTGGTTTTAATAACCTGCACAAGACTATCCGTATAGGACTGGTCATCATCAAGCATGTAAACTCTTTGGGAGTATAATGCCTGCGAAATCAAGAAGATAAACGGGAATAATAATTTGTTTTTCATAGCCTCACAAAAATATTAACTTAAACAACATCTTCTGTTAAATTTTTAAATTTTTGATTAAAAAATACCTGAAATCAGGTAGAAAAATATACCCGATTTGAGGTATTGGAAGCCAGATACTGCCCATCTAACTTTGTAACACAAATCCTAAAAAAAATTAAAACAATGAGAAAGTCGATTTTAAAAACAGCAGGAATTATTGCAATTGCGCTATTTGGTTTAGCATCATGCAGTAGCGACGATAGTAACAATGGTCCAGGCGGTGGCGGAGGTATTGACGCTGCTGTTGGTACATACAAGGGAACTTTAGATCCACTTGGAGGAGATGCACCAACTTATTTCGATGCAATTTTAATCGTTACTAAAGTGGATGGCAACCATTTAAAAATTACTCCAAAAAGCGGGGAGCCATATTCAAACTATACTTCAAAAACAATGAAAGTATTCAACAATAGTAATCAAGCTATTTTTGGTGATGGTAATATTCCTGAAGGTACATTTAGCTACACTATAAGCAGTAAAGCACTACTAGTACAGACAAGGGAACAATCTGCTACAGACCTCACTTATACCTTTCAAGGGACTAAACAATAATTCATATTTTTACTAGTTTATACACCGGCTCCTGAATTTATTATTGGGTTATAAACAGGAGCCACTTTTTTTCAAAAAAAAGCACCCTAAGACCTTAAAATAAGAGGGGGTTATTTTGAGAGTTAGTAATGTCCTTCAACTTTTGAAGGGCATTTCTTTTTTAGCAAAAAACTTAAACAGATCTCGGGAAGTTTTTCGCCAATTAACAATATTTAAATCTCTTAGCGCCTCTGCGACTTTGCGAGCAATCATTTCACGCAAAGTCGCAGAACCGCAATATTTCTAGCTTAATACAACTTTATTAAAAAAATTCACCATCCACGTAAAACCATCTTTCGTTTTCTTTCCTGAAAAATGATTTTTCATGGTGCATTTGTGCTTTGAGACGATTGTCTAAAAAATAAGCTTTAAACTCTACTGTGTTTTTCGTGGCTTCCACTACTTCCAGTTTCAGCCATTGGTTGGATTTGGACCATTCCAGTATAGCTGATTTTGAATGATTCCTTCTTGTGGAACTATGCGTGGTAGCGATAAGATAATCTGCAGCCTGAACAACATAAGCGCTATATCGTGACCGCATTAATTTTTCTGCCGTTGGAGGAGTGCTGTTACCTTTGATAAAAGGTTCGCAGCATTGGGCAAATAACAATCCCGAACCGCATGGACAGTTTAAATTATTCGGCATTGATTTTTTGATGTAGCTGGTTCAACAATACCATATAACGACCTAGTTCTACAAGCTCTTCATCTTCTTCAGCATGGTCTAATAGTTCGTCTAAAGTTTCGCTTACTTCAACCAGCTTGTTATTTGCTTCTTTGTTTTGTTTGCCTGCTATCAGGTCAATGATTTCCTGTACGTCTTTCTTTAATTCTTCAAAGGCTTTATTGTTCATTTTGTTCTGTTTGTGCTTCGTTGGAAGCATTATTCTTTTTCATAATTTCTTTCAGTTTATTTTTCCTAAGCTTTTCAGCCTCTTGCTCCCGTTTCTTTTTCTGGTCGGTTTTCTTTTTATGTTCCAGCCTGTTTGTTTCATTGCGTCTTCCCATAAATAAAGGTTTTTATGACCGTACAAAGATAGCGAATTCAAAAAAACGACAGCTTGTCGCAATTTCCCCTCCCTATTGTCTTTTTCACACAGCATAAAATTGCAATACCGGAGCTAATTTTGGATAAAATAATAAACAATAGAAACTATGACTAACAACTTTGATACTGCTGCACTCATTGCAGAAACCAATGCCACTTATGAAGGCATGGAACAACTGCTATTGACTATTGATAGCAACTTGTGGGATAAAAATCCTGCTGAAAACAGCTGGTCTGTTGGCCAGGTAATGGAACACATCCTGAAAGCAAATTCCGGACTCAAAAGCCTGTTTGCAGAAAACATAGGTGAAACCAACCGACCTGCAGACGAAAAAGTACCCGTTATAAAATCGGTATTTTTAGATTTCAGCACCAAACTGGATGCACCTGGTTTTATTATCCCAACAGAAAAAACACATGACAAGCAACAGCAACTGGACAAAATGAAAGCCTTAAAAGATGGCACCTTACAGTTGATTGGTTCATCAGATTTGTCAAAAACCTGCAAGGGTTTTGAATTGCCTGTTTTTGGGTATCTGACCCGTCTGGAATGGATTCTTTTTACACTATTCCACGCCCAAAGGCACACCAATCAAATCAAAAATATTATTACTGTTATCGATAAATAAAACCAAACATTAATCAAACAACTATGAAAAAACACAAAATCATCTTTTGGATTACTACTATCCTGATTTTTTTATTTGAAGGCGTAATGCCCGCTTTGACTTCACAGACCGAAATGGCCAAAGAAGGCATTCGCCACTTAGGATATCCGGAATATTTTGGCGTTATCCTTACCGTCTTTAAAGTTTTAGGTGCCTTAGTACTTATTATTCCTGCAGCCCCAAAACGGCTAAAGGAATGGACCTATGCCGGATTTACTTTCGATTTCCTTGGTGCTTCTGCCAGCCATGCTGCGGTAGATGGCTTTGGATTTGAGGCTGTTTTTCCTCTTATTGTGTTAGGAATACTACTGCTTTCTTATGTGAGTTATCACAAACTAAATCCACAAGATTAAGCAGACAAACTGTTCTTTAACGGACAACTTAAAATATATTTTCAAAAAAAATGGCGCATCCGTTCCGATGCGCTATTTTTGTGTAAAAGAAAAACTCATGGATAATCCATTTTCGTTACGGACAGTTAACGTCACCCGATATATCGCTCCGTTGAGAGAAGGAGGTTCGCTTCCTGCTCTTGCCGATGCAGACGACGGTTTTAAATATGTATTGAAATTTAAAGGTGCCGGTCATGGCGTCAAAGCACTGATAGCCGAATTAATTGGAGGCGAAATTGCCCGTGCATTGGGATTAGCCGTACCGGAATTAGTATTTGCAAATCTTGACGAGGCTTTTGGAAGAACCGAAGGTGATGAAGAAATCCAGGACCTGTTGCAGGGAAGCCAGGGACTGAATCTTGCCTTGCATTTTCTTTCCGGTGCCATTACTTTTGACCCGGTTGTGACAGAAACAGATCCTGCTCTGGCTTCAAAAATAGTATGGTTGGATGCCTTCATTACCAATGTAGACCGCACATTCAGGAACACCAACATGCTCATCTGGCATAAAGAATTATGGCTTATTGACCATGGTGCCTGTTTGTATTTTCACCATTCCTGGAACAATTGGGAAAACAGTGCCAAAAGTCCGTTTGCTTTGATTAAAGACCATGTTTTGCTCCCTAAAGCTTCCCGACTGGAAGAAACCGATAAAGAATTCAAATCACTCCTTACAGAAGATAAGATTCTTTCGATTGTAAACCTGATTCCTGAAGAATGGCTACAATGGGAAGGTTCTGAAGAGACACCGGAACAGATACGAAATACCTACGCCTCTTTTTTGATTACGCGTTTAGCCCATTCAGAAATTTTTATAAAAGCTGCTCAAGATGCAAGACAAACACTTATATGAATATGCCATAATTCGTATCGTGCCCAAAGTTGAGCGCGAAGAATTTGTCAATACGGGAATCATTGTCTTCTGTAAAAAAGAGCAGTACATCAAAGTTCTTTACAAGATAGACAAAGCCAAGCTTCAACTCTATTCTGATGAACTTGATTATGACCAACTGGAGCAAAATCTGCAGGCATTTGTAAAAATTGCCCAGGGAGCAAAAGAGGGAGGTCCAATTGCAGCATTCGATGTGCCTTCCCGCTTCCGTTGGATGACCGCTGTAAGAAGTTCCGTAATCCAAACCTCAAGGCCACATCCGGGTATGTGCAGTAATTTGGAAGAAATTTCTGAACGCTTGTTTTCAGAACTGGTTTTATAAAAAAAGCTAATTAACTTAGTAACAAAAAAATAGCCTCCGGGCTATTTTTTTATTGTCTTTCTATTAACAGAATTCCTGCTAATCGCTTCAAAATTAAATATTAATTTATATTTTAGTCACCGAAATAAACAGATTCCAGCCCAGAATGAAAATAGAGAACAAATGGTCAAAAATCACCGGCTGGTTTATATCAAGGCCTAGATTAAGCACCTTTATAGTATTCCTTGCGCTACTTGTTTTAATCTGTCCGCTTGTTTTGCAACGCTATGAAATTATCAAGGAAAACAGGGAGCAGGAAATGTCGAACATCCTCCATGTAGTTCAGCAAAATCTGAATCATTCTCTTAAAAACTGCTATACCACCACTATTTCTTTAGCCATGATTGTTAACGATAATGGCGAGCCTGAAAATTTTGATGCGCTGGCGAAAGTTCTGGTTGAATCGAATCCAACTATAGATGCCGTTCAATTAGTTCCTAACGGAATAATCAAATATACTTATCCAAATAATCCAGACTTAATTGATTTTGACATATTAAATACAAAATCTGTCAGGGAGGAAGCCCTTGAAACTATACAGAAAGGAAAAATCCATTTTGCGGGACCTTTAAAATTAAAACAGGGCGGACTCGGTGTCATAGGTCGGCTTCCTGTATATAGAAAAGGTAAATTCTGGGGTTTTTCTGCGGTTATGGTGCGCCTTGAAACCTTATTCAAATCTTCGGGAATAAATTCAATCAAGGACTCCCGTTATTATTTTCAGTTTTCAAAAGAAAATCCAAAAACGGGCAGAACTGAATTTTTCCTTCCCAATAAAGAAAACTTTGCCGACAAATATTTTCAGGTCTTGTCAATTCCCGACGGTAACTGGAAAGTGTATCTTATCAGCAAAAACAAATATGGGCTTATTTCTGAAATACGTCCTGCTTTGGTACTAACCGTATTATTCTGTTTTATCTTCTCGCTTTTTTTAACAAGCCTGCTCAAAAAGCCTGCAGAATTACAACTCCTGGTGCATGACCAGAAGAATAAAATCCTCAATGACGAAATAAAATTCAAATCTATATTTGACCATGCTGCCGTAGGCATTGCACATGTTGACTCTAGGACTGGATGCCTCATTGAAGTAAATGACCAATACTCACGTATGCTGGGCTATACGTTTGAGGAAATGAGAAATATGAGCTTCCGTGATATTACCTACAAAGACGATCTGGAAGAAAACCTGAAACAGCTCGAAAGGCTTAAAAGCGGTGAGATTAGAGAACTTACCATTGAAAAAAGATACATCCATAAAAACGGCAATCTTATTTGGGTAAATATCGCCTATTCCCCACTTTGGCAAGAAGGAGAAGAGCCAAGTTCCCATATTTCTATTGTTGAAGATATTACATCAAAAAGGGAAGCTGAAGATGCTATCCGAAAAAGCGAAATACGTTTCAAAAGCCTTTTTGAAGATTCGCCCATTGCCTTGTGGGAAGAAGATTTTTCTTATTTGAAAAACTATCTGGAAGAAATAGGACTCATTGGAAAAAACAGAGAAGAAGTAAAAGCTTTTTTTGATGCCAATCCCGAAGTAGTCCAGAAATGCATTACCCTTGTAAAAATTATCAATGTCAACAACGAGTGCCTGACATTGCATCATCCCAAAACGAAAGAAGACCTGATACAACGGTTGGGAGATGTGTTAAACAACGACTCCATGGATTCTTTCAAGGCACAGCTGGTCGCAATCACCCAAGGCGAAACACGACTAACTATCGATTCAAAAGTCAAGAAAACTGATGGTGAATATCGTGACATCAGCCTACGCTGGAGTGTCATGCCCGGTTATGAAGAAACGCTCGAACGGATAATTATATCAACAGAAGATATCACGGCACGAAAAATTTCTGAAGAAATTGTCATACAGTCACAGAAAAAAATGGAATCGCTCATTAATACGATTGACGGAATCGTTTGGGAATGTGATTACAATACCTATATCTTTACCTATGTCAACCAAAAAGCCGAAGAAATTACGGGATATACCCGAGAAGAATGGTGCAGCGATGGTAATTTCTGGGCCAATACAATCCATCCGGACGACAAAACCCGGGCAGTAAATTATTGTGCAATTGAGTCTAAAAAAAGCCAGCAATATGACTTTGAATACAGAATGATTGCCAAAAACGGTTCCGTATTATGGATTCGGGATATTGTGAATGTCATTTATGAAAACGGCAAGCCGGTTTCTTTAAAAGGTATCATGATTGATATTACGAAAAGTAAAGAAGCAGAAAAAGACCTGAGCAACTCACTGGAACTCGTTACGGAACAAAATAAAAGGTTGCTGAATTTTTCCTATATCGTTTCCCATAACCTTCGTTCGCATACCAGCAACATACAATCCATTTCCACGCTGATTGAAACTGCAGAAACAGAAGAAGAACGTAACGAACTGGTCAAAATGCTGCAAAATGTTTCCAATACGCTAAACGAAACCATGCTCAATCTAAACGAAGTGATTAATATACAGACCAATATCAACCTGATTATTGAAAATCTGAATATCAAAGACAATATTGACAGGATAATCAACATTGTTTCTGAACAGATTGCGTTTAAAAAAGCCGTTATAAAAAATAACGTATCGCCGGAAATCTTTGTAAAATACAATCCCGCCTATCTTGAAAGCATACTGCTTAATTTTATCTCCAATGCTATCCGCTATTGCCACCCGGAGCGGAATCCTGTCATTATCCTGAACAGTTATATCGAAAATGATAAAACCGTTTTGGAAATTGCTGACAATGGACTTGGAATTGACCTGACAAAATATGGCGACAAATTATTCGGAATGTACAAAACCTTTCACGAAAATCCGGATTCCAAAGGAATTGGACTTTTTATTACCAAAAACCAAATCGATGCTATGGGCGGAACAGTTTCCGTTGAAAGCGAACCCAATATAGGAACTACCTTCAAAATCTACTTTAAATGAATCAGATAATTTGTCTTATCGATGATGACCCTATTTATCAGACGATAACCAAAAAAATCATCCACAAATCAGAGGCCGCAAGCAAAATCCTGTCATTTCCGAATGGCGCAGAAGCTATCGACGGATTAACCAAATTAGTACAGCAGCCTGAGGAATTTCCGGACATCATCATGCTGGATATCGAAATGCCTGTTATGGATGGATGGAATTTTATGGAACACTTCCAGAAAATAAAAACCATTTTCCCAAAAGAAGTATCGGTTTATATTGTGAGTTCTTCCATTGCCTGTTCAGATAAGGAAAGGTCGAAATCCTATAACGGAATTCTGGGTTATTTTACAAAGCCGGTTACGCTTCAGAATGTCCTGGAAATAGCAAAGAGCTAATGGTTTGTTTCCATTAGCTCTTTGCCTATACTTTTTTCCGCTTACTGGATTACTATTTTACGAACAGCCGTTTTTCCTTCAGAAAAGATTTTAGCAATATACAATCCCGAAGCAAGATTAATTTGCAGGGTTGATGTTCCTGAAAAATCTTTAGTCAGAAGCTTTTGCCCTGAAATTGAAAACAGTTCGATAGTAGCCGGATTATTTACACCGGCAATTGTAATATGGCTTTTTGCAGGATTGGGGTAAATGGATACCTTAAGTTCTGAAAATTCCGGAGCCGAAAGAGAAAAGGTCTCTCCTGCCCTGCTTCCCCAGATATAATCCGCGAGGTAAGGATAATCAATAAACGGATTCCTGTTTTGCTGCCAGGTATAAATATAATTGTTCCTGTTCATTTCAAAATCATCGGCAGGGTCATTGACATTCCATTGCAGTAATGTGGCAAGGTCGCCCAACTGTCCAACAGTGGAATCCGGCGGATTTCCGTTTACAACATTCAATCCGTTATATCGAACGCACATATAAAATACGGCACGGGCAACATCCCCTTTCCAGCTTCCTGCATTTCCTGCAAATCCGTTATAATCTGTCAGTCCAAAATCTTTATTATTACGGGAACTGTTTTCCGGGCCGTCTTCTGCTCTTAAATGGTGGGCGTCAGCATGACCATGGTTTAACATATTGGCATTGGAAGGTTCCCATACATTAATACCATCCGGAGTATCAGAGGTTCCATTCGTAAATCCGCCTCTTGATTGCGGGTAAATATGTTCCCGGTTCCATCTTCCAACACCACTTCCCGAATCCTGAAACAAATATTTGGAACGGCTTACTTCTTTATACATCAGCCAAACCTCATTGCTGTTCAGCGGATTTTGGTCGGCTGTTTTCAAAATAGTGGTAATATCGCCATAATTATGCGCCCTTACTACTGCCGGATTGGCAATAATGTCCTGAACAGCCTGTTTCAAAGCAGCGCCTGATTTTCCTTCAAGAGAATCATAATATCCCGGAGGAGCTGTACTTGCCACTGCTCCATGTGTCGGATTTAATGGTGTTCCCCACGGCGAGACTGTAAAATCGTTATCTATAATCCTGACTTCAATATTGTCATTAAGCCTTACATAACCGGCAGGTAAAGTTCCTAATTTGATTTTCATCACTTCGTCTCCTTCATCTATCGCATCATCAATAAGCTGAACGGTAGTTGTAAAAGTTGAAGAACCGGCAGGAATCAACACATTGGTATTGGCTGTAAAATCAGAAGCATTAAAACTGCCATTAGCCAATGTATAGCTAAAAGCCAAATCACTGGTTACGGCTGTCTGTGTTGTAAAAGTAATGGGAAAGCTATCCCCTTCTGTATATAGCAGCGAAGGAACGCTTATGGATATTCCGTTAAAGATAATGCCGCTTCCGTCGTTATTAGCTCCCGGAGTAGGCGCCTTAACATCATAAGTTCCGTCAGGTTTTCTTTGAATGGATTGGGTGGTTCCCAAACCATTTTCATCTTCATTAATCTGTATTGTCAGTCCCAATAATCCCATAAGCTGGGTAGCATCAGGGTCGCTGGTATCATAGGCCAAAGCATCAATCAAGTTAGTTGTTGTTGCCAAAGTACCATCAGGAAAATCTGCCGCAGAACCCAAATAAACAGCTACAGCATCGGCACCATTCTGGATTTGGTTATCGGCTATAATCTTTTGCGGAACGGGAGAAACCGCATTGCTACCAATCACAACCAATCCGTTGGCATCAGTAACAAGACCATTTAGCGAAATGGTGAGATAGCTTTTATTCCCTGTACTCGCAGATTCGGCATTTCCATTGAAAAAGACAAGTACATAGCCATCAAGCGAAAAATTTGGCGTTGCCGATTTGAGCTCCACAAATTCCTTATCGTCGATACCGGGCGTATCAGAATCAAGTTCGTTAATAACTACCTGCCCGTAAGAAAAGCAAGTCGAAAAGAGTAAGAATAAAAGAGAAAAATAATTTTTTATCATGCTAAAAATGGATTAAACAGTCAAAATTAAGCATTTAATATTATGAAATCTCCTATTTAACACTAAATACGACCAATACCTACTAATCAAACCAGTTTAAAATTTAGGTTCTGTAAAGAAATACAGAATAGTTTTTGATATATTTACGGGATAGTTTCAATCTTTTGTAATGGACGCATTTTTTGGCTATTTGGGAGCGCTCGTCATTGGGCTGGTCCTTGGCCTGACAGGTGGAGGCGGTTCTATCCTCACAGTTCCTGTACTCGTTTATCTTTTAGGAATTAATCCCGTTACGGCTACTGCCTATTCTCTTTTTATTGTGGGAACTACTTCCGCTTTTGGAACCATACAGAATTACAGAAAAGGATTCGTGGATGTAAAAACCGGATTAAAATTTGCGCTTCCCTCCTTAACTGCCATCTATCTCACCCGAAAACTCATCGTTCCGAAAATTCCTGAAATTTTATTTTCGATTGGTGAAATTGCCATCACAAAAAATCTGTTTATCATGATTTTGTTTGCCATAGTAATGCTGATGGCAGCACTTTCTATGATTCAAAATAAGAAATCTGAAAAATCGGCAATTCCTCCCAATCCTGCCATAACCATCATACAGATTTTTATGGTTGGCGTTGTTATAGGATTGGTGGGTGCCGGTGGCGGCTTTTTAATAATTCCGGCTTTGGTCTATCTTGCCAGGCTACCAATGAAAAAAGCAGTTGGCACGTCAATATTTATTATTGCTATTAATTCACTTATCGGATTTACGGGCGATATTGGCAACATTGCTATTGATTGGAGGTTCCTATTTATTTTCTCTTTTATTTCAATTTTAGGTATCTTTGCAGGGATATACCTCAATAAGTTCATCAACGAAAAAAATCTGAAAAAAGGCTTTGGGTGGTTTGTACTAACCATGTCAATACTAATACTGACTAAAGAGCTGTTATTTTAGATTCTCAAATAATAAAAATTATGAAATTAGAACAAATTTATACCGGCTGTATTGCCCAGGCGGCCTACTATCTGGAAAGTAACGGCGAAGCAGCTATTTTCGACCCTTTACGTGAAGTACAGCCCTATATTGACCGTGCAACTAAGGATAATGCTAAAATAAAATACATTTTCGAAACCCATTTCCATGCTGATTTCGTTTCGGGCCATTTGGACCTTGCAAAAAAATCAGGTGGTCAGATTGTGTATGGTCCTACAGCAAAACCTAATTTTGAAGCCATCATCGCTGAAGACGGACAGGAATTTAAAGTGGGAGCCTATACCATAAAGGCAATCCATACACCGGGACACACGATGGAAAGTACCTGTTATCTGCTTACGGACGAAAACGGAAAGCAACACGGCATCATTACCGGTGACACCCTGTTTATTGGTGATGTGGGGCGTCCGGATTTGGCACAAAAGATGTCAAGCGACCTGACCCAGGAAAAACTGGCTTCTCATTTATACGATTCGCTTCGAAACAAAATCATGATACTTCCTGATGATTTAATTGTTTATCCAAGCCATGGAGCCGGCAGTGCCTGCGGAAAAAACATGAGCAAGGAAACTACAGACACGTTAGGCAACCAGAAAAAAACAAATTATGCTTTAAGGGCAGACATGACCCGTGAAGAATTTACAGCAGAGCTTCTTGACGGATTGGGAATTCCACCGGCTTATTTCCCTCAAAATGTAATGATGAACATTCAGGGTTATGAAAGTCTTGACAACATATTGGAAAAATCATTCAAGCCACTAACTCCGAGAGAGTTTGAAGCTATTGCCAACCAGTCCGAGGCGCTGATATTGGACGTTCGCCATGAAGATGATTTTGTAAAAAGCCACATCCCCGGTTCTATATTCATTGGCATCCAGGGAGGATTTGCACCGTGGGTTGGTGCTTTGATTCGGGATGTAAAACAACCGTTGCTGCTAATCACCCCGGAAGGAAGAGAAGAAGAAACCATTACCCGACTTTCCAGAGTTGGTTTTGACAATTCATTGGGATACCTGAAAGGTGGCATTGCCGCCTGGAAAGAAGCCGGCTTTGAAACAGACAGTATTGAATCAATTTCTCCGGAACAATTTCAATCCGAAGTAAACGAAAAAAGCATTATTGTTGATGCCCGCAAACCGGGAGAGTTCAATGCAGAACACGTTGAGAATGCCTTAAATATTCCTTTGGATTTTGTCAACGAGCAATTAGCTGAAGTGCCAAAAGATGAAAACTTCTATTTGCACTGTGCCGGAGGTTATCGTTCGGTTATTATGGCATCCATACTAAAAGCAAGAGGCTACCACAACATGATTAATGTGGAAAAAGGAATAGCCGGTATTAGAAAAACAGGCCTTCCACTGACCGCATTTGTCTGTCCTTCAACCAATAAATAATTCTTAAAATTTAGGCAGTTTGCCATAATCCGATTATAATTTTAAATACTTTTGCTAACTAAATTCAAAAATGAAATTAAAAATGAAAAAAATCCTTTTATTGCTTTCTGTTACGGCATTCATGGTTTCCTGTAACAAATCAGGTGATGGCGAATATATCATTACAGGTACAGTAACCGGTGTCGAAAATGGAAAAACCGTAATTCTTCAAAAACAGGATGAAGAAATCATGGGAAAAATGATTCCTGTTGATACCGTAAAAGTTGAAAATGGAAAATTTGAACTTAAAGGTACCGCTACAGAACCATCTATCCACTCTTTAAGAATAGAAACAAAACAAGGAGAAATTGATTTCGTTCTTGAAAATGGTAAAATCAATATTGCTGTTGACAAAGATACGCTTGGAAAATCAAAAGTTACCGGAACGTATAACAACGAAGAATTAACGAAGTTCAAGACAGATACTCAGGCTATCCAGAAAGATATTCAGAAAAAAGCTATGGCTTTCCAACAGATGAATATGGAAAAAATGACGGCTGCACAACAAGCAAAAGATACTGCAGTAATCAACCAGTTGATGAAAGAATACGGAAAAATTCAGGAGCCGCTTATCGAGAAGTATTATTCTTATTCTGAGAAAAATCCAAAATCATTCATCAGTGCACTGATTACGCAAAGCCTTTTCAATACACCTGAGCCTGATTTTGCAAGAATCCAGAAAATATACGATGGCCTTACTTCTGAATTAAAAAACACGAAGCCGGGAAAAGCAATCAAGGAAAAATTAGAGAACCGTCTGGCAGTTGAAATTGGTAAAAAAGCACCTGATTTCTCAGCTAAAAACCCGGAAGGGAAAACAGTTTCCCTTAAAGAATCTTTAGGAAAAGTAACCATCATTGATTTTTGGGCTTCATGGTGTGGACCTTGCCGTCAGGAAAATCCAAACGTTGTGGCATTATACAATGAATTCCACGATAAAGGATTAAACATCATTGGAGTATCTCTTGACAGAGAAGGTGAAGCAGAAAGCTGGAAAAAAGCTATAGAGGCTGATAAATTGACCTGGACACACGTTTCAAACCTGAAATTCTGGCAAGACCCTATTGCTAAGAAATACAACATTACTTCAATTCCTGCAACTTTCATCCTTGATGCTTCAGGAAAAATTGTAGCAAAAGACCTTCGTGGAGAAGAATTGAGAGCAAAAGTAAAAGAACTTTTAGGCGCTTAATTCATATTCCGAAACAAATCATAAAAATCTCCCTTGTGGAGATTTTTTTATTTTATTCATTACCAATACATTAAAATTTTGTTGTAAAATATCTACAAAAAAGACTTGCATAAACTAAAAACAGTGCTATATTTGCAACCGCAATAAGCAAGGCGGGGGGATACTCAAGCGGCCAACGAGGACGGACTGTAAATCCGTTGGGAAACCTTCGCAGGTTCGAATCCTGCTCCCCCCACAACAAACACAAAACCTGTAAATTTAGATTTACAGGTTTTTTTGTTTTATGTCCCAAACACATAAATTATTTGGCAGAAATAAGACCCAAAATAAATTGGATTACTATTTCAGAACCTCCATCCTTTCATATTGCCACAATCTATAGTAATCCCGCTTTAGCTAAGATAGCTCTAAAAATCATCTCTAAACAATTACTAATTAAACATTTGTAATCGTTTAATACCGATTAAAAAACACAACTATTTGACAATCAATTAAAAAACTACTATTTTCGTAAAAAACTCTTTTTGTCAGGGCAACCTGCTTATCTACTCCCACATATGTTTTTTCTTAAAGAGATACGCCAAAATCTAAATTATAAGCCATATGAAGCCGAGAAGAAAAAAACAGGCTATTTCCAGAGTCGCAATAATTTGTATGCTATTATTTGCCTCTGCATGTGAAACTGACCCGCTCGAAAAGAATAAACCAAAGGGCAATCCTGAACTGAAACTGGAAAACCTCAGCTTTTCAGATTTAAGCAAAAACAACGCTGTTCTGCAAAAACTAACTGATTTGCAATCTGAAGAAAGTGGTGCGCTACGGGCAAGGTCAGTCAATATAAAAAATTACGGTTATAATGTCGATACCGAAAATGCCATACGCATTAGCAAAGGTGAGTTTCATACCATTACTTTTCGAATCATAAATGAGCCCGGAAGTAGCAGGATCGAAAATTTAATACTCGTTTCTGATGGAAAGGAATACACAGCATATGTTGCGGAATACTTACTTTCCGATAAAGAAAGAGAATTGCTTGCCTCTGGTATACAACCAAAGGATCTGGTACCAACGACATTACTGGAAATCAAAACCCAATCAAAATTCAATATTGGAGGCAATGGTAGTAACTGCGTTAGAGTAGCAATAATAACAAAAAATTACTGCGATGACAAAAACGGAAACAGGATCACAGACAAAGGAGATAATGATGGCAGATGTGTTTCAAACTGGACAAAGGAAGAATATACCGTCCTTTTTATCAATAAAGGCTGTCTTTCCAGTGGTGGCATTGGCCACGGCCCAACCACTGGAAACGGAAATACGGGAGGCGTTAGTGTTGGTCCGGGCAGCGGTGGCGGCGGTGATGGAAGCCCGGGCAGAGAAGATACAGGCACAGGAAGTATAACTGAAGGTGACAATAACCTAATAACTACGCCTGTACTACCCGACAGAAATAATATGCGAAACCATATTAAGGAATTAAACAGAATTACAAACAGAACAGAAGTTAAGGATAAAATTGAAGAACTTCATAGAGCCGTAAGAACCGCTCGAATGGAACTGGGAGCAGAATTTTTTATAGAAGATTACAACGATGAATCTGCAGAATATCGTGTAGAAGTCGAAAGACCTCAATATGCAGGAATAGATTTCGGTCCCGTATATGAGCATTCTATAGTAAGAATACACATGCACATTCCCCTGGTTTAGAGCCTGTCTTTTCATCTGAAGATACTGATGGAATGGGTTATTATTACAAACGAAAGAAAGAGCATGAGGCTCCTGATGCTGAGAACATAACCTCAATACTGGTTTCAGATTTAGGCATTTTTGCGCTTAGGGTAACTAATCCACGAAAAGCTAAAAATTTTGCGAATAAGATGTCAGATGAAAATTTTAAAGATAATTTCAATTTAAAGTATTATGAAGATGTGAGAATAAAAGCAGTGCGGGATTGTAACTGTATTTTACCCAATATAGAATATGATAAACTATTATCGGATTACCTGATTGACTTTCTAAAAGAACATACAACAGGCCTGACCCTTTTCTCTGCAACTCTGGATGCAGACGGAAATTATAAATGGGCTATACACACGAAATATAATTGATATGGTATGAAAAAATTAAAAAATACAATTGTAATAATAGCACTGCTATTAATTACATTCTCAATGAAAGGGCAAGAAATTGTAAGACCTATTGAAGAACGTCTGCGAAATAATTACATGGATTATCCAAACAGTTACTATAAAGATACCAATAACAAACTCCAAAACCTTATAGGAACCTGGATTTATGATGACGGAACAAATTACTTCAAAATTACATTCTTTAAAGAAAAGGTAATGGAAAATGAGCATTACAATGTATTTGGGGACAAACTTTTCACAAAATTCTTATACAAAAAAAATGGCAGGGTTATTTATGACAATTACGGTACAAACAGCTATCCAAGGGAACAAGGGCTTATAAATACAAAACCAAGTCAGATACAAAGCAACTTTGTTGTAAATTACACTATTGGTTTTTATTACACAGAACCTTCTACTAACAATTGTCATCGAAGAAGAAAACTTGGAAGTTTAGATATTATATACAATAACAGTAATCCCGAAAAACTCTATTGGAAACGAACTACTGATACTCGTTATTTTCATACCAGACCCTGTAGTAACGGCGTAGAACCGGACGATTCTGATTTTGTTATTCCTGAAGATATGGTATTGACTAAATTACTGTAAATTATGAGATTAAATAACATCTTACACCAAGAAAAAAAGCCCGGGGAAATCCCCAGGCTTTTTTATTAATTTTTTGAGCTATTATTCCAAAGAGAAGCTTATTGTTACGTTGGCCGTAATTTCAATTTCTCCAATTGCCAAAGTTTCTCTTGACATTGCATCACCGGCAGCTTCTGCTTTCATTGCATACATTACCGGAACCGGATAGTGTGTTTGAGAGTTGTCAGAAACCATGATAGCCTTACCTACTTTCTGGTTTAATGCAGAGGCATAATCCATCGCTTTAGTTTTTGCATCGGCTACAGCTGCTCTTCTGGCTTCAGATTCAAGCTGTGCTACTTTTGTAGACTTGAATTCTACTCCATTAATGTTGTTGATTCCGGTATCAACCAATCCCATCATTAAAGTATCATACTTAGACAGGTCCTTAAGTGTCACCGTAATCTGTTGTGATGCTACAAAAGTGTTTTTCTTTTTGTTATAATCGTAGCTTTTGTGCAGGTACACCTGTTTTGTCTGGTAGTCTGATGCAGGCAATTTAAAGCCTTTTAAGTATTTGATTACTGCATCAACTGTTGCATCATTTTTCTTTTTGACTTCTGCTGCATCAGCCCCAGTGTTTTCAACACCAATCGAAATGATAGCATAGTCTGGTGTTACTTTAATTTTTCCTTCCCCAGAAACGTTAATCTGTGGAACTTGCTTAATTTCTTGCGCCTGTGCGGCTGTTGCGAAAATGGTCATCAGGATAAAAATTGTTTTTTTCATAGTGTTTGTATTTATTTTTTTTTGAGTATTTCCAAATTACGTGCCAATATCAGAATTGCCTTCTTTTTTTGGTCATGTTTTTTGCAAAACCAGTATAAAAATACAGGTTTTTTAAATAAATAACTAATTATTTTTAACACTAAAATACTGAAAGCTAAGCCTTATAAAATTACAGGCCGCTGTAAAAAACATTTTTTGAAAAATTACAATTTTCCTGTCTTAGCCATGATAAAAAGTATGACAATAGGAACAGCAAGTATGATTACCGTAAAAGTGTTTTCGGAAATAATAACAGGCGCTCGTGACAGAGTAATAATATAACCGCCAATAGCTCCTCCAAAATGTGCCGTATGGCCAATATTATCACTTTTGGATTTCATTCCGTAAATCGAATATAAAAGATAGATAATTCCAAAAATATAACCCGGCATAAAATAAATTTCTAACGCGGGCTGTACCAGAATAGCAGCATAAACCACTCCTATTACCGCTCCTGACGCTCCCACTGCCCTGTAGCTATAATCATTTTTATGTAAAGCCATAGTCAACAGATTACCTAAAATAAGACTTCCGGCATAAATCATAAGGAAAGTAAGCGAACCCAATCCTGCAATTACATAAGGAGCAAACAAATAAAGCGTCAGCATATTAAATGCCAGATGCGCAATATCTACATGAAGAAATCCTGAAGAAAACATACGAATCTGTTCACCGGCACGAATGCTGCCTACATGGAATTCGTATTTTCTGAAAAAAGACAAATCGTTGAATCCTTTAAAACTAACAATCAAATTCAGGGCAATAATAACGATAAGAAAAATATTCATAAGAAGTAATTTGAGCGTAAAAATACAAACCCTTTCCTTATCAATTGTAAAAGCACTATACTATTTAACAGCATTAGCCTTATATTTGCATAAAATATTCCTCGAATGCAGTTACTACTTTTTATTATTCTTTATCCGTTCTTGTGGCTGATGTCAATATTGCCTTTTAGAGTACTTTATTTTTTCTCTGATTGTGTTTATATTCTGGTTTATTATATTATCGGTTATAGAAAAAAGACAGTTAGGGAGAATCTCGATATTGCCCTTCCCCATCTTTCCAAACAGGAAAAACGCATCGTTGAAAAAAAATTCTACCATCATTTCTGCGATAATTTTGTCGAAATGATAAAAACAATGACCATTTCGGATTCGGAAATTGAAAAGCGTTTCAAGTTTACCAACCTCGAAGTATATCTTGAAATGGAAAAAAGAGGAAAAAGCATAGCCCTGTTCTGTTCTCATTACGGAAGTTATGAATGGCTGATTTCAATGAATCGAAAAATTACTTTTAAAGGCTATGCCATCTATAAAACAATTCGCAACAAATATTTTGACAAACTGGTAAGAAACATCCGCGCCAAATTCCATGCACATCTTATCGATACGAAAGAAACCATCAATGTTATCCATGAAAATCAAAAAAATGGCATAAAAGGCGTCTATGGCTTTGCCAGCGACCAATCTCCAAAAGCATCCAAAGCTTTTCATTGGGGAGATTTTTTTGGTGTAAGGGTACCTATGCATACAGGAGCCGAAATGATTGCCAAACGAATGGACCTGAATGTAATTTTTGTGGATGTAGTCAAAACCAAACGCGGTTATTATGAAGCCACTTTTGCCGAAATGGTGGACCATCCGAAAGAAATTCCAAACTACCAGATATCTGATATGTTTCTTCGCATGGTAGAACAGCAAATCTTAAAAGCTCCGGAATATTATCTGTGGACCCACAAACGCTGGAAATTCCGCGACAAATCTCCTAAATAGCGCTAAACCACTGTTTCACCAACTCTTTTTCAGGGTTTGAAGCATTTTTATGGGTAAACTCGTTGGAGTTTTTATGGTATTCATATTCGCTACCCCACTCCTCGTGGTTTTGGGCTACGGCTTTGATACTTTCACAGACAAACTGAATCTCTGCATTGGTAGTGGTAGGATGAATTGACATTCGAATCCATCCCGGTTTTCTAATCAGGTCACCTGCTGTAATAGAATTTGTCAGGTCGTGCGAAGTTTCTTCATCAACATGCAGTAAATAATGCCCGTAGGTCCCGGCACAACTGCAACCTCCCCGGGTCTGTATTCCGAATTTATCATTCAGCAGTTTTACTCCCAGATTGAAATGCAAACCGTCAATATAAAAGGAAATCACGCCCAATCTGTCTTTATGCTGGTCTGCCAAAATAGTGATATTGGGAATAGCACCCAGTTCAGAAAAAACATAATCGATTATTTCGTGTTCTCTTTTTAGTATGTTCTTCACACCCATCTTTTCCTTGAGCTGTATAGCCAAAGCAGTTTTGATGGCCTGAAGAAAACCAGGAGTACCACCATCTTCACGTTCCTCTATATTATCAAGATATTTATGTTCACCCCACGGGTTTGTCCACGATACAGTTCCACCACCCGGATGGTCCGGAATCATGTTTTTATACAGCTTTTTGTTAAAAATTAAAATTCCTGAAGTACCAGGTCCGCCCAGAAATTTATGCGGAGAAAAGAAGATAGCATCCAAATAGGCTTCCTTATCTTCCGGATGCATATTAATATCAACATACGGAGCCGAACAGGCAAAATCTACAAAACAGACACCATTGTTCTGATGCATCAGTTTTGCCACTTCATAATACGGCGTTCTGATACCTGTAACATTTGAGCAGGAAGTTATGGAAGCAATCTTTAGCGTATGGTCTTTGTATTTCTCCAAAAGCGCCTTAAAACTATCCATACAAAGTAATCCTTTTTCACAGGCCGGAATCACTTCTACTTTAGCAATAGTTTCCAGCCATGAAGTCTGATTGGAGTGGTGCTCCATATGCGAAACAAAAACAACAGGTCGTTTTTCGTCCGGAATGGCAGTAAATTCGCGAAGGTTTTCCGGAATTTTCAAACCCAGGATTCTTTGGAATTTATTAATCACACCCGTCATACCTGTTCCGTCTGCAATCAGTATATCATCTTCGTTGGCATTAACGTGCTTTTTAATAATATGTCGTGCTTCGTGATAGGCCATGGTCATTGCCGTTCCGGAAACCGTAGTTTCCGTATGCGTATTGGCTACAAACGGGCCAAAATCATTCATAAGCTTTTCCTCTATCGGGCGATAAAGGCGGCCACTCGCTGTCCAATCCGTATAAATGATTTTCTTTTTCCCAAAAGGAGAAATAAATTCCTGATCAATCCCAATAATATTATTTCGGAATTGCTGGAAATACTGTTCAAGTTCGGTAGACATTTCAGTTGTGGTCATTATGCTATTTATTTGCTCCAAAGATACTATTTTTTGCCGATTCCAAATCAAATCAAAAAACAGAAATATCAAAAATTGTTATTTTTCACTATTAACAAAAACGCTAAATCCTTCCATAAAATTGGCTCTTTTATGATATTTTTGATACAAAGTATTTTTTTCTTCCGGCTTCAATCCTAAAGCTATCTTTTTGTTAAAGAAACGGTTTTATTTCACTTTATATTTTACAGCCAAAATCTTCATTTTTAATCAATTTAAGTCAGAAAAAACAAGGCTTTCTGCCTTTTCTGAACTATCTTTGTTAGGCTAAATTGAAACTCTTATGGATAATTTAGATGCTGCAAGAATGCAGATGGCATTTACCCTCATTTTCCATATTGTCTTTGCCTGTATTGGAATGGTAATGCCTTTCTTTATGGTACTTTCACATTACAAATGGCTAAGGACAAGAAAACCTGTTTTTCTCAAACTGACAAAATCCTGGCAAAAAGGCGTCGCTATCTTCTTTGTGACGGGTGCCGTTTCGGGCACGGCCTTATCGTTTGAATTGGGATTATTATGGCCCGAATTCATGAAACACGCCGGGCCAATAATCGGAATGCCTTTCTCACTCGAAGGGGCCGCTTTTTTTGTAGAAGCACTGGCTCTGGGATTTTATCTGTATGGCTGGAACAAACTGCCGGAAAAATTCCATTTGCTAACAGGAATCATTGTGGGGCTTTCCGGGGTTGCTTCCGGAATATTGGTGGTGTCAGCCAACAGCTGGATGAATGCTCCTTCCGGTTTTGATTATGTAAACGGTCAATTTCTCAATATTGACCCTTTAAAAGCTTTTCTTAATCCGGCATGGTTTACGCAGGCCTTACACATGACATTGGCCGCCTTTGTCGCTACTTCTTTTGCGGTAGCGGGAATCCATGCCTGGCAGATTTATAAAAACAGAAACGTAGCACTCCACCTTGAGGCTTTCAAAATAGCCATCGTTTTTGGAGCTGTCGCGGCACTGTTACAACCTTTGAGCGGAGACCTTTCTGCCAAAGACATTGCCCAAAGACAGCCGGTAAAGCTGGCGGCTATGGAAGCCCATTATGAAACCGAAAAAGGAGCACCGCTCTATATTGGCGGGATTGTAGACGAAGAAACTCAAACGGTTAGTTATAAACTTGAAATCCCGAAAGCACTTTCATTCTTGTCTTTTGGTGATTTTAATGCCGAGGTTAAAGGCCTGAACGACTTCCCAAAAGAAGACCATCCCCCGGTTGCTATCACCCATTACGCTTTTCAGGTTATGGTAGGCCTTGGAACACTGCTCATGTTTTCGGGACTGCTTTATTTTATAAGCCTTAAAAAGAAAAAATGGCAAGCCTCCAAAAAGTACTGGCTGTTTTTTGCCTGTCTGGCGCCTGTCGGTTTTCTGGCCCTGGAAGCCGGATGGATTGTTACGGAAGTAGGGAGACAACCCTGGATTATCCATAATGTAATGCGCACCAAAGATGCGGTTACGCCAATGCCGGGAATGATTTACAGCTTTTACCTTTATGTAATCCTATATGCCGTCCTTTCCGTTGCGGTAACCTGGCTGATGATACGTCAGATTAAAGTACTCAATAACTCTGAAAATTAAAGATTATGCTATACGTTGTCTTATTCTTTACATTGTTTTCATTATTCCTTTATGCCTTGCTGGGTGGCGCTGATTTTGGTGCCGGAATATTGGAACTTTTTTCATCAAAAGACCACCAGGTCTCTATCAAGAAAAGGGTTTATAGCGTTATGGGTCCCGTCTGGGAAGCCAACCATATCTGGATTATCATCCTGATTGTAATTCTTTGGATTGCTTTTCCCGGATTTTACAACGTTATCATTATTTACCTCCACATTCCGCTGACCTTAATTTTACTAGGCATTACACTTCGCGGTGTTGCATTTGTTTTCCGCCATTATGATGCCGTAAAAGACAAATCACAGTTGTTATACGACCGCATGTTTGAATTTTCATGTCTTGTTACTCCAATTTTTCTGGGCATGACATACGGAGCTTTGATTAGCGGTAATATCGTTCTTCTTGAAAATACTCCTAATGCCGATTTTGCCTCCGTTTATATAAAACCATGGTTACAGCCGTTTCCTATCCTCACCGGATTTTTCTTCAGTGCGCTATGCGTATTCCTTTCTGCTACTTTCCTGATTGGAGAAGCTACAGAATATGAAAGGAGAATGTATATCCGTAAAGCAGGAATAGCTACGTGGGTAGTGGTTGTTTTAGGATTTGTGACACTTGCCGTAGCCTACTTTGAAGAAAATAAATTTGTTCTCGACGTACTCAAAAATTATTACGCCATTGGCGCAGTAGCAGTATCAGGGTTGTTACTGGTTCCGCTTTGGAAAAGCATCCGAAAAGGAAAAATAGTATGGTGCCGGTTTTTAGCTGGACTTCAGGTATTGCTGATTCTTTCTGCCGCCGTAGGCGCCCATTTCCCTAACCTTATCATTACCAAAACAGGACAAATCAGCTTACTGGACGATATGGCCCCGGAAAGTACGATAACCATTCTGGGCATTTCCCTTATCATTGGTGGACTGATAATTCTACCCGGACTTTTTCATTTGCTGAAATCCTTCAAGATGATTAAAATTCTTGAAAACGAAGAAAATTAAAAAAGGCCCACCCATAGGCAGACCTTTTCAACTATCGACTATAGACTTTCCACTATAGACTTTCCACTATAGACTATCGACTTTTGACTTTTGACTTTTGACTATCAACTAAAATATAAATTTAGTACTTAGGAAATTAGATTTATCCGAATTTACAATCTCATTAATGAGTTCCTTATTGGCATCATTCATTTTAAAAGCCACTAACGAACGGATGGAAAAAGAACGGATGGCATCCGGAATAGACAAAGTTCCCTCTGCACTGTCTTTTCTTCCCGTAAAAGGAAAAATATCGGGTCCACGTTGCGACTGGCTGTTGATATTGACACGGCTTACCTGATTGACTAACGGATCGATAAGTGCCCCTACTTCAGAAGCATCCCTACTAAAAATACTTACCTGCTGTCCGTATTGAGCATCTATCAGATATTGGATTACTTCTTCGACATCATCAAAAGGAACCACCGGAATAATAGGCCCGAATTGTTCTTCGTGATAAAGCTTCATCTTTTCATTTACCGGATAAACCACGGCCGGATAGAAAAAGGACGCTTTTGATACGCCACCGTTTTCATTTACTACCTTGGCACCATGTTCTTCGGCATCCTTAATGCAATCATTCAAATACTCTATTTTATAAGGTTCAGGTAGTGGTGTTAAAGATACTCCTTCTTCCCATGGGAGGCCAAATTTCAAATTGCTCACCGCTTTGCTGAATTCACTTAAAAACTGGTCGGCTATACTGCGATGAACCCATACTATTTTCAAAGCCGTGCAACGCTGTCCGTTAAATGATAATGAACCCGTAATAGTTTCTTTAACAGCTAAACCAATATCCGCTTTTGAAGTAATAATTGAAGCATTTTTTGCATCCAATCCCAATACGGCACGAAGACGGTTTACTTTTGGGTGCTGCTTTTTCAACTCATTGGCTACTTTGCTGGAACCTATGAGCGTCAGTACATTAATTTTCCCTGAATGCATTAATCCCGGAATAATATCACTGCCTCTGCCATAAATGACATTGATGACACCTTTTGGAAAACTTTCCTGAAAAGCTTCCTGCAAAGGATAATGCAGCAGGGTTCCAAATTTGGGTGGTTTAAAGAGAATCGTATTTCCCATTATCAGTGCAGGAATCAATGTTGTAAAAGTTTCATTTAACGGATAATTAAATGGTCCCATACAAAGTACTACTCCAAGTGGCGAACGACGAATCTGTGCGGCTATACCTTCGGCAATTTCAAAGCGTGAAGAATCCCTGTCCAGGTTCTTTAGCGAATCGATTGTGGCATAAATATACTCCACCGTCCTGTCAAACTCTTTTACAGAATCAGCATAGGATTTTCCAATTTCCCACATAATGAGCCTGACTACCATTTCCTTTTTAGCAATCATCCTGCCCGTAAACTGCTCCACATGATGTATTCTTTCAGATACGCTCATGGTTGGCCACTCTCCTCTCCCATCATTATAAGCCTCTACAGCGGCATCAAGCGATGCCTGCGCTTCTTTTGGGGTTCCAACCGGATAGCTTCCTATCAGTTTTGGCTGCAACCCGCTGGCTGTTTTTATATAAACTGGCGAATAGACTTCATGGACTTCTCCGCTCCATTTTTTCATTTCACCATTGCTCAGGTATTCTTTTTGGTGGATTTCCCCGATTCGGAACTGTTCCGGAATAGCACTTTCTTCAACAAACAGCCTCTCCAGAGATTCCTCAAAAGGTATTTTATTATTATCCATAAATTCTAATTTAAAGGAATTAATGATACGTTTTACTTTACGTAAATATAATCAGATTTAACGAGAAGAAAGTTTAGGCTTATATTATAATTTGTTATAATCCTATAGAAATTCTCAGTTGCAATCAACAAAGGCATAATTCTGTATGCTAATACAGCCTCACTTTTTATTTTCTCCAAAACACATTTAGTATATTTGTATGAACTACAGACAGAAACGCGATGAATTTTAATTCCATAGCGCCAACATTACAGCTATCGGCATTTGTAAAACATATTGAGGTAATTACCTCGGGCGCTTCTCTGCAGTCTGAAAGTTACCTGCGTTTTTTTGCAGACGGGTGTCCGGGTATTCTATTCAGCCAATCCAATCATGGCTTTTTTACGGATTCCTGTAACGAAAAGCTTTCCAGCTTTTATCTTTACGGACAGACCATAAAACCAATTAATCTTTTTTCTTTCGGACAATTTACCAAAATTATCTTTTACCTAAAACCGCATGTATTTGGTTCTCTTTTTAGAATCAATGCGAGCGAAATTACAGATACCTGCCTGGATATATCATTGCTACAGCCAAAGGAAACGCCCGTTTTGCTGGAAAAATTATCCGAAGCCGCTTCTGTCGAAAATCAAATCAGGCTTATTTCCGATTTTCTTCTAACGATTGCTTCAAAAGACAATTCCGACCTCATATTGCAGCAGGCCACAGAAACCATTATCCGTTACAACGGTGAGGTTATCCTGACCGATTTGCATAAAAAATTCAGTCTGTCAGAACGCACATTTGAAAGACGATTCGAAAACTCCATTGGCATATCTCCCCGCCTTTTTGCAAGAGTCTGCCGGTTTCGTTCCGCTCTGACACAGCTGCATACATATGATTATACCAAACTTTCTGACATTGCCTATGAAAATGGCTTTTCAGACCAGTCACATTTCACACGCACTTTTAAAGAATTTACCGGCGTGACCCCGAAACTGTATCTGTCAGAATTTGAAAATAATTTTGCAGCGCAGCCCATTGTGTCGGTTTGATTCTATTTTCTTTCTGTTTTTCCAGGCAACTTTGCTGAAAAAAACATGAAAACATTTCTATACATTGGCCTTCTGATAATAAACATTCACCAGACTAAAGCGCAAAACAATAGCGCCGAAGGCAAATCTATTTTTGAGCACAAATGCCAAAGATGCCATGGAAGTGATGGCACAAAAGGGCTTTTTGGAGCAAAAAATCTGCAACTAAGCCGTTTGGAAAATAACGAACTTATTTCGGTAATCTCTAAAGGCAGGAGAGGCATGCCCCGTTGGGAAAAGAGACTATCGCAAACAGAAATTGAATCTGTGGCAACCTATATAAAATCATTACGAAAATAAAACCACTAATCATGAAAAAAACAACTATGGCAACACTGACACTCATTATTTCAACCCTGATGCTGGCCCTGACAGCAGGGTTATTTTACAGCTACTCCTGCTCTGTAAATCCCGGACTAAAACAACTGGATGATTCCGGTTATCTTGCAGCAATGCAGTCCATCAACAGGGCCATAATAAACCCTTTGTTCTTTTTGAGCTTTATGGGAACATTACTGTTTTTCCCCGTGAGCCTTTTCTTCAATTTTACTACATGGGATTCACCAAAATTCCTGCTTTTGCTTGGCGCTTTTGTACTTTATGCCTGCGGTACTTTTGGCGTCACCATTTTTGGAAATGTGCCCTTGAATGAAGCACTCGATGCTTTCCCCTTAAAAACCGCAACACTTGAAGAAATCAGCAGGGCCCGTAAAAATTTTGAAATTCCCTGGAATAATCTTCACAGCATCCGTACCGTTGCTTCTGTAATTTCTTTACTTTTGGCAATCATAAGTATCACGTTACCTTCAAAGGCTATAGAATTAATCACACCATAAAATAATCCGTTTGCATGAGTGCCCTCAAAGACATTTACTCACCTGTTTTTTACGACCGGCTAGCCAATATTTTACAACAAACTGTTCCTTCTTTTGAAAAGAAAACTTTCGTTGCTCAAATCTTTGACGATTCATTTTCTCAAAAAGAATTGAAAGACAGAATGCGCCATACGACAAAAGTACTGCGCAATTTTATGCCCGATGATTTTGGAGCAGCTTCCGGCATTTTAGAAAAGACAATCCATCTTCTCCGCGAAAACCAACATGGAGAAGACAGTCTTGCCTATATCTTTTTTCCGGATTATATTGAAACCTATGGCCTGGATGATTATAGTAACGCCGTAAAATCAATCGAGTTTGTAACACAATTTATATCCTGCGAATTTGCCGTAAGGCCATTTATTGTCAGATATGGCAACCAGATGATTGAACAGATGGAAAAATGGTCATTACACAAAAGTCATAAGGTAAGAAGATTGGCGAGCGAAGGAAGCCGTCCAAGGCTACCGTGGGCTATGGCATTACCGGAATTAAAAAAAGACCCGACAGCTATATTGCCAATTTTAGAAAACCTGAAAAACGACCCGTCAGAATATGTTCGTCGCAGTGTCGCTAACAACCTTAATGATATTGCCAAAGACCATCCGCATATCATATTGTCTATTGCCCGGCAATGGAAAGGACACAGCAAAGAAACCGATGCTATTATTAAACACGGCAGCCGGACATTACTCAAGCAGGGACATCCCGAAATACTAAGCCATTACGGACTTGACAGCAAAGGTTTGGAGACTTCCGGTTTTCATATTAACACGCCACAAATAAAGTTACCCCAAAGTCTTGAGTTTGAATTTACAGTTAACAATACCAATAAGGAACCAAAACACATCCGTCTGGAATATGCCGTTTATTACAACAAAGCAAACGGACAGTTATCTAAAAAAGTTTTTAAGATAAGCGAAAGGACTTATTTTGCCGGACAAAAAGAAACCATCAAAAGAAAGCAATCATTCAAACCTATTACAACACGTAAATTTTATCCGGGCCTGCACAAGCTTTCCATCATTGTAAACGGAGAAGAAAGCAATCCGGAACTATTTCATCTTCTTGACTAAAAACAATCTTAGTATACTTTCTGAAAAGACCCTTACAAGGGTCTTTTTTATTTGTATAATTTTTCGCATTAAAAGATTATATATTACAAATAAATTCACTAAATGTGAATTATTATTTTATCAGTAAAATCAGCATAAAAAGCAATATTCATCTGTTAATTATTTATTTAATAATAAATATTCAATAATTTTTATTTAAATTTGAGATACCTCAAATCATATTGCTATGACGACAATTACTAAAACCATTCCGATGGTGCTTTTGCTATTGCTAAGCATGACCGGATATTCGCAAATTGGGATTGGCACTACCACGCCAGAACCAACAGCCGCACTTCATGTAGAATCTACCACACAGGGATTCGTAACTCCAAGAATGACAACCGCCCAAAGGACAGCAATTACAACTCCTGCCAACGGAATGATTGTTTATGACACTACGTTGGCATCGTTTTATTTCTACGACACTCCAACAACTTCCTGGATAAAAATCAACAATGGCAAAGACGGAAGGTTGAAATACAAACTCATCAGGTCGACAGACGTTCTGGCTACTGTACTCGCGGCTGAAAAAACAGCGGGTTCAAATACAAAATACCTGCTGGACGCTGCAACCTTATATGAAATTAACGGAACAATTAATGTGGACCTTCCTATAGAACTCAATAATGCCTATATTGCAGGTGCAGATTCATCAGAAGACAAGCTGGTTAAGGCAACAGGCGACCTCTTTACAGGAACAACAGGCGGTTCAATGCGCGTGCTGACGCTGCAGGCTACAGCCGGAAATGTATTTAATATTACCGGAACGGGCTCCATAGGAGGTGGTACACAAACTCAAAGTATGATTGTAAGAGATTGTATCATAAGTTCATCCGCAAATGTAGGAAAGCTGGAAAACTTTGCACTGGTATTTACCAGTATCGTACAATATGTCAACAATACTACCGGTATTATCTATAAAGACATCAGCCGTTTATTAATAAGCAATGCCGGGTGGTTTTCAAATAACTCCGGAACCTATGAAACCTTGCAGGGCACTTTCGGGCTGGTTACCAAACAAGGCGGTTTTAGTGAAGTAACCGGAACAAAAATAGGGCTTGATGTTTCTGCCAACCCAACCATCACCGGCGATGCCGTAATGGAAACCGTAGTTTTTACCGGAACACTTACAACGGGAAAATACATTAATCCTTACACGGTGGGGAGCTATACCGGTTTTAATTTCAACAACAGTTGGTCGGTACGATGCACGGGGATTCCCAATGAAGGTGATTCTCAATCCAGTGGAACCGTTTATCTTGACCGAACCGGAACAGCCCAAAGCCAGACTCCGGTAGGAACACTTGCTACCAATGTTAAACTCACTATTGCTGCGGGACTTAGTTCTAATCTTTACAGGACAACCTCAGCTCAAACCAACCGGATTACCTACTCCGGCAAGAAAGGAAGGGTATTTCAGGTGAACTGTTCCATATCTTTTGGAAATGTCTCCGGTGTAAGCAATACTGAATATGCGTTTTTTATCATGAGAATACCGGCCGCCGGTGGAACCGATCCGCAAGTAGCTACAGAAACCATAATCGATACCAACGCAGGTTATATACAGTCTTTTCCCGTACAAGGCTCTGTCTATCTTAACACAGGCGATTCTGTAGAATTATGGATAAGAAGACTCAACCAGGGTACCGGTACCACAGCACAAAGCTTTCTGGTTCGATCATTCAACATGAGTGTTAAATAACCCAAATCTAATAATCATGAAAAAGCTTCTATACTTATTACCGTTACTGTTATCATCTGCAGTTCAGGCACAGCTCTATGTCAGTACAAACAGTTATATGTATGCTAAAGACCAGGTTCTGTATGTAAAACAAGACATTAATCTGCAAAACAATGGGAATATCTATCTGAGAAACGAATCGCAGTTATTGCAAGGAACAACAACAGCATCTGCAAACAAAGGACTAGGCAAAGTTTCTGTTTTTCAGGAAGGAACTTCAGATAATTTCGACTATAACTATTGGTGCTCACCCGTAGGCAATGCATCGGCTGCTACAGGAAATGAAAATTTCGGAATTTCAATGATTCACAGGCCAACAACTTCAACGGCCAGTACTCCGGCAACAATACTTCCATCAAGTAATTCTAACGGTACGGCCAATCCATTAGCTATATCGTCCCGATGGATTTATAAATTCCTGTCTTCCATTTCCTATTCGCAATGGATATATGTTGGTGGCGCTTCTACCCTTGCTCCCGGCGAAGGATTCTCCATGAAAGGAACTTCGGGTAGCGACCCGATTATAGTCGAAGCTAATGGCATACAAAACAATCCGGGAGGAACCGGCGCGCAACGTTACGATTTCAGGGGCAAACCGAATGACGGAAATATATCGGTAACTGTTGCAACAAATAACCTGACACTCACCGGAAATCCTTATCCGTCAGCCCTAAACGTAAATGCATTTCTTCTGGACGCAACAAACAATGCCGCCACAGGAATTGCCTATTACTGGGAACAGGACAAAACTGTCAATTCACACAACGTAGGACTCTACAAAGGCGGTTATGGTGCTTATTCCCCTATCAGTCTTGGTTCAAACGGAGTATATGTACCCGCTACTTTTAATTCCTATAACTCTGATGGCTCACTGAATGGTGTTGGAACATCTTCCGGTTTGGTCATCGAAAGAAAATATGCTCCTGTTGGGCAAGGATTTATGATTAAGGGAGCTTCTAACGGTACTGTAACCCTAAAAAATTCACATCGTTCCTATTATAAAGAAAGCGGACCGCTGTCACAGTTTGAGCGACCGAACAAACCGAAGATTTCAAAAAACAGTAACGAAACAACAAATTCAGGTGAGACAAATGCAACGGAAAGTGAAACAACAATTACTGAGGCACAGTTCAAACTCAACATTATCCTGAATAACGAATTTACCCGACAAATTGCTCTGGTATTTCTTCCCGAGGCCACAGACGGTGTCGACATTGGTATTGATGCTTTAAGCATCGCTCCGGACGAATTGCCCAATGACGCTTATTTCTTTCTTGACAATAATAAATATGTAATTCAGGGAACAAGCTTTGATGTGGGTAAAAGAATTCCTGTAGGAGTAAAAGCAACCAACAATGCATCAATCAAATTTTATGTACCGGAAGTAACCAGTTTTGATCCGGATCAGATGATTTATATCTATGACGCGGCTGATGGTTCTTATCACGACATAAAAAACAGCAGTTATCAGGTAAACCTGCCAACCGGAATTTATAACGACCGGTTCTTCGTTACTTTTGTTAATTCTGTTTTAGGTGTAGGTGAAGTTACCAAAAGCAATTTTGGCATCACACAAAACAATACAAATCAAACCCTTATACTGCAAAATCCAAATTTAGCAGACATCCGTTCTGTCGTCTTATTTGACATTACAGGCAAAAGTATTTTCAAGAAAAACAATCTCGGAATTAATGACAAATACTCGTTTTCAACAAGCGGATTAAGCAAAGGAGTCTATATAATCGATCTGGTGACCTCAGACAACCAGAAATTCAGCCAGAAAATAATCATCAACAATCATAAAGAATAAGCCTTTTTTAAAGGCTTTTCTTTTTTTAATACATTTTTTTCATAGTTTAGAACTCAATAAATCATCATCAAAAATTATGAAATTAAAATTATTAGCGGTCTTCTTCATCACTTGCCCGCTTACCACATTTGGACAAGACATCGTCTACAAAGACATTACGCAACAATTGTTATCCATTGATGAATCAGACCAGAAATACCGCAACCAGATTGACGAAACAATCAGCCGTTTTGGAAACAACTCAAAAGAGGCAAAGGAACTTTTCAAAAACATGAAAACTACCGACTCACTGAATCTGATTCAGGTTGAAAAAATACTCAGCAAATACGGTTGGCTTGGGGCTGACAAAATTGGCAGCCAGGCCAATACTACACTGTTTATGGTGATACAGCATGCTGATTTACCGGCACAGCTAAAATACCTTCCCGTAATGAGAATCGCCGTAAAACAAGGAAATGCAAAAGCCGCATCGCTGGCATTACTCGAAGACCGTGTCGCTTTAAAACAAGGAAAAAAACAGATTTACGGCAGCCAGGTTAGCTGGAATATGGAAACCAATGTCAGTTTTGTAGCTCCGCTCGAAGATCCGGATAATGTAGACAAACGCAGGGCTGCAGTAGAACTTCCAGCACTAGCCGATTATCTGTTGGAAATTGGGCTGGAATGGAATGTCGAGCAATACAAAAAAGAACTGCCCGAACTTGAAAAAACTTTCTTTAAAAAGAAATAGCAGTCATTAGACCTACTTGCAGAGCAAACTGCCTCTAAAGTACTTTTCTTTAATCATCTGCCCTATTTTTTTCTTAACTTCGTTTGTATTAACAATCATCAATCATCAAACTAATGAAATCAAAATTATTCCTGCTTTTGCTATTAACCTGTTTCTATACTTTTGGACAAGATTACCGTTCCACAATTGCCCAAGCCGAACAACTCTACAACATTAAAAATTATGCAAACTCAACCTCTAAGTATAAGGAGGCCTTTACAATTGAACAGAAAAACAGTAATGATTATTACAATGCAGCCTGCTCAGCTGCACTTTCGGGTAAAAAGGATTTGGCTTTTGAATGGCTGAATCAGGCTCTCAAAAATGGCTGGACCAACTTACAGCACATGAAATCAGATACCGATCTGAAAACGCTTCATACCGATAAAAAATGGGATAAACTTATAGCTGCAATACAGCAAGAAATAGATAAAGGAACAGTAGGCATAGATAAGCCGCTTCAGGCAGAATTGATTGCTATTTATAATGATGACCAAACAATACGCCAACATTATATGACCGCACTAAAAGAATTTGGCAACCAAAGCAAACAGGCTGACAGTATAGCTAAAATTATGGGATATAAAGACAGCATTAACCTTATTAAAGTAAAAGACATTTTGGACAAAAGAGGCTGGGTTGGTCCGAATAAAGTAGGCGTTCAGGCAAATATGACATTGTTTCTTGTAATACAGCATTCAGATTTAGAAACACAGCAAAAATACCTTCCTATGATGCGGGAAGCAGTCAAAAATAAAAACGCCCAAAGTAGCGCGCTTGCTCTTTTGGAAGACAGGGTTGCTTTAGGAGAAGGAAAAAAACAGATTTACGGCAGTCAGATTGGATACGACAGTAAAACCACAAAAAACTATGTACTGCCACTGGAAGATCCTGACAATGTGGACCACCGAAGAGAAGAGGTTGGACTGGGACCAATTTCTGAATATGTAAAGACCTGGGACATAGTCTGGAATGTAGAAGAGTATAAACTAATGCTTTCCGAAATAGAAAAACAAAAGAAAAAAACGAACTAACATACTATGAGCAGACATTCCGGACATCTATTCTGACTTTTGGGATTGTTTCTCTGTATTTTCTATTTCAGAATAAATTTTAATGGGATTATCTAACACTGCCCTATTGACCAGGTCGCAATCAATAAAAAATTGGTCCTGACAGAAAATAAATAAACATGAAACATTTCTTTCTTCTGGTTCTCTCAGTAATTGTATTCATATCGTGTAAAAATACATCTGAAAACAACATTAAAGAAATAGTAAGCAGCTATAATAAAAAAGGAGCTTTCAATGGTGCGCTTTTAGTTGCCAGAAATGGAAAGATTCTTTACGACACTGTTTTAGGCTATAGGAATTTCAAGACAAAAGAGCCTTTAAACAGTAATACTGCTTTTTATATCGCTTCGCTTGCCAAGCCATTTACAGCTTTGGCGATCATGCAATTGAAAGAGCAGAAAAAATTAGCATATGACGATCCAATTTCGCTATATGTGTCCAATATGCCGGCATTTACACAAAAAATTACAATATGTCAATTACTCAATCATACCTCAGGAATTCCAGATTATGAAAAGGAAATGCCTAATGTAAAAAATCTTACGAATGAGCAGGTTATGCAATGGCTTGCTACAAAAAACAGCCTGAACTTTTCGCCTGGTGAAAAATTCGAGTACAGTAATACCGGCTACATTATTTTAGCCGCAATTATTGAAAAAATAAGCGGTAAATCATATGCCGGTTTTTGCAAGGAAGCCATTTTCAAGCCTTTAAATTTAAATCGGACTATTGTCTACGATACTACAAAACCCACAATTGCAAACAGAGCCATTGGTTACAACAAAAACAAAGAACCCGACGATTATTCAATTTTAACTACTGGCGATGGGAGTATTTTCTCAACGACAAAAGATTTGTTTATGTGGGAACAGGCACTTTATGGCCAAAAGCTGCTTAGCAGAAAAGAAATGGAAAATGCCTATAAAACCGCAACGCTAAATGATGGAAGCATTTCTAATTATGGTTTTGGCTGGAATATAAAAGAAGAAAATGGTCAGAAAATCGTAAGCCACACCGGTGGATTAAATGGTTATAGAGCCTGTATTTGGAGAAATCTCCACGAAAAAACCGTTGTAATCGTACTAACAAACCAGGGCGACGCTTTTCCTTTACAGGAATTTATGGAAGCAATTGAAAAAGAACTTTAATCGCATGTTTCAATTACATAACCTTTTACAAGAATGATATAACACATAAAACATCTACAGCTGCTAACTTTGATAAAAAACATAACGCCATGGAAAATCGGGAAAAAAATCGAAAGGATACAACTGGCGAAAAATACATTCACGTTTCAGAAATCCCAGTCCAAAAGTTGGATAAAGATGCCAACTTTAAGGATGATAAGAATAATCCAGTAACTAATCCAGGCCTAAAAGAAGTCCGGCAGCCAAAGGCTGAAAACAATGAAACCATGGGAATACCATAAACAAATTTGAGTTTAGTTAGGGGCGGAAGTAGTACTTCCGCCTTTTTTTATAGCCACTTCTTTCTTCTAAACCAGATAAAAATAATGACCGATACAATTACCATAGCCAGCAAAGCAAGCGGATAGCCCCATTTCTCATCCAACTCGGGCATGAACTTGAAATTCATCCCATAAATACCGGCGATAAAAGTCAGTGGCATAAAAAAGACCGAAAATATGGTGAGAATCTTCATCACATCATTAGTTTTTCTGGCTGACAGCGACAAGTAGATATTCAGCAAATTGTTGGCATCATCCTGAACCTGGCCGTACAGGGTTAGTAATTTTAAATGGAGGTCCCGAACATCCTGTAAGGCTGGTAAATCTTTCTCCTCCACCTTAACCGAATTGACAACTTCGTTGGTAAGTAGCAATAATTTTTTACAAAGCCCTGCTTTTCTTTTCAGATAATACATTCCTTCAATCATATCTGCCGGAATATTTTTTTTCAGAAAAACTTTCGATTCATAATAATCAATCTTATCCGAAAGTTTTATAGCCGGAAGCTCATAAGAATGCAGCATTTCCCAAATAATCTTTATGGCCATTCCTCCTGTTGTTTCCAGTTTTCCATTCCTTATACAATTTTTGCGTATTTCCTGCATGATGGGCTGCGCGGTCCTGTGAATGGTAATAATAAAATCCGAATTGTAAAAAACAGCTATTTTACTGCTTAGTTCCCTCACCGTTTGCTCATGCTCATGGGAATGTTGCAGAATTCTGACAATAAAAAAATGTGTCTTGTTATGCTCTTCATATTTGGGAAGGTGGTCCGGATCCAGACTATCAATCAACGTATAGGAGCTTAAATTATATGTTTTACTCACTTTCTCAAGTTCTTCTTTGGTCGGATTGGTAATATCAGTCCAAACAATAGCACTATCTGAAAAATTACAGGTTTCTATAGCCATAACATCATTATTTCATTTCTATCAAATTTAAGCCAATATTTCACAAGATATTCTGAAAGAATAGCAAAATTTTCCCGATTTAAGCAGCAATATTTTAGGATTTCATTAACTTTGTTAGTACCCTAAAATACCACAAAAATTATGTCCGTATCAAAGACATCAACTATTGAAAGGATTATTGCTTTGGCAAACGAACCAATGGTTCTGTTAGACAAAGATTTTGCTATCCTATATGCCAATGCCTCGTTTCATGTAAAATTCAACCTGCCGGAATTGGCCCCTAAAAACAGAAATTTTCTTGAGGTCATAGAGAGTTCTTTTGAAACCCATCCGCTAAAACTTCTTTTTTGGGATGTGTTGAAAACAAAAGGCATAGTTAAAGAATACGAAATCAACTCTAAAAATTCGGAAAACAATAAAATTTCATTCAATGTTGAGGCTATAAAGGCAGACGGTGAAACATTCCTGCTTCTGGCTTTTAATACCAATAAAGAAACAGAACAGTTGCAGTCCTTTCTGCAGTCAGTGCTAAATTCAACAAATTACGGTATTGCAAGCTATGAGGCGATGTACAATAACCATGGCATCATTAATGACTTCAGAATTACCTATACAAATCCTGAAGTTCCTAGAAATTTTGGACTTGAACCCAAGGACGTCATCGGGAAAACCTGTCGGGAAGTATACCCCGGGATTTTTAAAAATGGAATTTTCGAAAAAATGGTTAAGTGTATAGAAACCGGACTACCTGACAGTTATGAAATTGCAGCGAGCCATAACAACAAAACCATATGGCTAAATGCTACAATTGAAAAGGCCGGCAACGCAGTTGCAGTAACTTCAAAAAATATAACCCCTGAAAAAACAGCCGCCTTAGAAATTGAGGCCATCAATGCATTACTTCTAAACAAAAACAAAGAACTCGAACAGCAATTACTTAAGGAATTTTCTGAAAGTTTCTATTCGTATGGAAATGGCGAAGAATTTTTTAGTTCCCTATTACTTGAAATAGCCACAAAAACAAAGATGGACTATGTCCTTTTGGGCGAGGTACAACTAAACGAATTGGGAGAAGAAATTATAAAAAGTATTTCGGTGATAGCTTTTGGAGAAATTGCGGATAATTTCAAATACCCGATAAAAGACGGCCCTTGTGATGAAGTCATTAAAGGTCATTATGCCTGTCATCCGCGTGACAGCCAAAAACTTTTCCCGGAAAGCAAAACGCTTTCGGATTTGAATGTAGAAGGCTATATTGCCTATCCGCTTGTAGGTTCTTCAGGAAAAGTAATCGGGCTTATTTCTGTACTGCACCAAAGTGAAATACACGATATTGCCTACATAGAATCCTTGCTTAGAATTGCTGCAAAAAGAAGCGAAATAGAATTTGAGCGCTTGCAAAATGAAAAACTTTTAGAGATGAAAAACAAGGAATTGGAAAGGCAAAATGTCGAGCTTGCCTCATTTGCCTATATTTCCTCTCATGACCTTCAGGAACCGCTCCGCAAAATACAACTCTTCGCCAGCCGTATACTTTTTAAAGAAAAGGCAAATTTTAGCGACTCTTCCCTGGCCTATTTCCAGAGTATTACAAATGCAGCCAACCGTATGCAGAACCTGATTGAATCCTTACTCAACTATTCCAGTATGGATGCTTCAGAAATTCATTTTGTACCTACAGACCTCAATGCAGCAATTGACGACATTAAAAATAATATGACAGACATTCTTGAAAAAAAGAATGCCCGCGTTGAAGTTGGAAAACTGCCTACACTTTCTGTTATTCCGATTCAATTTCAGCAACTGCTCACCAACCTGATTTCAAATGGGCTAAAATACAGCAAACCAGATGTTCCTCCGGTTATAAAAATAAATGCCGAGCTTGTCACTTCGGAAGAACTCGTCGGAAAACAATTCTGGAAACTGGATATTGCCGATAACGGAATTGGATTTCCACAGGAATACGAACAGCAAATCTTCGAATTATTCAAAAGGCTTCATGGCAAGTCAGACTATGAAGGCACAGGAATAGGCCTTGCCATCTGCAAAAAAATAGTGCAGAAACATGACGGCTTTATACGTGCCCAGGGCATACCCGGTGTAGGTTCTATATTTTCAATATATCTTCCTGTTGTATAATCAGGCAACAAGATTATTGAATTTTTCCCTGTAGGCTGTCGGTGTCATTCCAACATTTTTTTTGAACAGGCTTCGGAATGATTTCAAGTCGTTATAACCCGACTCAAACATCACTTCCATTACGCTTTGTCTCGAATGTTCCAGCATCTGTTTGGCCGCTTCAATCCTTGTTTTCTGCAAATATTCTATAGGAGTAATTCCGGTTACCTGCTTAAAACGCCTTACCAGATTTCGTCTGCTTGCCGGAACATCCGTTATAATCTCTTCTATAGTATTAGCTTCCCTGAAATTCTTCTTAATAACTTCCTGCGTCTGCTTAACCAAATCATCACCATGATCTTCTGCCGGAGCAAACGTACCAAAATAAGTCTGCTGATTTCTATCCAAATCGACAGAAAACACCTTTGCCGTTTTTACTGCCATTTTTCGGCTGCAAAAATTCTCAATAAGACGCAACATCAAATGGAAACTATTGGTAGCACCTCCACTCGTGTAGACTCTTTGTTCTTCTGTAACCACCGCATCTACTTTTAAATTTACGGCAGGAAAAGCTTGTGCAAAAGCATATTCGGCGTTAATATGGGTGGTTGCAGGTTTGTTGTCAAGCAAACCGGTAGAAGCTAAAAGAAAAGCTCCCGTACAAAAACTTGCAACTGAAGCACCCTTTTCATATTGCTGTTGCAGCCATTGTATCCACTTCATATTGAGTGAAACCGCTTTTGGCACAATATCATGCTTAAAAGCCGGGATAAGTAAAATATCATATTTTTTTTCGGAATCAGGTCGCATCAGATTATATTCTGAATAAGTCTGCGATACCTCATCCATGTGCAAAAGAGCGATGTCAAAAAAAGGAGCCTGTCCTTCCTCTGCATAAAATTTATTCACGGTCTCAAATACGTCAAGCATAGCTGCAACGCTTAGAAGCCTATGTTCTTGTGTAAGCAAAATACCTAATTTCATAGCTAATTTTTTAGGAGAAACAAATATAAAATTTTTTGTCTTAAATCCCCCCTTATAATGACTTTAAACCACTCCGTTTAAGCATTTTTTTTGAATTAATTTTATCAAACAATATAAAAGACAAAATTTAATTCAATTTTTAATACTAAATATTAACGATATGAAAATCACAACCACAAGCAACAGAATGTTTTCCCTGCTTGTCTTATACGATATGCAGACGCTCTATTTTGAACGGGCACTGGAAAAAATTTCTGATGAAGATGCCCACAAAAGATTAGACACCAAAGCAAACCATATAGCATGGCTCACCGGAAGTTTAGTCCAGCAACGCTACGAAATTGCAAACCTTCTGGGGTATTCCGAAAAACAGAAAGCATCCGAATTGTTTCAGGATGGAAAAGGCATACAGGATGGCCTCAAATATCCATCGCTATCGCAATTTATAGACGATTGGAAAAAAATCAGCCCCGTATTAAAAGATCTTCTGGCTAAGATAACGGATCAAAAACTGGATGAAAAATTTGAGATGATGCCTGGCATGTCACTTACTTATTATGAACTGATAACTTTTATCATTTACCGTGAAGCCAACTGCATTGGTCAGATAGCCTTATGGAGACGACTATTAGGCTATGAAGCCTTACGATATGACGATATGTAAATCTAAAAATACAGAATCATGTTAAACAACAGTAAAGCATTTAGTGGATTTTCTGTAGATGACAGCAAAAAAGCTAAAAAATTCTACGGAGAAATACTGGGTCTTGATATAGAAGAAGATGCAGAAATGGAAGGAATGCTGACCTTAAAACCCGCCGGAGGAAACCCAATAATTATCTATACCAAAGAAAATCATGAACCGGCTACTTTCACTATCCTCAACTTTCCCGTCAAAGATATTGAACAGGCAGTAGATGAACTCACGAAACGAGGCATAGTTTTCGAGCAATATAGCGGAAACATAAAAACCGACAAAAAAGGGATTTTTAGAGGTGGAGGCCCGCTTATTGCCTGGTTCAAAGACCCGGCAGGAAACATTCTCTCTGTACTTCAGGAAGAATAATAAAAAAACAATTTAAATACGAACAATTAATCAAAATCAAAATGGCAACAATCAACACTTATCTGAATTTTAATGGCAATACAGAAGAAGCCTTTAATTTTTACAAAGCTGCTTTTGGCGGCGAATTTGCAGTCGTGATGCGATTCGGGGATACTCCGGGATGCGAGGAAATGCCCGCTACAGACAAAAATAAAATCATGCATATTGCTTTGCCAATTGGCGGAAATATGCTGATGGGAACTGATGTTCCGGAAACAATGGAACAGGTAAAAAACGGAACCAGTGTGTCCATTTCAGTCAATACCGATTCAGAACAGCAAACCAGAGATCTATTCGAAAAGCTTTCCGCAGGAGGCGATGTCAAAATGCCTTTAGATAATATGTTCTGGGGTGCCTTATATGGTATGTTTACTGATAAGTTTGGTATTCAGTGGATGCTCAATTATGAATATGAAAAATAATAATAAAGACTATGGCAACACAAATTTTTGTAAACCTTCCCGTAAAGAACCTTAACCGCTCTATTGAATTTTTCAGAAAACTAGGTTACACTTTCAATCCTCAGTTCACAGATGAAAATGCAACATGCATGATTATTAGCGATACTATTTTCGTGATGTTGGTAGTCGAACCTTTGTTCCTGAACTTTACCAAAAATGAGCTTTGTGATACCCGCAAATATACGGAGAGTATCATTTGCCTTTCGGCAGAGAGCCGTGATGCCGTAGACGAAATGGTGAAAAAAGCCGTCGCTGCCGGTGCTACAACACCGGTTGACAAACAGGATCATGGCTGGATGTACGGACACGGGTTTCAGGACCTGGACGGACATCTCTGGGAAATTGCCTATATGGATATAAGCGCAATGCCACAATAAAAAACACGGCTTTGGCCGTGTTTTTTTATTTAAGATGCTAAGTTGCTGAGGTTCTAAGATGCTAAGGTTGTAAACTTCTCAAATCTGCACTACTTTCTCTAACTCGTATTAATCCGCGTTCTAAAAAAGACGCTAAGATATTAAGATTCTAAATTGGTAAGTTTCACAAATTCGCGGTAATTTCTTCTAATCCGTTAAATCCGCGTTCTAAAAAAGGCGCTAAGATATTAAGATTCTAAAGCGGTAAGTTTCACAAATCCGCGCTAATTTCTGTAATCCGTATTAATCCGCGTTCTAAAAAAGATGCTAAGATTTAAGATTCTAAATTGGTAAGTTTCACAAATCCGCGCTAATTTCTGTAATCCGTGTTAATCCGCGTTCTAAAAAAGATGCTAAGATATTAAGATTCTAAATTGGTAAGTTTCACAAATCCGCGCTAATTTCTGTAATCCGTATTAATCCGCGTTCTAAAAAAGGCGCTAAGATATTAAGATTCTAAAGCGGCAAGTTTCACAAATCCGCGCTAATTTCTGTAATCCGTGTTAATCCGCGTTCTAAAAAAGACGCTAAGATATTAAGATTCTAAAGCGGTAAGTTTCACAAATTCGCGGTAATTTCTGTAATCCGTTAAATCCGCGTTCTAAAAAAGATATTAAAATACTAAGGTTTCTGAGTTGCTTAGTTTATATCCTTACATATGTAAAAGTACTTTATGGATAACGAGAGTTTTTTACCGTTTTATTCAAAAAGAGCAAAAACACGATATACTACAATCACCGTCATGGCAAACAAAATATAAGCAGCTACCAACGGAAGATAATAATCCTGAAAACGCGCTTTTGAAACAGAAGAAACACGGAAAAGAAAAAACCAGTAAAAAATGGCTCCCAGTCCGGTAATAATGCCAAAAATAAGACCGCAGAACCAGGTTGGATCAATATCCGTGTGCGTCCAGATATAATGATAGCACAACACTACAAACAATCCTGCAAGATAACGGACACCTTGCTCCCATGTCGATATATGATTCAGGGATTTGTTGTGAGCCAGTTTTGATAAAACCAGGCTCAAAACTACCGGTTCTTTAAAAATATGCTGAAACCGATTGGATACATAACCGCTAAAAACCGTCATAACATAGGTTCCCGCCAAAGCTGCAAGGCAAATTTTCACAAGTTCCATACCTAAATTGATTTTAATTAAAGATTACAATTAAAATCGATTTTGGTTTTATATAATTTACAGAAAAAATTATACCCTTTTTATGCTTTTCAAATGATATAAAAATTAATCACAATTATATAACCACTTTGAAATATGTGGTCGTAACTTTGATACTGTAAAATTGAAGAATTATAATAAAAACCGATAATAAAAATCACAATTAAAATTTCAATTTCAAGATCTCTTGAGTTTGTATTTATTTTTGAGGTTTATTATTTGTTTGAAATCCCCATCTAACGATGGGGATTTTTATATCTATGCTAATCCGCTCTCAAAATGCAGCTTGCATCTTTTAATATCTTCTTCAATAGTATTCTCTAAAATTGGGGCCAATACTTTACCAATTGTTTCTCCTATAGTACCAAAAGGAAGATAATAAGCAATTATAACATATAATCTTGTTCTTCCATCACCGTTATCAAAAAACTGTACACTTCCTATATTGTGAATCAAAGCATCTGAAAAGGAACGCCAACGAATTTCTTTATCTTTTTCATCTTTGATAATAGCTGCTTTCCATGGTATGGTTCCAAGATTTCCCGGTATTTTCATCCTCCATTCCGAAGTTTCATCATCAAGAACATCAACACTTTCCAGATGTTTCATAAACAAAGGCAGATTTTCAAAATTGCGCCAAAAATCATATATTGCTGAAACCGGCTTATCAATAATTATCTGGGTCTTAATCAGTATATTTTTAGATTTTTCGACCTTGGGTTTGTCTTTTAGCAACGCATATCCAAAACAATGACCACTGGTTCCCCTAAAAATCATAAATCCGGCTAACAATGCGCCTGGCAGGTTTTTGGGCTTTTTAACCAGGGCATCATAAAGCAATACCGAACCGGATAAAACAGAAAGTAGCCTTTCTGTATTCCCAACATTGACCTCCAGATCAGATAATCGGGAAATTAATTCTTGTGCTTTCATATCCAAACAATTTAATTTCTATTAAATGTAGAACTAAAAATTCAAATCTATTTTACTGCTTATCAGCATTAACCAAGTTTTAACGTCAGTATACTTTTTAACTCCTAAACCAGAATCATATATCATAAAGGTTTTGAATTATTGCTAATTATTCTTTAAAATTTTAACTTTTTTTAACATTTAAAAAGAATTATATAAACATCGTTGAAAATAATATAAAGAATTAACACGTCTTACTATTGAAATTTGTAAAAACAGCTAGTAAACTAGTACAAATAACTAACCTAAAAAACAGTGTTATGAAAAAAGTAAAAATTTTAGCTATGGCCATTTTGGCCATCAGTTTTGGGGCTTGTTCAAGTGATGACGATTCATCAAACAACAACAACATAGGAAGTATCGCAGGAAGATATGACCTGACAGAATTCAATACCGGAGCAGCAACGGATTTCAATCAAGACGGAACAGCATCCACCAATCAAATGGATGAAAGCAGTTGTTATGATGGAAGAAGAATCGACTTCAATTCAGACAATACTTTCACCTATGATATGGATTATATCCTGATTGATACCAGTACAGGTGTTGCGGTTTGTGCAGATAATACGGTAAGTGGTACATGGACTGCTACCAATAGCGTCATAACCGCTACTTACGAACAGGAAAATGGCACAGAAGTAACCTTAAACTTTGTAAGGTCTAACAACGGCAGAACGCTAACCCAAGCAACAACCTTAACAACCTATCCTGACAGAAATTCGGAAGGTGTAGCATACAATAGGGTTGGTAGCGTTACGACGGTATTTACCAAACAATAACCAATAACATTTACAAAAACTGCTTCTCTAAACGAAGCAGTTTTTTTTATGTCCAATTCCCGCTTTTGTAACCTATCCAAACATATAAAAATTTTATCCAATTATATAAGTAAAAAAGCGCTTTCAAGTTAGAACTTTGAAATAAATCAACTTAAAAACCAAACTGTTATGAAAAATTCCAATTCCTCTGCAACACAAAAAAGCAGAACTACCGCAACAAAAACCAATGATAAAAACTCTCAATCAAAAACAGCTTCAAATTCGCGTTCGCGAACTGTAAAACCAAAATCCAATGCTGCCGAAGGTTTAAGAGAATTGTTCATTGACCAGCTAAAAGATATTTTATGGGCAGAAAAAGCACTATCTAAAGCACTTCCTAAAATGGCCAAAAATGCCACAGCAGAAAATTTAAAAACAACAATCGAAGACCATCACGAAGTAACCCTGGAGCAAATAACAAGACTAGAGCAGGTATTTGAAAGCATAGGAAAAAAAGCCACGGCAAAAAAATGCGATGCCATGGAAGGACTTATCAAAGAAGGAGAAAGCATATTAGAAGAAACAGAACCGGGTGCCGTACGTGATGCCGGTATCATAGCCGCTGCCCAAAAAATAGAACATTATGAAATCGCCAGCTACGGAACACTCTGCACTTTTGCTAAAATCTTAGGAGAAGACGAAGCGGCAAAGCTTTTGGAAATGACATTAAATGAAGAAAAAGAAGCAGATGTTATGCTTACTCAGGATGCTAACAACACCATCAACTTTGATGCCGCCGATGACATTGACGAAAACGAAGAATAACCTAAAAAAGACAGTATGAAACCAGTATATGACAATCTGGAAGAAGATGTAAATCCTGATCAGAACAGTCCGGATTCAAATATCCTCAAAGCAGAAAATGATAAAAGAGATATCGATAATCCGAAACTGAACAGGGATAATAATAATCCACACGACAAAGACAGGGATTTTGACGATGAAGATGAAGATAATGATGACTTTCTCGATGATGGCTTTGAGGACGATGACGATTCTTTAACCGATGATGAAGAATATGATGACGATCCGCAAGAGACAAAACGGAATCAGAAACGCACCGGAACCGACACCAACCCATAACCATAATTCCTAAGGATGACGGAGGCTTTTGCCTCCGTTCTTATTTCAGACAGGACGTGAAAAGCATGTTAAAGCAATTCCGTTTCTTACCATAAATTGATAAATTTAAGTACGCATAAAAAGAAATACTATGAAAGCAATCTGGAAAGGAGGTATCAGTTTTGGCCTGATTAATATACCTGTACGACTCTTCAGCGGTTCGGTCACGCATAGAATTGATTTGGATATGATTCGAAAAAAAGACCACTGTGCTATCGAATTTGTCCGGGTATGTAAAAAAGACGGAAAAGAAGTTCCCTGGGAAGATATTGCCAAAGGTTACAAAAAAGAAAACGGAGATTATATTGTACTTGATCAATCCGATTTTGCTAAAGCAATGCCTGAAAAGACACAGACAATAGACGTTTTTGAATTTGTGATGGAAGAGGAAATCCCGGCACAATATCTCGAAAAACCTTACATAGTTGAACCGGCAAAAGAAGCCAAAAAAACATATGTCTTATTGCGCGAAGCATTAAAAAAGTCGGGGAAAGTTGGACTGGCGAAATTTGTACTCAGAAACACGGAACATTTAGGCATCCTCAAAATTGAAGACAATGCTATCCTGCTAATCCAAATCCGTTTTGACCAGGACCTCAGAAATCCTTCCGAAGCCAAAATTCCAGATGATGTCAAAATCTCCAAAAAAGAACTTGATATGGCAATAAACATTATAGACCAGCTTACTGACAAATTTGAACCTGAAAAATATAAAGACACCTATAAAGACGAGCTTCTGAAAATCATCAGGAAAAAAACCAAAGAGAAAGGGAAGCCGGCAAAAAAAGAAACTGAAACTGAAACCAAACCGAAAGCCAAAAAAGAAGCTGCCGACGATTTATTGGAACAATTAAAAGCAAGCCTCGAAGCAATAAAGAATTAATTACCGCTTAATCATTCCTATTTGGCTTAAAAGAATAAAATCATGGGACTTGAAAAATATAATAAGAAACGAGACTTTTCCAAAACCCGGGAACCTAAAGGAATCAAAAAAACTTCCAAAGGCAAATTGTCATTCGTCATTCAAAAACACGCTGCCTCTCGCCTGCACTATGATTTCCGATTAGAAATTGATGGCGTTCTGGTTAGCTGGGCCGTGCCAAAAGGTCCTTCTGCCAATCCATCAGACAAACGTCTGGCAGTTCAAACCGAAGACCATCCCATGGATTATTTTGACTTTGAAGGAACTATTCCAAAAGGAGAATATGGCGGTGGCACCGTAATGGTATGGGATTATGGAACCTATCGTCCGGAAAATCCAGAAAAAACCATTAGTCAGGATAATAAAATAATGAAGAAACAACTGGCAGATGGTGCTATCAAAATCGTAATCGAAGGTAAAAAATTATCCGGCGCCTGGCATTTGGTCGAAATGAAAGGCAAAGATAACCTCTGGCTATTAATGAAATCAAAAGACGAATTTTCGGGAACAAATGTGAAGTTCGACGAAAACTCAGCCATTTCAGGATTGGATTTTAAAGGAATAGAAAAAAACGGAGCCGTATACAGTTCTGAAAAAGGCAAAAAACTTTCAAAAACCGAAATAGAAAAAGAAGAAAAAAAAGACCCGGAAAAGAAAAAACCCAGGCAAACGTTAATCCGAAATGAAGCCGACTTTTCTGCCGAAGACCTCGTCGATGCAGAAAAAATAAAATCTTTCCCAAAAGATTGGCGACCACAACTTGCCACGCTTGCCGAAGAACCTTTTGATAATGAAAACTGGCTTTTCGAAAATAAGTTTGACGGCTATCGTGCCTTGGCACAAATCCAAAAAAACAAGGTCAATCTCATTTCCAGAAACGGTATTTCTTTTAATACAAAATACGTAGCCGTTGCCAAAACCTTGAAGAACATAAAAGACGATGTAATATTAGATGGTGAAGTCGTTGTAGAAGACACCAAGGGAAAAAGTCATTTCCAATGGTTGCAGCATTTTGACGAAAATCCTGAAAAAGGCAAATTAAAATTTTATGTCTTTGACTTACTTTACTTCAACGGCTATGACTTGAGGCAACTTGAACTCCAACTGCGAAAAAAAATCCTAAAAGCCATCCTGCCGAAATCAGACACTATTGTATTTTCATCCCACACCGTAGGTCGGGGAAAGGAAACCTTTGAAGCCATACAAAAATTAGGAGGAGAAGGAATCATTGCCAAAAAAATTACTTCAAAATACCATCAGAACCAACGAACCAAAGATTGGCTCAAAATCAAAACCATCAAACAACAGGAAATGGTAATTGGCGGTTTTACAGAACCGCAGGGAAGCCGAAACGGATTGGGTGCACTACTCTGCGGTTATTTCAATGGTAATGAATTTATATATTCAGGTAAGGTTGGAACCGGTTTCGATGATGCCACTTTAAAAGAACTTCGCTCAAAACTTGATAAAATGGAGCGGAAAACGAGTCCTTTCAAAACTGCGCCAAAATTTCCCGCAACACATTGGGTCACTCCTGAACTGGTAGCCCAATTAAAATTTACGGAATGGACAGATTCCGGCAGTATGCGCCATCCCGTTTTTCTGGGATTAAGGGAAGATAAAAAAGCGCATGAAGTGAGCAGAGAAAAAGAAACACCAACAAAAGAAGCTGTAAAAGAACTACAATCAAAAGCAGCAAAAACTGATAAACCCGAAAAGACCAAAACTATGGATATTCCCGAAAGCAAGACTGAATTTTCTAATCTCGATAAAATATTCTGGCCCAAAGAAAAATATACCAAAGGTGATGTCATAGCTTATTACGATACGGTGGCAGAATACATACTTCCCTATCTTAAAGACCGTCCGGAATCTTTAAGACGAACTCCAAACGGAATTACCAAAGACGGTTTTTTTCAGAAAAATGTAGAAGGACAGGTTCCGGATTGGATTAAAACCAGAAAGCTGAAATCAAAATCAACCGATGAAATCATAACCTACCTGCTCTGCCAGGACAAAGACACCTTGCTCTTTTTGGCCAATTGGGGTTGTATTGAAATCAATCCGTGGAGCAGCCGTGTGGGTACGCTCAACAATCCGGATTATATTATTTTTGATCTGGACCCAAACGAAGCCGGTATGGAAAAAATCATCAAAACAGCACTAACCTTAAAAGAAATATTGGATTCACTGCAAGTGCCTGCCTATTTAAAAACCTCCGGCGGAAAAGGACTGCATGTTTTTATCCCCATACTCCCAAAATACACTTATAACCAGACACGCACTTTTTCACATATTGTCAGCCAGATGGTACTCAAAAAACTTCCGGATATTGTGAGTCTCGAAAGAAGTCCTTCCAAAAGAAAAGGAAAAGTCTATCTTGACTACCTGCAAAACGGAAAAGGAAAAACTATGGCCAGTATCTATTCGTTACGTCCCAGAGAAAATGCAACAGTAAGTACTCCTTTAGAATGGGAAGAAATCGATTCAAAATTGGATTTCAGTAATTTTAATATCAAAACGGTTCCAGTACGTCTGAAAGAAAAAGGTGATTTGTGGAAGAACTTTTTTAAGGAAAGTATTGATTTAAAATTAATTTTGGATAAGATTTAAAAAGTCACTCAAAATTACATCAAGTTCAAAACTAAATTTGTTAGTTTTTTTCTGTCATTTTGGGAAGTATTTAATAAAAGTAAACTTTTAAATTCTTAAATTTAGAGTGAATAAAAACAAAATACGCTTGAATAAGTACGTCAAAAAAGGACTCAAAATTATTGGTTGGACCCTGGGAGGAATTCTCGGTCTACTTCTACTAATTATAATTTTAATACAAATTCCTTATTTCCAAAACCTTATTAAAGACAAAGCCGTTTCCTATCTTGAAGAAAAAATTAAGACGCCCGTTGAAATTAAACGAATCGAGATTGGGTTTCCTAAAAAAGTAATTGTCGAAGGTATTTATTTTGAAAGCCGGGAATGCGATACGCTTTTGGCTGGCGAAAAGCTGAAAGTAGACATCAACCTGTTTAAATTATTGCGAAACAAGGTAGAAATCAATTCTATTGACCTGCAAGGAATCACAACAACTATAAAAAGAGACAAAGATTCCGTATTCAATTTTGACTATATCATCAAAGCCTTTGCTTCCGAAGAACCCAAAAAAGAAGATTCGGAACCGATGCAGTTTTCTATAAAAAAAATAAACCTTGATAAAATCAGGGTTCGCTTTGACGATCAGATTTCAAAAAACGACCTGACCGCCTACCTGCAGCATTTTGATACGAAAATCACAAAATTCGACCTTGAAAAAATGGATTTTGAAGTGCCGAAAATCAATCTGGATGGCTTTAAATTAATGCTGAAACAAGGCGAAATTGTAGAAGAAGTTGCACAAAATACAGTTGAGGTTGCGGATGAAGCCGTGCGAAATCCCGAACTCAATCTGAAGCTGGGAGAAATCAACCTTGCCAACATCAATATTGGCTTTGATAATGCAGGAACCCGCCTGAATACAGGTATAAATCTGAAAAAATTACTTGTTGAATTTAATACGATAGACCTCAAAAAGCAATACATTGACCTTAAAAATTTCGAAATTGATGGTATAAAAGGCGGGCTCACATTTGGCAAACTCGACAAAAAAATTGCGGTCCAGACACCCGATTCTTTAAAAGCAACCGCACCAAACTGGAAAGTAAAATTAGAGACGACCTCTCTAAAAAATATTGCGTTCCGTTTTGACGATGAAAATGCAGTAAGGGCTAAAAAGGGAATTGATTACAAGCACCTCAATCTTGACAATGTAGAGCTTCAGGGTGAAAAACTCTATTACAGCGCCGATACTATTTCAGGAAATATACAGTCATTTAGTATGAATGACCACAGTGGTGTGGCTATCGAATCCTTTCGAACCGATTTTTTCTATGGTACAAAAAGAGCCACGCTCAAAAAATTATATCTGAAAACGCCTCAAACTGAAATCAAAGACGAAATCAACATTACCTACGACAACATTGCTACCATTGCAGACAATTTAGGCAACCTCGGAATCAAGGCCTCGCTTAAAGACAGCCGTGTTGGTTTTAAAGACATATTGCTGTTTGTCCCTACTCTTGAAAATACAAACCCATTTAAAACCAATCCGAATGCGGTAATGTATATTAATAGTGAAGTCTACGGAAAAGTTAGCGACATCACCATTCCTAACCTTGAAATCAGCGGTATTGGAACAACAGTCGTCGCAGCCAGTGGCAGAATTACAGGACTTCCTGATGTAGAAAAAACCTACTTCGATTTAAAAATCCGCGAACTCAAAACCTCTTCAAAAGACATCAATACCTTTGTTCCGGAAGGCACAATTCCCTCCAATATCCAACTTCCGGCACAACTGTCATTGAACGGGTTTTTCAAAGGCTCTGTCTCTAATTTTAATACAGACATGGCCCTGGCAAGCAGTTTCGGAAAAGCCAAAATAAAGGCCACATTCGACCAGAGAAGAAAAAACCATGAAAAATACAATGCCGATGCCACAATCGACAATTTTGATATTGGCAAGCTGCTCAAAAACGACTCACTCGGAAAAATAAGCCTTAGGGCGAAAGTCAACGGAACAGGACTGAATCCTAAAACAGCAAATGCAACTGTTGACGGCAGGCTGGTAAAAGCAGAATTTAATAGATATGTTTATCGTGACCTGAAATTAAAAGGTGCCATACAAAACGGACAATTTAACGTCAAGGCCGGAATGGATGATGCCAACCTGACATTCGTTTTGGATGCGGAAGGAAACTTTAAGGACAAATATCCGGCTGTTAAACTAAAACTCAATACCGATATTGCCGATTTGGAAAAACTCAACCTGCATGCCGGTCCTCTAAAAATTCGTGGTAATGTATATGCGGATATCACCAGCTCTGACCCTGCCTTCCTAAACGGAAGAATCGACATTCATAACGTACTGGTTGCAGATGCGAAAGAAACCTATGCCCTGGATTCTATAAAAATAGCGGCCATATCTACTGCAGAAAGTGATACCATCACATTAAAATCGCAATTTATTGATGCTTCACTTAGCGGGAAATTCCAAATTGACCAGGTTCCGACAGCATTAACCAATTCAATTGCCAAATATTACGATACCAACCCAAAAGGAAAAAAACAGGCAACCAAACCTCAACAATTTGACCTTAAAGTAGGAATCAAAGATGACCCTATTCTGCTAAAGCTTGTACCGGAACTCACCAGTATCTCTCCTATTCAAATCACCGGAAGATACAATAGCGAAGGCGACAGTATTACTGTAAACGGAAAAATTCCAAAAATTATATACGGTGCGAATACTATCACAAATGGTGAATTGGATATCGAAACCGCAGATAGTGCATTAGTATACAGCCTGGTTATTGACGACATCAAAAACTCACAGATTAATCTGCCTTATACCAGCCTCTCCGGTGAAGTAAAAAACAACAAAATCAACTATACGTTGCTCGTCAGAGATAAAAAAGATGAAGACCACTATCTGATAGCCGGAAACCTGATGTCTGCCGAAGGTTATACGCAAATTTCCCTGGAACCTGATGGTCTGGTATTAAACTATGAGCCTTGGGATATTGAAAGAGACAACATTATACGTTTTGGAGACAAGGGTATCTATGCGGATAATTTCGAATTAAGCAATGATGGAAGCTCCATAAAACTCCAATCCCAATCCGAAAAGCCAAATGCACCGGTAGACGTGACTTTCAACGATTTCAAAATTGAAACCATTACCAGTGCTATCCAAAAAGACACGCTTCTGGCAGGTGGAAAAATTGACGGAAACGTATTGCTTAAAAACCTGACCGGAAATGCCACTTTCACTGCCGACCTGAATATTGAAGATTTCAGTTTCAAAAAAGACACTATAGGAAATATCAGCATTAAGGTAGATAATGAAACAGCCAATACACTCGATGCCCATGTCGCTATTACCGGAGATGGCAATCAGGTAAACCTTGATGGAATTTACAAAACAGACAACAGTACTTTCGATATGACACTGGATATCGAAAAACTCAACATGAAAGCCATCCAGGGATTTACAATGGGCAATCTTACAGAAAGTACCGGATTCCTGACAGGAAATTTCAAAATCACCGGAAGCACAAAACAACCAAGTGTTATTGGGGAATTGCAGTTTAATGAAGTTGGATTCAAAGTAAAACAGCTTGCTTCCAAATTCAAATCCATAAACGATAAGATTTCGTTTACCAATACCGGAATTGGCTTCAATAATTTTTCAATATCTGATGCCGAAGACAATCTTTTGACGGTTAACGGACGCGTACTTACAACCAATTACAGTGATTTCGGTTTTGACCTAAAAATCAAGGCAGACAATTTCAAGGCACTCAACTCGAAAGAAAAAGACAATGACCTTTATTATGGCGTTTTGGTACTCGATACAAATCTTAGCGTAAAAGGAGACCTGAACAAACCCGTAGTTGACGGTACGCTCAAAATAAACAAAGACACGGACCTTACAATCGTACTGCCCCAATCCGACCCATCTTTGGCCGATCGTGAGGGAATTGTAGAATTTATCGACCAGGACGAAGTACAAATTGACAAGCGTTTTACGGCTCCTACCGAGGCACTGACACAAACCCAATTTAAAGGTATGGACGTTTCCGTAAACATCGAAATCGTAAAAGAAGCTGAGCTGACAATGATTATCGACAAAGGAAACGGAGACTACTTAAACCTGAAAGGCGAAGCCCAGCTCACCGGCGGTATAGATGAATCCGGAAAAACAACGCTCACCGGAAGATATGAATTCAACGAAGGTGCTTATCAAATGAACTATAACCTCATTAAAAGAAAATTCGATATCAAGGAAGGCAGTTATATACTTTGGACGGGAGAACCTACTTCGGCAGATGTCAACATTACTGCCGTTTATGAAATAGAAACCGCTCCTATTGATTTGCTGGACAATCAGCTGGGCAATGCCGCACCAGCCGTTCGGAACACCTACAAACAAAAAATTCCGTTCCAGACGTTATTGAAAATGAATGGCGAATTACTGAAACCGGAAATTACTTTTGATATCGTACTTCCGGATGGAAATTATGGCGTAGCTACTGAAATCATTTCTGCGTCAAAAACAAAACTGGCACAGCTTCGCCAGGAGCCGGGCGAACTTAACAAACAGGTTTTTGCACTCTTGCTGTTAGGCCGTTTTATTGGTGAAAATCCTTTTGCCAGTGATGCGGGAGGAACAAGCGCTGGAGCAATTGCCAGACAAAGTGTGAGCAAAATCCTGTCACAGCAACTGAATAATCTCGCCAGCGACCTGATTCAGGGCGTAGAACTTGACTTTGACCTGCAATCCAGAGAAGACTATACAACAGGTTCAAGAGAAGACAGAACCGACCTTAATGTAGGCCTGTCAAAACGATTGCTGAATGACCGGCTAAAAGTAACCGTAGGAAGCAGCTTTGGCATTGAAGGTCCTCAACAAGCCAATGAAGAAACTACAAACATTGCAGGAGACGTTTCTGCCGATTACCAATTGACCAAAGACGGACGCTATATGGTTCGTGCGTACAGAAAAAACCAATACCAGGTTGCCTTACAGGGACAAGTGGTTGAAACCGGAGTAGCTTTTATCATTACAATGGACTACAATAAATTCCGGGAACTTTTCCACAGAACCGAAGAAGAAAAAAGAATGATTAAAGAAACCCGAAAACGAGAAAAAGAACTGCGGGAAAAACAAAAAGAAAAAGAAAGATTAGCCAAAGAAAAAGAAGAAAATGAAACCGACAATGAAAACTAGCCTGAAATATACGCTCTTTTTTACCTTACTTTTCTTGTATGGCTGTAGCAATCTGAAATATCTTGAAGAAGGCGAAGCACTCTATGTAGGCGGTAAGGTAAAAGTAGAAGACTCACTCCTATCCCGAAAAGAAAGAAAAAATCTGGAAAAAGAACTGGAGCCACTGTTACGCCCGTTGCCTAATAAAAAATTCTTAGGGCTACGCCCTAAACTTTATTTCTATAACATTGCCGGCGAGCCTAAAAAAGACAAAGGTTTTAGGTATTGGCTCCGCAATAAGGTAGGAGAACCGCCTGTGCTTTTTAGTCAGGTCGATTTGGAATACAACGAAAGCATACTTCAAAATTATGCCGAAAACAAAGGCTATTTTAAAGTAAGAACAGAATCCGATTCAACCGGAACAAGCCGTAATAGAAAAGTCACGGCAGAATATACCGTACGCCCTGGAAAGCAGTACAAAATCAAAAGCGTTACGTTTCCTTCCGATTCTTCAGAACTATCAAAAAATATTGCCCGATTACAGCGTCGAAGCAGGTTAAAAGTAGGCGATGCTTATAGTCTTGACAATATTAAAGATGAAAGAGAACGTATCGATACCCGCCTAAAAGAAAAAGGCTACTATTATTTCAGTCCTGATTTTATTTTGGTACAGGTCGATAGTACGGTAGGAAAACAGGAAGTAGATTTAATTGTTAAGGTAAAAAATGAAACGCCGGAACGTTCCAAAAAAATTTACAAGATTAATGAAACCTATATTTATCCGAATTATTCCCTGACAGCAGACAGTATTTCCGAAGATAAGTCGTATGCTGAAAAATACAAGGACCTTACCATTATTGACACGACAAAAACATTTAATCCGCGTATTTATGACAGGACTTTATATTTCAAAAAAGGCGATGTCTACAACAGGACAGACCATAACCTTTCGCTCAATCGTCTGGTCAATCTGGGAACCTTCAAGTTTGTAAAAAATGAATTCCGTGTTTCAGATTCTATTGATGATGCACTGGATGCCTATTATTATCTCACGCCACTTCCTAAAAAATCCATTCGTGTAGAAGTACTGGGTAAGACAAACTCTGCCAACTACACCGGAACAGAACTCAACGTCAACTGGCTCAACAGAAATACTTTCAAAGGAGCCGAACTACTCACGATTACTGCTTTTGGCGGTATGGAAGTACAGGTTTCCGGCCAGAATAAAGGCTATAATGTTTTCCGTTTTGGAGGTGAAACCAGCCTGATATGGCCGCGTTTTATTGCGCCTTTCAAATTCGAATCCGGTAGCGGATTTGTACCCAAAACCAGGGCATTAATAGGCTATGAACATCAGGAACGCCAACGTCTTTATACTCTAAATACTTTTAAAGGTTCTTTTGGTTATTTATGGAAAGAAAATGCCCGAAAGGAACACCAGCTGAATCTTACGGAAGTTACCTATGTAAGTTCCGGTAATGTTTCAGCAGAATACCAGGCACAAATTGACGGAACAGAGGAAACGCCCGGAAATCCTTCCTTAGCACGCGTTATTGAAAAGCAGCTGATTTTTGGTCCTACTTATTCCTATACCTATACCAATACGATGCGAAGAAGACGCACAAACACTTTCTATTACAAAGGAAGCATAGACCTTTCAGCTACGGCAACGGGATTAATTATGGGAGGCAATTCAGACAATCCGAAACAGATTTTGGGTGTTCCGTTCAGCCAGTTTGTAAAATTGGAAAATGAATTCCGCCATTACCTAAAACTTGGAAGCGATTCACAACTGGCAAGCAGAATTATTGTCGGTGTAGGAATACCTTACGGAAACTCAAAAGAACTTCCTTTTATCAAGCAATTTTTCATAGGCGGAACTAACAGTATCAGGGCATTCAGGGCGCGCTCTATTGGTCCCGGAACCTATAACCCGAATGTAGAAGAAAGCTCCTTCCTGCCCGACCAATCCGGAGATTTGAAACTGGAACTGAATACAGAATACCGGGCCAAATTATTTAGCATTGTTCATGGTGCCTTATTTGTAGATGCCGGAAATATCTGGCTGATGAACGACAATGAAAATAAAGCAGGTGCCCGTTTTTCGAGTAAGTTTATAGATGAGCTCGCTGTTGGTGCAGGAGCCGGTCTGCGATTTGACCTTTCATTTTTGGTTTTACGTTTGGATTTGGCTTTCCCTCTCCGCAAGCCTTATCTTCCTGAAGGCGACCGCTGGGTAATTGATAAAGTCCGATTTGGTGACCCAGATTGGAGAAAAGAAAATCTGGTCTTTAACTTAGCCATTGGCTATCCATTCTAATACTTTGCGCCCTTACGCCTTTGTGAGCAATTATTTTACGCAAAGGCGCAAGAGCGTAAAGCTTTATTGCCTATTGCTTATCGCCTAAATCGACTTCCTCATTTCGCCTTTTCTTACTAACAAGCCTGATTTTTATTTTCCCGTCATCACCGTCAGATGCCAGAAGATGCAGTACAATCCCCCTGTTTCTCCTTTCTTCCAGCTTTTCCTTATCGGTTATATCCTTATCATTTTTAGGATTCCGGAGTGGTACGTCAAGCGCTATATTCGTGCCTTTCCCAAAAGAATAGATTCCGGCAATATCCATATTCAGTACGCTTGAATTAATCTGCATTGGGTGAATCGTTACCTTTTCTCCACTTATGTCGAAATTACCTTTCAGGTTGCTGAATGTAATATTATCCAAATCGCGAAAAGGAAAGGCAAATTTTCCGGCACTTTTAATCGGTTGAAAGCTAATGAGGGCACCATTTTTAAGGGCAAAACCAACCGTTCCGTTCATAGAATTAGGCACCAGCTTACCTTCATTTGAAATAGTTCCGGAAATGGTTGCGGAAGTCGTCAGATAACCTTTCAGGTTTTTTGATTTCAGAGATTGCATATCAAAATCATTAAACGCATAGAAAAATTTTTCTATCGCCACATTAGACACATTGGCCTTCATCGAAAAATTATTTTTTGTTTTTCCCTGCTGTACAGAACCGCTGAGATTTACCTGACCTCCTGCGTGATGTACAACTGCATTTTGTATTGTAATTCCGGAGTCAGAAAGCAATATGGCCGCTTTTGTATTGGTCGCGGTAAATTTATTATAGTAGAATTTGTCTATCTGGACATTCAGAGCGACATTGCTCTTTTCAAAAAGAAAATCCAATTTATCGTTCACATTCCCTTTTTTTGTTTTTACCGGAGCACGCTTCACCACTTTACGATTATCCAAAAAACCTAGAAATTCTCCCAAATACAGTTGAGGACTTGTTACTTTCCAATTCAACACCAGTTTTTCAGGCTCCGTATAATAAAGGTTAAGGAAATTTTGAATGCTTCCTTCCATATTGACAATACTTTTACCACTTTGTAATCTGATATTGCTGATAAATAAATCCTTATCTGTAAAATTCAGAGCTACATTCGTATTTTTGAATGCCAGATTTCTTGGCACATAACGCATATCTCCGTTTTTAATGGTAACCAGCCCTGAAACAAAAGGCTTCGTAATTTCAAAATCAACAATATCGGCTTTAAATTGAAATTCAACATCTGCATTGCCTTTGGAAAAGACCATCAGATTCCTGTCAACAGCATTATTTAATTTTTCAAGGGGAAATTTCGCCTTAAAAACACCCGAGGCAATAGGCTTGCTGAAATCATTAATTATGGCAGAATCCATCACAAAAGGAATCTCTTTATAATCGCCTTTGAATCCCATAAGCTTAACGACAGAATTAGGGTCGTTAAATCCTTTGCCTTTAACCAATTCATTGGTATACATTCCGTTGAAGCTGCAATTATCAATAATTCCGTCAGGAATATGAAGGCGATTATTTTTGACAACCGCTTTTACCAAAAATAACGGGTCGCCTTCAGCATTCAGATCACCAATAATATCACAGTTGACATCGATGGGTTTTTCCAAATCAAACCGGTTCAATTGCCGGCTGATATTGTTTGAAAGCAGATTGGAAGCATTTTTCCATAAAATATTATCTGCCCTGATATGCAGTGAAAAACCGGAATTGTTTTTACCAACATTAAATTTTCCTCCAATATTGAAGACATCACTGCCTATTTCCAAATCATTGGGGTCAAAAACAATCGTTTCTGCTTTTTCATTATAAGCAATATCAAATTTGCCATTTAATGTTTTGTCCTTAATAAAACTTCCGTGCACCGTATTAAAAGCCAGACTTTGGGCAGAAGCATCTAATTTTACAGCCGCTTTCCAGCCTTCCGAGTTATAATCCAATCTTCCTTTCAGGTCTTTGATTGAAAATTTAAAAAGTTTTTTCCCTTTGAGATTTTCAGAGATAAAAACAACATTGTGCAATTCAAAAGCCTTTATTTCTGCAAAAGAGCTGCCTTCATCAGAAGCTTCCTTTTCTTGCTTTGGTTTAAAAATCGCCGTATTACTATAACCGTCTTCGGTAACAAACAAATGAATCTTTGCCTCATTGATAGCTATCTTCTTAATCTCTAATGTTCCTCTTAGGAAAGCCAGCACATTAATCGAAACATTAAAATCTTCGGCCTGCAGCAGTATATTTTTATGGGAGTTCCAAAGGCTGTCTTTTAAAACCGCATTTTTTATCCTTAATGAAACACGCGGAAATCCTTGCAAAAAAGTAGGCTCCATACTTTCTGCTGTAAATTTACCATTGATATTTTCGTTGATTTTTTGATTGATTGAGGCTAAGATTTCTTCCTTATGGGTATTGACATAAAAAGCAAGTCCTATGTACAGTATAATGATAAGCAGAAATACCCCTGAGAAAACCCTAAATGAAATCCTAACCCAACGAGGTAGGCCGCTTATTTTTTCAAGGAATCTGGAAATTACAGCTTTTATTTGCATGGGCTATCATCTATTGGCAGGCAATAACATCTAAATTTACAATAAATCATTGAAGATTGACCTAAAAATAAAAAAAGCTTCCGTTTTTAGAAGCCTTTGCTTTTTCGTGGTAAGATTAAATGTCAGAAACTTTGCGGCTCTGCGCCTTTGCGAGCAATAATTTCACGCAAAGACGCAAAGCATTGAATATTCAAATGCATATTCCGGTAATTGCTGAAAATCAATTATACCGAAAGTTTTCCTTCTATACTGTCGTCTAGTGGTTTTCCAATAATGGCACCTACAGCTATTTTCAATAGCGATACCATCTTGCCGCTTTTGGTATCCCAATAATAAACATAATCAGGCTGAACGCGGATTACGGTAACATTCGGGTCATCTTTACCTTTTGAAAACCATGCTTTTGCAATGGGACTCCATTTGTCTTCGATGGTCGATTTATCCCGGTAGATAAATGCTTTTCCGTATACATTCAGATACTCCGAACTTGAATTCTTTGCAAAAAGCAATTGTACATTTTCGTCTTGTTTTATCTCGAAATTCTTATCGCTATCGGCACCGCTCAAAAACCATATGTTTCCTGATTCATCTACTTCCTGTACGCTCATTGGCCGTGTTGAAAACGGCGCATGCGTCAAATCCGTGCAAAACATACAAACTCTGATATCTTCTGCCAGTTTTTTCAATTTCGAGACAGCATCTTCGCTGCTTAAGTTTTTATAATCTCCCATGACGTTATTTTTTAGTTGGTTATTCTTTGATATCAATTTTTTCCGAAGTCCAGTCAACAGCACGTGCCATATCGTCCTTTCGGAAAACCTTAAATTCTCCGGGCATAATTTTGCTGAAAAAAGAAGTGAATTTATCGACTGTTTCGGAATCGGAAATAATAGCGGCCCGGTTCCATTTGGTAATATTTTTGATACCCAGCAAGGCATCCTGTATCCAGGCCCCAAAAGTAAAATCGGCCGGAGAATTATCTAAAAAAAGCAAATAATTGAGCTTGCCTGTTGTTTCGACAAGATCAGAAACTTTTTTATTTACGAGTTTAAAATCGTCCTGTGTAACCTCGCCACTGGAGCGAAAACCGACCATATTTTGTGGCAGGTTGTGGATTTGTTCTATCATAACAGTGAGTATTTTGGTTAGGGTCTTACTCAAAGTTACGCCATATAAAACGGGAGCTATGTTATTGATATCATAATGTTTGCCAACAAAATCCTAAATAACTATAGTTGTTTTTCCATGATATAATCTTCCATCAGGTAGCCATTTCCAATATTTATATCTTCTTCCCCTTTTTTCTCAAATCCGATTTTGACATAAAACTGATAGGCAGAATTGTAACGATTCACATTTAAGGAAAGTATCGTATTTTCATTTTCTTTGGCTATTTCTACTATGTAATCAAGCAGTTTTTTTCCAATTCCTTTGCCCTGTGTTTCGGGAAGGATATAAATTTTATGGATTTTGGTCTTTGGCTCTCCTTTATAGTTAAATTCATAAGAAGCAAAACCCAAAGGTATTCCGTCCTCTTCTGCAAGAATAAAATGGTGTCCTTTACTGTCTGCCTGTTCTTTTAGCGCATCAATGCTATACATCATAGCAAACATATAGTCAATCTGTTCTGGTGAAAGAATATGCCCATAGGTTTTAGGCCAGGTTTGTTCCGCAATCTTTCGTATGGCATTATAATTGGTAGTTTTGGTAATCGTAATCATTTATTTTATGCTTTTCGTATAGTGTTGATTGCTTCGACCCATTCGGTTTTATGGCAAACCTCGCAATGTGCTTTTCCTGCCTCGACTTCTTTCGTATGTCCACAAAAAGTACATGAATAGAAACCTGCTCCGGGAATGGTCTGGCTCTTTTTTTCAAATAACTGCGGCAAGATAGGCAATCCGTATTTTACATCCTTGTCTTCATAGAAAAAAATACTGACCTCTCCGGATGTTTCAAGATAGGCATTCCTCACCTGTCCGAGATGTTCAATTGAACGAAGTCTTAATTCCGAAAAAAATTCGTCCTGCGCCAATCCCTCTCTTTCAAAACTGGCTATAGAAAATTTCCCGTTTTCAATCAGGCATTCCGTTTTTCCTTCGACCAGATTTTCAAACCATTTAAACTTACCGGTTAGCATGGTCACAAACCGATACAGCAAAATGATAACGATAAAAACCGTGATGGCCGGAATCAATCCTACATCTTCATAGAACATGGGATCGCCGGCTGCAGAACCCAAAGCAATAATGATAACAGTCTCAAAAATCGAAAGCTGCTTCACTCCTCTTTTTCCGGTAAACCGCAATGTAATCAACAGGACAATAAACATAATTACCGACCTGAAAATTACCTCGAAAAGAAACTCGAAAGGATGATTGTTTATAAGCAGCCTTTCCCATTCAAAAATAGAATACATCTTTTAGCCCTTTTTTATTTGAATTTACTAATTCTGCCTTGCTCTTAGTGAATTTTTAAGAGAAATTTAATAGTTTTTTAAAAACAAAAAATCGAATTATAGTGTAATTTTATAGTCCAATTCATCTGAATATATATTCTGAATTGGCTATCGATACATTTTGATAGAAAATAACACGAATTGCAATCACGTTAATTTAGAGTAGCTTGTAATTCATGTGCAAGGCTTTAGCATTGAGAAGATGTTGAAGCCTTGCTTTTTTTTGAAGTTTCTTAAAATCTTTCCCAAATGTTTTGGATTTTTTTATAGTTTTAGCTTCCATAAAAAAACAGAAGCATTCATCTTAGAAAATGGGACACCAAAAACTACGGGAAAACAAAACCTGCCTGAACTGCAATTATGTAGTTGAAAATAAGTTCTGCCCTAATTGCGGACAGGAAAACACCGAAACACGACAGTCGTTTCATTATTTGTTTACACATTTTATAGAAGACCTTACCCACTATGACGGCAGCTTCTGGAAAACCATAAAAGGCCTCTTATTCAAGCCCGGCTATCTGACAAAAACTTATCTGGAAGGCAAAAGAAAAAAATTCGTACCTCCGGTAAAGCTTTATATTTTCATCAGTTTTGTAACCTTCTTCCTTCCTACGCTTTTGCCTGGCCCATCGCTTATAAAGTTTAATGAAAAGAAAGATGTCGAAAAACAAGAGGTAAAAACAACAAAGGAGGAAGTAAATAAAGAAAGTGAAAAGGGACTTAAAGAAATGAATGACGAGGTGGAAGAAGAACTTTCCGGAATAGACCTTCCTAACAGACCCCGCATCAAAAACCTCACACAGTTAGATTCCATTCAAAAAAACTCTCAAAAAGCAGAAAAGCTCTCCGACTTTGAATATAGTGCCACTAAAAAAATCATAAAAATTCTAAAGAGCAAAAACAGGGCTGAACTTTGGAACAAGGCCATGGAATCCTTTGTCCATACACTTCCAAAAGTCTTGTTTTTATATATGCCGATATTTGCTTTTTTCCTCTGGCTGATGCACGACAAGAAAAAGTGGTATTATTTCGACAGTGGTGTGTTTACCCTGCATTATTTCTCATTCCTTTTGCTTGTTATAACGATTGGAATGCTTTTTAACTGGATCATGGACCTGATCCCGTATGGCAGCATCTTGTCCAACCTTTATAATCTTGCTGCCATGTTCTATATGTTTTTTTACTTTTTTAGAGCCCACAGCAACTTTTTTGGAGAACACAAAGCCATTTCAAGACTAAAGAGCTTTGTACTGTTTTTCATAAACATGTTCCTTATCAGTATTTTTTCAACAATACTATTTCTCTACAGCCTATGGAATTTACATTAAATTCGTATTTTTATAAAAATTTGAAGATGAAAAAAATGTTTGTTTCTGGTTTTATGCTTTCGTTATTCCTGGTTAGCTGTTCTTCAGTCAAGCCAACAAAATATATGGAGGCCATATCTGCTTCTGACCTAAAGACTAATCTCTATGTCATCGCAGGAGATGAAATGGAAGGTCGAAACACAGGTGAACCCGGCCAAAAAAAGGCTGGAAAATACCTGATTTCCCAATATGAAAAAATAGGTGTTTCCTATCCAAAAGGAGCCACCGACTTTTACCAAAAAGTTCCTGCGGCATTTATGTCACGGGCATTTAGTCCTAAACTAAACGATTCCGAAAATATCTGGGCGTTTATTGAAGGTTCTGAAAAACCGGATGAAATTTTGGTCATCTCTGCGCATTACGACCACGTAGGAATGAAAAACGGACAGGTGTATAATGGTGCTGACGATGACGGTTCCGGAACTGTTGCCTTGCTGGAGATTGCCAAAGCATTTATGTTGGCAAAGAAAGACGGACACGGGCCAAAACGCTCTATTCTATTTCTCCATGTAACCGGTGAAGAGCATGGATTACACGGTTCAAGATATTATGTCGAGCATCCGCTGTTTCCATTAAAAAATACAATTGCCGATTTGAATATCGATATGATAGGCCGTCGTGATGACAAACATAAAGACAACGGAAATTACGTTTATCTGATAGGTTCTGACCGTTTGAGTACAGACTTGCATAAGATATCAGAAAACGCAAATAAAGAATATACCAAGCTGGAATTAGACTATAAATACAACGACAGGAATGACCCGGAACGAATCTATTACCGTTCCGACCATTATAACTTTGCAAAAAATGGAATTCCGTCACTATTCTATTTCAACGGAGTTCATGAAGACTATCACAAAGCAACCGATACGCCGGACAAAATAGAGTATGACCTGCTACAAAAAAGAGCCCAACTCGTTTTCGTTACCGCCTGGGAATTAGCAAACCGAAAAGAAAGACCTGTTATTGACAGGGATGGAAAATAAATAAAAAAAGCTCCGATATCGGAGCTTTTTTTATGTATTAAGTTTTACAACTACAAATCTTCTTTCACATCTGCGTCTGGCGCATTCTTTTTTACAGACTCGATTCCGTTATCGCGTCCTGAAGCAGAAGCATACATTTGGCTTGACCCAATAATCTGTCCGTTTGTAGCTTTTAGGTTAAAATATAATTTGCCATTTGAAGCTTCCTTTTTATCGAATTTAGAATCGTCCTGTGAATTTTTTCGTACTGATTCGATACCGTTCGTACATCCGGCTTTGCTTGAATAGCCTTCACTTGTCAATATGACTTCTCCGTTTCCGGCTTTCAGTACAAATTGAAACTCGTCATTTTTTCTTTTTGAAATCAAGAATGTCCCCATAAAATTTAATTTAAAAGTTATACTAATTTGAGCTTATGCAATTCCATAGAATAATAATAGCCAAAATATAACATTTTTATCAAATTTTATAACAATACCGGATTATTTTTTCTTAAAAGAATCACGAATTGAGATTCTCGTTTTTTACAATCTGGATTTTTCCCAATTCCACACTGTCCGTTTCATCCTGAACAAGCAGTACTCCAAAAACATTGATTGGAATTTCAATTGTTTCTTCGTGTGAATGTTTTATCTCTTCAATCAAACTTTTATAATTGAGCGGATTCAGCACAATACAATCACCTTTATTGACTTTATGATTAAAAATATAATCACGGATGGACTTGAAAGAAATCGGATTTCCTATAATTATTTGCTGTGACATGGTCTTTTTTCTCTCTAATTTAGAAAATAATGACCACAGACACAGCCAATTTAAGTTTTAATTAGCAAAGGGAAGAAATAAAAAAAGCCCTGGAAAAATCCAGGGCTTTAAAAATGGGTGGCAGACCGGGTTCGAACCGGCGACCCTCGGCACCACAAACCGATACTCTAACCAGCTGAGCTACAACCACCATTTGTTTAACGAGTGCAAATATACTGCAAAAGTTGATTCCTGCAAACAAAAAGTTCAAAAAATTAAACTAAATCCCCTAAGCTATTGACAGCCAAATATCTTTCTACGGTAAATCCTTCTGCATATTCCGAGTTTATCAATCTTCCTAAATCCTGGGCACGGTATAAGATGCTATCTTTAAAGTTTTTTGTAGCTATTGGCGTGGAAGGCTCATTGGAATTCGGGTCATAAAACTGGGATTTGTACTCCATTAGAGAGGCTACTTTCTTATCCATGAAACCGCTGACATCAACCACAAAATCCGGTTTAAGGTCTTTCCATTGAATGTAATGATATACCAGTTTAGGTCTCCAGGCAGCCTGGGCTATACCATCAATTTCGGTTTCAATCTTAATCAGCCCGGATAAAAAGCAGGCATCAGAAACCAATTTGCTGCCTTTGCCATGGTCAATATGCCTGTCATCAATAGCATTACAGATTACGATTTCGGGCCTGTATTTTCGAATCATTTTAATGACTTGCATCTGATGGGCCTCATCATTGATAAAAAAACCGTCACGCATCTTAAGGTTTTCACGTATTTCAACCCCTAAAACAGCAGCGGCATTTTTTGCCTCTTCATCACGAATTTCAGCAGTGCCCCGTGTTCCCAATTCTCCTCTGGTCAGGTCGACAATACCAACCTTCTTTCCTAACGAGACTTCTTTAGCAATAGTGGCACCGCAGCCCAATTCAACATCATCCGGATGCGCACCAAAAAAAAGTATGTCTAATTTCATTGTTTGTGTTTGTTTGTTTTTTAAAAATACGAAGAATAATTATTACCCAAGGATATTCTTCAGCGTTAATGACTTATTCACAGTTTCTATAAACTCCTTCTCCGGAATACTATCTTTTGTAATTCCGCAGCCTATGTATAAATTGGCTTTTCCATTTTGTAGCTTCATACAACGGAGATTGACGAATAAGTCGGAATTCTCCGGTTTATCTTTTGCGAAATCCCGATTCAGTTCTCCTAAAAACCCTGAATAATATTCGCGGTCGTAACCTTCGTTTTCGAGTATAAATTTTTTGGAAGCTTCTTTTGGAAGTCCGCATACAGCCGGAGTTGGATGCAGCATTTTTATTATTTTTTCTAAATCCTGCCTGTCATGCAAACGTGCTTCTATATCAGTTTTGATATGTACAATATTTCCTGCCCTGAAAGTATAAGGTTTGAAACTGTTTTTTTCGGCTGCATAATCTTCAAGTCCCTCCAGAATAAATTCCGTAACAAATTCCTGTTCTTCCTGTTCTTTAATTTCCCATTTTATTTCTCCTTCATGATACACCTGTGTTCCGGCAAGCGCCACAGTTTTAATACGGTCTCCCGAAGCTTTTAATAACTGCTCCGGAGTTGCTCCAAGCCACATCCCTATCTCCGGATGGAAAAAACAATATTTAAAAGCTGTCGGATATGCCGAAAGCAGTTTTTTAAACAACTCAAAAGGAGTGACATTTTCTAAAGAAACCGTTTCTTTACGTGACAGAACAACCTTTTTGAAATTGCCTTTGCAGATAGCATCTACCCCATTCTGAACCAACTGTTCAAAGTTTTCTTTGGCTGCAACATCTGCTCCAAAAACTGTATTGTTATTTTCAATTGCAATTCGGGTATATGCTTCCGTAAAGACATCCGATTTCTCTTTTGGTAACAGTACAAATTGCTCACCATGAAATGGGGCAAGTACAAATCCTTCTTCCTTAAAATCGGTTGTAAAGTGTAAAGAAGCATCCTTTTGAAAGATCCCGATAACATCAGTTTCTCCGGGCTTGGAGTACAATACGAAAGGAAGTCTGTTTTTAAACTGCTCTTCCGCTTTTTGGTATAATCCGGACATCATTTCTTTGTTCTTTCCAAAACAATATTGGTAATCTTGCATAGTGATATCAGCATATCATTTTCATCAGTTATCCTGATTTCCCAAAGATGTACCATACGTCCTTTATGGATAATTTTTGCCGTTCCGTATACCATACCCGCCCGTTTACTTTTGACATGGTTTGCTGAAATTTCAATACCGCGAACTTCATGAGTTTCCGGATTAATAAACATAAGTGAAGCCGCACTTCCTACACTTTCCGCAAGGGCAACAGAAGCACCGCCGTGAAGTAGTCCCATTGGCTGGTGGACTCTTGGATTAACCGGCATCTGGGCTTTTAAATAACCTTCTCCGGCATCAATAAATTCTATTTCTAAAGTCTGCATCAGGGTATTTTCACACCATTTCTTGCAGTTTTCAAGCATTGTATTTCTATCGAAAGCCATTATTAAAATTTGTTTTTCCAAAATTAAGGAAATTAATACGGAACACAGCAGTCGATTATTGTCAGAAAAGTTAAAAGACACATACTAATTTTAACATTTTTGAGTTTACTGATGCAAGACATAACTCAATTTAAAAAATTAACCTGTCTGACAAATCAGATTTTTACTATTTTTACCAAAATTCAAACCGATGCGCAATACCTTTATATTTTTATTCATAATTGCTGTTATTTCACTGACTTCTTGTCGAAAAGATTTTGATTTTGAGCCTAGCAGCGGTAATCTTGGATTTTCAAAAGATACGGTTTTTCTCGATACTGTTTTTACGAACATCGGCTCCAGTACTTATACCTTAAAAGTATACAACCGCAGTGATAAAGACATTAGCATCCCAACCATACAGCTTGCAAAAGGAATGAATTCAAAATACCGAATGATGGTAGACGGAATGCAGGGAACCGGAGGTAAAATTTTCAATAATGTAGAACTTCTGGCTAAAGACAGTTTGTTTATTTTCATAGAGACGACCATAGACTACAATGACTTTGCCAATCCGGATGCAGAATATCTTTATACAGACCAAATTCTATTTGACAACGGAACTAAACAGCAAAAAGTTCAATTGGTTACTTTGGTAAAAGATGCCATTTTTCTCTATCCTAACCGTGATAATGAAGGCAATTACGAACAGATTCCTATAGGAGTGGATGAAGAAGGAAATCCTATAACCGGAAGAGGTTTTTTCCTCGATGATACTGAAAGGCACTGGACTAAAGACAAACCTTATGTTATTTATGGCTATGCAGGTGTTCCAGCCAATGAAACACTTACAATTGATGCGGGCACACGGGTGCATTTTCACTCCGGCTCAGCCCTAATTGCTTATAACGGCAGTTCAATCAAAATAAACGGAAGCCAATCGTTTACAGACCAACTGGAAAATGAAGTTATTTTTGAAGGTGACCGGTTAGAACCTGCCTTTTCTGATTCACCGGGACAATGGCTGGCTGTCTGGCTTACGAACGGAAGCACCGGACATGAATTTACTAACCTTACTATCAAAAATGCAACTGTGGGGATTCTGGTTTCCGGAAATTCAGGAATAAACAACCCTACTCCTGACTTAAAATTAAAGAATGTACAGATTTACAACTCATCCAATGCGGGAATTCTGGCACAAACAGGATATGTTGAGGGTGAAAATGTAGTTATCAATTGGGGTGGCTCTTCAAGCTTTGTAGGCAGCTATGGTGGGAAATATGACTTCAAACATTGTACATTCAATAACAACTGGTCGGGTTCCAGAAAGTATGCTGTTGCACTTGACAATTACATACAGGGAGCAACACCGGAAGTACAACCATTGGAAGCCAGCTTTAAGAACTGCATTATTTTCAGTTCCAACCAATCCGGATTGCTTCTCAATAAAAAAGAAGGTTCGGATAATTTCAATGCGACATTTACGAAGTGCCAAATCAAGCTTAGCAATTCTATCAATACGACCAATAATATCTATTCTTTTGTGAATGATAATACAAATATCATCCGAAATGGAAATCCGAACTTCCTGGACATCAACAAAAACAAGCTGATGATTGGTGAAGACTCGAGTGCAAATGGTTTTGGAGACCCTGGTGTTGCTGCTCAGGTTCCTAACGACATCAAAGGAACAGCAAGAAATACGGCAAGTCCAGACCTTGGCGCTTATGAATCTATTACTTTTGAAGAACGCTAATCATTTCTGAAAAATCACTATTAAAAATACGATTAAATTATTTTTTTTCATAATTTTATGCGAATCAAACAAAATCAATACAATTATGAAAACAAACTACATTTATCTGGGTGCTTTGCTTCTGTGCCTGACGGCCTGTAAAAAAGAAGTCAAGGTTGAAACGACAACAACAGTACCAAAAGATTCTGTTCCAACAGAAACCGTAAAGTCTGAACCAATGGATTCGATTGCCATGCAAAAAGCCTGGCAGGAATACATGACACCGGGCGAAATGCACAAAAAAATGGCTGCTGACGTAGGAACCTGGGACGAAGAAATTACCTTCTGGATGGGACCTGACGATAGGTTGCCACACAAAAGCAATACTACTGCCAATACCAAAATGATATTAAACGGTCTTTATCAGGAATCGGTGCATACCGGAAACATGATGGGACAGCCTTTCGAAGGGCGCAGTACTTTAGCTTATGATAATGCTGCCAAACAATTCGTTTCAACATGGATTGACAATATGGGAACGGGAATTATGGTTATGAGAGGAAATTATGACGAGGCTTCAAAAACAATTAAAATGGAAGGTGAAGTTACGGACCCGATGACAAAAAAAATTAAAAAAGTTCGTGAAGTTATTACCGTTGTCGACCCTAACACTCAAAAAGTGGAAATGTATGACATGACACCGGACGGAAAAGAATTTAAAAGTATGGAAATCATGCTGAAAAGAAAGAAATAACACCTAAAAACAATGCGAAAAAGGCTGTCGGAAGACAGTCTTTTTTATTAACAGAGATTGTTTACGAACTTTTAGCGTAAGGCTTTTGACTTTAGGACTTTTTGAACTAAATTTGCGCCACAACAACAACTAAATATAAGAACTAATGATTCATTTCTTCGGAAACGAAAGCAATACCGTTTTTGCCGTTCAGACGCAAAACGAACTTTCTGCTCAAGACATTTCAAAATTAAACTGGCTTTTTGGCAACACCCATAAAATAGAAAAATCCGTACTAGCGGATTTTTTTGTTGGGCCACGGGCTGCAATGATTACTCCCTGGAGCACAAATGCAGTAGAGATTACTCAAAATATGGGAATTGAAGGTATTATCCGTATTGAGGAATTTAAAAAAGTCACTACTGATTTTTCTGATTTTGATCCGATGCTTTCTCAGAAGTATTCCCAATTAGGACAAGAAATATATAGCATAAATATACAACCGGAACCTATCCTTGAAATTGAAGATATTGCAGGCTTCAATACAAAAGAAGGACTGGCATTAAGCAAAGAAGAAGTTGACTATTTGGAAAATTTATCCAAAAAACTAGGCAGAAAACTAACCGACTCTGAAGTATTTGGATTCTCACAAGTGAATTCAGAACACTGCCGCCATAAAATATTCAACGGAACCTTTATCATTGATGGAGAAGAAAAGCCTTCTTCCCTATTCAAGCTGATTAAGAAAACATCTGCTGAAAATCCGAATGATATTGTTTCGGCCTATAAAGACAATGTAGCTTTCTTAAAAGGACCAAAAGTGCAACAATTCGCACCTAAATCCGCAGACAAGCCTGATTTTTACGAAACAAAAGATTTTGATTCTGTTATTTCGCTTAAAGCGGAAACACATAACTTCCCGACAACTGTTGAGCCTTTCAACGGCGCGGCAACCGGTTCCGGAGGAGAAATCCGTGACCGTCTGGCTGGCGGGCAGGGTTCTTTGCCTTTGGCAGGAACAGCAGTATACATGACCTCCTATTCCCGACTGGAAGAAAACCGTCCATGGGAAAAAGCAATGGAAGAAAGAAAATGGCTGTACCAAACGCCAATGGATATCCTAATCAAGGCTTCAAACGGAGCTTCTGATTTTGGGAATAAATTCGGACAGCCGTTAATTACGGGTTCAGTCCTGACATTTGAACACGAAGAAGAAACAAACCCTGCCAGAGTTTTGAACTCTGGCAGGGTTGAAGAAGTTGAAGAAAACCGAAAACTTGGCTACGACAAAGTCATCATGCTAGCCGGAGGAATTGGTTATGGAAAACAAGACCAGGCTATCAAGCAAAAGCCAAAAACCGGCGATAAAATCGTTATACTGGGTGGTGAAAATTACAGAATTGGTATGGGCGGTGCTGCAGTTTCTTCTGCAGATACCGGTGCTTTCAGTTCCGGAATCGAGTTGAATGCTATACAACGTTCCAATCCGGAAATGCAAAAACGTGCTGCAAATGCTATCCGTGGCCTTGTAGAAAGTGATGCGAATCCTATAGTTTCCATCCATGACCATGGAGCCGGAGGCCATTTAAACTGTCTTTCGGAATTGGTTGAAGAGACAGGAGGCCTGATTGATTTGGATAAACTTCCTGTAGGCGACCCTACACTTTCTGCCAAGGAAATCATTGGAAACGAATCTCAGGAAAGAATGGGATTGGTTATTGGCCAAAAAGATATCGATACTTTACAAAGAATAGCAGACCGTGAGCGTTCTCCTATGTATCAGGTAGGTGATGTAACCGGAAACCACAGATTTACTTTTGAGTCAAAAACGACAGGAGCAAAACCGATGGATTTTGCTTTGGAAGATATGTTTGGAAGTTCACCTAAGATGATAATGACCGACACTACTGTAAATCGAAACTATACCGAATTAGAGTATACTCAGGAAAATTTTAAAAATTATCTGAACCAGGTCTTGCAATTGGAAGCTGTGGCTTGTAAAGACTGGCTTACCAATAAAGTAGACCGTTGTGTTGGCGGAAAAGTTGCCAAACAACAATGTGCCGGACCATTGCAATTGCCTCTGAATAATGTTGGGGTTATGGCTCTGGATTATTTAGGAAAAGAAGGAATCGCAACCACCGTAGGCCATTCTCCTGTTGCCTCCTTAATTGACCCTGCTGCAGGAAGCCGCACGGCAATTGCAGAAGCATTGTCTAACATTATCTGGGCACCAATAAAAGACGGCTTAAAAGGAGTTTCACTTTCTGCCAACTGGATGTGGGCCTGTAAAAATGAAGGTGAAGATGCAAGATTATATGAAGCCGTTCAAGGGTGTTCTGATTTTGCAATAGAATTGGGTATCAACATCCCTACAGGAAAAGACTCCCTTTCAATGAAGCAGAAATACCCTAACGGAGATGTTATTGCTCCCGGAACGGTAATTATTTCGGCGGCAGGTAATTGTACCGATATCCGAAAAGTAGTCGAGCCAGTTCTGAAAAAAGACGGTGGCAATATCTATTATATCAACCTTTCAGAAGATACTTTCAAATTGGGAGGTTCATCTTTTGCACAGGTTTTAAACAGAATAGGAAACGATGTTCCTACCATCAAAAATGCAGCCAATTTCAAGACTACTTTTAATGTCTTGCAAGACCTGATTAAGGAAGGAAAAATCCAGGCCGGACACGATATTGGAAGTGGTGGATTAATTACTACTTTATTGGAAATGTGTTTTGCAGATGTGAATCTGGCAGCTGATTTCGACCTGAGTAAACTGAATGAAAATGATACTGTAAAAGTTCTATTCTCTGAAAACATTGGAATTGTTTTCCAGGCAGATGCTTCTGTTGAAACTGTATTGGCGCAAAATAATATTTCTTTCTTCAATATTGGAAAAGTAAAAGATGGCAACACCGTAACCATCAAAAACGGAAACCAAAATCTATCTGTAGATGTGGCTGAAGCACGTGACACATGGTACAAGACTTCATATCTGTTAGACAAAAAACAGTCGGGAGAACTGAAAGCAAAAGAACGTTTTGAAAACTATAAAAAACAGCCTTTGCAATTTAAGTTCCCTGAACATTTTACAGGAAAAAAACCGGTAATTGACGCTTCAAAACCAAGACCAAAAGCCGCTATCATACGCGAAAAAGGAAGTAATTCTGAGCGTGAAATGGCCAATGCTATGTATTTAGCTGGTTTTGATGTAAAAGATGTCCATATGACCGACTTGATTTCGGGCCGTGAAACCCTGGAAGACATCCAATTCATTGGGGCTGTTGGAGGTTTTTCCAACTCCGATGTTTTAGGTTCTGCCAAAGGTTGGGCCGGTGCATTTTTATACAATGAAAAGGCAAAAACAGCTTTGGATAATTTCTTTAAAAGAGAAGATACGCTGTCTGTTGGAATCTGTAACGGGGCTCAATTGTTTATGGAATTGGAATTAATCAACCCAGAACATGAAGTACATGGAAAATTAAGACATAACGACTCTCACAAGCACGAAAGCGCCTTTACATCTGTGAGTGTTTTAGAAAATAATTCCGTAATGTTAAGCACATTAGCCGGAAGCACTTTAGGAGTTTGGATTTCGCATGGAGAAGGAAAATTTGATTTGCCTTATACGGAAGACAAATACAATGTTGTTGGAAAATATGGTTATGATAATTATCCGGCTAATCCTAACGGTTCTTTCTTTAATATTGCCATGCTATGTGACAAAACCGGAAGACACCTGGCTATGATGCCGCATATTGAGCGTTCTACTTTCCAATGGAACTGGGCTAATTATCCGGAAGGCAGAAACGATGAAGTTTCGCCTTGGCATGAAGCTTTTGTGAATGCAAGAAAATGGATTGAAAATAAAATCTGATTTTAAACAGAAGAATCCTTTCCCAGTGGAAAGGATTCTTTGTTTTTATCGTTTCCCTTTCATCATTACAGACCCGATTCCGGTAACTATACCAGAAGCGGCAAAGGCAAACATTCCTGAAGCAATCATTTCCTGACCGGCAAACAGTGCATTTTGTGTAATTGCATCATGGAACAATGACCCACCTGCTCCGCCTGCAATTATTCCGATTACTGACAAAACAGAAAAATCTCTCCAAGGTTCAGGGTCTGGATGCGGAGGCACTGGAAAACGCCACCAACCCGGAAACTTTGTACCACACCAGCCCATTGCTAAGTAAAATAACATTCCCATACTGATTCTATTTTATATAATGCCTACTCTTTTTGCTTTTCGGCTTACGCATTAACCAAATGTAGAAACAGTTATTTTATTGATTATAAGGCCATTCCCTGTTTTTATTAAGTAAAAACACTGTATTTTAGAGGGCAGAAATTACAGTATGAAAAGACAGTCCCGGTTATTATACTTTTTACTCTTGTCAGGAACAATCGTTCTGGGACTGTTATCCCGATTCATAAAAACGATTCCACTGTTTATAGGTGACATGCTTTATGCCATCATGATATACTTTCTGGTACGGTTTCTTTTTCCAAAAGCCAAAACCAAAACAACGGTTTTAATTTCACTTTTGGTTTGTTATATTATAGAGACGTTGCAATTGTATCAGGCCGATTGGATAGTCAGTATCCGTGATACCACTTTAGGTCGTCTTATATTAGGGCAAGGATTTTTATGGAGCGATATTCTTGCCTATACTTTTGGAATCGGGATTGTTTTTATGATTGAAAATATTTTAAAAAGTTCACGCAACCGTCAGCAAAAACGTTAATATTCATTGCCCGAAGAAAAAAAATCTTTACTTTTATAGGAATGACTTTTCTTATAAAGCGAAGTCATTACTTTTTAAAACTTTTTGATGGTTATGGCTTTAAAAAATGGAATAATTCTCAATGCTCCCGAACTTTCCAAAGAAAATTCTTTAAAGACACTGGTTGAAAACCGGACAATACATACTTTGAATCATTGTGAACTGAACCTGTTTGAAACTTATCAGGAAGCACAGCTGGTTCCTTTAAAATTTAATGATTTGGTTGTGACCAGCATGTTGAGAGGCAAAAAGGTAATGCATCTGTTTGATAAGGAAGGATTTGATTATCTTCCGGGTGAAACCGTTATTGTTCCCTCCAATGTAGAAATGAAGATTGACTTCCCTGAAGCTTCCAAACAAAATCCAACCCAATGCCTTGCCCTCGCTTTAGACCATTCCAAAATCAGCGAAATATTAAATCTGCTTAATGAAAAATATCCTAAAGGTCAGGATGAATACTGGCAGCTAAATGCCAATAATTATTTTTTCTATAACAATATAGAATTGGCAGCTTCCATACAAAAACTGATTAAAGTTTGCCTTAGCAATTCTGTAACCAAAGACATTATAGCCGATTTGACCTTACAGGAAATGCTGATTCAAATCATACAGCTACAGACCCAAAAAGGAGCCCAGGACAACACTCTTACAGATTCCAATCCGACACTTTCTCCCATTATAGCCTACATCAAGGCAAATATCAATAACAATATCAATATGAAAAAACTATCGGATGTAGCCTGTATGAGTACAACTGCCTTCCATCGTTTTTTCAAAAGAGAACTGGGAATCACTCCTATTGAATTTATCCTCCAGGAAAAAATAAAAATGGCAAAAGCCCTTTTAAGCGGGCAGAATATCCATGTAAATGAAGTTTCGTATGAACTGGGTTTTGAAGACAGCAATTACTTCATACGCCTGTTCAAAAAACACGAAGGAATTACCCCAAAACAATATCAAAAACTTACCGTTAATTAAACCGTTCTACGGGTTCCAAATCTTTGGCTTCTTCTTCTGTATACAATCGGGAATGGATAAAAAAGCCGACATCCAAAACGGATTCAAGGGAAAAACTGGCAGCCCTGCCTTCCATAGCATCCAAAGTAAGTTGGGTATGCTTCCAATATTCAAACTGGTCGCCAGCCATATAAAACTTACAACCTTCAATTTCTCCAATGCACACATCGTTGGAACCAATCAAAAAACCGCCTTTTTCAAAACAATGCGGATAGGAACCTTCGCAGCAGCCTCCGCTTTGATGAAAAATCAATTCACCATATTCTGCTTTTAGCCGTGCTATTACTTCTTTGGCTTTTTCGGTAGCCAGTACTCTTTTTGTAGCCATAACTGATTAAGAAATGAGCTCCCAAAAACAGGAAAGCTCATTTACTAAGTTAATTATTAATGTCAACTAATATTTTTACTTCGGATGGATTGGTCACAAGAGCTTCAAAACCATCTTTCACTATATTGTCGAGTTTTATTTTACTGGTTACTAATTTTTCAACCGGCATCCTTCCAGTAGCAATAAGATTTATTACTTCCGGGAAAATATTTCTGTAGGCAATAATTCCTTTAATAGTAATTTCTCGGACAACCTGCGTAAAGGCATCATGGCTTACCGGTTTTCCAAACAAAGCAACCAAAACAGCCGTTCCCCCGTTTTTCAAACTGGCCAGTCCGGCGTCAAATGTTGCCTGTACACCTGCCGCATCCAGAAAAATATCGGCACCTCCATTTGTCAGGTCTCTTACTTGCTGCGGAATATTTTCGCTTTTTCCATTAATAACGTAACTGGCTCCTATAGAAAGTGCTTTTTCCAAACGTTTTTCAGCCACGTCAACCACCACAACTGTTGTTGCTCCGGCAGCAATAGCCGCCTGTACGCATAAAAGTCCAATTGGTCCCGCCCCAAAAATAACACAGGACTGCCCTATTTTAAGACCGCTTTGCAAAACCGCATAAACCGCCACGGCCGCAGGTTCTACTAATGCTCCCTGCTCAAAACTCATAGAATCCGGAATTTTATGCACCATATAATCCTCGACAACCGTATATTTTGCAAAACCTCCATTAGAAGTCAATCCAACAAATCCGAGTGGTTCTGAAAGATTATACTGTCCATTCGCTATAAAAGGACTTTCGGGATTTTTAAAAATAGGTTCGACTACAACCCTGTCACCTTTTTTTATGTTCTTCACATTTTCGCCCACTTCGTTTACGATTCCCGCAAACTCATGCCCCAATGTTGTCACTCCCTGATGTCCGTTAAGCGGATAAGGCTTATCAAAAGGAATCAACATTGGTCCGTGTGTATATTCATGGAGGTCTGAACCACAAATTCCCGCAAATTGTACTTCTATCTGTACCTGATTCTTTCCGGGTGATGGCACTGTTGTTTCTTCTACCCGGATATCTTTAGCCGCATGCCAGCGGGCTGCTTTCATATTTGCCATAGTATATATTTTATTTTTTGGAGAATAAAAACACCGCATTTAAAATGCGGTGCCAACAATTAAATATTAAAAGAATCCTAATTTCTTTTTGTCGTAAGAAATCAGCATGTTTTTAGTGCTTCTGTAATGGTCGAGCATCATTTTATGGTTCTCGCGTCCGAAGCCTGATTTTTTATAACCGCCAAACGGAGCATGAGCCGGATAAGAATGATATTGGTTCACCCATACACGCCCTGCCTGAATAGCCCTCGGAACCTGATACAACTCATGGGCATCGCGGGTCCAGACTCCTGCTCCTAATCCATACAAGGTATCGTTTGCTATTTCTATGGCTTCTTCAACCGTCTTGAATGTAGTCACGCAAACTACCGGACCAAAAATTTCTTCCTGAAAAATACGCATCTTGTTATGTCCTTTGAAAATTGTAGGCTCAATATAAAATCCACCTTCCAAATCACCTTCCAAACGATTTATTTCACCTCCTAACAGTACTTCGGCTCCTTCATCTTTTCCTATTTTCAGATAGGACTGTATTTTTTGGTATTGCTCGTTGGAAGTCTGCGCTCCCATCATACAAGACTTATCCAAAGGATGCAGGGTTTTAATTGCTTTGGTACGTTCAATTACTTTAGCAATGAATTTGTCATAAATGTCTTCGTGGATTAGCATTCTTGACGGACAGGTACATACTTCACCCTGATTTAAGGCAAATAAAACGGCGCCTTCGATGGCTTTGTCAAAAAACTCGTCGTCTGCATCAGCTACCGATTTAAAGAAAATATTAGGCGATTTCCCTCCTAATTCCATAGTGGAAGGAATAATGTTTTCAGCTGCATATTGCATGATCAATCTTCCCGAAGTGGTACTTCCCGTAAAGGCTACTTTAGAAATCCTTGAAGATGTTGCCAATGGTTTTCCGACTTCGATTCCGTAGCCGTTAACAATATTCAATACGCCGGGAGGTAAAATATCACCTATCAGTTCCATTAAAACCATAATTGAAACCGGAGTCTGTTCTGCCGGTTTTACAACCGTACAACAACCAGCAGCGAGAGCCGGAGCTATTTTCCAGGTTGCCATCAAAAGCGGAAAATTCCACGGAATAATCTGTCCCACGACACCAATAGGCTCATGCAGTACAATACTAACAGTATTTTCATCATGTTCTGCAATCGTACCTTCATCTCCTCTGATTACTCCTGCAAAGTATCTGAAATGGTCCACAACCAAAGGCAAATCTGCCGCTAATGTTTCTCTGACAGCTTTTCCATTATCAATTGTTTCAACAATAGCCAGATATTCTAAATTGTCTTCTATAACCTGGGCAATTTTCATAAGCAGATTGCTTCTGTAGGTAGGCGAAGTCTTGCTCCACGACTTAAACGCTTCATGGGCCGCGTCCAAAGCCAATTCAACATCTTCTTTGCTGGAGCGTGCTGCCTGTGCAAATACTTTTCCATCAATCGGGGAAACATTGTCGAAATATTTTCCATGCACAGGAGGTACAAATTTTCCTCCTATATAATTATCATATCTTTCTTTAAACTGGGGTCTTTTTAGAATATCGCTCATAATTTAATATTTTTAGTTTTATCAAATTTGAGTATTACTAATTACGAATTATAGCATTATTCTATCAAAAAATAGCACAATTCTAATTTTAAGAAGAAAATAAGTAAATAAGACATCCAATAAAGACATATTACTAAACTTATATTAAAATAGTATATCACTATTTGAAAATATTGGCATTCTTAATATATTTTTTATAATTTGCAGATAAAATTTACCTCAATGAACAAAATAACACGCTTGTTTGATTTTCCTTACCATCAACAGGAAAAATACAGCATTCCCGATTCGTTGGTTACAAAGTATGATGGAGAATGGGTGAAGACTTCTACTGACGAATATATTTCAAAAGCAAACGCCATTTCAAGAGCCCTTTTGAGAATGGGAGTACAAAAAGATGATAAGATTGCGGTCATTTCATCAAACAACAGAACCGAGTGGCATATTGTAGACATTGGGATTCTGCAAACCGGAGCGCAAAATGTTCCTATATATCCTACTATTTCTGAAGAAGATTATGAGTATATCCTGAATCATTCCGGTTCTATTTACTGCATCGTTTCTGATGAAGAAGTTCTAAAGAAAGTAAATGCTATTAAAAATAACGTTCCCAATCTAAAAGAAGTTTTCTGCTTTAATACCATCTCCGGATGCAAAAACTGGACAGAATTACTGGAATTAGGTAAAGACGAAAGCAATCAGAGTGAAGTCGAAGCCAGAAAAGAAACCGTAACCACTGAAGACCTGGCAACAATCATCTATACTTCAGGAACTACCGGAAAACCGAAAGGTGTAATGCTATCTCATAAAAATATTGTTTCCAACGTATTGGGAAGCGAAAAAAGAATTCCGTTTCAAGCCGGAAAAAGTAAAGCGTTGAGCTTCCTTCCTATCTGTCATATTTTTGAAAGAATGGTTGTATATCTCTACCAGTATTATGGTGTGGGAATTTATTTTGCCGAATCGATTGACAAATTAAGCGATAACCTGAAAGAAACGAGACCGCATGTTATGACAGCTGTCCCAAGACTTTTAGAAAAAGTATATGATAAGATTTATGCCAAAGGTGCCGAACTTACCGGAATCAAGAAAAAGCTATTTTTCTGGGCGATTGAGCTTGGACTGAAATTTGAACCTTACGGAAAAAATGGCTGGTGGTATGAATTCCAATTGGGAATTGCCAGAAAACTGATTTTCAGCAAGTGGAAAGAAGGTCTGGGTAACAATCTTGAACTGATGGTTTCCGGTAGTGCTGCATTACAACCAAGGCTGGCAAGAGTTTTTGCTGCTGCACAAATTCCTGTTATGGAAGGTTATGGACTAACCGAAACTTCTCCTGTAATTGCTGTAAACGATATGCGTAACCACGGATTCAAAATAGGAACCGTAGGTAAAGTGATTGACAATGTGGAAGTCAAGATTGCAGAAGACGGTGAAATCCTTTGTAAAGGTCCAAACGTAATGATGGGCTATTATAAAGACCCGGAGAAAACTGCCGAAGCAGTCAAAGACGGCTACTTCTATACAGGCGATATTGGATTGATTGATAAAGACGGTTTCCTGAAAATTACCGACAGGAAAAAAGAAATGTTCAAGACCTCAGGAGGAAAATACATCGCACCCCAATTAATTGAAAATGCAATGAAACAGTCCCGCTTTATTGGTGAAATTATGGTTATTGGCGATGGTGAAAAAATGCCGGGCGCTTTCATACAGCCTGATTTTGAATTCGTAAAACAATGGGCTGCTAAAAAAGGATTGTCTATTGGCTCCACAAACAAAGAGATTGTTGCCAACGAAGAAGTCAAGAAACGTTTTCAGGAAGAAGTGGATGACATCAACAAAAAATTCGGACACTGGGAAATGATAAAGCGATTTGAACTGACACCGGAAGTTTGGTCCATTGACGGAGGAGAACTTACTCCTACTTTAAAATTAAAACGTAAAAACGTCAAGGAAAAATACCAGGATTTGTATGATAAAATATACAGAGATGCTTAAAAATAATACAACCGCAAATTTCCAGTTTGCGGTTTTTTGTTTTAAATAATTTATCTTAGCCTATTGTTGTGTCACTCTGCAGTCGCCTAAACATGCCCAACTATTTTTAAATGAAGAAATTAACTTTACTGCTACTATTGCTGCATTGTCTGAGTGTATGTAGCCAAAAAACATATACTCCTCAGCAAATGAAAGCCGATGTTGATTCATTGGTACAATATATTGAAGAAACACACCCTAATCCTTATTACAGGTATCCGAAAAAGAAATTTCAAAAAGACATTCAACAACTAAAAAATGAGCTAAATACCAATCTTAATGAAGTAGACTTTTATCTAGCCTTCATGAAGATTATTTCCAGGTTAGATGATGGACATACAGGAATAGATATTCCTTTGAATTCATACCTTAAAAAAAATCCTTCGCTTCTGCTCTATGAATTTACTCTATCACCACAAAAACCATATATCATTACGGGAAAACCCTATACTACAATAAAAAACGAAATTCCTAAGGACTCAGAGATTATCAGTATTAATAGTATTTCATCTGAAAAAATCATAAAAGATATTATAGCGTTAAATACTGGAGAGCGTGATGAGTTTAAAGCCGAATACGGTGCCAATTCATTCTTTTTCTATCTCGATTATCTTTATCATGCCAAAGGAATTTATAACATTACCTATAAGCTCAATGGAAAAAAGCAAAAAATAACCGTAAAGGGCGTTCCTTATCAGGATTATGAAAAACAGAGAAACCTGAAACAAGAAAATAGTGGAAATGAAGACACTACGGATACTGAAAATTATACTTTGAAACTAATTCCTGAAAAAAGTACAGCTATCATCAGTTTTCAGATTTTTGATTGGGATGGTTTTTCAGAATTCTGCAAACAGGCTTTTACAGAAATAAAAGATAAAAAAATTGAAAACCTGATTATTGATATCCGAAACAATCTTGGAGGCGATTCGGATGTAGGCGACGAACTGTTTCAATTTTTCATGAACCAACCTTATAAGCAATATGATCGCGTAATCGGAAAAAATAGCCGATTAATCAAAGAACGAATTCGCACACATGAAAGAAATGGAAAAATCCTTACATCAGAAGATTTAGCCATCTTAAAAAAGGCAGAAGGAATTTACGATACAATTGTATATGAAGAAATTCCAATCCGTGAAAATTCGTTGCGATTTAACGGCAAAATGTATCTGTTGACCAGCGCCCAGACCTTTTCATCTGCCGCCGATTTTGCCCAATGTTTCAGCAATTATAAAAGAGGGAAGATTATTGGAGAAGAAACCGGTGGATTGGTCGTCAGCTATGGTGATATAGTATCACATCAGCTTCCTAATACCCAACTACCCATTACCATTTCAAGTAAATTATATTACAATGTCGGAACAAAAACAGACGATTGGCATGGTGTTATTCCGGATATTAAAATACCTGCCGGTAAAGCACTGGATGGAGCTTTAAAAATAATCCAAAACCAATAATTTTAATTATTTAATGTCAATAGCCCTATAAACTTTTATTATAGCAAAGCTCATTCTACGCCCTGAAGAATGGCTAATTTTGGTTATCTGAAAATTACTATTCTTATGATAACCGGACTATACGAAACCCATATTCAAGTCAGTGACCTGACAAAAGCAGTCCAATTTTATACCGAAACACTGGGATTACAATTGGCTCATTATGATGAAACCAGACCCATAGCCTTCCTTTGGATTGGTGAAGGAAAAAAAGCCATGCTGGGACTTTGGGAGCAAAAGGAATCTTTACAAACACGACATTTTGCTTTTACCTGTGATATTGAATTTATATTACAACAGTCTGAGGGCTTTTTAAAGAACAACCAGCTCCAGCCTTATAATTTCCTTAAAAACGACTCATCAGAACCTATGGTTTTTGCCTGGATGCCGGCACTGGCTATTTATTTCAATGACCCTGACGGAAACCAATTGGAATTCATATCGCTTCTGGAAGGAAACGGACAACCTGAATTAGGGGTTTTGTCGTATGATAGATGGCTGGAATTGAAGAAATAATAATAAGCAAAAACAGCCGCAGATTCTTACATCTGTGGCTGTTGCTTATTTCAAGAAAATATCTTTCAATTGATTGATGACGTTGCCACCACCAGAAATAGTAATCTCACCAATTCTATCTGCGATTTTTTCGACATATTCCATCTCTTTCAATTTCCATAACATTTCATTTTCTTCCATTAATTTTGCCGTATTCAGCAAACTTCTGGTAGAAGCCGTTTCCTCACGTCTCATAATACTGTTGGCCTGCGCTTTTTTCTCAGCAACCAATACCTGATTCATGATTTCCTTCATATCTCCTGGTAAAATAACATCTCTGATGCCTGCATCTGAAACGATCAAACCTAAGTTTTTAATCTTTGCTTCGACATGTTCCAGGATTTCTTTAGCAATTGTGTCTTTTCTGTTCAACAACTCATCTAAGGTCAATTTGCCGACAAAAGCTCTTAATGCCAGTTGCATCAGTACATACAATTGCTTTTCAAAATCTTTATTGTTAATCAAAGCCTTGTAAATATCAGCTATTTGGTAGCTCACAAAGAAATTGATTCGTAAGCCGGCTTTGTCTTTTGTCAGTAACTCTTGTCCGGAAATTTCCAATTGTTGCTGTCTTGTATCAATAGTCTTAATTTCGACCGCAACAGCATTGCTCCAGAAATAATATGCTCCCGCTGTCACTTCTTTGACAAAAGTACCATTAACGAATAACAGTCCTTTTTCATAACTGGCTACGTTAAAACGTCTTACATAGGTTCTCAACTTCACATTATCCAGTAAAGCCAATGGAATCTGTTCTGTAATATACACCTTTGACAAATCTGCTTTTACGAATTCGTTTTTGGCATAGCCTTTCCAGAAAGCATATCTTCCAGTAAGCAAAACTTCCTTAAAGATGCCGTTTACATAATACAACGCAATTTCATTATCAGCAACTTCGACAATTTCCAACAAAGAAGCTAAAGCTTCATTTTGCAACAAGATGTTCAATTCAACTGGAGCTACAAAAGATTGCTTTTTTTCAAAAACCATCAACTCTTTGTTTCCAAACAGCCAGGAGCTGCCTTCTTCCAAAACATCTACCAATTTCTTGTTTTCAAATACCAAACCAACCTGGTAGGCATTGATACGTACTTTTCTAATCATTTTTTTATATTTTTTAATATTCAACATCTAATAAAAAGAGAACCTTTTTCCATCCTTTCTTCTGAACGGGAGCACTGGTTTGTCTTTTTCTAATCGGAATTTGTTTCCGGCTATTTTTAAACAAAAAAGTACCATGACGATATTGTTTATCAAGCCTAAAAGAAAAACCAATATTCCAAAGCCGCTACTGCGCTCACAGGTCCTGTCAAAAGTGCAAAAGACCAGACATTTGCATTTAGTCATTGCTGATAGAGACAGGCTCTCTTTCTTTTTTGAGCATCTTTTTAAGAGTGATGCCTCTCTTTCTTGCAGATTTTGAGCCTGCGAAGGGACAACCGCTGTCAAACCGATCGAATTCGGTGTAGGATTCGAACCTACGTAACTTCTATTGTTCTATCCAGATTGAACTATCTGCCTAAACAGAGTGGGATTCGAACCCACAACCCTTAGATGTGTGACCGTTTTTTGGAAAACTGCCCTAACCTCCAAATCAAGTTGCATAGAAAAACATAATACCCTAAGGCAACATTTCCTACAATGGTGCTATTCAGAAACACGCAACAGGACTTGTTTGATATTTTAATTTCAAGGAACTTTCTTATTTCTTTACAAAGATTTCAAAACCACTGCGCAATTATTCTGCGCAGTGAATTTAATTTATAAAAGTCCCAGTCTTTTCTGATGTTCCCGGTCTCTTTGTTCGATTGCTCCAAAAGGACTTCCTTTGAAATAGCCTATATTAACAAAGCCATTTTCTTCAGTTATGAGTGACTCTTTTTTGGTAACCGCTCCTGTGTATTTGGAACCATAATTGCCTGTGAGCTTTTTTGTAGCCGGATCCAGGTCACCCCATTCCGGTGTTTTTCCGTTATAGATAGGCTCAACAAAATAAATAATACCGGTTATCCTCGATTTCATCAGGAAACGCCCTGTTTCGTCCGTATTGGTCAAAAACCTTTTCAAGATGTCTTGTCTCATAATTACCATTCTTTAAATTAAACATTGTGGAACAGATTCGAGTTGAACGAATACCTTTAGTGCTTCAAACTAACGTGCATACCACATACACTACTATTCCTTTTGTACAGGAAGAGAGATTCGAACTCTCAAAGAACAGATCCTAAATCTGCCGCGTATACCATTCCGCCATTCCTGCAATTAATATGTCTGGGAAGCAGGATTCGAACCTGCGACCTCCCGCGTCCAAGGCGGGCAAACAACCTCCGTTATCTTCCCAGTTTTTTTAGGGTGCTTTCGGGAATCGAACCCTGTTCTTCAGAACCACAATCTGAGGTTTTACCTAATAAACTAAAAGCACCATTTCGGCTCATATCAAATTACTTGCAACTTTCTCCAAGAGACAGTCGGGAAGGTTAGCCAGTAACCCCAATGAGCCAGTTCCTTTCCAGAACTTATGTGACCCTGACAGGATTCAAACCTGTAACCTTCTGCTTCGTAAGCAGTTGCTCTATTCAATTGAGCTACAGGGTCATTACGGAGAGCAAGAGAATTGAATTCTCATTCCCTTTTAGGCATAAAAAAAGCACCTCGTTAAAGGTGCTTCATATCATACTATCAGGATAAGATTATCCAATCAGCCTGTAATGATTATACACCTGTGTTTTATAAAATCGGCTATCCAGACTCGGGAAAGCTATATCTGTATTATGTCGTCTAAAAGCAAACACTTCTTTATAGTTGATAGTTGTTAGTTGATAGTCTATAGTTGTCATATCTTAATTCTTAATTCTTAATTCTTAATTCTTAATTCTTAATTCTTAATTCTTTCTTCGGCAAAGATAAAGTCGAAAAAATCAAACTTCCAAATTATTTTTACATTTATTTTATTGAAAATCAATTAGTTAAACTGAATTTTAGGCAAAAGAAACTCTGTCCGCGTTGAAGCAGATATTTCGAAATATTCAAATGACTGTCTCTCATTTGGTTAGTTTCCAATTCTTATTTTCTATTTTTTATATCAGGCATGAAACATTTTTTACTTTTTTTGACTATGTCTTGAAAGACACTTGTTTTTTATATCATTTCTATTGTTTTTTCATTTTCAAAATCTGTTTTAATCTGTCATAGCTGTTCTCAAAATGGCTGTAAAACAAAAAAGCGTCCTGATATCAGGACGCTTTTCTATATAGTTTTGGATTTATCAATTACAAATTGTACTTGAAATCTTTACAATACATACCACATCCCTGCCGTCTCGCCTGAAGTTTAGCTCCATTGCGATCGCTTACAAGTCTGAATGACGGTGCACTATGTTGGTGTATTGTATTCATTTCGAGGGCAAATGTAATTATTTTTTTGGAATAGTAACCAAGGCCATATTATTTAGTAAGAAAATATACAATTTTAGGAATACAAGCTCTTCCTCATCTCAATCAAATTTTCTAATGCTTTTTGCTCATCCGGATAATCTGGTAGAGTTGATGTATTATAATAATTTTCAATCGAAAGAATCAGTTGGTCTGCCAATTCCAACAACTCATCATATTCTTTTTCTCCTGATTTGATAGCCAGCAATTCTAGACGATTTGGAACACGAATATTCAGCTTTCCGGTAGAAAGAATCTGCTCGGCTGTTTGCAACAACCGGATTGTATGCATCATGTTTTTGCTGTCATAATTTTTTCCGTGCTGCTGATTGGTCTGGTATCGGTCTTCATTTCGTTTATCAATCCAGTTCCAATATTCTGAATATTCTTTGCAATATTTAGAATAACCATCTTTATTACACGAAAGATAAGCAACAAGTATCTCTTCTTTCGGAATAGATGAAAGTGAAACTTCATTAGAATTTTCTTTTTGGATAATTCCTTTATAGCCCAGGTTTCCTTCCGCATCATAAAACAACGCAAACATGTCTCTGGAATTTGGCAGATTAATTAAACCGCATCGCTCTTGTTGATAGTTCCGTTCCTCCAGCCATTGTAGTAGCGGTACAGTTGCATAACCTTGAAGTATATAACAGAAATCCAAAAGGCTTTTCTTTTCCTTAGCAATCGGATTCACGATTTTCTTTTTCAGTCCTCTTGCTTTTTTAATCTGCGTTATGGCATAGCCTGCAAAAGTATCTTTACATAACTTCGACAGAAAATCTTCTAACCGTATACGTTCTATTAATGGATGTTTGTAAAGAATACAATCCTCGGGTGAAGCCAGGATTTCTAAGATATTTGGATTATTTTAAGCAGTAATTCAACAAAACGACCTAACTCATAATATACTTCATCATTGGTTTCATTAGCTATTTGCGAAATATATTCCAGTCCATAAAACTTTTCTTTGGGCAGGTAAAATACTCCTTTGATATCGGTATCGGATGTAGGTGTGTCTAATCCAAAAGACTTGCTACCTGAAATGACTTCAAGGAGAATTAAATCTTTTGATTTGAGGTCTTGGATGGTCATGTTTCTTTGTAAATTATTTTATAATAAAAGTATCTACAACTATTGTAGTTATTCTACTCTATACAGTTCTTAAAAAAACTATCCAATTCACTACTTATCTTCTTTCCGCTAGCCAAACTGCCGGTATTCTCCTGATTAAACTCAATCGTTTCTATCAAAAAGTCTGTAATCAAAACTTCTTTCGGATGTAGATAACCTTCATCTTGTTGTGCTTTGATGTCTAACAATTCCATTATCTTTTCTTGTATTTCTAAAGGTGCTATTGGTAATAATTCAGAAAAGGCAACTGGCGGGAAAGTATTCTTTTCTATAATCCACTTGCCCGCTAATGCCGTACGCAATGCATAGAAATAACTTTTTAGCTTTACTTCTTCTGCTGAGCATACTTCCATGAAATTTTTTGTAGTACCCAAATAATGATGCAGACAAGCCAAAGGTGAAAAGCAAACTTCTGCTAAAGGCAATATTTCTTTCATAAAAGCCGCATTCTTGTAATATATTACGGGTGAATTTAGCCACTCCAACAAAGGTGCATTCGATTTTGCCAATAATTTTATAGCTTTTCTCAAATCCCAACCCGAGCCATCCAAATCCTCTTCAGTCATAAATTCAATCACATCAGGTTGTTCCCAAAGTGACAGGTAATAGTCAAGGTTATGTTTGTAAATAAAACGTATATCATAATCACTATCTGGAGATGCAAATCCCCATGCGCGACTTCCTGATTCGCAGGCAAAAAGAATTTCTACGCCTTTTTCTTTTTCTACTGTTTTTAATTTATCTAGTATTTTGTCTATCATAGTAAGCAATTTCTCAAATTTAAAAATATTTTAAAATAAATTCACTTTCAACCCTTTTTATGCTCTGAAAGAATCCCCTCCTTCAAAAATTTATCTCTCAGAAACATAAAATTTAATTTATTAGCCTAAGTTTGCAGTAGTACCCTTAAAACCAAACTAATACCTTCACGATTATGCCTTTATATTAAATCTCGCCATATAGCTTGTATTCGGAGTATTAGCAATCTACCAACACAAAGAAACCATGAAAAAAATTACCCAATTTTCAGCCTGTCTGTTTTTTATTTTTTCTTCTGCCTACAGCCAAAAAGAACTTTGGGGCTATAGGATGACTGCTCCCGGAACTCCCGGCAGCAATAATGGTATTATCATCAAAACGGCCCTAGCTGGTGATAGTTCAGTTGCTGAAACTATACATGAGTTTGACCCTAACGGTATGTTGGGAAAGTTTCCAAGAGGCCGACTATTTCAGGCATCCAACGGAAAATTATATGGTGTGACAGGTTATGATGGCAATACACCCGGTCCCGGAGTACCTTTGGGAGTTCTGTTTGAATATGACCTTATACTTGATCAATATAAAGTACTTTCTACAGCATTAATAGGTACCATGCATGGTGTTATTGAACCTCAGCCTAATATACTATATGGCATCACTAATAGCGGTTCTTCCATCTTCAAATACAACATCAATACGGAAGAAATGAGCATCGTAGCGACCATTCCTCCTTTTTCTTATAACAATAGCAACCAATACCCTAAATTTTTGGGAGAGCTTATGAAAGCATCCGATGGGAATTTATATGGTGTAACTTCTATGGCGCCATCTTCACAAAATGTTCCATATCCCGGTGGTATTTACAGGCTCAATCTTTCAAACAACCAACTGACCAAAGTTCATGTTTTTGGAACTCTGGGTCCAGGTTCCGATGTTATGCACACTATTTATGAAACCAAACTGGTAGAAGCTTTACCAGGAAAATTATATGGCACAGCATTGGGCGGAGCTAATATAGGTCCTCAGGGTGTTGCTCCTTTAGGAAGCGGTACGCTGTTTGAATTTACGATTGCAACCAATACCATGGTCAAAAAGTTTGATTTCAATTATGCAGTCAACGGTGCCAATCCTAGTCCTCTTATCAAAAGTGTCGACAATAAACTCTATGGTACGCTGGGAGGAAACAATAACAGCAGTTATCCTAATTCAGACGGTTTGGTATTTGAGTATAATCCTGCAACGGAAATGATGTCTATAGTACATGCTTTTTCTTATGTTGCGGACGATATGGTCAGGGCGCCATATGGAACCTTGCTGAAAGCCAGCGATGGTGCTATTTATGGCAGTAGTCCTCAGGGAAATTTCAAACTTGACCTGACGACCAACACTGTCAACCGAAAGATAATTGCCAATAATACCTATGAGCCTAAAGACCTTATTGAAATCTGCCGCAAGCCATCTTATCGTTTTTTTGATACTGCCTCTTTTGTCGTGTGCCAGAACAATCCTTTCACATTTGATGTGCAAAATACTAATGCCACTAGCTATGTATGGAAAAAAGGTTCTACTGTATTGCCCTCCCAAACTACAGGCATACTCTCTATTTCCAATCTTGCCTTATCAGACAGCGGTATTTATACCTGTACAATGACCAATTCTTGTGGTACCACCATAACCATGCCTTTACAGATTACTGTAGATGGCTGTCTGGGTACAGACGAGTTGGTTTGGAAAAATGCTATAAAACTCTACCCAAACCCTGGGGCTAATGTCCTGAACATTCAGCTTCCGAATATGCCTGATTTTGAAACAAAACAGATTCTGATAAGCAATATGTTGGGACAAACTATCTACAACGAAGCCTATAAAAATCCGTCTGTCGATATTAACTTTTTGGCAACCGGAGTGTACCAATTACAGCTTGTTACCAATAAAGGCGAATGGAAAGGCAAATTCGTAAAAGAATAATATTTATACAAAAACCCACCTAATACCGCAAAACAACACCTATGAAAATAAAATTACTTTTTTTTACATTCTTCTTAATGGCTGCTTTTCCCTGTTTCGGACAGTTTATAACGGAATGGAATACGGGTGCCAGCACAACAATTACGGTTCCAACAACCGGAACAGGATATAACTATACCGCTACGATTGCACGACTAGATACTCCTGCAACCATCATTACAACATTGAATAATGTTACTGGAAATGCTCAATTTACCGGCTTGGCAATCAACACCAATTACCAGATTAAAATTACCGGAACTTTTCCAAGAATCTATTTCAATAACTCTGGCGACAAGCTAAAACTGAAAAACATTGCACAATGGGGAAACATTGCCTGGACCAGCTTTGCCAGTGCTTTTTACGGCTGTACCACGATGAACATTACGGCAACCGATGTTCCTATACTTTCCGGCGTGACGAATATGAGTCAAATGTTTCAATTTTGTATCGCTTTGAATGGTCCTGCCAATATTGGAAGCTGGAATACAGCTACCGTAACTAATATGAGCTATTTATTTAGCGGTGCAACAATTTTTAATCAGAATATCGGAGCATGGAATACGGCTTCAGTTACAACCATGAATAGTATGTTTGTCAATGCTACTGCTTTTAACCAAAATATTGGGAACTGGAGTACAGGAGCCGTTACTGACATGGAAAATATGTTTTATGCGGCAAGGACTTTCAATCAGCCAATTGGAAATTGGAATACGGCAAGTGTTACTACTATGAATAGTATGTTTTCTCAAGCTTCTGCTTTTAACCAAAATATCAATAATTGGAATACGGGAGCTGTTACCAATATGCGTAGTATGTTTACAGCAGCTAGTGCCTTTAACCAATCTATCGGAAACTGGAATACAGGAGCTGTTACAACAATGTACGGTATGTTTAACGAAGCTACGGCTTTCAATCAAAATATTGCTAATTGGAACACGACAAGAGTTACCGATATGTCAACTATGTTTTCTGGAGCTACTGCCTTCAACCAGAACATTGGTAATTGGAATGTTAGTGCAGTTACAGGAATGAATGCCATGTTTAAAGGAGCAACTGCTTTTAATCAAAACATTGCCAATTGGAATGTTTCATCAGTTACCATTATGCTGAATATGTTTCTGCAGGCGACTTCTTTTAATCAGGATATCAGCAATTGGAATATTTCTTCAGCAACTTCTATGGAAGCCATGTTTAAGGATGCCACAGCATTTAACCAAAATCTGGGACCATGGGGATCTCGTCTTAATCCGAATGCGGCCTTAGGAGGTTTCTTTGGCGGTATGCTTGATAATTGCGGTATGAGCATAGCCAATTATGATGCTACTCTAATCGGATTTAATGCCAATGGTCCTAACGGCAGAACCTTAGGTGCTTCCGGATTGTATTATTGCAATGCCGGAGCAGTAGCCCATGCTAATCTTCTATTGCCTGTTGCCAACGGAGGAAAAGGCTGGAACATTACCGGTGACATTTCCCTGGCGGCTTCAACTCCGCTTTTGGCAGCGACGGGAACCACAACTACACTGGCTTATTCAGGATGCAATTATGATTGGTCAAATCCGACAAACCGTGCCAGAAAAATGCTGACCGTCAATCCAAATGGGAATACTTTTTCGCCTGCCAATGTACAAATCAACAACAATAACATAGGTACACTTCCAAGTGGGATTACTTCTACAGATGGCTATTACCAAATCAGCAATGGTACTCACAGTACCAGAGTCAGCAATCGTCTTGTTTCTATTACTGATAGTGGAAACCATACTGTAAATGATGGTATTATTGTGCGGGTTTATTATTCTATATCTGAATATACCAATCTGGTTGTAAATACACCTCCTGCGGGAGATATCGTCGATGCCGGATGGTTTCGTTCAGATAGCAATACCGCAGCAGCAGTAATCAGCACTATGTCTGCCGGTACTTATGTTCTACCTAATGCAGAAAAAATTATTCCTTTTAATTCAGGCTCTGAAAATGGTATTGCCTTTGTAGAATTTCGCCTGTCCAAAACCGGTACTATCGGGTTGTATGCAAAAACACAGGAAGGTTCACTGGCACCTGAATTATCTGTTCCGGATAGGTCAAAATCTTTAGCTGTAAAGATGTATCCGAATCCTGCTAAAAATCAACTGCATTTGGAATTTACCGAACCTCAAAATCCGGAAATACAAAAAATTGCCATTACGAATATGTTGGGACAGACAATTTACACCATTGCCGAAAACCAAAAATCTATAGACGTTTCATTACTCCCTTCGGGGATATACCAAATTTTGGTTGCCACAGACCGGGGTAATTGGAATGGTAAATTTATAAAAGAATAGCAGGCAATTCAGCCTGCTATTTTTAATCTTCCCTGCTTCCGTCATCTGCCATACGTACCATTTTAGGGGTAAATTTCGCTACTACATCCACCAGTTCCTGTTGTGATGCCATGACCTGATTGATATCTTTATAGGCCATAGGCGCTTCGTCCAGTCCGGCACCAATTAGCGTTACGCCATGATGATTTAGGACGGCCTGCATCTCATTTTTGGTAATCGTCCTAAAAGCCTGACCTCTGCTCATCTGTCGTCCTGCACCATGCGAAGCCGAATTGATGGCATTTTCTTCTCCTTTTCCTCTAACCAAAAAACCCGGTGCGGTCATACTTCCCGGTATGATTCCCATCACGCCTTTTCCGGCCGGAGTCGCTCCTTTTCTATGAACGATAACTTCTTCCCCATTCCAGATTTCTTTCCATGCAAAATTATGATGGTTCTCCACTTTCGCTAATACCTCAGCACCTAATGCCTGCTGCATCTTGTTGTGGATGATTTCATGACAGGCCGAAGCATAATCTCCTGCCAGATTCATAGCTATCCAATATTCTTGTCCTATCTCTGAATTCATATCCAGATAAGCCAGGTTTCTCGCCACTTCCGGTAACGGGCATAGTTCTTTTGCTAATTTGGTATAGTGCCCGGCAACAGTAGCCCCAAAACCTCTGGAACCGGAATGCGTCAGTAAAGCAACATATTTTCCTTTGGAAATACCTAAAACGGCATCATCCGATTCAAATTCTAAAATACCAAATTCTACGAAATGGTTTCCTCCTCCGGAAGAACCCAATTGTGACCAGGCCTTATCTTTTAAATTTTTGATAAAAGGATTGCTTTCAAAATTAGGATTCTCCAATACGGCATGGTCTGCTCTGTATTGCCCATGGAAACCGTGTCCGGCACCAAATTTAGAATGCGCAATCAGCTCTCTCTTAAATGTATGTTCGTTCTCATAATAATATGCTTCCGGAATATCATAAACCGACAAGGCCATTCTACAACCAATATCTACACCTACTCCATAAGGAATAATGGCATTCTGCGTAGCCAATACTCCTCCAATTGGTAGTCCGTAGCCTTGGTGTGCATCCGGCATCAGGGCACCGGCAACCGTAACAGGAAGTTGCATGGCGGTTTTCATCTGGTCAATAGCGCCTGCTTCAATATGGTCTAATCCATAAGATGAAAAAGCTTTTGGGTTTGGATTAAGGGCAATAAAATCTTCTGGTTTTTCTGCTAACTTTTCGATTAATGCCGTAGCCAGTTTCCCAAAAAGCGCATCGTCTATATATTCCTCCGAGGTCTCCAGTACTTTTTTATACAATTCCAGCATCTGCTCTTTTGTATGCCCGGTTCTCTTTTTGTTTACTTTTAAAGCAATCCCGATGACGCTTCCCTGAGGGTATCCTAATTCCAGCAAATCAGTTCCGTTGATTGGTGTTTTCATGTTTCTCATTTTTTGATGGTACAAAGCTGAAATCAAAGTACGCAATTATTTTGCGCAGTTATTTTTTTGTTATCTTACTGCTTAAATTGTTGATTCTATTCAAAATAAAAGGATATGAAAAAGTATGACTAATATCACTTTTCTATTTTAAACTTTATTTAATTTTGATTATAACAATCCTAATATTAAAGAGAAAAAACAGTTGAAAATAAATTAAAAATAAGAAAATGGACAAAACATTAGACAGAAAGCCAGCCAAGAAATGTTACGAACATATTGGAGGAAAGCTTGGAATGCTTTTATTAGAACAGTTTATAACAAAAGGCTGGTTAGCAAAGGAAAAACCGGATGACAAAAATTTTTATATCACTGATATAGGAATACTTGAGTTTACAAAATTAGGCATTGACCTATCACAAATTAAATCTTGATTTTATGAATATAAATGACTTCGATAATTTTTTCCTTCCTGCCAAAAATCTTGACGAGGCAAAGGAATTCTATAAAGACAAACTCGGACTTGAGATTAAGTTTGATTTTTCAGATAAAGGTATGACAGCCTTTAAAGTAGGTCAAAATGAGCCGGCAATTATTGTAAGTACTATGCAAAATGCAAAACCGGCTATTTGGTTTACTGTAGATAACGTACAGGAAGCCTACGAGATTCTAAAGCAGAAAGGAATAACATTTTTGAGCGAACCCTTTGAAATAATGACCGGCTTGGCCGTAGAATTTAATGACCCGTTTGGCAATAAACTAGGATTAACCGATTATTCCAAGCTAAACAAAAAGGAATGAAAAAATAAATCCGAAACAATACCACTTAAAAGACGAAACCAATCAAAATGATTCTGATTGGTTTCTGAATGTAACCTTGATGAGATTCGAACTCACATTCCCTCTCGGGCATTAGGGCTGCAAATACGCTTCCCTACTTTCCCTCAAGATTTCGGTGCTTCTGTAAATTCTACCCATTAGTCCGCGCAGGTCTAACCGGAATATCCGTAAACTCAATGGCCAGTAAATTTTGCCACAGGCTTTTCCCTTTAAGCTACAAGGCCATTTTGATGGTACAAAGATGACAGTATTCCTACGCAATTATTTTGCGCAGTAAAAAGGAATTTTTATTTTTGATTAAACCAATAAATATCTCTTTCACTTTCTATTTAAAATCAGAAAAAATGTCTCAAAACAAAAATGCTCTTATCCGTTATAAAACCATTGACAAATGCCTGCAAAACCAGTACAGGAAATGGACTCTGGAAGATTTAATGGAAGCCTGTTCTGAAGCATTATTTGAATATGAAGGCAAAGAAAGTTCCGTAAGCAAGAGGACAACACAACTCGACATCCAGCTTATGCGAAGTGAAAAACTGGGCTACAATGCGCCTATTGTCGTCTATGACAAAAAGTATTACAAATATGAAGATGAAGAATATACTATTACCGACATCCCATTAACTGAAACAGATATCAATGTATTGACCGAAACCGTTTCCATGCTCAAACAGTTTAAAGATTTTTCTTTGTTCAGCGATGTATCCGATATATTACAGCGTCTTGAAGATAAGATTTATGCGGAGAAATCGCATACGCAACCCGTTATTTATCTGGACAAAAACGAAAACCTAAAAGGATTGCATTTTCTCGACATACTCTATCAGGCCATTATTAAGAAAGTTGTAGTAGTACTTAATTATAAATCGTTCAAATCCAGAGAACCACAGCAATTTATCTTCCATCCGTATATATTAAAGGAATTCAACAACCGCTGGTTTCTGGTTGGTAAGAAAAAAGTATCCCAGCCTATTGTTAACCTGGCATTAGACCGCATTGAGGCAGTAGATTTTGATTTTGGCCATCCGTATGCGGAAGAAAATTTCAATGCCGAAAATTTTTATAAAGATGTCATTGGTGTTACGGTCAACCAGGGACAGCGGGTCAGAACTATTCGTTTATGGATAGATGCCGATAATGCGCCTTATGTAATAACAAAACCATTCCACCACTCCCAAAAGATAGAAGAACATCGGGAAGACAGAAGCATTGTAATCAGCTTGATGTTAAAAATCAATTACGAATTCGAAAGACTGATTATGGGATTTGGGGAAGGAATTGAAGTACTGGCACCCGAAAGCCTAAGACAGCGAATCAGGGACAAACATAAAAAGGCATTGAGAAAATACGATTTGCCCGTTAAATAAATCCCAACACCTATCGTCCATATCAGATAAAAACAGAACTTAGCATTATGCAGCTACAGTATTTTAAGCCCAAAAGTAAACTCCTTTCCCAATATCTCGAAGGTTATTATTTCTTAGAAAAAGAAAGAAATGAACCTACTGTGGAGTATTTTACTTTCCCAAACAATTTTAGTATCGTATCCGTGCTTGACGATACCCGATTAGTGATGGATAATAATGGTGCTTTTGCCAAAGAAAAAAAAGGAGTTCCTTTTATTTCTACACTTATCTGCCATTATAAAAAACCTTTCAAAATACATTATGAAGGTAAAATCAGAGAAATTACTTTTTACTTCAAGCCATTAGGACTGAATGCCTTTATTCCAAAACAGTTGAAATATTATCTTGAAAACTATTCCAGTTCTTTTATTCCTTTCGAAGATTATGAAACGACCTTTAAATCAATCTTAAATGAGAGTAACATGGAAGAACAGCGAAACCAGATTGAAAAATACTGGCTGTCCAAACTAATCGGTTTTGAAAATCCTTTAATACAGGATGTGGCGCTGGAACTGACACAAAATGCTGAAGCAGCTTCTATTGAACAGCTTGCAGCAAAACACCACACGAGCCGGCAAAATATTGCAAGACAGTTCCATATCCATTTAGGCAAGACACCTTCAGAATTTAGAAAAATCCAACGATTCAGGGAAACGATGGCTAAAAATACCGGGCTTGCCAATAACGATAAAAACAAAGGAACCTTGAATTACGACAGCTCTTTTTATGACCAGTCACACCTTATCAAAGATTTTAAAGCCTTTACGGGATTAGCTCCCAAAGCATTTTTTAAGTCGGTTTCTTTACAGGAAAATGCCACGATAAACTGGCTGTTTCTATAAGGAGCAAAAGTTTTTTACTAAACTTAGAACCATATAAAAAAGGCTGCCGGTTGGTATTGGCAGCCTATGATATGCTTTATAAAAAATCGTATTACGATGCCAAAAGCGCATCCAGATTTTCCAATCCGGCAGTAAATCCTTCTTTGAAGCCCATTGCTATTATCTTTTCAAGGTCCTCCAAACTTTTATACACGATTTCGATATTCACAATCGTTGAGCCGGATTGTTCCTTAAATGTATTAGTCCAGAACGACCTTTCGAAACTGGTATCTACGGTTCCGTTTTCATCACAGAAAGCATCAAACGTAGAAAAACTTTCCAATTCCCTGATTTTTTCAAAGTCTGCCCTTGCCCAATGTTTTGAACCATCTGGACCAACCATAGCATAAAGCCAAAATCCTCCGTCACTGAAATCCATGGTCTTCGTTTCCGCTTTCCATGGTTTTGGTGCCCACCATTGGTCTAAAAGTTCACTTTTGGTCCAGGCAGCCCATACTCTGTCACGGGTTGCTGCAAATTCTCTTTCTACCCTGATTTTGTTATTTTCCTTATCAACGGTAAAATTCATTAAAAGATTGTGTCTCATTTTTTTTGATTTAAGTTATTCAATATTATCCAGTTAGCAAAACACTTTATACAAAATTTAGAAAATTGCTTTATTATATTATTTATTAGCAACCATTCAGTTGCAAATATAAGCAACTTTTTGGTTGCGCAAAATATTTTGAATATTTTTTTAGACAATTAGATTTAAGAGCACAAAAACAATCAAAAAAATACTTGAACCGACATTGATTTCTTTAAAAAAAACAGTTGTGAATCGTAATTGTTAACGGCTTATCAAAATTTATATATTTGTACCAAAACAAACCCAATGCTGCACGAATTTCCTTTTTATCTTGCTGTTATCCTGGCCATTATTTTTTTGGTAATGCTGGCCAACAAAATCAAAGTTGCTTATCCTATCCTATTGGTATTGGCAGGCCTTGCCATCAGTTTTATTCCGGGTATTCCATTAGTCAAAATTGACCCCGAATTAATCTTTATTATCTTTTTGCCACCGCTTTTATATGAAGCGGCATGGTCTACTTCATGGAAAGAGCTTTGGCGATGGCGCAGGATTATTGGCAGTTTCGCCTTTCTGATTGTTTTTCTTACGGCTCTTGTTGTTGCAGTTGTTTCCAATCATTTTATTCCCGGATTTTCCCTGGCGCTTGGTTTTCTTTTGGGAGGTATTGTTTCACCTCCGGATGCCGTGAGTGTTGGCGCCATTCTGAAATTTGTAAAAGTACCCAAACGATTGGCCTCCATGCTTGAAGGCGAAAGTCTGCTCAATGATGCATCCAGCTTAATTGTTTTCCGTTTTGCCCTGATAGCTATCGGGACGGGACAGTTCGTATTACAGGAAGCCGCCATCAATTTTAGCTGGATGGTATTTGGTGGAGTAGCTATTGGCGTGTCTATAGCTTTTGTATTCTTCAAAGTACATAAACTCCTGCCAACAGATGTCAATATGGATATAGTACTGACACTAGTGGCTCCTTATATTATGTATATGCTTGCGGAAGAACTGCATAGTTCCGGTGTATTATCTGTTGTTAGTGGTGGCTTATTTCTTTCTAAAAGAAGTCACCAGTTTTTATCCAGCAGCAGCCGATTACGGGCCGTAAATTTTTGGGAATCCTTAGTATTTGTGCTCAACGGACTGGTATTCATGTTTATCGGGCTTGAACTTCCTGAAATTGTGGACGGTTTGGGTGCTATTGGCCTTTCAACCGCCATAGGATATGGAGTGCTGATTACAGGAGTATTGATTGTTGTACGGATTCTCTGTGCTTATGGCGCTGTTATTGTCACATTGATTGCCCGTAATTTTATTACCGTAGCCGAAACAAGAAATCCTGGCATAAAAGGTCCCTTCGTTTTAGGATGGGCGGGCATGCGAGGCGTGGTGTCATTAGCAGCTGCCTTGTCGATTCCGGTTCATCTGGATAACGGTATGCCTTTTCCGCAACGTCACCTTATACTGTTTATCACTTTTGTAGTCATCCTGCTTACTTTGGTATTGCAAGGACTTACACTGCCTTTTATTATCCGGAAATTCAATCTCCCGGAATACGACCATCCGCTAAGCGATGAAGAATCCTACCATCAGATGTATAAAAAGCTTACGCAGCAAAGTCTGGAACATTTAAAAAGTAACTTTTCAAAAGAACTCGAAGAACAGGCTGTTTTACAACAAATGGCCCGCAAATGGGAAGACGCTAACTATCTGCCGGACGATGCTTCAATGGTAGTCGAATGTAAAACGGTGTATCTTTCTATACTCGACCAGCAACGGCAATGGCTTCGTGACTGGAATCAGGACCATCATATCAACGAAGAAGTCGTGCGCAGGCATTTACGTCGATTAGACATTGAAGAAGAAAAAATGTCATTTCAATAATTTGTATCAATAAAAGAAATAAATCAGCCAGGGTAGCCTGGCTTTTTTATGCTTTTATCCAAATCAAACCTCATGCCTGATGAGCTTTATTGAACATTGCGTAAAAGTTAGAAAAAGTTTAAAATCATTTTTTTTCTGTTAAAAAATAAAAATAAACTCATTTACTATGCATGCATAATATTTTATTTTGTATATTTGAAATAACCTAATACTTTATGAAAGATAAAACTATAGACTATATACTAAGAGCGACCTGGCAAGCCGTCTCAAGAATGTATAATGAAGAAGCCGCAAAATATGGGGCCACTATGGCCACAGGATTTGCCTTGCTAAGCCTTGACAAAGATAAAGGTTCACCATCAACAACCTTAGGTCCTAAAATGGGTATGGAGCCTACAAGCCTTACCCGAACCCTGAAATCGATGGAAGAAAAAGGATTGATAACCCGAAAGAAAAATCCTGTTGATGGACGTGGCGTATTGATTCATCTTACAAAGTTCGGAAAAGAAAAAAGAGAGCTTTCTAAGAACACCGTACTTAAATTTAATGAAAAAATAAGGGAACATATACCGGAAGAAAAATTGCTGCATTTTATTGAAGTGGCTGAAACAATCAATACACTAATCGCAGACAAAAATATCTTCTCGGACATACCCGAAGAAAAACAGATGCAAACAACAAACAAATAATAGTAAGGAATGAAACGACTGATTAAAAAAGTTGCTGTCATAGGGTCAGGAATCATGGGGTCAGGTATTGCCTGTCATTTCGCTAATATCGGAGTAGAAGTACTTTTACTTGATATTGTTCCTCGAGAATTAACCGAAGCAGAACAAAAAAAAGGACTCACGCTTGAAAGCAAAGTAGTCCGAAACCGAATCGTAAACGAACACTTGGCGAATGCCTTGAAATCGAAGCCCTCGCCTATTTACAATATAAAATTTGCTGACAGGATAACTACCGGAAATACTACAGACGACCTGTCAAAAATAGCAGAAGCCGACTGGATTATCGAGGTTGTTGTAGAACGACTTGATATCAAAAAACAGGTTTTCGAACAAATTGAAAAATATAGAAAACCAGGCACCTTAATTACTTCAAACACCTCCGGAATCCCGATTCATTTTATGAGCGAAGGAAGAAGCGAAGATTTCCAGAAACATTTCTGTGGAACACATTTCTTTAATCCGGCACGATATCTTAAACTTTTTGAAATCATACCAGGTCCAAAAACCTCAACAGAAGTATTGGATTTCCTGAATAATTATGGAGAACAATTCTTAGGTAAAACATCGGTCATAGCCAAAGACACCCCGGCATTTATTGGAAACCGTATCGGAATTTTCGGTATCATGAGCCTTTTCCATCAGGTCAAGGAGCTTGGCCTTACCATAGAAGAAGTAGACAAATTGACCGGACCGGTTATTGGCCGACCAAAATCAGCTACGTTCAGAACCGTAGATGTTGTAGGGCTTGACACATTGGTGCATGTAGCCAACGGACTTTATGAAGGAGTTCCGAATGATGAAGCCCACGAACTCTTCAAACTACCGGAATTCATCAGCAAAATGATGGAAAACAAATGGTTGGGAAGCAAGACCGGACAAGGTTTTTATAAGAAAGTAGACAAAGACATCTTATCGCTTGACTTAGATACTTTAGAATACAGAGCGCCTAAAAAAGCATCTTTTGCAACTCTGGAACTCACAAAAACAATTGACAAACCAATTGACCGCTTTAAGGTTCTGGTAAAAGGAACAGACAAGGCAGGAGAATTTTACAGAAAGAATTTTGCCGGAATGTTTGCCTATGTAGCCAACAGAGTTCCTGAAATTACTGAAGATTTCTATAAAATAGACGATGCCATGAAAGCCGGTTTTGGTTGGGAAAATGGCCCATTCGAAATCTGGGATGCTATTGGTGTTGAAAAAGGAATCGAACTGATGAAAGCCGAAGGACACGAACCGGCAGCCTGGGTTACAGAAATGCTGGCATCCGGAAATAAATCGTTCTATACCATCAAAGATGGCGCGACTTATTTTTATGACAGGGCTTCCAAATCTCAGAAAAAAGTTCCGGGACAGGATGCTTTTATACTACTGAACAACATCCGCGAAAGCAAAAAAGTATGGAGCAACAGCGGAGCCGTTATTCATGATTTGGGCGATGGAATCCTGAATCTGGAATTCCAGTCCAAAATGAATACTATTGGTGGTGACGTACTTCAGGGAATTAATAAAGCCATCGACCTTGCTGAAAAAGAATATAACGGATTAGTTATTGGAAACCAGGGGGCTAATTTCTCTGTAGGTGCCAATATTGGAATGATTTTCATGATGGCTGTTGAGCAGGAATATGACGAGCTGAATATGGCTATCAAACTGTTCCAGGACACTATGATGCGTGTTCGTTATTCCGGTGTTCCTGTAGTGGTAGCACCACACGGAATGACTTTAGGTGGCGGCTGTGAAATGAGCATGCACGCAGACAAGGTTGTGGCAGCGGCAGAAACCTACATTGGTTTGGTAGAATTTGGAGTAGGTGTTATTCCTGGCGGAGGTGGTTCTAAAGAAATGGCTTTGAGAGCCTCAGATCTTTTCCGAAAAAATGATGTGGAATTAAATGTACTTCAGGAATATTTCTTAACGGTTGCTATGGCTAAAGTTTCAACTTCGGCTTATGAAGCTTATGATTTAGGCATTCTGCAACATGGAAAAGATGTGGTAGTCGTGAATAAAGACCGCCAGATTGCGGAAGCCAAGAAACACGCCCTGATTATGGCAGAAGCCGGATATACACAGCCTGTAAGACGCAAGGATGTAAAAGTTTTGGGAAAACAGGCACTGGGAATGTTCTTGGTTGGAACAGACAGTATGGAAGCCGGGCATTACATTTCTGAACACGATAAGAAAATTGCCAACAAACTGGCCTATGTTATGGCTGGAGGTGATTTGTCTGAACCAACATTGGTTACTGAACAATATCTTTTGGATATTGAAAGAGAAGCCTTTTTATCATTATGTACCGAAAGAAAAACTTTGGAAAGAATCCAGTACATGCTGACCAAAGGGAAACCATTGAGAAACTAATCGAGATTAAAGAGACTAGAAAATGAAAACAGCATATATCGTAAAAGCATACCGCACAGCCGTTGGAAAAGCGCCAAAAGGAGTATTCCGTTTTAAGCGTCCTGACGAGCTTGCCGCAGAAACCATTCAGTATATGATGAATGAGCTGCCAGACTTAGATAAAAAAAGAATCGACGACGTTATGGTAGGTAACGCCATGCCAGAAGCAGAACAGGGATTAAATGTTGCCCGACTGATTTCTCTTATGGGATTAAAGATAGACGACGTTCCGGGAGTAACCGTCAATCGTTACTGCGCTTCTGGTTTGGAAACTATTGGAATGGCAACGGCTAAAATTCAATCCGGAATGGCAGACTGTATCATTGCAGGTGGTGCCGAAAGCATGAGTTTTATTCCAATGGGAGGTTATAAACCAACACCGGATTACGCTGTGGCAAAAGAAGGCCATGAAGATTATTACTGGGGAATGGGACTCACAGCAGAAGCTGTTGCAAAACAGTTCAAGGTTTCCAGAGAAGACCAGGATTTGTTTGGCTACAATTCCCACCAAAAAGCATTAAAAGCACAGGCAGAAGGCAAATTCGACAAACAAATAGTGCCAATTACTGTTGACCAGACCTACATTGATGAGAACGGAAAAAAAGCAACCAAATCTTATACCGTTACCAAAGATGAAGGTCCAAGAGCCGACACTTCATTAGAAGCTTTGGGCAAACTGAAACCGGTCTTTGCCGCAGATGGTAGTGTTACTGCCGGTACTTCTTCTCAAATGAGTGATGGTGCCGCATTTGTAATGGTCATGTCTGAAGAACTTGTAAAAGAATTGAACCTGCAGCCCATTGCAAGATTGGTAAGCTACGCTGCTGCCGGAGTGGAACCGAGAATTATGGGAATCGGGCCTGTCAAAGCTATTCCAAAAGCATTACAGCAGGCTGGAATGTCATTAAATGACATCGCATTGATTGAATTAAACGAAGCCTTTGCATCACAATCATTAGCCGTTATTCGTGAGTTGGGAATCAATCCTGATATCGTTAACGTAAACGGTGGTGCTATTGCATTAGGCCATCCGCTAGGTTGTACCGGAGCTAAGCTTTCCGTTCAGCTTTTTGACGAAATGAAACGAAGAGGCAACAAATATGGTATTGTCACTATGTGTGTAGGTACCGGACAAGGTGCTGCCGGAATTTATGAATTATTGTAAAGAAGATAGATAATAGAGGATAGATAATAGAAGATTAGACGAAAGATAAAAGTATGGCTGAATTTAAGAGACATAATTTTAAAAAGCTTAAAATTTGGCAGATGGCGATGGACATTACAAAAATGATTCTTGACTTGACGGATACATTTCCTGAGAGTGAAAAATTTGGATTGAAAAACCAAATGGACAGATGTAGTGTTTCGCTTCCTTCTAATATTGCCGAAGGTTCAAGCAGATCATCAAAATCGTTCAGTCATTTCTTAGACATTTCTCTAGGTTCTTCTTTCGAATTACATACACAATTATTGCTTGCAAATCATAGAAAATATATTACTGATGAAGTAACAACAGAGTTAGAAAATAGAATTGAAGAATTTCAGAAAATGACAATGGGGTTTCAAAATTCCCTGCAATCCCAATAAAGTCTATTCTCTCTCATCTATTTTCTATTCATCTAAAAAAGTCTAACAAAAAACAAAAAATACAATGGCAGATACTATCGAAAAAGACGTTACCCGTGGCGGGCAGTTTTTGGTAAAAGAAACAAAATGTGAGGACATTTTTACTCCGGAAGATTTTTCGGAAGAACAATTAATGATGAAGCAGACGGTAAAAGAATTCGTGGATAAGGAAATCTGGCCGAACAAAAACCGTTTCGAAAATAAAGACTATGCCTTTACGGAAGAATGCATGCGTAAAGCAGGTGAGTTAGGACTATTAGGCGTTGCAGTTCCTGAAGAATATGGCGGACTGGGAATGGGATTTGTTTCTACCATGCTGGTTTGTGACTATATTTCCGGAGCAACCGGGTCATTCTCCACTGCTTTTGGTGCCCACACCGGAATTGGAACTATGCCTATTACCTTATACGGTACCGAAGAACAAAAGAAAAAATACGTCCCAAAATTAGCTTCCGGCGAATGGTTTGGCGCATACTGCCTTACTGAGCCTGGTGCCGGTTCTGATGCCAATTCAGGCAAAACCAAAGCAGTATTGTCTGATGACGGTACGCATTATAAAATCACAGGACAAAAAATGTGGATTTCGAATGCCGGGTTCTGTAGTCTCTTTATTGTATTTGCGAGAATTGGAGACGACAAAAATATTACCGGATTCATCGTTGAAAACGACCCGTCCAACGGAATTTCAATGAATGAGGAAGAACACAAATTAGGAATCCGCGCCTCCTCTACCCGTCAGGTATTCTTCAACGAAACAAAAGTTCCGGTTGAAAATATGCTTTCTGAAAGAGGAAACGGCTTTAAGATTGCCATGAACGCTCTTAACGTTGGTCGTATCAAACTAGGTGCTGCCTGCCTTGATGCACAAAGAAGAGTTACATCCGGAGCTATAAAATATGCTAATGAAAGAATACAATTCAATACACCTATTTCTAATTTTGGCGCTATCCGTTCCAAAATTGCTGAAATGGCAACATCCTGCTATGCGGGAGAAAGCGCTTCTTACCGTGCAGCAAAATCCATTGAAGACCGAATCAATGCACGAGTAGCAGAAGGTTCTTCACATCAGGAGGCAGAACTGAAAGGTGTAGAAGAATTTGCAATCGAATGTTCTATTCTAAAAGTGGCTATTTCTGAAGACATACAAAACTGTTCTGATGAAGGAATCCAAATTTTAGGTGGTATGGGATTCTCTGAAGACACACCAATGGAAAGTGCCTGGAGAGATGCCAGAATTGCCAGAATCTATGAAGGAACAAACGAAATCAACAGAATGCTTTCTGTTGGAATGTTGGTTAAAAAAGCCATGAAAGGTCACGTAGATTTATTAGGACCTGCTATGAAAGTAGCAGAAGAATTAATGGGAATTCCTGATTTTAATACTCCTGATTATTCTGAATTATTCGCCGAAGAAAAAGAACTGATTGGCAAATTGAAAAAAGCATTCCTAATGGTAGCCGGAAGCGCTGTACAGAAATACGGTCCGGATTTAGATGCCCATCAACAATTGTTGATGGCTGCTGCCGATATTCTTATCGAAATCTATATGGCAGAATCTACTATTTTAAGAACAGAAAAACTGGCAAAATCAAAAGGTGCTGAAAATGTAAAAGAGCAGATTGCCATGGCACAATTATACTTATACAAAGCCGTTGACATCATCAATACCAAAGGAAAAGAAGGTATTGCTTCCTTTGCCGAAGGTGATGAACAGCGAATGATGATGATGGGACTGAAACGTTTTACCAAATACACTAACCTTCCTAATGTAGTAGCGTTGCGGGAAACTATCGCTTCCAAACTAATACAGGAAAATCAATATTGCTTTTAGTTACGTTTTAATAGTTGGTTAATGAAAAAGCCCTGGCAAATGCCAGGGCTTTTTTTGTTTTTGGCAGATTCAAAACTTATAGCGGTTTTCTTCCTTGAATAATTCTAAGCAATACGATAATGACCGCAATCACTAACAAAATATGTATCAACCCATTTGTTGCAATTCCTTCACCAAGAATTCCGAAGAATCCTAATGCCCAGATAATTACTAAAATTACTGCAATTGTATAAAGTAAATTTCCCATGATAGTGTTTTTTATTGGTTAGACTATTTGTTTTTTATGAAAGAGACTACTCTAAAGGCTTTCTTCCCTGAATTACTCTTAAAAGCACGACAATGATGGCAATTACCAACAAAACATGAATAAGACTACTGGTAACCATTCCGCCTAAAAAACCGATGGCCCAGACAATAACAAGAATTACGGCAATTGTATAAAGTAAATTTCCCATGACTGTAAATATTAAATTGGATTATTATTATTTCTTAACTAATGTCGATTGCAACTTTTCCACTTCGTCATGATGGTTTTTCAAAGTACTAATCATGCTTTCCAGATAAGCTTTGATTTCAACACTCTTTGTAGCTTGTGCATCCTGTGTAAAATCATCTATGGCATCATGATGTTCTTTGTACACACGGTCAAGATACTCTTTGTCAAAGTTTTTGACATCAACCTTACTTAGTCTGTCATATTCTTTCTGACCATCTTCGGTAATTGCTGTAGGGATAGAAATCTGTTTTTCCTTAGCCAAAGCAGAAAGCTGGGTAAAAGCCTCGTTATGATGTTTTTCCATCATTTTACCTAAATCCTTAACCGCTGCCGAAACACCTCTGGATTGGGCCAATTTGCCCAATTCTCTTTGTTCCAAATCAAAATCAGCGGCATCCACAAGAATCTCAGCATCTTTTTCTGCTTCTTTAGTATTGTCAAATTTTGCTTCGTTTTCGTCTTCAGCAACCTCTTTCGGGTCTTCTGCTTTAGGTTCATTCTTACAGGAAACTGTTCCTAAAGACAATGTCAAAACACCCAGACTTAAGATTGCTTTTCCAAAAATTATTGGCTTTTTCATACGATATAAATTTTAGTTGGTTCGTAATTTTTTCGAGTTTATCTAAATTACCCAATAAAAAAAATACCGTACTTACAGAATTAACCTATAATGTTATACGATTCAGATAAAGTAATTCCAGTTCGGATTATACCCTGTCAAAAGAGAAAATAGAAGCATCTTTATTTTCCTTTCCCAGCAAAAGGTCTCTTATAATTTCTGCAGCAATCAGACTGAAAGTAATTCCATTGCCTCCAAAACCAAGGGCAAAATAACTGTTGGGTAGTTTATCATAGACACCTATAAACGGGAGTCCGTCTTTTGTGGCTCCAAAAGTCCCTGTCCAACTAAATTCAGGTTTAAAATCCAATTGTGGAAATAGCGTGTTAATGTCTTTTGTGAGCTGTTTGGTCTTTTTAGAAATCAGCTTATTTCTTTTATCCGGATTGTAGAAATCTTCATCTCTGCCACCTACAAGCACTCTTCCATCTGGTGTAGTCCGCACATAAAGATAAGGATTGGCTGTATTCCAGATTAGGACTTCGTCTTTCCAAAACTTCCTTTCATTATACTGTTCGCTCACCACCGCATAGGTTGATTTGAGGTCGACAATTTTCTTATCAATAAATTCCACAACTTCATAGCCTGTAGCATACACTACCTTTTTTGCTTTGATGGTAAAACCTGATTCGGTTTTAAGGACTGCCCCTTTTTTTTGGGTATCGATTTTTACAATAGGGCTGCGGTCATAAATATCAAGATGGCTGCCTTTTTTGACCTGCAATAATTTATGCGTAAAAGCATAGGCATTTGTCTGAGCGGCATTAGCAGAAAGTATAGCCAAGGGAGCCTTAAACCCAAACTGCTTATAAATTTGCTTTTCATCAAGGAGACTCACGTCAAAACCTGCTTCTTTTCTGGCCTGGAATTCCTTTTCCAACATTGGAACATCTTTTTTATAGGCAGCATAAAAAAGGCTTTTTTTCTTTTCGAATTCGTCAAGTTTTAGCTCTTTGGCAATCTTCTCCAGTTTATCAATTGCATAATTACACAAATGATAGGCCCATTCTGCTTTTTCTTTTCCAATTTTATCGATTAGTTCATGGAGCGGCGTGTCTATTTCATATTGCAAAAGTGAGGTACTGGCAGAAGTACTCCCTAAACCTATTGTTCTGGCATCAATCATCACGCATTGGATTCCTGCATTGATTAGATAATAACGTACCAATGCGCCTGAAATACCGGCTCCTATAATAATAACATCTGTCTCGATATCCTTATCCAGTTTTGGAAAAGTATGAGGTAGTCCATCTTTAATAAGCCAGAAAGGCATTCCTGATTTTAGATTCATACATTGCTATTTATTCTATTAAATATAAGGATAAAGCCACAAAAAACCTTCAGCATTATAAGTAATTTAAGTTTTTTCAGCATAATATTATGATTTGCGGCTCTATCCCTTTGCGTAAAAAAATACTCGCAAAGACGCTCAGGCGAAAAATTTACAACAGTCATCAATTATTTTTGACTTCATAATAAAAAACATAGCTTTGCATCAGAAATTTGAATCATGATTAACCCTTCGGCACATGGCTGGATAGACAAGTTTTTTGCAGAACAAAAGTACCTGCAATTTCCTGTTGCGGACAATCCGTTGGAGTTTTACAAAAACACACGCAATACCGGTTTTATCTACGGGCATGTAGTGTCATTTGATACACCACAGCCTATTGATACAAAAGGTTGGATTTCTGAGGAATTTTCAAAAGTTGCTCTTTTGAATACGCTGTATCGCGTTTACGGACTGGTTACACATGACACCGACCCTAAAAACTTTATCGCAAAAGTTATTGCCTTTTACAAGGAAATGCATCCAAAAGGCTTTAACCTACTGGATAAGATGTTGCCCGAAAGCATACCGTCCCATAATCTGGAAAAGATTATAGCAGAACGAATACAAACCAATGAGGATATCATCAGTAAAAACTTTTCACATATCCTGACCAACGCTTTGCTATTTATGGATGTGCTGGCTTTCCAGCAATATCTTATGAACCATTCTATTCCGGATAATTATTTGAAAAAACTGGAAGAAACCATCGTAAGCATTATTTCTTTAGCCTTAAAAACAAAACTAAAGAAATCGAAATATGATGATTTGCTGATAAAACTGTTTGAAGCCTCTGTGCGCTATACCAAATTTTCTAAAGTCAACGTACAGGATATGGAAGCATTAGGGTTGGACATTTTCACAAAACAGCTGGAAAAACTATATCTGATTGACATGGCCGGAATGGCACTTTGGAGCGATATGGAGATGGAAAGCAATGAAGCCTACTTTTTATATGAACTGGCAAAAATCATGGATGTTCCAGATAATTTTGTTGCTGAAAGTATTGTCTCTACGGATGATTTCATCAACAAGTACAAAAAACAGATTCCGTACTTCAATTATTCCAATCCGGTCAGGCATTTTTATGACCAGGCCACACAAAATGTGAAAATACTGATTACAAGAAACAAAACCCGATTGGTTAAAGAACTCTCCAACAACGGCGACCTTATGCTCCTGCTCACACAATCCACACATCGCAGTCTGGATGCCAAAGAAAAGAAAAAGGTAAAAAAGCAGCTTTTGGAAATCTGCAAGACCATTCCGTCATTGACTATTTTCCTTTTGCCGGGCGGCAGTCTGCTTTTACCGATTTTGATAAAATTTATTCCGCAACTATTGCCATCCACATTCAACGAAAATCTGGATGAAGAATAAAAAAAGCCTCTTTTTCAAGAGGCTTTTTATTTAGAATTTCAATTGGTATACCTGATCTAAATCTTCATTACCACATAGATTCACTTCCAGGTCTTTTACGATTCCTGAATTTAATCTGTAAACCCATCCGTGAAGGCATAAATCCTGTCCATTTCTCCAGGCTCCCTGAACAATTGAAGTTTTAGCCAAATCATAAACCTGCTCCTTAACATTCAGTTCAACAAAAGCATCGAAACGTTCCTTTTCGTCAAGAATTGAATCCAGGTAATGGTGATGGTGTCTGTAAACATCTTTAATGTGACGAATCCAGTTGTCAATCAAACCGATAGAATCGTTACCCATAGCCGCTTTTACCCCACCACATCCATAGTGTCCGCATACAATGACATGCTTCACTTTCAAAACGTTTACGGCATAGTCCAAAACGCTTAGCATGTTCATATCAGAGTGCACCACCATATTAGCAATGTTTCTGTGTACAAAAACTTCTCCTGGTTGTGCTCCAATTACTTCATTCGCAGGAACGCGGCTGTCTGAACATCCAATCCATAATAACGGTGGTGACTGCCCTTCAGCTAGTTTTTCAAAATATTTTGGGTCCTGGTTAATTTTAGATTCTACCCATTTCCTGTTTCCGTCAATTATTTTTTTATAAAAATCGCTCATTGTTTTTTTATTAATAGTTTTTAAATTTTCGTCAGTTCTCCTGACATTTTTTTGTTTTTCTTAATTCTCTTTTGATTTTTCTACTAATGCCATGCATCGGTCATAATCTGCTTTGGCTTGCTTTCTGGCTCTGGCTTCTTCATAGTTTTCAAAGAAAACATGATTGGCTTTGTCATCAATATCATTCAGTTCATATGCCTTTTTAAAGCCTTTAAGTTTCACCTTAATGTTTTCATCAGCTGCCCTGATGGTGGCAAACTCATGAATCAAATCCAATACATCATGGGCGATATAAACCGTATCTGATGCATTGATTACTACTTTAGAATTTTCAGGTATTTCAGCCAAAGTCGTCTTTATTGCTGCCTTATTCAGGAAGGATACTTCTTGTGCCAGGTCTATTCTGATAACATCACCATCTTCAAATTTTTCTTTTCTGAAACGGTAGGCTCTTTTCAGGTTTCCTCTCAAGATAAACACAACACTGATAGCGATACCCAAAGCAACACCTTTTAGCAAATCCAGGAAAACAACTCCCAGTAGGGTTATAATGAAAGGAACAAACTGATACTTGCCTTTATGCCAGAAATGCATAAGCACGGTAGGTTTTGCTAATTTGTATCCTACCATCAAAAGAACGGCTGCCAGGGTTGCTAAAGGAATTTTGTTCAACAGAACCGGAATCGACAATACACTGATTAGTAATAAGACACCGTGAATAATGGTAGACATCTTGGATTTAGCTCCTGCATTTGCGTTTGCTGACGAACGGACTACGACCGAAGTCATAGGCAATCCTCCCAGGAATGAACTCAACATATTTCCAATTCCCTGAGCTTTCAACTCTACGTTAGTATCTGTATAGCGTTTTTGCGTATCCATCCTGTCTGATGCTTCAATACATAAAAGTGTTTCTATAGAAGCCACAATAGCAATCGTTGCACCCACAACCCAAACTTTGGGATTCATAAATCCGGCAAAGTCAGGAGTGACAATGATATTTTTGAAATCATCAAAAGATTGCGGAACCGGTAAAGAAACCAAATGCTCTTTAGAAATAGCCAGTGAGCTGCCGGAAGCTGTAAAAATTTCATTCAGCACTACACCCACTATAACAGCCACTAAAGCTCCCGGTACCAATTTCATTCTTTTTAAGAAACTGAATTTGTCCCATGAAATCAGTATAGTCAAAGATATTAGCGTAATCAGAATGGCTCCCAGTTGCAGGTGTCCTAATGAATCCATTAAAGATTCCAGAGCATTGCCGCCACCTTTTTCCACGAAAGTTTCATCACCTTCAAAATCACTGTCGTAACCAACAGCATGTGGAATTTGCTTTAAAATAATGATGACACCAATACCCGCAAGCATACCCTCAATAACATTGGTAGGGAAATAATTTGAAATACTTCCCGCTTTGATAAAGCCTAATATTAATTGAAGCAAGCCGGCTATTAGTCCTGCCGTCAGGAATATATTGAAAGCACCCAAATCAGTAATAGCTGTCAAAACAATTGCAGTCAGGCCGGCTGCAGGGCCGGACACGCTGATATGTGACCGGCTTAAAAACCCGACAACTATACCCCCAACGATTCCAGCAATTATACCTGATAATGGTGGCGCTCCAGAAGCCAGGGCTATACCCAAACACAATGGCAATGCTACCAAGAAAACCACTAAACCAGAAGCAAAATCTGATTTAAGGTTAGCAAAAAGATTGATTTTTTTTGTCATACCTAAAAAAATTTAATACAAGGATTTTAGTCGCATTAAAAAATACGACCTCAGATTTTGAAGTATTCAAAATCCTAAATTGTATTAAACCTGTTCAGGCGGTGGAGAAAAGATAGTCGAAGCCGCATTATCATGTTTCAAACTGTGCTGTGAAATGATAAGGCTTGAAGAACTTTCTGTATAGTGAGAGAAAGTGAGGTAATCTGCAACTTTAAAGTCGGCTTTTAATTCTTTACAGCTATTGTGATTGTGCTGTTCTTCTTCCGACATGCTATAAACCATAGATGTGTCAACGTCTTTTTTTATCAATCCTACAATGGTAGGAGTAACAATAAAAGTCATAAACATTAACAATACTATTTTAACAGCCAGTTTCATATGCGCGAAATTAGAGATTTAATTCTTATTTAAAAACATGATAAATTAATTTAATCAAATTTTAACAACAAAAAAGAAGCAACAGCTAAAGTCGCTTAGCTGTTGCTTCTTTTCTTAGAAATCATCAAAATAATTTGCTGAAAAACTGACCGGCTTATATTTTTTCTTCCAGCCAGGCTTTCATCATCCAGATTGTTTTTTCCTGTTCTTTAATAAAGTCACTCATCATAGAATTGGTACCTTCGTCATTTGCATCTGCAGATTTCGACAAAAGGTCTCTTTCAATCTTTAAGAGGTCAGACAGCGAAGTAACAATCAGATGTACTGCTTCTTCATCTACAGAAATATTCTTCCCTACTTTTAGCTTGTTGTTCTTCATATAATCTTCGAAAGTATGAAGTGGTCTTCCGCCAATTGTAAGCACTCTTTCTGCTATCATATCAATTTTTAGCTGGGCATCATTATATAATTCTTCAAACTTCACGTGGAGGTCAAAAAAACGTTTCCCTCTGATATTCCAATGTATTCCTCTAAGGTTTTGATAATACACCTGAAAGCTGGATAACAATATGTTTAAATCGTTTGATATTTCTTCGGTTTCTTTAACTGGCAGTCCTAAAATATTCGTTTTCATTTTTGTTATTTTTATTGGTTCGTAAAATTTATCTACTATAAAATTACAAAAAATAAGGCAATACAAATAATAAATAAATATTATAGTTTTTTATATTTGCATCACAAAATATTATAACAATGACAATCACTCAATTATATTATGTTCTGGCAGTAGCCGAGAATAAGAACTTTACACTTGCCGCAGAAAAATGCTTTGTTACTCAGCCCACGTTGAGTATGCAAATTCAAAAACTCGAAGATGAACTCGGGGTTTTAATTTTCGACAGGAGTAAAAAACCGATACAACTTACCGAAATAGGGCAGAAAATAGTAACGCAGGCCAAAAACATAGTTAATGAGTCTGACAGAATCCAGGATATTGTTGACCAGCAGAAGGGATTTATTGGAGGCGAATTCAAATTAGGAATTATTCCTACCATCATGCCTACGCTGTTGCCGATGTTCCTGAATAATTTCATTAAAAAATACCCAAAAATAAAACTGATTATCGAAGAACATAATACAGAGGAAATTATCACACGCCTTAAAAACGGCCATTTGGATGCGGCAATTGCGGCTACTCCTTTGGAAGATGAGAAAATCAAAGAAATCGTCTTGTATTATGAACCTTTTGTAGCTTATTTTCCTGAAAGCCATCACAGCTTCCATAAAGAAGAAATTGAAGTCGAAGATATTGATGTGGATTCGCTATTGCTTTTGCAGGATGGACATTGTTTCCGCGACGGAATTCTAAACTTGTGCAAAAACGTAAACAATTCTGAAACATCGCCCTTCCAGATTGAAAGCGGAAGTTTTGAAACCCTGATTAAGCTGGCAGATGAAGGACTCGGCACCACACTTCTTCCCTATTTGCACACTTTGGATTTAAAAGAAAAGGACAAGCTGAAATTACGCCATTTTAAGGAACCAAAACCGGCGCGTGAAGTCAGCCTTATATTTCCGAAAAGTGAGTTAAAAATACATATTATTGACGCTTTACGCCAGGTTATTGCCGGTGTTGTAAAAGGAGCAATCGTTTTTCAAAACGTACAGATTATAAGTCCGCTATCCAAAAAGAATCAATAAAAAGGAATTAAATAAAAAAGGAGCCGAATGGCTCCTTTTCTTATTTGTTAACAATTAATAGACATTGTTTCAATTCCGGTTTTTCGACTGTGTAGCTTAAAAGCCATTCCGTTAATTGCTCAATTTCATATGGAAGTAACGATCTTATCGCTTTTTCAAGCTCTTTGCAGAACAACAAGGGGTCGAAACTCACTCTTTCAAGAATAGATTTCGTATAAGCAAACATAGGTCTTGTCATAGTCAAAATTTAATTTGGAGGTTAATGCTTTTGTAAGAACGTTTGGTAAATTTACTGAAATTAAATACTCAATTCCCTAAAAAAACGTTAATTCACAAAAAGTATTGTATTAATTAACATTTAATTCTTGATTTCTAAATATTACAATCAAGCTTACTTCCTCGCCCTCAGCATTTCCCTTTTTCCGGGAGGCCCGGGCAGCTTTTCGGTTAAAAAACCTGCTTCTGTCATTGCATTTTTTATAGGACTCCGACAGGCATAAGTAACCAAAATACCGTTAGATTTTAATGCCGCATACATCTTTTGGAAAATTTCCAGGCTCCATAGTTCGGGCTGTACCCTAAATCCGAAAGCATCAAAATAAATCAGGTCGTATTGATTGGTGTCGGTTATTTCCTGAAACTTGATGTTTTGTTTCTCTAATGAAAAATCAGGAGACAATATTTCACTTTGGTTCCAATCGGATTCGTGCATCTTTAAAAAAATGTCTTTTTCACTTTCTGCATCCAATTCAGTCACATAATTCATTTTAAGCACATCTTCGGCTCCAACCGGATAAGCTTCAATTCCTGTATATTTAATCTTCTGTTGGAGCTTTTGTCCTTCCAGATAGGTTATAAAAGCATTGAGTCCGGTACCAAAACCTATTTCTAAAATGGAAACGGACTGACCTTGAAATAAGGAAAGTCCGTTTTGTATGAATACATGTTTGGCCTCTTGTATTGCTCCGTGTTTTGAATGGTAGGTTTCGTTCCATTCAGGAAGCAGAATTGATGTAGAACCATCCGAAGTCTGGATAATTTCTCTTTTCATTATAGCCGCATGAATTTATTATTCTATAAACAATTTTTTGATTCTCGGAATCGGTCCGCTACATTTCACTTCATGGCAGGTAACACAAGCCGATACCGCTTTGTTGAAATGAGCTTTGGCATTTTTAGGATCTTCATAAATCTGCTCCTGGGCCTTAATGAAAACGGCAGCCTGTTCTTTAAAAAAAGCATCGTTTTCAGCCTCATCCGTCATGGCTCTTTTATGAATTTCTAAGAAATGAGAAGGAAACTTGCCAATGGTATCGCCATTCTTGATACGTTCTTTCAAACGCTGATTGTCCACATACATCTGTTCCATAAGAGCCGCCATTTCAGACATCTCATACATCTCAAACTCTTTTGCTCCTGTAGTTTTTTCAGGAACTTCTTTTTTAACAACGGGCTGCGCTTCTTCTTTCTTATTACAGCTTGAAAAGGCCATAATAATTCCGGAAATCAAAAGATATTTCTTCATTATTTGCTGATTAAAACTCCGTCAGCCTGGAAAGCATACGTAATTTTAGGCTGAGTAATTTTATCTATTTCTTCCTGAGATTTTCCGCCATCTTTTGCGTAATGCTTTAACTCGGCAACAGAGATTTCGTCAACAAAAGCTCTTCCGCTAACGATTGCCTCCTGGCTGTCAGCATTTAATGGAACAAAAAAACCGTAATCTTTGAAACGCACAAAAGATTCTGCCTGACCCGGTAATTCCATCTTCATCCAGCATCCTTTTTTCTTGCAGACAGAGTTAATTTTGGATTTGAATTTCACCGCTATCGTGTCACCTTTTTTCATAGACTTGTATTTCTGGAACATCTGTTCTTTACTTAAAGCCTTGTCAGCTAAAATCTTATCTCCAAATGATGCGTACTCAACTTTTATTTCCTTAGCCGGAGTCACTTCAATTACTTCATCTCCTTTAGCCGCAGTTTTAGCATCAACTTCAGGAGTTTGTGTTGCTTCTACAGGTGCTACGGCAACTGAATCTGTCTTAGGCAAACTATCGGCCGGTGTCTGAATCGTTTCTTCTGTTTTTTCTGTTTCTTTATTTTTATCGGCACAGCTTGCAAAAATTGCCAGCGAACAAGCCAAAACAAATATATTTTTCATGATTAGGTATATTTTTTTAATTCGTTACAAAAATAGAGAGTTTCCTCAAAAGTAATGCCCTCCTGATTAATAAATTTTAAGTTTCATTGCTAATTATACAAGATTTTGAATCTGATGCAATCAATTCACAAAAAGCAACAGACAAGTTGGAATATAATTGCCTTTTTATCCAAAAACTTTCCAATTTTTATTAATTTAGCATTGATTATAACTATTGAAAATCAGCATTAAACCATTAACAAAAACAGCTGGTTTTCAATTATTTAAAACCTAAACCAACCTCACACCAATGAATCTAAAAAATAATCCCGAAATTGACATTATCAGGGCATCATCGACCAAGATTAATGATGTTGATTTCGAAAATCTTGTCTTCGGAAACATCTTTACTGACCATATGCTGGTTTGTGATTACAAAGATGGAAAATGGCAAAAGCCTGTCATCAGGCCTTATGAGCCATTCCTTCTGGATCCTTCGGCAAAAGTTTTCCACTACGGGCAAGCTATATTTGAAGGTATGAAAGCCTACAAAGACAATAATGATGACGTCTGGCTTTTCAGACCGGATGAAAACTTTGACCGATTTAATAAGTCGGCAGTAAGAATGGCCATGCCTGAGGTTCCTGAAGAAGTATTTTTAGGCGGGCTTCATGAAATTTTAAAAATAGAAAAAGACTGGGTTAAAAAAGGTAAAGGCAATACGCTTTACATCCGTCCGTTTATGATTGCAACGGGTACAGGTGTAGTCGCTGCTCCGTCATCACAATATCGTTTTATGATTATCCTTTCTCCTGCAAAATCCTATTATTCCGGAGAAGTAAAAGTAATCATCGCCGAACATTACAGCCGTGCAGCTAACGGCGGTATTGGCGCAGCAAAAGCAGCCGGGAATTATTCTGCCCAGTTCTATCCGACACAATTGGCAAACAAAGACGGTTTCCAGCAGATTATCTGGACAGACGATGCCACGCATACAAAACTGGAAGAAGCAGGAACTATGAACGTTTTCTTCAGAATTAACAACACCTTGTTTACGGCACCAGCCAGCGAAAGGATTTTGGACGGTGTAACCCGAAAAAGCCTTATCACTCTTGCTGAAAAAGAAGGTATTGACATACAGGTACGTTCCGTTTTGGTTTGGGAATTGGTGGAAGCAGCTAAAAATGGTACTCTGAAAGAAATCTTTGGCGCAGGAACCGCCGCTGTAGTTAATCCGATTGTCGGGTTCTCTTATAAAGGCGAATATTTCGAGCTTCCAAAAGTAGAAGACTCCATTGCTTTGCAATTGAAAGAAAAACTGACCAATATTCAGTACAAACTGGCAGAAGACCCTTTTGACTGGACGGTTAAGATTTAGAAACTTTTAAAAATATAAAAATATGCTATATCCATTTATGACCATCGGTTTTTTAATTGTGTTTATTGTTTATGTTTTATATTTAGCTCTAACGAAAAAATTAAAACAGAATATCAGTACAGTCGTTTATCCCGGATTGTTTTTTATTTCAGTTTGGGCGGGCTTATATTTTCTGGTTTTTAGTTAATTTCATAAAAAAATCCCGAACTATTTCGGGATTTTTTTTATTTCAATATCAGGGAGAAATCAGGCTTAAAATAATTTGGCCCTTTCATCACTTTTCCGTCTTCGCGGTAAATCGGCTTTCCGTCCTCTCCCAGCTTGCTCATATTGCTGCGTTGAATTTCATCGAAAACCTCTTCAATCTTATGCTGTAATCCGTGCTCAATAATGGTTCCGCACAAAATATAAAGCATGTCGCCTAAAGCATCAGCAATTTCAATTTTATCATCATTCTGAACGGCCTCAAGATATTCCTCGTTTTCTTCTTTCATCAAATTGTAGCGTAGCCTATTTTTGCTTTCACCTAAATCTCCTTTTGGGGTTTCGCTTACGCCAAGACCAAATGCCTGGTGGAATTCTTTTACTGCGTTGAGTTGTTTCTGCATGATTTTCAAAAATTAAATGGTAGTGCAAAATACTGACTTTTGGATACAAATAATTACTTTTGCACAAAAACTTATCCACTATGTTTACTCAAGGTCAATGGACTTTTGCCGGCTTCTTTGTAGTTGCTTTTATTATAGCAATGATTTATGCTTACCGAAAAGATTTGAAACTACACAAGCTATTCTACAAAAGAAGTTATCTGGTTTTATTAGGCTTTTTAGCTTTTATCGGATTGCTTTTTGTGATAAAGGTGTATTTGAAGCATTAAAAAAACGCCTCGATTTCTCGAAGCGTTTCTTATTTATAAATCTTTTATCCTAGTTTTCTTCAGGCAAGAAACCATATGTTTTAGAATAATAAAGCATCTGCTCAGCAAAAGTTTTAGGCTGTTGGATTTCAAAAGAAATGATTTCTCCTTTGGCATCTGTTTTAGGAACCAAAACCGGATTTACAAATCCGCTGTAAGGTGCCGATTTGAATTTCTTGTTTCTTTCCAAAACTTCCTTATGCAATTTCTGGTCTACTTTTACACCATAGTTTTCTACTAATGCTTTTCCGGCTGCAAAATCACCTTCCGATTTGATTCGTTGGGTTTCTCTTAAAAGCTGACCAAAAAGTTCGTGAAGTTTTTCGTAGTTTGTAATATTAAAATACGTTTTGCCGTCACGTGTAATCTTCTCGATTACATTATCTTTTTTACCTTTTTCAAAAACCCAGGCACTCACCCACTGGCGGTTTCTCATGTGCGCTTCTTCAATGTCAGCTCCCGGCTCCAAACGAATCAACTGTGTCATCAATCCGTTTCTGATATAACCGTCATAAGCTGCCATACCTACTTTTTTCCAATCGTCAACCAGGCCTAGCTCTTGTAGTTTTGGATTGTACAGATAATACAAACCAACCAGGTCAGCTCTTCCTTCTTCCAAAGTCGAAGCATAACTTTTTAAAGTTTCTTTTGGCGTTCCTACACCCGGATTGATTTGTCCGGAAGCATGTCCTACCACTTCGTGCAATGCCGTATGCAATTTGTCTGCAACTTCACCATATTTTTCTTCCAGTTCAATTTCTTCCTTATCGTTTGCAAATTCTTTCAAACGGTCAGAACCACCTGCATGGTTATAAGAATCTACAATATTTCCTAATGAAACCGATTTAGAACCATGTTCAGCACGAATCCAGTCCGCATTTGGAAGATTGACACCAATTGGAGTACTAGGTGAAGAATCACCTGATTCGCCAGCTACGACAACCACCTTGTAAGATACGCCTACAACATTTTTCTTTTTATGCTCCGGCATTAGGGTTGAATTGTCTTCAAACCATTGTGCATTGGAAGAAATCACTTCCATTTTTTTAGACATATCGAAGTCTTTAATCTGTACAACCGATTCGTAAGAACCTCTGTAACCTAGCGGGTCGTTATATACTTCAATAAATCCGTTGATGTAGTCAATATTTCCTTCCGTAGCTTCCGTCCAGGCGATGTTGTAATCGTCCCATGTTTTTAAATCTCCGGTTTTATAATATTTAATCAAGAGGCCAATCGCATCACCTTGTTTTTTATTCTCAGCAACTCCCTGTGCTTTTTCCAACCAGTAAATAATTTTATCGATAGCCGGTCCGTACATACCACCGCTTTTCCATACTTTTTCTTCAATCTGGCCACTGGCATTACGCACTAATTTTGAGTTCAGTCCAAAAGAATACGGTCTTTTAGCATCCGGACTTTTCTTTGTCTTGTAATATTCCTCAGCCTCTTTGTCTGTAATTCCCTTATCATAAAAGTTTACTGCAGAACCGGCAAGCAATCCTTTTGATTCGTCCAGGTTTACTTTTTTAGCATCCTGATTGTTAAAGAGGATTTCTACTATTTCCGGAGCAAGTGTCGTTTTTGTTTCCGACAGTAATTTTTGGAAATACTCCTTTGTAAAAGCAGGTTTAATCTTATCGCTTGAATAATGGTGGTGGATTCCGTTAGAAAACCAAACCCTTTTCAGATAGATTTCGAAGTTTTTCCAATCTTCTGAAGCCTTATCTCCTTTATAATTCTCATAGATGTTCTCTAAGGCTTTTCTGATTTTTAAATTATGCTTGTAGTTTTGATCCCAATGAATATCACGGCCCGCCATACCAGCCTGCGTCAGATAATAAACGAGTTTTTGCTCTTTGAGGGTAAGCTTTTCCCAACCCGGAACCTGATAACGCAATACTTTTATATCTGCAAACTGCTCGACTTCATATTGAAAATCTCCTGTGTTTGCCGCGACTTCTTTCGGCTCTTCTTTGTCTTTTCCGCAAGAGACAAGAAATGCCGATGCAAGAAACATTCCTGCAATGGTTTTTAATTTCATATGCTCAGTTTTAGTTACTAAAAAACAAATATAATGATTTCCTAACGGAACTGAAGCGAGATATTCTACCAATCGATATCAAACTATTTTTCTTACTTTTGTATTGCGAAAAGTGCCTAATAAAAAACCTTATGAAAATACTGAAATACATATTGCTCCTTATTCTTCTTGCTGTTATCGGATTGACTGTTTATATAGCAACCCAGCCCGGTGAATATGAATCGGAACAAAGCAGAATAATCAAGGCGCAGAAATCTGTTGTCTTCAGTTATGTCAACGATTATAAAAACTGGGAAGATTTTGGTTCCTGGAAAGATGATGACCCTAACATGCAGTTTACTTATTCTGACACAACTATAGGGAAAGGTGCTTTTTATACATGGAAAGGCAGTTCCGGTGAAGGAAAAACCGAAACAGTATTTGAAAAAGAAAACGATAGTATTGCACAAAAAACCACTTTTTCAGGTAACGAAGGCAAAGCCTATCTTACATTTAAAGACACCGTTGGCGGTACGAAAGTCACATGGCACTCTCAAGGTAAGTTGAGTTTCATGGATAAAGCCTATGCAATATTTAAAGGTGGTGCAAAAAAGATGGTAGGCGATATGCAGGAACGTACTCTTGCCAAGCTGGATAAGGTCATTTCTTATGAAATCAACACCTACTCAATACAGGTGGATGGTGTTGTACAGAAATCAGGAGGTTATTATTTCCAGCAAAAAGTGACCTGCAAAATTTCAGAAGTCCAAAAAAATGTTGGAATCATATTGCCGAGCATGCTTCGCTTTTTTAAAGATAATAATATTGCGCTAACAGGTAGTCCTTTTATTCTTTACAATACCTACGACGTTCCAAACAATAAGGCAAGTTTTTCCGTATGTCTTCCAATGCGCGAAGAGATTTTTACGGCAGAAGGAAGCGATTATACAAGCGGTAAGTTAGAACCCTTCCAGGCTTTGAAAACAACCTTAAAAGGAGACTATTCGCACGGAAAAGAAGCCTGGGATAAAGCTCTGGCCCATATCAAAAAGAACAACCTGACTGAAAATAAATCAGGAAGCTATATTGAGGTTTATGTAACTTCTGCCGCACAGGTAAAGAATCCTTCGAAATGGATAACAGAAATTTATGTTCCGGTTGGACAATCTGCCCCAACGGAAGCAGTTACACCTTCTGCCGTTAGCGGAACTTCTGCAAAAACAACCACACCAGCCAACAGCACTACAAAAACTGTAACTCCAGCCAAACCACCGGTTGTTAAAGAAAATCAGGTCATAGAATAAAAACCAATAGATACCAAAAGCCGGACAATTGTCCGGCTTTTTTATTGGATAGTTTAATTCAGTATTAAACCTTTTCCGTTATCTTTAGTCTTACTTAAAAAAGAAATTGCTTTTGCTGGACGAACAGGCTTTCATAAAAGAATTATTGGACCCTAAAACGCAGAATAAAGCGTTTCAGACATTGCTGTCTTCCTATCAGAAACCTTTATACAGCCATATCCGTAATATTGTCCTAAACCATGATGACGCTGACGACGTATTGCAAAATACATTCTTAAAAGTATTCCAACATTTGAAAAACTTTAAAGGCGAAAGTAAATTATTTTCCTGGCTGTACCGGATTGCCACCAATGAAGCCATAACGTTTCTGAACGCAAAAGCCAAGCGGAATGGCATGACCAGTGAAAATTTCCAGCAAAAACAAATTGAAAGCCTGAAAGCCGATGATTATTTCGAAGGCGATGAAATACAGCTAAAGTTACAGAAAGCCATAGCAACACTTCCTGAAAAGCAGCAGTTGGTTTTTAAGATGCGCTATTTTGAAGAATTAAAATATGAAGAATTATCTGAAATCCTGGATACTTCTGTAGGTGCCTTAAAAGCCTCATACCATCATGCGGTAAAGAAAGTAGAAGAATATATGCTCAAACATTAAACCTTTTCAGATTTATAAAGTCAAAAGAATATGAACTCATTTAATTTAGAAAACGGACCAAAAATAAAGCCGGGATTCAAAACTCCTGATAACTATTTTGAAAACTTTTCGGAACAGATGCTAGCCAGGATTGACTCCAATGAAAAACCGGTAAGCTCAATTTTCCAGAGAAGGAAAAACTGGTTTATGGCTGCAGCGGCTGTGCTTATAATTGGATTTGCAATTCCTTTTCTAAACAAACCTGCCAACAATGCTGCTATCGATGGTGAAAGTTTAGAAAATTACCTGGCCTACCAATCTACTATAAGCCAATACGACCTGATTAATCTTCTGGACAAGGAAGATATCGAAGCATTGGAATCTGACCTTAAAATTGATGATGCCGTTGTAGAAAGTGCCCTGTCTGACAATACTAATTTAGAAAACTACTTAACAGAATAATTATGAAAAATCTATTTCTTATTTTGCTCGTTTTTGGATTAACTGCTTCTGCCCAGGACGATAAAAGAGAACAAATCAAGTCCTTAAAAACGGCTTTTATTACTACTGAACTTTCGCTTACTTCTGATGAAGCTGCAAAATTCTGGCCTGTCTATAATGCATTTGATGAGAAGCAATTCGAATTAAAACATCAGAAAATGCGTGCCTTAGGAAAAAAACTGGATGCGATGGATGCGATGACAGACAAGGAGGCTTTGGCTCTTATCAACCAGATGGAAGATTATGAAAACGAATTGTTTCAAAACAGAAGAAAATTGGTCAGCAGCCTGAAAACAATACTCTCGCCAGTAAAAATCTTAAAACTGAAAAAGGCGGAAGATGATTTCAACCGAAAATTATTACGTCAGTACAAAGACAAAGGTCCTAGAAAATAGGACCTTATTTTTTGAATTTTATCCTGACAATCTTATTCTTTCCGGCAGCGATTGCCATGTTATTGTCTATAAAACGAATCGTATATAAATCTTTATCTTTAGAAAATTGCTTCCAGGTTGCGCCATTGTCTGAAGAATATTGCAATCCGGAAAAACCAACCGTCACCAGCTGTTTCCCTCCCGACTCGGGAACAAACTGCACACAGGAAGCATAACCAAACCCTGTATTATCTCCTATCAATGTCCAGGTTTTACCGCCATTTATGGTCAACGCTTTATTTTTTGAGTTCAGTTCGGGCTTTTCATAATTCCCACCCACAATAAATCCGATATTTTCATCATAGAAATCGGCTGAAAAAATGCCTGTCATTGCTTCACCCTGAACAATTGGGGTAGTTGAAACTTCCCATGAATTTCCTTTATCTGAAGTATAAAAAATTCTGGCTCGCTTTCCTCCTGAAACAATCCATGCCGCATTATTTCTCACAATAAGGTTTGTATTGCTGGCTGCGAAAGCAGCTTCCCCTTCGGTTATTTTTGGAAGTTTCTCACAAGGTATTTTCTGCCATGTATTTCCGGAATCTCTAGTAATAATCACAGAAAAGCAGTCACCAATAGGGTCGCCCACGGCTATACCTTCTTTATCATTCCAAAATTGCATCGAATCATAAAAGGCTTTTTCGTTGTCGTCTTTATAAACCAGCTTCGTTTCTGAGCCATCTTTCGCTATTTTGTAAAGCAATCCGGGAGTGCCAACGCTCATCACAAAAATAGCACTGCTGTTTTTTGCAATACTTCTAAACTCAGGATTGACCGTATCTTTTGAAATCGTTTTTTGAAATTTCTCTTTAGAAGTTAAATCGTAGTAGCCATATTTTCCCTTATCGGCAGCATACCATAGCTTATCATTTTCTATCAGAATTGCCCTGATACTAAAATTATCCTGCCAAAGCGTATCAATAATAACATCTGAAAAATAATGGTTTTTTTCAGGTTTTATTTCATGCTTGCATTGGGTAAATGCAACGGATAGTAAAAAAATACACAGTACTTTTTTCATGGTTGTTTTTGGTTATAGGCTGCAAAGAAACGAAAGAACTCATAACAAACTCAAAATCATCACTTACAATCAGCAAAAAGCAAAAAAATTCGTTGAAATGCATTTATAACACAAAACGAAAGAATGCTGTAAAATTTTAGAATAAAAAACAGTAAAAATCAATTATTCACGAAAGAAAAACAATTGTTGAAAAAATCGCATCATATAAAGAATAAAAAAAATAGTAACACAATTATACTCTTTATATTTTAGATAAACTATAAAACTTCAAATTTATTTTTAATTGTTCTAAATAAATCTTGTTTGCTTGTTTTTTGAGAATTACTTTTGCACCAAATTTTAAACTCAAACAAATCTCACTACAATGAATAAGCTTATAATAACGCTCACCATTGTTTTATTTAGCGCCATAACCTTTGCGCAAAACGGAACATTAAATGGACGGGTTGTTTCTACAGACAATACCCCACTTGAATCTGTAACAGTTACTGTAAATGGCACAAGATTCGGAACCCAGACCGGTACTGATGGTAAGTTCGAAATACAGAACATAAAGCCAGGCGATTATACCTTAAAAATTGCCTTTGTTGGATATACCTCTAAAGAAGTAGCTTTCACTATCACAGAAAATGCAACCACAACTTTAGAAAACATTTCACTGAACAGCAAGAATGAAACATTGGCAGAAGTGGTAATTACCGGCAACATTAACAGATATACCAAAGCAGAAAGCAATTATGTCTCCAAAATGCCAATCAAAAATCTGGAAAACGCACAAGTGTATAGTGTGGTTACCAAAGAGCTGATGAAAGACCAGCTGGTGGTTAATCAGGATGAAGCTCTAAAAAACATTCCGGGATTATACCAATTATGGGCTTCAACCGGCCGTGTTGGCGATGGAGGTTCTTACTTTTCATCCCGCGGATTCATTACCCAAAGTTTATTAAGAAATGGTATTGCCGGAAAAATCACAAATAACGTCGATGCTTCAAACCTGGAAAGATTGGAAAGTATCAAAGGGCCGTCTGCCACTCTTTTTGGTAGTTTACTTACTTCTTACGGAGGTTTGATTAACCGTGTCACTAAAAAACCTTATGACAACTTTGGCGGTGAGATTTCATACCAGGCAGGAAGTTTTGGATTAAACCGGATTACTGCGGATGTCAATACACCAATCAATGATGACAATACTGCTTTGCTAAGAGTAAATGCAGCTTATAATAATGCCAATACTTTTCAGGATTATGGCCATACAAGAAGCTACTTTTTTGCGCCATCATTCTCTTACCAGGTCAATGAAAAACTTTCCATCTCTATTGATGCAGAATTATCGAATGTTGATGCTTCATCAATGCCTTTAATTTACATTCCATTTGACAAAACTCCAAACAGTTTAGGTCTTCACAGTGCCACTGATATTAAAATGAACTGGAAACGTTCATTTGTAGGCGATGAATTTATGATGAATACCAAAACAGCCAATATTTTTGCTGAGGCTAACTACCAAATGTCTGACAACTGGAAATCACAGTCTGTATTCAGCACCAGTTCCAATCAGTCTGTAGGACCACAAACCTGGTTCTACCTGTTGGGTAATAATGAAATGTCAAGAAACGTATGGAATATTGATGGTAGAGACAACATCATCGAATTCCAACAGAACTTCAACGGAGAATTTGACCTTTTTGGAATGAAACACAGATTCCTGCTTGGTGGCGACATCTACCGTATGGAAAGCAAAGTAGGTTATGGATACCTTCCTACCTTCTTTTACTTTGACACGGTAAATTATGCAGGACCTAACGACAATTATTACAACTTCACACCACAAGCCACAGAAGCTTTGTTTGCGCAGGGAACGCATTACAAGACCCATAACTCACTAACAACATACAGTGCCTATATTTCTGATGTAATTAATGTTACCGACAGATTGATTCTTTCAGCAGCCTTACGTTTTGACCATTATAACAACGATGGAAATTTTGACCCGGCTGCCAATACAACATCCGGTGCTTTCTCCCAAAATGCACTGTCTCCAAAATTTGGTGCCGTATATCAAATCGTAAAAGACCAGGTTTCTGTTTTCGGAAACTACCAGAACAGTTTTAAAAACATTGGTTACCAATTGGCTGATGTAAACGGAACTCCGCAACTAAAAGCTTTTGACCCGGAACAGGCCAACCAGTTTGAAGCCGGAGTAAAAATCAATACGTTCCAAAATAAGCTAAGTGCTTCTTTCAGCTATTATAATATTGAAGTTAAAGACATTCTTAGAGCCGGACAATTAGCCAATACCAGCGTTCAGGACGGTAACCAGACCAGCAAAGGTTTTGAAGCAGAAATTACTGCCAACCCAATTCCGGGATTGAACTTTATCATTGGCTATGCGTTCAACAACAGCAAAATCAACAATGCTGCTCCTAATGTAAACGGCCTTAGACCAGAAACTGCAGGTCCGGAAAACATGATTAACTATTGGATTAGCTACAGTTTGCAGACAACCAAAATGAAAGGTCTGGGCTTTGGTTTTGGAGGTAATTATGCGGATAAGACGTTTATTTATAACAGAAATCCTACGGGTTCAGGAAATAGTGCCGACGTACAGACATTCTCTTTGCCATCCTACGCGGTTATTAATGCAGCATTGTATTATGACCAGCCAAAATACAGGCTTTCCCTAAAAATAAACAACCTGACAGATGAATTGTATTTTAACGGTTATACTACAATCAACGTACAGGCTCCAAGAACCTTCATGGGAAGCGTTTCGTATAAATTCTAAATGGGTTTTAAAAAAAATATAAGATTCTTACACAAATGGCTCGGACTCACCTCCGGGCTTATTGTGTTTATAGTGAGTATCACTGGTTCTATTTTCTGTTTTCACGATGAAATCAAAGATCTGACAAGAGATTACAGAAAAGTAAACATTGAGGACAAATCTTATATTTTAGCTTCAGAATTACAGTCGAAAGCCAAAACAATGTTTCCGGAAGCCACAGCCGACATGGTTGTTTTTTACGGAAAAGACAGACCCGCCATTGTTTATTCATCTATTGGCAACAAACCTTATAATTTATATTTTAATCCTTATTCCGGTGCTTTTTTAAAACAGGAAAGCATAGAAGATGATTTTTTTGCCATTATAGAAGACCTCCATATGCATCTCTGGCTACCGCCGGAAATTGGAAAGCATGTTGTTGGAATAGCGACAATTGTATTTATTATCATGCTTATTTCAGGAATTATTTTATGGTGGCCCAAAAAACGTAAGGACTTAAAAAACAGAATCAGGATTAAATGGAAAGCCAAATGGCGACGCGTGAATTATGACTGGCATAATGTAACCGGATTCTACGTCTCGCTATTCGTATTGGTAATTGCGCTGACAGGACTGACATTTTCTTATGAGTGGATGCATAAAACGATGTATTTTGTTGGAAACCTTGGACAGGAATATCCAAATGATGACTTTTCACCGGCAATCGATTCTACATTGGTACCAAATACAAAAGCCAATCCAATGGATATTGCCCTTTCACAAGCTTATAAAGCCAAACCAAACGACGAAATGTTTTTTGTATGGTATCAGGGTGAAAAATCAGCAATCATAACAGGTTCTTATCCGGATGCTCTGGATTTTGACCATCAGTCCAATCTGTATTTTCATCCAAAAACCGGAGAACTCCTGAATACGGATTTATACGAAAATAAAAGTCCCGGAACACAGTTACAGGAAATGAATTACGGATTACATACCGGGCAATACTTTGGCCTGACCGGAAAAATAATTGCTTTTATACTCAGCTTGCTTGCGGCTGCCCTGCCAGTTACCGGATTTATAATTTTCTGGGGAAGAAGAAACAAAAAGGCAAAAAAATAATCTGTGGCAAAGAAGAAAAACAAATACGGCTTTAAGCATTGGATTGGAAAAATACATCTTTGGCTTGGAATGGCTTCAGGCTCGGTTGTACTGTTGCTTTCCGTTACCGGCTGTATTTATGTTTTTAGCGTCGAGATTACGGAAGCACTACGCAAAGACGTTATGTATGTTTCCAAAACGGAATCCGCGCCCATTCCCATTTCAAAGCTTTGGGACGATACACAAAAAAAAATCGGAAACAATCTTAAAATTTCCAGAGTAAAGGTTTCTAACAATCCTGAAAAAACATGGGTTTTTGGCTGCTATAAGAAAAATGAAAATGCAATTACCTATTTTGGAGCAATTGACTATTATAAGTCGGTTTATGTAAATCCCTATTCCGGAGAAATTCTGGCGGTTTACGATGAAGAAATGGACTTTTTCAATATTGTGAAATTTATCCATTGGAGTCTTTTGCTGGAGGTAGGTCTTGGACAACAGATTGTGGGCTGGTCCACATTCATTTTTGTCATCATGCTCATTACCGGAATTATTTTATGGTGGCCCAAAAACAAAGCCGCACGCAAGCAGCGTTTTAAATTCCAATGGAAAGAAACCACAAATTGGAGAAGAAAAAATTATGACATCCACAATATTTTCGGTTTCTATATCGCTACAATCGCATTGATCATAGCCTTTACCGGAATGGTATGGGCATTTTCATGGTTCCAGGCTGCCGTTTATGTAGCCGGTTCCGGCACAACTGAACGGCCGGAAGTCGTAACAAAAGAAGCGGATAAAAATCTTCCGAAAATTTCCAATGCAATGGAGGCCATTCTGGAAAAAACAAAACTGGCTTATCCCGATGCCGATGCTTTCAGCTTAAGAAAACCTGCCGATTCTTTAGCAACTATGGATGTTTATGTCCAGCAAAACGAAAACACTTATTATGTTTCACATGAAATGCGTTTTGACCAAAAATCCGGAGAGATTCTATTGAACAGAAACCATTCCCAAAAAAATTTCGGAGAAAAATTAATTACGGCCAACTATGACCTGCATGTTGGTGCTATTCTAGGAATTCCCGGAAAAATAATCGCTTTCATCGCAAGCTTTATCTGCGGCATGTTACCTGTAACAGGATTTTTAATCTGGTATGGCAGAAAATTCAAGAAAAAAACCAAGAGGGCTAATTAGTGTGATTTCTAAAATCTGTTGGTATTCAATGCCACAGATTACACAGATTAGGATGATTCTAAAAATTATGAGAAACTTTGCATCAAAAAGATTCTAGTAAACTATAGTGTTTTGCGACTTTGCGGCTTTACGAGCAACTATTCTCTCGCAAAGCCGCTAATCCAATCTGTGAAAATTATTTTAATCTGTAGCGAAAACCCCTTACAAATTACTGGTATTCTACACTAATTGACTTTAGCCTTGCTGTCAAACATATAAATCCATAACAGCCTTGAATATCTGAAATTAATCGTGCATAACAGAAATGCTGCCGCAACGATAAACAAAAGGCTGTGTACTAAACTTGTAACAAACAATCTGGAAATAAAAAAAGTAGCTACCATTTCTCCAACAGCCAGCGCATAGCTCACATACATTGCCCCAAAGAAAAAACCAGGTTCTTTTACAAACTTATGTCCGCATTCTGAACATTCCGGGTGCATTTCGGGCATCTGGAATAAAAATGGATTGCCGTTTGTTTTAAATACTTTTCCTTTTCCACAGTGAGGACACTTATTCTGAATTACATTTTTTAAGAATGACATAACTCTATTGTTTTATTAGGACAAAGTTCCGAAACAAAACACCCTCCAAAAATAGGCTAATTACGCTAAAATTTGTATTATTAGGACATTTTAATTTTTTTCCCCTACCTTTATGCTATGGAAATGATTAGCGTTTTAGACATCAGTCAGTTGAAATTTGGCGAGGGCCAAAAGGATTTTTATGTCAACAGGATTCCTCCACATATAGCGGAGAATCACAGCAAGATAACCCGTCCTCACAAACACAATTCCTATCTGACAATTCTATTTACGAAAGGTTCCGGAAGGCATGAAATTGATTTTAATTCTTATGAAATCAAACCCGGAAGCCTATTTGTTCTTGCTCCCGGAAAAACGCACCACTGGGAACTTTCTGAAGATATTGACGGTTATATTTTTTCACACACGGCCAATTTTTACGATTTGCATTATTCCCACAACAGACTGCATCAGTTTCCTTTTTTCTATTCCATCCAGAATACGCCTTTTCTGGCTTTAGACAGTGAAAACAGCAAAAAAACAGAACACTTATTCCGTAAACTTTTGGATGAATACGAAAGTGCCAAAAATTTTCAGCAACAGCTTATTATAAGCTATATCGACATTATTTATATTGAACTGTCGCGGTTATATCTGATAGAAAATGCTCCAAAAATCATAAAATCTGGTGCTTATTCGGAGAAATTCCAGCAATTTGAAGACCTGATTGAAAAGAATTACATCTCAGAAAAATCACCTTCACAATATGCAGACTGGATGAACATCAGTCCGAAACATCTAAATCGGATTACAAAAACTATAATTGGAAAAACAGCATCTGAGGTCATCACGGACAGGATTATACTGGAAGCAAAAAGACGATTTTTACATACCAAAAATAATTTTTCGGCTATAGCCGAATCTTTAGGTTATGATGACTATGCTTACTTTTCGAAATTATTTAAGAAGAGTTCAGGCCTTACTCCTACTGGGTTTCTTAAACTCTACTAAGCGTAGTGTAAAATCTTGGCACGGATATTGGATAATAGCTTGTAAAGAAAAAATTATCAGTCAAGAACACTTAAAATAAGTAGAAATCATGAAAGCAAAATTTATAACATCTGCCCTATTCGCATTTTTATTTGCGACACAAATCCAGGCACAAGACAGGACGACCGTCACAGCCAACAGCAGTGATATCAGTGACAACCTCGACCTTAGAGCCGTAGCTTCCATCTTTGGAGACTCACAGGATTTGGCAGACTTTGAAAGAAGGTTAAACGACCCTAAAACGCAGATTTCGAATCTTGACCTGAATGGTGATAATAAAGTAGACTATCTACGGGTTATCGAAACTGTAGAAAACAATACCCACCTGATTATCATCCAATCTGTTTTGGAACGTGATATCTATCAGGACGTTGCAACAATTGAAGTGGAGCGAGACAGCAATAACAACGTGCAGGTTCAGGTAGTAGGTGATGTTTATATGTATGGTACCAACTACATCTATGAACCCATATATGTAACAAGACCTGTAATATTCAATGTTTTCTGGACTAACTATTACAGACCTTATTACTCTCCATGGTACTGGAGTTACTATCCATCTTACTACTATACCTGGAATCCGTATCCTATTTACAGATACCACAGACATGTCCACAATCATATCAATGTGCATAACAACTACTATTATGTAAATACGAGAAGAAGCTCAAGAGCTGTGGCAATGTATAACACAAGACGTTCAAACGGATACGAAAGACAGCATCCTGACAGGTCATTTGCACAAAGAAACAACAACGTCAGCAATCGATATGAATTGGTTCAAACAAGAGGCGGTTCAACAAGAAATCAATCTGCTACAACAGGTTCCAGAAATTCAAATGTAACCCGAAGCACAACTACAGGAACACGGAATTCAGTAACGGCAAATAGAAATTCTGACCCTACAATAACTGAAACCAGAACAACCGGAACCAGAACTCCAGACCGTAGCTTTACTTCTTCCACAAGAAACACAACACGTTCTGAAGGAACAACGGTTAGGGCAAATTCTACAAGAACTACAAGCAGCCGTATTGAGACTCCTACCAGAGTAGAAAATACACGAAATACGCCAACAAGAAGTTATGAAACACCTAACAGAGCCAGTACTCCAAGAGTTGAATCATCTACAAGAAGCAGTGCTCCTTCCAACGCAAACATCAGCAGAGGGAATTCCGCTCCAAGACAAAGTGCTCCACAACAGTCAAGAGGTAATGACGGTGGCGGTTCAAGAGGCAATTCAGGCTCAAGAGGCGGCGGTTCCAGAGGCTAAAACAAAATATAATTTTTAAGAAAGGCGGTCATTTTCAGACCGCCTTTTTCATTGTAGTCATGTCTGTTGGCAAACAAGCAAAAAATATGATACCTTTGCCCCTCAATTACATAAAATGAGATTACACAGAAATTTAGTTTATACGACCATTGATTCGCTCCATGCTATTTTTAATGAAGGAGAATATGCCGATAAGGTTGTAGCAAGAGCTTTAAAGAAAGATAAGCGTTGGGGAAGCAATGACAGAAAATTTGTAGCAGAAACCATTTACGACATTGTTCGTTGGAAAAGACTCTACATGGAAATTGCAGAAGTAAGAGAACCTTTTGACAGAGATAATCTTTGGAGAATTTTTGCTGTTTGGGCTGTTTTAAGAGGCTACCCTATTCCGGACTGGAGACAATTGGAAGGAACTCCAGAAAGAAAAATAAAAGGCCGTTTTGCCGAACTTTCAAAAATTAGAAAATATAAGGAATCCATACCGGATTGGATGGACGAATTAGGTATAGAAGAATTGGGTGAAGAACTTTGGTCAAAAGAAATCATTGCCCAAAACCAACCGGCTAAAGTTATTTTAAGAGTCAATACCCTGAAGATTACCAAAGAAAAACTTCGTGCCATTTTGATGGACCAGGATATCGAAACCGAATTTTTAAAAGACCAACCGGATGCTTTGGTGCTTAAAGAAAGAGCCAACGTATTTTTAACGGACGCTTTTAAAGAAGGTTTTTTCGAAGTTCAGGACGCCAGTTCACAATTAGTTGCTCCGTTCCTGGATGTAAAACCGGGAATGAGAGTGGTTGATACCTGTGCTGGTGCCGGTGGAAAAACGCTTCATTTGGCATCTTTGATGGAAAACAAAGGACAGCTGATTGCAATGGATTTGTATGAAAGCAAATTAAAGCAATTAAAGCTGAGAGCTAAAAGAAATGGTGCTTTCAATATTGAATACCGAATTATCGATACCACTAAAGTTATTAAAAAATTACATGAAAAGGCTGACAGGGTATTAATTGATGCCCCATGTAGTGGTTTGGGTGTACTCAAAAGAAATCCCGATGCCAAATGGAAACTGCAACCAGAATTCATCGACAATATCCGAAAAGTACAGGCCGAAGTTTTGGAGAACTATTCCAAAATAGTAAAGCCGGGAGGAAAATTGGTATATGCTACCTGCTCTATCTTACCCTCTGAAAATCAGGAGCAAGTTAAACGTTTCTTAACAACAGAGACGGGAAAAAACTTTACCTTTGTAAAAGATGTTAAAATCCTGGCTTCAGAATCAGGATTTGATGGATTTTATATGGCGTTATTTGAACGAAAAGACAAAAAAGAATAATCAAATGAAAAAAAACTACTCTTTCCTATTATTGCTTATTGCGACAATAGGATATGCCCAGGCCCCTGCGGGTTATTATAATTCTGCTACAGGTACGGGATATACTTTAAAAACCCAGCTTTATAATATTATCAGAAATCATAATGACCGAAGTTATGCAGGTCTTTATACTACTTACCAGACATCTGATAAAAAAGCCAATGGAAAAGTTTGGGATATGTACTCCAATTGCGATTTTACTTTTGGTACAGTGGCAGAAGGCGGTAATCAGGATAACGGAACCAATGCAGCAACAGAATGTGTTTTCTTTAACCGTGAACACACGGTTCCACAAAGTTATTTTGGCAACGGAGCCACACCAATGTATTCTGATGCACACTTCGTATTGCCTACAGACAAAGTAGTTAATGCCAGAAGAGACGATTATCCTTTTGGCGTGGTGCAAAATGCTACATGGACTTCGCAAAACGGTTCTAAATTAGGAAACAATCTTAACTCAGGATATTCTGCAGGATACTCTTCTACTGTTTTTGAACCTATCGATGAATATAAAGGTGACTTTGCAAGGCTTCTTTTTTACTTTGCTACACGTTATGAAAATTTGCTTGCCGGTTTTTACACTTCGTCTTCATCGACTTCTAAAGCTATGTTTGATGGTTCGAGCGACAGAGCGTTCTCTCCTACTTTCTTAAACATTCTGCTTACCTGGAACCAACAAGACCCTGTAAGTGCCAAAGAAATAGCACGAAACAATGCTATTTATGCCCGTCAGAATAACAGAAACCCATACATTGATAATAATGCTTATGTAACTATGGTTTGGGGTACGCCGCTTGCTGTTCCGGTATACGAATCGCTTGCCGCTGTTAATGTATATCCAAACCCATCCACCAACCACAAAATCAATATCGATACAGAGTTGCAGTTGGATGAAATACAGCTGATTAACATCAACGGGCAAATCATGCAACAAATCAAGAATCCGGCATCACAAGGTAAGACTTATACTCTGGAAAATCTACCATCCGGTTTCTATTTCTTAAAACTGACTTCTGACAGCCAGTCAGCCACCAAAAAAGTAATAGTGAATTAACGTTACATTTACATATAATTCTTACAAAAAATGCCTGATTTTTAAAAATCAGGCATTTTTTCATCATTTAATACGTTAAATTTTAAAATCCTATTGGTAAAACCAATTACATTTGCCATCCCTTAATTATAATTTAATGAAGAAATTTTACACTCTGGCAATGGTGTTTAGTGCATCTTTTGCCTTTGCTCAAGCTGGTGCGCCCGCTCCTTATTACAACGGATTTGACTTCAGCCAAACAGGAATGGCTTTAAAAACAGCCCTTGCGCAAAAAATTACATCAACGCATACCCGAAATTTAAGTTATGATGGTGCAGAAGAAGCCATCAAAATTATCGATCTTGACCCGGCTGATGCTACAAACACGAATGTCCTGCTTTTGTATGGCTTCAGCAATTCAATCTGTCCGTCATCTCAGGCAGACGATAACGACCACAGACGCAGAAACAAAAACAGCGATGGTGGAGGTGCTACCTGCCAATGGAACAGAGAACATACCTATGCAAAATCTTTGGGAACTCCAGACTTAGGAACTTCAGGACCTGGTGCTGATGCTCATCACTTAAGAGCTGCCGATGTTCAGAGAAATGGTGATAGAGGAAGCGAAAAATTTACTGCCGGTTCCGGAAATTCACGTGACATTACTTCATCAACCTGGTATCCTGGTGATGAGTGGAAAGGCGATGTTGCCCGAATGATGATGTATATGTACCTTAGATATGGTAACAGATGCCTTCCAAAAAATGTTGGGGTTGGTACAGCAGTAGCGTCAGATACTAACATGATTGATTTATTCCTTCAGTGGAATGCTGAAGATCCGGTGTCACAATATGAAGATAACAGAAACACCTATTTAGGTAATGCAAACAATGCTTACGGACAAGGAAACAGAAATCCTTTTATTGACAACCCATACCTGGCCACTTTGATTTGGGGAGGTCCGGCTGCTGAAAACCGTTGGCCGTCGCTTTCAACACAAGAAGTCAATCCGCTTTCTGCTGTTTCAGTATATCCGAACCCGGCAAGCAATGGTAAAATCAATATTGCGTCTGATATCGTTTTGGATGAAATCCAATTGATTAATATCAACGGACAAATCGTTCAGGAAATTAAAAATCCTGCTTCACAAAACAATACTTATACTTTGGAGAATCTTCCTTCAGGATTTTATTTCCTGAAATTGGGTTCACAAAACCAAACGGCTACTAAAAAAGTAATCGTGAACTAATTTTATTGATAAAAGTCAGCGAAAGCCTTTCTGAAATCAGAAAGGCTTTTTTGTATTTATCGCTTTCTAACAAACTGGTAATCTTAGAAGTAGAATTTTAAAAAGTATAGTCGGCGCTATAAAATCATCTCTTTTAAATAGTAAAGCTTTCTGTAAATTATCTATATTTACTTTGAAAAATCGGAACTTTTAAGATAAATCATGGATAAACTCAAACACCTATCGTTTGCATTAAAAGAATTTGCCGGATTAACAGACGAAGATTTTGAGCTGTCAGAACCATTATGGCAGGAAATGAGCTATAAAAAATGGGATTTTTTTAATGAATACAAAAATGTTTGCAAGTATCTCGGCTTTGTAACGGAAGGCGTTTTCAGGTCGTATATCGTTGATTCTAAAACAGGCGATGAAAAAAATGTATTCTTGTATTCCGGCAACCAGTTTGTAGTTTCTTTTAAAAGCTTTATCAATCAGAGTCCTTGTGATTACCACACCCAATCCATGACCGATTCGCAGGTTTTATGCATCCATATCAATGATTTGCAAGGATTGTACCGACAGTCACATGCCTGGGAACGGTTTGGCAGATTACTGGCTCAGGAAGCTTTCAATATAACCATTGCCCGTACTGAAAGTTTTCTTTTCCAAACCCCGGAGGAACGTTATTTGGACTTAATCAAACACCATCCCGATATTTTTAATACTGTTCCATTGTACCAGATTTCTTCTTATCTCGGCATTCAGGGACCTTCTCTCAGCCGTATCCGAAAAAGAATTTCTGGCAAATAATTACGATTTTAACCCAGGTTAAAGTTTTTGGCATAGCAATGATGGAACTTTGCTTCATCATTTAACAACTAAATAATCAAATTATGAATAAGTCAAAAACAATCGTGCTCATACACGGAAATTTCGTAAACAACCAGACCTGGACAGCCTGGAAAAACTATTATGAACAAAAAGGTTACACAGTCCATACTCCTGTTAATCCTGGACATGAAGGCAATCCTGCTGAATTGAGAAAAACGGAACACCCTGATTTGGCAAAAACCAATTTCAAGGCAGTGGTAGATAATATTGTCAAACTGATTGATTCATTACCTGAAAAACCGTTGGTAATTGGACATTCTATGGCAGGAATGGCTGTACTAAAATTAACGGACCTAAATAAAGTAGCGGCAGCCGTTAGCATTGATGGTGCTCCTCCTAAAAACGTATTTCCTCCATTCCAAACATTAAAAACCGCTTTGCCTGCTTTTGGATTTTTTTCAGGAAAGAAAAATTTTATGGGCTCCCGCAAATGGTATGATTATGCCTTTTTCAATACTTTGCCAGAGAAAGAAAAAGAAAAAATGTTTGACCTATATGCTGTTCCTGAAAGTTATGCAGTAAGCAGACAGTTGGTTTTGGACTCCTATTCTAATATCAATTTCAAAAAAGCCCATACGCCACTTTTATTTATTGGTGGCGGAAACGACCATATTTTTCCCGCCTCTTTGACCACAACCATTGCCGGAAAATACAAAGACAAAAACAGTAGAGTCGATTTGAAAATCTATGATGGTAAAAGTCATTTTATAGCCGGCGAACCGGGCTGGGAAAAAGTGGCAGACGATATTTTGGATTGGTATGAAAAATTATAATCCGTAAAAAATCAGTAGCAGTAGTGTTTCTTCCATAAACATATAGCAATTCAATCTCAGTATACCAATTTCATAATTGTATGATTTTTATCTGTAGTTTTACACAACGTTGCAAAATGAGAGGAATATAATCCATCCGGGTAACGTCACTAAATTTATTGCTAACATCTAAAACAATGGAAGATAATTACTTAGAAATAAACCGGGAAACCTGGAACAAAAAGACGGAAGTCCATGTAGATTCTGAATTTTATGACCAGAAAGGTTTTTTGGAAGGAAACAATACGCTAAAACCAATTGAATTGGATTTGCTTGGTGACATCAGTGGCAAAAAAATACTTCACCTGCAATGTCATTTCGGGCAGGATACGATGTCGTTGTCCCGACTGGGGGCAAAAACTACCGGAGTCGACCTGTCTGATAAAGCAATCAATAAGGCACGTGAAACGGCACAGCAATTAAACCTTGATACCCATTTTATTAATTGTGATGTATATAGCCTGCCGGAACATCTTAACGAAGAATTTGATATTGTATTTACCAGTTACGGAACAATTGGCTGGTTGCCTGATTTGGATAAATGGGCAAAGGTTATCCAACGATTTTTAAAACCCGGCGGTAAATTTATCATGGCAGATTTTCATCCGGTTGTCTGGATGTTCGATGATAACTTTGAAGGAATCGGTTATAATTATTTCAAGGATGCTCCTATTATTGAGACTGGAAACGGCACCTACGCAGATAAAGAGGCACCCGTTTCTTTAAAAACAGTAAGCTGGAATCACGCTACCAGCGAAATCCTTAACAGCCTTATCATAAATGGTCTGGAATTGAATTCTTTTAATGAATATGACTATTCGCCCTATGATTGCTTTAATAAAACCGAAGAATTCGAACCTGGGAAATACCGTATAATGCATCTGGGTAATAAAATTCCGATGGTCTATTCTATTGTTGCAACAAAAAAATAAGGCATAAAAAAACTCCAATTTCAGTAATAGTAATTGGAGTTTTTTTTATTTCTGTTTGATTAGTCGTTCATAGAAATCAGGAATTCCTCATTATTTCTGGTCTTCTTGAAACGGTCATTAATAAAATCCATGGCTTCAACCGGATTCATATCAGACAGGTATTTTCTCATAATCCACATTCTTTGTATCGTTCCTTCGTCTAAAAGCAAGTCGTCTCTTCGGGTACTTGATGAAGTAAGGTCGATAGCCGGAAAAATACGCTTATTGGCAATCTTTCTGTCCAGCTGCAATTCCATGTTTCCGGTTCCTTTAAACTCTTCAAAAATAACCTCATCCATTTTAGAACCTGTTTCTGTCAGGGCAGTTGCGATAATACTCAAAGAACCGCCATTTTCAATATTTCTTGCCGCTCCAAAGAAACGTTTTGGTTTTTGCAAGGCATTCGCATCCACACCACCACTCAATACTTTTCCTGATGCGGGCTGAACTGTATTGTAAGCTCTTGCCAAACGGGTAATTGAATCCAGAAGGATAACCACGTCGTGACCGCATTCTACCAATCTTTTTGCTTTTTCCAAAACAATGTTGGCTACTTTTACGTGTCTGTCTGCAGGTTCATCAAAAGTTGAGGCAATTACTTCTCCCCTAACGCTTCGCTGCATGTCTGTTACCTCTTCAGGTCTTTCATCAATAAGCAAAACAATAAGATATACTTCCGGATGGTTTGCTGCTATGGTATTGGCGATATCTTTTAAAAGCATCGTTTTACCTGTTTTTGGCTGTGCCACAATCATTCCTCTTTGTCCTTTTCCTATTGGAGAGAACAAGTCGATAATTCTTGTAGAAATAGAGCTTTGTTTTCCGGCCAGATTAAATTTTTCATCTGGAAAAAGTGGCGTCAGGTGTTCAAAAGAAACACGGTCTCTCACAACCTGCGGGTCATGTCCGTTAATTTTTAATACTCTTACCAAAGGAAAATATTTCTCCCCTTCTTTTGGCGGACGTACAACTCCTTTTACAGTATCACCGGTCTTTAATCCGAATAGTCGTATTTGAGATGTAGAAAGATAAATATCGTCAGGAGATGCTAAATAGTTATAATCAGAAGAACGCAAGAATCCATAACCGTCAGGCATCATTTCTAAAACACCCTCACTTTCAATTATACCGTCAAATTCAAAATCAGCATCTCTGAAATTGGCTTTTTTATTGTTTTTGAAATTCGGGTTTGCGTTGGGATTATTGTTTTGGTTTTGGTTTTGATTCGGATTTTGGTTTCCGTTACCGTTTTGATTTTGATTCTGTTTTTGGTTTGGGTTCTGCTTCTGATTTTGCTGTGGCTGCTGTTGTTTAGCCGTTTTTTCTAGCCCTTTTTGAGAAGAAACCGATTCTACTTCAACCGGTTGTGGAGCCACTACCTCATTTGTATTTTTTTCTGCTGTTTCTTCTTTGGCAGCCTGAGGTTTCTCGAAATTATTTTTATTGAATCGTTGCTTTTTATCTTTTTGTGTTGGTGCTGCAACTGCATCCGGGCTTTTGGTTTCTGCCGTTTTAGCAGGATTTACGGGTTGTTTTGCAACGGGTTTCTTTTTTTCCTGGATTGGCTGTTCGCTTACAGCTGTTGGTTCCGGTTCAGAAAAAAGGGTATTTGTATTTTCTACAGCAACTTTAGGTTTTTTCTCCGGGATTATCCTTGCCCTTTTAGGTTTGGCTTCAGTTTCAGCGGCCGGAGCAGGAATAACTTCAGGATTTGCTGCCTGATAATCCAAAATTTGATAAATCAGGGCTTCTTTTTTTACTCCGTTAATCTTTATTTTTTTAGTTGCTTTAGCAATATCCTGAAGCTCAGACAGCTTCATTTCTTTTAATACAGAAATATCAAACATGAATGTTTTTGAATTAATTGTTGGAATCTTTGAAAGAGTAGATGTGATTCTATTTTTTTTGAAAATGGATAATCCGCTAAATGAAGTGCTTACGGATTTCTTATGCAATAATACGAATAAATTTTAATCATGCAATAGTATTTATGAAAAAGAAAATATATTTTTGTGGGACAAATCAACAAATAAATGATTCAGAGAATCCAGACCATCTATCTACTGATTGCCTTTATTATTATGGGCATACTGCCTTTTGTTTTTCCGTTGGAAACTTCTTCAACCGGTATAAAAACTTTTGCGGCAGACCATCTTGCGGATATGATTTTGTTTGGATTAAGTGCTGCTCTTTCACTGATTGCCATTTTTTTGTTTAAGAATAGACAATTGCAATTTGTCCTTGGCAGATTGAATATCATATTAAATTTAATTTTATTAGGATTATTTGTATATCATTCACTAAGCGTATCCGGAGAGGTGGCGACCTCTGAGAAGGGTATTGGGATGTTTCTACCTATTTTTTCTATCGTTTTTCTAGTGCTTGCAAACAAAGCCATAAAAAAGGATGAAGATCTCGTAAAATCTGTGGACCGATTGAGATAAACCTATAAACTTAGTTTTATTTAGTGCGTGAGAAAGCCCGAACTTTGTTCGGGCTTTTTTTGTAGTTCATCGATTTTTATCGCATTTCGCAAGGTTAAATTAATTTGTTGTGGTATTACTTCAAAAAAAAAGTTAAATTTGGTTAAGCCAATTACCCCATAAATGGACACAAAAATTAGAATATATCTCGCTGACGATCACCAGGTTCTCATTGACGGCATGCTTTCAATGCTGAAGACCAACCCTAAATTTGAAGTCGCCGGATACTCACTAAATGGTGAAAATCTGGTCGAAGATGTCGAAAAAAGCAAAGCCGATGTCCTTGTCATGGATATTAATATGCCCATAAAAGACGGTATTGAGGTGCTTCGTGAATTTGCAACAAAAGGTTTTAGCTGTAAGGTCATCATACTTTCCAGCTATGATGATGTAAAAATCATAAAAGAAGTACTAAAACTAGGAGCTAACGGATATCTTAGCAAGCAAAGCGCCGGTGAAAATATCATTGAGGCCATCAATGTAGTCGCAAATGGAGAAGAATATTTTTCACAATCCATACGCGACCGGATTTTTGAATCATTTTCCAAAATACCACAACAGAGTTACATTAATGAAGCCATGCCGCTTTCCTCAATTACGGAAAGAGAACTGGAAGTACTCAAACTCATCACAATGGAATACAGCGGAACGCAAATTAGCGAAGAGCTGAATATCAGTACCAATACTGTAGAAACCCACCGCAAGAACCTAATCAAAAAACTTAATGTAAAAACAACCATCGGATTGGTCAAATACGCCTTAAAACATAACTTAATTAATTAATCTATAAATCAGAAACTATGTCATTATTCTTAAAAAACTACAGTATCGGAAAAGAAGATGATACTTTTAGAGTAGCTTTTCAAATCCCCATCAATTGCGAGTACACCACCTTTGTAGACCCTTATGACGTTAATATTATTGCCGTTACTTTAAAACCGTACGAGAAAGACCCATCAACTGAGTTTGTAGAATACTACGAATACTTTTCTTGTATAGAGAATGTTATCAATGTAGATTTTGAACTTCCTGATGGAAATAGTGGTGGAATTGGTGATGGAGACCCTGTAACAAAAAAACCAAGATTGAGAATAGATGACCTTAAAATGGACTAATTTCAAATTGCCATTTTGGACAATACTATTACTATTCATTTTATTTTCCGGATTTGCTACGGCTCAAGATAAAACCACAGACTCTATATCCTATTATATTGAGAATAAAGACTACCTGAAAGGTTTGAAATATTCGAGAGAAAAGTCAAAATTTTATCTGGAAAACAAAGATTATAAAAAGTATTGCGATGTCAGCCTCAAAAAGGCTGACATCTATTTTATGCTTAATGATAATCAAAAATCCTTCGAGACTTTATTCAAGGCTCTTAAAATTGCAGAAAAGCATAATATTATTGCCTCACGTATGGAAATTATGGAAGATATCGGGCACCGGTATGCTTCTATCCGGAATTATGACAGGGCAAAAAATTATTACTACCGTTCTCTTTCCCTGGGAAGAAAGCACAAACTTCTAAATTCAAATTCATTTATCTACCAAAGGCTTTTTAAAGTCCATATCCTGACCGATTCTGATAGTGCTTTCTATTATATGGAAAAAATCATGAAAGGTGCAAGAGAATTAGATGACCCGAATGAATTGGCGTTCAGCTATAACAACTACTATAGTTATTATATCATGAACAAAAAACCTACTCTGGCTAGAAAATATCTTGATTCTTCCATGTTTTATGCAGAAAAGGCAAATAATATCCGACAAATCTGTACGGCTTTGAGTAATCTTGGTTATTATTATCTCGTAGTCGAAAAAAACTATAAAAAAGGAGTTGAGCAATATCTCAAATCTTTAAAAACAAACCCAAAAGACACCATTTCACAGGAAGTTGGGGATACTTATCTCAACCTGTCATATGGCTATGAAATGATGGGCGACTATAAAAATGCCATTACCTACATGAATAAATATTTTCATGTTAACGAAACAATTTATGAAGATAATATCAAACGAGCCATTTCGGATGTAGAGACAAAATACAAGATTGAAAAAATCGAGAACGAGAATAAAGAAAAGCAACGACTGCTGGAAGAAAAGCAAAAAAACAACCAAAAAATAATCCTGATTTTTATTGCGCTTTTCGCTTTCAGTACTATCCTGTTCTATTTCTTCTACCAGAACTTAAAGCTGAAACAAAAAAACAGATTTATAGAACTGGACAGGCAGATTAAGCAAAATATCATCAATGCAACCATCGACGGACAGGAAATTGAACGAAAAAACATTGCCACCATACTTCACGATAGTATTAGTGCTTTATTATCTTCTGCCGGACTCCATCTTTCAGCCTATGCTGCTAAAAATCCCACAGAAAATTCTGAAGAAATCCAAAAGACCCGGGCTATTCTTAAGGAAGCACACGATAATGTCAGGGATTTATCGCATGAACTGATTCCGCCATTATTGGCCAAGTTTGGACTCTTTCATGCTTTGCAGGACCTTTGTGAAAAAAACTCAAACTCCATACTTCAATTTGAATATTCCAGTTATGTTCCACAAGGAAGACGTTACAACGAAGAGTTTGAAATGCGTGTGTATTTTATTACTGCAGAACTTTTCAACAATATCATAAAGCACAGTAAAGCTTCTAAAGCCTATATTACGCTGGAAGAGAATAACAAACAGCTTCTGCTTACTATTGAAGACGATGGTAAAGGCTTTGACACCAGCAAGGAATTATTGAGTGACGGTTTTGGGCTTACACAAATCAAATCCAGAATCAAGCACTTAAAAGGCACTATTTCCATCAATTCAAAAATTAATGCCGGAACCTTGATTTACATCAAACTCCAAATTCCGAAATAAAATCAGATACCAATCCTCTATGGCCTCTTCCCTATTTCAATTACTTCCAAATCTTTAATTTTATCGCCATCAATAACAAAACGAAGCATAGTTCTCACCTGATGGAAACCGGAAATACCACAGGCTCCGGGATTCATATGGAGCAGGTTTAGTTTTTTATCAAACATTACTTTTAGAATGTGCGAGTGTCCTGTGATGAAAAGTTTTGGCGGATTTAAAGCAATTTCACTTTTAACAGCCGGACTATATTTTCCGGGATAGCCACCAATATGTGTAATCCAGACATCTACGTCTTCACACATAAACCGGTTGTTCAACGGGAATTCCATTCTTGCCTTATCACCGTCAATATTTCCGAAAACAGCCCGTAATGGTTTGTGTTTTTTTAAAGTATCTGTTACAATCAGGTCGCCAATATCTCCCGCATGCCACACTTCATCTGCCTGATCGACATATTTTAAAATCGTGTCATCTATATGCCCATGAGTATCGGAAAGTAAAAGAATTTTTTTCATCTGTCTTAAAAATTAGGCCGGATAAAATTACAAAGTTTCCGGAGTCCTGAATCTAAAAAACAAAACTCTTTTAGTTCATAACTTTAAGAAAAATTTGAAACCCTGCATTCTTACTCCTATAAAACTTATGACTATCTTTGTTTTTCAAAACTTTGGATTTACTTCACCTTGAGATATTTCATCGAATTTGCCTATAACGGCAAAAATTACCACGGCTGGCAACAACAACCTAACGCTCCTTCTGTGCAGGAAACGCTGGGCAAGGCTATTGCTGTCCTGCTTCGGAGCGATATTGAAATTACTGGTGCGGGAAGAACAGATACCGGCGTTCATGCCAAACAAATGTTTGCCCATTTTGATACGGAAATTTCTTTTGAGGCAACAATTTTAAAGAACAGGCTCAATTCTTATCTGCCCAAAGATATTGCCATTCTTAAAATCCTTACTGTTGCGGATGATGCCCATGCCCGGTTTGATGCAGTGAAAAGAACTTACGAATATCATGTTACAACCGTAAAGGATGTCTTTGAAGAACCTTTAAGCTGGTACTGCCATCAGGCTCTTGATATGGAAAAAATGAACCAGGCCGCAAAAATTCTTTTCGAATTCAGCGATTTTCAGTGTTTTTCAAAAGTGAATACCGATGTAAAAACTTTCCAATGCAAAATCATGGAAGCCTATTGGAAACAAGACGGGCATAAACTGGTCTTTACAATTGCTGCCGACCGTTTCCTGCGAAATATGGTACGTGCCATTGTAGGAACATTAGTCGCTGTTGGCATGGGCAAGATAAGCCTGGAAGATTTCAGAAAAATAATCGAAAGTAAAAACCGAAATGAAGCCGGAGCTTCTGCCCCGGCCCAGGGTCTGTTTCTAACCAAAGTGGAATATCCTTATATTTGTGGCACTCAGCCGATTGACAAAAATTAGCCTCGAAAAAAGAAATGAAAGCATCTGATACTAAAATATTTAAACGAATAATGGAGTACACCAAACCGTACAAAACCCGGTATTACTGGGTTATTTTCTTTGCGGTTACTTTATCGGTTTTTGCTGCACTCCGCCCTTATTTGCTAAAACAGACTGTTGACAGTTACATACAGCCGGAAGACGCTACCGGATTATTATACTTTATCTTATTAATGGGAGGCGCCTTGATTATTGAGGTCGTTTCGCAATTTTATTTCGTTTTCCTTGCCAATTGGCTCGGACAAGATATTATCAGAGATATCCGTGTAAAACTCTTCGGCCATATGATGAGTTTCAAAATGAAATATTTTGACAATGAGCCGGTTGGAAAACTGGTAACGCGTTCCGTTTTTGATATTGAATCCATCTCAAAAATCTTTAGTCAGGGGTTGTTTATGATTATAAGTGACCTGCTGAAAATGGTAGTCGTATTGCTTTTTATGTTCTATATGAACTGGAAGCTTACTATCATTGTAATGTGCGCTATGCCGGTACTGGTTTATGCTACACGCGTTTTCCAGAAAAAAATGCAGGTGGCTTTTGAAGAAGTGAGAACGCAGATTGCTAACCTCAACACTTTTGTACAGGAACGTGTTACCGGAATGAAAATCGTACAGCTATTTTCGAGAGAAGATATCGAATATGAAAAATTCAAAGTAATCAACGACAAGCATAAAAAAGCCTGGATTAAAAACGTTTGGTACAACTCTATATTTTTCCCTATTGCAGATATTGTTTCGTCTATTTCTCTTGGCCTGGTTGTTTGGTATGGTGGAATGAACATCGTAGCAGGAAACGGAACGACAACCTTTGGAGATTTATTCTCTTATACTATGTTTATCGGGATGCTTTACAATCCTTTACGCCAGATTGCGGATAAATTCAATGAAATGCAGATGGGTATGATTGCTGCGAACCGTGTTTTTGAAGTTTTGGATATGGAAGGACATATTCAGGATAAAGGAAAAGTTACGGCTCCTACTTTTAAAGGCAACATCGATTTTAAAAATGTACATTTCAGCTATACCGGTAAAGAAGAAGTCCTGAAAGGCATCAATATTCATGTCAAAGAAGGAGAAACTATTGCCATAGTTGGAGCTACCGGAGCAGGAAAATCGACAATTATAAACCTGCTGAACCGTTTTTATGAAATTAACGGAGGTGAAATACTGATTGATGGTACCAATATAAAAGATTTTACTTTAAAAAGCCTTAGAAACCAGATTGCCGTGGTGCTTCAGGATGTATTTCTTTTTGCCGATACGATTCACAACAATATTACCCTTGAGCATCCGGATATTTCAAGAGAAGATGTCATCCGTGCTGCAAAAGAAATTGGCGTGCATGATTTTATAATGACATTGCCGCATGGTTATGATTATAATGTAAAAGAACGTGGTGTAATGCTTTCTTCCGGACAGCGACAGCTTATTGCTTTCTTAAGGGCTTTTGTAAGCAATCCGAGTATACTGATTCTTGATGAGGCTACTTCGTCTATTGATTCCTATTCTGAAGAATTGATTCAAAAGGCTACGGAAACCATTACGAAAGGCAGAACTTCAATTGTGATTGCCCACCGATTGGCAACTATTGTGAATGCCGATAAGATTATTGTCATGGAAAAAGGAAAAGTAGTAGAACAGGGAACACATTACGAGCTGATTAACAAGGCAGAAGGTTATTACAAAAACCTATACTACTCACAGTTTGCAGTAGAGAGCTAATACCCAACTCATGAAATTATTCTTCAAACTTCTTTTTATTGTCATTATTCTTGAAATAGTTATTGGTATTTCCTGTACTTATATCATTCAGGAGTCTTCAAGCAGGTTCTTAGTCAATCTCTCCAATCTGATTATTATTTTTCTCAGTTTTCCGATTTATCTGATTGACAAAACCTATCCGTTTTATGCTGTTGGCTCCGAGGGTTTCGGGTTTATGCTCGTGTTCATAAATGTTACGCTACAAACTCTGGCTTTGTATGCTTTTATAAGAATTGTGACAAAAAAGAAAAATTGATACTAACAGCAGTTGTGGAAACTTTGCAAGAGCGAAACTTTTCCATAACCAAATAATTAATTATTTTCGTACTCTTAAATAACAAGAAAAAATTATACTCTAATGAAATACGATATCATTGTTTTAGGAAGCGGTCCCGGAGGTTATGTAACAGCCATCAGAGCAGCGCAATTAGGCTTTAAAGTTGCCATTATCGAAAAAGAAAACCTTGGCGGTATCTGCTTGAACTGGGGATGTATTCCAACTAAGGCATTATTAAAATCAGCACAGGTTTTTGATTACCTAAAACATGCTTCTGACTACGGTTTGACTGTTGAAAAATTTGACAAGGATTTTAATGCTGTCATTTCACGTTCGCGTGGTGTTGCTGACGGAATGAGCAAAGGCATCCAGTTCCTGATGAAGAAAAACAAGATTGATGTTATTGAAGGTACCGGAAAAGTAAAACCTGGAAAAAAGATTGATGTTGTTGGAAAAGACGGAAAAACAACAGAATATTCTGCAGACCATATTATCATTGCTACCGGAGCACGTTCCCGCGAATTGCCAAACCTTCCTCAAGATGGTAAAAAAGTAATTGGCTACCGTCAGGCTATGTCATTGTCTGAGCAACCAAAATCAATGATTGTTGTTGGTTCAGGAGCTATTGGAGTTGAGTTTGCACATTTCTACAATGCTATGGGAACTGAAGTTACCATTGTTGAGTTTATGTCAAACATTGTTCCGGTTGAGGACGAAGATATCTCAAAACAATTTGAGCGTTCTTTGAAAAAAGCCGGTATCAAGATTATGACAAATGCTTCTGTTGAAAAAGTGGATACTTCCGGAAATGGCGTAAAAGCTACCGTAAAAACTTCAAAAGGAGAAGAAATCCTTGAGGCTGATATCGTGCTTTCTGCTGTTGGAATTAAATCAAACATTGAAAACATAGGACTTGAAGAAGTTGGAATCGCAACAGACAGAGATAAAATTGTAGTGAACCCATACTACCAAACCAACATTCCTGGCTATTATGCTATTGGTGATGTAGTTCCTGGTCAGGCATTGGCACACGTAGCTTCGGCTGAAGGAATTCTTTGTGTTGAAAAAATTGCCGGCCTTCACGTAGAGCCAATCGATTATGGAAATGTTCCTGGTTGTACGTATGCTACACCTGAAATCGCTTCTGTTGGTTTAACAGAAAAACAGGCACGTGAAAAAGGTTACGAATTGAAAATTGGTAAGTTTCCTTTCTCTGCTTCAGGTAAGGCAAAAGCTGCCGGAACTCCCGATGGTTTCGTAAAAGTTATTTTTGATGCTAAATATGGAGAATGGTTAGGATGCCACATGATTGGTTCCGGTGTAACTGATATGATTGCTGAAGCAGTTGTTGCCAGAAAATTAGAAACTACAGGCCATGAAATCATCAAGTCTATCCACCCTCACCCAACTATGAGCGAGGCAATTATGGAAGCGGCTGCTGATGCTTATGGTGAAGTGATACATTTGTAGGATTTTTGATTTGAGATTTTAGAATTAAGATTGCAGGTTGCAGATTTTAGATTTTAGATTTCAGATTTTAGATAATAAAAAAACCGTTTTGGATTTCAAAACGGTTTTTTTTATGAATTTGTTTTCTGATTTCTGAGTACTGCCTACTGCTTACTGCCTACTGCTTCACTTAATAAAGCAAAAAGTTTATACCCACATTAAGGGAGCTTCTGGCGTTCATAATAGTATCATCATAATCATTATATTTAAATAGCTCTGCCATACCACCCTGTCCTTCATATTCGATAAAAACCTTAAACTTGTCTGATACCGGGATTTTTACGCCAAGTCCAAAAGCAAGTCCGCCATCTACCTTATTAAAACTTTCCTTGATGTCAGAATCAAACCTTGTTTCTTTGGCATTCATTAAAAAGCCTATGTAAGGGCCAAAGTTCAGGTACCAGTTCTTTCTGTTACCAAAATGCCAGCTGGCCATTAAAGGAACCGTAAGATAATCTAAATTAATATCTGTACTTGCATAACGAACTACAGGGTCAAATTGGTCAGAAACCCGAACAAGGTCATTATCCCATCCTTTTCTGTCGTATATTAATTTTGCTTTAAGACTCCATCTATTAGAAAAGTAATAATCGGCTGAAGCTCCAAAATTAAAACCTATGCTCGGGTCAGCAGAATCATATCCTGTACTCGCATTAGATGAATTCAAGCCAGCGTTAAGTCCAATTTCTATTTTTCCTTTATTTTGTGCGGAGGAAGTAACGATAAAGCCCAAAATGGCCATCGAAGTAATTAGTACTCGTTTCATAAAGTTTGTTTTTACACAAACTTAGAGAAATAATTAGAATCTGGTGTTAAAGATTTGAGATTTTGGATTTTAGATTTGAGATTGAAGATTTCAGATTGAAGATTTTGGACTTCGTAAATAAAAAATTTTATAATCCTGTAATCTGTGGTAAAAAATAAGATTTCAGATTTGGTTTTTAACAATATTAAACCGTTTTTAAGGCTTCAATCAGTAAGTCTATGTCTTCCTGCGTATTAAAATGACTAAATGAAATTCTTAGGCTAGGTTTTTTCAAATCTTCTTCAGAAAGCATTTCTTTTAATACATGTGATGGTTTGATACTTCCCGATTGACAGGCACTACCTCTGGAAACAGCTATCCCTTTCATATCAAGATTAAAAAGAATCATAGCGGTCTTTTCATCAGAAAATGGCAATAAAACATTGATGATGTTGTAGAAACCTTCCGGGTTTCCATTTATTTTAAAATCCGGAAAATTAGTTTGCAGTTTCTCTACAAAATAATCTTTTAGGTCTTGGATTTGCCTTCTTTCTGCCTCTAAATTTACATAGGAAATCTCCAGTGCTTTTGCCATACCGGCAATATTATGTACGCCTTCTGTTCCGGCGCGAAGTCCTTTTTCCTGTTCGCCTCCAAAAATCATTGGGTTTATGCCCGGATTTTTTCTTATAAAAGCAAAGCCTATACCTTTTGGCCCATGAAATTTATGGGCGCTGGCAACAATAAAATCAACTTCAGTTTTTTGAAGGTCAATTTCTGTCTTGCCAACAGACTGTACCGTATCTGAATGAAAAAGTGCATTGTATTGCTTACACAACCGGGCTACTTTTTCTATATCTAAAACGGTTCCTGTTTCATTGTTTACATGCATCAAGGCAACCAACGTGGGCTTGTCCTGAGAAAGCAATTCAACCAAATGATTGATGTCTGCCTCTCCTTTTGAATTCAGATTGACAAAGTCTACTTCAACCCCATATTCTGCCTGTAAGGCCAAAACCGTATTAAGTACTGCATGATGCTCAATCTTGCTCGTGATAATTCTTTTTACTTTTAAATCTTTTATTGCCGAACGGAGAATCCAGTTATTGGCTTCTGTACCTCCGGAAGTAAAAATTATTTCCTGTGCTGATGCGTTCAATTGCTTTGCAATCAATTTTCTTGACGATTCCAATATGTTTTTAGCCGACCTACCAAAACTGTGTGTCGAAGACGGATTTCCATATTCTTCCTGCAGGACATGCGTTATTTCCTGAATAACTTCAGGTCGTAGCGCTGTTGTAGAAGCATTATCAAGGTAAACTTTTTTCATGATGCAAAAATCGGGATATAAAATGAATTATACATCTTTAGGCTGTGGTTCTTTTGTTTTCGGTTTAAAGATGTGCTTGCTGTTAAAAATAATAATCGACAGCAGGATTAAGGAATAGGCAATAATCTGGAACGTCGTAATATCTTCCTTGTAATAAAAAATGGCAAGGAAAAAATTAATCAGCGGATTGATATAAAGCAATATTCCGACTGTTGACGAATTGACTCCTTTCAGTGCGTATAAATTCAGGAATAGCGGAATAATAGTAAACAAAACCACTATGATAACCAGATAAAAATAAAAATTAAAGGCCGTTGGTACTTCTGAACTATAAAACGGATAAAAAGGCAATAGGATAATTGCTGTGGTTGTCAGTTGTAATGTAAGCAATAAAAATTTGTCAATTGCTGTATTTTTTCGTTGCGAAACCAGATACAAAGCATAGGTAGCAGCTACTATCAGGCTGTAAAAAATATCCATAAAATGATTAAACGACAACAGAACACAGCTAAAAATACTCAAGCCTACTGCTGTCCATTGCCATTTGTTTAGTTTTTCCTTCAGTATAAAATAAGCAAAAACGGTGGTGAGTATCGGACAAACCAGATAGGCAAAAGATGCAGCCTTGACACTCACGTGGTTCATGACATAGATAAAGAAAAACCAGTTGGCAGATAACAGCAAAGAACCTCCCAAAGTCAGGAGTACGACATTTCTCTTTTGGGTTGCAGACATCAGCCTGAAATTTTCCTTTGTTTCCTTTAAAGTCTTTTTTCTAAAAAGGAGATTGATTCCCATCATGAGAACGACACATAGGAATACCCTGTAAAATAAAATGTCCAGTGATGGATATAGGTGTAACGGCTTTAAAGCCAAACTAAAGAATCCCCAGATTACAAAAGCTGTAATGGCTGCCAGATAATATTTTGAAAGTCTCATGAGAAGTAAAAATCCGAAGCAAATGTAGGAAATACAATCTGCTTCGGATTCGTTATTATGAATTCATTAAGAATAAATTAATGGGCTCCTTCGGCTTCAATGGCGTCGACGTCAATATTCTGCCTTTTCAGTATTCCTTTTACGGCTATCGCAAAGAATGTAAGGTAGGAGAAACAGATTACCGGTATTACATACGAAGCGTGTATTCCGATAATATCTGATAATTTTCCTTGAATTGGCGGGATAATTCCTCCTCCTAAAATCATCATTACCAGGAAAGCCGACCCTTGAGCTGTGTATTTTCCAAGACCAGTAATTGATAATGTAAAGATAGACGGCCACATAATACTACAAGCCAAACCTCCGGCAAGGAAAGCGTAGATTGCAACGGTTCCCGTAGAGAATAATCCAATCAGCATGGCAGTAACACCCATTAGTCCAAATAAGATTAATGTTCTGGCCGGTTTGTTCTTGCTTAGGAAGAAAACCAAAACCTGCAATAACACACAGATTACATAATAGTATAATGATGTCATATCTTGCTGCGCCAATGTATTTACGCCAATAATAACCGAAAAGGCTATCAATGGAACAATAATAAGGGCTAGTTTTCTTTTGCTTGCAGACAGGTTAAAAACACTGATAGCTCCTGCCCAACGGCCAATCATCAAACTTCCCCAGTACATTGAGATATAAGGTGCGATTTCCGATGATTGGAAACTTCCAAATTCAGGCAGTTTCAATAGTTCTCCAAGGTTACTTCCTACAGCAACCTCAACTCCTACATAGGTGAAAATAGCCAACATTCCTAAAACCAACTGCGGGTATTTCATGGCACCCCAGCCTTCGTTTTTCTTTTGTGCGCTTCGGTTTGCGAATAAAAGCCCGCCCACGATTACCAATAAAGCGCCAGACAGCCAATACATTCTGTATTTTTCAAGCGGGTGTCTGATTTCCTGAATTTCTTTATGCTGTGGTTCAACACTCAATTCCAATACTTTGATTTCGCTTTTGATTGATTCGGAAGCTGTATTTTTTTCTTCTTCAGTAAGCACTTTATCTTTTTTAATCTTTACCAGATTATCGCTTAATTTTTTGATGTCTTTCGTTATAGGTTCGATTGACTTTTCAATTTCAACTATCTTTTTTGCTTCCGGTGAATTATAGCTGTTGAAAACGGGCGCAAACATTATGGCCAAAAGACCCGTCATGACAATTAGAGTAGTCATCGCTTTATTTGCTTTTTCCATTGGCTCGTCCGAAATTCCGGATGGAAGTTTTTTAGAGAAGAAGAAAACACTTGCTGCTATCAAGAATAAGATTCCTACTCCTACATATAACAGGATTACTTTATCCAAACCTAATCCTTTAATCTGTTCATCACTTACTGCTGCTGCCGTACCAAACAAAGCAAAACCAACAACAATTGGCCCGATTGTCGTTCCGAAAGAGTTAATACCACCTGCAAGGTTTTGACGGCTGGTACCCGTTTTCGGGTCACCCAATAAAACAGCAAATGGGTTTGCTGCTGTTTGCTGCAATGAGAATCCTAAGGCAACTATAAACAAACCTACCAACATTCCTGCATATACATTCGCCTCTACCGCAACAATCATGGCTCCGGCTCCTAAGGCAGAAAATAGCAATCCGTAAACAATACTTCTCTTATATCCCCATTTGCCAACCAGGTCTTTCCCGTTCACGGCTCCGAAAATAAAAAGCAGCAACGCTCCCAGATAATATGCAGTATAGAAAGCAAAATCAATCAGCTGTGATTGAAACTGGTCTAACGAAAAATAGTTTTTACAGAAAGGAATAAAAATGCTGTTTCCGGCAGCAATAAATCCCCAGAAGAAAAATACTGTAATCAGCGTATACAGCGCAGGATAATTTGTTTTAGTTTCTGAACTCATTTATTAAGATAGTTTAGTTAAAGCAATAAAAAATAGGATTCTATTTAATAAAAACAATTAATTTTTGATAAATATACATTTATATGAAAACACCTTGCAACAGATTACGATTTAGTTATTAACGAAAACGATTTCTTAAGTCGTTTTTTAATCAAAATACAACGTTTGCGTAATCTTTTTCACAAAGTTTTTTTTATTCTGATTTTTTTATTTCGGATTTAGGACCTATCCCGTTACTGTTGAAAGCTTCAATCTGAAAATAATAGGTATCAGAACGGTCTAATCCGCTGAAATAATATTCATTTTTGCCATATACCATTATTGAACCGTATAGTTTTTCAGGCGATTTTCCGAAATAGATGACATATCCATCTGCATTAGGTTCCTGTTGCCATTTGAACCAGACACTTCTTCGCTCTCCTTTTTTTCTGGCTTCGGCACGTAACGGAGCAAAGTTTTGTACCGCATCAGGCTTCTGCCCTGTTCCTTTTCCAAATATCCTGAAACCGCTGATGGCAAATTTCCCTGTTGGCATTTGGATGTTTTCTACTTTTAAATACCTTGCAGTAATTGGCTTTTCCAATTCCATATAATCATGAGGCACGTCTTTAGTATTTTTGCTTTTATCGACAGCTATTTTCCAGTTTTTACCATCATTTGAAGAATAGATAATGTACTTATGCCCTGTTGTAGTTTCCGGTTTGCCCATCAGTTCCACATCCTGGTCTGCAAAGTTGATTTGTATGGCATGAATTGTCGATTTTTCTCCCAAATCAGAAATCAGGTATTCGCCTTTAGCTCCCGTTTTAGCAGACCAATACGTCTTAATGTCTTCGTCATTACTAAAATTAGGCTGAAAACCTCCCAGGGTAGAAGAAACCTGAACCGGCTTATTGTAATTTAAAAGCATCCATCCTGAAAAGCTTTCCTGTAAATGGTTCTTTTTCTGTGAAGGAAGAAAAGTCGGATAATCGCCATAAGCCGTATTGGAATATAGTATTCCATCTTCATCAAAACCGGCGGGCCAGATTCCTATTCGTCTTTCAAAATTATTCTTTGTTGAAATTACAATTGTAGATACATGCCAATAGTCATTATTGGTGTCCTGATAGGTAGCTCCGTGCCCTGCTCCTCTTGCAAATCCTCCGGGTTTATAGGAAAACGGATTATGGGATTGGTATTCAAAAGGCCCTAACGGATTTGACCCTACATAAACGCCATCTGCATAGCCACTGAATTCAGTTCCCGGTGCTCCGTATTGCAGATAGTATTTGTTTTTGTATTTGGTCATAAAAGCACCTTCAGTAAAAGGCTGTAGGAAAGTATTGTCGTTGTGTTCGCCAAACCGTTCCCAGCCATGTTCGTCGTCATTGAGTGCCAAAACCGGAATACGTTCGCCTTCGGGTTGAAAGGTTTTACGGTTTAACTTCACACCATACAGCGGATACAAATTACTGGAACCGTAATACATATAGACTTCATCTTTTTCTTTGTCCCAGAAAATTTGCGGGTCCCATGCTGCTGCTTCCGATTTATGAACGAGTTCTTTCCAATCGTCTGTTTTTGGATTTTTGCTCATCCATAGCGGAAAATCCTTAGTATGCGTCGAACCGATTACTAATAGCGTATCATTTACAAATGATAGCGATGGCGCACAGAGTTCGTCATAAACCTTATGTTCCGGGCGGAGGAATTTTCTGGATATGAATTTCCAGTTGAGCATATCGGAACTATGCCAATAGCCCCATTGATTGGTCGAAAACAGATAATATTCGCCTTTAAAGTTGGTGATTACCGGGTCTGCTGTTGCGCGATGTTTTCCTTGTGTTACAAAATTTGGAATCGGGCAATATCCGTAATCAATATTAATTGGATTGCAATAGGTTTTTTGTTGCGAGAAACCTTTCCCCGAAAAGAGCAAGATTCCTGCAAGACTTACTATTTTTGTTACTTTCTTTAAATTTTGTCTTTTAAAAAAAATCATTGTTATTGTTTACTTTACCGGAAAAATGCTGATAGCTGTTCCGCCACCAGCAGCCAGATTTAGCTTTAACTTACTTTTTGAAGTCACCTCAATTGTCTTGATTTCATAATTGATTGGGTTTTTCTCCCAGTGTGCTGTCTTTCCGTCCTGATAAATAATGGCTTTATATTTTTTTCCCGGAGTTAAAAAATCGAGTGAAATTGTGGTGTTTCTAGGATTTTCGTCGGTAATTGCACCAACGAACCAGTTTTCACTTCCTTTGGCTTTTCTGGCAACCGTTAAATAATCGCCCGGTTCTGCTTCCAGATATTTGCTTTCATCCCAATCTGCCACAACATCTTTAATGAATTGGAAAGCGTCAGCATATCTTTCATAATTCTCAGGCAGGTCACAAGCCATTTGCAATGGTGAATACATCGTAACATACAGGGCCAGTTGTTTGGCAAGTGTAGTATGTACCTGTTCTGTCTTACTGGCATCGTAATGGCTCATCTTGATTTCGAAAACACCCGGCGTATAATCCATCGGTCCTCCTAAAAGTCGTGTAAAAGGAAGAATGGTTTCATGTGTTGGCGGATTTCCGTTACTCCATCCGTTGAATTCGTTTCCTCTTGCTGCTTCGGCAGCAATATAGTTTGGCCATGTTCTGCTTACACCTGTTGGACGTGATGATTCGTGAGAATTGACCATAATTTTATATTCTGCCGCTCTTTGCGGAACATAATTGAAATGGTTGACCATACTCTGACCGTCGTGAAATTCTCCTCTTGGAATAATTTTCCCGACATAGCCTGTTTTTACTGCCGGATAACCGTATTTTTTCATTACGTTCAATGCTCTGTCCAGACGTCTTTCATAATTGGCAACAGAACCTGAAGTTTCATGATGCATAATCATCTTTACATTTTTCGACTTTGCATAGTCACTGATTTGCTGTATATCAAAATCAGGATAGGGGGTCACAAAGTCAAAAACTTCTTCTTTCCAGTTTCCAAACCAGTCTTCCCAACCTACATTCCAGCCTTCAACCAATACGCCATCAAAACCGTGTTTAGCAGCAAAATCAATATAGCGTTTTGTGTTTTCTGTGGTTGCTCCGTGCGGCTTTTTGCCTACGCTTTTTTGAGATGCATCTTGTGTACCGCTCAAATCCCAGGTTGAAACACCAACGTGCATTTCCCACCAAACCCCTACATATTTCATAGGTTTAATCCATGAGGTGTCTTCTATTCTGGACGGTTCGTTCAGGTTTAGAATCATTTTAGAGCCTACAATATCTCTGGCATCATCGCTTACCATAATCGTACGCCATGGAGAAACAGCCGGAGCCTGGAGATATGCCTTATCGCCTATGGCGTTAGGTACTAAATGTGATTTTATTTTAAAGTTTGAAGTATTGACATCCAGGTGCATTACCGGATAATTCACTACAGCGGCTTCAAAAATATTAAGATAAAGACCTTCTGCCGATTTCATCATCAAAGGCGACTGTACTACATAGCGGCCACCAATAGATTTTACGGCAATACCATTGTTCAGGTTTAATTTGTCGTTATCAATTTCTGATAATTTTGTCTCGTTGTATACGTATTCCTGGCTGTCATAATCGCCCGGAATCCAAAATGTCTTATGGTTTCCTGCCAGATTAAATTCTGTTTTTTCATCAGAAATGATAAAATAATTCAGCTTGTCCTGTTTTGGAAATTCATACCTGAAAGCAACACCTTCGTCGTATACTTTAAAAACGATATCCAGCTTTCTTCCCGTAGCTTTCTGTAGGAGTGAAAAAACAGCCTGATTGTATGTATTGCGGATAACAGATTGTTCTCCTAATACCGGTTTCCAACTTTCATCAACGCTTTTGTTTTGTGTATTTGTTATTTCAAATCCTGTTTCCAATGCTTCTGTCTCTTTTAAAGCAATCCCTAACAAACTTTCTTTTATGACAGGTTTATTTTTATAATTTACGGAATAGGAAGGACGACCTTCGGCAGTTAATTTAAAGGTTACAGTAATTTCTTTGGATGGAGATTGAACTGTCTGAGCGTTTAAAAATCCCGTCAATACGAGAAGGCACAGGGTAAAGATGTTTTTCATATTATATAAATTTCGCTAAAGGTAGCTAATCGGATTTAGAAAAAAGCCCTTTAGAGAAACCTAAAGGGCCTTTTAAAACTCACAAAAAAAATTATTTAACTAACTCAAACTCCAATTTCATGTCTGTCGCTGATGTACCGCCAACAAAGATTTCAAAATCTCCCGGCTCTGCGGCAAACTGCATATCTATTCCGTAGAACTTCAAATCTTCGGAAGAAATTTCGAATTCAACAGTCTTCTTCTCTCCTTTTTTCAAGAGAATTTTCTGGAAACCTTTTAGTTCTTTTACCGGTCTGGTTACAGACCCGACTTTATCCCGGATATAGAGCTGAACTACTTCTTCTCCATCATAATTTCCTGTATTGGCAACTTCAACCGTAGCTTTTAATTTTTGATTGAAGTTGATTTTGGTAGCAGATAGCTTAAAATTAGAATAGGTAAATTTTGTATAGCTTAGTCCATAACCAAATTCATACAAAGGTGAATTGTCAACATCAATATAGCGTGATTTATATTTTTGCTCATTGTCTGCTTTTCCTAAATAAGGGCGTCCGGTGTTTTTATGATTGTAATACAATGGAATCTGTCCTACATTTCTAGGAAAAGTCATTGGCAATTTCCCGCTTGGGTTATTGATACCGTAAAGCGTCTGTGCAATAGCATCACCTCCTCTTGTTCCAGGCCACCAGGCTTCAAGAATCGCATCCATGTTTTGGTCTTCCCATTCTAATGTTAGCGGTCTTCCATTCAGCAATACTAAAACGATAGGTTTACCCAGTTTTTTCAATTCTGCCAAAAATTCTTTCTGTATTCCAGGCAGGTCTATATTGGTACGTGAAGCGGCTTCTCCTGTCATGTTTTCGAATTCTCCCATTACCGCAACGATAACATCTGCTTTTTTAGCATTGTCAATGGCAGCCTGCATCATGTCTCTTTTCTTATCCAGAATTTCCACTCCTTTTGCAAAACTGATTTTGCTTTTGTCTGTGATAATTTTATTTACTCCTTCTTCAACACTAACAGCAAATCCGTGTCTGTCGCCTGATGCTGCCCAGGAACCAATAATATTATATTCATCGCTGATTAGCGGCCCAACAAAGGCTACTTTCTGTTCTTTTTTCAGCGGTAGCGTATGATTGCTGTTTTTGAGCAGTACCAATGATTTGTTCGCCACATCTAAAGCGGCCTCCAGATATTCTTTTTTATAGGTGACTTCTTTCTCTCTTTTGGCATCATTATATCGGTAAGGGTCTTCAAACAGGCCTAAATCGTATTTTGCTTCTAAAATTCTTCGGCAGGCATCATTTATCTGCGCCTCGGTAACTTTTCCTTCAGACAATGATTTTTTAAGGTTCTTCATGTAGATTCCTCCAACCATATCCATGTCAACACCCGCGTTTAATGCCAATTCGCCCGCATGTTTTTCATCTTTTGCATAACCATGAGGTATCATTTCGTTCATTCCGGTATAATCGGTTACCACAAAACCGTCAAATTTCCATTCGTCTTTCAGTATTCCGTTAACCAAAAATTTATTTCCCGTAGCCGGAACTCCAGAAATTTCATTAAAAGAGGTCATAAAAGTTCTTACTCCTGCATCAACCGTAGCCTTGAATGGCGGCAGATAAACTTCTCTTAGCATTCTTTCTGACATATCAACCGTATTGTAATCACGTCCTGCCTCTGCAGCTCCATAAGCCGCAAAGTGTTTTGTACATGCCAAAATAGTGTTGATGGCTGAAAGGTCATTTCCCTGATAACCTCTTACACGAGCCATCGCTAATTTAGAACCCAGATAGGTATCTTCTCCGGCACCTTCTGATACCCTACCCCAACGTGGGTCACGGGAAATATCTACCATTGGTGAAAAAGTCCAGTGAACGCCTCCTGCGGCAGCTTCTGCAGCAGAAATTTTGGCTGCCAATTCCACGGCATTCAAATCCCAAGTAGCTGATTCACCCAGAGTAATTGGGAAAATAGTTTTATAGCCATGGATAACATCATATCCAAAAAGTAACGGAATTTTCAATCTTGAATTATCGAGATTCATCTTTTGAAGTTCGGCTGTATATTTTACGGTAGTCGCATTCAATATAGAACCTACATTCCCTTTTTTGATCTGTTCGATAAAATTATCTCCAGCGGCTGGTCCGGTTATGGTTCCGTCTGCCGTAAACTGTACAAGCTGGCCAATTTTTTCATCAATTGTCATTTTAGCCATCAGCTCTGAAACAAATTCTTTTTTGGGCTTAATTGCGCTCTTCTTTTTGTCCTTTTGGGCATTAGCTGTAAGCGAACCTGCTAATAATAATAGTACTACTGTTTTAAATTTCATTATGATATTTATTTAGGGAAATTTGTTTATTGCTTCTGCTGTTCCAGCATCCAGTCATAAATTTCTTTGTTGTCATATACTCTGCTCCAACTGTCGTGATTGGCATCATCGAAAATGGTCAGATGAATATCTTTGCTACATGTTTTTAGTTTTTTGTAGATGGCTATCGAATAATTCACATCTACAACATCATCTACCAGTCCATGGAAAATACGTGTTGGAATATCCTTAATCTTGCAATTTTCCATCATAGGCACCCTGTCAACAAATCCTGCAATGGGCACCAGTGCGGCAAACATTTCGGGATGAGCAAAGGCCAGATTCCAGGCTCCCCAGGCTCCCATACTCAAACCTGTAAGATAAATTCTGTTGGAATCTATATTGTTTTCTTTTTGGATTTTTTGTATCAATTTATATAAGACTTCTGCGTTCCAATATTCATTGTCAGGACATTGTGGCGCGAGAACGTAACTATCCAATTCATTATTTTTCAGGTATTTGAAAGGGCCGTGTATTTTAACCTTTTCAATATCTGAACCTCGTTCTCCTGAACCGTGGAGAAAGACCATGAGCGGTTTCTTTCCTTTTGTATTTTTGGGGATATGCAGGGCATAATTTAATTCGCTTTTTTGGGTAATTTCGACAGAAATTGCTCCGGTAATGTCTTTTTGAGCAAAAGAGATACCGGACACCAATAACCCCAATAAAGCCAGTTTTATTTTCATTTTAAAATCCGTGTTGTCCGGAATGGAATCCAAGATTTACCAAACCTTGTCGCACTTCCGGTGCATTCATAAATAAATTCCAAAGCAATCCTGAACGGTAGTTCTCCAGCATGACCACCATTGGTCCCTGGTCAATTGCCAGATATCTGTTAGCTGTCCATCCGTAATGCTTGCTGTGGGCATCGTAAAAACCTGCCGGACCCCATAACTGTCCGCTGTAGTTTTCATAAAAATTGCGCATCGCTGCTAATGATTCTGTTGGAGTATATACTATAGAACTTATAGCTGCCGTAGGCGATACGATTCCTAAATCGTTGCTTGGCATATGTGCGTTATAGCCAATACTTCCATCGGGATTTCTGGAATAGGAAGCTGTTAATCCCCAATAATTCGGGCCATATCCTGCAAAATTCCCAGGATTTTCAACACAATATTTATAATTGATTTTTGAATGATTGACATTGACATCCCAATAATTAGCATATTGGTCTGTTAGCTGTCTTGGGTCTAAGCCCAAATAAGAATAGTGTGCCCAGAACAAAGGTCCTCCGGCCTGTTCAGCACCATTATGTTTTAGTAATAAAGGAATTCCGTATTTTGTTGCAGACGAAACGATTCCTCCGTTTCTTGCCCATCCTTTATGATAAGCCTCCGGAGTTATGCCATGTGTTGGCGACGCGCTTGCAAGAACATAAGTAATCAGGCATTCATTATAGCCTTCCAAAGGAAAGTTCATTTCCCAGGCATAATCAGGCGACCAGTGCCAATACAAAACATTCTGGTTGTTTCTGTACCAATTCCAATCAACACCTTTCCATAAATTGTCGAATTTCTGTGCCAGGGCTTTTTCTTCGGCGGTACCATCTTTGAAAAATTCGCGTACGCAAATCATTCCCTGACATAAAAAAGCCGTTTCTACCAAATCACCACCATTGTCTTTTTGTCCAAAAGGCTTTACTCTGCCCGTAGTTCCATCCATCCAATGAGGCCATGCTCCGTGAAAACGGTCGGCACTGGCAAGAAAATCTGCAATTGTATTCAATCGGGATACGGCTTCACTTCTGGAAACATAGTTTCTGGAAGTTGCTGCAATTATTGACATCAGCCCAAAACCTGAACCTCCTGTGGTAACAATATTGGAATCATTTTCCGGATAATTACCATCCGGATGGTATCTTTCCCTTGCCAATTTTGAGTTTGGCTCGGCAAAATCCCAGAAATATTTAAATGTCTGTTTTTCAACCGCATCTACTAATTGTTCATCAGTCAACGGTGTTGGGGTTGCAGGTGTGGACGAATCGTCTCCTTTTGGAGACGATTCGTTTGAACCACAACTTGCAAATATTAGAAATATAAAAAATAGGTATTTCATCAATAGAGTTTATTACCAGTTCGGGTTTTGGCCCAAACCTGGTGTTTGTATTAATTGACCATTCGGGATTGGGAAAAGCTCGTGTTTGCCTACTTCAAAAGGTTTTCCATTGGCTTGCATGGCTTGTGCTGCCTGTCCGGTTCTAACCAGGTCAAACCATCTGTCATGTTCAAAAGCCAGTTCCAGCCTTCTTTCTTTCCAAATCAGATTTCTTAATAAAGTCTGGTCTGTTGTAGTTATTTCTCCAAGGTTTACTCTGTCACGAACTTCTTTCAACGAAGACAATGCTACGCTTGAGTTCCCCAGTTCATTTGCAGCTTCTGCACGAATTAAATAAATTTCTGCAAGTCGCAATACCCTGATGTTTTTATCACCATCTCCTGCACCTGCATTGGCACTGGAATAAGCTTTTTCATTATACATTGGGTTTTCTACGGCAGTGCTTACTACACGTCCATCATACATTGTTTCACCTCTGAAGATGATAGTCGCGTCTCTTCTGATAACATCGCCTTCAGCATTATAAGCATCTAAAAGATTCTGTGATGGCGTATTGAATCCCCATCCCCAACCGCTTGGTCCTCTTGCACCTTGCGTTTCTGAATATTGCTGTACACCGTGAGCAATAGATTCTCCTCGGGCCTGAACTTCAAATATAGATTCCACACCATTTTCTGTATTGACTCTCCATATCTGAGCATAATCAGGCTCAAGACCGTATTGTCCGGAAGTGATTACATCATCTGCATAATCATAAGCATTCTGCCAATCTTTTTGATACAGATAAACCTTTGCTAACAACGCTTGTGCAGCACCTTTTGTAGCCCTTCCCAAATCAGCAGATGCGTATTGACTCTTTTCCGGCAATACCTGAATGGCATCCAGCAAATCCTGCTCAATAAAATCATAAACTTGTTCTTTTGGAACTCTTACAGTTAGGTCAACATGTTGTAAAGGCACATCGCCAAAAGCCCTAACTAAGAAAAAGTAGTGATAGGCTCTAAGAAATTTGGCTTCTCCAATTAATCTGTTTTTGTAAGCCTCGTCTGTAAGTTCGTAATTTTCTGTATAACCTATAGAATAAGTAGCGCGTCCAATGGCTTTGTACCAGTTAGTCCACATGGCTTCAACAGAACCTGCTGTAGCTGTGAATGTCAATCCATCAAGTAATCCTTTATCACCTCCCGGATCACCAGGCGAACTTCCTTTGTCTGCATTATCAGAAATAATTTCAGTAATTCCAAGATAGGAGAAGGCATAATCCCACTCTGTCATCATTCCATAGATTCCATTCACAAAAGCAATCGGTTCTAAATTTTCCCCACTGTCTTCTTCTGTAATCTTTTCTCTTGAATCAACATCAAGAAAATCGTCGCATCCAACTAATACGCCGAGAGCGAATGAAAGACAAACAATTTTTTTATAATTTATTTTCATACTATTTTTTTTTAAAATTCAAGGTTTACACCAAAAATGAAAGTTTTGATATTCGGATAAGCCGCTAATTCAATACCGGCAGTCTCGTTTGGTGCTCCACTATTATTCAACTCCGGAGTGAATCCTGAATATTTAGTGAACAGGAAAGGGTTTTGAGCTGTTCCGTAAATTCTAAGTCTGGAAATATTAAACATATCTTTAAAAGTATATCCTAAAGTAATGTTGTTAATTCTGAAGTAGTCTCCATCTTCTAAATAATAACTTGAAGACAGGGCATCTCTGTTTGCTCCAGGATTTGTATTTGAAGTTCCAGGTCCTGTCCAACGGTTATTGAATGTTTCTGCAGCAATATTTTCACCTGCATCTACACGGGTTCCTTTAAGTCCGTTATACACTTTGTTGCCACCTGCTCCGAATCCGTCAACAGATAAATCGAAATTTTTGTAAGCCAGATTTACATTGATTCCATAAGAGAATTTTGGTATATAAGAACCATAGAATTTCTTGTCTCTGTCATCAATTACACCATCTCCATTCTGGTCTTTATAACGCAACTGACCAGGCTGAGGCGTTCCGATGTGCGGATTCGCATCAATCTCTGCCTGAGTTTGCCAAACACCGTCAGCTTCTAACAGCCACCATGAATATATTGGCTGACCTTCCTGTAATCTTTTTGTAATTTGACCGTCACCAAGACTACCTCCTGTCATTCCATCGTAGGCAGGTTTTACATTCTCCAGGGTGTTTTTATTGTGGGCATAATTAACACCTATGCTATAGGAGAAATCTTCAGTAATATTATCTTTCCAGTTTAAAGCAATTTCATATCCCTGGTTTCTTACCTCTCCTCCATGGTCAAAGTAATTTTGAGACGCAGGTGAATTTAGAATTGGCTTTACATTTAATATTGCATTGGTATTTATTCTGTTATAGTAATCGAAACTACCTGACAATCTTCTGTCCAGTAATTCAAAATCAACACCCGCATTAATTTCCTTAGTAACTTCCCAAGTCAAGTTTGTGGCTGGTGACCCTACTGCACCTCCAAATACTAAATCTTGATTTGGTCCAAAAACGTAATTCGTATTCGCGCTACCCGGGTTTGTAATAATAGAAGTTGCATTAAAAGGTACGTTTGCGTTACCTACTTCACCGTAGCCTGCTCTTAGCTTAAGGAAATCCAGATTGTTAACTTCGCTTAAGAAGCTTTCGTTGGTCAATACCCAACCTACGCTAACGGAAGGGAATGTTCCCCAGTACTCTGCATTCTTTTTAAAATTACTGTTCCCGTCTCTTCTGATAGTTCCGGAAATATAGTATTTCTCGTCGAAATTATACTGAAGCCTTCCAAAATAAGAAAGGACATTGGTAGGAGTTTGAAAAAATTGCTTCACTACTTTAGTATAGTTTAATGATGCCATATCCAGGTTCCAGTAATTTTCCTGTTCCGGAACACCATAACCTTCTATGAAAGATTCATATACGTCATTTCTTCTTTCTTTTGTAACACCTACTGTAGCATTAAAATTATGCTTATCAAAGGATTTGCTTGCTGTTAAATAGGTATCCCAGTTGTATCTGAAACTTTCAACATCTTTATAGGATAAGGAGTTGTTAGCAAATTCTGTAGAAGTAGGCGCTCCATTTTGAGCATTTTGAAAATCTGTAAGCGTTCTGAGCGGGTCTGCTGCCAAATAGCGACCACGGATATCATTATAAATTCTGGTCTTTGAATACGATTTTGTCGCTCCAAAACGGGTTGTAGCCGTCAGCCAATCTGTAACGGTATAATCAGCCTGAAGCAATCCCTGAAGCTCCATCATTTTATTCTTTTCATTCTGGAAGTTTACGTTGGCAACCGGGTTTCCAATAGAATTCAATCGGCCTCCCTGTTGTCCGGCTCCAATGATGTAATCAGGCAATCCCGTAGTCTTGTTCCAATAAGACATACCATATCTTCCGTCAGGATAGTAAACCGGAATTATAGGAGCCTGTTTGTAAGCTTCTGTAAATGAACTGTATGGTTTTGGTGTAGACTTAGTGAAAGCAACACTGGCATTTTGAGTAATTTTTAATTTCCCGTCAAATGCCTTAAATGTGTTATTAGACCTTAAAACATTTCTTGCTACTTCATGACCTTCTAAAAGTCCGTCTTCTTTGTAGTTGTTGAAGCTAAAATAATAAGTTACGTTTTCTGAACCTCCGGAAAAGGAAACATCATTTCCTTGTGAGAAGCTTGTTCCTGCCAATGCATCATACCAATCCGTGTTATACGGTTGATTAAGTGCTAATCTGTCCGGATTTCCAATAGCTGCACGGCTTTCATTAAAGTAGGTCACGAACTGGCTTGAATTGGCCATCTCTACCGGATTCAGTATTGATTTTGCACCATAAAAAGAGTTTATCTTAATGCTGGTTTTTCCAAGCTTTCCTTTTTTTGTTGTAATAAACACAACTCCATTAGCAGCATTAGAACCATAGATGGCAGCCGAAGCCGCATCTTTCATGACATCAAAAGATTCGATGTCGTTTGGGTTCAGGTTAGCAATACTTCCGGTAATAACACCATCTACCACAAACATAGGCGACCTTCCCGATTCTGCAGTTCCCAAACCTCTGATAATAATTGTAGGTGTTGCACCTGGTGCATCATTGGCAATAATGTTTACACCTGCCGCCTTACCTTGTAAGGATTGCAGGGCATTAAATGCCGGCTGTTTAGTAATCTGATCTGATTTGATTGTTGAAATGGCACTCGTAAGGTCTGTCCTTTTTTGAGTACCATACCCTACGACTACAACTTCCGTAAGGTCTGTGCTTGACATTTTCATGGTCACGCTCATGTTTTCTGCGGCATTTATCGTGAGAGTCACATACCCCAGAAATGTAAACGTAATAGGCTCGTCTACTTTTGCATTAATTGAAAAATTTCCATCAAAATCTGATACTGAGCTTGATGTGGAACTCAAAATGTTGACTCCAGGGAGTGGGAGTCCATTTTCATCCAGTACCTTACCTTTTATATCCTGAGCGTAGAGATGCCCATGGAAAAAAAGGAGTACAAATACTCCGAAAATAAAGTTTTTCATTTGTTTATATTTTGTTAAAAGTTAGTGTTACCAAATTACGAATTACAACGTTGTAGTAAACTTAATGAACTCACTACACAAACACATCATTTTAAAATAAATACAAAATAAAAACCTGATTTTAAATAACTTATAAAAACAACAACTACATTTAGAGTACCCTCTAAATTAGCCGATGATGTAGTGTTGATGTATTGTTATTTGATAAAAATGTTATGAAAATATTTAATTATTATTAAAAAAGAATCCGAATTTATATATTAATCATAAACTTGGAAAGATTATCATCTGAAGTCAGGCCTAATTTTTTTCTCAAACGATAACGATGTAGCTCTACCCCACGGAATGAAATATTCATCAACGGGGCAATTTCTTTGGATGATAAATTCATTTTAAGATAAATACATAGCTTGATATCTTTTGAAGTAAGCATTGGAAATTTATTCGACAGCTTATGTACAAATTCTTCATGGCTCTGCATGAGGTTGTGTTCAAAGCTCTCCCATTCATTTTTGTTAAGCGCATTAATTTTTATTGATTTTCTAATCTTGCTCTTAATCTGGTTGATATCTTTTTCTGTTTCAAGAATTTCCTGAATACTGTCAATCATTTCACTTTGTTTGGCTATTGAAAGTGATTTCCCGGCAACTTCATAAGCCTTATTCTGGACTTCTATTTCAAGAATGTGCTTTTCATATTCCTGCAGTTTCAGTTTGTTTTCCGCATTGAGTTCCAATTCAAGAATTTCTTTCTGGTGTTTGAGCTCTTCTTCTTTCAATTTGATTTTTTCAATGTACCGGATTTTGTTCCAACGGTAATACAGGAAGAAACTACCCGAAATAACCAAAATATAGAATAGTATCATCCAGAACGAAAAATACCATGGCTTGCTGACCGTAAATGTATAGGTGGCCACTTTGGTGTATTTGGTTCCGTCATTATAATAAAATTCCAGTTCCTGAAGACCGCTGCTTAGGTTATTCAAAATCAGCTTTCCTTTTTTTATGGGTACAAAGTCATTGGAATCATTCAGCTTATAAAACAGGTCCGGACGGTTGTAGCCAAAATATTCTGTTATTACATTCACTTCAACCGACTGATTATACTTCACCCGGGTATCCTTATCAATCAATTTATCCTGATAGAAGGCTTCGGCATAGACACCTCGTATTTTGAGTTTCTTATTATTGATTTTGAAAGCAATAAATCCGTCGTCCAGATTCATCAGGTAATGGTCTCCATCCTGATAAACCTTAATGTTTTCCATAATGATTCTTCCTTCATAATACTTTTCAGGGATAAGTTCCCAAATAAACCGGTCTTTAACCTGAGACACTACATAGAGTAATCCGTTTTTTAATACTATAAAATTTTCATCATTAATAGGTATGATATCTGAAGTGTTTTTAAAAGAAGCATTAAAAATCTTATCCTTTTCTAATTTCCCCGAAATGGAATTATAGACATACCAATTATTATCGATCAGGAACAGGATTTCATTTTTATAGCTAAAAAGCTTCACGCCATAATCATTCTTTATACCGTTTTGCAGTGAAACATTTTCAATTTTTTTGACATTGAAATTTTTATCATATAAAATCCTGTAAAGACTTCTGTAATTGTCTGCCGCCCATAATTCTCCACGTTTGTTCTGGGCCAGATTCTTGATAGGTTTTTTCAGTCCGGCTAAAAGTTTGTACTTCGAGAGATCATTGATATCTTCATAGACTACAATACCTGCATAATTGCCCTGAAAATATACATTTTCAAATTCTCCTTTTAAGAATTTCCATCCGCCATTTATCGGGCTGACTTTTTGCAATCGTGCTGTTCTTCCATCATACAAAAATGTTCCGTCATTATGGCCTATAATAAATTCGTTACCTCTTTTGTATATATCCCAAACCTGTCCCTGTGAATTGGGGAGTACCTCCAGTATTTTATTTTTACTCGTAAAAATTCCGTGATTGGTTACAAAAAGGTAGCCGTTGTCTATAGTAGAAAGCGAATAGACCGAACCCAAAATACCGGAACTGTCTGAAAAAACCTGAACAGGAGAATTGATTTCAACATGACAGATTCCGTTGTCCAGTCCTAACCACAAATCTTTTTCCTTGTCAACACCAATAGACAGGATGGCATTGTTTTTAAGTGCATTCTGCCTGTTAAGATTCTGGTAGGTTCCGTTTTTAAGATTAATAATATACAATCCCTGTAATCCGCTACCAATAACCAGCGTATTATCGTCAACAAACTTGGCCGTTACAAGAACTTCTTTTTTAATGACTTCATTCAACGGATGGCTCCAGGGCACAAGATTACCATCTATTACTACAAAAACCCCGTTATTTTTTGTAAAAATATAAACCTTGCCCTGGTATTTTTCAATATGATGAATGACATTTTCTTCTAAAATCTTCCAGTTCTTTCTCTTAACAAATTTTTCCCCTTCCATCATATAAATTCCTTCGCGGACAGTCGCCACATAAATTTCATTGTCAATGAGGTAGCAATATGAAATTTGGGAAGGGAATTCTATTTTCTTAATCGCTTTTCCATCATAAATAAAGACTTCATTAAAAGTCTGAAAGTACAGCCTGTCCTTATATTTAAAAATTTTCCAGATTTCTTCGTTATCAGACCCGCCTTGAAAAATATTCTTACCTCTGGTAAGCGAAAAATATTCCATCTTGCCATTCATTCTTTTCCAGTAGCCAAATTCTTTATAGGAACCGGAATAAATCTTGTCATCATCAATAAATATGGAACGGATAACCGTTTTGTTAGGAAGGGCATATTTTTCCCATATCACACCATTGTATCTAAGGAAATAATGATTATTTGCAAAATACATGGCATTATCACCTCCCTGGGTTACATTCCACACCTGATTATCTCCATTGTAATCCGATTTGGTGAAATTCTCTACAAAAGGTAGTAATTCCTGCGCCTGGACACACAATGAAAAAGAATAAAAGAATAGAAATTGAAAAAATCTTAGCTTCACAATTTAAGGGGATTTATTTCCAAATATAAGAAACATATTATGTTTGAATTGGCAGGAAACTTAAATAAAAATTAATGCTGCTGCTCCAAATAATAAAAAAAACTATTTTTGCTCTAAATTCTATTGAAATGAAAAAATACTTAGGAATAATGTCTTGTTTGTTTTTGTTGAGCGCCTGCGATGATGGTGACCTGACTTTTGATTCATTTGATTTTAGCAATGTTACTGCGGCAGACTGTGAAAATAACAACCCTGAGGTCTTAAACTCTGTTTTTAAGCTAAACAACAATGAAGCCCTGGTTATCAAATTTCCAACAAACGTTTTTCCTTTCAGAAATATAGAAGGAACAAGCACCTTATCAATTTCTGCCGAAAATAAAATTATCTATCGCGTTTTTAACGGACAGGTTACCCCAACTTATTTCTGCTCTGTAATTCCTCCTGTCACTCCTGTTGTTATTGACGAATGGAGTACGGCCGACCAATCCAGCGGTTCTATTGAAATTAAAACTACCCCTGTAAATAATACTACAGAAATACTGGACGCAAAATACGACCATACTATCATTTTTAAAGGAATTACCTTATCCAATTCGACTGGGGGAACTGTAACCTACACAGAATATATTTTCGGAAAATACCAAACCAAATCGAATATTAAATTTTCTTTTAGTTCTGTGCCTATCCAAAAATGTTCGGAACGCAAACTGATTAAAATATTTGATTCCAATGTTGGAAATGTTGAGAACAGGCAAAATCTCAATGAAGTTATAATTCTTGATTTACCTCCTTCTGTTTTTCAACAAGCGGCCGGTTCTGAAACTTATTATGTAGACGACTCCCATCAGATTACTTACAGACTATATGGTGGTGATGTTATTGCTACTGCACTTTGCTCAGAAACAGGATTGCCGCCGCTCTATGAAGAATGGCAAGCTGAAGATGGGGTTTCAAATGGTGCGAATTCTACAGGAGTCATCAAAATTGATACTGCTATAAATGGAACCACCCGTACACATACTATTACATTGACAAAGGTACAGTATAGAAAAACAGGACCTAACAATAATACGTTTGTACAGGAAATCCAAACTTTTGGGGACTATATAACGACCAACTAATAGAGTCTATAATTATAAAAAAAGCCCGATTGTTTAATCGGGCTTTTTTTATAATTATCTGTTAGGATTTTGTTTGATATAAACTTCTGTAGCTCCCAGACCATACTTTTGATAGTCGGCATCCTGAAAAATTATTTCATCATAACGACCCAATAAAAAATCAAGCTCGGCTTTCAATACACCTTCCCCAACTCCATGTATAAAAACTATTTTGGGAATTCTGTTTTTGATGGCAAATTCAACATGTCTTTTTGCTGTTTCGGTCTGGAGTGTGAGTATGTCATAATTTGACATGCCTCTTTTATTCGGAACCAGTTTTTCGATGTGCAAATCAAATTCCGGAACGCCTCTTTCGTCTCTTGTCTTCTTTTCTTTAACGAAACTCCTTGGTTTTGGTATTTCTTTCTCTTTCAAAACCTGACTTAAATTATGACTTCCAATTCCAAAGTTTAAATCACTGGATTTCTGAATCTTAATTAATTCATTGACAAAATATGTCAACTGGAAACCATCGTCAGTTTCGATGGTAATTTCATTATTTTTGACCGACAAAACAACACCATTAACCGCTTCATCAATCACCGTTACCCTATCTCCTTTAACTAACATCATCTTCAGAATTATCCTGGTTTTTACTTGGTACTTTTGCCATCAGCCTCATCATTCCATACATAAAAATGACGATGGCAACTATCATAATATACAGATTTGGCTTCTCTTTACTTTGTTCATATAATGCAAAAACACCTGCGAGGGCCATTATGGGTATGTATATTTTTTTCATTGTAGATTCAAATTTGCTATCTGCCAAAAGTAATAACTTTAAAAATAATTTCCGGACACACCTCAAACTTTATGCTTTTTTCGTAAAATTGTAGTAACAAATTTATACGCTATGGAAGAATACATGATTCCCTGCATGAATAAAAAAATTTTTGGAGTGGACTGTCTGGGCTGCGGAACACAGAGAGCCCTGGCTTTAATCTTTAAAGGAGAATTTGTGGACGCTTTCCACATGTTTCCGGCCATTTACACTACCATCTTGTTTTTCATGGTGTTAGGATTAAATTTCATCGACAAAGCTCGAAATTACCATAAAGCAATAATTTCTTTAGCAATAATCAATGCGGTAATAATGGTAATTTCTTACATTTACAAAATCACCAACTAAACAATTAAATCTTTTATCTATGGAAAAACAAAAATTACCTAATGCTTTAGCCGTTCTTATTCTGGGGATTCTATCTATCCTAACCTGCTGTTGTTATGGTATAATTGGATTAATTCTTGCTGTTGTAGCACTTATACTGGCTGCAAAGGACAAGAAACTTTATGTTGAAAATCCAGAATTATATTCGAATTACTCTAACCTGACAACCGGAAAGATTTTAGCCATAATTGGAATTGTTCTTAACGTACTTATGATTCTTCTTTATGTATGGCTATATGCAAAGCTTGGACTTGAAGGTATGCAAGACCAACAACAAGTAGAAGCTCTGATGAGAGATGTTATGGGAGGCTAAGCCCTATCCAATATCATAAAAAAAGCCGCTATAAGCGGCTTTTTTAGTTTTTATTTTTCAAACTCTTTCAAGGTTTTGATAATAATGGAAACACAATCCAGCAATTGCTCTTCATTCATAACCAATGGCGGTGCAAAACGAATAATATTACCATGGGTTGGTTTTGCCAGAAGTCCGTTATCGCGTAACGACAGACAAATATTCCATGCCGTATCACTTTCTTCCGTATCATTAATTACTATGGCATTCAACAGTCCTTTTCCCCTTACTAAAGTTGCAATATTACTGGTCTTGATATATTGCCCCAGTTTTTCACGGAAAATAGTCCCCAGATAGTCTGCATTTTCTGCAAGCTTTTCATCTTTCACAACTTCTAAAGCAGCAATGGCAACAGCCGCCGCAATAGGATTTCCACCAAAAGTAGAACCGTGTTGTCCCGGCTTGATAACATTCATAATCTCATCGTTTGCCAATACTGCCGAAACAGGATAAGCACCACCTGATAATGCCTTTCCAAGTATCAGTATGTCCGGTTGTACATTTTCATGGTGTACGGCCAGCAGTTTACCCGTTCTTGCTATTCCGGTCTGAACTTCGTCTGCAATAAACAAAACGTTATGCTTTTCGCACAAGGCTTTGGCTTTTGCCAAATATCCTTCAGAAGGCACATACACGCCTGCTTCTCCCTGAATAGGCTCAACTAAGAAACCGGCTATATTCTTTTGGGTTGCCAAAACATTTTCCAGAGCTTCAATATCATCATAGTTGATGTTAATGAATCCGCCTGTGTAAGGCCCGAAATTTTTGCGTGCATTCTCATCATTAGAGAAAGAAATGATTGTTGTAGTCCTGCCGTGGAAATTCCCATCACATACAATAATCTGAGCTTCATTTTCCGGAATTCCGTTTTTCTCGTAGGCCCATTTTCTACAAATTTTGATGGCCGTTTCAACTGCTTCAGCCCCCGTGTTCATTGGCAATACTTTGTCAAACCCAAAATATCGGGTAACAAACTCTTCGTATTTGCCCAGCTTGTCATTATAAAAAGCCCTGGAAGTCAATGTCAGGGTATGTGCCTGATTAACCAAAGCAGTAATAATTTTTGGATGGCAGTGCCCTTGATTTACGGCAGAATAGGCCGAAAGGAAGTCATAGTATCTTTTCCCTTCCGTATCCCAGACATACACGCCTTCACCTCTGCTTAAAACAACAGGAAGCGGATGGTAATTGTGCGCACCGAATTTATCTTCTAAAGAAATAGCTTCAGAGGCATTGTTTTTTTCTAAAACTGACATTGTGAAAGTATTTTAATTCTTCAAAAATCAATTCCTTCTTGTGGAGAGAAATCATCCATATGACATTACAAAATTAATGAATCTAAATGGATTTTCAATCGTTGTAGTTGAACGAAAACAAATGGAAATCCCATTTCTCCAACTGACTTTTCAGATGCAAAAATGGGATTCATGTATCTATAAAAACTTAAAATTACGGAAGTACTAACGTAGCATTCGAAGTAATTTTAGTATTTAGCAATCTGGAAATCGGACAGGTTGTTTCTGCCTTTTTTACCAATTCCTGGAACTGGTCTGTTGAAATCGCATCGACTCTTCCTATAACTGACAAATGTGAGCCTACAACGCTTCCATCCTGAAAATCAACATCGCATTTGGTTTCGATAGATGCTACCCTAAAACCTGCCTCATTCAAATAGGCTGTGAGTTGCATGGTAAAACAGCCGGCATGGGCTGCCGCAATTAACTCTTCAGGATTTGTCCCGTTTCCATGTTCAAAACGGGTTTTGAAAGAATATTGAACATTACTTAAAACGGTACTCTGGGTAGAAATTTTTCCGTTCCCTTCTTTGAGTGAACCTTCCCAAACTGCTGTGGCATTTCTTTTCATAAGTGTTGTAGATTTGTTTCTCCTAAAATTACGAAAATCAAAAACGGGAAGAAATTAAATTTTATAAACTTTAACAAAAGTATCAGGATAATGGCCTTTCTTCAAACAACGCCAATAGTTTTAATGTGGTATTCCAGTTTCTGGCTGTTGCGGTCACTTTCAGCTTATTCTCAATCAGCTTGTTGCTAAGTTTTGAATTACCGGCCGGATTATTATATTTCATAAAGATGATCCTTCCTTTTAGAATAATTTCATCAGGTTCAAAATTTGCATTTAGTAAGGCCTGAATGTTTTCTTTTGAAGGTTCAGAACCCAGAAAAGTGATATAGAGTTTTTTCAAATCAATCTCTTTTTCTTTCAGGTAAGGATTATTTACCGAAATCCATTGCAGCATTTCCCTGTCTGTTACCACAACCGAAACATCAAAACCAAAATGGGCTTCAATCAGGTCGTGAATCTGCTTTTCCAACGTTTCCGGAGTTATGTTTCCTGTAGTATCAAAGAGAATATTTCCACTTTGTATGTAGGTTTTAATATTTTGAAAACCAAAACCTTCCATTACTTTTCTCAAAGTTTCCATTTTAATCAATTTTTGACCGCTAACATTGATTCCCCTAAGAAGAGCTACATACGATTTCATGATTTTCTTTTTAAAAATTTCTTTCCAAATTTATAAAATAAGACCTCCAAAACAATTTCATACTGTTTAAAAATTAGCTTACAGCATTCCGAAAACGGGCACGGAAAAATTTTCTTAATTTCAATTCAAAAAACAGAACAATCACTTATTTTTGCCGTATGGGAAGAAAGAAGACAGACAAGATCGTTTTTGAAAATATTAAGGTACTGGATGCAGGTGCCAAAGGAGTTTCAGTTGCAAAAGCGCCCGATGGAAAAGTAATTTTTATTCCAAACGTCGTGCCTGGTGATGTAGTAGATATTCAGACATTTAAAAAGAGAAAGGCCTATTATGAAGGTAAAGCCGTTGCTTTTCATGAATTTTCTGAAGATAGAGTCGAGCCGGTTTGCCAACATTTTGGAGCCTGCGGAGGCTGCAAATGGCAAAATATGGCTTATGAAAAACAGCTGTTTTACAAAAACAACGAAGTTTTCAACCACCTGAAACGCATTGGTAAAATCGAACTGCCTGAATTTGAACCTATCCTTGGTTCTGAAAAACAGTTTTTCTATAGAAATAAAATGGAGTTTTCTTTTTCGAACGCCCGTTGGCTGACCGAAAAGGAAATTGAAAGCGATGAGGACCTGGGGAACAGAAATGCCCTTGGTTTCCATATTCCTAAAATGTGGGATAAAATTTTAGACATTACCCAATGCCATCTTCAGGAAGACCCATCCAATGCCATCCGAAATTCAATCCGCGATTATGCAAACGAGCATGGCCTGGCATTTTTTAATCCAAGAAACCATGAAGGCTTTTTGCGTACGCTAATGATTCGTACGGCTTCAACTGGTGAAATCATGGTATTGATTCAGTTTTTTGAAGAAAATAAAGAGCAAAGAGAAGCATTGCTAAACTTCCTGTTGGAAAAATTCCCGAATATCAAATCGTTGCAATATGTAATCAACAGCAAGCCTAATGACACGATTTATGACCAAAACGTAATCCTTTACAAAGGAAGAGATTATATTCTGGAAGAAATGGAAGGCCTTAAATTTAGCATTAATGCCAAATCATTCTACCAGACCAATTCAGACCAGGCCTATGAATTGTATAAAATTACACGTGATTTTGCAGGGCTGACCGGCAATGAGCTGGTGTATGATTTGTATACAGGAACAGGAACTATTGCACAATTTGTCTCCAAAAAAGCAGGAAAAGTAATTGGAGTTGAAGCCGTACCGGAAGCTATTGCAGATGCCAAAGAAAACGCAAAACGTAACGAGATTACCAATTGTGAGTTTTTTGTTGGAGATATGAAAGTAGTCTTCAATGAAACATTTATTGCACAGCACGGCAAACCGGACGTGATTATTACTGACCCGCCAAGAGACGGTATGCACAAAGACGTTATCGAACAGATTTTAAAAATTGCGCCAAAAAGAATCGTTTATGTAAGCTGTAATTCTGCAACACAGGCGCGCGACCTGGCTTTAATGGATGAGTTTTATAAAGTAACGAAAGTGCGTCCGGTAGATATGTTTCCGCAAACGCATCACGTTGAAAATGTTGTACTTTTGGAAAAAAGATAAATTGATGAATAAGATTCTAAATATAATAACGGCGCTTTTTATAGCTATCTGCTTTTTTGGCTGTGAAAAGGACGATATCTGCTCCGGAGGCACGCCTACTACTCCAAGACTTATGATTGAGTTTCGCGAAAAGGACAATCCTTCCATTCTAAAACCTGTTACCAATCTTACAGCAGTAGCAACAGGAATGACAACAGGAGTAGTTTTTAATGAAGGACTGTCATCTACCGACCCTAATCGTTATCTGACCAGCGCAAATAAAATCGGGCTGCCTTTAAAAATTACCGGAGAAACAACAGAATATACGCTTACCCAAAATTCGACAAGCACAAATCCCGCAATTCGCAACGAGGATAAGATTGTCTTCAATTATACTACAAAAGAAATCTACGTTTCCAGAGCCTGCGGCTACAAGACCAATTTTGACCTGACCGGAAGCCCTGTACAAGAACCTAACACCGTTGACAGCAACCGTTGGATTAGCAATATTGTTGTTGAAACACCTAACATCGTAACCGAAAATGAAATACACATTAAAATCTATTTTTAATCTGGCTTTAGTGCTGATTTCATTATCCGCTTTTGCACAAGACAAAAAAAAAGACACAGTCGCTCCCAGGACAGAGCGTTATGGATTGCGTCTTGGTACCGATTTATATAAAATTGCACGGTCTATCTACGACAACGATTATAAAGGTTTTGAAATTACCGGTGATTACCGCCTGACAGAAAAAATCTATATTGCCGGAGAAGTAGGTAACGAAAACAAAACTACTGACGAGCCTCAATTGAATTTTACAACAAAAGGAACCTATTTCAAAGCCGGATTTGATTACAATATCTACAAAAACTGGCTGGATATGGAAAACATGATTACGCTGGGAATGCGCTATGGCGTAAGTTCTTTTACTCAGGAACTAAACAGCTATTCCATCTATAATCCGCATCCTTATTTTGACGAATCGGGTGTGATTACCGTATCGAGAAAATACTCCGGACTTTCGGCGCATTGGGTAGAATTTGTAGCCGGTGTGAAAGCAGAAGTCTTTGACAATTTTTTCATGGGTTTTACACTACGTTTGAATCGACTGGTTTCCAACAAAAAACCAAGTGATTTTGACAACCTTTACATTCCGGGATATAATCGTACATATGATGGCGACTTTGGTGTAGGCTTCAATTACACCGTAAGTTATTTTATTCCTATCTACAAAAAGAAAAATCTTCCTAAAGCGGAAACTGAAGGTAAAAAGAAGGAATAAGCTATTTGATTTGCCTGATTCCCTTCATGAAAATCCATTTCATAAAAAGCTTTTCTCCGTCATTTGTTTTCACGGCCTGAAATTGAGGCGAAAGAAGTGTTGCAATCATAAAAGCCGTCAATGGAATCCAGAATCCGTGCAAATTGGTATAAGCCGCTACCAGAAAGCGGAACAGGATAAACAAAACGGCAAAAGATAATAATTGGTAAAGGAAAGCTTTCGTTTTTAGAGTCATTGTAAAAATTCGTTAGATTAATTCCAGTCCTGCAAAGCTAACCATAAAATTATTCTTCCGAAAGTTTATAAAGAGAAGTATTGGCTTTTGAATGACTTAATAAAACAGCATAATCAATAAAATCTGCCGTACTTTTTTTGCTGTAGTCTATAATATGCTTTGGCTTAGGCTTTGTTACTACCTCTATCAAATCAGTGCAACCCTTTTGACGGTAGGGACTATGGGGTTGGTTTAATCTAAAAAGGCTAAGGTCAGAAACCTGCTGCTTTTTAAGCCCGTCTATTCCTTTAAAATACTCCTTGCTATAGTCTCCAATACCAAAACCGCCTTTTGTGGTTGATTTTTTATAATTGCCCTGTTTATCAAAAACATCGTCCCAAAGCACTCTCGATTTGGTCAGGTAGCCCAAAACCGAAACTATCTCTTCTTTTTTATAAACTCCGTTTTCAATTAACTGGGTAAAGAAGGAAGCAAAATCCTCCTCTTCTCTTATTTTCATCAAATGGGCAAATCCATACCTGAAAAACTTTAGTCCTTCATCATAGTTATAGATTTTTGAAAGAGCTATGTAGTTATTATAAATACTTTCTTCTCTTGAATACTCCCCAAAACTTGTTTTTATAGTCGCTATGAGATAGTCAAACTGCTTTTGATTTTTGATAAATCTTCTGTAGTTTTGGGTATCGGCTTGATAATCGGCTACAAATTCCCTCAACATTTTTTTAGAATAACTTTCTTTATAAGGCGAATAGTTTGCTGTATCTTTTTCAACCATTCCTTTTAATTCCGATAGCTTTTTCCATTGGTTTGGTTCCGCTTCAGCCAATAACAGTAAATGCCTGCATGTGTATTTATAGGTCACAATAGGGTCAGCTCCAAGAACTTTTATTTTTTTATTGGGAGGCAAATTATCGTTTATGGCTTTAAGCTTTTTCCATTTCATAAAGACTTCTACAGAACGTTCCTGCGGCACTCTCGTACCATACGTCTGAACCAAATCTTTCAGTAGTTTTTCATCCCCGTTTTGCAGATACTCATTAAAATAATAAGCAATGCTGTAATCTGTTTCCGGAAAATAAAACCGAACGTCGTTGTTTTTTAAAACAGCCTGCAACAGTAAAAGTTCGGCTTCTTCTGTTTTGGCACTCCCGTGATAGGCCCCAAAACCTATAATCTTCATTTCCGACTGTGGAAACTCAGGCAGTTTATTCAGGTCGAATTTATTTACTGAAAGATACTCCTGCTTTTCCTGTGAGAATGAAAATTGCAGATAGAATAAACACATGATAAATACGACTCTGGATACCATAAAATTTGTTTAAGTCAGACAAATTAAAGCCTGATTTCTCGTAATTAATTGTATGATTGGGACATTACTCCAATTTCCAATAGGTTTCTTCGTTGCCCAGTTTTGAAATGGATGGGATAACCTTTTTGGGTGATTCTTTTGTAATGGATTTGAATTGGCGTATAAAATCGGCCTGGTCATAATATTGACTGAAAAGAGCAACCTCAGTAAGCGTATTGGCTCCGTTTTGTTCTTGCGAAAAATTAATTGCCTGCCGGAACCGCACCATTTTTTTATACTCTTCAACAGAACACAACAGATGCTTTTGAAACAACCGCAACAGTGTTTTCCGGTTTGTCTTTAATTTTTCCGAAAGTGCTGCAACTTTGACCAGTCCACCGGATTTTATGATTTCACTCACCGCTTTTTCAAGAACAGGAACATTAAAATCTACCAGCCTGTTTTCAAAGTAAGCGTCCAAAAGCTTTGCTTTTTCAGATTCATCATTTTCTTCAAAAACAGCCGTAACGCATTTTTCAAAAGGAAAACCGAAATAATCAAAATAGCCAATCCTTTCCGAAAGCACCTGAAAAAGAGGCTTATCTACAAAATGATTAAGTCCTAATGGAGTAAAAACGACTCCTATCTTATCAAAAGCACCCTTAAATCTGACCCGGATACTCTTGTCAAGATTTGTAGTATATAAAACACATAACTGTTTGGTAGCCGAATCAGAAACAGCCGTTCCCTCTTCTGACAATACGATTTCAGCATTTTTATAAACCGTCAGCGCGTTTTTATAATTCGGATAAAAGACAAATGATTTTTCAAATTTAGCATCCGTACAGCTATGGAAATAATAATAGGCAATATACTTCCTGGTTATTTCGTTTTTAGGCTGTATAGAAACAAATTTTTCCATCATCAGTCCGGTTGGGCAAATTTGGCTCTTTTACTGCCTTCATACATTTCATACTTGACCAGTCTGGCTTCCAGGCTACCGTTGTATAATTTAATTTTTCTGGAAGGCCTTAAGCCCACAAATTTCAACGCTTCAATATTTGCAGTAATAAACCAGGCATTAGTATTAGGATAGTTTTGTTTCAGGGTATCACCTATATTTTTGTAAAAACGCTCCATTTCAATATCGAGGCGTTCACCATACGGCGGATTGAAAACCATATGTAAGGGACCTTGTGTCGTTTTTTCTGTGTCGAAGAAATTTTTCTCTGCAATGGAAACATATTCGTCAAGGTTGGCATTTCTGATATTGTCTTTTGCTTTTAAAACTGCCGACGGTGCCTTGTCATAGCCCTGAATCGTATAATGAAATTCTCTTACCTTCTTCAATAAAGAATCTACAATCTGGTCAAAAAGGTCGTTATCCCAATCGTTCCATTTTTCAAAAGCAAATTCCCGTCTGTTCAGATTAGCAGGAATATTGCAGGCAATCATGGCCGCTTCTGCCAGTATGGTTCCCGAACCGCACATCGGGTCTAAAAAATGTCCCTGACCGTCCCAACCGGAAAGCAATAACATTCCGGCCGCCAGTACTTCATTGATTGGTGCTATATTGGTTGCGATTCTGTAACCTCTTTGATGTAGGGAACTCCCTGAAGTGTCCAGCGCCACAGAAACCTGGTCTCTGTCGATATGGATATTGATTCTCAAATCCGGATAGTCCTTGTCAATACTTGGTCTTGCTCCGGTCTTGCTCCTAAACTGGTCTACGATGGCATCCTTGCTTTTTTGCGAAACAAATTGCGAGTGTTTAAAATAATCTGAATGCACGGTAGTATCAATCACAAAAGTACGGTTGGAATTTAGATGTTGCGACCAGTCAATTGCTGAAATGCCTTTGTATAATGACTGTTCATTGGTTGCCCTGAACTGGTAAATAGGTTTTAAGATTTTTAAGGCGGTACGCAAGGCAAGATTGGCTTTATACATAAATCCTTTATCTCCTACAAAACTGACCATTCTTACGCCCTGTTCTACTTTTTGAGCCCCTAAAACCTGTAATTCTTTCGCCAAAATTTCTTCAAATCCGAAAAAAGTTTTGGCTATCATCTTGAAATTCTCCATACTGATTTTACTCCCTTAAATTGGGAATACTTATAGTTATTTTATGCAAAAATACACTAAATTTGCAGCTTAATTCAATACGATGCAAAAAGAAAAAAATACTTGGTTTGCCTCCTGGTTCGACACTCCTTATTATCACATACTTTACAAAGACCGGGATTATGAGGAAGCCCAAGTGTTTATGGACAATATCACCAATTATTTAAATCTTCCTGAAGACGCCAAAATACTAGACCTTGCCTGCGGAAAAGGCCGCCATTCTATATATCTCAACCAACTAGGATATGATGTGACCGGAGCCGACCTATCTGAAAACAGTATTGCCGAAGCTTCTAAATTTTCAAACAGCAAACTGCATTTTACGGTTCATGACATGAGAATGCCATTTGATGAAAAATTTGATGCTATCTTTAACCTGTTTACCAGTTTTGGTTATTTTGAAAATGATGAAGACAATCTTACTACCCTGAAAGCAATTAAGGAAAGTTTGTCTGAATATGGTTTTGCCGTAATCGACTTCATGAATGTTCATCATGTCATTAGCAATCTGGTTCCTGAAGAAACCAAAATCGTTGAGGGCATTGAGTTTAAAATCAAAAGATACGTAAAGGACAATCATATTTTCAAAGAAATAGACTTTGAAGACAAGGGCGAAAAGTTTCATTTTGTTGAAAAAGTACAGGCATTAACATTACAGGATTTTGAGGAAATGATGGAAGAAGCAGGCATATTCCTGTTAGATACTTTTGGAGATTATAAATTAAAAAAGTTCTATAAGAACGAAAGCGAAAGACTCATAATGGTTTTCAAATAATCTGGGCGATAAACTGCCTGATAATTTTCTATATTTTAAAGTATGGACCACATTGTACCCTATATTCTGCCCCTATTTTCAGTTTTAATCGGTTATGCTATTGCGCTGTTTCTAAAACCGAAAAAGAAAACCAATCTAAAGCTGCTAATGGCTTTTAGTGGTTCGTTTCTACTTTCCATAACCGTTATGCACCTGCTTCCTGAAGTTTATGAAGCCAGTCTCCACGCACATCACGACCATGACCACGGGCATGAACATTCGAATGCGATAGGAATTTTTATAATGCTGGGGATTTTGTTCCAGATTATATTGGAATTTTTCTCAAAAGGAGCTGAACACGGCCACGTTCACGGACATGAAGAAATGCATAAAATGCCCTGGTTGTTATTTATAAGCCTTTGCATCCATGCCTTGTTAGAAGGTTTTCCGGTGAGCCATCATCACGACCTGGCGTTAGGAATAGCCATCCACCACCTTCCGATTGCTATTATCCTGACTTCCTTTTTCGTAAATGCACATCTCAATAAAACTGCGATTTTGCTGTTTATGGTTGCTTTTGCAATCATGACACCACTAGGAACAGTACTTTCAGAATACTTACCTTTCCTGACAGCTTATTATACAGAAATCACAGCGGTTGTAATCGGGATTTTATTCCATATTTCATCTACCATTATTTTTGAAAGCAGTGAAGGGCATAAATTCAACCTTGCCAAGTTGTCTATGATTGCTATTGGAATTGTTGCGGCTTATTTTATATAAGTTTTTATGGAAATCACATCCAGAAGACATCCTTATAAGTTTTATTTTGCACTTCTAATAATAAACCTAGCCTTCTTATGCTTTAGTATCTTCTTTTTTATAAGTAATGAAGTAAATGCACATGCTCTTGGATTTATTTTTATTGGAATGGCGGCAGTCTTCAATTATATTTTTTTAAAAAAATCGCCAAAGATTATTGTAAATGATAAGGGAATCCAAGTTGGAAAAAAACAATACTATTGGAATGATCGTTTAGAAATCGAAATTACCGGAAAAGGAATGGGATATATCCATTCTGATTACGAAGCAACAAAGATTTTATTCAAAAATCAGGATGTGGTTTGTATTTATGATGTTTATTACGCTAACTCTCCTGAAATCAAAAGTTTTATCAATCAGGTTGTAATCAACGAAAGCGAAGCATTTAAGTTTGAAAAAATACGTTTAGAAAAAAAGAATTTATCATTTGAGAACTTAAAAACTTTTAAAGGCCATCCCATTTTTTCTTTTAGGGGAATTATGATGTGGGGGCTTATCCTGTTCGTCATTTTTGTTCCATCAAAAAACCCTAAAAGCCTTGAGTTTGTTCCTATATTGGTTGTATCTGCCTTTTGTTTGTTCTGGTTTTTATTAAACTCCTGGATGGCTCATTATTTTCAGATTTCTAATAAGTATTTTATTGTAAAAAATCATTACTTCTTTTGGATTAAAAAAGTCTACTTACTTAAAGACATTCGAGAAATAGTATATGACCAGCAAGTAAGACAACCGAATGCGTTACGAATTATCACAAAAGATTTTGACAACAGTCGCTTTTTAGCAGGAACCCTTCGTGACAAACATTGGCTTGAAATGATGACCGTTTTAAGAAATAAAAAAATTAAAGTCAGGAACGAATCTATCTAATACTTCGTAGCTTTGAAACACATATAACTAAAACCGAAAAGAAGCGCTCCCCAGAATATATCTTTCCAATAAATTATGTGAAGCTATGGTTTTTGAATAGTCGGAAATTGAAACTGTTTCAAATTTCTTATTATTGGTCAGGTTTCTCATAATTAAGGCGTATTGAAATCTTTTATTTAGAGGCGTATATCGCAGTTCAGAATCTAAAAACAGATAATTGTTGTTTTTTGACAAATCCGGAAAGACAAAATTAGTAGCTAGATTGGCCTTCAAATCAGGTCTTATTTTATAAGTCATTTTAAAAGTATCATTAAAACTGCTAAATCGGTTTTGAATCACATTATCCAGTAAAAAGTCAATAGTAGAATAACTGAAATTGTTTTCAATATAAAATTTTGATTTGAAAGCGGCTCGTAAAACACAGTTTATAAACAATAGCCTGGATTCAACATCTCTTAGATTGGAATCATTTACAATGTTTTTGTCAAATGATAAGGCATAACTGCCATTAATCTGCAGGGTAGTCCTCATAAAATGCATATAACGTTCAAAATCCAAATTCAAACTGTAATCTCTATTGCCTGCTTCCAATAAAAATGAATTTGTAAAAGTATTATCGAGATTAATCGTATTTCTTGAAAAATAATTATTACTCCTTTTATTATGATTGCCGGATACAGAAAAACGGGTTACCTTAAAAGTATCATTATAAATATAATTAAGATTATAGGTATGTGTGTTTAAAAATGAAATATTGGGGCTATTATTTCTGAAACTTCTAAAACCCGTAAGCACAAAACCTTCAAAAAGATGCTCTTCAGAAGGAACTATTTCATTATAACTATAGGTAGCAACCAGATTAGATTTGGTATTCAAAACATACTGGAACTTCATTATTGGTAAAAAGACAAATTTTTCCTCTTTCCTGTTCAGGTTTCTGATTTCGTCATTCAGGGCGATATCATAATACTGATTATTAAATAAAATTGCGAAACCATATTTTTGTTTTTTTATATAACTCAAACTTAAAGCTACATTAGGAAGTTGATACTTATAGCGCATTCTATTTTGATAAAGCCTGTCTGTATAAACCGTACCATCAGAATAATTTGCTTTCAGGCTTGAGTTTAGCGTATTATTGACAGATAAATATCCTGCCATCAATTTCAATTTCGCTTTATTAAAATTGCGGTAGTATTCACCTTTGGTCTTAAAAGTTTCTTTATCAAAACGGCTGTATTGATTATTGCTGATTACGGCATTAGTATTACCTTCTTCAATATTTAAACCAGGGGTAAGCAAAAAATCTTGTGGAGCCCGATTATTACTATAAAGCACTACTCCTGTTACAGCACTATTTTCATTTATCCTATTGGTAAAATTAAAATCCTGTTTGGTAAAAAAATTAGTTGTTTTTACCTCATTCTTCTGCGCTACTTCATTATTTAGGCTATTGCTGTCAAAATCAATTTCCTGATAATTCGCTTTTCCAATATATTCCCATATAAAACAATCATTTACTTTATTCGACAATTGAATATTGGCATTATACAGACGTGGTTTTTTAATGATATCTTCAATCTCATTAATTACAAATTGTTCCTCATTAATACTGTATTCAGTATGTGATTTATTCGTTCTGGTTAGTCTGTCATCATAAATTCCTAAATTTGTTTTTGCCGTAATCTTCGATGAAAATTTATGCAATAAATTTAGTTCCAAATTAAAATTACTGTTTATCCTATGGTATTTATTTTCCAGTTGGGAATAAAATCCTCCCTGACCAATTAATGTTTTAGTTTGTTCTTCTTTTTCGCTTTTTTGGCTCAATGAAGTAATTTCAGAACTAAAATCATACGGACTGTAATTATTGCCAATATTATTGTAGGCCGTTGTTAAAAAACCTTTTGTCTTTTTGTTCACAAACAAACCCGTCATTGAAACATTATACCTGTCTTGAATCCCATAACTAAAAAAAGCATCACCTGAGAGGTCTGTCTTTCCCTTTTTCAGTAAGATATTAATAGCTACATCCTCAGCATTTACAAGTCCTTTAAGCATTGCATTTTCATTAAAGTTTTCAATAGCCTGAACTTTTTCAACCATGTCAACACTGAGATTTTTACTTCCGGTTGTGTATTGACTATTAAACAAATCATCTCCATCAAGTAAGAATTTTTTAATGCTTTTGCCTTTAAATTTTATCTCTCCGCTTTCTTCCACTTTAATACCGGGTAGTTTTTTAAGTAAGTCCTCTACAACCCTCTCTGTTCCATCTTTAAAACTTTCAGGATTATAAGTAGTCGTATCATTTTTAATTCTGATTGGCATTTCTTTTGTAATAACTACTTCCTCTAATTCTGTGGGTTTGTTTTCAAGATTAAAGTTTAAAATAATGATTTGTTTATTTTTTTGAATGCTACTCAAATGTTTTATTTGTGATTCAAAAGCAAGGGCGTTCACTTCTACCCAAATTGAATCTAAGGATTCTTTTAAATCTATTTGATAAAAGCCTTCTTTGTTTGTTTTTGTGTATTGATGTATAGAACTACTATTTTCCGATTTACGAATTATGATACTGGCATAAGGCACGGCCTCATTTTCATGAAAAACCGTGCCTTTTATAGTTTGTGCTTTAAAGTCAAAACTGGTAAAAAAAATAATAATTATGAAGTAACATAAATTATTCATTATTGTCATTTATATATACCTCAATGCCTCTTTTAGGAATAAAAACAGCTGTATCTTCATCAGGCACATAATTGGTTATTCTTTTAAAATAATCCTTATAAGCGTTGATAAATTGATCCCAATTAATATAAGATAGGTTTAATTTATCAAAAGGATTTTCTATAACCTCATTACTATTCTGTATTTTAATAGCCTTGTAATGTATAGCCCCATCATTTGAAATAACTTCCAGGATTAGACCCGGTAAGCCATCAAATTTTTTTGGTCCGTTTTGAATAGGGATTGCTGTTGTAAAATAAAGTGTATAATCTCTACCCCTGTAATGCCCAACTGCCTGCTGGCATTTGTATCCTAATATTTCTTTATAGTTTCCAGTTATAGTCCATGCAGTCATATAGGTATTGTCTTTAAGCAAATATTTAGGGAAAATTGTTTTCGAATAATATTCATTAGAAACAAAATCTTTATATTCAGCAGGATTTGAAAAATCAAATTCGGAAGCCTTTTGTATAGTTTCACCAATATTTTTAAAACCTACAATGGTATCTGTAACTTTCACATAGGAAATACTATTTGAGCCATCTGTTATCAGCCTGATGATTCCGAATGCTGAAAAGCCATATTTATCTTTATCATCAGCTAACTCAAACTTATAATCAACAGTAAGGGTTTGACCCCAACAAATTGAAATAGTAAATAATAGTAGTATTAAAAAAATGTGTCTCATAGCTTTATTTTCCGGCTTCAATGGTGACAGGTACTTTTGTTTCCATAGACATTTGAAGAGCTAAATCAGCCAGCCTTCCTGCTTTACTACATGCCTTCGCCTGTGCATCTTGATATGAAATATCTGATGTGACACAAGTTTTCACCACGATAACAATATGAGTATTTGTCCCTCTTACACCTCCTTCAGCCCTTCTCTCACAGCAAGCAACAGGAGAATCTGTTCTTTTTATATCTGTTTGATTTTTTGACGAAGCGAATTGAGAAAAAACACAGACCAATAACACTGTTAAAATTATTCTTCCCATCTCTTAAGATTGTTTTAGTGTTAAATCCATATTCTTAAGAGCATTTAGAGCATTTTCTGCTGCCTTTTGCGCATTAGTACATGCGTAAACATATGCCTGGTCTCTATTACCTTTGGCTGAAGTAGCACATTTTTTAACTGAAATTTTTATATAATCGGCTGTTCCCGCTATCCCCTTGCTAGCTTGACCAACACAGCACATAGTAACTTCATTAAAATTTTGTTTAAATTCTTCATTTCCGTTATTTGAAGCAAACAAACTTAAGGAAGACGTAAACAAACAAAAAGTTGAAAATAATTTAATTTTTTTCATAAATTTTAAATCTAATTGGTTTATAAATAATCTGTATCGATACGAAGCTAATATAATAAAAAAATAACAAAATGTAAGTTTTTCTTTAAAAATACTTATTCTGGTAAATGAATAAATAACTTAAGAAACTTCGTATTTTTGAAAAATAATATTCCTTTTAAAGATGACCTTCACTAAAACTACCGAACAGTCTTCAAAATATGAGCATTTAGAAAAAATGCCTGTTGCCGACCTGCTTCGCAACATCAACAACGAAGACAAAACGGTTCCTCTTGCCGTTGAAAAAGCATTACCACAGATTGAAAAACTGGTCGAAAAAATCGTCGAAAAAATGAAAGAAGGCGGCCGTTTGTTCTATATCGGTGCCGGAACATCCGGGCGATTAGGCATAGTCGATGCTTCGGAATGCCCGCCAACATTTGGTGTTCCTTTTGACCTGGTAATTGGTATTATTGCCGGAGGTGATACTGCTATCCGCAAAGCTGTGGAGTTTGCAGAAGACGACAGAGAACAGGCATGGAAAGACCTTCAGGAATGGGATATTAACGAAAAAGATGTCGTTATTGGCATAGCAGCCTCAGGGACTACTCCTTATGTAATTGGCGGCTTGCAGAAATGCATCGAAAAGAACATTACTACAGGAAGCATTTCTTGTAATGCTGAAAGTCCGCTGTCTAAAACTTCTGATTTTCCTATAGATGTGGTAGTCGGGCCGGAATTTGTAACCGGAAGTTCCAGAATGAAAGCAGGAACTGCCCAAAAACTGGTATTGAATATGATTTCAACTTCTACCATGATTCAGTTGGGCAGAGTCAAAGGAAATAAAATGGTAGACATGCAGCTCAGCAACCATAAGCTTGTAGGAAGAGCCGTTAGAATGATTATGGAAGAACTGTCTGTTTCGGAAACGGAAGCAACATCGCTGCTTGAAAAATATAAAAATGTCAGGAATTCTATAGAAAACTATAAAAGGTAAACCATGAATACCGACAAAAAAATACTGCAAAAAGGAATTTTATACCTATCCATAGCAATGCCTCTGCTTTTTTTAGGTCCTGTTATAATTCACAGTGCTTTTAAAAACCAAAGCCATCCGTTGTATCTGATTGTTCTGGGAATAGGTATTCTCACCTGTTTGGGAGCCATGCTCATGTTGTTTCTTGGAATTCGAAAAATCATGAACAGCCTATTCAAAAAGCGATGAAAGAAACCGTTCACATAGGCAAGACATTTACAAAAGTTACCTATACCGAAGAATTGATACAGAAACGGGAATTCGAAAATTGTACTTTTATAGATTGTGACCTGTATGGCAGCGATTTTTCACAAAGTCAGTTTATCGATTGTTCTTTTAAAGGATGTAACCTTTCAATAATAAAACTCAATGCCACAGGGTTGAAAAATGTTGCATTTGATGCCTGCAAGATGATGGGAATTGGTTTTGACTACAGTGACGACTTTTTGTTTGAGGTACAATTCAACGACTGTACTTTAGACTTCTCGTCTTTTGCACGCAAAAAAATGCAAAAGACCAAATTTATAAATTCTTCCATGCAGGAAGTTAATTTTTCTGAAACAGACCTGACAAAGTCTGTTTTTGAAGACATCAACCTCAACAGGGCATTATTTAACAGGACAATATTAGTAGAAGCCGATTTGTCAAAAGCTTATAATTTTTCAATCGACCCTGAACTTAATTTCCTCAAAAAAGCCAAATTTTCGCTCAAGGATGCGGGCGGATTATTAGAAAAATACAACATAAAACTCGTTTAATCATGGATGCAAATTCTCACTTTCTGGACAGTGTTAAAAAACAGTTTTTATACTATAAAACTCTTGGCGAAAAAGCAATGGCCCAACTAGCTGACGAACAGCTTTTTATTTCGCTAAACGAAGACACAAACAGCATTGCTGTCATCGTCAAACATATGCATGGCAATATGCTTTCCCGCTGGACTGACTTTCTCACTTCTGACGGAGAAAAAGAATGGCGCAAGAGAGACGGTGAATTTGTAGACACCTACCAGTCAAGAGAAGAATTAATGGCAAAATGGAACGAAGGCTGGGACTGTCTTTTTAATGCTATAAATCCGTTACATCCGGAACAGCTAACAGAAATCATCTATATCCGTAATGAAGGACATACCGTTATTGAAGCCATTAACAGGCAACTGGCACATTATCCGTACCATATCGGGCAGATTGTCTTTTATGCCAAACTTTTGAAAAAGACCGAATGGGACAGCCTTTCAATCCCTAAAAACAAATCTGGTGACTACAACGCCGCAAAATTCGCCCAGGAAAAATCCATCAAAAATTTTACCGACGACGAATTAAATAAACTTAAATAAACATCCTATGAAAAAAATACTTTCCCTTGCCCTGCTCACTGTTGGATTACTGACTTCCTGCTATAATGTAGAACGAAACTGCAAAGATTTTAAAACCGGAGAATTTCAATTCGAATATGAAGTTAATGGTGTAAAAAAAACATCTCACTTTGTAAGAAATGATACTTTGGAAATTGATACTTTTGAAGGAAAGACCGACACTTCAAAAGTTCGATGGATTAATGATTGTGAATATATTCTGGAGAAAATGAATCCGAAAAATATGGCGGAAAAACAGGCAATCCACATGAAAATTTTGAGTACAACTGAAAACTCATATACATTTGAGTTTTCAAAACTGGGCAATACAAACAAACAAAAAGGAACAGTAACCAAAATCAAATAAACAAAAATGGAAGTATTTTTAAATCCGGATGCATGGATTGCCTTATTGACTCTGACTTTTTTAGAGATTATCTTAGGTATTGACAATATTATTTTTATTTCAATCGTAACCGGAAAGCTGCCTGTCGAAGACCGCAAACGAGCTACACGAATAGGACTTTTCCTTGCCATGTTTATGAGAATAGGGCTACTTTTTGGAATTACGCTGCTGATTGCCATGAAAGCTCCGTTGTTTTCTTTTGATTTTGGATGGTTTAGCGGCCATGTTACCGGACAGGCTTTAATTTTACTCCTGGGTGGTCTTTTCCTTATTTATAAGAGTACTAAAGAAATTCATGAAAAGGTCGACCATAAAGGGGAAGAAGAAAAGAGTTTGGGCGATGTTGCCAAAAAATCATTCTCCAGTGTAATCCTTCAAATTTTATTAATTGACCTGATTTTCTCTGTCGATTCCATCCTGACAGCGGTTGGTATGACAAACGGCCTGGAAGGCGCCTTATACATTATGATTACTGCTGTAGTAATTTCTGTAGGTGTCATGATGCTTTTTGCCGTTCCGGTTGGAAATTTCGTAAATGCAAACCCTTCCATCCAAATTTTAGGTCTGGCTTTCCTTATTCTGATTGGTTTTATGCTGATTACGGAAAGTATGCATCTTTCTGAGGCGCAATTGGCCGGACAACATGTTGGAGCCGTTCCAAAAGGCTATCTGTATTTTGCGATTGCCTTTTCACTGGCGGTAGAATTCCTTAACATGAAAATGAGGAAAAAATCTTCTAATTAAATCCACCACTATAAATAGAAAGCGCTTCCTGATTACGGAAGCGCTTTTTATTTACAAAGAACACTTTCACAATACAATTCCTTTACTTTTAAATATACTTTTAAAAATCATTCCTTAATTTACTGTTAACGTCTCATAAATAGCTTTGCCACAAACAAAAAACCAACAACATGAGACAACTAACAACCAAGACTTTTGCCATTTTGGCAACGGCAAGCATCTTATTGGCAAGCTGCCAAAATGATGACAGTTCAAACGGAACTCCAGTAAACCGGGAAATTGACTTTACATCGCATTCCTCTATCCCGGCTTTTGTGTTTGCAATGCCCGGATTTGAGAGCATGGAAATTAGCACCTTAATTACAAGTGCCGACCAACTGTCACAGTCTCCCGCTTTCGTATACGGAGCCCAGCCTGATGGTGCCGGATTAATGAAGAATCCTTCAGGTGAAGGTTATATCCTGATTTCAAACCACGAAATCCTGCAATCAGTTTCAAGGGTATATTTAGACAAGACTTTTAAGCCTGTCAAAGGTGAATATATTGTTGACGGCGTGGGCGGAATGACCCGTTTGTGCTCGGCTACTCTTGCAACTCCTGAAATTCATGGCTTTGGTCCTATCTTCCTTACAGCAGGAGAAAGTGGCGAAGAAAGTATGGTTCACGGAATTGACCCTATGGGGTTAGCAAATGACAGAAGCAGAACCGACAGAATTCTTCCTGCATTAGGAAAAGCCAGTATGGAAAATGCCGTACCGCTTCCAAAAGACGCTTATCCGGGTAAAACCGTTATCTTAATTGGAGAAGACCAATCCTATACAACGTCTCATGCCAGCGCAGGACAAATGATTATGTACATGAGTAATACAGTAGGTGACTTGTCTAACGGAAAACTATATGCCCTAAAAAGAACTGACGGAAACCAGGTTGAAACTGCTATGACTATGAACAATAGCTACAATGTTTCTTTTGTTGAAATTCCAAATGCTAAAAACCTTACCGGTGCTGTAATCAATACTACAGTAAACAATTTGGGTGCAATCCGTTTCTCCAGAGTGGAAGATGTAGATTACAGAAAAGGAAGTGCCAGCAACAATCGTGAAGTTTATTTCACGGCCACAGGTCAGGCTACTTCAAATGCTCCGGTAGATGGCTACACAATGTGGGGAAGAGTTTACAGATTAAAAATGGATGCTAACAATCCGTTGGCAGGAACTCTTGAAGTAATTGCTGAAGGCGACAGTACTCCGGGAACAGGATTAATCAATCCGGACAACCTTTGTGTTACGGAAAATTTCGTGTACATTCAGGAAGATGGTGACAGCTATTATACTGCTGCCCAGCACGATTCATACATATGGCAGTACAACATCGCTACAAAACAAAACAAGCCATGGTTAAACATGAATCATAAGCGAAACGATGCGGCCTGGAACTCTCTTTATAACCAGACAGGCGAAATGCGTTTTGGAAGCTGGGAATTTGGTGCAATGACTGACATATCAGACATCATTGGTGTTCCGGGAACATTCCTTGTAAACATCCACCCGCACACCTGGCAGAAAGATGCCTTCCTGAATGCTGACGGAAGCGGAAGAAGCACTAACAAAGAAGGTGGACAGACCGTAATCATACGAAACGTACAACGTTAATTCACACAAAAACAACACTATAAAACAACCCTTATCCTAACATAAGGGTTGTTGCTTTTTAACTACACAAAATGAAATTAAAGTATTTTATATTTTCCCTTACCCTGCTTACTTTCTTTTTTTCTGGCTGTCAGGACAGAGCATTTGAAAAAAACATAAAACAGGAACTTTTAATAGACCTCACAAAATTGAAAAACGAAATCATTTTGTTGCAGGAAAAAATTGCTGCAGATGGTTCTCAAAAAGAAGTTTTGGAGCAATTCAAAAAAACCCGATTGCAATACAAAAGAATCGAGTGGGCAGTTGAATATTTTGTTCCGGAAACAGCCCGATTCATGAATGGACCGGCATTGGATGAAATGGAACTGGAAGAGAATAAGTTTTTCGTTCCTAACGGTTTCCAGGTCATTGAAGAACATATCTATCCTGAATACGATTCCAAAAATAAAAAAGAAATAATCCGCGAACTGGATATTTTGCTTTCCAATACAAAACAAGTTGAGACAACTTTTGGAGCCATTACAATCAGTGATGATTATGTTTTAGATGCTTTACAGCAAAATGTCCACAGAATCCTGACTTTGGGAATTACCGGCTTTGACAGCCCTATACTCAATTCTTCCATTCCGGAAGCCCGACAAAGCTTGTCCGTAATTCCGGAACTGCTATTAATTATCCAGGCTAACAGTAAGATTTTGGACGATGTAAAACAAATAGCTGCAAAAGCAAAAGAATATTGTGATTCAAATCCGAATTTTAATACATTCAACAGGGTTGTATTTATTACAGAATATCTGAATCCGTTGTCACAAAAACTAAATCTCTTCCAAAAAGAAGAAAAGATACCGGCCGTAGAACGCAACCGACCGTTAAAGGCAACTGCATCGACTCTGTTTGATGAAAATGCTTTTGATGTGAACGGTTTTGTAGCTTCTAATGAATACCGATATTCTGATGAAAAAGCGATTTTAGGAGAAAAGCTGTTTTATGATAAAAGTCTGTCCAAAGACGGCAACAGAAGCTGTGCTTCCTGCCATAATCCTGAAAAAGCATTTACAGACGGTTTGAAAACCAATGTTTCTTTAAAAGGGAAAAACCTCAACCGCAATACGCCTACCCTAACCTATGCCTCCTTCCAAAATGCGCAATTTTGGGATATGCGACAGCTCGATTTAGAAAAACAAAGTGTCGATGTTATTCAAAATGAAGACGAAATGCACGGCTCGCTTGCCGCAATCCATTCTAAAGTTTCTTCTGACAGGGAATACATCCAACTTTTTCAGAAAGCATATCCTAAATCGGATAAGACGGAAGCCTGGCAGATTCAAAATGCAATCTCCAGTTATGTTCGTTCGCTCAATTCTTTCGATTCACGATTTGATTCTTATATGCGTGGCAATAAAAACAGCATCAACGCCGAAGAAATTCAGGGGATGAACCTGTTTATGGGAAAAGCGAAATGTGCGACTTGCCATTTTACGCCATTGTTTAACGGAACAGTACCTCCTAATTTTGCCAAAACAGAACATGAAGTTGTAGGTACGCCTGAAGATGCTTCCGGCAAACGCCTGAGCAAGGATGAAGGCCGTTATATTTTCAATCAGCTACCACAACTCAAAGGAGCCTTCAAAACCCCAACACTTCGCAATGTGGCCGTAACCGCACCTTATATGCATAACGGGGCATATGCTACTTTGGAAGAAGTGGTTGAATTTTATGATTTAGGCGGAGGAACAGGATTAGGCCTTAGCGTAGAAAACCAAACTCTTCCAACCGACAAGCTGAATCTGACCGCTGCTGAAAAAAAAGCGCTGGTTGCGTTCATGAAAACACTGACAGACAAGAGATACAACTAAAAAGAAACGGAATGCAATGCATTCCGTTTTTTTATTTAATCCAGACTTAATGTAATCTGTCCGTCATCATCAAGCTGTACGTCATCTGAAATTTCTGTGGAGCCGGAAACTTCTATTTCTTCAGGAATTTCTTCTTCCGGTTCTTCATAAGGTAACGGTTCCAAAAGGTTGACCTGTTTTAGCTTATCTGTTGTCAATTGGTTTCCTAAGGCTTTTATTCCCTTTACAGCAATAAAACTCTCCAAATCAACCGTCTGGTTTTCTTTCTGTACGCCTTTTACTTTTGCAAACACGATTTCGGCTACCGGACGGTAATCTGTCGCTACGATTTCCAGTTGCGATTTTGGATGTTCCGTAATAAAAATTTCTTCTTTGTTTTCATTTTCGACGAGGAATCGTTTTACGAAATAGCGTTCTTTTTCTCCGTCATAATAGATAGCAGAAATAGGTTTTTTAGGCAGCCATTTTTCAAGGACTACCATATCTTCATCAAAATGCGTGGTCAATTCCGGAATAATCGTTTTCAGCCTTCCGGACTGATTGATAATCAAGAGCCTGTCATTTGGCCTGAATTCGCCTAATAGTTCTCCCCTGCCATCTACATTTAATTTCTGGACTGTATCATCAAACCAGATTCTTCTTGGTTTTAAGGTTGAAATTCCTTTTTCCTTTAATTCTATTTTCTTGATTGGATATTTGGTCACCAGATTTCCTTTTGAAGCTCTTCCCTTGATGGCCATTGCCGCAAAATCAATATCAAATTTCAATTTTTTGACACTTCCAACCTGTCGGAGCAATACGGTAATAACTTCCGCTTCCCCATTCGGGTTATGCGAAAAGTACAATACCTGTGAACCCGGCTTTTCCTGTGTCAGGTCATAAGCCTTGTCTCTGGTAATTCCTGAAACATTGAAACGTTTGATATAGGACGGGCCTGATTTTCCATCACGATAAATCATGTTATAAATTGTACGTTTATCGTTCTTATCAAAAATAGCTACGTGTATGATGTCTTTGCCTACGAACTTTTTATCGTCGACTTTGGAAACCATCATGGTCCCGTTTCGAAGAAAGACAATCACATCATCAATATCAGAACAATCTGTAACATATTCGTCTTTTTTCAATCCGGTTCCAATAAAGCCTTCTTCCCGGTTTACATAAAGCTTGGTATTTCTCAATACCACTTTTGTAGCTTCAATATCATCAAAAATTCGGAGTTCGGTTTGACGTTCCTTCCCTTTTCCGTATTTTTCTTTCAGTTTCGTAAAGAATGCTATTGTGAAATCAATAATGTGGTCCAAATCGTGTTTTACCTGTTCAATATCACCTTCCAAAGCCTCAATTTTCTCTTGCGCCTTGTCAATATCAAACTTGGAAATTCTCTTGATTCGGATTTCGGTCAGCCTAACAATATCTTCTTCCGTAACGGCACGTTTTAAATGCTGAACATAAGGTTTCAGTCCTTCATCAATTGCCTTGATAACGCCTTCCCACGTTTCTTCTTCTTCAATAAGACGGTAAATTCTTTTCTCGATAAAAATACGCTCCAGAGAAAGGAAATGCCATTGTTCTTCCAGTTCATCCAACTGGATTTCCAGTTCACGCTTGAGCAGGTCTACCGTTCTCTGGGTAGAAATCTTAAGCATGTCTGATACGCCAATAAATAAAGGCTTATGGTCCTGTATCACACAACCAAGCGGTGCAACAGAAGTCTCACAGGCTGTAAAAGCAAACAAGGCATCAATGGTCTTATCTGGTGAAACACCCGGATAAAGATGAATGATAATTTCAACTTCAGCAGCGGTATTATCTTCAATTTTTTTAATCTTGATTTTCCCTTTTTCATTGGCTTTCAGGATACTTTCAATCAAGGTTGAAGTGTTGGTCGTGAAAGGAATCTGCGTTATGACCAACGTTTGCTTATCAAGCTGGGAAATTTTAGCACGAACGCGCACACGTCCGCCACGCATTCCATCGTTATAATTGGAAACGTCGGCAATACCCGCCGTTGGAAAATCAGGATATAATGTAAAAGGTTTCCCTTTTAATATTTTTATAGAACTATCTATCAGTTCATTAAAGTTATGCGGCAGTACTTTGGTAGAAAGTCCTACGGCAATACCTTCTGCCCCCTGAGCTAATAACAGTGGAAATTTTACAGGAAGGTTTATAGGCTCATTCCTTCTCCCATCATACGAAGCCTGCCATGAGGTAATTTTTGGAGAATAGAGAACATCGTGCCCGAATTTGCTGATTCTTGCTTCGATATAACGGGAAGCGGCGGCACCGTCGCCTGTCAGGATGTTACCCCAGTTTCCCTGCATGTCAATAAGTAGGTCCTTCTGCCCTATCTGCACCATCGCATCACCAATACTGGCATCACCGTGCGGGTGATACTGCATGGTGTGCCCAACAATGTTCGCTACTTTATTGTAACGTCCATCGTCCAGTTCTTTCATCGAGTGCATAATCCTGCGTTGTACAGGCTTAAAACCATCTTCTATGGCAGGAACGGCACGTTCTAGGATTACATAGGAAGCATAATCCAAGAACCAATCCTTATACATTCCGGTTACCTTGGTAATGGTATCCTCCGGATTGTTTTCTTCCTGATTATCGTAAAAATGCGACCCTGAACCCTCAGGTTGACCTTCAATCGGCTCTAAATTCTCTTCTTCGTCCATTTATTAAGCGGTCCTATAATTATTTGATTCTAATCTTATTTCTCAACAACATCCAGTTCTACTTTCAGATTATTGATGATAAATTCCTGCCTATCCGGCGTGTTTTTACCCATATAGAAAGACAAAAGCTGTTCAATGGAAGTCAGCTTGTCTAACATGACCGGGTCCAGTCGGATATCATCACCAATAAAATGCTTGAACTCATCAGGAGAGATTTCTCCCAAACCTTTAAATCGTGTGATTTCCGGCTTAGGTTTTAGCTTTTCAATAGCATTAACCCGTTCTTCTTCTGAATAACAGTAAATGGTTTCTTTTCTGTTTCTTACCCTGAAAAGCGGCGTTTGCAGGATATACAAATGTCCTTCCTTGATTAACTCCGGGAAAAATTGCAGGAAGAACGTAATCAGCAGTAAACGGATGTGCATTCCATCGACATCGGCATCGGTTGCAATTACAATATTGTTGTAACGCAGGTCACCCATGTCTTCTTCAATATTCAAAGCGGCCTGCAGCAGGTTGAATTCCTCGTTTTCATACACAATCTTTTTGCTCATGCCATACGAATTCAAAGGTTTACCACGCAAGCTGAATACGGCCTGTGTATTCACATCACGCGACTTGGTGATAGATCCCGAAGCCGAATCTCCCTCCGTGATAAAAAGCGTGCTTTCTAAACTTCTTGGGTTTTTAGAATCCGTTAAGTGTACACGGCAATCCCGTAATTTTTTATTGTGAAGACTGGCTTTTTTGGCACGGTCTTTCGCCAATTTACGAATTCCTGAAAGTTCTTTTCGTTCTCTTTCCGCCTGCAGAATCTTACGCAAAAGCAAATCGGCTGTTTCCGGGTTTTTATGCAGAAAGTTATCCAGTTTATTTTTGATAAAATCATTGATAAACGTACGAACCGAAGGCAAATCCGGTCCCATTTCCGTAGAACCCAGTTTTGTCTTTGTCTGCGATTCAAACACCGGCTCCATTACTTTCACGCTGATTGCACTGACAATGGATTTTCGGATATCCGAAGGTTCAAAACCTTTGTTGTAAAATTCGCGGATTGTTTTTACGACCGCCTCACGGAAAGCAACCAAATGCGTTCCTCCCTGTGTTGTATTCTGCCCGTTCACGAAAGAATGATATTCTTCTGAGTACTGCGACTTACTGTGTGTCAGGGCAATTTCTATATCATCGCCGGAAAGATGGATGATTGGATAGACCATATCTTCCTCGGCAATATTTTCTTCTAACAGGTCTTTAAGTCCGTTATCAGAATAAAATTTTTCACCATTGTAAATTATTGTCAGTCCGGTGTTCAGGTAACAATAATTTTTCAGCATTTTCAATACATATTCGTTTCTGAACTTGTAGTTTTTGAAAATGGCCTCATCCGGAGTAAAGGTTACTTTGGTTCCTTTACGCTTGGTTGTTTCAATAATATCTTCTTCAAGCACCAGATTACCTGCAGAGAATTCTGCCGCTTTCTGTTTTTCTTCACGAACGGATTCTACCCTGAAATACGTCGAGAGGGCATTGACTGCCTTGGTACCGACACCATTCAGACCGACTGATTTTTTAAAGGCAAGAGAATCGTACTTTCCTCCCGTGTTCATTTTGGACACTACATCCACTACTTTTCCCAGCGGAATTCCACGCCCATAATCTCTTACGGTAACGGTCTTCTCTTTGATTGACACCTCTATCGTTTTTCCGGCACCCATAACGAATTCATCGATACAGTTGTCCAAAACTTCTTTCAATAGGATATAAATACCATCGTCTGGTGAAGAACCGTCGCCCAATTTCCCGATATACATCCCCGGACGCATTCGGATATGCTCCTTCCAGTCGAGAGAACGGATATTGTCTTCGGTATACTGATTTTGTTCTGACATTTGAAAATTATGGATTTTGTGCTAATATACAGTATCCGCAAGAAAAATGAAAGTCCTGGAAAGCAAAGTTATCAATAGAATAATTGACAAAATCAGCTAGAAATCAGCAGCTATTTGTAATGGCAAAAAATACCTTTATCGGATGGCGTCCATAATGCCGCTTTTTGGTCGGCTGCCTTTAAAGCATTGTTTGCCCAGGTATTACAGGTGTAAAACAGGCTGTATTTTCGATTGGCCTCATAGAAGCTGTCATTCTGCCCGTAAGTCGTGGCATGAATCAGGATTGGATTTCCCTGAGAATCATATTGAAAGCTATCTTCAATATAAGCAATCAGCTTAGCATATTCCTCCTTGCTGATAGCAATCCTGACACAGCTTTCGTTTTCTTTCATCTGTTTGAAAAAAGTAGCATGCATGGCGGAAGTTCCCAAATAGAAAGCTGCATTAAATGCCGTGCTAAATTTCAGGTCAGACCATTCCGGTGTGTTTAAATAAAACCCTTTATCACCCCAGCAAAAACCAATAAACTGCATGGTAGAATCTTTTGAAGCAATATGTTCGTATTTTATTTTTTCACTCCAGTCTTTATATTCCGTTTTGATTGGAACCACAATATCGGTATGTACACCATTGGTTTTAATATAAATGGCGACGTCTTCCTGCTTGTCCTTATCTTCGGTATTGACACCAATGTAAGGAATAGCAAGAGCTAACAGAATGTAAACAATAAAAAATCCGAGTATTCCTAAAATTATCTTCAGTAAAATCCTGAAAATCTTCTTCATCTTTTTCAAGCCTCAAAATTGGTTACAATTTCTTTTAGCTCATTATCCAATTCGGCATTTGAAATCTTTTTATTTTCCACATCAAAATTGGTATAAAAGCTCGGAAGTGAAAACAGGGCTTTAATATTTGCCCCATGTCTTGGCAGATTGCTGCTTGCAAAATCCAATACGCCCTTACCTCCTCTTCCGCCCGGTGAAGTTGCCATTAACAGCATTGGTTTTTGCTGGAATACCTCATTGTCAATTCGGGAACTCCAATCATAAATATTTTTGAAGGCGGTAGAATAGATGCCATTATTTTCAGCCAGAGAAACGACCAGAATATCTGCCGAAGCCAGCTTAGCCAAAAACTTTTTTGCAGTTTCGTGCTGTCCTACCTCTTTTTCCCTATCAACCGAAAAAAGCGGCATTTCAAAATCATTAAGGTCTAAAATTTCTACTTCCGCATCTTCAAAAAGCCCGGAAGCATAAGTAGCCAACATTTTATTAATCGATTTGGAGCTATTACTCCCGCCAAAGGCAATTATTTTCATATCCTGGTTTTTGTATTGGTTTCCGCGTCTGTTATTTCAAAAATCTCTTTCTGGATTTCTACCGAATATTCATTAGGGCTAATACTGCCTCCGTAGGCTTTTGCATACACCTTAGTGAATTCAGCACCAAAATAAAGAATTATTGCGGAATAATATACCCATACCAAAATTATTATTATTGAACCGGCTGCCCCATAAACACTGGCAACAGTAGAATTCCCCAAATAGAGCCCGATTGCAAATTTACCAACCATAAAAAGCACGGCTGTAAAAGACGAACCTATGAAAGCGTCTTTCCACCTGATTTTTCCATCCGGCAGCGTCCTGAAAATAATGGTAAACAGCAACGTAATAATGGCAAATACCAGCAGTAGATTCAGCACATAAAAGATGTAAATGGTTCCTTCCTGAAAATATGACCGGAGTTTTGCACTTAAAAGGTCCATAACCGAATTGACCAACAAACTGACCAATAGCAAGAATCCGACAGAAACAATCATCGAAAATGACATCAATCGGTTTTGGATAAACTTTTTAAGTCCTTTGTTGGGTTTTGCCTTGAGTCCCCATATGAAGTTGATAGAACTCTGGATTTCGGCAAAAACCCCGGAAGCTCCTATCAAAAGCATTACCCCTCCAAAAATGGCCGCAAATGCATTACTGTCTGAAAGCTCCACATTTTTAATGGCATTTTGTATCTGGATTGCCGCATCATTACCTACAAGCCTGTTAATCTGTCCGTACAGCTCTCCGGTAACCGCATCTTTTCCAAAGAAAAAACCACAAAGCGTAATGATGATAATCATTAATGGAGGTATTGCAAAAATGGTATAATAAGAGAGTGATGCGCTTAATTTGATTGCATTGTCATCATTAAACTCTGATATCGTATTTTTGAGTAAGTACCAGGTTTTTGAGAATAATCCTTTCGCTTTCATAGTGCGTTTTGGTTTCGGTTTACTCAAATATAGCTGATTTTAAGAAATTCACCGGTCAGTTTATAGGATTTTTAACATGACATATCTTCATAAAAAAAGCGGCCAAGAAGCCGCTTTTAATTGTTTATACTTTGAAATTATACATTAAATCTGAAGTGCATCACATCCCCATCTTTTACTATATATTCTTTACCTTCCACACGCAGTTTTCCGGCTTCTTTTACTTTAGATTCAGAACCGTAGGTTACGAAATCATCATAAGCAATTACTTCCGCACGGATAAATCCTTTTTCAAAATCAGTATGGATTACTCCGGCTGCCTGTGGCGCTGTTGCTCCAATATTGATTGTCCAGGCACGTACTTCTTTTACACCGGCGGTAAAATAAGTCTGTTGCTTCAACAACTTATAAGCCGCACGAATCAGTACAGACGACCCCGGTTCTGTCAAGCCCATGTCTTCAAGAAACACCTGACGTTCTTCATAACTTTCCAATTCTGTAATATCGGCCTCAGCCCCAACAGAAAGCACAATAACCTCTGCATCTTCGTCTTTCACCAATTCTCTAACCTGGTCTACATACTTATTTCCGTTAACTGCAGAAGCTTCATCCACATTACATACATACAAAACCGGTTTAGCGGTAATCAATTGGAACGATTCCAAAAGGGCTTCCTCATCATTACTTTGCGGCGTTATGGTTCTGGCTGATTTTGCCTGTAATAAAGCTTCACGGATTCGGTTAAGCAATGCCTGTTCAACCTGCGCTTCCTTGTTTCCTGTTTTGGCAGCACGGTTTACTTTCTCCAAACGTTTTTCAACAGTTTCAAGGTCTTTCAGCTGCAATTCGATATCGATAGTTTCTTTGTCACGGATTGGATTAACATTGCCATCCACATGCACTATATTATCATTATCAAAACAACGCAATACGTGAATGATCGCGTTACACTCGCGGATATTTCCAAGGAACTGATTCCCCAAACCTTCACCTTTACTTGCTCCTTTTACCAATCCTGCAATATCTACAATATCTACAGTAGCCATCTGAACGCGCTCCGGTTTCACCAATTCTTCCAACTTATTAATCCTCGGGTCCGGTACGTTTACGACTCCAATGTTCGGCTCGATAGTACAGAACGGGAAATTTGCGCTTTGCGCTTTTGCATTTGATAAACAATTGAATAATGTTGATTTTCCAACATTTGGCAACCCTACAATTCCTGCTTTCATTATGGTATAAGTATGATATTGATAATTTTAAGGGTGCAAATATACGCTTTTGGATTTGAAATTAATCCTCAACGCCTTTCTATTTTTATTTCTTAAAAAATTAAACTATTTCTATTAAAAAATAACATTTAGCAATTCTTTATGATTTTTTAAAAACCAATTTAACATAAAATCCTTAAATTTGTTAATATCACTCTAAATCAACTCATTATGAAAACTATTTTGTTAAGCAGCATTACATTGTTGGCGGCATTAAGCCTACAGGCCCAGAATAAAAATGTCACAGATGTTTCCAAAACCACGGTAACTACTGTTAAGGATTCTGATGGCGAGAAAACATACCTGAAAACCCAGGAAGTTAAAGAAGTTCAGAATATCGAGTTCCAAAATGCGGATTCCAAAGCATTAAACAAAGACTTGAAGGAAACACCTGTTGAAGTAATTTCAAAAACTCAGGTAATCAATCCTGACGGAAGTACCCGAACAGTAGATATTGACCGTTCCTCTTATTATACTTCAAATGGTAAAACCTATCAGTTACGATTAGACCCGGCTGGTTACGTGATTACCACACAGGACAATAAAAGACTGGGACTTTTGAGAGCTACAACTACAAACAGTTATATCTACAGAGGTAAAAACCAGACTTCAATAGGTTATTTTGACACCAACGGAAATTTGGTTGTAGAAACTTATGATGACAAATCCGATAAGGTTTCTATAGAGACCTATGTACGTTCTCCGAAATAAAATTTTATTGACACACATAAAAAAACCTGAATTGTTTAATTCAGGTTTTTTTATTTTCTTTTAATAAGTAAGATTACTCCCCATGTAAAAAGGCCTGCCTGTTAAGCAAAGTCTCTTCACTTTCTACATGGTTGTCGTCCGGAACGCAACAGTCAACCGGACAAACGGCAGCGCATTGCGGCTCTTCGTGGAATCCTTTACATTCTGTACATTTACCCGGAACAATATAATAGATATCATCCGAAAGAGGCGTATGCGGCGCATCCGCATCCACTTCCTCTCCATTTGGAAGCACTATTTTTCCATTAAGTTTCGTTCCGTCTTTATATCTCCAATCATCTGCACCTTCATAGATGGCAGTATTTGGGCATTCTGGTTCGCAAGCACCACAATTGATGCATTCGTCTGTTATTATGATTGCCATTTTTTCATTTTTTGCTATAAGCTATAGGCAATATGCGTAAGGCTTGCCTGCTGCCTAGAAAAGGTTTATTTTTGTGCAAAATTACATCCAAAACAATTCATAAGCAAATCAATATGACTTTAGAGCACAAAAAAAATATTTTCGCAGAGTTAGGAAAATTCTTAAGTCAATTTTCTGAAAATGAAAGTATTAAAAAAGAAAACGTTTTACATAACGATTTGTTTTTCAATGATTTTTTGGATTTGATTGAGTTGTCTCAATCCCATAACGGTTGGTATACCCCGGAACAGGTATACTTTGCCATACGCTCCTGGGCTGAAGCCTTGACAAAAGAAAATCTGGACCAATGGCTTTCCAAATACAATCTGGAAAACGTTGGCGGAAAAACAGTTGGATTGGTTTTGGCTGGAAATATCCCATTGGTGGGATTTCATGACTTTTTGAGTGTTTTAATTTCCGGTCATAAAGTATTGGTCAAAACCTCTTCAAATGACCAGCATCTGTTGCCGTTTTTAGCAAAATACATTATGGCTGTCGAGCCTAAAATGGGAGAATACATTACATTTACTGAAGGAAAATTAGAAAATTTTGATGCTGTCATTGCAACAGGAAGTAATAATACGGCCCGTTATTTTGAATATTATTTTAAGGACAAACCTTCCATAATCAGAAAGAACAGAAATTCTGTTGCGGTATTGGACGGCACGGAATCCAAAGAAGACTTTATTCAACTGGGTGAAGACATCTTCCGATATTTCGGATTGGGTTGCAGAAACGTTTCCAAACTTTTTGTCCCAAAAGATTATAAATTCGAAGCCTTTTTTGAAGGAATTTTTGAGTATCAGGATGTCATCCATTATGAAAAATATGCCAATAATTACGACTACAATAAGGCAGTCTTCCTGATGAGTAATTTCAAACTGCTCGATAACGGATTCCTTACTATTAAGGAAGACACGAGCTATTCCTCTCCTATTTCAAGTGTATTTTATGAATTCTATGAAAATACAGAGGAACTTAAAAAACGTCTTACAACAGACAATGAGCAAATCCAATGTATTGTTTCCAAAGGAATAATTGAAAACAGCATTCCGTTTGGCAAAACACAGAAACCGGAACTTTGGGACTATGCCGACAATGTAGACACTATTGCATTTCTTTCATCAATTTAGTCAAAATAGCTCATAAAAATAGTTTTACTATATCGTTTTCGTTAATAACCTTACGAAATTATCATGAAAAGGCTAAGAAATCTTTAATCTTAATTCCTGAAATTTGCTTTTCAAACTCACAACAACACTTTCTTAAAAACACAGCATGAAAAAGCATAACTACAGTGCAGGTCCTTGCATCCTGCCGCAAGAAGTATTTGAAAAATCAGCACAGGCTATTTTGAACTTCAATGATTCGGGCTTATCCATTCTGGAAATTTCACACAGGAGTAAAGATTTTGTAGCCGTAATGGAAGAAGCCAGAGCCCTGGTTTTGGAACTTCTGGGCTTGCAGGGAAAAGGTTATCAGGCTTTATTTTTACAAGGCGGCGCCAGTATGGAATTTTTACGGGTTCCTTACAATTTATTAAGAGACGGCGGGAAAGCTTCTTATTTAGATACCGGAACCTGGGCAGCAGGAGCCATAAAGGAAGCCAAAGCATTTGGAGAAACCATTGTGGTTGCTTCCTCAAAAGAAGATAAATACAATCATATTCCTAAACATTATGCTATTCCTGCAGATGCTGATTATTTTCACTGCACCTCCAACAATACGATTTACGGAACACAGATGAAAGAATTTCCGGAAACAAAAATTCCGGTAGTCTGCGATATGAGTTCGGATATTTTTTCACGCCAACTCGATTTCTCAAAATTTGACCTCATTTATGCCGGAGCTCAAAAAAACATGGGACCAGCAGGAGTTACGCTCGTAGTGGTCAAAGAAGCTATTTTGGGTAAAACAGGACGAAACATACCGAATATATTAAACTATCAGCAGCACATTGAAAAAGAAAGTATGTACAATACACCTGCAGTTTTTGCAGTCTATACTTCCCTACTGACATTGCAATGGCTAAAACGACAAGGTGGAATTCCCGCCATTGAAAAAATCAACGAGGCCAAAGCCCAGTTATTATATGCAGAAATAGACCGAAATCCATTATTCACCGGAACAGCCGTTACAGAAGACCGTTCCAACATGAATGCGACTTTCTTACTAAAGGACGAAACCCAGGCACAGGCATTCGACCGGTATTGGAAAGAAGCCGGAATATCTGGTCTGACCGGACATCGTTCCGTAGGCGGTTACAGGGCTTCCATGTATAATGCTTTGCCTTTGGAGAGCGTACAGGTACTGGTAGATGTAATGAAGGAATTTGAAAAGACAAATGCCTGATTCACCAAAACATAAAACACAATTAAGAAACATGAAAGTATTAGCCAACGACGGAATTTCAAAAAGCGGCATCATCGCTTTGGAAAAAGGCGGATTTGAAGTCATAACGACCAAGGTAGCACAGGAACAGGTCGCCAATTATATCAATAAAAATGCTATTTCGGTGCTTTTAGTACGAAGTGCAACTAAAGTAAGACAAGACATTATTGACAACTGCCCTACGCTGAAAGTAATAGGCAGAGGCGGAGTAGGTATGGATAATATCGATGTGGATTATGCCCGCGAAAAAGGAATACATGTTATCAACACTCCGGCTTCTTCATCAGAATCTGTGGCAGAACTGGTTTTTGCCCACCTTTTTTCGGGCGTACGATTCCTGCATGATGCCAACCGCAATATGCCGCTTGAAGGTGATTCTAATTTTGAAGGACTAAAGAAAGCGTATGCCAATGGAATTGAATTAAAAGGAAAAACACTTGGAATAATCGGTTTTGGAAAAATCGGAAAAGCAGTTGCCAAAATCGGACTCGGATTGGGCATGCGTGTCATCGCTTCCGATAAGTTTGTAGGCAATGCAGAAATTAAGGTGGATTTTTATAATGGTCAGTTTATTAATGTTGACATCGTGACTGAACCAATGGAAGATATTTTAAGGCATTCCGACTTTATCTCATTGCACGTTCCTGCACAAGACGGATATGTAATCGGGAAAGAAGAATTTGAGCAGATGAAAGATGGTGTGGGAATTATAAACGCTTCGCGTGGCGGTATAATTAACGAAGTTGACCTTATTGAAGCCTTAGATAACGGAAAGGTTTTATTTGCCGGACTGGATGTTTTTGAAGAAGAACCTACACCAGCCGTACAGGTTCTCATGCACCCTAAAATATCACTAACACCGCATATTGGTGCAGCAACATTGGAAGCACAGGACCGAATTGGAATTGAACTGGCAGAACAAATCATCAGTTTATTAAAATCAGACATATAATTTATCATTCTTGTTAAATATTAGGCTTTTTTGTATAGATTTGTTTAAACTTTAAACTTACAGAAGATGCTAGAACAATTATCCGATTTAGTAAGACAGTACGGAAACGACGCTGTAGTAAACAATAATTCCGTACCAAATGAATTGAACGAAGGTGTTATGGACGAAGCCAGCACCTCTATTTTTTCAGGACTTCAGAAAATTATTTCTGATGGTGGCGCAGACCAGATTGGTCAATTGTTTCAAGGCGATAATGCCGGTTCAGCATCAAATCCTGTTGTGAAACAACTAACAGAGCAGCTTTCCGGAAATCTGGGAGAAAAATTCGGCCTTAGCAGTGATGCTGCTTCGGGTGTTGCCGGCGGACTAATTCCAAAAGTTTTAGGGTCTCTGATTGGAAAAGCAAAAAATCCTAACGACAAAAGTTTTGAAATTTCAGACATTGTCAACTCGCTTAGTGGCGGTCAGGGCGGTTCATCTATCATGGATGCCATCCAGAAATATGGAGGTCAGTTTGGATTAGACCAAAACAATGACGGCAAGATAGACATGAGTGATGCAATGGCTGCTGTCAACAAAAAAGGTGGCATCGGTGGTTTTCTTGGAAAACTTTTCGGAAGATAAATCATTACAATATAGTATACTAAGGCCAGACTGACGTCTGGCTTTTTTTTGTTAAAAATATAAGAAGCCGAAAAAGCATTCCGAAAAGAATGAGTAACTTTATACAAATCCTGTCAAACATGAAAAATCTCATTTACATCATTGCGTTATTCTTTTTGATTTTTGGATGTACCACAACAAAAGATACAAAAACCAAAACGTTTCAACAGACTGATAAGGCGGTACAAAATGACACGATAAAAATTGCCAATGAAGAACTTGAATATGAAGTTATCATTATCGACCCGGGATTCAACAGCTGGTTTTACAGCTATGCCAGGCCACGAAATTATTATTCACAACAATACATGGAAACACGAAACCGTGTTTGGGTCATGGAATGGAATAGCCGTTTCAACCAGGGCGACCGACGCTTTGATATGAGTATTGACTATCAAAATAATATAAACTATGGCTATGAAGTTAATTATATGCTGTATAACTATCTCACTTATTTTCAACTTACCCATAATATAAAACTTGGAGGTTTTGTGCCTCGAATTTAAAGTTGTAGTTTTGCGCTATATTTATTAAGTATGAATAAGCTTAAAAAGCGCTGGGGCATTACATCAAACTACCAGCTTGTCATAATTTTTATTGTTTTTGCCATAAACGGTTCCCTTTCAGCCCGTATTTCCTATTTTTTGATGGGACTTCTCGGAATAACAAAAGAAAATACGCATTGGTCGCTATACTATATCATTCTATTGGTATTGGTGTTACCACTTTATCCTTTTATGCTAATGGTTTTCGGATATATTTTTGGACAATCGGGATTTTTCTTTCCTTTTGCCAAGCGAATGATTCGAAGCATGAGATTGGGATTTTTATTGCCTAAAGAAAAAAACGAAGAAAGCAACTAAGTTGCAACTGCTATAAAAAAGAAAAGCCGGAATTGAACTTCCGGCTTTTTTATTATCTAACAAAATCGTTACTTTTTTTCATTGCTGAAATAATAAGTATAAATCCATGTCAGGGTAAATGTTGGCAATATATCTGTTAAGGGAAATAATTCTTCCAGAAAAGAGATGATACCTCCAACCGTACCTACTGTTCCCTTATACATTCTTGCCAGGATAAATCCTGAAATAGGAGCCCAGGCAATATCTGCAAACTCTCCAATAAAAGGAAGTGCATAGGTTGTCATTCCTATAACATCAAACAGTATACTCAATAGTAACTGTTTCTGTTTTTTGTCTGAAGCGACTTTAATCTGAACTTGTTCTGTCATTTTCAATTGTTTAGTCGCTATTATAACGCAAAACTAATGCCAATTATTTTTTCAGCTTTCCTGCAAACTGCTTTCTTACTTTTTCAACTTTTGGGGTAATGACATAACTGCAATAGGACTTCTCCTTATTTCTTGCATAATAATTCTGATGGTAGTTTTCTGCTACGTAGAATTTACCCGCAGGAGAAACTTTAGTCACAACCGGTTTACCAAATGTATTTTCTCTATCCAGAAGTTTTATATAGTCCTCTGCCAGTTTCTTTTGTTCCTCATTGTGGTAAAAAATTTCACTTCTGTATTGGGTACCAATATCTGCTCCCTGACGGTTTAATGTTGTTGGGTCATGGGTTGCAAAAAATATTTCCAATAATTCGCCAAAGCTAATCTTATTCGGGTCAAAAGTAATTTGTGTTGCTTCCGCATGTCCTGTTGTTCCGGTAGAAACTTCCTCATATGTTGGATTTTCGGTCTTACCTCCGGTATAGCCCGATTCTACTTTTTTAACGCCGTCCAACTCTAAAAATATAGCTTCTGTACACCAGAAACATCCACCTCCAAAGGTTGCAATCTCTAATCCTTTTTCTACTTCCATTTTTATGGGTTCCTTAATTTCAGAAATTAATTGTTCTTGTTCCTTCTCTTTTGACTGGCATGAAATCGTAATCAAAGTCAGCAGTCCAATCATCTTTTTCATTGTGTCCTTAGTTTTCCTCAAAAATAACGATTATCTGAAGTTTCAGGAATGGCATTAACTAAACTTTATCACTAAGAATAACCTGCTAAAGATGGGAAAATTTTCAAAAACTTTGTTTCTTTGTAGAAATAGGAAAAAATGATTCAGGCAAAAAACCTACATAAATATTACGACAAGCTCCATGTATTAAAAGGCGTTGACCTCCATATTGAAAAAGGTGAAATCGTCTCAATTGTGGGAGCTTCCGGAGCCGGAAAAACCACGTTACTTCAAATTCTGGGAACATTAGACAAACCGAATATAGAAAACGGAACCGAATTACAAATCGACGGAGAAAACATCCTGCATCTTAATGACAAGGCACTTTCCCGTTTCAGAAACCTAAAGCTTGGATTTATATTCCAATTCCACCAGCTTTTACCTGAATTTACGGCTTTGGAAAATGTGTGCATTCCTGCTTTTATTGCCGGAAAATCAAAATCGGAAACCGAAGCGGAAGCCAAAAGACTTTTAGATTACCTTGGATTGTCACACAGGATTGACCATAAGCCGGGAGAACTTTCCGGTGGTGAGCAACAACGTGTGGCCGTTGCGCGTTCGCTTATTAACAAACCTGCCGTTATCTTCGCTGATGAGCCATCCGGAAATTTAGATACTGTTTCCGCAGAAAATCTACACCAATTGTTCTTTAAGCTTAGAGACGAGTTTGGACAAACCTTCGTGATTGTTACCCACAACGAAGAACTGGCCAATATGGCAGACCGAAAACTGGTAATGTCTGACGGATTGATTCCGTAACCTACCAACTAATTATGACAGATACTAAACTAAAAATCTTTCTTGACGAAAAGGTAGAATTATACAATAATCCGGATTTTATCGAAAGCGACCCAATTCAGATTCCGCATGCTTTTTCAATAAAGGAAGATATTGAGATTGCCGGATTCTTAAGTTCGATTATCGCATGGGGCAATCGGAAAATGATTATCAATAATTCCAAAAAGATGATGGAATTGATGGGGAATTCTCCTTATGATTTTATCATGACCCATCAGGATTACCAATTGGAACGACTGGAAAATTTTGTACACAGGACTTTCAACGGACAGGATTTTATCAGTTTTATCAAAGCTTTACAGAATATTTACGCCAACCATAGTGGACTGGAAGCGGTTTTTTTGAAAAACCAAAAAGAAGATTCTATGCAGCATAGCATTCATGAATTTAAAAAAATCTTTTTTGAAATAGAGCATCTGCAACGAACCCAAAAACATATTTCTGACCCACTGAATAATTCCGCAGCCAAAAGAATCAACATGTTTTTGAGATGGATGGTTCGTCAGGACAAAAAAGGCGTTGATTTTGGAATCTGGAAAACCATTTCACCTTCCGCCCTTTCCTGTCCGCTTGACGTACATTCAGGCAATGTAGCGCGTAAGCTAGGACTTTTACATCGAAAACAAAACGATGCCAAGGCTTTGGCAGAATTAGACCTTCAATTACGTAAACTGGACCCGAACGATCCTGTCAAATATGATTTTGCTTTATTTGGTTTGGGTGTCTTTGAAGGGTTTTAAATAACCTTCTGTTAAGGCTTAAAAGCATCTCAATCTGAGAAATCCAAATTTTAACGTACCTTTGCCCAAAATTTATACAATATGTCAACTTTTGAGCAATTCAACCTTCCTAAATCCTTACAAAAAGCAATTGATGATTTAGGATTCACTTCACCTACACCAATTCAGGAAAGGTCATTTTCTGTAATTGCATCAGGGCGTGACATGATGGGTATTGCCCAGACAGGAACAGGAAAAACTTTTGCCTACCTCCTGCCTTTGTTAAAACTGTATAAGTTCACTCCTACACATACACCAAAAATTGTAATTCTGGTTCCTACCAGAGAATTGGTAGTACAGGTTGTAGAAGAAGTTGAAAAGCTAACCAAATACATGTCCGTCAGAACTTTGGGCATTTACGGAGGTGTCAATATCAACACCCAAAAAACTTCTGTTTATCAGGGAATAGATGTTTTGGTTGGTACACCGGGTCGTGTTATGGATTTGGCTTTAGACAATGTCTTGCGTTTTGATGAAACCCAGAAACTGGTGATTGATGAATTTGATGAAATGCTGAATCTTGGTTTCCGCGTACAGCTAACTTCCATTTTGGCAATGATGCGTCCAAAACGCCAAAATATCCTTTTCTCTGCTACAATGACAGATGAAGTTGATGCTGTATTGGAAGATTATTTTGATTTTCCGGAAGAAGTTTCGCTGGCCCCATCCGGAACACCATTGGAAAAAATCAAGCAGGTCAAATATGCCGTTCCGAATTTCAACACAAAAATTAACCTGTTGAAACATCTTTTGTCAACTGACGAGTCCATGTCACGAATCTTAATTTTCGTGAATAACAAGCGTTTTGTTGACATGATTTACGACCGTATTGAAGAGGATTTTGGTGAGCAGTTTGGTGTGATTCATTCCAATAAATCTCAGAATTATCGTCTTACTACTATGCAGGATTTCCAAAAAGGAGATTTGAGGGGAATCATCACCACAGACGTTATGGCCAGAGGTTTGGACATTTCTGATATTACCCATGTATTGAATTTTGATGTTGCAGAAATCCCGGAACAATACATCCATAGAATTGGAAGAACCGGTCGTGCCGATAAAGAAGGAACCGCTATCAGTTTTGTAGGACCAAAGGAAGAAGATGCTTTTATTGAGTGTGAAATGCTGATGGACATGGAAGTAGATATGCTTCCAATTCCGGAAGGAGTTGAAATTTCAACTGTTCTTATCGAATCAGAAAAAGTAAAACAACCGATTAAGCTTTTGAAAAAAGTCAAAAAAGAAGGAGGCAGTGCTTTTCATGAAAAATCAGACAAGAACAAAAAAGTCAATCTGGGCGGTCCCGGCAAAACTAAACCAAGAAAGACAAAGCCAAGAAACCGTGCTGTGGAAAGAAACCGAGACAAAAAGAGAAAAGATAAAGGCAAATAGAATTTAGAATTTGGTAAAAACCAAACAAACGGGAGAACAAAGCTCAATTCTTTTTCCGGTATCGGAAAGCTTTCCTGTAGTTTTATCTATCCTGAATATCACAACATCGTTTGTATATTGGTGTGCGACCAATAAAAATTTACCGCTTGGGTCAATGGCAAAATTCCTCGGACCTTTTCCCTTAGTGCTTACCTGATTGACTAAATCCAACGTTCCTTTTTTATTAATAGCAAAGACGTTGATGGTGTTGGCATCTCCCCTGTTTGTGGCATATAAAAAATGTCCGTCGGGCGAAATATGAATGTCTGCCGCACTATTTTCTCCTTTAAAATCTTTAGCTACAACAGTAATTTCCTGAAGCTGTTTTAAAGAACCGTTTTTGTATTTAAAAACAGTAAGTGTTCCATCCAGTTCCTGAAGCAAGTAGACAAACTTCCCATCTTTACTAAACGTAAGATGACGAGGACCGCTTCCTGGTTTTACAGCTATTTTATCTTTTAATTCCAATATTTTTTCCGGAGCATTCTTATTGTATTTGTAAACGTAAATCATATCCGTTCCTAAATCATTTGCCAAAATATATTTTTTATCCGGTGAAAAATATACCATATGAACATGGGCACTTTCCTGTCGGCTTGTATTGATTCCTTTTCCGGTATGTTGTATAACCTGTTTGGCTTCTTTCAGACTTCCATCTGCCTTCTTTTCAAAAACAGCGATACTTCCTCCTGAATAATTCGCTACAATTACATTTTTGTCATCATTAATAGTATAACACGGGTCGGCACCTTTGGAATCCAGAGAATTCAGCAGTTGCAATTGGCCGCTTTTTGAATCAAAACGGAAAGAACTTATTTTACTGTTTGCCCCATTTTCATTAACGCTGTAGACATATTTGGCATCTTCCGAAACCGTGAGATAACTCGGATTGTCTGTTTTCTGTGTCTTTTTTAAAGAAAAATCACCCGTATCCGGGCTAAAATCATAAACATATATTCCTTTACTTTCACAGGAATTCGTGTAGGTTCCTACAATCAGATTATAAATTTTATCCTGGGCTTTAGCATTCATAACAAATAAAAAAACAAGAAGAAAGAAATTGATTTTTTTCATTTTAAAAATTGTTTAGAACAAAAATAAGGCTTCGGAAAGCAAAAGCATCATCACGAAATGTTAATTTCACTTATGTTGAGGCGATAGATTTTTGCCTCAGATTAAACCAATTTACACAGATTTTTAGACATTGAATCATTTTAATCTTTTAATCTGTGGCATTCTAACTCTATAATATCAAAAGTTTTTAGCCACTGATTACACAGATTTACGTAGATTTTGGAAATTGAATCATTCTAATCCTTTAATCTGTGGCATTCTAACTCTCCTCTCTGTAATAATATCAAAAGTTTTTTTAGCCACTGATTGCACAGATTTACGTAGATTTTGGACATTGAATCATTTTAATCCTTTAATCTGTGGCATCCTAACTCTGTAATATATCAAAAGATTTTTTTTTAGCCACTGATTACACAGATTTACCCGGATTTTGGACATTGAATCATTTTAATCCTTTAATCTGTGGCATTTTTGAACTGACTGATTTAATATTCCAAAAAAATCTCCAAACTAGCTACGACAACTGCCAACTAATTTGTATTTTTGACAAACTTTCAATAAATGCAGTTCAAACACCCTGAAATTCTTTACTTCCTTTTCTTATTGGTCATTCCAATTCTGGTTCATTTATTTCAACTGCGTCGTTTCAAGAAAGAATATTTTACCAACGTACATTTTCTAAAAGAGCTTGCCATACAAACCCGAAAAAGTTCGAGGTTAAAAAAATGGCTTTTATTACTTACCCGGTTATTTCTTCTGGCTTGTCTGATTATTGCTTTTGCCCAGCCTTTTTTCCAGGCTAAAGACAGTAAAGGAATCACGAATGAAATGTTTATCGTTCTCGACAATTCCTTTTCAATGCAGGTCAAAGGAAAACAAGGCGAATTGATGAAACGGGCAGTTCAGGAATTATTGGAAAACGTTCCTGAAAACCAGACTTTTTCACTAATTACAAACTCTGAAACTTTTTGGAATACCGATATAAAATCCATCCAAAGAGAATTGCAAAACCTAAAATACAGTGCTTCTCCCTTTGTTTTGGATAATTTGATGTCCAAAATAAAATCCAGAAAATCGCCTTATAACAAAGACATAGTAATTATTACAGACGCAGTGGGTTTACAGCCAAAACAGCTTAAAAACATTGATAGCACTTCAAATGCCTATTTTATCATTCCAAAAGCAGAACAAAAGAACAATGTAGCGATTGACAGCGTTTTCATCCAACAGGCTTTGGACAATTTTTATGAAATTGGTATCAAGCTTTCTTCCTACGGTGACAATGAAAAGGATATTCCTATTTCTCTTTATAATAACAAAAAACTGGTTGCCAAAACCATAGTCAATTTTGAAGGCAAAGAAAAGTCAATCAATTTTACTATTCCAAAAGGAGATTTCAATGGTTATGCTGCCATTGATGACAATGCATTACAATATGATAACCAATTATTTTTCAGTATTTCAAAGCCGCAAAAGATGAATATCGTTAGCATTGGACAGCCTGAAAAAAGCAGCTTCCTGAAAAAAATCTATTCTGATAATGAATTTATTTTTAGCAACTTCGACTTAAAAACACTGGATTACAATATACTGGAAAAACAGGATGCTATTATCTTAAACGAGGTTCCTGAAGTTCCTCAAGCCTTGCAGACCACCTTAAAAACTTTTGTAGAAAAAGGTGGCAATCTGATTGTTATTCCGTCTTCTGAAAGCAGTATTTCCAACCTGAATAGCCTGATGGGAAATTTCGGAAAAATACAATTCAAATCTTTAGAAAACGGAGAGAAACTGGTTACCAAAATTGCCTTTAATCATCCGCTCTACAGTACCGTTTTTGAGAAAAAGATTGATAATTTCCAATACCCGAATGTTAGCAGTGCTTACAGTATTTCAAGTGCTTATCCATCGATATTGAGTTTTGAAGACCAGAATGCTTTTCTTACGGCAATACAAAATCCGGTCAGTTCGGTTTATGTATTTTCGGCTCCGCTCAATAAAAACAACTCCAATTTCCAGAATTCACCTTTGATTGTGCCTACTTTTTACAATATGGCATTAAGCAGTCAGAAAACAGGAATCAGCGCCTTGACTATTGGGGAAAATAGCCCTTTCCTGATTGACGCTTCCCTCTCCAAAGATGAAATTGTTGAAATCAAAAGTCTTTCCGAAGAAACGAATGAGAAATTCATTCCAATGCAGCAGATATTGAATAATAAAGTCAAACTTACGTTTAACGATTTTCCACAGGAAGCCGGAAATTTTGGAGTCTACAAGCAAGATAATCTTTTAAAGGAAATCAGCTTTAATTATGCCCGAACAGAAAGCAATATTGCTACTTCCAATGAATCTGTATTATCAGATTATAATGTTATTGGAAGCATTGATGAAGTTTTTGATACTTTACAAACCAACAGGACAGACAATGAAATATGGAAATGGTTTGTGTTTTTAACGCTACTCTTTTTAGTCACTGAAATATTGATACAAAAATTCGTAAAATGAACCTAATTATCAGACAAGCTAAGGTTATTGACCCTAAAAGCCCTTATCACAATGAGATTGCCGATTTGAAAATTGAGGGTGGCGTCATTACTAAAATTGGAAAAAAGCTCCAGAATCCTGATAAACTTAAAGAAGTTACTTTTCAAGGTCTTCATATATCACAAGGCTGGTTTGATTCCAGTGTCAGCTTAGGCGAACCGGGGTTTGAAGACAGGGAAACTCTTTCTAACGGACTGGATACAGCCGGAAAAAGCGGTTTTACGGCCATCGCCTTGCAACCCAATGCTTTTCCGATTCCAGACAGCCAATCGGGAATCAGTTTCTCAAAAAGAAAAGCAGAAGGTTTTGCCACAGAACTTTTCCCTATTGGGGCACTGACTAAAGGAAGCGAAGGTAAAGACCTAGCCGAATTGTTTGATATGAAAAATTCCGGCGCCGTGGCTTTTGGTGATTATAACAAAAGCTTGTCAAATGCCAACCTGCTAAAAATTGCGCTGCAATATGTACAGGATTTTGATGGATTGGTTATCGCCTATTCTCAGGATTCGGATATTAAGGGAGCAGGTGTTGCCAATGAAGGTATAGCCAGCACCCGACTTGGCCTGAAAGGTATTCCTTCACTGGCTGAAGAATTGCAGGTTTCAAGGAATTTGTTTATCTTAGAATATACCGGAGGAAAATTACACATCCCAACTATTTCAACCGCAAAATCGGTACAGCTTATCAAAGAAGCGAAAGCGAAAGGTTTGGATGTGACCTGTAGTGTGGCCGTTCATAATCTGGTATTGACCGATGAAAAACTGGATGGTTTTGATACCCGATATAAAGTAACTCCTCCGTTAAGAAGTGAAACAGACAGAAAGGCCTTGGTAAAAGCTGTAAAAGACGGAATCATCGATATGATTACCTCCGACCATAATCCGATGGATATCGAACACAAAAAAATGGAGTTTGATATGGCCAAAAACGGAACTATTGGATTGGAAAGCGCTTTTGGAGCATTACTGACTGTTCTTCCTCTGGAAACAGTAATTGAAAAACTGACTCAGGGAAAAGAAATTTTCAGTATTGACCAAAGTGTTATCAAAGAAGGAAACAAAGCAAATCTGACCCTGTTTAATCCTGAAGAGAAATGGACATTTGGTAAAGAAAATATCTTGTCAAAATCAAAAAATTCAGCTTTTATGGGAGAATCCATGAAAGGAAAAGCCTATGGAATATACAATAACCAACAATTGGTTTTAAACGAATAGATTATGGAAAATACAGTTAACGAAGGAAAAAACATTGCTATTATAACCCACCTTACCATCATAGGAACAATAATCGCTGCCGTATTAAATGGCGATAAAAAAAATGCTTTTGCAGGCTTTTATATCCGACAGACTTTAGGAATATTCCTTCTGTTCTTTGCTTTAGGCTATCCTGTTGGATTGTTTGACAGCTGGATGATTTCATCAGCCCTGTATATCTTTATTTTTATTTTATGGGCCTATAGTTTCGTAAGCGCTCTTCAGGGACAGATGAACAAAATTCCTCTCTTGGGAGGTTTCTTCCAAAAAGCATTTAAAAACCTTACTTAAGACTAATGAAATCAAATATAGAATACCTTATTCGGGAACCTAAAATAAAAAAAGAAAAGAATCCGCTACTGTTATTGCTTCATGGTTATGGGAGTAACGAAGAAGACCTCTTTTCTTTTGCTTCTGAACTTCCTGATGAATATTATGTGGTTTCGGCCCGCGCACCTTATAATCTGCAGCCATACGGACACGCCTGGTATGCCATCAATTTTGATGCGGATGAAAATAAATTTTCGGATATTGACCAGGCTAAGGAATCAAGAGACCTTATTGCAAAGCTCATCAACGAACTGATTTCTGAACTTCCTATTGACTTTCAGAATGTAACATTGATTGGATTCAGCCAGGGAACAATCCTGAGCTATGCTGTTGCTTTAAGCTATCCTAAAAAAGTTAAAAACGTTATTGCTTTAAGTGGTCATATCAATACTGATTTATTAGTTCCGGGCTATGAAAAAAATGATTTCAGGCATCTGAACCTGTTTATTTCCCACGGAACTGTTGACCAGGTAATTCCGGTAGAATGGGCACGAAAAGCGCCTGATTTACTTAAAAAATTAGGAATAGAAGCAACCTATAAAGAATATCCGATTGGACACGGCGTATCGCCACAAAATTTTTACGATTTTAGAAACTGGTTAGAAAATCACAAATAAAAAAGGATTCCGATTTGGAATCCTTTTTAGTATGTTTTAATCTTCTGCCTTATCGCTTCCGGTTATCACTTCCTCATTAATCAGCGCTCCTGCATACATCAGCGAGTCGCCTTTCATCAATTGATAGCCATTTGTAGTTTGCAATTTCCAATCGTCTTTCACATAAGGCTTTCCTTCTGATTCTCTTTCCAATATCATGGATGTTTTTTCATTAGGCATAAAAAGCTCTGCTTTATTTCCTCCATTCTCTTCCAAAATAGCAAAAGCGCTATAAATTGCTTCTCCCTGTTTTATTTCTGCAGCCGGGTTCAAACGGATACCAACCTCAAACGGACGAACACAGGTTCTTTTCAATTCAGACCAGGTATAACCTGCTGAAGCGACACATCCTTTATCGTCTTTATCGTTTCCTACTACTGTTCCGAGGCTGTCTTTCTGGATTGACAAATCAGAATTCCTACCCAGATCTTTACAGGAAAAAGCTGAAACAGTAATAAAGGCCAACATAAATACTTTTTTCATAATTGTTTTGGGGTTAGTCTTGATAGCCTATAAAATTATAAAAAAACTTCTATTTTAATGTGGCAGGATAGATAAAAGTATCCATCGTTTCATATTCCGTTGGCTTACCTTCCTGTTTGTAATATTTTATCATGACTTCGCCCCAGGCTTTTCCAATACTAAAATCGGCAATAATCCAACGGTTGTTCAAAATTTTTATCTTATTGATAATTGCCTTGTCACCATTAATCTTGTCATATTTTGTAAGCGGATTCCCTTCTGGTTTTTCATTCAAGGAATTGATTTCATCCCGAATTTCAGCTGACAACTGATTGATATCAAATTGTTCAAAATAATCCATAGCGTTATCATTATATTCCAAAGAAAAATAATTTGCCTCCATAACCTGATTGTTTAAGGCCGCTATAGAATCTTTTTTTGCTTTGGATTCCTTTTGGAAGTTAGCTATTCTGTCTTCTTCAAATTTTACTTTTTTTGTAAAATACATATAAGTAAAGATGTTCAACAGTACAGACAAAATGAAAAGATATAACAGTGGTTTTTTCATTGTTTTTTGATTTTAGATAGTTATTTGCAAATTGTCATATGCCAGATATACATTTTCAGGAAGCATCTTCTCTACTTCATCGTGAAAACCCATCCTGTGACTGATATGGGTCAGGTAAGCCTTTTCAGGGCGAACCGTATTAATAAATTCCAGGGCTTCTTCCAGATTGAAATGAGAATGGTGCGGTTCTTCCCGTAAAGCATTAACTACAAGCACTTTTAATCCTTTTAGCTTTTCAACTTCAGACGGTTCAATGGTCTTGACATCTGTCAGATAGGCAAAATCGTCTATCCTGTAACCAAAAACCTGAAGATTACCGTGCATCACATTAATTGGAATCGCCTTTTTATTCCCAATATCGAAACTCTGCCCGTTAACTACCTCTATTGGTTCAACAGACGGAGCACCCGGATATTTGTCGACCGTTTCAAAAACATAATCAAACCTGCGTTTAAGCGATTCTAAAACCCTTTTGTGCAGATAGATTGGAATATTGCCCTGTCTGAAATTGAACGGACGGATATCATCCAAACCTGCAGTATGGTCTGAATGTTCGTGTGTAAAGAGGATACCATCAATTTTAGGGCATTGGGACACCAGCATTTGCTGTCTGAAATCCGGTCCGCAATCAATAACAAAAGAATGATTTTCCCAGGAAATCCAAACAGACACACGAAGACGCTTATCTTTTGCGTTGGTACTTTTACATACGGGATGCTCGCTTCCTATTACCGGAATGCCCTGTGAAGTACCCGTACCTAAAAAATAGACTTTCAATTGACGTTAATTTTTTACAAAAATAGGATTAATTCCCTTTAATAAAAGCCCTATTTTGTTAACTTTGCAAAGTATTATCACTATTATGAGAAACGACGAAAACGAGATTAAACTCAAAGGAGATAAGGTCATTGAGCAGATTCCTTCCATAAAGGATAAAGCGCTCCGTATCAACTTGAATGAAAATATATATGGTACTTTTGCCGAGATTGGTGCCGGTCAGGAAACTGTAAGGCATTTCTTTAGAACAGGTGGTTCATCCGGAACGATTGCTAAGGCGATGTCTGCCTATGACAAGGATTTTAGCGACGCCATCTATGGTGCTGAAGCTGATGGAAGATATGTCACCGAGGCCCGATTAAAAAAAATGCTTTCACACGAAGTAAAACTTGTGGAACAGCGTCTTAAACGAGACAAACATCCCAGCAAAATGTTTTTTAGCTACGCCAACACGGTAGCCACTATCGATTTTGCAAAACAATTCAAAGGACATGGTTGGGTAGGTATCAAATACCAGATTGAACCGGACGAGGATTATAATGAAATTATACTCCATATCCGTTTTAAAGAAACCGATGCCCGATTACAACAGGAAACCCTTGGTATTCTTGGTGTTAATCTGATTTACGGTGCTTTTTACAAATACAATGACCCAAAAAAGTTACTGCGTTATCTTTATGACCACCTGGACAAGGACCAATTGGAAATCGATACGATAAATTTTTCCGGTCCGCGCTTTGCCGATGTCGATAACCGTTTGATGAGCCTCCAGCTGGTTAAAAACGGGATGACAGATGCCGTAATGTTTGACCCTGAAGGAAATAACGTTTTACCTGCTGCTGTACTTTACAAAAAGAACATTTTGGCACTAAGAGGAAGTTTCCGCCCGGTAACCCGTGTAAACATGGATATGTACGAGAAATCATTACAGATGTTTCTCGAAGAAAATAAAGTAGAAAAAGAAAATACGCTGGTCGTTTTTGAAATTACGCTTTCCAACCTGCGTTCGGATGGTGAAATTGACGAAAGAGATTTTATGGACAGGGCTGAATTGCTTTGTTCTTTAGGACAGACTGTAATGATTTCTAATTTCCAAGAGTATTATAAAGTAGTGGAATATTTCTCTAACTACACCAAAGCCCGTATGGGACTTGCCATGGGAGTAAGCAACCTTGTGGATGTTTTTGATGAAAAATATTACCGCCATTTAAGCGGTGGTATACTGGAAGCTTTCGGTAAATTATTTTATCGTGACCTGAAGGTATTCCTGTATCCTATGAAGGACGAACACGGAGTAGTCATCAATTCAGAAAACCTCAAAGTACATCCTAGAATGAAAGAATTGTATAAATTCTTCAAGTTCAACGGAAAGGTAGTCGATATAACCGACTTTGATGAGCATGATTTGGAAATTTTCTCCCGTGAGGTTCTGAAAATGATTAGCAAAGGAAAACCGGGCTGGGAAAGCATGCTGCCAAAAGGTATTGCAGAAATGATTAAAAGAGATAATCTTTTTGGTTACGACCCTAAAAAACTGATGGAAGAAAGCACAAATTAGTTTAAAAGAGGTGCTAAGTTTAGATATTTTATAAAAAAAGCAGTATTTGTCAGATACTGCTTTTTTATTTACCCTATTTTAATATCTGATTGGCGTGCGCTTTGGTTTTTACGTCGGTAATCACTTCTTCGATAATCCCCTTCTCATCAATTACAAATGTTGTCCTGTGGATTCCGTCATAGGTTCTTCCCATAAACTTTTTAGGTCCCCAGACGCCAAAAGCTTCAATAATACTCTTATCTTCATCTGCCATTAACGGGAAAGGAAACTTGAATTTATCCCTGAATCTTCCCTGTGCTTTTTGAGAATCTGCGCTAACTCCCAAAAGCTCGTAATTATTCGCTTTAAAGCGTTCAAAATTATCACGCAAGTTGCAAGCTTCGGCGGTACAACCCGGCGTATTCGCTTTAGGATAAAAGAAAACTACTAACTTTTTTCCTTTATAATCTGCTAACTGGTGAAATTTTCCGTCTTGGTCAAAGCCTGAAAAATCAGGCGCTTTGTCTCCTGCTTTTAATGTTGTCATGTTTTTGGTATTGGGTTTCAGAAAATTGTAAAAAGGAAAAACTAAATATTTATCCTACTTTTACATTTATAAAAATAGCTAAAAATGACCAAAAAAGAGCGCGCTACATTTGTTATTAATACGTTAAAAGAGTTATACACTACCGTTCCTGTTCCGTTAGACCATAAAGACGCTTATACTTTGCTAATTGCTGTTTTGTTATCGGCACAATGCACAGACGTTCGTGTCAATCAGATTACGCCCTTGCTCTTTGCCAGGGCTGACAATCCATATGATATGGTAAAAATGTCTGTTGAAGAAATTCAGGACATCATCCGTCCGTGTGGCCTTTCGCCTATGAAATCCAAAGGAATCTACGGCTTGTCACAAATACTTATTGAAAAATACAATGGCGAAGTCCCTCAAAGTTTTGAAGCATTGGAAGCGCTTCCGGCAGTAGGGCACAAAACAGCCAGCGTTGTTATGTCACAGGCTTTTGGAGTTCCTGCTTTCCCGGTAGACACGCATATCCACCGATTGATGTATCGCTGGGGACTTTCAAACGGAAAAAATGTGCTACAGACGGAAAAAGATGCTAAAGCTATTTTCCCCAGAGAATTATGGAATGACCTCCACCTTCAGATAATCTGGTATGGAAGGGAATATTCTCCTGCAAGGGGCTGGAATTTAGGAAAGGATATTATTACCCGCACTATCGGCAGTAAAAAAGTACTGGCTGAACTGGCCGGGAAATAAAAAAAATATCCCGATAATAAATTACCGGGATATTTTATCAGTTAGCAATCGACTCAAATTTAAGCCCTTTTACTTTGATATAGCTCAAGGCTTTAGAGTAATTCAATAGAAATGATATTGTCTCTTTTTTAGGTTGCATTGGTTTTGTTGCTAATGATTTTTTAGAGTAGATTTTTGCCATATAATAATTTTACTAGGTTATTTCTACTACAACGCAACAATGCAGGGAATATTGTTAGTTTGTCAAGATAATTTGATGCTTGTCAATAACTTTTCTTAAGTTCATGAGAGCATAACGCATTCTACCCAAAGCGGTATTGATGCTAACTCCCGTCAATTCAGAGATTTCTTTAAAACTAAGGTCCTGATAAATTCGCATTAACAGCACTTCTTTCTGGTCATCCGGAAGTTCTTCTATCAATTTTTTCAGGTCTTTTTCTACCTGAGCCGTAATCATTCTGCTTTCGATATTCGGGCATGAGTCTGAAATAACAGAGAATATAGAAAACTCTTCTGTTTCTCTTGACATAGGCATTTTTTTGCCTCTCCTGAAATGGTCCACAATAAGGTTATGGGCAATTCTCATTACCCAGGGAAGAAATTTCCCTTCTTCATTATACGAACCTGATTTCAAGGTTTTAATGACTTTAATAAAGGTGTCCTGAAAAATATCATCAGTAATATCTCTGTCAGAAACCTTGGAGTAGATAAATCCATAGATTTTTGACTGGTGTCTGTCGATAAGTGAAGCAAGAGCGACTTCGTCACCCGCCACATATCTTTTTACCAACAAAGCGTCTGGGGTTTGAACATTTGCCATAGTATTACCTTTTAGTTTTTGGTTGTGTAATGAAAAATAGATATTCTAAAAAGTAATTTTTTGTATAGGCAAGTGTTAAATTAAGATTAATAATGAACCAAATGTAGCATTATTTTTTTTATAGTACAAAACAAAATATCGAATTTTAACATAAAACCTTATGATAAAATAATTTTCAACAATGTTTCTCCGTCAAAAAATGGCATATTTCAATAGATTTACGAGTCCGTTAACATTGCCATCCCTGACTATATCTCAATCTTATAGTATCGGATTGCATCACTAAAATTAATTATCTTTGTACTTCTCAAAATTAGCTATGATAACTGATATAACAAAGATTGAACCAAAATCAAATATTATCATCAAAGGTGCTCAAATTCACAATCTTAAGAATCTTGATGTAGTAATTCCCAGAAATAAATTTGTAGTCATTACAGGGCTTTCCGGCTCCGGAAAATCAAGTCTGGCTTTTGATACACTTTATGCTGAAGGACAAAGAAGGTATGTTGAAAGTCTTTCTTCTTATGCCAGGCAGTTTCTTGGACGATTAGACAAGCCAAAAGTAGAATATATCAAAGGAATTGCTCCGGCAATAGCTATCGAGCAAAAAGTGAATACGACCAATGCCCGCTCAACGGTTGGTACTTCTACAGAAATATACGATTACCTGAAATTGCTTTTTGCCAGAATCGGGAAAACTTTCTCTCCTATATCCGGGCAGGAAGTCAGAAAAGACAGTGTTACAGATGTTATTAATGACGTAAAATCATTTGATTTGGATAGTCGGTGGTTGCTCCTCGCCCCTATTCATCTGGAAGACGGACGTGCACTTGAAGACAAACTGAAAGTATTGCTGCAACAGGGGTTTGCCCGTATACTGGTGGGTAATGAAATGGTAAGACTTGATGAAATAGACGGCCATTCGTTAGACAATAAAGATATATTATTGATTATTGACAGGATTGTTGTCAAGGAAGAAGAAGAATTTTTCAACCGACTTGCCGATGCTATCCAGACCGCTTTTTATGAAGGCAAAGGTGTTTGTTATCTGCAGGAATTAAATACGGATAAGCGTTTTACGTACAGTAATAATTTTGAACTGGACGGAATACAGTTTTTTGAACCTAACGTTCACCTTTTCAGCTTTAATAATCCTTATGGAGCCTGCCCTACCTGTCAGGGATATGGGAATGTGATAGGAATTGATGAAGATTTGGTTATCCCGAACACAGCACTTTCTATTTTCGAAAATGCTATTTATCCGTGGCGCGGCGAGAGCATGAGCTGGTACAGAGATGAACTGGTCAAAAACGGTTATAAATTTGATTTCCCCATCCACAAGCCCTATTATGAACTTACTGAAGAACAAAAAGCTTTGGTATGGAAAGGCAATAAGGAATTTGTCGGATTGAACGATTTCTTTAAAGAACTGGAAGTAAAAAATTATAAAATACAAAATCGTGTGATGCTTTCCCGCTACAGGGGTAAGACCAAATGCCCGGATTGCAGAGGAAAACGTCTGCGTGAAGAAGCCAATTATGTAAAAGTTGGCGGCAAAACGATTTCTGATTTGGTTGATTTGCCAATCAAAAGATTGGTTACTTTTTTCAAAGAACTGGAATTTTCGGAATACGATTTCAAAGTTGCCAAACGTTTATTACTGGAAATCAATAACCGTCTGGCTTTCCTATCGGAGGTGGGGCTTGATTATCTTACCCTAAACCGAAATTCTGCCACATTATCCGGAGGTGAATCCCAGCGAATTAATCTGGCTACATCCTTAGGAAGCAGCCTAGTAGGCTCGATGTATATTTTGGATGAGCCAAGTATCGGGCTTCATCCTAAAGATACGGAACGATTGATAAAAGTGTTGCTTTCGCTTCGCGATTTAGGAAATACGGTTATCGTGGTGGAGCACGATGAAGATATTATGAAAGCGGCCGATATGATTATCGACATAGGCCCGGAAGCAGGAACATTTGGAGGAGAACTGGTGGCACAGGGAACTTTTGAGGAAATACTAAAATCATCATCGCTTACAGCCCAATACCTGAACGGACAGGAAGAAATAAAAACGCCGAGAATACGCAGAAAACATAAAAACTTTATTGATATTATTGGGGCACGTGAAAACAACCTTAAAAATATTGATGTTCGTTTTCCTTTGGAAGTGCTTACAGTAATCACCGGAGTTTCCGGAAGTGGAAAAAGTACCCTTGTCAAAAAAATACTTTTTCCGGCCATGCAGAAAGCGCTGGAAGGTGTTGGTGAAAAAGCCGGGCAATTTAGCGAAATGACCGGAAGTTATCAGCTTATCAAACATATCGAATATGTCGACCAGAATCCTATTGGCCGTAGTTCACGTTCCAATCCGGTGACCTATATCAAGGCGTATGACGATATTCGTGACCTGTTTGCCAAGCAAAAACTATCGCAAATCAGAAATTATCAGCCAAAGCATTTCTCATTCAACGTTGATGGCGGTCGTTGTGAAACCTGCAAAGGTGAAGGTACTATCAATGTAGAAATGGTTTTTATGGCCGATGTCCAATTGGTATGCGATACCTGCAACGGAAAGCGTTTCAAAAAAGAAATTCTGGAAGTTACCTACGAAGGAAAAAACATAGACGATATTCTGACGCTGACAATTGATGATGCTGTAGCTTTCTTTTCCGAACACAAGCAGTCAAAAATCACCCAGAAACTGCAACCCTTACAGGATGTTGGTTTGGGTTACGTACAACTTGGGCAGTCCTCATCGACACTTTCGGGTGGTGAGGCACAGCGAATCAAACTGGCTTCTTTCCTTGTAAAAGGAGCAACAAAAGATAAAGCTCTGTTTGTTTTTGACGAGCCAACTACCGGATTGCATTTTCACGATATTAAAAAACTGTTGGCTTCATTTGATGCCTTAATCGACAAAGGACATTCCATCATTGTTATTGAGCATAATCTTGACCTTATCAAGTGTGCTGATTATATTATCGATATTGGTCCTGAAGGCGGTGAAAACGGAGGGCAGCTAGTTGCTTCGGGAACACCGGAAGAAATTGTACAAAATAAAAATTCTATTACCGGAAAATATCTCAAAGAAAAACTATAGTACTGTTTAACACTAATTTATCATTCCGGGAAGCATGACATTTTAACTTTGGCATGGAACTTGAATATAGTAAATCGTAAAAGTTAGTTGGTTAGACAAACTGATAAAATATTTAAGAGTTTAATAATTTGGTTGATTATTAAAATTGGTTGGTTAGGTTTGTTATAAATCCCGTTATACTGCAAAGTAGGCGGGATTTATTATTTTATACGGTTACAGATAAAATATAATCAAAACTGTAGGAACCGCTATAAGTATCCAAAGTATAATTCCTTGCAGTATAGGCTTGAATCCGACCGAAGCCAATACCGTTTTCGACAAACCTGCTCCAATTAAAAACAGCGTAACGGTCATCCCGATTTTTGACAGGCTTACAAGGCTACCTCCTATTTTATGGAAAAAAGGAACATAGGTATTAAGGATGATGGCCACCACAAACAAGCCTATGAAATAAGGGATTTTTATTTTTGATTCTTTCGACTTAAAAATAACCGAACTAATAAAAGCAATCGGAATTATCCACAATGCCCGTGTGAGCTTTACTGTAGTAGCCATCTGCAAGGCTTCATTTCCATATTTGCTTGCAGCTCCTACAACAGAACTGGTATCTTGTATGGCTATGGCACACCACAATCCAAATTGAGACTGGGAAAGATGCAGCATATGGCCTATAACCGGGAACAACAGGAGTGCTATTGAGTTTAATATGAAAATTGCTCCTAATGCTACGCTTATTTGTTTTTCTTTTGCGTTGATAACCGGTGAAACAGCAGCAATGGCACTTCCTCCGCAAATGGCTGTTCCAACAGAAATCAGGAAGGATATTTCTTTATTAATCTTTAGGATTTTCCCGACTATATATCCGGCTGTAAGAACACCAAAAATAGAAAATACCGTAAATAAAAAACCACTTTTTCCTGCCTGAAGTGCCGTATGTACATTCATTCCAAATCCTAAACCTACTACAGAAATTTGCAGCAAATAATGCGTTATTTTATGATTGAATTGCAAATACGGATGTCCAATTGTCCGGGCAGTCAAAATTCCTAAAAATAAGGCAAAAGGTGGCGAAATATAAGTTGATGAGCAAAGCAGGATTAGCAATATAAAAAGTAGCTGCCTAACCGTAATATTCTTTCCGAAAAAGTTCCGCTTCTGCTCTAAGAGATGATTATTTTTTTCCATTGTATGATTAAATTACAATGCAAAATTGACAAGTCTGGAAGCAAGAGAGAAATTACTATTTTGAATGTGTTATAACTTTAAGTTATGTAAGGACAGGTGTTTGAAAAAAACCTCATTTAAAAAATGCGTATCGCCCTGTTGTATAACACAATAGAAATAGCGTTCAATTTCCAACTCTTTGATATCGACAATTTTTAATTCTCCGCTTTTCAATTCTTTGAATATAGAAGTTACAGACAGGAAAGCATACGAATTGGAATTCAACAGATAAGACTTGATACTTTCTGTACTTTCAAATTCCATATCAATATTGAGGGCCGAAAACGGCAGGCCTGCTTTTTTTAATGCCGCAATAATAACTTCACGGGTTCCAGAACCACTTTCCCTCATTACTAAAGGCAATTGCTGTAAATCTTTTAAAGCAAATGTTGCCTTTTTTGAAGATGGGTTTGCTGCGCTTGTACACAAAACTATTTCATCTTTAACCAGAGGAGTATATTTTATGTCTTTGCGTTTGGTTTGTCCTTCCACAATACCCAAATTGACCTTATTTTCCAACAACAGGTTCTCTACCTGCTCTGTATTATTCACAAAAAGGGTTATTTTCAAATCAGGGAACTTCCGCTTGAAAGAAGCCAGATATTTTGGTAAAAAGTATTGTGCTACAGTTGTACTGGCTCCTATTTTAAGCACTCCCCTAATGTCTTTCGTCAGTGCCGCAAGGTCAAATTCTATGTTTCTGTGTATGGTTAGAATTTCTTCGGCATAGCCCAAAAGTATTTCTCCGGCCGGAGTTAGTTTTATTCTTGTACCATTTCTTTCAAAAAGCTTGCTCTGATAGAAAGATTCAATCTCATGGATATGCTTGCTGACGGCGGGCTGGGTAATAAAAAGCTCTTCTGCAGCTTTTGTAAAATTAAGCCGCTTCGCCACTATGTAAAAAACTTTTAGCCTAAAGTCCAACATCCTGTCAAAAATTAAAAAACTGCTACTTCTTAAGTGAGTTTTTGATTATAGGAACCATTTTCTCTAAAACCTGATTGATATCGGCAGAAATCTTAAAAAGATAATTCAGATACACATAAACTATTGTAATCAATATTGATTTCAAGATGATATTTACAAAAGGATTGAAAGGAAAATCCCAAAAATAAAATGTGATAAACACAAGAGCTATGATTCCAAATGATTTTAAGGTATTGGCTGTAAACGGATATAAATCCATTTTTCTAACCACAAACAGCAGTTTTATCGTATTATAGACAAATATGGAAATAAAGGTAGCCAAAGCAGAACCTGTTATGCCATACATTGGAATAAAAAGCATATTTAACCCAATCATCATTACAACCAGCAGCAATCCGAAAATCAAAACCATGCGGTAGTATTTTGTATTCAGGATAATGGCATTGTTGTTTCCTAAAATGACATCATAAAACTTACCGAGCCCGATTAGAAAAACACTCCAAAGTCCCGCCTCATAATTTCCGGGTATTACTAGATACAGTTGCTTGATATTTAGAAAAATACCCAACATTACCAATCCACCAAAAACCTGCAGACTGATGGCGCTTTTTTTATAGAGGTCGTTCAGTTCTTCCATCTTTTCTTCGCTCATTAAGCGGGCTGTTATCGGGTAGATAATCTGTAGCATGGCCCGACTCGGAACCGCAATAACCGTAGCAATATAAATCGCGACAGAATAGACTGCATTTTTGCTGATTTCTTCATAAGCCGGAATCATTACCTTATCAAAATCCAGTAATAATACGGCTACACTTCCTGACAAGATGATAAAAAACGAATAGCCAAAAATATCCCTGGTATTTTCAGGAAGCCTGACATGCAATTTAGGCATTTTGACATACATCGCATATACCATCATGGCAAGCATCTGTAATCCGTAAGCTCCTGCTATGCAATAAATAAAAGTATCTTTATCAATCCATCCCATATAAATAGAACACAGCAGAATTGTAGTCACAATCCGAACCAGGACTTCGCTGATAAAATTCCCGAAAACAGATTTCATATGCACTTTAACCCAGGCATAGAAAATCTCAAAATAGCCCATAAAAAGTCCTACAACCGGTATCAGCCATAAATAAGGCTCAACCGTAGGATTGTCTTTAATTATCCATGACGCAATCTGCTCATATCCAAAAACAGTAATGATAGTAATGGGTATTATCAGCAGAAAAGGCATCAACAGCATAAAACTCAGAAACCGTTCACGTTTGTCTTCGTCCTTATACTTTGCATAAAACCGTATCAGTGTACTATGAACGCCAAACGCCATAAGCGGCATCATGATATTCGCAGCAGAAAGCAAAAACGAAACAATACCGTAATGTGTTTTTCCTAAAAAACTGGTATAGAGGAAAAGTGCATTAACAGCGCCAATACCAAAACCAAAATAGGTTACGGCAATGTTTTTGGCAGACTGGTTTAATACAATTCCCATGGGCGATTTGGATTTATGTTTTTTGATTTATGATTTTAGATTTGTGATTCATGAACTCTGATTTTAGATTTATGATTTGTGATTTTTGATTTGTGATTTCTTTACCTAAACTATCTATCCTGTACCGACTATCCACTATCCACTATCAACTATCCACTAATAACTATCCACTATCAACTATTCTCTATCATCTTAATTCTAAATTCACTTTCGTATAATTTTCGACAGCTTTTCAGTAAGGCTTTTTCGACTGTACTGTTGTAAACCGACGGCATATGTTTTAAGGTTATCTTCTTTATAAGCGGCATAATAAGCCAAAATACGTTCTTTCAGGGCATCAAATTCATCATAATGGAAAAAGGCACCTGTATTTGTTTCTTTTATGATAGAAGCGAAATCTGAACCTTCAGGACCTATTGCCAGGATGGGACGTTCTGAGGCCATGTATTCAAATAATTTTCCCGGTATGATACTTTTTGTGTCCTCAGAATTGATTTCGACCAAAAGCAGCACCTGTGATTTTTTCTGGTGTTCAACTGCTGTCTTGTGCGAAACATAACCCAGATTGTTTACATAAGAGTTCAGCCTGAATTCTGCAAGGGCATCCAGCACTTCCTGACTTACGGCTCCTATCAGTTTCAATTCAAAATCTTTTTTGAAATCAGGGTTTTCTTTAATGATTTCTTTAAGGCATTTCCATAATATTCTCGGATTCCTTTCAGATAAAAAGGAACCAATATGCGCTATGCTGAATTTTTCGTCCAAAGGCTGCCGGGCTACTTTTTCTACATCAAAACCATTTGTAATGATTTCTATCGGTTTTGTAGTCAGCACCTCAAACTCTTTTTTGGTCGTTTGGCTGGTTACTAAAATCTGATCGGCTTCATTCAATACAATAGATTCCAGTTCTTTATGTTTTTTTGCAGCCGATGCGGATAATTTCAGTTTATTATGATAGCCTATGGTTGTCCACGGGTCTCTGAAATCTGCTATCCAGTATGCTTTTGTTCTTTCTTTTAAAGCCAATCCAATAAGATGGAGACTGTGTGGAGGGCCGGAAGTTATTATTGTATCGATTTCGTTTTCACGAATGTATTTCTCCAGAAACAATACCGACGGTTTTACCCAAAACACCCTGGCATCCGGAATAAAAACATTGCCCCGAATCCAAAGAAAAAGTTTTTCCAGAAGGGATTGCTTTTTTTTATTTGGAATAATTCCCGAACTGATTTTTTTGGTCTTTTTCCTGGAAAAAATGGAGGCAAACCCATATGGCTCGAAAATTTTCTTCTTCAATATAATGGCCTTATCGGAAACTTCAGAAACCAATTCCTCATCCAGAATCGGATAGGTTGGGTTTTCGGGAATATAAACAATTGGCTGAATACCAAAATCAGGGAGGTACTTTACAAACTTTAACCAGCGCTGCACTCCGGGTCCTCCTGCCGGTGGCCAATAATAAGTTATGATGAGTACCTTTTTCAAAATTATAAATTTGTGATTTTAGATGGCGGTTTTTAGATTTTAGATTGCAGATTTAAGATTTAAGATTTTGGATTTGCGCTTATACATTACACTAAAAACCTGTTACCTGCCGCCAGAAAACTGCTACCTGCTATCTGAAGTCTTATTTCTCTAATGAGTTTTCTTTTTTGTTTCTTCTATTTTCCCAATAAATCCCGCCTATTAATAACAATATCATTACAATTGAGCTGATTAAAGCAATCGTGCTACCTGTCTTGACAACCTGCGGTTCAAATTTAAATTCAATTGTATGTTTTCCTGCCGGGATTTCCATTGCTCTTAATGTGTAATCTACCCTGAAATGGTCGGCTGGTTTTCCGTCAATAGTTGCCTTCCATCCTTTTGGATAATAGATTTCTGAAAAGACTGCCAATCCTTTTTGCGAATTATTGGAAGTATATTTCAGATGGTTTGGCTTATAGCTATTTAAAACAATAGTTGCTGTACTGTCTTTCTGGTAGGTTTTTGAAATAGCATTTTTAAATTCTTTCTGGTTAAAGACGGCCTGATTCTTTGTGTCTAATTTGTCCAATGCCTTCATTTCTTCATCTGGCGTATTGACAAATTTGACTTCACTTACAAACCATGCATTTCCGTTGGCATCGGGGTTTATGATTGGGTACTCCTGCCCTTTTTCATCTACCTGGATGACGTATTTGGTGTTCAGCATATTGAGTACGTTCAGATTGTTTTTCGCAATCTGGTAATCAAATAACTGCTCAATCCTTCTTGGACGTACAGCGCTGTAACCTGACAGCGATTTGTGGAAGTAGGAAGTTCTTGCCTGTAATCTTCCTTCGATTTCATAAACACGGTATTGCGTCGTGTCTCTTAAAATCTGCTGGTCTGAAACCGTTGGCTGGAAAGGTTCGTTTACTTCTCTTGCACTTACAAAGCCTGTACTGTCAACATAATTCTTGTCGATGAAGAACAAATCTCCAATCATGAACAGTCCTACCAATACAACAGCAAAAGTATGTGAAAGCTTATTTTTGATATGCAGCCATAAAAGTCCTGCTGTCACTAAAATAAGGAATCCGGAACGCAACAGGTCTGCATTATACATGTTTTTTCTATCCTCACGTAACGCTTCGATAAATTCTAGACCAAAAGAGTGGCTTCCTTGTGCCTGGCTAAACATCTGCTGCATTTGGGCATCATAAGGTCCTGTAAAATCAAACATTCCTTTGGCAAAGAAAAGCAGTACAATTATTCCCAAACTTACGCCTCCTGCCAGTTTTAATGATTTCCATTGTTCTTCTTTGTCTGATTTGAAAAAACTTTGAAGTCCCATTATTGCCAGTACCGGAATGCATAACTCAAGAACAACCTGAATAGAAGACACCGCCCTGAATTTGTCATACATTGGCACATAGTTAATGAAAAAGTCAGTCATTAACGGGAAGTTCTTACCCCATGAAAGCAATAATGAAAAGATGGCTCCTCCTAAAAATGCATATTTGATTTTTCGCTTGTCATTGAATAAGGCCAATATGCATAAAAAGAAAACAACAGCTCCAATATAGGCCGGAGCGGCTACGATTGGCTGGTCGCCCCAGTATGTTTTAGCATAGGCTTCAGTAAAACCTTGTGCCTCTTCTGGATTTGCACCCTGAGCGGAAATAAATTCATATACTTTAGATTTGTTTCCCAAATGTTCTGAGTTGGAACCTCCAAACAATCTTGGAGCAAACAGGTTCAGACTTTCCGCAATTCCGTAGCTGTATTCTGTGATATAGTCATATGACATTGAAGAGGTAGTCGTATTTTTAGAACCATCCGGATTATAGGTCAGTTCACTTTTTCCACGCATACTAAAATCAGTATATTCAGAAGTAGCCATCAGGCTGGTTGCATTGGCTCCAACAGCCAAAATTCCGGCTACAGCAAATACTCCAACTGCATACAAAATGCCTTTATAATCTTTCTGTTTGATGTATTTATAAAGAAAATAGATGCCAATAATCAGCAGTAAAAACAACAGATAGTAAGTCATCTGAAAGTGATTGGCATTAATTTCTAATGCCCCGGCAATCATAGTCAGCAAGCCTCCCAGGACATATTTCCGTCTGAATACGAGAATCACACCGGCAACCACCGATGGCATATAGGCTATAGCATGGGCTTTGGCATTATGCCCAACACCCAGAATAATAATCAGATAAGTTGAAAAACCGAAAGCCAAAGCTCCGAAGAAGGCTTTCAGCGGGTCAATCCTCAAGGCGAGCAATAATCCGTAAAATCCGAGAAAATACAAGAAAAGGTAGTCAGCCGGTCGAGGCAGAAAACGCAATACATCATCTAAATCACCTACAAAATCATTAGGATATTTGGCCCCCAACTGATAGGTTGGCATTCCTCCAAAGGCAGAATTTGTCCAGAATGGCTCTTCTTTTTCCTTTGCACGGAAATCGTTCTGCTCTTTTGCCATACCTGTATATTGCGCAATATCAGACTGATAAATCTGCTTGCCCTGCATAACAGGATAAAAATAAATTAGGGAAACCAAAACAAAGCCTAAAATGGCCAGTAAGTGAGGATAATACTTGCTGATTATTTTCATAAGGTGTTAATTGAAAACAAAATAAATAAAGGCGTGAAGATACGCTTTACCGCAAATATATTCAAAGAAAGTTAGTCTATTTCTTCGTAATCGATGTATTCGCCTACTTTTTTAGTCTCACGAGGTCGGTCAGATCTTCTGTTGGCATTTGTATTGATATTGACAAAATCATCCTGGCTATTTTGTCTCTGATAGTTTTGCTGTTGCTGCTGAAAACTCTGTTCCGCTTTTTGCACTACGGTTCTCACCATGATCGGGAAAAATATCCTTGCAAGCAGTCTGACAGCATAATAAATGCAGACCAGGATAAACAACGTTCTCAAGACTCCGTTAAATGAAGCAAATTGCATAATCTAAATTTTTTAAAGCGTAAAATTAGCAAATAGAACGCTTAAATTTAAAATATCCTTCTTAAATAAATAATAAATTATACTACTTTTGGGTTATACTAACCATTGCTAATGAAAACTCAGAGACTATGTCAAAATCAAGATTTGCTTCATTACTGTTGTTCGCCTTCTGTTCTTCAGCCAGCTACGCACAATTTACAGACGTTATCAATTCCAACCGTCCAGGCGAATCCATGTCGGGATTTTCTGTTGGTAAGACCGTCTTTCAAACTGAAGCCGGAATTTATGCCTTAGCCGAAGACCATGATATTCTGAATACTAAAGCCAAAGGATTTGGACTGGATTTGGCATTGCGCTACGGAGCTTTTTTAGAACAGTTGGAATTCATTATGAACCTGCAATATCAGACTGACCAATACGAAACGGCATTGGGTTCTGAAAACAGAAATGCTATCAAAAAACTGACACTTGGAGCCAAATACCTGATTTATGACCCATTCAAAAATTATGAAGAGAAAGTAAACATTTACAGCTGGAAAGCCAACCACCGATTCAAATGGAGACAATTTATTCCTGCCGTGGGTGTTTATGCCGGAGCCAATATCAATTTCTCGAATAATCCATATACTTTTCCAACCGACCCAAAAATCAGCCCAAAGCTGATGGTTATTACACAAAACCACTTTGGAAGCCGCTATGTATATGTGATGAACATTATTGCTGACAGAATCACGACCGACTATCCTAGCTATGGCATTATTGCAACACTAACCAGAGGCTTTAATGAAAAATGGTCCGGGTTTATCGAATTGCAAGGCTATCAGAGTGATTTTTATTCTGACGCTATTGGTCGTATAGGTGCCGCTTACCTTCTTCAACCCAACCTTCAGGTTGATGCCTCCATCAGCAAAAATATAAAAGACACTCCTTCTATTTTTTATGGAGGTGTTGGTGTTTCCTGGAGATTTGACGGTTTTTACAAGGACATTATGATTCAGGGACCGGACAAGAGTGACAAAAAAGACAAAAAGAAAGACAAGAAAAAAGAAGACGAGAAAAAACGAATCGACGAAGTCGGTGGAGAAAAAGAATAGCCTGTAATGATAACAATTAAAGAAGCTAATACCAAAGCCCTGCTTTTGGACTATGTAAAATTTCCATTTTCCCTATACAAAGGCAACAAATACTGGGTTCCGCCTATCATAAACGATGAGCTCGAAACTTTTGACAAAGATAAAAACCCGGCTTTTGCAAGTGCCGAGGCCAAGTTTTATCTTGCTTATAGAAACAATACAATCGTTGGCAGAATTGCAGCCATTATCAACTGGAATGAAGTAAACGACCAGGATAAGAAAAAAGTGCGTTTCGGCTGGTTTGACGTAGTTGACGATATCGAAGTGACCAAAGCATTAATGGAAAAAGTTTATGAATTTGGACGCGAACACCAACTCGAATATGTTGAAGGCCCTGTAGGTTTTTCCAATCTGGATAAGGTAGGCGTACTGACCGAAGGTTTTGACCAAATCAGCACAATGATTACCTGGTATAACCTGCCTTATTATAAAGAACATTTTGAAAAGTTAGGAATGAAAGTTGAAAAAGAATATGTTGAGAGCAAATTCTCTTTCACTAACATCAACCCTGAAACTTTTATAAAAGCAAACGAACTAATCAAGCAGCGATACCAGCTTAAACCGTTAAACTTTACCAAAACCAAAGACATCATGCCCTATGTTGACAAGATGTTTGACCTGTTTAACAAGTCTTATGCAAACCTGTCTTCATTTGTGGCAATAACCGATATTCAGAAAGAATATTTCAAAAAAAAATACATCAGTTTTATCAATCCTGAACTGATTAAATTTATTGTTGACAAAGACGATAATATAATTGCCTTTAGCATTGTAATGCCTTCTTTTTCTGAAGCACTACAAAAAGCCAAAGGAAAGATTTTCCCTTTTGGTATTTTTCATCTGCTTAAAGCCCGGAAGCACAGCAAAGACATGATTTTTTACCTGATAGGGATTGATCCGGAATACCAGAACAAAGGTGTAACGGCTATTGTTTTTAACGAATATTACAAAACCTTTAAAGAAAAGAATGTACAGACGTGTTACAGAACTCCTGAATTAGTTGACAATGTTGCCATTCATAATATCTGGAAACATTTTGATCCGATTATTCACAAAAGAAGATGTACTTATGTACAAAACCTATAGCGTAAAATAATTACAAATAAAAAAGTTCCGAAATCAATCGGAACTTTTTTATTTTCTGTGGATTTACTACTTACATGCTACTTTTTTCAACACCATTTTTTCATCAAACTTTATCGATTTTCTGTCTTTGAAAAGTTGTTTGTTTCCTTTTTCGGTTATATCACCATATCCTTGCAGCAGGTTGTCACCTTTGCGTATCAAAACAATTTCCCGGATTGAAGTCATGCCTTCAGATTGGAATGTATAGTCAGCATATAAGGTATCACCTTTAAACATTCCTGAAAACATACCGGTATTACTGTCTTTTTCAAACCAGGCATATTTCAAATCACCTGCTACATTATTGCCATTAGTTGTTGCCATTGACAAATGTATGGTGTCTTTTCCGTTCGTATATTCGTAACATTCTTTAGCTGGCGCTGTCATTTCAGGCTGCTCCATTTCCGGTTCCGTGACTACTTTTGTATCTTCTTTCTTATTGCAGGCTGTCAGACTGATGACCAACCCCATAACTAAAAATCTGATTTTCATGTGCATTGTTTTTTTGATTAGTAGTATTAAAGATACAGTTTTTAGATGGGAATTGGAAATTAAGTTTCTAAGGTTCTAAGGTGCTAAGATGTGAAAATCTGAAATCTCAATAAAAAAGCCATTCTTTTCAGAATGGCTTTTTAAATTATCTTTCGTCGCTTACATCGACCGTAGTCCTGGCTGCGATTTCTTTATATGTACCGTTAACCAGTTTTTCGCGTATGGCTTCAAATGCAGCTAATGTTTCCTCTATATCTTCCATAGTATGGGAAGCCGTAGGAATCATTCTCAACAGGATGATACCTTTTGGAATTACAGGATATACAACAATTGACAAGAAAATACCATAGTTTTCTCTCAAATCGTTTACCATTACCATTGCTTCCGGAATGCTTCCTTCCAAATACACCGGAGTGATACAAGTGTTGGTATCGCCAATATTAAATCCTCTGTTTTTCAAGCCGTTTTGAAGGGCATTCACATTTTCCCAAAGCTTGTCTTTAATTTCAGATGAATTACGAAGCAATTCCAAACGCTTTAAGGAACCAATAGTCTGAATCATTGGCAGTGCTTTGGCAAACATCTGCGAACGCAGGTTATATTTCAAATAGTCAATAATATCTTTATCTGCCGCAACAAATGCCCCAATATTTGCCATTGATTTTGCGAATGTAGAGAAATACACATCAATTCCGTCCTGACAACCCTGCTCTTCTCCTGCTCCAGCTCCTGTTTTTCCAAGCGTACCAAAACCATGTGCATCATCAACCAAAAGACGGAAATTGTATTTTTCTTTCATTGCTACAATTTCTTTCAGTTTTCCTTGCTGTCCTCTCATTCCAAAAACACCTTCCGTAATGAAAAGAATGCCTCCTCCTGTTTCCATAGCCATTTTTGTAGCACGTTGCAGGTTTTTCTCCATGCTTTCCAAATCATTGTGCTTATAAGTAAAACGCTTACCCATGTGAAGGCGAACACCGTCAATAATACAGGCATGTGAATCTACGTCATACACAATGATATCGTTTTTGGTTACCAATGCGTCAATAATAGACACCATTCCCTGGTAGCCAAAATTTAAAAGATATGCGGCTTCTTTCATTACGAAAGCTGCCAATTCATTTTCTAACTGCTCGTGATATTTGGTGTGACCACTCATCATACGCGCTCCCATCGGATAGGCTGCTCCAAATTGCGCCGCCGCTTCAGTATCTACCTTGCGTACTTCAGGATGGTTTGCCAACCCTAAATAATCGTTAAGACTCCAGTTCAAAATATCCTTCCCATGAAATTTCATTCTCGGTCCCAAATCACCTTCCAACTTAGGAAATACATAATATCCTTCTGCCTGTGAAGCCCATTTTCCAAGAGGACCTTTATTTTGCTGTATTCTTTCGAATAAATCTTTTACCATAATATGATATAGTTAATTTTCTTTTATGAATTGCATCTTTTTAACCTGCGTGCAAAAATAATTATTTATAAGTTATTATGCTTCTGAATAGGCATTTATTTTAAGTAGAAACAGATACTTTTTTGCAATGGCACAGCACCAAAAAGCGAAACCGCTCCTGTGCAGGGGAGCGGTTAAAGGGTTGGGAAAAAATTTGTAGTGTATAGTGGATAAATTTAGAAATTCATTCTGCTAAGCTGGCCAGATGAGGAACTTTTTGCAATTGCTCCATCTCTACCTCTAAGGTTCGGATTTCTTCCTTCCAGACCTGTATTTTTTTGTTTGCTTCTTCAATCTCTTCTTTCCTGTCATCTGTCATCCTTAAAAACTGGAAAGATTTGGCTCCTAAAAGCTCTTGTTTTGCTGCCTCCAGATTTTGTGTTGCCATATCCAGTTCGATTTCTATTTGCGTCATCCTTTTGGCCGCAGCTCCGTTTTCATCTGACGTTAATAAACTTTCCTGTCCGGACAAGGCAATCCCTATTGCCTCATCATTATCGGCTGAACGCTCTCTCCAGAATAACTCTCTGGATAACTGCAATTCATTATAACTTCGCTGTTCGTCTTTAGAAATGCTACTTGTAATATAAAAACTATAAAACAAGATCCCAAATCCAAGAATCAGTCCCAATGCTACAAAAAGCAGCAGTCGGTCCTTTAAAAAAGAAGCTGTTTCGTCATTCATAGATTTGCGGAACCCTTCTTTCCTTTTCTCCCGGTTTGCCCGAAACAGCTCTTTTAATTCCGACATGTTTCTGACCCTGGAGCCACGACTTATACCAAAGAACCAAATCAGCGTATCTCTGCCAATTCCTTTTGATTTCAAATCATTCAAATCAAAAGGACCCAGATTTTGTTCCCCACTATTTATGTAATACTTTTTCATAAAAACAGTGAATTCAAAATAGATAGACCTGAGACAAACAATTAATATCAAATGTAATTCTACAAAAACCGATTTCCTTACGGATTTCCGTAAAAGCATTCTTTTTTCAGAAAAAATAATATTAAAATCTCGTAATACTCATAAATCGTGTTGGTTATCATTCTATCAACTATCATTTTTTCGTTTTTGACGTATATTAAATTTTAATTCCATCTTCTTAAAAACAAATATGTCAGAAAAACAAAAACCGCCCGAAGGCGGTTTAGTCCGGATTGCATCACTATTATGGCTAGATCCGCGTGTCCCAACTGTTAATCAAAATATACTTAACTCCAAATTTATATGTATTGAGAATTATTTCCTTACGGCTATCCGTAAAACAATGCTTTTCTTAAAAAAATATTCACATTACGAGAATTTAGAACCCGTAATTGTTTGTAAAAACTTTCATTTACAGATTTAATTCCAGTAAAAACATGATGATACCCACAGCAAGGGCAAAAAGGAAGAGCAACAAAAATTTATCGATATGCTTGAGGAAAAAGGATTCTTTTTCCATTTTAGAAATATAATATTTTTCAACACCCTGGCTACTTGTGAGTTCATGACCGGGAATACTTTCAAACAGAGGACGCAGTTCCCTGACGTTTCTAGCAGGAGTCCAGCCTTCAAGCCCTATAAACCACACCATTGTTTCAGGGGATATCCTATGTTCTCTCAAATCTTCCAGACTAAAAGGGCCCAGATTTTCGTCTCCCCTGTTCAAATAATACTTTTTCATGGTTTACATTTTATTCACTCTATGTCGCTTTTGTTACATATTGCCAAAAATAGGCTCCGAAAAAACAATCACCTTACGGATTCCCGTAAAACTTGTTATTTTTTGTATTCCTGTTACAAATTAGCAAATAAAAAAAACCGAAGCAATGCCTCGGGTCATAATTTTTATTAAAATAGTAATTATTTTTTTCTTATTTTAACACATGATGTGCCAATACTTTCTGCACTTCATAGACATTAACCGATTTATTAAACTGTTTTTTAATACTTGGATTGGCTTCGCTGGACACCCATATTTTTAATTCGGCATCCAATTCAAAAGTTCCTGCTGTTTCTATGCTAAAGCGGCTGATGGCTTTATAGGCAATAGACTTGTATTCGGTCTTACTCCCGGTAAGTCCCTGCACGTCAATCAGGATTAATCTTTTATTAGTAAATATAAATGTATCACGAAGCAGCTTAAAGCCCAATTCTATTGACTCACCTTCTGTGAGAAGCTGCCCGTATTTTTTTTGAAGTTCGTCCTGGCTTACCGCACCTGCGTTGCCTAATAATGCCGAAAATAATCCCATTTTTGTTATTTTTAAATTAAGTTGTTCGATGTTTTAGGGCGCTACCGTCAGAAGAGCATTTTCTATTTTTTTATCGGTTCCGAATGCATCATGGTAGGCTTTGGAAACTTTTTGTGGAGTATCCGATATTGTAATCTGCACCTTTTCTTCTTTTAATCCTTTCGGGTCTGTGTCATATATGATGCCTCTTGATTTTTTGCGAAGCTTTTTTTCAGTATCTATTACAATTGTACCTATATAATAAACTTTTCCTGTTTCGGGTACCGAAAAATTTGCATAGCCTATTGGCAGATTGACAGAACCATAGGGTGTGTATATGTATTTGATAAAATGATTTCCTTTAGGAAGCTTCATCATAACGAGTCCGTCGGCTGCAAGTTTGTAAAACAATACACCTTTTGTATTTTCGTCAAAATAGATTTTGGAATTTTTGGTTACTTCTTTATCCCCATTCATAATTCTGATTTCTCCAATAATGACAGTTTCTGATTGAGATAGCGTGTCTTGGGTAGACAATTTTCCAGTCTTACATGAGACAAAGAACACAATGACAAAACTGAGCAAAATATAGTTTTTCATAGCCAATTGTTTTTGCTAAGGTACGAGTATTTGTCAAAATATTTTCTTGTTTCGAAAACCTTAAATTTATTTTGTATTAAAGCAATATTTAACACTAAGGAGCAGACTTTTCATTATAATTCTTTAATTAACTTGTCCATTTGATGCTGTGCATTTGGGGCTTTTGATTTTTTAGCTATCAGGTGAAGAATCTTTTTAAGAAAGATTTTTTCCTCTTCTGTCCTCTTTGAATTTTGTTTCCTTTGAGCTATAATTTTATTTCCTTCAACAGCTTCTATATATGTTAATAGCATGTTTTTATCAATATATTGTTGTTTTTCTCTCGTAAGTTTGATTGCTTTATAAAGAACTGAGAGAGAATCCGTCTCTTCTTTTGACAATTTGAAGACGTCAGGAGATAAGGAGTGATTTCCAACTGGCACAACAGAATATCTGTTATGCAGCAAATAACTTTCTTTCAGGTTAATAATTACGTCCATATCAAAATAACCATCTTTCACAAACTCTACTGATAGTAATGAAATTGAAGCCTTCTCCTTACAAGACGAAAATGACAAACCAAATAATACAACCACTATAACTTTAAAAAAATGAGAACTACTCATAATCGTAACATTTCTTTTTTAATCTTTGGATCATTAGATTTTTCTTTTACAATCCCTATTAAAGCCTTGCGCAGCTCGTAAATTCCTTCACCATTATGAATGCTGACAAGTTTGTTATTTTCTATTGCCTGAATAAGGATGGTTTCTCCATCCGGAGGTGTTAATACTTCTTCCTCAGAAATAATGATTTTATCATAGAGCATTACAAGCGAGTCTACTTCGCTATCTGTTAGAGAAATTAAAGTATTTTCACTTGCTTCATTACGTAAAACCCATCTTTCTTCATCAACAAAAGCGCTTAGATTTTTATATAACAAATATTTTTCTTTTACATTAAATACAATTTTTTTCTGAAACCAAAATGAGGGTGAAATCTGCATTTCGATTATTGTAATATCCTTTTTAATTCCTTTTGGAGAACAACAAGTAAAAATTGTAACGATAAATAAAACAAAACATTTTTTCATGGGAAGGATAATGGTTTTACAAATCTAAAGAATGAAATCAGAAACTATTATAATCCTTTAATCAAATCGTCCATTTCACGCTGTACATTAGGATCTTTTGATTTTTTAGCAATGGTTTTCAAAACCGCTTCAAAAAAAGCAATTTCATCCGCATGTCTGTCATTTAGCTGATCTATATTTAAGACCTTTCCATTATCTGAATGCGCTTCAATAGAAGAATACATGCCTTCGGCAGACTTATTCCGTTCCTGCGGTGTCCTGTCTATCGCATAAAAGAGGTCCATAATTTTACTTAGCGACGTTTTATCAAGAGATACTATTTGATTATGGGGTATGGTTTTGTCAGCATCAGCCGAAGCAGCCAATACCACATTCAGATTCTGATACCCAATCTGACTTTTTTGGATATCAATGATAATCTGTGTAGGATACTGTGAATGGCCCAGGTTAATTATAATAGTAGAAAAATCTTCCTTCCGTTCATTTTTCACACAAGAACTTAAGAAGACAAGAGTCATTAAAAAGAATAGTTTTTTCATAACAAAATGTTTTTACTCTAAAGTATAGGATTTTAATCAACAATTAAAAATATTTAATCAGTAATCGTAGCTTTTTGCCATTTTTAGGCTTTGTTAAAAGGTAAACATCTTAGGTCTGCAATATTTTCACAATTTCTTTAAAACCTCTTTTTTTAGCATGCTGTAAAGGACTTATACCATCATTATCAGGAATATCCAGTCTGGACCCTGCATCTTTTAAAATCTGAACAATTTCCTGATATTTTTTACTCCCGTCTCCTAACACTATGGCTTCCATCAAAGCCGTCCAACCTAAACGGTTAACATGGTCTATGGGAAAATTTTTAGTATTTGCTAATAATCTGACCGTTTCCACATGACCCCGTTCGCAAGCAGGGATAAGTGCGGTTCCGTTATATCTATTAAAAACATCAAAACGGGCACCATTATCCAAATAGAGTTTCACTAATTCTGTCTGTCCGCTGGCACCAGCATATAAAAAAGCACTGTCAAGATTATCAGACTGCTGATTGACATCGGCACCGTGTTGAACCAATAGCTTAGCCATTTCGGTATGTCCGTTTCGTGTAGCTATTAACAGCAAAGAGTTTTTATGGTTGTCAGCCGTATTCACATTGGCTCCATTTTCAAGTGCCTTTGCCATGCCCTGTACATCATTTTTTTGTACTAATTCTAAAATATTCTGATTCATTACGTGTGTTTTTTGAGTTAAAGAAGGACAAGAAACAGCTAACGCTATCAATGTCATTAAAAATACAGCTTTCATAGTAGTATTATATTTTAATTTTCCCGTAAATCCAGATTATTATTTTCTTTAAAACCATACTACAAAGATAAAGTAACCCATTTTGCTAATAATATAAGTAGAAACATTTCTATCATTTCATATAAAATTCATCGCTTTTTTTAAATAAAAAAACCTGCCATACAGCAGGTTTCTATAACAGATTCTAAAGCACAGGCACATTGCACCCAAAATCTTAATTTATAATTAGTAATTCCTAATTCATTAAATCCTTCTCTGCTCCTCCGTCTGCTCTCTTGTTTTTTCCTTTAATTTCTGGTTTCCAAAATTATATCGGAATCCCAGCCTGAAGTTTTGTGAATCGGCATAATAGCGTGACTTATTATACTGGTTGCCATAGTCAGTTCTCAAACCTAATGTCTCGCCCCGATATACATCGGAAAAAATGCCATACACTTCTCCGTTTCCTTTCAATACTTTCTTGCGTAATGCCAGAGTCAGGTTGCTTGTAGGTGTGAAAACAAACGTACCCTGCACCGAAGAGGAGTTGTAATCGAAATTAATCTCCCCGTTAAAATCTTTTTTCTTATTTAAAGCAAAACGATTGTTGACATTAAAGTTATAGGTAGGTCGTCCGTTGCTATATAATTTCCCGTCTACTCCCTGAAAACGGTCTTCCACATAACTAAGGGCTCCCTGTATACCGGCATCCCACCAGTCAAAAAATGTCAGGTTGGTATTGAATTCCAATCCAAATGCATAATTTTTATCGATGTTGGTAAATTGGTAAACAACCGTATTTGTCTCATAATCCTGGTAGACAATTTCCATCGATGGGTCTTTTTCCAATCGGTAATACAGGTCAAAATTATATTTTCCTTTTAGCGTATATAAGAAATTCAGGTTGTGCACAATGGTTGGCAATAACTTCGGGTCTCCCATTCCATAAGAATAATTATTGTTATAGATTCGAAACGGATTAAGCTGACTGTAACGCGGCCTGCTGATACGTTTGCCATAAGAAAAGCCTATTTCATGATTCTCGTTGGGCTTGTACATCGTATAAAAGGTAGGAAACAGTTTGAAATAGTTTTGGTCGTTGACTTCGGAAGTTGTAACCGAATTACCTTCTAATGAAGTATATTCACCACGCAATCCAGCCTTTAAATTCCATTTACCAAATTCCTTACTATAGCTCATATATCCTGCAAAGATAGATTCGTCATACAGGAACTTACTGGTGCGCCCGGGATTAGGTACCAATATTCCATCAACATCGTCTCTGTAATCGAGATTACTGTCAGCAGAAACGTTCCCGTATTTTAATCCGGCTTCAAACGTACCATTTGTTTCATTGCTGTAATCGGCCTGCATCGAAAAGAGCTTGATGGCTTGTCGGCTGTTATTTATAAAACGATTGTCGCGATAAGGTGTACCGTCCGGCAATGAAAAGGCAGTCATAATGTCCTGATAGTCCTTGGAAAGATAGTTTGTAAAGTCTGTATTGAATACCAGTTTGGCCTTGTCAGACAACAGGCGCTCGTATAGAAAATTATAAGCCGCATTACGAGCCGGGTTTTTTCTGTTATTTGTTGTCACATATAATGAATCGAGTAGCCCGTCACTACCGTAAATAGACGTTGGCGCACTATACCTGCCTCGCTGCTCCGGAGCCTGAAAACCTGTGGTTCCTATTGAAAACGTATTGAGTGAATCCAGTTCATAGCTTGCCTGTAATCGGTAAGAATGCTGTTCCAACGATTTGCTCTTGCGACGCAAAAAACTATCCCATTCTGAAGCCGTTCCTCCATTTTCATCATAATAACGTGTTTTGTCACGGCTTTCGTTTACATATTCTCCCATTCCAAAAGTATAGCGTCCCATTAAAGAAAGCTTTTTGCCTTTATAAAAATGCCCTGTCGATGTTACTGCTTTTGGATATATGGACTGCACATAGGCCGTATTGACAGAGCCTTTGTAGCCTAATGCTACTACTTTTTTAAGCTTGATATTGATTACAGCAGCTCCCTGAGCATCATATTTAGCCGGTGGATTAGTAATCACTTCAATCGATTTTACGTCATCTCCGCTGGTATTTTCCAGATATTGTTTCAGTTCATCGCCCGACATGTATATTTTTTTGTCGTTGATGGTTACCAGAATACTCTGACTGCCGCGTACGGAAATGCTGCCACTCCCGGTGGCGGTCACACCCGGTGTTTTGGAAAGGATTTCCCATGCATTGTTAGAAGATAAGGAAGAGTTTTCTACATTAAATTCCATACGGTCTACCAGTCTTTTTACAATTGGGCGTTTTGAAACTATTTCAACACCTTCTAGCATTTCTGCTGCTTGTGACAATACAAGAGGCTCCAACTGTAAATCGCCTGTTATATTTATATTTCTGTAGGCGCTTGACATTCCAATCGCGCTTGCTTTCAGTATATATTGTCCGTCATCAACTGACCCTATTGTAAAACGTCCTTCCTCATCGGCAAGTACGTTTCTATAAGCGGTAGAATCTTGTGCTTTTAATAAAGCCACATCCGTGAAAGGCACAGCCTTGCCTCCGGTTTCTGTTACGGAACCGGAGAGGCTGTGCTGTGCGCTGCTCCACAAAGGTAGCAGCAGCAAAAAAATAACTAACTGTTTCATGATTTGATTGATGATTGAATCGATTGGATCCAGATGATTAATTGATTGATGATGATTGAAACCCGATGATTGATGATGCAAATCTCAGCAAACGCTTTCTGGAAATGGGTTAACGAAGGGTTAACGAAGGGTTAAACACAAAACGGCACTATGCATTGTATTTAACAAAAGAGTCCCTTGCTATTCTGTAGCCCACGACCAGCCTGCAAACTTAACATCAAGTCCTGTTTGTTTTGGTTAAAGAAGGGTTAACGGTTTGTTTTTTAGTACTCCGAAACCAAGAAACACCTAGCTTTGTCCCAACAAACCAGCATTTGTCATGAAACGAAAAATAATGTTATTAATAGCTTCCTGTATTTTTACCGTAGCCGCATTGGCAACGATACAGGGCTATTTTATATACAATACTTATAAACTGACCGAAAAGGAAGTCAGCGCCAAAATCAAGAAACAGCTTGTGGATATGGAAGATACTGACGAATGGTATGACCTTAATAATGCCTGGATGCGGCTTACAGGCCAGTTTATCAAAGATTATGCGTACAAAAGAGTAAAAAAAGATGAGTTTGTCGCTTTTATGACTAAAAAATCAGACTCTCTAAGCAGCCTCATGTCTGATTATATGGCCAAAAAGAAAAAGCCCGGCGACTATGACATAGGTTATTCCGTTTATATCAACTCGGCTACGATTCTTGAAAATAAAAAAATGGAAAACTTATATAAAGGTAAGCTGTTTGTAAGTGGAAACCGTATTCGAAACAAGGATGAGATATCTGCTTCTACAGGCCGATGGGAAAGCGATTTGGAATTGAATGTTGAAGACAGCCTCCTGGATCCGATTAAAAAAGATCTTAAATTTCTTATCAAAAGCGAAACCTATTATAGTGTCGCCAATTGGCAAATGACAGTAATCAGCCAAATGGCCGGGCTGTTGATTTTTTCTGTACTGCTGATGGCATTTGTGGTTTATCTCTATTATTTATCACTTAAAAATTTGATTAGTCAGAAACGTATTGCAGATATCAAGACCGATTTTGTAAACAATATTACCCACGAATTCCAAACCCCACTGGCTACGATGGATATTGCCATCAAAACCTTACAACGCAAAGAGAAGGACATGACTGAAGAGCATTACAGGCATACTTTGTCACTACTTGAAAGACAGAATGAAAGACTACAGAAACTATTCCGTCAGGTTACTGATGCTTCATTGCTGCCTTCAACACGCTCAGAAAACGTTAAGGAAATCAGCTGCAGTGAAATTCGTGATATTATAGATGATTTTAAGCTTTCGCATCCGGACACTGTTATTAACTGTCATCAGGAACAGAAAAGCCTTCACGCTAAGATTGACCCGTTCCATCTGAACACTATTATTGTAAACCTGCTGGAAAATGCGGTAAAATATGGTGCGACAAAAATTGACATTGAAATGAAATCTCAAAAAAACAGCTTTGTTATGAGCATTCAGGATAATGGACAAGGTATTGCTACAAAGGAACAGTTCGCAATTTTTGATAAGTTTTACAGAATTGAAAAAGGAAACATACACGAAACAAAAGGACTCGGACTTGGACTGTTTTATGTCAAGCAGCTCATCGAATCCTATAAAGGCACAATCAAAGTAGAAAGCGAAGAAGACAAAGGAGCCCTATTTTTAATCACACTACCATTATGAAAAAGCACATCTTATTAGCAGAAGACGATTTCGACTATGCTTCCATTTTGAAGCAGTATCTGGAATTTTCCGGATTTGACGTCACCTGGGCCAAAGACGGCAAAGAGGCACTAAAACTGTTTCCGGCAACCCAACCTGATATTTGTGTCTTTGATGTAATGATGCCGCAAATGGACGGCTTTACACTGGCTGAAAAGGTAGTCGACACCTATCCGGAAACGCCTTTTATTTTCCTGACAGCTAAATCCATGAAGGAAGACAAGATAAAAGGGTTAAGGCTTGGAGCCGATGATTATATCGTCAAGCCTTTTGAAGTAGAAGAATTGATATTGCGAATTACGAATATATTGAAGCGCGTGCAAAAAACGGCGCCACAGCACACAGCAGATAAAAAATTCAAAATTGGACAATATCTTTTTGATAACGAGAACTATCTATTGACACATGAAAACGTTACACACCGAATAACGGAAAAGGAGGCACACCTGATCCAGTTTTTATATGCCAGCAAAAACAAGCTTGTAAAAAGAGAAGATATCCTGAAAGAAATCTGGGGCAACGACGATTTCTTTTCCGGCAGGAGCATGGATGTCTTTATCAGCCGATTACGCAAGTATTTCAGCGAAGATCCTGCCATATCTATTCCAAGCGTGAGAGGCTTGGGTTTTGAGTTTAACATTAAAGAATAACATTATGAGACTAATTATCACCATCGCATTTATGGCTTGTAGCTATTTGGCAAACGCACAGAAGACTCCTCCGACACCGCCAACGCCACCAACACCACCGACTCCGGCAACGTCGGTTAAGGTTTCGGCAAACACTACTTCAGTAGTAACAATTAATGGAAAAACGTATGTTTCCAGCAGTTCATCTACTCCTGTAAAAGCAGAAGCCAAAAGCAGCAGTAAAAAAAGTAAAAGCAGCAGCTCTAGTTCAAGTTCCAGCTCTACTTCTGTTTCTGTCAATAATTCCGATTTTACGTATTCCATAAGGGCAAGCTTTGATGACTATAAGACTGAAAAGATTCGAAAAATTTTGATGGATAATCTTGAAAAAGACCATTTCAGCAGCAAGGGTGACACTTATACATGGAAAAAACTTGAAGATGGCGAAGCGGCTTATAGTTATGTTTTGTCAGAAGGAAGGTTGAAAGGTACAGTTAATAAGGAACTAAATTCCAATAATGCAGTAGACAAGTTTATTATTTTGGGAGAAAAGATTTCGGAAGCTTTGTCTAATGATTAGAGATAAAAAAACGGCTGAATGTTAAACATTCAGCCGTTTCCAAACTAACAATGAATCAAATCAGCTAACAGCGTTTGAAGCTTTGTCGTTTACTCCGGTAGCAGCATTTATAGCTTTTCCGGCAATATTTTTACTTTCCTGAATCACAGAATCAGCTTCGGCTACTGCCGAATCTTTAATCTTGCCTAAGGTATCTTTTACTTTTCCGGCCATATCGCCTGCCTTATCCAGCATCGAGCCGAAATTAATATATCCTTTTTTGTTGCAAATTATTCCTACTACTGCTAAGGCTGCGACTCCCGCCGCAATTCCTAAAATTAGTTTCTTGTTTGTCATAGCGCTGTTTTTATATAATAATTTGGTTCGTAAACTAACTGGTAATATTTTTTACCTAGATGAAAAGTGGAAAGCCATATTCTTCATCTTGACCTTCTAACTCTTGGTCTTCCTCCTCTTCGTCGAAGATTTCCATCCTGTTCCATACCGTTTTGACAATGGTCACCAAAGAGAGACCTACGATTCCGATCAATAAAAGGCTTTTTGTTTTCATTTTCAGTGCGTATTATTTTGGGTTATTAATTATTAATTCGTCATGAAGATACGACAAAATAAGCAATCCGAATGTTGATTTAATATAACTTTAATACAAAAACCTCGGATCTTGTAACAAAAAGGAAGAAACGTGTAATGAGATTTTTTAAGGATTTATGATTTTGGATTTATGATTTTAGATTTTGGATAATAGATGATAGAGAATAGATGAATAGACTAATAACTTAACAACTATCCATCATCAACTAAAGACTATCCTTTACCAACTATCCACTATCCACTATCAATTATCAACTATAAACTAAAAAAAGCTTGCGTTTCTAATAAATAAGAGTACATTTGCACCGAGAGACCTGGAAACAGGGTTACGCTCTCACCGCTAAAGTCGATCGCTCCAGGTCGGCTTTTGCATTTTTATATAGGTATGGTTTTAGATAATAGATGATAGAGAATAGATGAATAGACTAATAACTATCCACTTTCAATTATCAACTATCCACTAATCAATTCCTTCCCACCATTTATTTTTGCTATCCAGCAAATTTAAATCCAATACTTCCCCAATCATAGGATGCACAATAGGTTGCCCTGTCTTTTCAGCAGCAGCTACTGCCCTTATAATAGGTTCGTCCCAATCGTGAAGCGCAAGCGGGAATTTAGCCCAATGCACCGGAAACAATACCTTAGCATTTAGGTCTAATGCGGCCTGTACCGTTTGTTCCGGCATCATATGAATATACTTCCAATTCTTGTTGTATTGTCCGCATTCCAATATCGCAAGGTCAAAAGGCCCAAATGCATCGCCTGTTTGTCTGAAAAAAGTATCATAGCCGGAATCACCTCCAACGTATATTCTTTTCTGTGGCATATCCAGCACAAATGCCAGCCAGATTGCCTGATTTCTCTTAAAACCTCTGCCTGAGAAGTGGCGTGCCGGAACCGTATGAATCTTAAAACCTGAGCCCAAATCCAGTGACTCGTGCCAATTAAGCTCGTCAATCATTTTCATATTAAAATTCCAACGTTCGAAATGTTCACCTGTCCCTAATCCTGTAATGATCCGTTTTACCTTTGGTCTTAATTGGAGCATTGTATCATAATCCAGATGGTCCCAATGATCATGTGATATAAGCAGGAAGTCAATCTCTGGCATATCGGCCGCACTATACACATTGGAACCTTTAAATGCATTTACAGTAAAAGACAATGGCGAAGCATGGTTACTAAACACCGGGTCAACCAAAAAAGTCTTGCCGCTTAGCTGCATAAAATAAGACGAATGTCCAAACCAGACCAATACATCTTTTTCCGGATCCAGATTTTTCAGGTCGGTCTTTTGTGAAGGAATAACACCTGATGGAATATTTCGCTTGCTTTTCCCGAAGAAAAAGTCTTTCAAAACTGTAAAAAGATTCGCCCCATCAGTAAGATCTGGCGTATTGGAAATATTTTGGAATTGCCCTTTTCCATAATTTGAAAGTTTTTTGATACGTTCCATCCGGTTGCCTGACGGTCGTCTTCCAAATTTGGTATGGTTAAAAAAAAGAAAGACAGAAATTGCCAGCAGTATACACAGAGTAAAAATAAAAGTCATCTGATTTTGAGATTTAACTATGCCAAAGCTATCGATAAATTGGATTCAAAAAATAAAAGCTATGCTAAATATAATATAACAAAAACAAAAAAACTGTTGGATTTATCATAACTGTCATTTCATTTTTAAATCGTATATTAGTAAGACAATTTTATAAAATCAGCCACCATGAACGATAATTTCAAGAACATCATCGAATCACTGATTAAAAACGGTTTCATAGAATCTGAACAGCATATACGGGAACTGGGAAACAAACTCGATTTTAAGATTACACAATATTCTCTCAATACGCCTCTCAGCTTTAAGTTCCATAACAGTGATGAGTTTGTCACCTTTCTTAACTTCTCCAATCCGGAAGAGCTCGATGAAGAAAAGATTGGACTTATCAATGCTGCCATACTGGAGCAGGGTTTGGATCCGGACGACTTTTTTTATGTAAACTTTTTTAAGAAGGAAATCAACGAATTATAGTTTATAGTGAATAGTTGGTAGTAGATAGTTTAGTAGTTAGTCATAAATCAAAAATCTTAAATCAAAAATATGCCATCTATCGATTTCAGATATAAGATTTTAGATTTGGGATTGAAGTCCACTTCATGATGTTCGTAAATCAAAAATATACCTAACGCATTTATGGATTTCAGATATTAAGATTTGGGATTCAAACACATTTCATAATACTCATAAAACATAAATCTCAAATCAAAAATATGCCATCTATCGATTTCAGATATAAGATTTTAGATTTGGGATTGAAGTCCACTTCATGATGTTCGTAAATCAAAAATATATCTAACGCATTTATGGATTTCAGATATTAAGATTTGGGATTCAAACACATTTCATAATACTCATAAATCATAAATCTCAAATCAAAAATAAATTTTAAGACGCATCTGCATTCATAAATCTTAAATCACAAATCTTAAATATAGTTCCCAAAACTTTCTATTGAAGTACATTTGCATTCATAAATCACAAATCTTAAATCTTAAATCACAGACCCTAAATCATGAAGCTCGTTTTCGCATCCAACAACAAAAACAAAATTAAAGAAATACAAAACCTGCTTCCTGATGACATACAGATATTGAGCCTGGAAGATATTGGATGTTATGAAGATATTCCTGAAACCGCTGACACAATTGAGGGCAATGCTATCCTAAAAGCAGATTATGTTACCAAAAACTACGGTTACGACTGCTTTGCTGATGATTCAGGACTGGAAGTCAACACTTTGGATGGCGCTCCCGGCGTCTACTCTGCCCGTTATGCCGGCGAACAGAAAAATGACGAGAAAAATATTGACAAACTGTTACTGGAACTGGAGAATAAAACCGATAGAAAAGCCAATTTTAAAACCGTTATTGCATTAAACCTAAAGGATCAGCAGACGTTATTTACCGGAAAAATATTTGGAACTATCATCACAGAACGACGAGGAACGAATGGTTTTGGTTATGACCCGGTATTTCTTCCTGATGGTTTTTCCTACACTTTTGCGCAACTTTCACTCGAAGAAAAGGGTGCTGTAAGCCATCGTGCGCAAGCCGTAAGACAACTTATAGAGCATCTAAAAAAATAACTTTCTGATTTTCAATTATTCATAAAAAAATAAACTTCATTTTTGCATTAGTTTTAATGATATATTAAACGTACCTTTGCACCCTATTTTAAATAAATATATGAACAAATTTGAACAATTAGGATTGAGTGAGTCGCTGCAGAGGGCGATTTTAGATCTAGGATTTGAAAATCCGACAGAGGTGCAGGAAAAAGCGATTCCCCTATTATTGGCACAAGACACAGACATGGTTGCGTTGGCTCAGACAGGGACAGGGAAAACAGCAGCGTTTGGTTTTCCGCTTATCCAAAAGATTGATGCCGACAATAGAAATACTCAGGCGTTGGTTTTATCACCAACACGCGAACTTTGTTTGCAGATTACAAATGAAATCAAAAACTACTCTAAGTACGAAAAAGGTATTAATGTAGTTGCGATTTACGGCGGTGCCAGCATTACAGAGCAGGCTAGGGAAATTAAGAGAGGAGCACAAATTGTTGTAGCTACCCCGGGAAGAATGCAGGACATGATCAATAGAGGATTGGTGAACATTTCACAAATCAGCTATTGCGTACTTGACGAAGCAGACGAAATGTTGAACATGGGATTTTATGACGATATCGTAAACATCCTTTCAACTTCACCAGACGACAAAAACACATGGTTATTCTCGGCTACAATGCCGGCTGAAGTAGCTAGAATTGCAAGACAATTCATGAGCGAACCATTAGAAATTACTGTTGGAACCAAAAACTCTGGTTCCGCTACAGTTTCACACGAATTTTATTTGGTAAATGCCCGTGATCGTTACGAGGCATTGAAAAGATTGGCTGATGCTAATCCGGATATATTTTCTGTGGTGTTTTGCCGTACGAAACGAGACACACAGGCAGTTGCTGAAAAATTAATAGAAGACGGATACAGTGCTGCTGCATTGCATGGAGATTTATCTCAGGCACAGCGTGATGGCGTTATGAAATCATTCCGTGGAAGACAAATCCAGATGCTTGTAGCGACAGACGTTGCGGCACGTGGAATTGATGTTGACAACGTGACTCACGTAATCAACTACCAACTTCCGGATGAAGTAGAAACCTATAACCACCGTTCCGGAAGAACCGGACGTGCGGGAAAACTAGGAACTTCTATCGTAATTGTAACTAAAAGCGAATTGCGTAAAATTTCTGCTATTGAAAAAATCATCAAGCAGAAATTTGAAGAAAAACCAATTCCTTCCGGAATCGAAATCTGTGAAATCCAGTTGTTGCACTTAGCTAACAAAATCAAGGATACAGAAGTAGACCATGAAATTGACAATTATCTTCCGGCAATCAACAACGTTTTTGAAGCCCTAACAAAAGAAGAGCTTATCAAAAGAATGGTTTCGGTAGAATTTAACCGTTTCATCAACTACTACAAGAAAAACAGAGACATTTCTGCACAATCAGCCGGAGAAAGACGTCCTTCAGGTGAAGGTGCTTCAAGAGAAGGCGGTGCAGTACGTTATTTCGTGAACATTGGCTCCAGAGATAATTTCGACTGGATGTCATTAAAAGACTTCCTGAAAGAAACGTTAGAATTAGGACGCGACGACGTTTTCAAAGTAGACGTAAAAGAAGGTTTCTCTTTCTTCAACACCGATGCTGAACATGCAGACAAAGTTATGGATGTATTGAACGGAATCGAAATGGACGGAAGAAGAATCAATGTTGAAATCTCTAAAAATGACGGAGGTGGCAGAAACAGCTCCAGAAGAGACCACAACGGCAGAGGAAACAGATCTGGCGGTGGCGGTGGATTCAGAAGCGACAGAAATTCTGCTCCAAGAAGAGAAGGCGGATTCAGAAGCGACAGAGGCGGATCATCAGACAGACCCGGACGCAGAAGCGAAGGCTTTTCTTCAGACCGACCAAAAAGGGAAGGTGGATTTTCTGAACGCTTCCCAAGACGTTCTGAAAACAGATCGGAATTTCCGAAAGCAAGAAGGACTAGAAGAGACTAAACCTTTTAGTTAATTTTCTTATAATTATAAACAGACTGCAAAATATCTTAAAGAGTTTTATTACTTTTAACGCTTCTAACAAGGCTATGAGATATTTTGCAGTTTTCTTTTTCTTTTTCGTAACCTCTTTTGCTTTTGCACAGGATACAAAAATTTCGGCTACAGTAATAAACGACAATACTTTGCTCCCCCTCGCAGATGTTAGCGTAATTAACCTCAACAAGGTTAAAGGAACAACAACAAATGCTAGCGGTTACTTTGAATTGGTTGCCGAAGTAAACGATACACTTCACATTTCAACTCTGGGTTACAAATCTATCAAGGTAAGAGTAACCAACGACTGGTTCAAGACCAAAAGCACAAAAATTAAGATGACCGAAAAGGCTTATGCTTTGGAAGAAGTGGTCATTAACCAATACAACCTAACCGGATATCTGGAAATCGATTATAAAATTATTCCAATAAAAGAAAATTTCAGATACAGCATTTCAGGCCTGTCACAAGGTTATGAAATGGGAAGATACTCACCGGGCGCTTTCTCGAAAGTAGTAGGTTCTATCTTCAACCCGGCAGACATGCTTTACAATTTCTTTGGGAAAAAGCCTACAGAACTCAAAAGGCTGAAAGAAATGAAAAAAGATGATGCCGTGAAAAACCTGCTGGCTTCCAAATTCGACAGGGAGACTCTAGGTGCCTTATTAGGTGTTACTCCTAATGAAATTGCTGAAATTCTGGAACGCTGTAACTATTCCGAAGCATTTATCAAAACGGCTAATGATTTGCAAATCATGGATGCGATTAATGAATGCTACGAAGAGTATAAAATCCTGAAAGGCAAGAAATAATCCTATTTCTATCCGGAAATATTATTCATTTCCATATACCGCTGCTCTATTCTTTTGATATCGCGGATTGAATTTTTCGCCCAGGCCAGTCTTCTTGAAAGTATTTCATCTTCAGTCAGTTTCCAATCTACATCAGACTGACGTAATCGGCTTGTAATGTCTTGTATTACTATTGCGGCTGAAACTGAAATGTTCAGACTTTCTGTAAAACCAACCATCGGGATTTTCAAAAAACCATCTGCTTCTTCCATTACTTCTTCAGAGAGACCTCCTCTTTCAGTACCAAAAAACAAAGCAGAACGCTTAGTAATATCAAATTCATGCAATAAACAGGAGTCATTATGAGGCGTGGTGGCAATAATCTGGTAGCCCTTTTCCTTCAAGGTCTTTAGGCATTCTGTATTGGAATTGTATCGGTTTACATCAACCCATTTTTGGGCTCCCATAGCAATTTCCTTGTCAATCTTCTTACCGTATTTTTCTTCAACTACGTGAAGATTCTGAATACCAAATACTTCACAACTTCGCATAACCGCACTCGTATTATGAAGCTGATAAACATCTTCCAATGCAATTGTAAAATGATTGGTGCGTTGTTCCAATATTTTTAAAAACTTCTCTTTCCTGCTTTCCGTAAGAAATCCTTCCAGATAAGAGAGATAATCAAGTTCCCAGACTTTTTCTTTCATTAATGAATGGTTTTATAAAATAGTTTCCTTAAATTGGCTTACCTAAAATCTAGCCATGTCTCAGGAAGAATTGCTACAGCAAATTTATAAAAAAGACGAGAGAGCCTTCACACTGCTCTATGATATGTATTCTAAAAGTCTTTTCAGTGTCATTTATAATCTGATACGCGACCATGAGGAAGCTGAAGATATACTTCAGGAAACTTTTGTGAAAATATGGAAAAATATCGAAAGCTATGACGAATCCAAAGGAAGATTTTACACCTGGATTCTTAACATTTCGCGAAACGCCTCCATTGACAGGCTTCGTTCCAAAGGCTTTAACAACAGGCAAAAAAACCTCTCGTCTGATAATTTCGTACATCTTCTTGACGAAAGCAATAAAATGAACCATAAAATTGACACCATCGGAATCAGGGAATTTGTCAAAAAATTAAAGCCTAAATGCATCCAGATTCTCGACCTGTTATTTTTTAAAGGATATACACAGCAGGAAGCATCGGAAGAATTACAGATTCCGTTAGGAACTATAAAAACCCAAAACAGAAACTGTATTAATGATTTAAGAAACTTTTTAAAAGTATAATGGACAAACAGGAATACATAGCATCAGGTATTTTAGAATTATATGTCTTTGGACAACTGGATGAGCCGGAATTCAGTGAAATCACGGAAATGGCCAAAAATGATGAAGATATTCGCAATGAAATTATCTCCATCGAAAAAGCTATCATTAATTTCTCTGAGAGCATGGCTCCTTTTCTTTCATCAGAAAATTATGAAAAGATTCGTGCCTCATTAATACTCAAGCACAGAATAGCAGCAGAAGAAAAACCAAAACCCGGCATTGCCTTGTATTTGGGATGGGCAGCGTCTATATTGCTTATGATTGGCGTAGGATACCAATACGTACAATTAGAAGATAAAAAAGATAAAATCCAGACTATAGAAACAGAAAAAAGCAAATTGCAGCAATCTGTAACCGACCTTAATTTACAGAACAAAAATACCGAAGCTGCCTTATCCGTCATTCGGGACAACAGCAACACTGCTGTAGCAATGGAAGGACAGGAAGTTTCACCACTATCTTACGCAAAAGTTTATTGGAACAAAACCACTAAAGCCGTACATATTGATGCGTCCGGATTACCTGAACCGCCAGAAGGAATGGTGTATCAGGTATGGGCATTAAAGCTCAATCCGCTAACACCAACAAGCATTGGCCTTCTTGATAATTTCAAAGACAACACAAAACGTTTCTTTGCCATTGAAAAGGCAGAAGAAGCCGAGGCTTTCGGGATTACATTGGAACCGGCTGGCGGAAGCCCATCGCCTACTTTAGGACAGCTTTATACTCTGGGGAAAGTTTAATTAGTCTCTAAGATACTAAGCCCCTAAGGTTCTGAGTTATTAAGTTTTGTTTTCGATTGTACGAAGTGCTTTTTTAATGATATAATCTGTTTCCCTGCACGGAGATTCTTTGCGCCATCTTTCACAGAGTTCCATTACAAATTTGGGCTGTGATTTGCTGGCATCGTTGAGCCAGTTACCAACGCTGTCCTGTACATATTTTGCCTTGTCGGAACGCAAGGCTTCCAAAATTGGCAGTCCCAGTTCCGGTTGCTGTTTGAGCGCATCAATATGTTCGCACCAGACTCCGCGAGGTCGGGTTGCCTCACTGGCAAAACGCCTTACATTTTCGTCATTGCTTTTGGTCCATTCTGAAAGGATTTTTATGCTTTCGCTAATATCCGCAGAAATTAATTTTCGTACCGAAAGCCAGGAAATCTCCCTTACTCCAAAATGGTTATCTGCCGCAAATGGCTTTATCAATTCTAATACCTCCTCTACACTATGATTCTTATTAGATGCAATATAATAGGTTGTCCAACAACGAACCAAATCAGAAGGATGCGTGGCAATTTCCTCCAGAAAACGAGAGTCTCCTGCTTGTGATGCCACACGATAAAGTCCCTTCCCTATAGCTTCATTGATGGTATTGACCGTTTGTTTTTTTAACTGCTCAATAGTTTCTAAAACAGGAGCCCGATAAGAGGTCCTTCCTTTTTCTTCCAACAAATTTTCAAGTAGTATTCTTTGGTCGACTGCCAGCCATTCCGTAAGATTTACAGTTTCTATCCTGCCCCTGTTCAACTGTTCCAAAATGGCTGCGGGAATATCTTTTGCGGAGCGGGCTCCTTTTCTTTTAATTTCTGCCATAACTTATATTGTTCAGAAATGATTCACCGTGTAATCTTTCTTTGATTATTTTTGTAAAAATCCTAAATCCGGAACAGATAAGCAATACCGCATATTTTTATCCCCTGGTGAACAAAAAGTCAATTTTATGAAAGCAAAGGAAAGAGCAACCGAAAATAAAATCTGTCCGTTAGAAATTGCTGTAAATTCCATATCCGGAAAATGGAAAATCCCTATTGTGTGGCAAATGAACGAAGGTAAAAAACGTCCAAGCGAATTTCTCAGAGGCATTGCCAAGGTAGACCGTCGTGTATTGAACCAGCAATTAAAAGAAATGGAAAATGACGGTATCTTAACCAAAGAAACTTTTAATGAACTGCCACCTCGTGTAGAATATTCCTTAACCGAATTGGGAGAAAAGCTGGTTCTGGTTTTATGGCAGTTAAACGATTGGGGGAAATTACTATTGGAAAAAGAACCCCTCACTACAGAAACACAAACAATATGAAAAAGAAACTTGTAGTACTTACCGGAGCCGGAATCAGTGCTGAAAGCGGCATTAAAACTTTTCGCGATTCAGACGGATTATGGGAAGGCCACGACATTATGGAAGTCGCATCTCCGGAAGGCTGGAAAAAAAATCCTGTCCTGGTTTTGGATTTCTACAACAAAAGGCGCCAACAGCTTAAAGAAGTCCTGCCAAATGCCGCACATATAATCCTGGCAGAATTGGAGCAGCACTTCGATGTATATATCATTACTCAAAATGTAGACGATTTACATGAAAGAGCCGGAAGCACGAAAGTATTGCACCTGCACGGAGAATTGCTAAAAGCACGCAGTACCCAAAACCACCGTCATATTATAGAGTGGCAAGACGATTTGTTTTTAGGCAATCTGGACACTAACGGGCATCAGCTCCGCCCGCATATTGTATGGTTTGGCGAAGCAGTACCTGCTTTGGACGAAGCTGTAAGAATCACACACGAAGCTGATTTTTTTGCCGTAATAGGAACTTCATTACAGGTTTATCCGGCAGCAGGACTCGTTGATTTTGCAAAGCCGGGAACACCTTTATATTATGTCGATTTAAATCCCGCCCGAATTACAAACCTGAGTAACGAATTGGAGATTATTCCCAAAACAGCTTCCGAAGGCATGAAAATCTTAAAAGAAAAGCTGCTTCGACTTGCCTAATATCATTCTTTTGACTTTTATACTTCAGACAGATAAAGTATATTTGCGCTTAATAACAACACAAAATGACAACTCTAACTGAACTAAACGCTATATCTCCAATTGACGGGCGATATAGAAGCAAAACGTATTCCTTATCACACTATTTTTCAGAAGAAGCACTGATTCGCTATCGCGTGCTTGTTGAAATAGAATATTTCATTTCACTTTGCCAGATTCCGTTGCCACAGCTAAAAACTGTAGACGCATCGCTGTTTGACAGTTTGAGAAACATCTACAAAAATTTTAGCGCTGATGATGCTAAAGCTATAAAGGAAATTGAAAAAACGACTAACCACGATGTCAAGGCTGTTGAATATTTTATAAAGGAAGCATTTGACAAGCTCGGACTATCCGAATATAAAGAGTTTATCCATTTTGGATTGACTTCTCAAGACATTAACAATACGGCAATCCCGTTATCGACCAAAGAAGCTTTCCAGGAAGTATATCTGAAATCGCTGATTGAGCTGACTGCCAAACTTAAAGAATTAAGTACCGAATGGGCAGATGTGCCAATGCTGGCCAGAACTCACGGACAACCGGCCTCTCCTACCCGATTAGGCAAAGAAATAGCTGTGTTTGTAGAAAGGCTGGAAGAACAGATGCGCCTTCTTTTTAATGTTCCTTTTGCTGCCAAATTTGGTGGTGCAACCGGAAATTTCAATGCCCATCATGTGGCTTACAGACAAATTGACTGGAAACAGTTTGGAAAAGATTTCGTTGAAGGAACGTTAGGATTACAGCATTCGTTTCCAACAACGCAAATTGAGCATTACGACCATTTTGCTGCTTTTTTTGATGCATTGAAACGAATCAACACTATCCTGATTGACCTTGACAGAGACATCTGGACTTATGTATCGATGGATTACTTCAAGCAAAAAATCAAAGCCGGTGAAGTAGGTTCTTCTGCCATGCCACACAAAGTAAATCCTATTGATTTTGAAAACTCGGAAGGAAACCTTGGAATTGCAAATGCCATTTTTGAACATCTTTCTGCCAAACTACCCTTATCAAGATTACAGAGAGACCTTACGGATAGCACAGTACTGAGAAACATAGGCGTACCTATGGGCCATACGATTATCGGTTTTGAAGCAACCTTAAAAGGACTAAACAAACTGTTACTGAACGCTGCTAAATTTGAAGAAGATTTGGAGAAAAACTGGGCTGTTGTTGCCGAGGCTATCCAGACCATCTTACGAAGAGAAGGCTATCCAAATCCGTACGAAGCCTTAAAAGGGCTTACAAGAACCAATGAAGTAATGAATAAGGAATCCATCCATAATTTTATCAAAACTCTGGATATTTCTGATGCCGTGAAAGCAGAATTGCTGGTAATTACGCCAAGCAATTACTTAGGAATCTAAAATTTCAAAATTCAAACACTATAAAAAGTCCCGGGCAAAATCATACAATACTGCCCGGGATTTTTTTTTTGCTGATTTTCTTTTTTTTCACGACATTTAAATTACTGAAATACAACCCCAACTATACACTATCCACTACCAACTGTCAACTAAATCCGATGTCGAAGAACAAAATTCTAATATTGTTTGCTCACCCTCTATTCGAAAAATCTTTTGCGAACAAAATCCTGACGGAACACATCCCCGACTCACACAGCATCACTTTTCACGATTTATACGAAACCTATCCCGAATTTGATATTGATGTAAAACACGAGCAGGAACTCTTAAAACAGCACGACATCATTATCTGGCAACACCCAATGTATTGGTATAGCTGTCCGCCCTTATTAAAACAATGGATTGACATGGTTTTGGAATATGGCTGGGCCTATGGAAAGTATGGATTGGCATTACAAGACAAAGTTATTTTCCAGGCCATAACCACAGGTGCCAATGCGGAAAACTATTCGGCAGAAGGATTACATCTGTTTACAATACCGGAACTATTACGGCCGTTTAGCCAAACGGCCAAAGTTTGCCGTATGGAATATTTACCACCATTTGTAATTCACGGCACCCATAAAATGGACGAACAGACCTGCCTCGAAAAAGCAGCCTCCTATGCGCAACTGCTTATGTATTTCACAAATAACGAAATTGATATTCGAAAGATACAGGAGTTTCCTTATATGAACGATTGGATGCAATCTAAAAACATTTGACATGGAAAATAGTTTTTTTCTTCAGGCAATAATCTATCTGGCAGCAGCCGTAATCTGCGTCCCAATAGCTAAAAAAATTGGATTGAGTTCAATTCTGGGCTATCTGTTTTCTGGAATAATTATTGGTCCATTCGTCATGGGCTTTATAGGTTCTGAAGGACAAGACCTGATGCATTTTGCAGAATTTGGCGTAGTCATGATGCTTTTTTTAATCGGATTGGAATTAGACCCCTACAAATTCTGGAAAATGAGGCGCTTCATCTTAGGCATGGGATCGCTTCAGGTGGGTCTTACCTCTTTGGTACTTTTTACCTGTTCTTCCATTATTTTTGACTGGAGCTGGCAGACGGCATTAACTATTTCACTCGCATTATCGCTGTCTTCAACCGCTATCGTATTACAGACACTTAAAGAAAAAGGAATGCTACAGACATCGGTTGGACGCTCTTCCTTTGCTGTTTTGCTCTTTCAGGATATAGCTGTTATTCCTATACTTGCTCTCATTCCTTTACTGGCTTCCAGTTCCCACATAATTCCTGAAGAAGACCTGCATCATTCCCTGATTTCAAATCTGGACGGCTGGTTACAGACTTTAATCGTAACAGGAGTTATTGCGACCATTTATTTTGGTGGAAAATATATTATTGTGCCTTTGCTCCATATTATTGCTAAAACCAGGCTGCAGGAACTATTCACTGCTTCGGCCTTACTCCTTGTATTGGGCGTTTCCTACCTGATGCAAATTGTCGGGCTAAGCCCTGCTTTAGGTGCTTTTATGGCGGGAGTCGTTTTGGCGAATTCTGAATTCCGTCATGAACTAGAAGGCGATATTGCTCCTTTTAAAGGATTGTTTTTAGGATTGTTTTTTATTGGCGTTGGCGCTTCCATAAATTTCAGGTTGATTATTGACAATCCGGCTTTTATCCTGATTTTCGGGTTTATACTGACTATGATAAAATTCTTTGTCTTTTTAGGAATCGGAAAACTATACAATAAAAAAATCGACCAGAACTTTATCTTTTCGATTGGCTTGAGTCAGGCAGGAGAATTTGGGTTCGTAATCATGAGCTTTTCCATGCAGTTGAATATCATCCCGAATATGCTCGCCAACCAGATTATGGCTATTATTGCCATCAGTATGATTGCTACACCGTTCCTTTTGCTGATAAATGAAAGATTAATTGACCCCTATTTTGGCGTAAAAGAAAAAGATTCCAACACCTATGATGAAATCAATGAAAATAACAAGGTGATTATTGCCGGTTTTGGAAATTTTGGAAGTACAATAGGTCGTCTTTTAAAAACCAATAAGATTCCGGCTACTATTCTCGACCTCGATTCAGACCGTGTTGATTCACTCCGAAAAATGGGTTTTAAAGTATATTATGGCGATGCTACCCGACTGGAACTGCTCAAAGCTGCCGGTTGTGAAAATGCGAAACTTTTTATTGCGGCCATTGACAACCCAACCGTAAACCTCATCGTAATTGAAATGCTTAAAAAACATTTCCCGCATTTAAAAATTCTGGCAAGGGCCCGAAACAGGAATGATGCTTTCGAAATTATTGATATGGGAATTAAAAATATTTACCGCGAAAATCTTTATAGTGCCGTACACCTGGGCATAGATGCCTTGGTTTATCTGGGACACCGTCGTTATTCCGCAACGCGGCAAGGGCAAAGGTTTATCAAATATGATGAAGACGCAATTTTCAGGCTGGCCAAAAAACGCCATGACAAAAAGGCTTTTATGATTTCGGCTATGGAAGAAATAGAAATGCAGGAACAGCTTTTCAAAAGCGACCTGCTCAATCCAATGGGGCCTGACGACCATGCGTGGGATAGCGAAAACCTGAAAAAAGACACTTAGCCTAATAAAAAAACCGGAGAACAAAATGAACCCCGGTTTTTTATATAGCATTATGAAAAATTATCTTGAATAATTTGGCGCTTCTTTTGTAATGGTCACATTATGCGGATGGCTTTCACCAATACCGCTGGCAGTAATTCTTACGAAACGGCCTGTTTCCTGTAGAGTTTGAATGTCTTTTGAACCACAATAGCCCATTCCTGCCCTAAGTCCGCCCACAAACTGAAGCATGCTTTCTAACAATTCACCTTTATATGGAACACGTCCAACAATTCCTTCCGGAACAAGCTTTTTGATATCGTCTTCCACATCCTGGAAATAACGGTCTTTAGAACCTTCCTGCATCGCTTCAACCGATCCCATTCCTCTATACGATTTGAATTTTCTTCCTTCGAATATGATGGTTTCACCCGGAGATTCTTTAGTTCCTGCTAAAAGCGAACCTAACATTACACAATCAGCACCGGCTGCAATGGCTTTTGGAATATCTCCCGTATAGCGAATACCTCCATCAGCAATTACCGGAATTCCGGAACCTTTAACAGCTGCCGCAACTTCCAATACAGCAGAAAACTGAGGAAATCCAACACCTGCTACCACACGAGTTGTGCAGATAGAACCTGGGCCAATTCCTACTTTTATTCCATCGGCTCCATTTTCTACTAAATATTTTGCAGCTTCCGGCGTAGCAATATTACCAACAACCACATCCAGGTCAGGGAAATTCTTCTTTACTTCTTTCAAAACACCCACCACACCTTTTGTATGTCCGTGAGCCGTATCGATAATAACCGCATCAACTCCGGCAGCTACTAAAGCACCCGCTCTTTGTACCGCATCTGCTGTAACACCAATAGCTGCTGCCACTCTCAGACGGCCAAACCGGTCTTTATTAGCGATTGGTTTTTGTGTTAATTTGGTAATGTCCCTAAAAGTAATAAGACCTACCAACTTATAATCAGCATTAACAACCGGAAGTTTTTCAATTTTATTTTTTTGCAATATTCCTTCTGCAACCTCCAACGTCGTTCCTTCACCGGCCGTAACCAGTTTTTCGGTTGTCATTACCTCTAAAATAGAACGGGAATTATTTTTTTCGAAACGCAGGTCGCGATTGGTAACGATTCCTTTCAGTATCTGGTTTTCATCTACAACAGGAATTCCTCCAATGCTGTATTCTCTCATTACCTGTTTTGCATCACCAACTGTTGCTGTCAGAGGTAAAGTGACCGGGTCGATAATCATTCCTGACTCGGCTCTTTTTACTTTTCTTACCTCAGCAGCCTGCTGGTCGATTGTCATATTTTTATGCAGTACGCCAATACCGCCTTCCTGAGCCATTGCAATTGCCATAGCGCTTTCTGTAACCGTATCCATTGCTGCGGAAACAATAGGAACGTTTAATGTGATATTGCGTGAAAATTTAGATTGAATGCTTACTTCCCGGGGTAAAACTTCAGAATAATTAGGAATCAGGAGGACATCATCGTAGGTAAGACCTTCTCCAATAACTTTAGTTGAGTGTGCTTTCATTGTTGCAATTTGTAGTTAAATTGCGTGCAAATATAGTTAATTTTCAGGAGAAAAGGAAATCTCAATATTTATTTAGAAATTTTTAGCTTTTGGCAAAGCGGCAATAAATTCTGTTCCCTGATTTTGATGGTACACAATATCCAGTTTACCATTATTGTCTGACAGGAACTGTTTTACGAGAAGCAATCCAAGACCTGTACCTTCCTCAAATCCGGTTCCTTTTTCAGACACCATCCTTTTATCAAAATTCAGGATTTCTTCAATCTTGACCTGAGAAATTCCTGCTCCGGAATCGGTTATATGTACATTATGGAAAATATCATCCTCAGAATATCTGATTTCAATCGTTCCTGCCAGCGGCGTAAACTTAATCGCGTTGGATATGAGGTTATTGAGTATGATATGAACATGCCCTTTATCTGCATCTATAATGACATCTTCATGCGAATTGATATGGACAATATTAATTTCTTTTGCTTTTGCCGTTAATTCCAAAGCGGCAATCGAATCCCTAACGGCACTTTCCAGATCAATGTTTTCTTTATTAATCTTTGCACCGTCAAGCTGTGTCATTGACCAATGCAAAATAGTATTAAGCATAATAGAAGTACTGTCTACCTGAGTAATGAGGTGTTCAGCCAAAACCTTTAATTCTTCATTGCTGATTTCTCCTTCTTTCAATAATCCTAAAACCTGTTGGATTGAAGCAATTGGCGACCTTAAATCATGAGACAATATCGAAAACAGCCTGTTTTTTGTCTGGTTCAATTCACTCAAATTATGATTTTGCGCCGTTATAAGTACTTTTTGGTTTTCAATATCGCGGTTCTTAATCTCCAATTCGTTGTAGAGCTTTTCTTTAATCTTACTGTTTTTGGTATACTGGTATATGATTGTCAGGAGATAAAGCATAAATAATATCACAGAAACAGAAAACAATCGCGTATTTTTCAGCTTGTGCTGTGCCGCTTCATTTTTTGCTACCAGCTTTTCGTTTTCGGCTTCTTTTCTTTTTAATTGCAGCAGATTAATCTCTTTCAGCTTCGTATCGTTGAATAACGAATCGTTATATGATTTACAGATAGTCAGATATTTGAAAGCCATCTCATAATTATTTTCATTTTTGTAGGCAATCGACAAAATTTCAGCTGCCCGGGCAATATCCCATTTGGCCTGTACTATTTTTGCGGCTTCAAAACCTTTTAATCCGTATTCCTGTGCTTTTTTGTAATTCCCTTCCTTAATATAAACTTCCGAAAGCCCCGTAAGAGCAAATGACTTTTCCCATTCATTAGGTTGATAAGAATCGGTTATTACTTTTTGATAGTAGTATACGGAAGAATCTAAATCATTCTTCAAATAATGGATATTCCCCAGCCTGTTAAAAACAAGATGCTCCATATTTGCATCCTTATTTCTGACAGCCAGTTTCATCGCTTTATGGAAATTCTTATAGGAACTTTCATAATCTTTCAACTCAATCTGGGATATTCCTATATTAAAGTACACTTTGCTCTCCAATACAGCATCTTTTAAATCGCTGATAAGGATATTGGCGCCTCTAAACAGCTTAATAGCTTCCTCGTTTCTGCCAATTCCCTGCTGAATCAGTCCTTGTCCTATCAGACATTTGGCAATTCCCAACGTATGATTGTTCTCTTCATACAGCAGAAGAGCTTCCATAAACTTTTTTAGGGCGACATCATAGGAACCTACCATATAATAGCTGGCGCCATAATTATGGGCCACATCTGCCAACAATATAGGGTCATTTGATTTTTTAGCAACAGTTTCCGCTTTTTTAAGCAGTTTTTCTGCAACTTTAAAATCACTGTATACAATTTTTTTTGATTCGGCTAAATAATAGGAAACAGAATCTTTCTGCAGGTTAAAAGAATAGCTTTTGGTTTGGGGTAAAACCAGGAAAATGAATACGATAAGAAAGCTTATAACGGTTCTGGGCAACTATTTCTAAGTTTGAAAATTCCTCGCTATAAAGGTATCAAATTTCGAGCCGTAATTTAATGATATACCGTAAAAATCTTTGTAGCCTCATTATAAGCGCTTTCAAAACTCATCGGGCTGGTGTGTGTGGCCACTTTTTCTGCCGTAAAATAAGAAAGCATTTTTTCTGTCGGCATATTGCCTGTCAAATCATCTTTTGCCATAGGACAACCGCCAAAACCTTGTATGGCACCGTCAAATCTTCGGCATCCTGATTTATAAGCTGCATCTACTTTTTCAAACCATTTGTCCGGCGTTGTATGAAGATGGGCTCCAAATTCAATATGCCTGTATTTTGGAATCAGGTTAGAGAAAAGATAATCGATTACTTCAGGAGTTGAAGAACCAACAGTATCTGAAAGCGAAAGAATCTTAACGCCCATATTGGATAATTTTTCTGTCCATTCGCCTACAATTTCCACATTCCATGGGTCGCCATACGGATTTCCAAATCCCATAGAAAGATAGGCAACCACTTCTTTATCTGTAGCGTTGGCGATATCCAGAATTTCCCGCAAAGTCACCAGCGATTCCGCAATAGTTTTATGCGTATTACGCATCTGGAAATTCTCTGATATAGAAAACGGATAGCCTAAATATTGTATCTCCTTATGTTTTGATGCCATTTCGGCTCCTTGCGTATTGGCAATAATAGCCAAAAGTTTGCTGTTGGTTTGCGAAAGGTCAAGCTTTGACAAAACCTCTGCGGTATCAGCCATTTGAGGAATGGCTTTAGGGGAAACAAAACTTCCAAAATCTATGGTATCAAAACCAACACGCAATAAGGATTGGATATAGTCCACTTTTTTTTCTGTAGGGATAAATGCCTTAATTCCTTGCATTGCATCCCTCGGACATTCTATAATTTTAACTTGTTCCATAGAAATCCAAAGATAGGAAAGAATTCTATTTTACGAAATCGTTTTTTCCTAATTTTATGCTAACAGATTATGGAATAATCTTACTTTTTACTGAGTATTTTTTTATTGATTTTTTTGATTAATGCCGGACCTTCATAAATAAATCCGGTATACAATTGTACCAGACTGGCACCGGCTTCCAATTTCTCCAAAGCATCTTCTGCAGAATGAATACCTCCTACTCCAATAATAGGAAACGATTTATTGCTTTTTTCAGACAGGAAACGGATAACTTCTGTAGAACGTTTTGTCAACGGCTTGCCCGATAAACCGCCTGTTTCTTTCTGGTTTTCGGATATAAGACCTTCTCGTGAAATAGTAGTATTGGTAGCAATTACTCCTGCAATCTTGGTGTCGTTTACAATATCCACAATGTCCAAAAGCTGTTCGTCTGTCAAATCCGGAGCTATTTTCAGCAGAATTGGTTTTTGTTTTGGCTTTGTCGTATTTTTTTGTTGCAACGTCTGCAACAATTGGGTCAAAGGTTCTTTATCCTGCAAGGCACGCAGGTTTGGCGTATTAGGCGAACTTACATTCACTACAAAATAATCAACGTAATCATACAAAGCATCAAAGCAGATTTCATAATCTGAAACCGCATCTTCGTTTGGAGTCAGTTTGTTCTTTCCAATGTTTCCTCCTATCAGAACACCGTTATTTTTTTTCAATCGTTCCACGGCTTCAAAAACACCTCCGTTGTTAAAACCCATCCTATTGATAATTGCCGAATCTTCTTTAAGTCGGAAAAGACGTTTTTTAGGGTTTCCTTCCTGTCCTTTTGGCGTAAGCGTTCCGATTTCAATAAAACCGAATCCCAGATTTGAAAGTTCTTTATACAATTTGGCGTCTTTATCAAAGCCCGCTGCCAGGCCAACAGGATTTTTAAATTTCAGACCGAAAACCTCACGCTCCAAACGTTTATCATCGACCTGGTATAGTGATTTAAAAACGGATTTGGCACCCGGAATCTTATTCAGAAATCGTAATGTGGAAAAAGTAAAGTAGTGGATTTTTTCTGGGTCAAAGCCAAAAAGTATGGGACGGATTACCGATTTATACATTGTAGTTGTGTTGTGTTGTTGTTCTGCAAAAATAGAATTATCCGACCGATTATTAAATGCTTAAAAAGATTTTTTTGTTGGATAATGCAAACAGGCACAAGCAAAACTTTTTTATCTTTAACATAAGAAACATCATACGCTATGAAATTTGAAGAACTACGTCCCATACTCCGGACAGAGGAATTAGATGAAACCATTGATTTTTATACCAAAATACTCGATTTTACTTGCGATGAAAGAAATGATGATTGGGGCTGGGCTTCCCTGCATCGGGACGCCGTCGTAATCATGCTGGCCAAACCTAACGCTCATGAGGGATTTGCAAAACCTGCTTTTACAGGCTCTTTTTATATTTCAATAAATGATGTTGATGCCTTTTGGGAAAAACTAAAAGACAGGGCCAATATCTGCTACCCCATAGAAAATTTTGAATGGGGCATGAGAGAATTTGCCATTTATGACAACAATGGTTATATCCTTCAATTCGGACAGGACATCCCTGATTACAACTAATTATGACAAGACCAAAACTTATTGGAATCGCTCCACAGCTTATTGTTCCTGATGTTGTACAGACAGCAGAATATTACCGTGATGTATTAGGTTTCGAGATTATAGGTTATTTTCTGGATCCGCCGGTTTACGCCATGGTAAAACGAGATGAATTCCAGATACATTTTGGAAAAGCGGATGCCGATTTTGAAATAAACAAAAATGCGTATTATAAAAAGGGATGTACAGATTTGATTATCTGGGTTCCTGAAATTGATGCTTTTTATGAAGAACTTCGTTCCAGGAATGCCATAATCTTTCAGGAAATAACAAAACGCGTATATGGCAGTCGTGAGTTTATCATTCAAGACTGTAATGGCTATTTGATAACTGTTGGAGATTAATTATGCAAAAAAAATTACAGCAAAAATTCACGGACATATTCCAAAAATATGCTACGGATTCCTCTTTGGAAAAAAAATTCTGGCAGGAAATAGAAAAACAGTATTCTTCCAAAAAACGACATTATCATACGCTTTTGCATTTAGAAAATCTTTTTGGTGAACTCGAACCTATAAAGGAAAAACTTGAAGATTGGGATACAATACAGTTTTCCGTATTCTATCATGACATTATTTACAAGTCTTTCAAAAGCAATAATGAAGAAGAAAGTGCATCGTTAGCTGCAGAAAGGCTTCGTGAAATTGGTTATCCGGAAGAAAAGATTGTCAAATGCAAGAATCAGATACTCGCCACAAAAGCGCATAATTTTGACGATAACGACACTAACTATTTTACTGATGCGGACTTATCCATATTAGGAAAAGAATGGGCAACCTATGCTATTTATTATCAGCAAATCCGCAAAGAATACAGCCTTTATCCTGATTTTCTGTACAACAACGGACGAAAAAAAGTATTGGAACATTTTCTGGACATGGAAAGCATTTTCAAAACAGAATATTTCCGGAACAAATACGAAAACCAGGCACGATTGAATATTGAAAAAGAGTTCCAAATACTCGATAAATAATCGTTAAACCTTGACACAAAAAAGAATAAAAACTTAAATAAATCGTAACTTCGCGACACATTTTTAAACTTATATTATGCAACATATCATTGACCGTTTTATCAGTTATGTGACTATTGATACGGAATCAGATCCAAATTCAAATACAACTCCAAGTACAGAAAAACAATGGGATTTGGCTAATAAACTAGTCGAAGAATTAAAGGCAATCGGAATGGAAGATGTTACGATTGACGAAAATGCCTATATTATGGCTACCCTGCCAAGCAATGTGGATTATGACGTGCCAACAATCGGGTTTGTTTCGCATTTTGATACGACTCCTGATTTTACAGGCGCCAATGTCAAACCGCAAATTGTAAAAAATTATGATGGCGGGGATATTGTCCTGAACAAAGAACAAAACATTGTACTTTCTCCAGGCTATTTTAAAGACCTGTTGCAATACAAAGGACAGACTATCATCACTACAGACGGTACTACACTTCTGGGTGCTGATGACAAGGCGGGAATTACAGAAATTGTTACGGCAATGGAATTCCTGATTCAAAATCCTGAAATCAAACACGGAAAAATCAGAGTAGGCTTTACTCCTGATGAAGAAATTGGACGTGGTGCCCATAAATTTGATGTAGCAAAATTCAATGCTGACTGGGCTTATACAATGGATGGAAGCCAGATTGGTGAGTTGGAATATGAAAACTTTAACGCTGCCGGTGCAAAAATTACCTTTAAAGGAAAAAGTGTACACCCGGGTTATGCAAAAGGAAAGATGATTAACTCTATGTTGATTGCCAACAAATTCCTTTCAAAATTGCCAAAAGACGAAGTGCCTGAAAGAACAAAAGGCTATGAAGGATTTTTCCACGTGCATCACCTGAACGGTACTATTGAAGAAACCGTATTGGAACTGATTATTCGTGACCATGACAAGAAAAAGTTTGAAAAAAGAAAAAAACTGATTCACAAAATCACTAAAAAAATCAACAAGAAATTTGCCGAACAATTTGGTGGTGATATCGCTGTTGCCGAAGTCAAAGACCAGTACTACAATATGAAAGAAAAAGTAGAACCGGTTATGCACATTGTTGACATTGCTGAAAAAGCAATGAAAGAATTGGGAATAAAGCCAATCATTAAGCCTATTCGCGGTGGAACTGACGGATGCCAGCTTTCGTATATGGGACTTCCTTGTCCTAATATCTTCGCCGGCGGACATAATTTCCACGGAAAATACGAATATGTTCCTGTGGAAAGTATGCAGAAGGCAGTAGAAGTAATCGTTAAGATTGCCGAGCTGACCGCTGCAAAAAAATAATTTTCGCTATGGAAGAAAAACACACCTGGGATAAAACCAATCAATGGGAAGAAGAATTGGATTATCTGAAGTCGATTATTATCAGGACAGAACTGGTTGAGGCTATTAAATGGGGAGCTCCTGTTTATACGCTGAACAATAAAAATGTTTTGGCAATTGGAGGCTTCAAGAACTTTTTTACCATCTGGTTTTACAATGGTGTTTTTCTGAAGGACACGAAAAAAGTATTGGTCAATGCCAATGAAGGTGTTACCAAAGCTTTAAGGCAATGGCGCTTCCAGTCAAAGGAAGAAATTGACGAGAAACTGGTTCTTTCTTATATCAGGGAAGCGATTGAAAATGAAAAGGCCGGACTTTCAAGCAAGCCTTCAAAAAAAGAGGCAATAGTTTCAGAATTCATGGAAAATCAATTCCAATCTGATTCAGAACTAAAAAAGGCTTTTGAATTGTTTACTCCTTTCAAACAGAGAGAGTTTCTGGAATATATAGAAAGTGCCAAACAGGAGAAAACCAAAATCACCCGATTTGATAAAATCAAGCCGATGATTTTCGACGGAATTGGCCTGAATGACAAATACAGATAATAAAAAAAGTCCCGATTTCTCGGGACTTTTTTATTTTATACAAAACTTATTATTTAGCTTCGTTTGCCATTTTGCTCAATTCCAAAGAAATTGCAGAACGCTCCATCTTTAGTTTTCCTGACATGGTTTCAAGAACAATAGTTCTTTCTGCAAGCTCAGAAATTCTTCCGTGAAGGCCACTTTTCGTAATCACCTTGTCGCCTACCTTAAGACCGGCTTCGAATTCTTTTTCTGCTTTTGCTCTTTTTTGTTGAGGCCTGATCATGAAGAAGTACATGACCACAAACATTCCACCGAATAAAAGTAAATTTGCGTATTGTTCCATAATAATTTTAGTGATTTGTCACTCCAATTCCGCCTGCTTTAGGCGTAACCTCTGCTTTAATAGTTAATAATTCGTTTCCGCTAGCTGTGTTAGCCGTGATATTTACAGACTTTTGTTGCTTTCCAGGTTTTCCTGTAGAATCAAAAGTAACTTTCATTGTGCTTGTTTCACCCGGCTTGATAGCTTCTTTTTTATACTCAGGAACCGTACAACCACAGCTTCCTTTAGCATCTGCAATAATCAAATCAGCATTACCTGTGTTAGTAAATGTAAAAACGTGCTCTACTTTGTCTCCTTCTTTAATAGTTCCGAAGTCAAATTCTTTTTCAGTAAAACTCATTACCGGTACTTTTCCGGCAGATTCTTCGCGCATGGCAGTTTCCTGAACATTAGAAGCCTCGATTTTTGAAGACGCATTGTCTTTGCAAGAAACGGTTAAAACCAGCGATGCAATTGCCAGCAAACCTACAGTTTTTCTAATCATAATTATGAATATTTAAGTTACATTAAACCTCTTCCGGTCTTGTTTAATTTATTTGCTGTTTGGTAATCTTTTACAAGATTATCTAAAATTCCGTTGATAAAAATACTGCTTTTTGGCGTAGAATATTCTTTTGCTATTTCTAAATATTCGTTAATAGTTACTTTCACCGGTATGGAAGGGAATTTCAATAGCTCACAAATAGCCATTTTTAAGATAATCGTATCCACTTCTGCTATCCTGTCTGAATCCCAATTTGGAGTTTTATCAATAAATTCTTTTGATAATTCCGGTTCATTCAATACCGTTTTTCGGAACAGGTTTTTAGTAAATTCCTTATCCTCAGAATCTTTGTAAACTTTTGGGACTGAAAAATCTTCGTCCGTAGACTTTATTGCTTTTAACTGTTTCGAGATGTGTGTATTTACTAACGGAATGTCATCAATCCAGGTCAGCTTATTATCTTCAAGATATTCGTAAAGTTTTTCGTTTGGAGCAATCAATTCTGTAAAAACAGAAACAACAAAACGCTTGTCTTCTTCAAAATTGTTCACACAATTGCTCATGTATTCTTTATAAAGGTCGCTGTTTTTGATTTCTTCCAGAAGAATTCTGATATAGTCGTCATTCAGATGCCAGTCATTGATTTTTCTATTCTCCAAAGCCATGCTTAAAGAATTGCTTTCAAGTAACAACTGTAATACCTGATTGTTTATAAATTTCTTGTTAGGATTGCGCTCATCAGGAGTCGCAAGGTGCTTCTTGCTGGATTTGTCAAGAAAATCTTCTTCTCTTTTTTGGATTTCTACCAAAGAAGACAGCATGATAAGGTATAAATCTTGGATGTTTTCGATACTGTAGAATAAGAATTTTTCTTCTTTTTCAAGATTATCGGAATTGTTTTGATGCATGGCATATACTGACTGCATTACTTTTACACGGATATGTCTTCTATTTAACACCTTATAAGAACTTTTAAAAATTAACAAAGCGAAAGAGATTTTCTTTCGCTTTGCAAAAATAGTAATATTATTGAAACCCTAAATTATTTAGCGTTTTCTTTTTTTCTGTCGTCAATACGCTTTTGAGCAATTGATAAAGCTGCCTGGTGAGTAGTAATGCTGTTTGTTTCAGCAAAATTGAAAATCTCCAATGTAGTATTGTAAATGTTTTCAGTTCTTCTTAAAGCTTCAGCACTGTCATAACCAACGATTTCAGCATATACGTTGATAATACCTCCGGCATTGATTAAGAAATCAGGAGCATAAGCAATACCTCTGTCTTTCAGGATTTTTCCGTGGATTTCTTCATTAGCCAACTGGTTGTTAGCTGCTCCTGCAATTACTTTTGCCTGGATTTTGTTTACTGTAGTATCGTTAATGGTAGCACCCAATGCACATGGAGCATAAATATCAACCGGAGCACTGTAAATATCTTCTCCTGTAAAAATCTGAGCACCATATTTTTGGCTGATTTCTTTCAATTTGGCTTCGTTGATGTCAGTAATCTGTACCAAAGCGCCTTCTTTTGTAAGGTGGTCAATAAGTGTCTCACCTACGTTTCCTGTTCCCTGAACCAGGATTTTCTTACCTTCCAGGTTATCAGAACCAAACTGGTATTTAGCTGCTGCTTTCATTCCCATGTAAACACCATACGCTGTTACAGGCGAAGGGTTACCGGAACCACCTCTTGACTGGGAGATACCTGTTACATATGGAGTAACGTCTCTGATAAGGTCCATATCAGGAGTCGTAGTACCTACATCTTCAGCAGTAATATATTTTCCGCTTAGCGAATTGATAAATTCACCAAACTTTATCATCATTTCCGGAGTTTTGTCAACTTTTGAATCGCCAATAATGACGGCTTTTCCACCTCCTAGGTTCAATCCCGAGATAGCAGATTTAAAAGTCATTCCTCTAGACAGTCTCAAAACGTCGTTAAGAGCTTCCCATTCGTTGGTATATTTCCACATTCTCGTTCCACCCAAAGCTGGTCCTAAAACTGTGTTATGAATGCCAATTATTGCTTTCAAACCAGTATCTTTGTCATTACAAAATACGATTTGCTCGTGATTGTCAAATGATAATTGTCCAAAAACCGGGTCGATTTTGTGAAGCTCACTTGCTTTTGCTACTTCTGTTATCATACTATCTTTTATTAAGTGGTTAATTATGATTTCATCAAAAAGATGTCGCAAAATTAAGATTTAAATCAAAACTTTGCAATGAAATTAACCTTTATTAGCAATCCATTAATGAAAATCGCTTTTTTACATTTTAAATAAAAAAATATTTTATTTACATTTTTAACACAAAAACAATACATAATTATATCACTTCCACAATACAATGAAAGAACTTCAATATTTAAACAAATATTTCACTAAATACAAATACCATTTTTTATTAGGAATTATTACTACAATTGCGGCACAGATATTTTCCCTTTACACACCTAAGCTAATCGGAAATTCTATTAACGCATTGACCCAGAAACAGTTTGATTCCGAAACTACAAAAAACATACTTTTAGAGAATATTGTATGGGTTTTGGTTACCACAATTATTGCAGGTATACTTACTTTTTTAATGCGTCAGACCCTAATCGTGATGTCACGTTATGTGGAATTTGACTTAAAAAACGAAGTTTTCAGGCAATATGAAAACCTTTCGCAGAATTTCTACAAAAAAAACAGGACAGGCGACCTGATGAACCGTATCAGTGAAGACGTCAGTAAAGTCAGGATGTATGTTGGTCCTGCCGTAATGTATACCATCAACACCTTTATTCGTTTTGCCGTTGTAATCGTACAGATGTATATCATTTCGCCAAAACTTACCTTATATACTTTATTGCCTTTGCCAATCCTCTCCTATTTAATATTCAAACTCAGCAATGAAATCAATATAAGAAGCGGGATTTTCCAACAGAATCTTTCCCAACTGTCAAGCTACACTCAGGAAGTCTTTTCCGGAATCCGTGTCATCAAAGCCTACAGTCTGGAAGATAAATCACAGGGTGAATTTTCGGAACTATCAGAAGAAAGCCGTGAAAAGAGCATGAAGCTTGCCAAAACCAATGCACTGTTTGGCCCATTAATGATTCTGTTAATAGGAATGAGTAACCTGGTTGTAATTTATGTTGGCGGTATGATGTATATCAACGGCTCTATAAAAAGCATTGGCGTTATTGCAGAGTTTATCTTATATGTCAACATGCTAACCTGGCCGGTAGCATCTTTAGGATGGGTTTCTTCTATGATACAGGAAGCGGAAGCATCACAAAAAAGAATCAACGAATTCTTGAAAATACAGCCGGAAATCAAAAACAAGACATTGGAAAGCTCTATCATTGAAGGCAAGATTACGTTTAACCACGTAAGCTTTACCTATGAAGACACCAATATTACAGCATTAAACAAAGTAAGTTTCACAATACAGAAAGGAGAAACATTGGCCATTCTTGGAAAAACAGGTTCAGGAAAATCAACTATCTTAAATCTTATCAGCCGACTATACGATATTAAAGATGGCGAAATCACTATCGACAACCATAACATCAAAGACCTGAATCTTCATGATGTCCGAAACAGTATCGCTTTCGTTCCACAGGATGCCTTCCTTTTTTCAGACACCATTATGAACAATATCAAGTTTGGAAAAGAAAACGCTACAGAAGCAGAAGTAATAGAAGCCGCTAAAAAAGCCGTTGTACACAATAATATTATGGGCTTCAACGAACAGTACCAAACCGTAGTTGGCGAAAGAGGAATTACCTTATCAGGCGGGCAAAAGCAACGCGTTTCCATCGCAAGGGCTATTATCAAGGATTCTAACATCTTACTGCTTGACGACTGCCTTTCTGCAGTTGACACAGAAACCGAAGAAGCAATCCTGAACAACCTTCTTGAAATCTGTAAAGACAAGACAACTATTTTGGTGAGCCACAGAGTTTCGTCTGCCAAAAACGCAGATAAAATCATCATTCTCGACAACGGACAAATCATCCAACAAGGCTCTCATAATCAATTGGTAAACCAGGAAGGATATTATAAAGACCTGTATCTGAAACAACTTTCTGAAAAAGAAATCCTATAAAAATGTTGTTTAATTCAGCTATTTTTTAGATTTTTGGTTTCCAGATAACACAAACCATTTGAACGACGGATTATGAGAGAAAATGACATGCTAGAAAAAGAAGAGATTTTTTCTAAAGTATTGAGAGCGGGAAGAAGAACATATTTCTTCGACGTTAGAGCCACTAAAGCTGACGACTATTATATCACAATTACGGAAAGCAAAAAATTCACTGAAGAAGACGGCTCTTTTCATTTTAAAAAACACAAAATCTACCTTTATAAAGAAGATTTTGCTGCCTTTTCAGAAATCTTAGAAGAAATGACTTCCTATGTCTTGAACCACAAAGGCGAAGAAGTAATTTCAGAAAGACACCAAAAAGATTTCAAAAAAGAGTTTTATACTGAAAAAGCTACCGCTGAAACTACTGCAACAGCAAGCTTCACGGATATTGACTTTGACGATATTTAATCTATACGATACTAAAAAATTCCCGAAATGACCTTTCGGGAATTTTTTGTTTATACAAGATTCTGGTTACTTTCTTTTCAAACCTAACATCATAACAAACCCCACATGAAATATCTCCCTGTCCTATTCCTGTTTTTAAGCAATTGCCTTCTTGCACAAACCAAAATTGCCGGGACTTACGACACAAAAACACAAAAGTTCACGCCCGAAGACAAGAACTACAATATCCAATATTTCTTTAAAGGTTATGCTTCTGTCTCAGACGGCAAATCTTCAGGAATAATCGACAGCACCGGAACCGTTATTGTCCCTCTTATTTATGATATGACAGTATCAGGTTTTACTGAAAACAGAGCGATGGTCAAAAAAGAAAATTTATATGGTTTTGCAAACAAATCCGGTAAAGAAGTAATTCCATGTATTTATGACGAAGCCAAAGGTTTTTCAGAAGGTTATGCCTGGGTAAGAAAAGGAGAGAAATGGGGACGTATTGATGCTTCGGGTAAAGAAAACATTCCTTTTAAGTATGAAACAGCCGGCTTTTCTTCAGAAGGTATGACCCGGGTTCGAAAAGGCGGGAAATTTGGAGCCCTTAATCAAAAAGGACAAGAAATAGTTCCTTGCATCTATGATGAAATTGGCTTCTTTAAAGATGGACTGGCAGCAGCCACAAAAGGCTCAAAGCGTGGTTATGTAGACAAAACAGGAAAAACAGTTATTCCTTTTATTTATGATATAGCAGATGATTTCAAAGGCGGCATAGCCATTGTCAGAAACCACAACAAATGTGGCCTGATTGATAAGACCGGAAAAGTTGTAGTTCCCTTAATTTATGATGGAATGGGTAGTTTTGACAGTGACCAATCCGGATTGGCAAGAGTCCAGATAGGCAATAAATGGGGTTTTATCAATAAAAAAGGGAAAGAAATCGTTCCATGCATCTACATCAAGGCCAATTTTTTCAGTGAAGGTCTGGCATTAATCGTTACAGACAAAGGAGAATCTGGATATGTTGACGCCACAGGAAAATTAATCATTCCGTTTACAAAATATACAAGGGCTGAAAATTTCAGAAATGGAAAAGCAGAAGTCAGAAAAGGCAATGATGTTTTTTACATTAATAAACAAGGACAAACAGTCAACTAATTCAATTTTATAGTTATAGTAACAGCCTCACAAGAGGCTGTTTTTTTTAGCCAATTCTCAAACCATTTTCGACCTTAAAATCCGGAGACAATAAAATAACAGAGCCTTCCTCGCCTACTGCTCCTAAAACCAGGCATTCGCTCATGAATTTGCCAATCTGCTTTTTAGGAAAATTTACAACGGAAACAATTTGCCTGCCAACTAAATCAGCCTTTTCATAATGTTTGGTGATTTGGGCGGAAGTCTTTCTGATTCCAATTTCGGTACCAAAATCAATAACCAGCTGATAGGCCGGCTTTCTGGCTTCCGGAAAATCATTCGCTTCTATAATGGTTCCAACCCTCATTTCTACTTTTTCAAATTCGGACCATGATAAATTATTCTGTAATTCTGAATTCATAATTTTAATTTTCTATTCTAAATACTGTTTTTCAAATTTCGAAAATTTCTGCCTATATTTAAAGCTCAAATTTTATTCCAACTGCCATGGCAAAAACACCATCAAACATGCTCCCTCTTGGGACTTCTGCTCCACAATTCAGGCTAAAAGACACCAATTCTAATTTTTACTATTCTTTTGATGACCTGAAAGGCAAAAAAGGTACTTTGGTTATGTTTATTTGCAACCACTGCCCTTATGTTATCCATGCCTTGCCGGAAATTTTGATGGTTGCCAATGATTACCGCGTACAAGGTATCGGAATTATTGCAATTAGCAGTAATGATGTTGAAAAATATCCGCAGGACGGACCGGAAATGATGACTGAATTTGCTTTCAACAACAGTTTTGACTTTCCCTATCTCTATGACGAAACTCAGGAAGTCGCCAAAGCTTTTGATGCAGCCTGTACCCCTGATTTTTATCTTTTTGATTCGCAGGACAAATTATTTTATAGAGGACAGCTAGACGATTCAAGACCCTCAAACGGAATCCCTTTAAGTGGCAGTGACTTGAGAAATGCAATCGACGCATTGATTTACAACAGAAGCCTTCCGGAAATCCAAAAACCAAGTCTGGGCTGCAATATTAAGTGGAAATAATAATTTCTTTTGATTATCTGAAAATTTCTTTTCTTGCTTAGCGGCTCTGCGCCTTTGCGAGCAACTATTTCACGCAAAGGCGCAGAGCCGCAAAATTCTTAATCTAGAAATAGTGGATGTTACCTATCAGGCATAAACTTCCCGATAGTTATTTATTTCTTTTCCAACACAATATCAATCGAGCGATTCATCTTAGGGCCAAACTGTGTTTCACGAGCTTTGCTGGAACATAAGACATACATATTAAAGCTATTTAGCTTAACGATTTGTGTTTTAAAATGACCTCCATTTTCCTCACCGTCAACATCTTCAACTTTCAGACTAAAATCATCACCCGGAAACGTGTTTTTAACAGAAAGCAGGTAATTGTCTTTTGCGAAAGGAAAAAACCAGCGTTCTTTTGAAACTTTAGAATCGCTTGTTATTCTATTGCCCTTATCGTCCACTTTATAATTGGCCGTAAAAGTCAATGGTTTTCCGGCACTTGTCCAGCTGTATAGGTTATTGATATTCAGCAAATCAAGACCCAAGCCGTTGATAATTGTAATTTTTAATCCGGGAATATTCTCTTTTTTGCCTGCTTCGTGCACATTCAATACAAAATAAGACGTAAAATCATAACCGCAATGCTGAGCAACCTGGGCTTTTGAAGAAAGTGAAAACAGAAAAAGAATAAAAAATAAAAAACGCATCGGATGAATGTTAGTAAGGACAAAAATACAAAAGCAAATAGCATTCCAAGAAAAAAGCACCCCGAATGAGGTGCTTTTAACAACTATAAATCGAAATCTGATTATTTTACATCCATTAATTCTACGTCAAAAACCAGAGTAGCATTTGGAGGAATAACACCTCCGGCACCGCGAGAACCATACCCTAAATGTGATGGTATAACAAAACGAGCCTTGTCTCCAACCTGAAGCAAAGCGATTCCTTCATCCCATCCTTCAATTACATGGCCTTTTCCTAAAGGAAATTCAATCGGCTTTTTTCTTGGATAAGAAGAATCGAATACTTTTCCATCTTCCAACTGTCCTGTGTAATGAACAGAAACCACTTTGCCGTTTTCTGCTTTTTTACCGTTCCCTTTTTGAATCATTTTATAACGGAGCCCGCTTTCGGTCTTATCGAATCCTGCAGCCAATTTTTCCATTTTGGCTTCGGCTTCTTCTCTAGCCTGTGCTTCGCGTTTTGCACGGGAACCTTCAAATACTCTGAAAGCCTCAATAGCATTCCATTTTTTAGCCTCGTCTCCTTCGCGGATAATTTCAATGCTTTGGATTTCATCGCCTTGAGCAATCGCATCCACAACATCCTGTCCTTCTACCACATGGCCAAAAACAGTATGTTTGTTATCCAGCCAACTGGTTGGAACGTGCGTGATAAAAAATTGTGAACCGTTAGAACCCGGACCTGAATTAGCCATAGACAATACACCAGGCTTATCGTGTTTCAATTCCGGATGGAATTCATCGTCGAACTGGTAACCAGGACCACCCGTTCCTGTTCCTTGCGGACAACCTCCCTGAATCATGAAATCAGGAATCACGCGGTGAAATTTAAGCCCGTCATAATAAGGCTTTCCTTGTGGTCTTGATTTATTTTCTAAATTCCCTTCAGCCAATCCAACAAAGTTACCTACAGTTCCAGGCGTCTTATCATGAGTCAATTTCACTAAGATTGCCCCTTTTGGAGTATTGAATTTTGCGTATATTCCGTTTTCCATTTTATTAATTTTATTTTTGAATCACGCAAAATTACGAATTAAAATGTGAAAATAAATACAATTAATGACCTGGGTCAAACAAAGAAACTAGGTATTTACTTAAATTTGCGTCACAGAAAAAAGAGAATTCTCCGTTCTGAAATAAAATAACCAACCACATGAACAGCATTTTTCATCCAGAAGGAAATAAGAAACTAATTGAGCGCATTGAGACGCTCACTCCAATTACTCATAATGAATGGGGAACGATGAATGTAAGCCAGATGCTTGTGCATTGCCAGATGCCCATCAAGGTTGCTTTTGGAGAACTAAAAATTAAAGTTGGGTTTATGGCCTTATTATTTGGAAAATTGGCCAAAAAAAGTTTGACCAGCAAAAACCCAATTAAAAGAAACCTTCCTACGGCAAAAGAATTTATCGTAAAAGGACACCCTGATTTTGAACAGTCAAAAACAGAACTGATTTCCCTGATTTCAAAATTTGCCAATGAAGGTCCAAAAGCAATAAAAAACCCAAAGCATCCTTTTTTCGGAAATCTTACTACCGAAGAATGGGATTATATGCAATGGAAACACCTGGACCACCATTTAAAACAATTCGGAGCTTAAAATAATATTTGATTTGTGATTTAAGATTTTTGAACTGAAATCATAAATCTAAAATCCTAAATCTAAAATCCTATAATCCCAAAATGAGAATCGACATTATCACCGTACTTCCCGAATTATTAAGAAGCCCTTTCGAAGCCTCTATCATGAAAAGAGCGATTGACAAAGGACTGGTAGAAGTCCATTTTCATAATTTGAGAGACTATACAACAAATAAGCAGAAGAATGTTGACGACTATCAATTTGGCGGCGGTGCCGGAATGGTAATGATGATCCAGCCTATTGATGATTGTATTGCAAAATTGAAAAGTGAGCGCGATTACGATGAAATCATCTACATGACTCCGGACGGAGAAACCCTAAATCAGGGCATGGCCAATAAGATGTCATCATTAGAAAACATTATCATTTTGTGTGGTCATTATAAAGGTGTCGACCAAAGGGTTCGTGACCACCTGATTACAAAGGAAATTTCGATTGGAGATTATGTGCTTTCGGGTGGAGAGTTAGGAGCTATTGTATTGTCTGACGCTTTAATCCGACTGATTCCTGGTGTATTAAGTGATGAAACCTCAGCCTTGACAGACAGCTTTCAAGACAACCTGTTATCGCCGCCAATCTACACGCGACCTTCCGACTACAAAGGCTGGAAAGTACCGGATATTTTACTAAGCGGGCATTTTGCCAAAATTGACCAATGGCGTGAGGACAAAGCTTTTGAGCATACGAAGAATAGAAGACCGGATTTGCTGGATAGGTAGATTTCAGATTTCAGATTTCAGATTTCAGATTTCAGATTTTAGATTTTAGATTTTAGATTTCTGAAGGCAGACGACTAGCAACCAACCGTAAAAGCAGAATTAAATTTTACCCCTGTTGAAGTGGCTTTTTAATGGCTAACCTATTCTATAGATTGTATAAAATTTTTCCAGTCAATTAACAAAACCTTTTCAAGCTCATTTTTTAATGATTTGAAATCGGAAGGCTTCTTGAAATAGGAGCTTGCTCCCAGTTCATAGGCTTTTGTAATGTGGTTCATGTTTGAACTTGTAGAATATATTACCGTAGGTATTGAATTTAAGACTTCATCCGTTTTTATCAGGGATAAGGCTTCAAAACCGTCCATGATAGGCATGTTTAGGTCGATAAAGATTATATCAGGAAGCAGACAGCTGTTATGAAGCTTATCCAGAAGCTCCTGTCCGTTGCTGGAAATCGTAAGATGGAAGCCAAAAGTTATTTCATTTAGCGCATCCTTGAAAAATTCGACATCATCCCAGTCATCATCCGCGAGATAAATGTTTTTTGAGATAACCATAAGATTTTCTTTATGAACTTGCAAAAAGTTAGTTTGAAAGAAAATCTTTAGAGGTTTAGAAAGTTTCGCTTTGAAAGTAGCTTTCGGTAAATCCGGGTTAATAATCCTTCAAAGATAATGATAATTTATTGAATATTAAAAAAATAACTTCAATACAAACCACCCGAATTACAAGGAGTGGCTTTTTAATGCTTGAAATTATGTAATCTGCAAACTTAAAACTGCTATCTGCAGACTTACATTTACTATTTCCTTCTTCATTCATTCATATTTTTCATAAAAAAATTTCCCATTCATATTTCATAATTCATAACTTTTCCTATCTTTGCACCCACTTTGGACCAACCTCTGGCGATAATCGTGAATGTTGCTCTGATAATCAAATATTTAAATCAAACAAAATGGCAGATTTGATGAAATTCGTTAAAGACGAATTTGTAACAAAAAAAGATTTTCCTGAATTCGGAGCTGGTGACACAATCACAGTTTACTACGAAATTAAAGAAGGTGAAAAAACAAGAACTCAGTTCTTCAAAGGAGTTGTAATCCAAAGAAGAGGTTCTGGAACGACTGAAACTTTTACAATCCGTAAAATGTCTGGTTCTGTTGGAGTTGAGCGTATCTTCCCTGTGAATATGCCTGCTTTACAGAAAATTGAAATCAACAAAACCGGTAAAGTTCGTAGAGCAAGAATTTTCTACTTCAGAGAACTTACAGGTAAAAAAGCTAAAATTAAAGACAAGAGAAGATAATCTAACGTCTTTTAGTTATAAAAAAATCCCGAATTACTTCGGGATTTTTTTATGCCCAATTTTTAAGATACAATATGAAATAAAAAATCATACCTTTACCTATTGCATGCAACTTTCCTAAAATCAGACATTATGAAAAAAATAGCTTTACTATTTTGTCTTGCCATACTTCTTTCATGCTCGAACGACGACTCATCGCAACCGCATGATACCACAGCCGATGTGCTCTTAAAAAAGACCATCACTCAAAGCAATGGCACAAGCTACGAAACGCTTTATAAATATGACGGCAAAAAATTACTGGAAGCCAGAAGCGTCAGGGAAAATAAAAAATTTGATTACAACGGAAACAATATCTCAAAAATTAGCTGGTACACCAATCCGGACACCGACAATACATTAACGCAAACGGTAGAATTTGAATACCTTCCTAATGGGAAATTAAAAAAATTCGTCCAGGAAAGTGACAACCCATTGACTGTTGAGTTTACCTATGTTGGACAGGATACCGTAAATTTTGTCGCCAGAGCCTATAGAAGTTCTTATGATTTTGTAGGGTATTTTACGATGAAAGACGATGAAATTTCAGAATATGTCTATTTGAATGGCGGAAGGCCAAGACCTTCTGTAAGATATACTTACGATAATAAAAACCATCCTTTAAAAAATGTTACCGGATATAATAAGCTATCCCTGTATCATTATTTTTACAATTCGGTACATTTTAATGGCTTTACGACTAATGTGGGAAGCTCAAAAAACTGCATCAGCAACAGCCTTATTCAAGACCCGAGTGTAGTTGAAGTTATGAATACGTACGAATACAACGAAAACGGATTCCCGAAAGCCATCAACAAAGACAGCAATAGCGCTGCCGATTATTTATTCTATTAAAATCTTCTTATAAACAGCTTACCAGCAGCTATAGGTTTCATCTTATAGCTGCTTTTATTTTAAAAAAAAAGTTACTACCCCATATACAAATTCAATAGTAATAAAATTTGCGGCTCTGCGTCTTTGCGTGAAATAGTTTGCTCGCAAAGCCACAAAGCCACTAAAATATTTCCCAACTTATAAAATATCCGCGTTAAAATTTTACAGTTATTTACTGATTTCGCATTTATCAATCTTTTAATTACCAATTCCTTAAATCAAACGTTTTCGTTTTCTCTAAATTCTTTAATTCGTTATCGTTTTCATATATTTGCAATCCTTACAAACAAGAATAAACAAACAAATTTTTTTCGAAAATGTCAGATAAAGCTAAGATTTCTTATACAATTACGGACGAAGCTCCGATGCTTGCTACCCACTCATTCTTACCAATCGTAAAGGCCTTCACTGCTCCGGCAGGAATTACTGTTGAAACCAAAGATATTTCACTGGCCGGAAGAATCATCGCCAACCTTTCAGACTTTCTTACACCGGAACAGAAAATCAATGATAATCTTGCCGACCTTGGAAAACTGGCCACAACACCAGAAGCAAACATTATCAAATTACCTAACATTTCAGCTTCGGTTCCTCAATTGAAAGAAGCCATCAAAGAATTACAGGCACAAGGATATAACCTTCCTGAATTTCCTGAAAACCCTCAGACAGACGAAGAAAAAGCTATCAAGGCTAAATATGCTAAAGTACTTGGTTCTGCTGTAAACCCGGTTCTGCGTGAAGGAAACTCTGACAGAAGAGCTCCAAAAGCAGTAAAGAACTATGCTAAAAAACACCCGCATTCTATGGGTGCCTGGAGCGCAGATTCAAAAACCCACGTAGCCAGCATGAGCGAAGGCGATTTTTACGGAAGTGAAAAATCCGTAACTATCAAGGATGCCGATACTTTCAAAATTGAATTCGTAGGTAATGACGGCACTACAAAATTATTAAAAGACACTTCTCCGCTAAAAGCCGGAGAAATTATTGATAGCTCAGTAATGAGCATGAAAGCATTAAAAAGCTTTATCTCTAAAGAAATTGAAGATGCCAAAGCAAAAGGTGTTTTATTTTCTGTACACTTAAAGGCAACGATGATGAAGGTTTCTGACCCGATTATCTTCGGAGCCATCGTAGATGTTTTCTTTGCTCCTGTTTTTGAAAAATACAAAGACCTGTTTGCAGAACTTGGCATCGATACTAAAAACGGATTGGGTGATGTTTATGCAAAAATTGCCGGACATCCGAAACAGGCAGAAATAGAAGCCGCCCTGAATGCAGTTTATGAAAACGGGCCTGCTATTGCTATGGTAAATTCTGATAAAGGAATTACCAACCTGCACGTTCCTTCTGACGTAATCGTTGACGCTTCTATGCCGGCAATGATTCGTACTTCAGGACAAATGTGGAACAAAGACGGAAAAGGACAAGATACAAAAGCAATCATTCCGGACCGTTCTTATGCCGGTGTTTATGTTGCTACTATCGACTTCTGCAAGAAAAACGGGGCTTTCGACCCAAGAACAATGGGAAGCGTTCCAAACGTAGGTTTGATGGCACAGGCCGCAGAAGAATATGGTTCGCATGACAAGACTTTCCAGATGACAGCAGATGGAACCGTAAAAGTCATTAACTCAAAAGGAGAAGTCCTGACAGAACAAAAAGTAGAAAAAGGCGATATTTTCAGAATGTGCCAGGTAAAAGACGCTCCAATTCAGGACTGGGTAAAACTGGCTGTAAACAGAGCCAGATTATCTGACACTCCTGCTATTTTCTGGTTGGATGAAAACAGAGCCCATGACAGACAGTTAATCGAAAAAGTAAAACTTTACTTAAAAGACCACGATACAAACGGATTGGACATTAAAATTATGAATCCGGTTGAAGCAACGAAACTTTCTTTGGAAAGAATCAAGGACGGAAAAGACACAATTTCTGTAACAGGAAATGTTTTGCGTGATTACCTGACTGACTTATTCCCTATTCTTGAACTTGGAACTTCAGCCAAAATGCTTTCTATCGTTCCTTTGATGAATGGTGGCGGTTTATTTGAAACCGGAGCCGGAGGTTCTGCACCAAAACACGTAGAACAATTCATCGAAGAAGGCTACCTGCGTTGGGATTCTCTTGGGGAAGTTTTGGCTCTTGGAGCTTCTTTGGAACACTTAGGACAAACCCTGAACAACTCCAAAGCATTGGTTCTTTCTGAAACTTTAGACCAGGCTACAGAGAAATTCCTAGACAATGACAAATCGCCAGCCCGAAAAGTAGGACAGATTGACAACAGAGGTTCGCACTTTTACATTGCCTTATACTGGGCGCAAGCTTTAGCAGCTCAGAATAAAGATGCTGAATTGAAGGCAACCTTTACTGAAATAGCTAAAGAACTTACTGATAACGAAGCTAAAATCAATGAAGAATTAATTGGCGCTCAAGGAAAACACCAGGAAATTGGCGGTTATTACAAGCCTGATTTTAATTTGACCGACAAAGCCATGAGACCAAGCGAAACATTAAATAAAGCATTGGCTAAACTGGCTTAATCTTTTTAATTTATTTTATAAAAAAAGACGACTGTAAACGGTCGTCTTTTTTATATTTTTACGTTTCAATCATTTATCCGTAATTCATAATTCGCAATTCATAATTAAAAAATGTCAAGCCACCATATTGTCCGAGACGACCAGGAACCTGCTTTAATCATTGCCAATGGAGCTTCATGCAGCAGTGAACTAATGGGGCAATTGTTAGAATGGTCACCTTTAGTCATTGTTTTGGATTCTGCCATAGAAAGAGTATTGCCATTAGGCATTAAAGTCGATGTGCTGTTAGGCGATTTTGACAACGGTTTGGATATCGAATATTACAAGGCTCTGCAATTTCCGTTAGAAATCGTGTATGCACCCGACCAGGAAAAAACAGATTTGGAAAAGGCTTTCGACTATTTGGTCGAAAAAGGACACAAAGCCGTAAATGTTATATGGGCTACCGGACGCAGGGCCGACCATACCATCACTAATATGACCAATATTGTACGTTTTCAAGACAAGTTGAAAATCGTTATTCTTGACGACCATTCTAAAATTTTCCAATTGCCAAAACGATACGAAAAATGGTACCCTAAAGGGTTTCCTATTTCAATTATTCCGGTAGGAACTGTTCACGGCATCACGTCAACCAATCTCGACTACCTCCTACACGACGAAACCCTGACCATGGGCTATAGAACCGGAAGCAGTAACCATGCCGCGCAAGATGGCATAGTAACTATTGAGCACAAAGAAGGCGATTTATTATTAATGGAATGTTTTGATTAAGTATTAAAACCAAATCTCATACGATATGACCAACCCGGCTATAAAAATAAAAAGTTCTGAAATTCTTTCAGACAACTGGTACATCCTCAAAAAGATTGTCTTTGATTACCAAAAAAAAGACGGCAGTTGGGAAACCCAATCCAGAGAAGTCTACGACCGTGGTAATGGCGCTACTATTCTTCTTTACAACAAAACACAAAAAACAGTCATCCTTATCCGCCAGTTCCGTATGCCTACTTTTGTAAACGGCAATGAAACAGGAATGGTTATAGAAGCCTGTGCCGGGCTTCTGGAAGAAGAAAATCCTGAAGAATGCATCAAACGTGAAACCGAAGAAGAAACCGGATACAGTCTTACTCAGGTTCGAAAAGTTTTCCAAGCCTATATGTCGCCCGGCTCCGTTACAGAAATCATCTACTTCTTTGTAGCCGAGTATTCAAAAGACATGAAAGTAAGCGAAGGTGGCGGGCTTTCTACCGAGCATGAAAATATTGATGTTCTTGAAATTCCTTTTGAAAAAGCCATGCAGATGATTGAAACCGGGGAAATAAAAGATGCCAAAACCATCATGCTTTTGCAATATGCAAAAATCAACAACCTGTTGGAATAGATACTTTTTATCAAGACATAACTTTTAAGGTTTCCTAAAGTTTTTTTCCTGTTTTCCTTTGTAACTTTGTTACTTAAACTTCAATCCCACATGAAATTTCAAGTCGTATCTGATTACAAACCTACCGGCGACCAGCCACAAGCCATTGAAAAATTAAGCAAGGGCATTAAGGACGGAGAACGCTTCCAGACGCTATTGGGAGTCACAGGTTCAGGAAAAACGTTTACGATGGCAAACGTTATTCAGGAAGTACAAAGACCCACACTTGTGTTGGCTCACAACAAGACGCTTGCAGCCCAGCTCTATTCCGAGTTCAAGCAGTTTTTCCCAAACAATGCAGTAGAATATTTTGTTTCTTACTACGACTATTATCAACCGGAAGCTTTTATTCCTGTAACCGGTACTTATATTGAAAAAGACCTTTCCATTAATGAGGAATTGGAAAAAATGCGATTGAGTACTACCTCTTCCCTGCTTTCCGGACGCAGAGACGTTTTGGTTGTTTCTTCTGTTTCCTGCCTGTATGGTATTGGTAACCCTGTGGAATTCCAAAAGAATGTCGTTTCTTTAGAAAGAAACCAGGTAATTTCCAGAACAAAACTATTGCACAAATTAGTACAGGCATTGTATGCCCGAACTGAAGCCGAATTCAATCCCGGCTCTTTCCGCATCAAGGGCGATACGGTAGAAGTATTTCCAAGTTATGGAGACGAACCTTTCAGAATACATTTTTTTGGTGATGAAATTGAAGAAATTGAAGCTTTTGACCCAAAAACCTCGTTGGTATTGGAAAAATACACCAATCTGAATATTTATCCGGCCAATATGTTTGTGACTTCTCCCGAAGTACTGAACGGCGCTATCTGGGAAATTCAACAGGATTTGGTAAAACAGGTAGATTATTTCAAAGAAATAGGAAAACACCTTGAAGCAAAACGTTTGGAAGAACGTACCAACTTCGACCTCGAAATGATTCGCGAATTAGGCTATTGTTCCGGTATTGAAAATTATTCGAGATATCTTGACGGCCGACTTCCGGGTACAAGACCTTTCTGTCTTTTGGATTATTTCCCGAAAGACTATCTTATGGTGGTAGACGAAAGCCACGTTACCGTTTCACAGGTTCACGCCATGTATGGCGGTGACCGCTCCAGAAAAGAAAATCTGGTGGAATACGGCTTCCGACTTCCTGCTGCTATGGACAACCGTCCTCTGAAGTTTGAAGAATTTGAAGCCATGCAGAATCAGGTTATTTACGTATCTGCAACTCCGGCTGATTATGAATTGGAAAAATCAGAAGGTGTTTATGTCGAACAGATTATTCGCCCGACAGGATTACTGGACCCTATAATTGAAGTACGCCCAAGCCTGAACCAGATTGACGACCTTATTGAAGAAATACAACAGCGCGTTGAATTGGACGAACGTGTTTTGGTAACCACGCTTACAAAAAGAATGGCGGAGGAACTCACAAAATACCTTGCCAAAGTAGCCATCCGTTGTCGTTATATTCACTCTGAAGTAGACACACTGGAACGTGTAGAAATCATGCAGGATTTGCGAAAAGGACTTTTTGATGTGTTAATTGGTGTCAACCTGCTAAGGGAAGGATTAGACCTTCCGGAAGTATCACTAGTGGCCATTTTGGATGCCGACAAGGAAGGTTTTTTAAGAAATACACGTTCGCTCACCCAAACCGTAGGAAGAGCGGCAAGAAATATCAACGGAAAAGCCATTATGTATGCCGACAAGATTACGGCCAGCATGCAAAAAACCATTGACCAGACCAATTACAGAAGGGAAAAACAGATTAATTACAATAAAGAACACAATCTGTTACCAAAAGCCCTGAACAAGAAAATCGACAGTACCTTAGCCCGAAACTCCGTTTCCACCCAATATTTTGAAAAGCAGGCCATGAAAGCTGCCGAACCGGAAAGTCAATACCTGACAAAACCAGAAATTGAGAAAAAAATCCGTGAGGCCAGAAAAGCGATGGAAAAAGCAGCAAAAGATTTGGATTTTATGCAGGCGGCGAAATACAGGGATGAAATAAAGGCCTTGCAGGAAAAGATATAAGCTAATTCAACTGTTCCTTAAAAATTTCAATCAACATTTCAGGGTCGATCATTCCGTTTGGCGATTCCTCCATTGCTTTTAGAATTCTTTTGATAGCAAAAGGATTTAATCCCATATTTACACCCATCTGTTTGATGGCTATTACTTCTTTTTCATGCAATACGCCATCACAGTGCATCAATAAAGCCAGTCTGTAAAATTGCTGGATTCGTTGCTGTTCTGATTTTATAGGAAGCGCTTTTAATTCCTCATGGAAAAGATTTTTAAAGTCCTCACTTTTGACTTTTAGTTCCTGAGCGACAATACTTAAAAATTGATATTCTCTATCGTGGAGCTTTCCGTCCACAATAGCAAAGGCAATCATTTCGGCAAGAAGACTTAACTTTTGTTCGTAGGTGTTCATTAAATCCTTATTTTTAGCTAAAATATTCTTTTTTGTCCATCCCTAAAATTATTCCTTTGAGATATTTATTCACAATTTTCCTGTTCTGTCTTTTTCTGAATCTAAAAGCACAGGAAAGTACGGCCTCATCACAGGTCAGCACTCTTGAGATAGAAGCGCCCCAATTAAAATCTAAAAAGAAAATATGGGTTTATCTTCCAAAGAACTACTTGACTTCCACTAAAAAATATCCTGTAATCTATATGCACGATGCGCAAAACCTGTTTGATGCCAAAACTTCTTTTGCTGGCGAATGGAATGTTGACGAAACATTGGACAGCCTCAAAGCCCAGGTTATTGTTATTGGCATTGAACATGGAAACGAAAAACGGGTAGACGAACTCACACCTTTTCCAAATAAAAAACATGGTGGCGGCAAAGCTGATGATTATCTGGATTTTATTGTAAACACATTAAAACCCTATGTTGATAAAAATTACAGGACTAAAACCAATGCCAGCAATACTGTAATTTTCGGGAGTTCTTTAGGAGGGCTTGTTTCGTATTATGCCGTATTAAAATATCCGGAAGTTTTTGGAAAAGCGGGTGTTTTCTCACCTTCATTTTGGTTTTCAGACGAAATATACACCCTAACTGAAAAATCAGAAAAAATCAAAGCTAAAATCTATTTCCTGTATGGCGATTCCGAAAGTGACGACATGGTTATTGATGCCCAAAAAATAAAAAAACTTTTGGACCATAACAGGTGTTACTGCCTGAAGCTGGACAAAACCGTTATTGTAAAAGGCGGGCAACATGGCGAAAAATTATGGCGTGAAGGATTTGCGAAAGCTGTTTTGTGGTTGTTGTAAATAACCTTACCCCGCCAGGGTTTAAAACCCTGGCGGGGTTATTCAGAGTTTGGAACTCTGGCAGGGTATTTCTAAAATATAATCTATCTTTGCAACAAATCAAGGATATGAACAACAACGATATTTTCAAAAAGCTTCGCGTAGCTTTACAGCTTCGTGATGACCAGATAGTAGACATACTACAATTGGTAGATTTCAGAATCTCCAAAGCCGAATTAGGCGCTTTTTTCAGGGCACATGACCATCCAAACTATATGGAATGTGGGGATCAGGTACTACGCAATTTTCTAAACGGCCTGATTATTCATTTGCGCGGAACAAAAGAAAATCCTACCAACGCCATGGATGTAATCAATAAAAACAAGGCGCAGTTAAAGTCGGCAACCAAAAAGGTTACTCCAAAAGAAACTCCCAAAAAACTAATTGTAAAATCTCCTGCAAAAAACTTTAAGCCTAAAAAAGTTGAAAGCAAGTTCAATCCTGTAGAAAAAGTAAAATTCAACAACGGTAAAAACAAAAAAGGATAAGTTGATTGATTTTCTAACGATAGAATATCTTAAATCCGGAAATAACAGACAGCGGGAAGCCTATCAGACCTTAATGCAGCATGCGGTTCTTGAAAAACTTTCAGAGTTTAGTCCGGTACTGGTAGGAACGATTCCAATATCTATTGATATTTCCTCAAGCGATTTGGATATTGCCTGTTGTTGGACTAACAAAAATGCTTTCCATAATTATATTAAAGATACTTTTGGAAATAAAGCCGGGTTTCAAATTTCTGAAACCATAATCAATGGTCATGAAACGATAATCTCAAGCTTTATCCTGGGCAATTTCGAAATAGAAATTTTTGGACAAGCTATAGCTGTAGAAAAACAATATGGTTACCGCCATATGCTCATAGAGTATAAAATTTTAGAACAGCAGGGAGAAGAATTCCGAAAAGAAATACTCGAATTAAAAGAACGGGGCTATAAGACTGAACCTGCTTTTGCACTGCTCTTAGGCTTACAGGGAAATCCCTATGAAGCATTGCTTCAACTGGAATAAAACAAAAAATCCTAATCTTTCGATTAGGATTTTTTTATTGAATGAAAATAGATTATTAGCTAAGTGCAGCCTTTACCTGGTCTGCTGCTTCCTGGAATTGTACTGCAGATAAAATCGGCATTCCAGAGTTGTCAATCATTTCTTTAGCAAGTTCTGCGTTAGTTCCCTGCAAACGAACAATGATTGGCACATTAATGCTGTCACCCATGTTTTTGTAGGCATCAATAACACCTTGAGCAACACGGTCACAACGAACGATTCCTCCAAAAATGTTAATCAGGATAGCTTTTACGTTTGGATCTTTAAGGATAATTCTGAAAGCCAATTCCACACGTTTAGCATCAGCAGTTCCTCCTACATCAAGGAAGTTAGCCGGCTCAAAACCTGCGTATTTAATCAAGTCCATTGTTGCCATAGCAAGACCGGCACCGTTAACCATACAGCCTACAGTTCCGTCAAGGTCAACATAATTAAGACCTGCCGCTTTTGCTTCAACCTCGATAGGATTTTCTTCACGGATATCGCGCATTTCTGCCAAAGCCGGGTGTCTGTACAATGCATTGTCATCTAAATTAACTTTTGCATCAACAGCAATAATTTTGTTGTCAGATGTTTTTAAAACCGGGTTGATTTCAAACATAGAAGCGTCTGAACCAACATAAGCTTTGTATAGAGAATCTACAAACTGAACCATTTCTTTAAAAGCATTTCCGGAAAGCCCAAGATTAAATGCAATTCTTCTTGCCTGGAAAGCCTGCAATCCTACAGTAGGATCGATTTCTTCTGTAAAAATCAAATGAGGTGTTTTTTCAGCAACTTCTTCAATGTCCATTCCACCTTCAGTAGAATACATAATCATGTTACGGCCTTTACCTCTATTCAATAAAACTGACATATAGAATTCTGAAGTTTCGCTTTCACCAGGATAGTAAACATCCTCAGCAACCAAAACCTTGTGTACTTTTTTTCCCTCAGCAGAAGTTTGAGGAGTAATCAATTGCATTCCTATGATTTGTTCTGCCAACTCTTCTACCTGCTGTAAATTTTTAGCCAATTTCACACCTCCACCTTTTCCTCTTCCACCTGCGTGAACCTGAGCTTTAATCACGTGCCATCCCGTTCCTGTTTCAGCTGTTAACTGCTTTGCAACCGCAACAGCTTCCTGAGGATTATTGGCAACATAACCACGTTGAACTTTCACGCCGTAGCTGGCTAATATTTCTTTTCCTTGGTATTCGTGTATATCCATATTGAAGTTTTTTGACTTTTTAAAAGTGCCACAAAAATACAATTTTCATCTAATCAGCGAAAGAATTATTTCTTTTATTTGATACCTGCATGCCTATTTTGATATAACTTTTTTGTCTATTAACGAACTTTTGATATTCCATATTTTTTATTAAAAACACAAATCAGAAGCAACTTTTTTATTTTTTTAACATCTTTATTATACATCAAAAACAAAAAATCACTTATCAAAACAAATAATCATGAAAACACTTCAACTCTTAAGCCTGTTTGCAATGATACTGTTATCTGGTTGCAATAATGATGACGACAATACGAATGATACTTCATTACAAGGAACATGGAAATTAATAGAAGTCAATGGTACCATTGCCGGAATCAGGCATCAGTTTGAGCCGGGAACCATACAATGGAACTTCAATACATCCAACCATACTTTCACAGTCGTAAACAACAATACAGACGATTCCAAACAGGACGTTTTTGAGTCAGGCAATTACGGTTATTTTATCGAAAGCCATGATGTATCTCCGGGAACGTGTAACAAAAACATATTCCTTGAAGGAGTAAATTATGGTTGCTATTCTACAACCGCCGCCTCATTACAGATTAACCAGGGTGAAGCAGATGGATTAATTCTTAAATTTATTCGTTAAAAAACATTTATTTCAAATCATTAAAAGTTTAAAATAAAACAATTTGTTGTTTTTTGTTAATATTAGTTATTATTTTGCCTCATAAAGAATTAGATTATAGTTTTGCATATAAAGAATTAATGTTATGCAAACGAAAGATTTACTGCAATTATCAGAAGAATTCGGAAGTCCGCTGTATGTATATGATGCTGCAAAAATCCAGTCTCAATATACACGACTGACGGATGCATTTTCAAAGGTTGGAAGCCTGCGTATAAATTATGCTGTAAAAGCATTATCAAACATATCAATCCTAAAACTTCTAAAAGAAATGGGGTCAGGTCTGGACACCGTTTCCATTCAGGAAGTGCAGTTGGGATTGCATGCCGGGTTTTCGCCGGACAAAATCATCTACACTCCTAATGGTGTTTCCTTTGAAGAAATTGAAGAAGCGGCCCACCTTGGCGTTCAGATTAATATCGACAACTTATCGGTGCTGGAACATTTTGGAGCAAAATATCCATCAATCCCAGTATGCATCAGAATCAATCCGCATGTCATGGCTGGTGGAAATGCCAATATTTCTGTAGGACATATTGACAGCAAGTTTGGAATTTCGGTACATCAGATGCCTCACCTATTGCGTATTGTTGAAAACACCGGTATGAACATCAATGGAATTCACATGCACACCGGTTCCGATATTCTGGATATTGAGGTATTTCTGTATGCAGCCGAAATACTTTTTGATACGGCAAAACATTTCGGCAATCTGGAATTTCTTGATTTTGGCAGCGGTTTCAAAGTACCCTACAAGAAAGACGATATCGAAACCAATATTGAAGAGCTGGGCAAAAAATTAAGCAAGCGCTTTAATGCCTTCTGTAAGGAATATGGCCGTGATTTGACTCTTGCATTCGAACCCGGTAAATTTCTGGTTAGCGAAGCCGGTTTCTTCCTCGCAAAAGTAAATGTAGTAAAACAAACAACTTCTACTGTTTTTGCCGGAATCGATAGCGGGTTCAACCATTTGATAAGACCTATGTTTTACGGTTCGCAGCACCATATCGAAAACATTTCCAACCCGAAAGGTAAAGAACGCTTTTATTCTGTCGTTGGTTATATATGCGAAACAGACACCTTTGCCAACAATCGAAGAATTGCCGAAATCAAAGAAGGTGATGTACTGTGTTTCAGGAATGCGGGCGCCTATTGCTTTTCGATGTCATCCAATTATAATTCAAGGTTTAAACCTGCCGAAGTCTTATGGTATGAAGGGAAAGGGCATCTAATCAGAGAAAGAGAAAATTTTGAAGATTTAATAAGAAATCAGGTTGTCATGGAGTTTGACAAAAGCTACGAACTGGTTTCTAAAAATTAGTTAGGTTAAGTATATTTTGAGGAGAGGTCCCATAGCTTTTGCTTGGGGCTTTTTTTTTGCAAAAGTTTCACAGATAAAATAACAAATAGTTAATCGCTGTAAAATGATTGTTCATTATCTTTGGGCTTCACAAAGATTTTACCACATGGATAGAAGGAAATTTTTCAAAAACGGTTCACTTTTTACAATCGGAACTGCAGTTTTGAATCCCTTTCAGGGCAACGCCAATGTTTTGGATTTTGAAACGATTAATAAAAATAAAAAAGCCAAAAATATTATTTTACTGGTTAGCGACGGAATGAGTACCGGAACACTTAATATGGCCGACTTATTCCTAAACCGAAAATATGGAAAAGGTTCCAATTGGATTCAATTATATAAAGACAATCGGGTTTCAAGAGCTTTAATGGACACGGCTTCTGCCAGTTCAATTGTTACGGATTCTGCAGCAGCCAGTTCCTCCTGGGGCGGCGGTTTTCGTGTGAATAACGGTTCGCTGAATGTGGGTCCCGACGGAAAGCCACATCTTCCTATCTGGCAAAAATTCAAAAAGACCGGAAAAATGGCCGGATGCGTCACCACAGTTCCAATCACCCATGCCACTCCTGCCGGATTTTGCGTCAACAGCAAGAGCAGAAACAGCCAGGATGATATAGCGGAAATTTATCTTGAGTTAGGATTTGATATTATGATGGGCGGTGGTAAAAATTATTTTTCACCACAAACGAGAAAAGATAAAAAAGACATGTTTGCCGCATTCGAGGCAAAAGGTTATCAGATTGCCAAAACACGTTCGGAAATGTTCAATACCTCAAATGACAAACCGGTATTAGGCGTTTTTTCTGATGATGCGCTTCCTTATTCTGTAGACAGAAATAGCAATGACGATTTAAAGAAAACAGTTCCTACCCTAGCCGAAATGGCCCAAAAGGCAATTGACCGTATGAAAGGTCACAAAAACGGATTCGTACTTCAGATTGAGGGTGGAAAAGTGGATTGGGCTGCCCATGCCAATGACATTGCAGCTTTGATAAATGACCAGATTGCTTTTGACGAAGCCGTAAAGGTTGCTATAGACTTTGCCGAAAAAGACAAAGAAACCCTGGTTATCATTACAACCGACCACGGAAATGCCAATCCGGGTGTTATCTACGGAAAGAATGCCAATGATAATTTTGACAGCATTCAAAAGTACACACAAACCAACGAATGGATACTGAACCAGATAAGCCCGAATTTTTCGATTTCGCAGGTAAAAGAAGTTATTGAAAAAGCAAACGGGCATACTCCTTCTGACGAAGAAGCCAAAACAATACTAAGCTATTATGACGGATTGCACAAAGAAGAAGGCCTGTACAATTATAAAAAACTGCCTTACAAGGCTTATTCTGAAATGCAGCAAAAAACAAATTCTGTAGGCTGGATTAGTATGGACCACTCGGGAGACTATGTTGAATTAGCAATGTTTGGTCCTGGAAGCGAGCTTCTAAAGCCTTTTGTCAAAAACACAGACCTGCATTATTTAATGCTTCAGGCGGCAGAGGTTGAGAATAAGTTTTAAACCCTCATGAATTTAGGAATTTACTTTTTATAAAAATCCTGTCTTGATAATCGGACAGGATTTTTTCTTATCTTCATTTATATTGTCTCTAAATTAATCAGAAAGAAAACAGGATAATAAAACCATAAATTTGACAATGGAGCAAAAGAAAAACGAACAAACACCCACACCATTTGAACAAACCTATTTTCATGGAACAAAGGCTGACTTGAAAATTGGCGACCTGATTAAAGTAGGCTATACTTCAAACTACGGACAACAGAAAAATGCAAAATACATTTTTTTATCCGCAACATTGGATGCTGCAATCTGGGGTGCCGAACTGGCTTTTGGTGAAGGACAGGAAAGAATTTATTTGGTAGAGCCTACTGGTGAAATAGAAGATGACCCGGATTTGACTGATAAAAAATTCCCGGGAAATCCAACAAAATCATATCGTTCAACTCAACCTTTCAAGGTGGTTGGAGAAGTAACCATTTGGCAAGGACACCCGGCAGACCAGGTTAAGACAATGAAAGACCATCTTGAAAAATTAAAAGCACAAGGTATCAATTCACTCAACGACTAATAACAACTTTAAAATTTATGGGCTGTGTGGACTAAGACAAAAATGAACATGACAAAAGATTCAGATTTCACATAAAACATTGAAATATAAGGAATTGCTACAGAAACAGCAAAAAAGTGTCTTGATTTTGGCTTTTATATTAATGACATTTAAAGAAATTTTTTATTTTGAAGAACAAAAAGGGTAATTTACGAGCCAGCAAAAAAATGATAACTAAACACCTTTTGCATTAAGGGCAAAACTGTAAGGTCTAATGGTAGACTTTCAATTAACAAGTATTTCAAAATCTAATCTTGTCTGAAAAAATACAACACCCACACAAAGCATAAAAGCTAGAAAGCCATGAATAGTATTACAATTCCTGATGCATTACTTATAGACACCTCTCTACCCGTCCAGATTTTTGATTATTCCTCGTCCCGGAAAATTTCCAAACAACAAATCATACTCAACCAAAACACTTTCAGTTTTCTGTTGGAAGGTTATAAAGACGTTATATTCGACAATTCCTCTTTATCGATAAACAACTCGAAATTTGTTTTGATGAAATCCGGGCACTGCCTCATGACAGAACAATTATCTGACAGGAATAATTACAGAAGTCTGCTGTTTTTCTTTTCGGACACTGCTCTTTCAAAATTTATAGAAAGTATAGAATTCACCAATACAGATTTCCAGAAAAACAGCTCCGTACATGCTTTTGAATACGATGAATTTATCAGGAACTTTATTCAGAGTCTTACTGTCATCTTAAAACTTTCGGGTAAAATAAGGAACAATCTGCTGGAGGTTAAATTTCAGGAAATAATGCTATATCTCACAGAATTACACGGCACCCAATTTCTGAATTCCCTTATTTCAAACAATAATGATAGTACCCGAAAATTTATCCGCACCATAGAAAGTAACCAACTCAACAAACTAACCTTAAAAGAACTGGCCTTTTTATGTAATATGAGTATTTCTACTTTCAAACGCGAATTTGAAAAGCAGTACGCACAATCGCCCGTAAAATGGTTTCAGAATAAAAGGCTTGAATATGCCCATCACCTGATTAGCAAAGAACACAAAAGTGCAACCGAAATCTATTTCGAAGTGGGCTACGAGAACTTATCCAGTTTTATTCAGGCCTATAAAATAAAATATGGAACCACGCCGGGGCAGCATCATAAAAGTTGAACTTCCGGCAACAGTTTTTGAACATCTCTCTAAGCTCCTCCTTTATTGCGAAAACTAACTTTGTTAAAATTTTAAAATCGTAATAAAATGAAAAAATTAAACTTTATTCTGGTAGTTTCCCTGCTGTTCTCAGTCACACTTTTTGCACAAAAAACATTTACCTTATCCAGTAAAGATCTTGGAGGAGAAGCTACAAAAATACAGGAGTTTGGTGGTTTTGGCTGTTCCGGAGACAACCAATCACCTCAATTATCATGGAAAAACGCACCCGAGGGAACAAAAAGTTTTGCCATTACCATGTATGATCCCGATGCGCCGACGGGAAGCGGATTCTGGCATTGGGTTGTATTTGACATTCCTGCAAGTACAAAAGAACTTGTGACCAATGCGGGCGTACAATTGAACTTGGCCCCAAAAGGAGCTATCCAAAGCATTACAGACTACGGCATCAAAGGATTCGGAGGTCCCTGTCCACCAAAAGGACACGGATTTCACCAATACATTATAACTGTATATGCCTTAAAAACCGATAAATTAGGACTGGACGAAAATACAAACCCGGCAGTAGTCGGTTTTAACCTTTGGAACCAGACATTGGCAAAAGCAAGTATAGTGGCTTATTATAAAAGATAAAATCTGATTGTGATATAAAGGTGCTGTCACAACAATCGGGACAGCACCGTTTTATTCGGGTTATCCAGCCAATTTATATTCAGGAATGTTTTTTGAAACGTGACTTTTTTTTTCGGGTTTATGTTAATTGATTATCTTTATCCTATAAAAATCTTCCAACTATATCGTATACTATGGAACTAGAAAAAGTATTCCGAAATAATGAAAAATGGATTGCTGAAAAATTGCAAAAAGATCCGGACTATTTCATAAACTTATCAAAGGGACAAAATCCGGATATTCTCTACATTGGATGTTCTGACAGTCGTGTTACTGCAGAAGATTTGATGGGTGTTTCTCCCGGAGAAGTTTTTGTACATAGAAATATCGCCAATATGGTAATCAGTATTGACCTCAACGTAATGTCTGTATTGAATTATGCCGTGAATTACTTGCATGTCAACCATGTTGTGGTTTGCGGGCATTACTTCTGCGGAGGAGTAAAAGCAGCCATGCAGGCTGAAGATTTGGGTGTACTGAATCCTTGGCTGCGAAATATACGCGATGTATACAGACTGCATAAAAATGAACTGAATGCTATTGAAGATGAAACTGCAAAATACAACAGGCTGGTCGAATTAAATGTACAGGAGCAGTGTGTTAATTTGGTTAAAACTGCCGAAGTGCAAAAAGCATACAACGAAAGAGGGCTTCAGATTCACGGTTGGGTTTTTGACATTCACTCCGGAAAACTGATTGACCTGAAACTGGATATTGACCGCATCATGAAAAACATCATGGAGATCTATAATCTTGGTCATGATTAAAAACAATGACTATCGGGAAGTTATAGCAAAAAGGTAAAGTTTAACGATTCTACTATTAACTTTGTGGCTCTGCGCCTTTACGTGAAATAGTTGCTCGCAAAGGCGCAGAGCCGCAAAGAAAGAAAACATAAACCTGGGGTTTATTTTTTGGTGTAAAGCTCAGATAATCAATTAAAAAAGAATCCCTTTGCTCTGCAAAGGGATTCTTTTATAAAGAAACAGCTTCCTGTTTTGCTTTTTCAAATTCTGAAACCATATTCTCGACAATTTCTTTTACGGGTTTTATATCGTGAATCAGTCCTGAAATCTGGCCAATTTCAAGTTCGCCTTCCACTAAATCGCCTTCAAACATTCCTCTTTTAGCGCGGGCTCTTCCCAACAAAACTTTCAAATCATCTGTAGTCGGACATTTGGCGTAAAGCTCCTGAATATCCTGATAGAATTTATTTTTGATTAGTCGTACCGGTGCCAGTTCTTTCAAAGTTACCTGGGTTCCGCCTTCTTCCAAATCAACAATTGTCTGTTTAAAATCAGCATGTGACGAACTTTCAATTGATGCGGCAAAACGGCTTCCTACCTGAACGCCATCGGCACCCAAAACCATCGCCGCCAGCATTCCTCTTCCGGTTGCAATTCCTCCGGCTGCTATCAATGGAATTTGTATTTTTTCGCGAACCATCGGAATGAGAGTTAATGTAGTCGTTTCTTCCCTTCCATTATGTCCGCCAGCCTCAAAACCTTCAGCAACAACAGCATCAACACCTGCTTCCTGCGCTTTCAGGGCAAATTTTGAACTGCTGACAACATGAACGACTGTGATTCCTTTTTCTTTTAAAAAAGCAGTCCATGTTTTAGGATTTCCTGCAGAAGTAAAAACGATTTTTACGCCTTCTTCTACAATAATATTCATGATTTCTTCAATATTGGGATACAACATCGGAACGTTGACACCAAAAGGCTTATCTGTCGCCTTTTTACATTTCTGGATGTGTTCCCGAAGGACATCCGGATACATTGACCCTGCTCCTATTAATCCCAAGCCTCCGGCATTACTAACCGCACTTGCTAACTTATAACCGCTGTTCCATATCATGCCACCCTGAACTATTGGATACTGAATATTGAAAAGCTGTGTAATCTTATTCATTTAATTTAGTTATGGTTTATTATTTGTTTTGTTTTTAAAGATACTATTTAACAGCCAATTTTCCTGTTTTATAATTATTGCCCGCTTTGATTTTATACCAATAGATACCCGATTGCAGGTTTTCTACAGAAAAAACCGGGTTTTCTCTTTTAATTTTACTATTCATTATTTCTTGTCCTAACTGGTTGTAAATAAAAATCCGGACTTCTTCATAAGATTCCGGAATAACCAGATTGACAACAGAATTAGCCGGGTTTGGATATACTAAAAATGAGTTTTCAGAAAAAACAGGAGTATCTAAAGCATTAGCTAATGCCCTGCTAAAATCAGGAATTCCATAACCAAATTGATTGTTGGGCGTATTATATAAATGGGCCGACTGTTTAATTAGCTGTATAATTTCCACATTTGTTTTATCTGGAAAAGCCTGCCATAAACAAGCTACCATACCTGAAATTATAGGCGACGAAAAAGAGGTTCCGTTAGCAGTAACAATATTTCCGAATGTATCAGAAACCACAGCCTGTTGCCCTTGTGCCATTATATCGGGTTTAACCCTGCCATCAAATGAAGGCCCGATAGAACTGAAACCGGCATAACTACTATCCGGCGCTACAGCACCTACAGCCAGCGCATTAACCGCATCCGCCGGAGCCGAAATATTAGGATTAGCCCCTGCTCCTGAATTGCCTGCCGAAACAACACAAATCATTCCCTTTGAAAAAGCAATATCTGCACCACGTGAAATAAAGGCTGTTGTGCCATTCATGTCAGCATATTCATAACTATAACCCGGGTTGTTATATATGAAATATCCCAGCGAAGTATTAATGATATCAACACCAAGGCTGTCTGCCATTTCAGCAGCTTCAACCCAATACGATTCCTCAACCGGATTTTCATCCGAAATATCTTCTGTTATAAAAAGATAATAGGAAGCATCCGGCCCGGTTCCAACTAATTGATTTTCAACATAACCGCCCATAGTCGCAAGTACTAAGGTACCGTGTGTTCCACCTGTATAAAAATTCGTATTTCTGTTTACAAAATCGTAACCACCTAAAATTTTATTATTGGTAATAAGTCGTTGGAAAGGTTGGGCAGTATTTACATTGGGAAAACCGGCATCCATAACAGCGATTATTTTTCCGTTTCCGGTAAAATCCTGCTGGTGTAGCTGATTGCCTTTTAGCATCTGAATCTGGTTGGCCGATGTTCCATATCCGAAACTTACCTGAGTTTCTAAATTTTTATTCCCATTTGCCAATTGCGACTGACGCATGGCACGGCCCGCAGTATTCAAAGTTGGATTGGCAAACTGGATATGGTCGACAAAAGTGAGGATTTCGAGGTTTTGAATGGCTTCTACCGTACCCCTGATATGCAATGCATTCATCCATTTTGATTTGGCCTTGACTGTAATTCCTGCCGAAGCCGTCACCTGATTAATATACGATACGGAAATAGGGACATCCTTTTCGTCTAATGCAATATTCTGTCTTGTTCTTCTGTCAAGTGCCCGCTGCGAAAGCATCTCCAGCGGGTTTGCCATGTAGTGGGCGGCATCGGGCTTATCTGTAAAATAAACCCAGGCATCTTCCTGAGCCACAACCCAGAAACCTGACAACAAGACTATTAAAAAAGTAATTTTTTTCATAAGTTATTGAATTGGCTGTCCAAACTTAAACAAATTACCGCTATCGTCAATAATATAAAATTCCCGCATTCCCCAAGGCTGGTTTTTAAGTGCTATCTTATCTCCAAGAATTTTTTTATACCGTTCAAAAACAGCTTCAATATCATTTACCCGAATGTAGCAGCTTGAATTTTCCGGAACTATTTTTTCATTGCATTTCCAAAGGTGTATTTCATTATCATCCCATAAAAAAATTAAAAGGTCTTCATATTCACCAACTAATTTACCGCCTAAAATTTCCTGATAAAATTGTTTGGATTTTTCAAAGTCTAAAGAAGGTAGCTGGGGAATAATTTGGGTTATTTTTGAATTCAAACCAATATTTTTTAGATATGAATGTCAAATTTACGAAAATGAAATTTTATAAAACACTTTAAAGCTGACTATTTAAAGCCTTTTACATCTAATTCAACACATTGAAAATCAATTAAATATAAAATATTTTATTTTTTATTAGGTTTTTAAAAAATTTATACTCTAAATTTGCAACCAAGTTCTTTAAAAGATTATTCTTATCCAGAAAGACCGAGGGAATTGACCCTATGACGTCTTGGCAACCTGTCCTTTTGAGGATAAGGTGCCACATTCAACCCTTGCTTTGGCAGGGAAAGATAAGCTTAGAAAATAGTACATAATAACTCGAGATATTATTTGCTCTTCTGACTTATCGGAGGAGCATTTTTATTTTATGCCCTTTCCGATATCTGGTTTCGAATATTTTTTTAAAAGCGAAAAAATATTAAATCTTAAAAACGAATCAAGATGAAAGAGCAAACTCAAATTTTAAACTACATTCCGGTTGATAAACTAACAGGTTCCATTTCGGTACCAATTTACCAGACTTCTACTTTTGTTCAGGATGCTCCAGGCGTTCACAAAGGTTTCGACTATGCCAGAAGCAATAATCCTACACGAAAAGTTCTTGAAGACCTGATAGCCAAACTGGAGAACGGAGCCAACGGTTATGCTTTTTCCAGCGGATTAGCTGCGATAGATGCAGTAGTGAAATTACTATCGGCCGGAGACGAAATCATAGCCGTAGACGATATTTACGGAGGTGCTTTCCGCCTATTTACCCATGTGTATGAAAAATTCGGGATACAGGTAACGTATGTTGATGCAACCGATGCAAAGAACGTTGCTGATGCCATCAGTGACAAGACTGCCCTGATATGGATTGAATCTCCGACCAATCCAACATTAAAGATTTCAGATTTGCGTGCCATTGGAAAAATTGCAAAAGAAAACAACATCCTGTTCTGCGTAGACAATACCTTTGCCTCTCCTATCGCTCAAAAACCAATTGATTTTGGTGCCGACTTAATTGTTCACAGTGCTACAAAATATATTTCAGGGCACAGTGACCTAATAGCCGGTCTGGTCATTACTGCTACGGAAGAATTAGGCGCTAAAATTAAATTCATCCAAAATGCTTCCGGTGCTATTTTAGGGCCGTTTGACAGCTGGCTGGTTATTCGCGGTATTGAAACCCTTAATTTAAGAATCAGGCAGCATGCTGAAAATGCACAAAAAATTGCCGAATTCCTGACTACTGAAAAACTGGTCCGTAATGTTTATTATCCGGGCTTGAAAACCCACCGCAATCATGAAATTGCCAAAAGTCAGCAGAAATATTTTGGAGGTGTTGTGACTTTTGATTTGGTTATTGACGATAAGGAACTGGCTTCAAGAATTGTATCGGGAACGAAATTATTCCAATTGGCTGAAAGTCTGGGTGGTGTGAAAAGCCTGTGTTGCCTTCCATGTGAAATGACCCATAAATCAATTCCTGCTGAAAAAAGATACCAGTCTGGCGTGACGGACAGCCTAATCCGACTTTCTGTAGGTTTGGAAGATGCCGATGATTTAATTGCCGACATAAAACAGGCATTGGAAAATGCTGTGAAGGAAAATGCTACTGTTGAATTCCATAAAAATTAATTGCACAAACAATGTCAAGAAAAAAATTAAATATAGGATTATTTGGATTCGGATGTGTGGGTTTCGGATTGTATGAAGTTTTGCAGAAAACACCGGGGTTAAAAGCAGACATTAGAAAAATCTGTGTCAAGGATAAAAACAAACCACGCGAAATCGGGGCTGAGAACTTTACTTTCGACAGAAATGATATTTTCAATGACCCGGAAATCAACGTTATCGTTGAACTTATTGATGATGCAGACGCGGCTTATGAAATCGTTACAACCGCTTTAAAAAGTGGAAAGGCAGTAGTTTCTGCCAACAAAAAAATGATTGCAGAGCATTTTGAAGAATTATTGGAATTGCAACGAAAACACAAGGTACCCTTACTTTATGAAGCTGCCTGTTGTGCCAGCATGCCTATTATCAGGAATCTGGAAGAATATTATGATAATGACCTTTTAGAGTCTATTCAAGGCATCGTGAACGGTTCAACCAATTACATACTGACCAAAACTTTTAAGGAAAATCTGTCTTATGAAGAAGCTTTAAAAGAAGCCCAGGAAAAAGGATTTGCAGAAAGCAACCCTATTTTAGATACCGGCGGTTTTGATGCCAAATACAAACTGTTGATTCTTTTGGCTCATTCTTTCGGATATATTGCCAGACCTGAAAATCTCCTGAATATCGGGATTGATAATATTGGCGGCTTGGAATTGAAATATGCCCGTGAAAAAGGATTAAAAATCAAATTAGTTGCGCAGGCTTTTAAAAATACGGACGGAAACATTACTGCTTTCGTTATTCCGAAATTTGTGGATTCTGCAGACCGTCTGTTTAATGTTGATGATGTTTTTAATGGTGTGATTACTAAAACCAGTTTTGCAGACGAACAGTTTTTTGTGGGCAAAGGTGCCGGAGCACATCCAACGGCTTCGGCCGTATTGAGTGACATTTCTGCCTTGAGTTATGATTACCAGTACGAATATAAAAAAATTGCGCAGCAGGAAGATTACAGCCTGTCTGACGACGTTAATCTGAAAGTTTTCCTAAGGCACCAGATAGAAGATGCGGTTACTTTAAAGAAACATTTTTCTGCTATAGACGAATCCTATCTGAATCATGAATCCGGTTATATTACAGGTACTATTTCTTTGGAAAAACTAAGAAATATCCATTTTGATGAGAGTATCGACAAGTCTTTTGTGCTGTTGGATATTGCTTAATTGCTGTTTAGTTTTGTTCGTTATATATTTTGTTCAAAAAAACCCGACAAGTGATTGTCGGGTTTTTATTTTTATGATAGGTTATAACTTTTTATAATAATCGAAAAGTTTACGCTAAAAAACTTAGCAACTTTGTCCCTCAGAACCTTAACGCCTCATTAATCAACTTCGTATTTTAGAACGCGGATGAACACCGATTAAAATAATTACGCGGATTTTGGGAAATCTGAACGAAATGGAAGCAATTCCAAAAAGCCTGTTTTGAATGATTTCTCTTTTGCATCCAAAAGCACGAGACTTAGCACCTTAGGAGCTTAGTACCTCAGAAACTTAGGCTATTACCCCAGAACCTATCAGTTCTTCTCCTAAATGCCAGGAAACAAATTGTCCTTCTGTAATGGCTGACTGGGCTTCTTCAAAAGCAACATACAGTCCGTTTTCAAACTGATGCAATGTGGCTTTTTGCAATGGCTGTCTGTAACGGATTCTCGCCATTACTTCCATTGTTTCGCCGTCTTTCAATGCCAAATCTTCCCGTATCCAATGCACTTCTGAACGCTCTACAAAAAGTGCCTTTTTATAAAGACCCGGATGGTGATTTCCTTGTCCAGTGTAGATGATGTTATTTTCCACATCGGTTTCAATAATGAAAAGAGGCTCTACAGTTCCGCCTACATTCAGTCCTTTACGTTGCCCTTTTGTAAAATAATGGGCTCCCTGGTGTTTTCCAACTACTTTACCCATTTCCGGGGCATAAGGAATGGATGCCGCTTCATGAGCAAGTTCTTCCTGTAATGAATTAAACCCCGTTTTTTCTTTTTTATAGATTTCCTGATCGGCTCCGATTTCAAAAATCAATCCATCTTTTGGCTGTAATTTTTGCTGAAGGAATTCCGGCAGGCGTACTTTCCCGATAAAACATAATCCTTGCGAATCTTTCTTTTCTGCTGTAACCAGCTCCATTTTGGCTGCAATTTCCCTAACCTGAGGTTTGGTCAATTCTCCAATAGGAAATAAAGATTTGGCCAATTGTTCCTGTGAAAGCTGGCAAAGAAAATAGGATTGGTCTTTATTACCATCAACCCCGGCGAGTAATTGATATACCGGCTTACCCTCCACTTCAATTTCTCCTTTTCTGCAATAGTGTCCGGTAGCTACATAATCGGCTCCAAGGCTCAGGGCAATTTTCATAAAGACATCAAACTTGATTTCGCGGTTGCATAGAACATCCGGATTGGGTGTCCTTCCTTTTTCATATTCGCGGAACATATAGTCCACGATTTTCTCCTGATATTGCTCGCTTAAATCAATTGTTTGAAAAGGAATGCCCAATTTCTCAGCTACCAGAAGTGCATCATTGCTATCTTCCAGCCAAGGGCATTCGTTAGAAATAGTTACAGAATCGTCATGCCAGTTTTTCATGAAAAGGCCAATGACTTCATAGCCCTGCTCCTTAAGCAAATAAGCAGCAACACTGGAATCAACACCTCCGGAAAGACCTACTACGACACGTTTCATTTTCTTTATTATTTAATTCAAAAATATTTGACGCTGCAAAAGTACGCCAAAATAGAATAGTTTTTATATGCTCTGCATTTGTTTAATTTATAAACGCATTTGAGAAATTTATCTGTTTGTAGGAGCATTTTGCGGCAATTTTCGGGCTCCTTTGTTTTTACTATTGATTTTGAATTTTTCCTTAACCGGTTTATTCGGGTTTTCTTCCTTGACTAATTTTCCGTTTTCGTAATATTTCCAGATACCGGATTTTTTACCATTTTTAAATTGTCCTTTTATAGTTTTTCCCGCATCATCATTATAAGTAACTGCTCCGTCAAATTCTCCGTTTTTGTAGATGGCATCCTCTAAAACGACTCCTCTTTCACTATACTTTTTATAAGGTCCGTTTTTGATTCCATCCTTATAGTTAGCTTCTTCGGCTATTTTTCCACTTTTGTAAAAAACTTTTCTAATGCCATTTAATTTTCCTTTGGAGTAGTTTTCAACTGTCATTATTTCTTTTGACTCCAAATGATAGTATTTCCATTCGCCTTCATAAAGTTTGTTTACTTCTTTTCCTTCACTTACTTTATTCCCTTTTTGGTCAAAGAATGTAGTATAAGCACTTCCGTCTTTTGCCGTAAAATCTCTGGTAGCTATAACTTTTAGTTCTTTAGTATCATCAAAGAACTTAAAAACACCGGTTTCTTTTCCGTGTTCGAAAGTTCCTTCATAGCGAGGTCTTTGGGATTCTGCATAAGTTCCTTTCCAAAGTCCGTGGCGCAGGCCTTTTTCGTCGGACTTATTAGTTTCCTGTGCAAATGCAGCCTGGAATATTGATAAAAATAGAATAAATGTTATGACAGGTAATTTCATACAATAGTGGTTTTATTATTCTTGTTAACTAAAAATATCAGTTTTTATTGCCGTGGTCTTCACTTCAAAAAGCCTGCCGAAACATTTGTGTCACAGACTGTGTCAGAATTTAAAAAAGCACCCTAATTGAGTGCTTTTTATTTTTTATTTCTTTTTTCTCTCGTCGAGTGATTTTTTCTTATCCTCCAGAGCTTTGTTTTTTTGCTTTTGCTGTTCCTGCGCCTGCTCCATCATTTCCTGCATTTTTTGCTGGAATTTGCTTTTAGGCTTTTCTTTGGTTTTATTCTCCTGAATTCTTGCATGGATTTTTTCATCATTAATGATGTAATTCTTAATTACCAGCATGATTCCAATTGTAATAGTGTTGGAGACAAAATAGTACAAACTCAATCCGGAAGCATTGTTGTTAAAGAAAATCATCATCATCAATGGCGACAGATAAATCATCATTTTCATGATTTTGCTCATATCCGGCATACCTTCCTGTGGTGGTGCACTCATTGTCTGGTCACCTGTTGTCATCTTCATGTAGAAGAAGATAGCAATTGCTGCCAAAATCGGGAACAAACTGATGTGGTTTCCGTAAAAACCTGAAATTACCGGAATGTGCTGCTTCCAAGAGAAAATAGCATCGAAAGAAGACAAATCTTCAGCCCAGAGGAAGCTTTTCTGTCTCAGTTCAATAGCCGAAGGGAAAAACTGGAATAAGGCATAGAATACAGGAATCTGCATTAAAGCCGGGAGACATCCCGCCATAGGATTGACGCCTGCCTTGTTGTACAGTTTCATGGTTTCCTGTTGTTTCTTCATCGGATCTTTTTTGAACTTCTCGTTCAATTCCATAATTTCCGGACGAAGCACTTTCATTTTTGCCTGTGACAGGTATGACTTATAGGTTACCGGTGACATTACCAAACGTACCAGAATAGTAAATACGATAATTGCGATTCCGTGTGATAAGAAAAGGCTCAGGAAATCATAAACCGGAATGAAAATCCAACGGTTAATCCATCCAAAGATTCCCCATCCTAAAGAAATCACTTCGTCAAGATTTTTGTCGTATTTGTTTAAGATTTTATAATCGGCTGGTCCGTAGTACCAGTTCATATTGTAATTCACTTCTCCACCTTTGAAAGCCAAAGGAACAGTAGCTTTAAACGATTTTGTGAAGATGGTGTCCTTCTCAATATCTTTTACCAGATTATCTGATTTCAACTCTGCTACCTTAAATGGTGTATCTGTCAAAAGAATTGAGGTAAAGAAATGTTGCTTGAATGCAATATAGGTTACGTCTTTAGCTTCGGTGTTGCTGGAAGATTGTCCTAAATAGTCGTCTTTTCCATTTTCATATTCGTACACCAATTCTGTATAACGGTTTTCATACGAAATACTCTTTTCGCTTCTGTAGGTCTTCATGGTCCATTCCAAAGGAAGCGGATTGGAAGTCTGCAGTACTTTGCTCAAACCTTGTGTTCTGATAGAGAAGTCAAGCATGTATTCTTTTGGCTTCAATACATAACGGTATTCCAGATATTGCTCCGGACCTGCTTTTAAACGCATGGTCAACACCTGGTTTTCACCTTCTTTGGTAAGAGTCGGCTCAAAATAAAGGTCTTTTGTATTTAAAACAAGATTGCCTTGTGTTTTAAGCTCGATATTTAATTTGGCATTATTGTCTTTAATTATTTTTACCAGTTCACCGGAACCTTTGCTAACGGCTTCGAAATTTTTCATTTCTGCACCAACAATATAACCTCCTTTGTTAGAAAAAGTAAGTTTTACCAAATCATTTTCTAAAGTCTGGATTTCCTGTTTTGCTGACGGAAGTGTTGCAGCATAAGCAAAACTGCCTAAAGAGCTTTTCAATTTTTCCAATTGAAGCGAATCTTTTGCCGTAGTATCAACTGCGGTTAATGCGGCTTCTTTTTCAGATGTTTTTGCTGCTGCTTTTTGTTTTTCTGCCTCAATTTTGGCTTTCGCATCAATTTCTTTTTGTGAAGGCTTATTGATATACATTACGCCCAACAAAAGCATAAAAATCAACAAGAAGCCAATAATTGAATTACGGTCAAACTTTTTTTCTTCCATTGTATTCTAAATAATTAATTTAATTACGCATCTAACGCGTGAGTTCTTTGCTGAAGTTGCCTTCAAATACTATTTATTTTTATGTGTTACGGCCGCTTTTACAAAACTCACAAATAACGGATGTGGCTGTGCGACTGTACTCTTATATTCCGGATGGTACTGTACTCCGATAAAAAACGGATGTTTCTCAATCTCGATGATTTCCACCAATTTCGTATCCGGATTTATACCCGATGCTTTTAATCCGGCATTTTCCAATTCTTCCAAATATTCGCCGTTAAATTCATAACGGTGGCGGTGACGCTCCTGAATCTGGTTTTTACCATAAATCTTTGAAGCCAGAGTATCCGGTTTTATTTCACATTTCCATGCTCCCAGACGCATTGTTCCACCTTTATCAGTAATCGTTTTCTGTTCTTCCATCAGATTGATTACCGGATGTGCTGTTCCCGCATTCATTTCTGTTGAATTGGCATCTGAATACCCCAAAACATTTCTTGAATATTCAATTACAGCCATTTGCATTCCTAAACAGATTCCAAAAAACGGAATATTATTTTCTCTTGCATAACGAACCGTATCAATCTTTCCTTCAATTCCTCTTTCACCAAAGCCCGGCGCTACAAGAATACCGTCTAAATCCCTTAGCTTGTCGGCAATATTTTTCTCATCTACATATTCAGAGTGAATGCTCACTACATTGACTTTGGTTTCATTGGCGGCTCCTGCATGAATAAAGGCTTCTAAAATGGATTTATAAGAATCCTGCAATTCAACATATTTCCCAACCAAACCGATATTTACGATGTGTTTCGGATTTTTCAGTTTTTGCAGGAACTCGTTCCATTGTTTCAAATCCGGAGTTGCTTTTTCTGGCAAATCCAATTTTTTCAATGCTACTTTGTCAAGACCTTCTTCCAGCATCAGGTTTGGAACATCATAAATTGTTGAAGCATCAATCGATTGGATTACAGCTTCTCTTTTTACGTTACAGAATAAAGCCAGTTTCTGACGCAATTCATCAGAAAGTTCATGTTCTGTTCTGCAAACCAAAATATCGGCTTTAATTCCGCTTTCCATCAATGCCTTAACAGAATGCTGTGTCGGTTTCGTTTTTAGCTCACCTGCCGCAGCCAAATAAGGCACTAATGTCAGGTGAATTACAATTCCATTGTTTTCACCCAATTCCCAAACCAGTTGACGAACGGACTCAATATAAGGAAGTGACTCAATATCGCCAACAGTACCTCCAATTTCAGTAATCACTATGTCAAATTCGCCAGTTTTTCCAAGCAGCTGCATTCGCTCCTTGATTTCATTGGTGATATGTGGAACTACCTGAACGGTTTTGCCTAAAAACTCTCCTCTTCGCTCTTTTTCAATTACAGAAAGATAAACCCTTCCTGTAGTCACATTATTTGCCTGCGAAGTAGGAACGTTTAAAAAACGTTCGTAGTGTCCAAGATCCAAATCGGTCTCGGCTCCATCATCCGTCACATAACATTCTCCGTGCTCATAGGGATTCAAAGTTCCCGGATCCACATTAATGTAAGGATCAAATTTCTGGATTGTCGTTCGATAACCTCTGGCCTGTAATAATTTTGCTAGAGACGCAGCAATAATCCCCTTTCCTAAAGAAGAAGTCACACCGCCTGTAACAAAAATATATTTTGTCTGATTCATTGTGCTGTTGTTTGTCGTTGTAGTTGTGTAAAAAAACGTGGCAAAAGTACAAATTATTAATTGATAATTGAGAAGCGGGAGCCTACATTATTTTTTTTGAAAAAATTTAGTGGCTGTTTGGTTAGCAAAAAAGATTTTACATTAATTTATTTTAAATAAATTCAATTTTGTTAAAATAATTTGTATTTTAGTCTATAATCAACCAAATAAAAATTATTATGACAGAAGTATCAAAATTAAATCGATTTCTTGGGATCTTTATTGACGGTATTATTGCGTACATCCCAATGTTTGTGTTTTCTTTTATAGCGGTTCTTGCCGGTATTGGGATAATCTCCCACATAGGATGGCTACTTGGCATTGGCTATTACCTGTTAAGAGATGCGCTTCCGGGCGGCCAAAGTATTGGTAAAAAAATCATGAAGTATGCAGCCGTTAAGCAAGATGGCTCTTCTTTAGAAGGAGACTATGCTACCAGCGCCACAAGAAATATAACTTTATTTATTCCGTTACTTGATGCTATTCTGGTGCTTATCGATAAGCCAAGACTGGGTGACGACTTAGCTAAAACAAGAGTAGTCAACAAATAATTTTTAAACAAAAAAAAGCCTGTGAAATTTCACAGGCTTTTTTTGTTGCTGCCAACTCAAGGTTTGGCATATTGTTTCTTTATATTTCTGACGAGTTCTTCCAGTCCGTTTAATTTCAATTCATAAACCAGTTGCAATTGCTGTCCTAACTCTCCTTTTGGAAAACCTTTATTGCTGTACCAAACAACATAGTATTCCGGCAAATCTATCAGATAACGGCCTTCATACTTTCCGAAAGGCATTTTGGTATGGGCTAATTTTATGAGAAGCTTTTTCTGTTCGTCCATTTATTTGGAAAAATAGATTCTGACTCCAATCCAAAACACAAGAGAAATTATACTTAGTGTCAGGATTCTGCCACCTTGTTTCCTGTCGGATTCGATATAATTATAAACACGGTCGCCGTTTGGGAGTGTCTTTCTATGGGTTTTCAAATACCATCCTATAAAAATCCCCATAAATCCGCCTAAAAAAGCCATGATATAGCCAATGATAATCCAGGTAGTCTGGCGTTCTTCCGGCTTAGCCAAATCTTCCAATCGCTGCTTTCTGTGCCTTTCGATTTCTTCCGGGGCTATTTCATGTCCTCTTTCCTTAAGAATCTTTTGGGCCAGCAAATAATCCAGGTGGCTCCATTCATCTTTCTTAACGATGATTTCTTTTAGCTCTTCATCTGTAAAGTCATGCAGATAATGGTCTGAACCAATAGTTTCTACCAGATTAGACGAAAGCTGTAGCAAAAGAACATCGGCTTTTTCAAAATCTTCCTTTTGCAGTTTTATCAGGTAATCCTTTGTCAGTTCCGAACCACCAAAATTACCATCCAAACCGGAAGAAACATCTTCAATGCGGTACTCTATACGGCTTTCTTTTAAAAAATTAGCCAGTTCGACAGCATCTTCTTTAAGATTGAATTTCTGAAAAGTAATGAATTGAGAATTTTCCAATGATTATTTCCAGTTAAAGGTGATTACTTTTTCGATATCCGGATTCAGGCTAAGAATAACCGGGCAATTCATTGCTGTTCTTTCCAATATAGTCCTGGTCTTATCATCGGCGGCAACCGACATATTCATCACGATTTCAATCTTCGCAATTTTTCTTGGTTCTGCCTGCATGATTTTGGTTACTTCAACAGTCGAACCTACCAGGTTTATGTCCATATCTTTTGATTTGATTGCCATAATCGAAATCATACAGCTACCCAACGCATTGGCCAGTAAATCTGTAGGGGAAAAAGCTTCACCTTTTCCATGGTTATCAGTTGGCGCATCGGAAAGAATTTCGGTTCCTGATTGCAGGTGTACGGAAGAAGTCCTTAAATCTCCCAGGTATGTTACTTTTGATGTCATTATTTTGCTTCTTTAACAGACAGGTCTTCATCATAATAAAGAATGTAAACACCTTTATTAGAGTAGCCTCCCGCCGGATTTCTATTATAGTTGAATTTATTTTCTACTTGTTCTGTAGCCACATCATAGATGGTTTCTTCAAAGCTTTTTTCCTGCGAAAGTCGTAGCATGGCATCAAATGTAACATCAAATCCACGGGTTGCATACTGGTTTGGCAGGATGTTGTTTTTCTTTTTGTACATTTTCGCAAAAATCAATGCTTCGGGCGTATCATTTTCACGTGTCACGGCAGGATACATCATTTTTAGCTTAGCAAGATTGGAAACTAAAATTTCATCAGAATCCAGGGCTTCATTCGATTCCAAAATAACCAATTGCAACTGATATTCGGATTGTGCTGCCAACAAGGCTGTAATTGTAGACTTAATCATCCAGATACTAGCCGTTTCCATAACAACATAGTTCATCTGATTTGGTTTAAGCAATGATTTCAGGCTTTCTGCAGACAATCCTCCTTTATCGGTAAAAGTAGCAAATCGGACATTGCCATAGTTGTCTGAAATATATTTTCTGGTCGTTGCTTTTTTAGGGTCGACAACGGCCACTATATTACCATTTTTGCTGTTCATGTAATCAAACATAGCATTTCTCAGATATTCCGGCGTTGGCATTGACTGGTATAGGTTGCTATACAGTTTAGCACTATCTTTTGATAATGGTGAAATTACAGGAACATTACTTTGGTTCAGCATTTCTGCCGTTTTTTCGGCATGTGCCTGATAAAACGGCCCGATTACCACATCCGCTTTCGTTAGATTATTCTGTACAAAAGTGCTTGAAATATTGGATGTATTTTTATTTTCCTGTGAGTCAAAAATCTTTACGTCAATATTCAGTCCTAATGTTTTTGCAGAGTCAATTGCCATCAAAGCTCCTGAGTAAAAATCGAGAGTCATATTTAAGAAACCGTCTTTCTTAAGTCTTGTCTGAACAGTTGATGTCGAATCTCCACTTATTTTTGTCAGGTTAAAAGGCAGCAACAACACCAATTCCTTTCTATCTTTTTTCGAAAGTGTTTTAGTCAAATCCGTAAAATTTTTAGTCGAAGCACCTGATACCGGCAACGTATTAGGAACTTTTAGCATCATACCAACTTTTACGCCATCTTTCAGTTCCGGATTCAAATCAATCAACTCGTTTTGGCTTAAGCCAAATTGTCTGGAAAGGCTGTAAAGTGTTTCTTTAGGTTTTACTTCATATTTGTCGAAATTTGAATCTGCGGTTTCCTGTTTTGGAGCTTCCTGTCTGGTTTCCGATTTTTTATCAGCAGTTTCTACTTTTGAAGGATTGCCTTTAATAATCAATACCTGCCCTATTTTTAAACCTTCTTTGATTTCCGGATTTCTCTTTTCCAATTCTTCAAGAGTAATTCCGTATTTTTTAGCAATAGAATATTTTGTTTCTTTTGGCTGTACTTCGTGAGTAAAATCCTGTACCGTATTTTTGAGTTCTTTCTTTTCTTCTTTTTCAGCTTTCTTTTCTGCCTTCTCCGCTTTTCTTTCCTCTTTCTTAGTAGGCTTTGTTTCTTGTGGTGGAGCTTGTTGCTCTTTTTTAGGTATTGTAAGAACCTGACCTATTTTTAGCCCGTTTTTTATTTCCGGGTTTGCTTTTTCTAAATCAGAAACAGAAATATTGTACTGCTTCGCAAGACCGTAAACGGTTTCTTTTGGAGCAACGGTATGTGTTCCGTTTTTCTTTTGGGATGGCGTATCTGTAACTTTTTGCTCTTTAACCGGAATCTTAACCGTTCCTTTGGAAGGAATCAACAAAACCGAATTTTCCTTTAGGCCATTTCTCGCATCAGGATTAAGCGTGTAAATATCCAGAGGTGTAACTTTATATTTCTGCGCAATCTGTGTTACTGTTTCACCGCTCAACACCGTGTGTTTCACATTTTGCTGTGCCTTTGCTGTAAAGGACACTAAAAACATTAATACAAGTACATAAAAAAACTGCTTCATTTTATTCTTTCTTTTAAAGGCTATATAAGTTTTATAAGCTATTAAGTCGTTACTAATTTAGAGAAAAGCAACGACTTAATTAATTTAATTTTTCAATTTCTTATTCCCACTCAATTGTGGCAGGCGGTTTTGAGCTGATGTCGTATACAACTCTGTTCACGCCTTTTACTTTGTTTATAATTTCGTTTGAAATCGTCATCAAAAATTCATACGGTAAGTGTACCCAGTCTGCCGTCATTCCGTCTGTTGATTCAACTGCTCTCAGGGCAACTACTTTTTCATAGGTTCTTTCATCTCCCATGACACCTACGCTGTTTACAGGAAGCAGAATTGCGCCTGCCTGCCAAACTTTGTCATATAACCCATGTGATTTCAATCCTTCAATAAAAATAGAGTCTACTTCCTGAAGGATTCTCACCTTTTCCGGAGTGATATCGCCTAAGATTCGGATGGATAATCCCGGTCCGGGAAAAGGATGCCTTCCTAATAATTCCGGAGAGATTCCCAATGTAGCACCTACTCGTCTTACTTCATCTTTGAAAAGCATACGCAATGGCTCTACAACTTTTAGTTTCATGAAATCCGGCAAACCTCCCACATTGTGATGGGATTTAATGGTTGCCGATGGTCCTTTCACAGAAACCGACTCGATTACATCAGGATAAATAGTTCCCTGGGCAAGCCATTTCACGTCTTCCAATTGATGAGATTCGTCGTCAAAAACTTCAATGAACACACGTCCGATTGTTTTTCTTTTTGTTTCAGGGTCTTCTATTCCTGCCAACTCACCCAAAAAACGTGCCGAAGCATCTACTCCCTTAACATTGAGTCCCATTCCTTTGTATTGTTCCAGGACGTTTTCGAATTCATTTTTGCGCAATAATCCGTTATTTACAAAAATACAGTATAGGTTTTCACCAATGGCCTTGTTTAACAAAACTGCCGCTACGGTAGAATCAACACCACCTGATAAACCAAGAACTACTTTATCGTTTTTGATTTTTTCCTGAAGTTCGGCTACGATTTCTTCAACAAATGCATTTGGCGTGAAGTTTTGAGGCACTTTTGCAATCTTAACCAAGAAGTTCTCTAAAATCTGTTTTCCATCGGTTGAGTGGTATACTTCCGGGTGGAATTGAATAGCATAAGTCGTTTCTCCTTCTATTCTATAGGCCGCATTTTCTACATCTTTGGTACTTGCCAGCCTTATGCCATTTTCAGGCATTTTTTTGATAGTATCGCTATGGCTCATCCAAACCTGGCTGTTAAGATGTACATCATCAAAGAAATCTTCATCGTCTTTGATAAAAGTCAGATTGGCTCTTCCGTATTCACGAATATTGGAAGGTGCTACTTCACCTCCTGAAAAGTGGGCAAGATATTGTGCTCCATAACAAACGGCAAGCATTGGCAGTTTGCCTCTGATTTGTGACAGGTCAGGATGCGGTGCATCTTCTGCTCTTACAGAAAAAGGACTTCCTGATAAAATTACAGCTTTATAACTGGATAAATCACTCGGAAAATGATTGTATGGGAATATTTCGCAGAAGATATTTAATTCGCGAACCCTTCTCGCAATCAGTTGTGTGTATTGCGATCCGAAATCTAAAATAAGTACGTTGTGTTGCATGCGCAAAAATACTATTACTATTTGAAATTAAAAACGCATCGGCAAAAAAACAAAAAAGTTTTTTTGTAGTATTGCATTACTGTTTACAACCATTTTTTTAATCAGGCACTTATTTTTTGTCTTTTTATAATACCAGAAATTGTTCCGGTTGCTAAATGAACGAACCCATGAACATGGAATCAACAGGTATTCAAAATCATTTATCTTCTTTTTTCAAATGGATAGTAATCTGTTTGCTTACAGGAATACTTTCAGGATTGGCTTCGGCCCTCTTTCTTTTTTTACTTGAATGGGCTACTTCTTACAGAGAAAATAATTATTGGATTATTTCTTTATTGCCTGTTGGAGGCCTGATGATAGGGCTTCTGTATTACTATTATGGCAAAGAAGCAGTAAAAGGAAACAATCTGATTTTAGAGGAATATGATAATCCGAAGAAAACCATTCCTTTTATAATGGCACCACTGGTGTTAGCAGGAACCATCATCACACATCTTTTTGGCGGTTCTGCCGGACGTGAAGGAACTGCCGTTCAAATGGGCGGTGCCCTATCCGACCAGTTTACACTTCTGTTTAAATTACAGCCTGAAGAACGAAAAACGATATTAATAATAGGAATAAGTGCGGGATTTGCTTCCATTTTTGGAACACCATTGGCGGGAGCCCTCTTTGCTCTTGAGGTTTTGTATTTCAGTAAAATACGAATCAACAGCATCGTTCCATCTTTTATGACCGCCTACATTGCTTATTATACGGTAGAGCTATTGCCTGTAAAACACACCCACTATTCCATTCCTTTTGTTCCGGAGCTTACTGCCATGAATTTATTTTGGATAGTTCCTGCCGGCATTCTTTTTGGACTCGCAGCTATGCTATTTTCAAGAACAACTCATTTTTGGGGACACCTTTTTTCGAAATACATTCCATATCCACCTTTAAGACCATTTGCGGGCGGAATTATTCTTGCAATTGTTATTTTCAGCTCCCATACTACAAAATTTATCGGATTGGGAATACCTGCCATTGTGGATTCTTTCCAAAACCAGAGTGACAATTTTGATTTTTTACTTAAAATACTTTTTACCGGATTTACGTTAGGCGCCGGATTTAAAGGAGGCGAAGTGACACCTTTGTTTTTTGTTGGTGCAACCCTAGGGAGTGCACTTTCAGGTTTGATTCCGCTGCCTGTGGCACTTTTGGCTGGTATGGGTTTTGTTGCTGTTTTTTCAGGCGCCACACATACGCCTGTAGCCTGTAGCATCATGGGAATGGAACTCTTTGGAGTAGATTGTGGAATTTATGTCGCATTGGCCTGCCTGGTGGCTTATTTCTGTTCAGGTTCTGTAGGAATCTATCACTCTCAAATCGTTAAAGGACCAAAACATATTGTTTATCAGAAAATCAGGCGAAAAGACCTGAAAGATTTATAATGCATTTGTATTACTACATTCCTTAATTTTATTAATTATTATAGCAAAAAAATGTAATTTCGCAATCTATGAAAGAAGAAGATATTAAAGGGATACAGGAATTATTGGTATCGCCTAAAAAGATTGCAATTATTCCGCACCGAAGTCCAGATGGTGATGCTATGGGGTCTACTCTTGGATTATGCCACCTGCTAAAAAAACTAGGCCATGATGCCGTAGTGATTGCTCCAAATGAATTTCCTGAATTTCTGGCCTGGCTGCCCGGTTCTGAAGCCGTACTGATTTATGAAAAAGACAAAACAAATGTTACAGCAGTTCTCCAAAAAGCAGAATTAGTCTTTACGTTAGATTTCAATGCACTTCACAGAACGGGAGAAATGGAAAGCGTATTGTCGAAGTTAACAGTGCCGTTTATTATGATAGACCATCATCAGAAACCGGACAATTATGCGATTTATACTTATTCTGATACAAATTTCGGATCTACTTGCGAGATGATTTATAATTTCATCTTGTTTTTAGGCCATAAAAACCTGATTGACAAAACTATTGCTTCCTGCCTGTATACGGGAATCGTAACAGATTCGGGTTCTTTCCGTTTCCCTTCAACAACCAGTATGACCCATCGCGTTGTGGCTGAGTTGCTGGATATTGGTGTAGAAAACGGAGACATCCACAATTCATTGTTTGACAACAATTCTTATCACAGGCTTCAGCTTTTGGGAAGAGCATTGCAAAACATGAAAGTGCTGCCGGAATACAAAACCTCCTACATCAAACTGACACAGCAGGAACTCGATGAGTTTCATTATGTGAAAGGTGACACGGAAGGCATTGTAAACTATGGACTGACCATACGCGGAATTATCTTCACAGCCATATTTATCGAAAATAAAGAAGAAGGAATTATTAAGATTTCATTCCGTTCGCAGGGCAACTTTGATGTCAACCAATTTGCCCGCGACTATTTTAACGGTGGAGGACATATTAATGCGGCTGGAGGAAAATCAACCCTGTCTTTAGACGAAACCGTAAAACAATTTGAATCTATTTTACCAAAACAAAATTTTAATGTGTAGGCCTATGAAATTTTTCAAGCTTATTTTGGGTATTACAGCCGGGGCTCTACTGGTTACGGGCTGTACACAACAACAGGCCAGAAAGCCTATTTCGAATTCCTCAGGAACTTTTATGAAAGAGTCTGTTGAGCGAAACAAAAAACTGATTGCCGGTGAGGAAGCCGAAATCGAAGCCGTTATCAAAAAAGATACGGCGGCCAAATATATAGCCACAGCAAAAGGTTATTGGTATAAATATGATTTAAAAAGTACGGTGGCCGATACGCTGACTCCAAAAAAAGGAGATGTTGCCTATTTTGATTATGAAGTCAAAGACCTGAACGGCAACATGATTTATACAGAATTAGAACTTCGTCCGCAGGTGTATCGTGTCGATAAGCAAAATATCATGATGGGAATGCGTGACGGTATCAAGCTGATGAAAAAAGGGGAAAAACTGACTTTCCTTTTTCCTTCGCATATGGGCTATGGCTATCATGGCGATAACAGGAGAATTGGCCACAACCAGCCTTTGATGGTTACAATTACCCTAAAGGACATCAAACCGGAAAAAGACGCTAAGGCAACTGCTAAAGATGCAAAAACGACGGTCCCACTAACTACCGAGACTCCAAAAACAACAGAAACAATCAAACAATAAACCGACTATTCACTATGAAGAAAATAACAAGTTTACTTTTAAGCCTTAGTGTTTTATTTTTATCCTGCGACAAGTCTAACAGCAATCTGCCTGATGGTATGTATGCTGAAATCGAAACAGACAAAGGAACCATTATGGTGGAACTGGAGTATAAAAAAACACCGGTTACGGTTGCTAATTTTGTATCGCTTGCCGAAGGAAAAAATCCTGTAGTAAATGAAAAATACAAAGGAAAACCCTTCTATGACGGATTAAAATTCCACAGGGTGATTCCTAATTTTATGATACAGGGTGGTGATCCTGACGGAAATGGTTCCGGAGGACCAGGTTACCGTTTTCAGGATGAAATTGTTCCGGAACTAAAACATGACAAAGGCGGTGTGCTGTCTATGGCAAACGGAGGTAAGGCTACAAACGGAAGTCAGTTTTTCATCACACACCAGGCTACACCATGGCTTGATGGCATCCATACTATTTTTGGCCATGTCATGGGCAACGGGATGGAAGTTGTGAATGCTATACAACAAGACGATGTTATTAAAAAAATAACTATTATCCGTAAGGGTCAGGATGCCAAAAAGTTTGATGCTCCTAAAATTTTTAAAGATGGTTTTGACAAACAAACTGAAGAGCTAAAAAAACTTGAAGAAGAGCAATTAAAGATGAGAGAGAAATATTCTGCTGTCATTAAAGAAAAGGAGGCTCAATTCCAACAGTTAAAAGCGCAATCAACCAAAACCCAATCCGGATTACAATATAAAATAATTACCAAAGGAAAAGGAAAAACGCCTGTAGCCGGAACTCCGGTTTCTATTAACTATGCCGGTTACTTTGAAAATGGTGATTTGTTTGACACCAATATCGAAAGTATCGCTACAATTTTCGGGAAATTAGATCCTAACAGAGCTGCAGCCAAGGCTTATTCTCCAATTCCCTTCACTATTGGAATGAAAGAAGGCATGATTCCGGGCTTTATTGAAGGCATTGAACAATTATCGCCTGGAGATAAAGCAGTTATCTTTATTCCTTCTTATCTTGCCTATGGAGAAAGAGGGGCTGGTGGTGTTATTCCTCCAAATGCTAATATTATTTTTGAAATTGAAATGCTGGGAGCTACTCCTGCAAACTAATAGATTCTTAAAAACAGTATAGAAAACTTAATCTGATACACAATGAAATTAAAATTTATTTGCTTATTGTTTCTGGTCATGACAACTGGTCTTAGCGCCCAGACAAAATCAGCCGCTCCAAAGAAAGCCGCAACAACTAAAAAAGCAGGAGCTACGGCTCAAGACCCGGGCATTTATGCTCAGATAGAAACAAACAAAGGAAGAATAGTCGTGAAGTTGGAATACCAAAAAACACCTATTACGGTGGCCAACTTTATCTCACTTGCAGAGGGAACAAACAATGCCGTAAGTGCAAAATATAAAGGAAAACCTTTCTATACGGGAATTAAATTCCACAGAGTAATTAAAGATTTTATGATTCAGGCCGGTGACCCGGACGGTAATGGTTCCGGCGGTCCGGGCTATCGTTTTGCAGATGAAATTGTTCCGGAATTGAAACATGATTCAGGCGGTGTACTTTCTATGGCTAATGCCGGAGTTGGCACCAACGGAAGCCAGTTTTTTATCACTCATAAAGATACTCCGTGGCTTGACGGAAAACATACTGTTTTTGGTAAAGTAATCAGCGGTATGGATATAGTGAATGCTATTGAGCAGAATGATGTAATCATGGAAGTTAAAATCATCCGTAATGGAGCTGACGCTAAAAAATTCGATGCTGCAAAAGTTTTCAATGATTACTTTGCCAACAAAGATGAAATAGAGAAAAAACAACTTGCTGCCGAAGCCGAGAAAAAAAGAGCATTGGAGGCTGAGTATGCTCCTGTAAAGGCTAAAAAAGTTGCTGAATTTGCAGCTATGAAAGCTACTGCCAAAAAAACAGAATCAGGTTTGCAGTATGCCATTACGCATAAAGGAACCGGAGCCAAACCTACATCAGGAACAGTTTATGTTGGTTATGCAGGTTATCTGGAAGACGGAAGCCTGTTTGACAGTAGTAATGCAGAAATATCAAAAGCATTCGGAAAATATGATGCTAACCGCGAAGCACAAGGTGGTTACCAGCCATTTCCTTTTGATATTACAAACAAAGGAGGCCTGATTCCTGGTTTCCTTGAAGGAATTAACCTAATGTCATTTGGAGATAAGGCTACATTCTTCATCCCGTCTAATCTCGGTTATGGCGAAAGAGGTGCTGGCAACGTAATTCCACCAAACTCCAACATTATTTTTGAAGTAGAGCTTTTGGAAGCACCAAAACAATAATTAGCTTTTAAATACAATACAAAAAAAGGGATTTTCATTTAGAAAATCCCTTTTTTTATTTTTTGAACTTCCATTCAAATTCATCCTTGTCATTGATGATGGCTCCTATTTCTACCTTTACCACCTCATCAAATTCGGCTTGGAGTATTGTCCAGTTAGCTTCGTTAAAAAAGTTTTCCAGCGTATCGAATTCTTCCTTTTCCCATTTTGCCCATCCGGCAGTTTCGAGTTCTTTTTGTACTTCAGCCATTGGACGGCCTATAATTTTTTTATCGAAAAGTAAAACTTCCGGATTGGATGTGATAAGATAACCCAGTCTGAAATCTTCATCCTTGTAAAAAGTCAGTCGGATTTTCTGCTTGTTGTACTGTAGTATTCTATTACCATCTTCATCAGGAGAAGTCTTATCGGGTTTGCCGTATACTTCTTCTACATCTTTTTGCAACATCCCGAAGACCAGTTTGTCTATTCCTGTTTTTGGATTGATTTTCATATTTTATTTGTTATTTATTTTATCAAGCAGCCTTTGTCTGGCTCCTTCCTCCCATTCGTTTTTCAGTATGCTCAAAATTATGGAATCGCGTCTGTCATGGCTATTGAGTTTGGGCATATGGCTTCGCAATATTCCCTCTACCTGGCAGCCAATACTTTTCATTGCCGCTATGCTTTTGGCATTATTACTGTCTGCCCTGAATTCGACCCTTTCCATTTTCAAAACCTCAAAAGCAAATTGCAACATCAGGAATTTGCAGTGTTTGTTGAGTCCGGTGCCCTGAAAATCTTTCCCATACCATGTATATCCCAGCTGCAGGCTGCTAAACGGAAAATTAATATCATAAAAGCGTGTGCTTCCGGCGTAGCGCCCTGTTTTCTTGTCTATAACGATAAAAGGAAATTCTGTCTTGTTTTCGCGAGCTTGTATTGCCAGGTTGATGTAGTTTTTCAGATTTTCACTTCCACTAGCCGCTATGCTTGAAAATGTCCAGATTTCAGGCTCATTGAGTGCAAAATACAACAGGTTTTCAAAGTCGGAATGTTGCAACGGACGCAACAAAACGGTATCGTCTTCTAAAACCAGGTTTTGTGAAAAGTCAAATTCTTTTTTTAATGTCATAAAGATTGTACGATTTAGGGTTGTATAGGTGCGTAAAAAAGCTTCGTGAAGATATAAAATATTGACAGGTTTTTTTTTACAGATTGGAATAAATTATTACAGTCGTTTCTGTATTAAGAATAAACATTTTAGTTCATAACATAAAAAACACTGTATACATTGAAAAAATTAACACTAAACCCTTTTTATCAGTATCGTTTTATGATTTACTTGCAATAAAAATAAATTAATTTGTTTATTTATAAATTATTTTTTGTAGTATTGTATCACTCTCACGCCAAAATGACTAATTAAAAACCAAACAGTATGAAACAAAGAGCTAAACTTTTAAAGAGCCTCCTTTTTATTTGGAGCATGGTGTTATTAAGTTGTCAGACAGACGAAACTCAGGAACTTCCCGGTGAAAATAATTCTGTTTCGCCTATAGTCAGCAAACCTTTTACCGATTTCAAAAAACTTCCTGATTTACTTTCGGAAGCGCTTCCGGGCGAATTGCTTTTGGCGGCAAGAAATGGCAATTCCAACGCTGATTCTAACTATCAATTTGAAATCGACAGTACGTCTGTAACACAAATCACGAACAATGGTATTGAGTATTATACAATGGCTGTAACCCGTGAAACAACCGAAGAAGGAACATTTGAAAATCTTGTTGTTTTTAATATCGGAAATGAGAAAAAAGCAGTACTTATAAAATATAAGCCTGACGATTCTTACCTTTTCCGCTATAAGGCTGATACTCAAACCCAGTTTACCGGTAAATTCAACATGACAGAGATAAGCAGAACTTCTTTTCTTTCCAGAAGTGCTACTGCAACTAAATGTTTTATAAGCACCCAACTATATTGTACCAATAATAACCCGCCAACCTTAGCCGGCCAGGGCTGTTATAAAAACAAAGACGGCGGAGCCCATGTGAAATCGGTAATATCAATTAATTGCTTCGAAGTGGTCATGAATAACCCTGAGCCCTATCTTGAGAACAAATTCGTTCTTGAACCCGTTACCGATGCCGGCGGTGGAAATCCTGACATTGCAATTCCTATAGCTACCCAACCGATTTTTCTCGGAAATATTCAATTTAATTTTATAAGACGTTTAACTCCGGAACAAAAAGACTGGTGGGACAGTCCTGCTAACAATAAAGCCGTAGTATCAATTCTTAACCATCTAAACCAAAACACATTTGACGGGACAATCAATCCCGAAGCAATAGCATTTGCCAAGAAATTAATTGATTATTCTATTGCAAACGGACTCTCATTTGAATTTGACGGCAGAATAGAACCGTCCGGAACCAGAACAATAAATAGCCTGGAAGAACTGGCCGAATCTTTAAACCAACTGGAAATAAATTCAGTTGAAATGGAACAGCAACCTAACATAAGCAATACTTTTTTAGGCAGCTACAAATTCAAAATCAATCTTTTTACAGGATTAAGATTGAATGTGAAATTTTCTGTTTCCAGACAACAGCGACATACCGTTACCAATGTAACTTCTGAAGAATATGGTGCATCACTTGGAGAATGGAGCCAAAGCGACTATTTCGTTGATATACTGCCCAACGGAAACATTAAAGTTGAAGTTATCGGCTCTATGAAATATGATTATTCTATAGAAGGCTGGGGAATCAAAGTCTTCAAAGGAATACGTCTGACCTTAATCCTGAATCCGATGGATGCCACCATCGTAAGCTCATCATGGCGTTACAATTAATATTAAAAATCCAACTATGAAACAACAGGTCTTTGAAACAGAAACAGTATACAATCTGCCTTTTATTTTAGGCACTTTGTGGGAAGTAATCAGCCTTCTTTTTCTCGCCGTAATTATTTATTTTATAATAAAATTATATCGGAAATTAATTAAATTTTTAGATAGAAACACTCCTGATTAATCAATTATACTTAACTAAAAACGGCGGGGAATTCCCCGTCGTTTTGCTTATTAACCAATTAGTAACCTGATAAAATCTTACCACTTATTCTTCTATACGACCACTTATTACTTTTCATTAAAACAGGTCAGCTTTTGTGGGCATATTTATACATAATAAGTTAATCAGGACAATTCTTTCACAACCCGAAGATATCAGCCACAATAAAAGCCAAACAGAACTATGAATCTCAAAACAAAACTTCTTTTTAGCTTCTTCATAATTGGAAGCTTACTATTAGTAAACTGTCAGGTCGAAGACCTTCAGGAATCGGCCAGTAAACGCAATCCATACGCTCCTATTGTCAGTAAAGAATTTAAAGAATTTGAAAAACTTCCGGGCTTATTATCAGAAATTATACCCAATCACGGATTATCAATCCGGAATAAGAATACAGACCCGCATTATCAATTTGAAATAGACAGTACCGCGGTAATCCAAATTACAAATAATGGGATAGCCTATTACACGATGTCTATCACAAGAGAAAATCAGGAAGATGGCGTATTTGAAAACCTTGTTGTTTTTGATGACGGAAATGAGAAAAAGGCAATTATTGTTAAATATAAACCGGATGCCTCTTTTCTTTCCCGCTTCGAGCTAAATCCTGATGCACAGTTTTCCGGAAAGTTCAACATGACGGAATTAGAACGCTCCAATTTGGCCTCCCGATTGACTTCTGCCACCAAATGTTTTATAAGTACGCATTTGTATTGCACCAACAACAATCCGCCCACATTAGCCGGAAAAGGCTGCTATACTAACAAGGATGAAGGTGCACACGTGAAATCGATAACCTCTGTTAATTGTTTTGAAATAATTATAAACGAACCCGAACCCTATCTTAACAATACTTTTGTTCTTAATCCTATTAACGATGCCGGAGGCGGAAATCCTGACATTGCAACATCTATTGCAACACATCCCGTTTTTATGGGAATAATTGATTTTAGATTTATCAGGAGACTTACTCCGGAACAGAAAGCATGGTGGAATAATGCTAATAATAATAATGCTGCTGTGGCTGTTATATTAAATTATTTAAAAGATAATACTTCCAATCATTCCTATGTTAACAATCAATTGATTTTAGATGGTGATATAAGTAGCGAGGCAAGAATATTTGGGAGGTGGGCTATTGATTATTTAAGAACTCATCCATCTATTACTATTGGCAAATTCCAAAATTGGTTCATGGTACCGGACGAAGGAAGAGATTTTTTATATGACGAAAATTTTTGGGAAAACCCAAACTTAAATTTCCCCCAACAAGACTTACCAAGTTGGGATGACTTTGAAAACGCGTACCCATCCGAAAGCAGTTCACAACTTTATGGTGTTGTTGGCGGTGAAGTAGCTAAAGCTCAAATAGACTATCCAGAGGCAACTGTAAACGGCTGTGCCTTGAAGGTATCAAGAGCACTAAACTATTCTGGAGTTATCATACCAAGAATAATTACAAGTAATGGGTATCCCGGGACTTTAAAAGGAGCCGACGGAAAATATTATTTTTTGAATGCTAAATCTTTAAATAAATGGATGAGAGAAACTTTTGACACAAATCCAGCAACAGATTCTACTCCAATTAATGAAAATCATTATCATTTTACAGCAGATGATGGAGGTTCCAACGGAGAAAATTTTCCTACTTTAGTTGATGGAAAAAAAGGTATTTTTTCAATGGTTTCCACAAATCCTCAATGGTCGTCTGGACATGCAGATATAATTAATGATGACGGAACTTGTAAATCCGGTTGTCATTTCCAAGACAATCCACCAGCACCAATCGATTATATTGATATTTGGGTATTGGAATAAATTTATAGAAATATGAAAAGAAAGTCTATCCTAATTATTTTATGTATCTCATTTCTTTTGTCATGCAAAACATCTTCTAAGTTTAATCGAAATGATATACCAAGAGACAAAGAAAAAAAAGAATGGATTTTTGCCTTTAAGGCACAGGTATTCTATGAGTGCCTTAAAAACAATAATGTCATGATTGAAAAAGATGCTTCTCCCTCTTTAAATTTTCAAGTATTGGGAGATTACAATGTATTATCAAAAACGACTGCTATCGGGAAAAATTATTCCAAAATTATCAACGATAGGGCAACTTGGCTTAAAGGTGGAGATTTGGAAGGCTATAAAGCTATTACTAATGGTTGTCTATCCTTTTTTGAAAGTAAAGAATTAGATTCAATTGCAAATTTGGAATATCTCAATTTTAAAAATTAAGTAGCAAAAAAAGTTGAATCAATTATACTTAACTAAAAACGGCGGGAAATTCCCGTCGTTTTTTATTTAACCCTCTCACTTTAATCACTTTCTGTTGCGATTTTGTGTAATTAAAAATAAAATTTATTACTTTAGAAAGGTAAATCATTGATTTTCAAATCTAAACAGCAACACTTAACAACAGAGATATGAAAACTTTTCTATTTACTTTATTCGCAACAGCAATTGCCCCTTTTGCTTTTGCACAAGAGCCGGACAAGGCGTTGATACGTGTAAAATATGCCTTTTCACATGTACGGGATACTACAAACAGGGAAAATTATTATAGGGAAAACATGATGCTGATAGCCGGTAAAAATGCTTCTGTATATTTAAGTTATGATAAAATAATACAGGATATAGAAGCGAAAGAAGCGTTTGAAAAACAAAAACGTCAGCAGGCTAATGTAGAAACTCCCACATTTGTTTCTCCGCCCAAAAAAAGACAATCCAATAGCATGGAGATTTTCTATTTTGCCAATCGGCATAAGTTTATTATAAAAGAGCAATTGGTGGCTTTTTATCTTACAGAAGAAAAAGTAGAAAAAATTGACTGGAAAATCTCAACCGATACCCGTATTATTGAAGGCCTGAATTGCAAAAAAGCAACAGGCTATTTTAGAGGCAGGAACTGGACAGCCTGGTTTGCGGAAGAGTTACCTTTTTCAACCGGCCCATGGAAACTGGTAGGATTGCCCGGACTGATTGTTGAAGCTTATGATGAGGATGCAGAGGTGAGTTTTATCTTTTTAGGATTGGAGAAAATTGACGAAAAGGCAAAACCGGTTCGGAATCCATCAAATGATTATACCATCAGAAAAATAGGAAGCAGCAATGTCCTTTCAGAAACTGAAATTCAATTGCCTCCGGATGCTATTAAAGCAACTCCGGAAGAAATAAAGAAATTAAAGGAAACCCGCGATAAGGACCCAAAGAAATTCCTGCAAACCCAAATGGAATTAGTAGGACTTGGCAGCCTCAAACAAGTTTCGCCTGGTAAAAACACTGGCATTCCTGCACAAATGCCCGTATTTAACAATCCGATAGAGCGCCCAAAATCTCTACATCCTTACCCATGATGATTTTTGGTGGAATGGCAACAATGAAAACAATAGTTCTTCTCCTACTTCTATTTTCATGCTCCAATCTTGCTGCTCAAGACCTGAGCAATGTACTCTTGTATGAACAGCGTTTTTTTGACAGTGACACCTGCTGCTGGAGAAAACTTGCCAATACTAAAGAATATGAAAAAGCGGGCAATATGATTGTTTCGTATCTTAAAAACAATAAAACCCATACTAACAGTCAATCCTTACAATGGCATGCCGGGCAAATGTTTGCAAAGGCGCAAAATGATAAACAGGCCATATTTTATTTTAAAAAAACCTATAATTTTTTATACAGGTTGTTTGGAGGTGATGAGGGAAAAGCATGGTATTTCTATGCAAAGGGAACTGTTGCTTTTATAAAACGGGATAAAGGAAAACTCCAAAAGATGATACAGAAATGGGATAAAAATCTTCCAAAAGACAGGAATTATGATGCCTTAGTACAGCTTTATGAAAATTGGGATAAAAAATATTTAGAGGCGACGGAGTGATGAAGTTATAAAGTTGGAAAGTCATAAAGTCATAAAGTCATAAAGTCATAAAGTCATAAAGTTGTAAAGTTGTAAAGTTGTAAGGTTAGATGGCTGAAAGTAGTATTTACGATACACATTCCTATCTGATAATTTTAGGATTTTACAGCCAATAATTTGCCTTATATTTGTGAGAAAGCAAAATTATAACTGATGAAAAACACTTTCTTAAAACAATCAATCTTATTATTTTTTATGCTATTTGCTGTTGCTTCATTTGGACAGGAAGGCAAGAAAAACCAAAAAGCAGTTATCAAAACCAGTATTCATTGCGACCATTGTAAGGAATGTGAAACCTGCGGGTCAAAATTTCAATCCAATATGCTAAAGATAAAAGGCGTGCGAATGTATGAACTGGATGAAAAAAACAGTACACTTACGGTGTATTATAATGCTACAAAAACGGATTTACAGACTATTAAAACGGCCATCTCTAAATTAGGCTATGATGCAGACGATATCAAAGCTGATGCAGTTGCTTATGAAAGCTTAGACAATTGCTGTAAAAAAGCTTAACAAACTTAGTATGGATACAAAAAACAAAGAACATTGGGAGGCCGTCTATCAGAATAAAGGCCCGGAAGAAGTAAGCTGGACACAAGAAATTCCAAAAACTTCATTGAATTTTATCCATTCTTTTAATTTAAATAAATCCGCTAAAATCATTGATATTGGCGGTGGCGATAGCAAATTGGTTGACTTTTTACTCGATGAAGGTTTTGAAAATATCAGCGTACTGGACATTTCTGCAAAAGCACTGGAAAAAGCAAAATTACGTTTGGGGAATAGGTCAGAAAAAGTAAATTGGATTGTAAGCGACATATTGGATTTTAAACCCGATACTACCTTTGATGTGTGGCATGACAGGGCTGCATTTCATTTCCTCACTACAAAAGAACAGGTAGAAAAGTATATCGAAATCGCCCAAAGTGCCGTTTCCGGATACCTAACAATTGGTACTTTTTCTGAAAACGGACCAAAAAAATGCAGTGGCCTTGATATAAAACAATATGGTGAAGAAACCCTGCATGCTGTATTAAAAAACAGATTTGAAAAATTACACTGTATTTATGAAGACCACAAAACACCTTTTAATACTACACAAAATTTCTTATTCTGTAGTTTTAAGAGAAATAGGAATTGAGTATGACAGCGAAACCAGATAATATAGACGAGTATATTGCGACTTTCCCACATGATGTACAAAAGATTCTGAAAGAAGTTCGCTCCACCATACAAAAGGCTGCCCCAGAAGCCACCGAAGCAATTAAATATGCCATTCCTACTTTTGTACTAAATGGTAATCTTGTCCATTTTGCTGCTTTTAAAAACCATATTGGTTTCTATCCGGCACCGGAAGGCATGGAAGAATTTGACAGGGAACTCATTGCTTACAAAAAAGGGAAAGGTTCTGTACAGTTTCCTTTTGACCAACCCATACCACTCGACTTGATTGCAAGAATCACCGCATTTAGGGTAAAACAGAATTCTGAAAAAAAGAAATAATATAATGATGCAATTCCAGACGCTTGAAAAAAGCAGTACAGAAGAAATTCTGGAAGTTTTCAATAGTTCATTTTCAGATTATATTGTTCCTTTTCGGCTGACCTTACCACAATTAGAAGGGAAAATCACCAATGACAGCGTTCGCATGGAATTGTCTGTCGGAGCTTTTGAAGCCGGCAAATTAGTCGGGTTTATACTCCATGGTTATGATAAGATTAATGGGGAAACTGTGGTTTATAATGCCGGAACGGGAATCATACCTGAAAAAAGAGGAAATGGACTCACTGCCCAACTTTACGAATATATTCTCCCTTTTCTAAAGGCTGAAAATACAGACATTGTCAGACTTGAGGTACTTACGGAAAATATTCCCGCGCTAAAAACCTATGAAAAAACAGGTTTTAAGGTAGTCCGAAATCTCGACTGTTATAAAACATCACTACAAATAGAAGGTCAAGACAAAGACTATGACATTAGAGAGTTAAAATCGTTTGACTGGCAAAACATGAGACTGTTTTGGGATTGGGAACCTTCATGGCAAAATTCAATCACTGCCGTAGAAAATTTAAAAGAAACCAATCATGCGGTTGGAATTTTTGATGAGGAACAATTACTTGGTTATCTGATTTATAATCCTGCTGCGAAAAGAGTACAGCAGTTTGCTATTAAAAAAGAATTCCGTAGAAAAGGATTGGCAGGGCAGCTTTTCAGCTATATCGCTTCTAATTTTGGTAACGAAATAGCATTAATCAATATCGATGGTAATTCTAAAGAAACTGCAGCTTTTTTGGAATCTATGGGATTCGAAAAATTTATAAGCCAATATGAAATGGAATTAAAATTAGATGGCTTGCGGGAAGTTTATACAGGATAGTAAAGTTTAGTATTTCTATTGGGAACGAGGAAAATAAACTTATTGAAATTTCAGATAAAACAATAAAAAAACTCCCGAACAGCGGGAGTTTTTATTTAATAGGACATTGATTAATATTCAAAAGTTCCGAATTCACTTTTTATTGTCAGCTTCTTGTTTTCTGAGGCTTCAACCCTGCCTACAATCTGCGCTTCTATGTTAAACGACTCGGAAATTGCTATGATTTCATTGGCTATTTCCTGTGGCACGTAGATTTCCATCCTGTGTCCGCAATTGAATACCTGATACATTTCTTTCCAGTCTGTCTTTGATTGTTCCTGAATAAGCCTGAAAAGTGGCGGAATCGGGAATAAATTGTCTTTTATCACATGTACGTTATCAACAAAATGTAAGACTTTTGTCTGAGCACCTCCACTGCAATGAACCATTCCGTGGATTTGTTCCGGAGAATAGGTATCCAGGATTTTTTTGATAACAGGCGCATAGGTTCTTGTTGGAGAAAGCACCAGTTTTCCGGCATCAATTGGAGCGCCTTTAACTTCGTCTGTTAGTTTCACATTACCGGAATATACCAAATCTGCTGGTACAGAAGCGTCAAAACTTTCAGGATATTTCTGAGCAAGATAGTTATGGAATACATCATGACGCGCTGATGTCAATCCGTTACTGCCCATTCCTCCATTATACGACTTTTCATAAGTTGCCTGACCAAAAGAAGCCAAACCAACAATCACATCGTCTGGTTTGATATTGGCATTATCGATTACTTTGTCTCTTCTAATTCTTGCCGTTACGGTAGAATCGACAATTATGGTACGTACCAAATCACCTACATCTGCCGTTTCGCCACCTGTTGAATGAATGGTAACGCCAAAAGATTTTAATTCTTCAATAAGTTCTTCAGTTCCGTTAATGATGGCAGAAATTACTTCGGCCGGAATCAGGTTTTTGTTCCTCCCAATAGTGGAAGACAGCAATATGTTGTCTGTAGCGCCAACGCACAACAAATCGTCAATATTCATAATGAGGGCATCTTGAGAAATGCCTTTCCAAACAGACAAATCGCCCGTTTCCTTCCAGTACAAATAAGCTAAAGATGATTTTGTTCCTGCTCCGTCTGCATGCATAATGAGGCAGTAATCTTCGTCATTGGTTAAGTAATCCGGAACAATTTTGCAGAAAGCTTTTGGAAATAATCCTTTGTCTATGTTTTTAATTGCGTTATGGACATCTTCTTTTGAAGCAGAAACTCCTCGCAAATTATAGCGTTTGCTGGTATCAGAACTCATAAAAATAGGTTGTGTTGTTGTGCCGCAAAGATAATCAGTTTTTTTGAGTTTCAATTGGCAGACAGTCATAGATTTTCAAGCTACCTGCTTTTGTAAAACATGGGCTAATTCTCTATGATTTCAATTTCAACACGTCGGTTTGCAGCTCTTTCCTCCTCACTTTTTTCCGGAATGGCAAAAAGTGGTTCGGTTACTCCAAATCCTTTGTAGGTCACCCTATCTTTATCAATTCCGTTCATTTCCAAGAATCTGGCAATGGCTTTGGCCCTTTTGGTCGAAAGGTCCTGTTTGTCGTTTTGCATACAGCAAATATGCCCCTGAATCTGTATTTTCATCTGCGGATTTCTTTTCATGACTTCCAGCAATTCATACATTTTGGGTCTTGAGTCATTAGTAATAGCAAATGTGTTCAACTGAAAATTAAGATTCTCCAGTTTTATTTTTTCGCCGGGTTTTGCAACCGTCAGTTTTTCCATAAAGGCAACATCAAAAACCAATTCACTGGTCGTGCCATTAGGATTCTGTAGGGTCATCTTTTGCGGATATTCAGGCATTTCCCTCTGTTTTTTCACCACGGGTTCTTCTTTAATTCCAAGAATTTCGTTTTCTCGTGGCAGGTCTTTGGCCAAAAGGAAATAAATGGTAACCTTTCTGTTTTCGGATTTTATTTTTGATTGCCTGTGTCTTTCTCCAAAGCTTCTGGTCTTGAAATCATCCCTGATTTTTAGCTTTCCGTTTATTATGCCATAAATAAAATCGACTCTTTTTTGTGCAAGCGTGTCGTTAAAAGCTGTGGTTCCGTCTTCATCAGTATAACCATTGATTGCTACAATCTTGACCTCTTTATTGGTATTGATAAAATTTTGCAGCCTTTCGTTTTCCTTTTTTTTGAGTTCGTATTTATTGCTGTCAAAATAGACTGAAAATTCTTCCTGCGCCTGTGCTACTAACGAAAAAAATAAAAAAAAGATATATAGAGCCGTATTTTTCATGGACTGGGGTTTATAAATAAAAACGAAGTAACAAATTATTTATTACATAGGAAAATCTGCCTGAACATCTAATATTGCTACTTACTGTCAAGTATTACAATCTCTACTCTCCTGTTTTCATTGCGCTCCTGCTCATTCCTTTCCGGTATCTGGTGAATGGGCCTTGAACTGCCAAATCCTTTATATTGCAGCCTGTCTTTACTGATGCCGTTTTCAATCAGGAAATTATAAATTGCCCTTGCTCTTATGGTGGCTATGTTTTCTAAATCTGTTCCCAACTGACAGCATATATGCCCTTGTATTTCTATTTTCAAATCGGGTCTTTCAACCATTACATTTAGCAATTCCTTTAATATAGGTTCAGATGATGGCACTATAACTCCGGAACGGTTGTAAAAATTAAGATTTTTTAGCGTGAACTTATCACCGGTTTTTAAGTTTTTTGTTTCTTCTGAAAGATTCTCTTTTGCAACGGGCTCTTCTTTTTTAGCCGGAATAGTATAATAAACTACTGCTTTACGGTTGGCTGATGCCAAACCAGGCTGGGTCAACCGTTTTCCAAAACCTTTTATTTCAGCTTTCCCGCTTATTTTTATATTGCTACTTTTAAGTTTTTCCAAAACATAATTAGCCCGTTTTACAGAAAGCACATCATTATACTCCAGACTGCCAACCGAGTCGCAATAGCCATAAATTTTTTCAACCTCTGCTGTAGGATTATCACTTATCCATTGTTGCAATTTGGTCGTTGAGGCGGTATTCGTTTCTGAAATATCAAAATCAAAAAACACTTGGAATTGTTGTTCCTGAGCATATAGGAGTACAGAAAACAATAAGAGGAAAGTTGTGGTAAATTTTTGCTTCACGTTATATTTTTTTTAAATTAAACGGAAGATTCAGAATTTTATTACGATTAAATAAAAAGTGAGACAGCTTTCGCTATCTCACCAGTTTTAGAATTAATTTGCTGCGAAAAATTAGAATTTAGGTTCACCCGGTAAAGGGCTTGTATTTCAAACTCAAATCCTAAAGCAAATTAAAATATTTATTTACGATGGGGGTAAATAAATAAGTATAAGTACAAAACTTATGGGGTAAAGTTCTATCGAACGAACTCTTATTTTCATCACTAATTTAAGTTAAAACAGTATAGTTTTTCAGAATTTTGGCGGATAATCGATTAAATGCAATATTCTTAGCCAAAACACTTTACATATTTATTTTACTCCCAATCCGGCATTGAGGCATTCGTAAATAGCGTGGTTCTTGAGGCTACTATGCCAATCAGGTATTTCTGTATATTCCTCGCACTAATAAAATCATTTGAGGTGTTTACAAAAATTACTTCTGCTTCATTGGGCGAATATCTGGCATCAATGTCTACCGTTCCGGCCGGTTTTTCGGTATTGATTTCTGCGGTTGTATTGGTACTGAAAGTATGCTGGAAAATTCGCGTATCCAATTGCCTGTAGTCCGGATTTTCAAAACCGGAAATATCCCGGGTAAAAAGTAATTTTTGTCCCGTGATTGAAAAATTAAGACTTCCCACAGCTCCATTCACTCCCGAAATAACCAGGTCTGTAATGCTACCTTCGGACGTAATCACATATATTTCGGCATTATAACCGCTGGCATCATTAACCTTTAAGGCAATTTTTGAGCCATCATAACTCCAATCACATTCTGAAATAAATTTACCATTTGGCGTATGGAAGATTTCAGTCAGCCCGCTCCCATTACTGTTTATCCTATATAGTTTGTCAAAACTCGGATAGATAATCTGACTACCGCTGGTGTTCCATGAAAAATTGATAAACTCAGGATTAAACCCTGCAACGGGCACTGAATTTGTCACTTTGAATACTCCCGAACCATCCGGATTCATGATATAAATATGGTTTTGGGCTCCGTTGGAACGGATAAAAGCTATTTTATTCGATTGGTTGTTTTTTCTGGGTCTCCAGCTATTGGTTTCTGAACTCGTCAGTTGTATCTGATTGCCGGAATTGTCACCTGCATATATAACATTATTCTCGCTAAGCTTTTTGACAAAGAGGAAACGGGTATCCGGAAAAGAAGTTGTCGTGAATGTTCGTACTGCACTCATAACAGGAGCATTTACTCCATCAGAAGCCGAAACCTGCCAAAAATATTTGGTTCCGAAAGCAAGATTTTGCAAAGTAAAAGTTGGCGTACTGATATCCGAATAAACTACCACATCATCTGTAGCATCGTTTCTGAGTATGACTTCATAGGTGAGCGAATCCTGTTCAGGGTCTGTAGCCGTCCAGGTCAAAACAACCTGGCGGTTCTGGTTGACCGCATTGTCAGCCGGAAGTGTTAATGTTGGAGCATTGGGCGGGCGGTTGCCACTTGTGGAGACAGACAATTCAAAAACAATTTCTGTTGTACTATTGTTCACAACATTTGCTGCTTCAAACTTGGTGAGATAGCCGTCTTTTTGAGCCTGAAAAGAATATTGGCCTACGACAACTTTAGGAACTGTAAACCTTCCGTCTTCATCCGTGAAAACAATACTTGATGTTGGATTGGAGAAAACTTTTGCATTCGCCAAAGGCTCAAACGTATTGGCTACGACCACTCTTCCTGTAACGGTTCCGAAATCTTCTCCATCGACTTTTTCCTCACTGCACGATAGGAGCAGAAGCAAAAGAACAAATCCTGATTTTATAAGAATATTTTTCATGACTTTAAAGATTAAAAATTATTGCTTCAGCGGATTTTGGGCTTCTTCAATGATGTATTTCTCATAGATTTTCTGATTTTTTCTTGGGAAATAATACGTCAGCCCTAACCCAAACCGGAAATAATAATCATCACGCACTCCTCTTTCCAAATAATCTATAGTGTCGCTAAAGTTGAGATTGTGTTCGGCATACACTTTTATTCCGATTGTTTTGGAAGCCAGATATTCCAGTCCGGCACCGTATTGCACTTTTGCATGCGTATTTTCGAAAAGACGGTTGGCTCCAAATCCGACACCTCCAAAAACATACGGACTCAGTTGTTCTTTAGGCAGTAAAATCAGTTCGGCATTCAGGTCAAAAGTCAGATAGCCTACATCCAGACGGTCTTTGTTTGCTAGGTTAATAACATTTATGGAACCGCAAAGGTTAAAACCCGGAGTGAAAAAATATTTCAATGCCCCACGACCCATCGGACGAAGTAATGACTTGTCATAATCGCCATCAATAAGCGTGGCTCCTCCCGCTAATTCCATCGCAAACCGTGACCTTCTTTCTGTTTTGTATCTTCCGTAGATTCCGGTAGCATCTGCCACTTCTTTTTCCATTTCATATTTTGAAATAAGCGAATCTACTTCTTCTTTACTGGCATCTGCTTCCCAAATTTTATCCTGAATTCCTTCCAGTACCAAAGACTGTACTGCTTTTTCGATAGCTTCTGTCACAGCCATCTGTACGGGTTCGTTTGTAGAATATCCCGTTTCGACTTCAAGCAATCTTTTGAATTTGACATATCTGAAAAAGCTCTGGTCAATGGCCTGCGACAAAATAGTTTTGGAAACATATACTGATTTCAGGATTTTTCCGCTTGCCGTAGAAATCATCCTAAGGTAAATGGTCACACGGTCCTGCCTGTATTTTGTGGAACCTCCTACTCCAAAATATCTTGCCCCGAAACCTCCCGTTATGATGTTCGTATCATAGGAAACAATACCTCCTTCTAACAAAACTCCTGCATACAAAAGCGGCGTTAGCTGTTCTGTTGAATTTGGATTTTTAGAATATTCCTGCCTCGTAGAGCGAATCAGGTTTCTTTCCTGCAAAAGATTTCCAATGTTTTCGCGCTCAATCGGAACAAACCATTTGGAATCTTCCAAAGCCTTGATTAATATAGAGGTCGCTCCCTGAGTTACGGCAGTACTGAAAGTACTTCCGTTATCCGAAGCTTTATATTGTCCTGTTTGGTCCCTAAATTTATAAATCCCAACTACCACGGGTTCTTTAGGTTTTGGCAATTCCCTTAAAAGTGTTGTTGCCGGGGTGATTTCTCCCAACGATGCTTTTTCAATCTTCAATGGCTGATTGTAATAAGCGCCACATCCGGAGAGCAACAGCATCAGGACTATCGCAAAGTAATATCTGATCTGCATATTATGATTTTGGGATGATAACTTGTGTTTGTTCTCCTGTATTTGTATCCAGGATAGTTACGGTCAGTCCGTTTTCTGACGGAAAAATTTCAACAGACAGGCTGCCAAAAGTGTAGCTCCCTTCTGAAATTCCGTTATTTCCAAATTGTTGTGTGAACAGGGATCTGGAAACCAAATTCAGCAGTTGTGAGTTCAGGTTTTCAGTAAAACTCTCCAGTTCCGTTTTTGTTTTGGTCGTGACCGTATTGTCTTTTAGTTTGTTTTGGGCTTCGGCTGAACTCAGAAGCCACTGGTAGTTAAAAGTATCTCCTCCAAAATTTGGGTTTCTGGGCTTGTAGACCAGATCCTGAGCATTCGCTGCATAGGCCAGCAAAATGATAATTGCAGTTGCTAGAGCTTTCATAATTAATAGAATAAGATTAATACTGAGTGAGATATCGGCTTTGTTTTTCCAGATTTTTCAGATAAGCAGAAGTAACATTTACAGCATCTTCGGCTACGAGACTTAAAAATTCTTCATCGGGATTTACTAAAAACTCATAAATGGGATTAGTATCTATGCTGATCGTAATTTTTGTATTTCTGGCAAAACTCAATTCTTCAGTTATGGTAACAATCTTTTTGGAATTGATTTTCAGATCGCTATACTTAAAAAAATATAAGTCATAAAAATCTTTACCTGCTTTGGTTTTGGTATCATCGGTTACTATCCCGGACAATTCAAAACCGTCTACAGGAACTATTCCTTCATCCTTTTTTTCTTCACCAATGACAATCCTGTCTTTTCCCACCAGTTTTTTATTACTATCATAAAAAAGGAGCATGACAATAACTTCATCATTCTCATTGACATTGATTTGGGTTGATGACAGCTTTTTTGTCTCGTTCGGATCTAAAGTAAAAAGCCCTTCCTGAGCATTATTGGATTGATTGCTGTTTATCTTATTCTTTCTTATTACTGATAATTTATACGATAGGCTTTGAACGATATCGGTTAAATTTTCCGCAGTACCAGTAATCTTTATATTTCCTTCAATTTCTTCCAGGTGTATTTTTGCCTTGACCTGGCTGTTCGTCAGTTGCGAATAGGCGGCAGGAGAAAAAAGCATCAGTATGAAAAAACTATAGGAAAGATATTTTGGCATGGCTTATTGGTTTATTATAATTACCGAAGAACCATTTCCGGACTGTGTGACTTTCATGTCTTTTGAAAGGGAATTGGTTCCATAATTTTGTATGTTCTGATTATTACCTTGCTGAATCATCTGCGTATTCACATCATATTTAGTGTAATAGGTAAAATCCTGTATACCGTTATTTTTCCCGGATTGTATGATATTCTGTGTTATTGTGTTGGCCTGTTTAGAAAGTGAAATAGCATTATCATCACCGTTTTGAAGCACAGAAACATTGACTTCATTGGCTTTTAAGTTTGCATTGAACAAATTGTAATCTCCTATTTGCTGTACCAGAATATCTCCTTTCTGAAACAAGGAATTGGCATATTGTTTCGGATTCATACTTGAAACCACAAACAGGGTTTCTTCCTTCGAATCAAAAACAGAAGAACTGTATTGATCGAAGCCCGGATTTTCTTCTTCCTGTGCCAGAGCAACCTGAGAAAAAAGTATCAGGAGCAATAGCTTAAAAAATAAGGGTTTCATAATCTTTTGTTTTATAAAAATGGGGCCACCTGAACCGGCTGCCCCATTTTCATTCCTCAACTAGTTGGATTGAGTAACGTTGTTGATGTTAGAATTTCCTTTTTGAACGTTCATGCTGGTTTGGTTGTTACCGCTTTGCATTACGTTAGAATAGTTAAAGTTTCCTATTTGAAGTGTGTTGTCTAAATGACCAAATCCGTTTTGAGTAGTCAGAGCGTCATTTTCCTTACCATATTGATAGTGGCTGGCTTTGTTGGCACCGGAAGCTGCTACGGCTGTACTGGTCTGAGTAATTTTAGAATCATTCATTTCCCCACCCTGACTAGTGTAGGCAATGTTGAAATCTCCATTTTGAGTTTGTAATGCATCATTGTATCCGTGTGGCATGAATGGCACAGCAACTGCACTTACAAATCCTAGAGCTTCTGCACTGAACGGAGCTCCGGATGGCATTTCGTTTCCGGTAGTACCCTGGTCAATAGTAGCTTTGTTGTTGTTTCCAGTCTGTACCTGTTTTGCCCAATCATGACCGTTTCCGGCAACAGGGTTTAGCTGATCCTGCCAGATAGTAGCCTGGTTGCTGTTTCCTGTCTGAACCTGATAAGCTTCATTGTAAAGATTGTTTTGTGATACAAAAGCGTTGTTTGAGTTTCCAACTTGTTTTACGTCTGCTTTGTTATGATTGGAAGCAGAAGAAAGGTTTGGATTAATTCCTTGCGTAACATTCGAAACGTTATTGTTTCCTTGTTGTCTTACATCCGAATCCTGATACGATCCTTTTTGATTAACAGCCGAGTTGTTGGATCCGCCCAACTGCAAAACATTGCTGTCATTAAATTGTGCAAAAGAAACTGCACTTACCAGCATCACTGAGATGCTCAAAATCACTTTTTTCATAATAAAAATATTTAATTGGTTATAATTACAATTTAATATTTGGGGGACGAAAAAAGTCTTAGAGGGAAGCTGCTAACAGCTTGTGAATGAAGTATTTTTGGATTGCAATTGTGGTATCTTGCTTTTCAAAGTTATTTCTTTTTTCTAAAAAGCAATACGGGAAACCGTAAAAATTACATGCTAATTCTTATTTTTCTATGAATTGTTTAAAAAATCGGATGAAATACATGATTTTTAATTTACACCATCAAAATTAATTGTAAAATTCACATTTACGGGCTATTTATTTAACTTTTTAGTAAGATTAAGAGTTCAATTTATTTTCTACCAAAAATAATATGTAGAATTTTTCTTCTACTTAAAATAGAATATCGTCTGAATTTCAATTATTACCCTCCTATGTAATAGCTACAAAAAAAATACCTGCCATTGGGCAGGTACTTTTCAGGTGTTGTGTTGTTGTTTGTAGTATATTATTTAGTAAATAATAATTCTCTGTATTTGGTTAATGTCCAGATTTCATCATCTACCAAAAGCTCCAGCTTGTCACAGTGCTTTCTGATAATTTCAAAATAAGGCTTCACCTTGTTGCAATAGGCAAAAGCCATTTTTTCTGTATCAGAAAGATTGTTGGCTTTTTTACGTTCCTGGGTCATTTCTTCTACCTTAGTATTGATGGCTTCGATATGTCCGGAAATTTCCTTGATTAATGTAATCTGCTCTTTCGCTATTGTTTCATATTCTTTCCCAAAGATGTCTTTCAAACCTCTTACATTTTCAATCAAAAGGTTTTGGTAACGGATAGCTGTTGGTACTACGTGATTTCTGGCAATATCTCCAAGAACCCTTCCTTCAATCTGGATTTTCTTAGTATATTCTTCCATTTCGATTTCATAACGAGCCTCAACTTCTACATGGTTCATTACTCCTAACTCACCAAACAATTCGATAGCTTTTTTAGAAACTTTTGCTTTTAAAGCTTCAGGAGTTGTTTTATGGTTGCTCAATCCTCTTTTAGCCGCTTCTTTCTGCCAGGCATCGCTATAACCGTCGCCTTCAAAAAGAATGTTTTTTGTTTCTTTAATGTATTCTCTCAAAACATTGAAGATGGCATCGTCTTTCTTCATGTCCTTCCCTTCAATCAAGGCATCAACTTCTTTCTTGAAATCGATAAGCTGTTTTGCTACGATAGAGTTTAGTGTAGTCATAGCATTGGCACAGTTTGCAGTTGAACCTACAGCCCTGAACTCGAATTTATTTCCTGTAAATGCAAACGGAGAAGTTCTGTTTCTGTCTGTATTGTCAAGCAATACATCCGGAATTTTTCCTACTACATTTAATTTAAGGTCTGTTTTTTCTTCAGGAGATAATTTTCCGTTTGATACGCCTTCCAATTCTTCCAAAACTTTGGTAAGTTGTTGTCCGATAAAGACAGAAATAATTGCCGGAGGCGCTTCGTTAGCTCCTAAACGGTGGTCATTGCTGGCTGTAGCGATAGAAGCACGCATTAGTTCTTCATAAGTCTGTACTGCCTTAATCGTATTGATAAAGAAAGTCAGGAACTGAAGGTTGCTCATTGGCGTTTTTCCAGGACCAAGCAAATTCACTCCGGTATCTGTTGCCAAAGACCAGTTATTGTGTTTTCCGGAACCGTTAACTCCTTTGAATGGTTTTTCATGGAACAGCACTTTGAAATCATGGCGTTCTGCTACTTTCTGCATCACATCCATTAATAAAGAGTTATGGTCAACCGCAAGGTTTGTTTCTTCAAAAATAGGAGCCAATTCGAACTGATTTGGTGCTACTTCGTTGTGACGGGTTTTTACCGGAATTCCCAAAAGCATACATTCGTATTCCAACTCTCTCATATAAGAAAGTACTCTTGTTGGGATGGAACCGAAATAGTGGTCATCAAGCTGTTGTCCTTTTGCAGAAGTATGTCCTAATAAGGTTCTTCCCGTCATTAATATGTCCGGTCTTGAGTTTGCCAATGCAGAGTCAATCAGGAAGTATTCCTGTTCCCAGCCTAAAGTAGCGGTTACCTTTTTTACATTCTTATCAAAATAACGGCAAACCGATGCTGCAGCTTCGTCAATAGAGTGTAATGCTCTTAATAAAGGTGTTTTATAATCCAACGCTTCACCTGTATAGGAAATAAAAACAGTAGGAATACATAATGTTGTACCAAAAATAAAAGCAGGCGATGTAGGATCCCAGGCCGTATATCCTCTTGCTTCAAATGTGTTTCTTATTCCTCCGTTAGGAAAACTCGAAGCATCCGGTTCCTGCTGAACTAATTGTCCTCCTCCAAATTTTTCTACCGGGTCGCTGCCATCAAATGAAGTTTCAAAAAAAGCATCATGCTTCTCTGCCGTTGTTCCTGTCAAAGGCTGAAACCAGTGCGTATAATGTGTTACTCCTTTTGACAATGCCCATTCTTTCATTCCAAGAGCAATATAGTCTGCTAATTTTCTATCGATTTTCTTTCCATGCTGTATTGCATCTTTTACACCCTGATAAGCATCCTGCGTCAGGAACTGGCGCATTGCCTTGTCATTAAATACATTGCTACCAAAAATTGCAGATTTTTTCTCCAATTCCTCAAATTTGACAGGCTTTCTTCCGGCTGTCTGCGCTAATGCTTGAAAACGAAATGTCGACATATAAATTGTTTTAGATTTGACTAATTTGATGCAAAGATATAATTTTTGAATAAAAAAATAATTTATACCCCTATTTTTTTAGGGTATAAAATAATAAAAATAAAAATATACCCTAACCACCCCTTAAAAAACAAGCAAAACAAAGAAAACAAATCTTCATACCTTTTTACAATATGTATTTCACCTGCCAAATCTTATAACTTAATCTAAAAACTATATAATATTCATTAAAAATGAAAAATCCTACAAATAAATACACATAAATCAATGATTTGTTAATTATGTTAAACATTCCATAACAGAAATACACTTTTCCATTCATTATAATTAATTTTAGAAGAAAGAAAAAAATAGTAACTCAAAAAAGATTAATCATGAGCTCAAAAAAATTAGTTATCGGGATTGCAGCTGGAGTTGCTGCTTTAGCCATTGTAGGACTTATAGTCGCAAAAAAGAAATCCAAAAAAGATAAATTTTCAGAAAAAGCCAGAGAAGCGCGGGATAATTTCAAAAGCAAACTGAATGACCTTCAACGAAAAGCAAAAAGAGAATTCAATGATGCTTTGGAAGAAGGTGAAAATTTAGCCAATAAAGCAAAAGATAGAGCCAACGAATGGGCTAATCGTATTACATCATAATTATTTTTAACTGATTTCAGAATCGTCAAACTGCCAAAAACTGAATAACACATGAAAAACCTACCACACAGCTCAATATTAACTGATTTAAATCCAGAGGCTCCTGCCTTCCCTTCACGTGCTAATACACTTACGGACGAAGAGCTATTACCTGAAATTCTGTTTATCACTTCATATCCGCCAAGAGAATGTGGTATTGCTACCTATTCACAGGATCTGATGAAAGCACTGAACAATCAGTATGTAAGTTCATTTTCTTTGACTGTTTGCGCCCTGGAAAACGATCATGAAAGACATCACTATTCTGATGAGGAAGTAAAATATACTTTAAACACTTCAGATCCTTCTTCTTTTAAGGCCATTGCAGCAACAATCAACAACGATCCTACTATTAAGGTTGTGGTAATTCAACATGAATTCGGGCTTTTCCGCGATCATGAAAGTTTTAATTTGTTTCTCACTGAAATCAAAAAACCTTTGGCTGTCGTTTTCCACACGGTCTTACCAAGACCGGATGAGGCATTTAAACAAAAAGTACAGCAGATTCTTGACCGGGCAGATTCGATTATCGTAATGACCAAAAATTCTGAGGCTATCCTTTTAGAAGATTATACGGTAGTTTCTGAAAAAATCTCTGTGATTCCACATGGTACCCATTTAGTACCCCACAATGATAAAAATGCATTAAAGGCTAAATATGGGGTTAAGGGGAAAAAAATACTTTCAACGTTTGGTTTATTAAGCTCCGGAAAAAGCATCGAAACTACTTTAGAAGCCTTGCCCAACATTGTTGACAAGAGTCCTGATGTTCTTTTCCTTATTATAGGGAAAACCCATCCGGGTATCGTTGTTAATGAAGGCGAATCCTATCGCGATTCGCTTAAAGAAAAAATCAAAGAACTGAAACTTGAAAACCACGTTCAGTTTGTAAACAAATACCTTCCTCTGGAGGAATTGCTGGACTATCTTCAATTGACGGATATCTACCTTTTCACCTCGAAAGACCCAAATCAGGCTGTAAGCGGTACTTTTTCTTATGCCATGAGTTGCGGATGTGCCATTGTTTCAACTCCAATTCCCCATGCCAAAGAAATGCTTCAAAATGGCTCGGGACTTACTTTTGATTTTGGAAACTCCAAACAATTGGCCGAAGCCGTCAACCAATTGATTTATGATATTGGTCTTCGAAAAAATATGATATTGAACGGACTTCACAAGATTATGCACACCGCATGGGAAAATTCTGCCGTTGCGCACGCTATCTTATTCCAAAAAGTATCCGGAGGAAAAATAGAACTGCATTACAGGAATCCGAAACTGAATCTGGACCATATCAAAAAGATGACGACTGAATTCGGAATACTGCAGTTTTCCAAACTCAACCGCCCGGATCCTAATTCCGGCTACACGCTGGATGATAACGCACGCGCGCTTATTGCCCTTTGTCAGGATTATAAGCTGACCCGTGATATTGAAGATTTAAAATACATCAGTATTTATCTGAATTTTATTTCTTTTTGCCTGAGTGAAGATGGCAAGTTCAAAAATTATGTGGATATCGACCATAATTTTACACCACAAAATAACAGCGTAAATCTGGAAGACAGTTCCGGCCGTGCTATATGGGCCTTGGGGTATCTGATTTCACTGGCTCCTATACTGCCTTCAAATTTCACCAAAAAGGCAGAAACTTTATTCCGAAAAGCCATGCCGCAAACTGAAAAGATGCATTCTACAAGAGCGATGGCATTTATTATAAAAGGACTTTATTATTTCAACCGACATATTAAAGATCTTGATTATAAAATTTACATTGAAATATTTGCAGACAGGCTCGTACAGATGTATAAACACGAAAGTTCTGAAAACTGGAAATGGTTTGAAAGCTACCTGACCTATGCCAATAGCGTGCTTCCGGAAGCGTTGCTCTGCGCTTATGCTGTAACCGATAATGAGGAATACCGTGAAATTGCTAAAGATTCTTTCGACTTCCTTTTAGGAAATACATTTTCGGAAAACCAAATCAAAGTTATCTCTAACAAAACCTGGCATTTTAAAGGACAGGAAAAACACAGTTACGGGGAGCAGCCTATTGACGTGGCGTATACCATATTAGCACTTCGAAAATTCCATGATATTTTTAAAGATGAGGAATACCTCAACAAGATGGAAATAGCTTTCAACTGGTTTCTGGGTAATAACCACCTGAAACAGATTATCTATAATCCATGTACGGGGGGTTGTTTTGACGGACTGGAAGAAACCAATGTCAACCTGAACCAGGGAGCCGAATCAACCTTAAGCTATCTTATGGCAAGGCTGACCATTGCGCGCTATTTTGGAAATCCGAATACCATATACTTCCGTAAAAAACTAAAAGCAACAAAACTTTTGCTTCTTAAGAGTTAATTATTAATTCACAAAAAGTCCCGCTTTGAGCGGGACTTTTCAACCTAAAAATTAATCAAACTGAAAGCAATCTACACTCACAGACCTTAAAATCTTTGTATTATTATCTTTTTATGTTGGCAAGAAATATTGCTTAAAGTAGTATTTGCTAATAATTCAGAAATAAACCTACACCAAAACCCATATCACTATCATAATGTGTGCGGATGCCAAGGTTTCTCGTAAAAATATATCGCAGGTCTCCCATAAACTCTAAATCGGAGTTTACCATAAAGCCCGCCCTCAACCTCTTGGCAATGGGAATATCCTCCCGCATGAGCTGGAGGCGTACAATGCCATCGTGATAAACTTCTGCCTGGAAGTTGACCAGCATAGGCAGGGTATACATTACTCCTAAACTTACAGCACTTCTGTTGTCTTTTTTATTAACCTGACCAAATATGTTTTTTTCATGCTCATCTATTCCCATTTTACGGTAACGCCAGTCGAAACCTATAAAAGGCATCAGCCATTGCATCTTACCTATGTATCTTCCCAAATGCGTTTCTATTTCGTAACCATGCATATCATTGTAACCCAAACGCCATTCTGATCCAAGACTCCATCTTGCATTCTGTAACATTGCCGACCCATCATTACCATTAGAAGCAAAATCATTTTCAGCCATTAAATGTGGCATATTATGATCGCGTTGCAACTTGCGGTAAGCTTTTGCTTTATCCGGCAAATACGGATTTTGATAATCATCTACGGCAAAGACCCTGTTCATACCCGACATCATATGGTAAAGGATGTGACAATGGAAAAACCAATCTCCTTCTTCATTAGCCATAAACTCTATGGTGTCGGTTTCCATCGGCAGAATGTCCAACACATTTTTCAAAGGTGCTTTTTCACCTTTGCCATTAATAATCCTGAAATCGAAACCATGCAGGTGCATCGGGTGCCGCATCATTGAATTGTTATAAATCGTAATCCGCAATATTTCGCCTTTTTTGACGAGAATTTTATCTGTTTCGGCCAATATCCGATTATCCATACTCCAAACATAACGGTTCATATTTCCCGTAAGGGTAAATTTCAATTCTTTTACCGGAGCATTTTCAGGAAGTTCCGTACTGTGAGGCGACTCGAGCATACTGTAGTTTAGAGTCACAATATCGCTCAATGCGTTGGCATTATAACGGTCAGGATTTTCATCTGTATTCATTTCATGCTCACCTGCTCCGGCATTCTGTTTATTTTCGTTATCCGGCATGTTATGTTTGCTGTGATCTGCTTCTACTGTTTTATTTTTTGCAGATTTATCTTTTTTCTTTTCCTCACCCGTAATTTCCGGATACATTACTACGTTCATATCCATCTGTTGCAGGGACATGTTCATTCCCATATCATCCAGGTCTCCATTCATTTTCATCATATCATTCATCATCTTCATTCCTTCGAAGTATTTCAGACGGGGCAATGCACCTGCATACTGTTTTTCACCGTTACCAATGAAATAGCTTGAGGACTGCGTACGGTCTTCGGTAGTCGCTATAAATTCAAAAGCCTTACCATCCTCGGGAATAGTGACCACCACGTCATAGGTTTCCGATACGGCAATGATGAGCCTGTCTACCTCAACAGGGGTGACATCATTACCATCACTGGCAACAACACTCATTTTACCACCTGCATAACGCAGCCAGAAATAAGAAGATGCACCACCATTGGCAATGCGCAGCCGCACCTTGTCACCTGCTTTTAACGGTTTGCCATCAATACTCTTCAGTTCCGTACTATTTCTGCCATTCATCAATACCTTCTCATAATACACGTCGCTTACGTCCATTGCCAACATACGCTTCCATTCGTTTTTGATTTTGGTTTTGAAATGTCCGCTTCTGATAGCCTCAGCATAACTTTGCGTGGCTCCTTTTCTTATGGCAAACCAGTCAGTAGCTGAATGCAGCATACGATGTACATTGTCCGGACTAAGATTCGTCCATTCACTTAACACAATAGGCACTGAAGGCAAATCGTCAATACCTTTACGGAATGTTTTATCATCTGCTCTTTTATACATTACGAAATTACCATACATTCCTATCTGCTCCTGCAAACCTTCATGTGAATGATACCAGTGTGTACCATTCTGAATAATAGGAAAACGATATGTAAATGATGTTCCGGGTTTAATAGGCTTCTGAGTTAAATAAGGAATACCATCTTCTTTATTGGGCAGAAACAGGCCATGCCAGTGAAGTGCTGTGCCCTCTCTCAGTTGATTATGTACAACAATTTCAGCCGTATCGCCTTCTGTAAATTCAAGAGTGGGCATTGGGATTTGTCCGTTAGCCGCAATGGCTCTCTTCTGTTTACCGGCAAAGTTGACAAGAGTGTCTTTGAGTACCAGTTCATACCGCACTACCTTTTGTGCAAAAAGCGACTGCGCACAAAATAATATGAAAATTGCCGGCAATAACCTTTTAAACATATGGATGAGTCTATTCATTTTTTAATTTTTTATTGAGATTTACGGCTGTTCTTTCAGCCATTTTGTCAAAACTTCAATCTGATCTTTACTAAGTACCGCATTCTTGTGCAGTAAAGTATAAGAACGGAGCGGCATTTGCCCGGTTTCAACCTGCTCTGCCATTGAATGTAACAGACGTTCCTGTTTACGGGCTGAGTAATTGCCCCATTCATTAAAATTCAATTCATTTTTAGCCTGTCTGATGTGTTTCTCTACGAGCCATCTGCCCGGTTGTACATAGTCATACCATACATAATTGGTATTATTACTATGGCAGTCATAGCAGGAGGCCTTGAGCATTGTGCTTATTTCAGCAGGCATTTTATAAGTGTGAGTAAAATCGGTAGTATAAACCCTACCATCATCTGTATTGAGAGCAGGTTGAAAAAACTGTATCACTAAAAAAACAAAGAGTATTATGACCAGAATTTTTTTAATTACCTTTTTCATTTCAATACTCTTTTTTTACAGACCCGCAGGTAATCATCTTACTGCCGTAGTATGGATTTTTAATTTCTTTTGTTTCGCTGATCCAAATAGCTCCTTTACCATCATTGAACATTGGACAATGATCCACATACAGCTTTTGTTTCATACCAAATAATTCAATCAGATCTGCAACATCTTTGCTTAATGAAGCGAAATGCTCCCGTTGATGACCTATCTTTTCGGCACTAACACTTATATGTTCTGCATTTTCTTTGGCATTATCTGCAATTTCTGTATAGTCCCTGAGTTTATCTCCGGGGATTGTTTTCATATCCACAGCATTCAGAGAACCAAAGAGCTGTTTGCCTGCTTCGGCCGCCGCTTTGCCATCATCTATTGTAAGCGCATTTTTTAAAGCCAGATAATCTTTAACTATTGTTTCAATAGAGAAATTTTGCGGAGCAGTTGTGTTATTTCCTGCTTCCCCGGTTTCCTGTCCGTGTGCCGCAGGAGCCTTTTCCTCTTGTTTTTCATTGCTTTTATCCGGAGTCTGTTTGCAGGAAAAGATAATGAGAACAACAGTAGTAAAGACAAGGATAGATAGGATTCGATGTTTCATATCTTATTTTTGTTTAAAGAAGGTTTTATAGTTTTTATTGTTCTCAAAGTAAGACACCTCACTATTGTCGCCTGTGATGGCTATCACCGCTTTGGCTTTATCTACCTGTTTTTTGGAAACAGGATCAACAGCCATCCTCACCTCTTTTTCTTTTGGAATTCTTTTCTCACACATTTCACAGCAGCCATAGTATTTCTTTCCCTCATATTCTACCTCAATCTGCTTTTTACCCATATAGGCATCATTGACCATGCATACTTCATTATGCGGTACCACATCACCTTTTTGATAGGCAACCCCATTGGCTTTTCCGTCGCTATGGCTATGATCCCTATTTTCTGTTGAAACATTTTGTGACTTGCTATTCTGCGCGCAGGCAACATTTAGAATGGCAAAAAAAAGAACGATAATTATCCTAAAGTTTTTCATAATACAGTTTTATTGTTTAGTTGAGGTTACTTTTCCACAGGTAAGCATTGAAGAGCCGTAATAAGGGTTTTTTATTTCTTTGTCCTTGCTTAACCAGTAAGTTTTTTTCATAGGACAGTATTGGTAATAAACGGTCTGGTCCAGCTTTTTATCATTTTCTACCAACTTCCAGAGAATGACAGACACATTGTTCAGTTCTGCTCTTTGCTTTTCAATATTTCCTGCCTTGTTGAGCTTTTCTGCAGCCTGCAGCAGTTCTTGTTTCTGGTTAAAACCATCTTCTTTTTTGATAGATTCATACAACGAAGCAGTAGCTTCAGAGGCAGCTTTACTGTCACCGTTTACCAATGCATTTTTTACATTCATGTAGTTGTTTAAAAGATTAGCCGTATTCTGGGCAAATGCTGGAAATCCAAAAAATAGTACTACCAGTACCAACATTAATTTTTTCATATTGTTATAATTTTAAAGGCTGAATAAGAGGATCGATACAAGTCCGGATCGGAAACTTCTAATTTTTAATGACTAACAGTATCTTAAAGGCAAGATTCCAAACTGATAATTTTCAATCCTATTCCACTCTGCTGTTTTAGATATTACAAATTTCAGTCGATTCTGTTCCGTCTTGTTTACAATTTTTCTTATTTGATTTGTGATATTTACTGTTACAGATAGTGTATGTAGCCTATTTCCGGAAGATACTTACAATCTTCGCAAGCATCATATTGCACCGTTGATCTTTCAGGCTGGTCAAAATTGGCTCTCACAAAAGTGTCTGAAAATAGTGCATAGGGAGGATATTGCGCAATACGGTTCTTCAACATCTTGTGCGCTTCTACCACAGTTGTCCCATAGAGTTTCTCAAACTTACCTATTCTGTACTTAGTAAATTCTCCATAGTGCACAATGGTTTTTAGCGAAAGCGGAATCTCAAGCGCCAGTTTCTTTGACAGGCGTCGCAATTCCTTTTGAAACTCACTGTATGTTTGCTCTATCTGTATCAATGTTTCCTGAAATGTGGGTAGGTTACGATACTTGTAAAAGAGTACAGCATCACCTTCTACTTCAGAGATTTCAAAGCAGAGGATGTTACTTTTTATTATTGATTTGATAAGGTTTTCTGTAATATATTTACCTACTGACATGTCTGAATTGATAACGAAATCCGTAAACCCTGAAATGTCAGGAATCATCAATATTCCCTTTTTATCTTGGATACTTTGTTCTTTCATCATTAGATTTATTATGATAAAATAGTGATGCTCACTGAACATTCTCACATTTAGAGTTGAATTTATAATTTGGGAAATTTGTCACCTGTGTTGATCTTTGCAGTTTGCTCTATTTGTTTTGTATTATATAGAAATTTACTTAACCTGACTCAGATTTAAGGAACCAGGATTAAAAAAGCTGAAAGAAGGAGGCAGGTATTACTTTATCCCAATTATTCAGGTAGTTACCGCAGAATAAAATTACCTTATACAAGGAAAAGAAGGAATGCTTTTTATCACCTAAATCACTTCCTATCTACCTACCTCTCTCTCACAGCCCCCAAACCAATTAACACAAAAACTCTTAACCTGCATCAGGTTATTAAAAAAATTAATCAGATAGGTTTATAGTTACAGGCTGTAGGCATAGCCAATCATAACAGTGGCAGCCCCCGATTTGTTTTTCCCATTGGCAGTTCCTTTCTGTATATCAATAAAACCATAATTGCCTCCTCCTTCCAGAAAAATAGTACTACGCTTTATTTTATAACCTATCCCGACATTTCCTTCCAATCCGAAATTGAATTGACGGAGCCTATCCTTAATATTTTTAGTATTGTCAAAGGATAAAGTCAAAAGTCCTTGAGAAGGATTGGCTGGATTTAAAGGAACAGGGGTTGTCCTCGCTTCATCAAGATATATTTGGCTTGTTCCTTCAGTAACTTGTTTTCCTCTTAACAACAGTCCCGCAAATGGACCGACACCTGCATAAATCCTCCACTTCTTTTTAGGCCCCAAATCCCAACCAAATTTGGCTAAAACCGGTAACATCAAATAATCAAATTTAGCTGTACTGTTAAAATCAGCATATAAATAAGGAGGAGCCTGGCTACCAAATAAAGGAGCCATTTGTGCCGGAACCGGAAATGCCTGAAAACCATTTTTCTTCCCACCTTGTTGTGAATATTCTATCATTATTTGAATAGAAAAAAGTTTGCTTGTCTGGTATTCCGCAAAAACACCAAATCCAGCTCCCAAACGGGAACTGTATCCTTTACTTAGTGAATTATTCGCTGAACCACTACCTGCCGTTAAGTTAGGTATTGAAAGTCCACCACGGGCTCCGATGCTCCATTGTTGGGCTGATATTGAATTTGTATAAAACAAAACGGCTGCCATTCCTAATGAGAGTATGTATTTTTTCATTGCTAAACTTTTAAATGATGTCTTTATTCCATTTCTCTGCAAGTCGTAACTGTTGGTATTATTTTCAAGAAATGGATGTATTTATAATCTTGTAATCTGTCTTACAAATTTCAACAGTTGAAGGCGTAGCAGCATTGCGATTTTCATGATTTAATTTGCGACATTTACAGATTACCGGACAGATTTGCCCTGATACCAGGTAATTCTCAGGGCTGCTATCAAAGTAATGACTAACATCGGTATCAATACTATATTTACACCTTTCCATCCCCAATGATTGAAAAGATTTCCGGCAAAGAAACTGGCAATACTGATTACAGCAAAAACGGTAAAATCGTGGAAAGCCTGAGTTTTCTCTTTCTCTTCTAAGCGATAGACTTTAGTCAGTAAGGATGAACCGCCAATAAACAGGAAGTTCCAGCCCAGGCCTACAACAAATAACGCTGCAACAAAATTTCCGGTGCCTGTTCCGCTAAGCGCAATAATAATATAGAGAAACATAATAAACAGACCCGAAATAATAATACGGTAAGTCCCGAATTTCTGGATGAGCAGTCCGGTAAAGAATGAAGGTAGAAACATTCCCAATACGTGCCACTGAATAACTGTAGCCGAACTCTCCGCAGAATGTCCAAAACCATACATTGCTATGGGTGTAACGGTCATAGACATCCCCATTACAGCAAATGCGGTAGACGAAGCCAGTAATGCAAGAATAGTATCTCTGTTTTTAATGATTTTCTTTAAAGAACGGCCCTTATCTGTATTGTTTTTATCATTTTTTTGCAATGAGGTCTTATCCAGTTTTAGCAGCGATACAATACCAAATGCCAGTATGCTCAGCAAGACGATAGAAAAGTAAGAATAAGCATAAGGCACCTTACCTAAATGCTGTGTGAATTTTGCCAGATTAGGCCCGGAAAAAGCAGCAACAATACCTCCCGCAATTACCAAAGAAATGGCTTTGCTCTTCGCTTTTTCCGGAACAGCATCAGCCGCAGCAAAACGATAATATTGTGAAAATCCCTGATAAGCTCCTATTAGCATATTACCTATAGAAAATATCCAGAATGAATTCTGAATAATACCATACCAGGAGACTAATCCGGCCAGTACTCCAATCAGCGTACCAACCATAAAGGCATTACGCTGGCCTGCTTTTCTGATAAGCATAGAGGCAGGAATCATCATCATTGCCGTACCTACCGTAATCATAGCTATTGGTAATGTAGCCAGATTTTTATCAGGTGCCATAGCCAACCCTACCACGCCAGACAGTGTGATGACCAGAATGGAGGCTGTCTGGAACAATGCCTGTGCTATAAACAGCAGATATACATTACTCCATTTAGCTGTTGTTTTCATATACATAAAACTTAGGGTACAAAATTCAGTACTTGCCTTCTTGCTGCTATTGTGTTATTTCTTATTTGTTTTATGATGTTTACTGATTAGATAAAAAACAAAAGGCTGTAGTACAACAATACCACAACCTTTAATGATGTTATTTTTGGTTTTAATCTTTAAAAACCATTCAGCACAATAGAGCTATGCTGGTATAATTATAAATTATTTAGTGAGGTTTGCAGTAAATTAATGATTATGGTCGTGGGCAATTACCTCTGCCTTTGTAGTACACAATACCGAAGCATCATGCAAGTGTGCCGGCGTTTCCAACTGGATAGTTACGTGATGTATTTTTAAGTGCTCCAAATCGTGTTCTATTTTACGAAGCATAATCTCTCCTGCTTCAATTGTCATTTTTTCATCAACTACCGCGTGGCAGGTCAACGCGTTTAGTCCGCTTGTAATCGTCCAGATATGCAGGTCGTGGATACTGATAATACCTTCAGTTTCCAATATTTTTTGTGTTACTTTTTCAACTTCAACATTATCTGGTGTGCCTTCCATCAACACATGTACCGATGATTTCGTAACCAAATAGCCGCTACGCAATACCAACACAGAAACAATGACACTTGCAAATGCATCTGCCCAGACCCAATCAAAAAACATAATAAGCAAAGCCGCGATGATGGCGCCTACCGAACCAAGCATATCACTTATCACGTGCAGATATGCCCCTCTCATGTTCAAATTTTCCTTGACATCTGCACCACGCATCATTATCCAGGCTACAAGCACATTTACGGCCAGACCTATAGCAGCGATGATTAGCATTCCGCCGGAAGTAATCTCCGGTGGCTTTTGAAAACGTTCAATAGCTTCATAAATAATATAGACTGAAATCAGTATGAGTGTTGCTCCATTGATGACAGCAGCTAATATTTCAAATCGTTTGTAACCATACGTTTTGCTATAATCAGCTATTTTGCTACTGAATGTAAAAGCCATCAAGGCTATAAAAAGTGATATGGCATCACTCAGCATATGCCCGGCATCTGCCAGCAGAGCCAGGCTGTTTGTAATCAATCCGCCTATAACCTCTATAACCATATAAGCCGTAATAATAACAAGGCTAATGATTAAGGTTTTTTTATTCGCGCTACCAGAATGATTGTGTTCGTGGTCATGTCCCATAATTGTATTTGCTATAAAATTATTTAATATCGCATTTCTATTTATTTATGTAATACGATACAAAACTGACGACAATCTACGTAACTAATGTTGTGGAATTCTTTGATAGATTTGTAAGATTTACCTTTTGTCAAAAAAAAAAGAGACCGAAGTCTCTTTTAAATTATTTTGAAGGCTTTAGAGTTTTTATATTACTATCATTTAAACCGTATGCCCTCATTACTGCATAGTAATCATTATAATCTATTGAAGCTGGAGTTGCAATTCCTTTATCAGAAGATTTTGCAGGCTTATTAGACAAGAACCCTGGAATAATTACCACACGGAATACTTGATTTTGAGTAAATTCAGGCAAAAGCACTGCTGAATTTGTAAAACCTAAATAGATAAAAATCTCTCTTGTTGAAAAATCGAAGCTATAATCTAATTCATCGCCTCCATTAAAATAATAAGTTTTTGGAAGCGGTACCCATACGTCCTGGCCGGCATCTTGTCCATCAAGTCGATAAATCAAAATCATATCGGAATTATAAATGGGTGGATTTAGCGTATAACTTATTCTATAATTGTTTAAAGAATTGAAATTAGTATTCTGATTAATTTCAAAAACTTCCGCAATAGTATCGTTATCAACGCGGTCGTCATCATTGCTACAACCTTGTAATGCCGTCATTCCGACAATAGCTAAAAGTAAAAGTATTCTTTTCATAATATTATTTTTTATTTGTTTATAAATGTATTCCAAAAATAAAGCCAAAAAAAAGTTTTTAGAGAATTTTAATACTTTTTCCCTTATTATCTAGATGTCTTTTCACGGCAAATATTTACTAATTTACTGAATTTAAAACAGTTATTTAAAAATAATTTTAACAAAATTATTCTTTATTAAAATTATTTTTTCTTTTCGTCTCCAAATAAACTCTTAAAAAACGACTCAAATCTACTTTATGCAATTTCTGCGTTTTATTGATAAATGGCTTTCTCGAAAAATTTTCATTCGTTAAATAATAATGGAATCCGTCTTGTGTAGCAATACCTTCAATCTGATGAAAAGGCAATCGCAGTTTAATTCTTCTTTTATTTCCGGTAAAAAAATCGGTTCCGTGAAAATCATACAGGAGATATAAAAAGGGCTTGAGGTGTTTTGAGTAGCCGCACAAAACAATGGTACTTTCTGCTTCTAAAAATACCGCACCCGTAACTAATCCGCGAATGTCATGTACCGTTTTTAGTTGGGCAACGTGATTTCCCGGAGTTTTAGGCAACGAATAGAGGGCCGTTTTTTTGGATGTCCATTGTTTGGTAAAAATATAAATACTGTCTTTTGAAACTACCATGGCCTCACCGTCATAATCGGTTTGGTTGGCTTTTGATGGTATGAGGGGATTGGCCTGGTCTGAATAACGGAAAGAGATAGTATCTATGACAGGGTTTAAGGCAAGGGATTTCTTTTCAATTCTTAAAATATGAAGGTCCGTTCTGTTACCGGCCACATTGTTGCCAAAATCGCCTATATACAGATAACTACTGTCCTGGGATATTTCTTCCCAATCTTTATTGACTACTTTTTTTAGTTCATAACTTTCCTGTATACTTCCCGAAATGGTATCGATTCCATAAATAACCGTGTCTTTATCATCATTATGTGTCCATAATTTTCGATTCCAAAAAATCAATCCCGAAGTTTCGTGTAATTTTTCATCCAGCTTTTTTGAAAATTCAGGTCGAATTGCTGCTCTTTTATATTGGCAACTCCCGTCGTTTATTGTTGCTTCCGGATTGTAATTTTTAGATAACGGGTCTGTACAACCTGCAATTTGCGCTGCCATATCAGCCATAAAAAAAAGATTCAAAAAAAACAGCCAGCTGCAAATCGTTTTCATACTACCCAATTAAATCGTTTTTCCTTTGGCAGCCCTGGCACGTTCAATATCTTCCAATGTTGCACATTTGGTACTGATTTTTACCTCATCTACAACAAAAGGCAGGTGAATATATTCTACTTCAGAAAGGTCTTCATTTAAATAATCGGCAACATCCTTCAGGTCATAAAACCAATATTTATCAAATTGTACCTTCTTTATTGAAGCGTCCTTTAGGAGGATTTCTTCTTTTAGCTTCTTTACCATAATAATATCTGCTGATTTCTTTTCCTGCAAATTACGTTATTTGAATTATAGAAATGTTCAGTTTTTAGGTGTTTTAACAAAAAAAGACTTCTGTTAGGAAGTCTTCTATTTGATGAATTTTGTATCTCTGCGTCTTTGCGAGCAGCTGTTTTCACGCAAAGACGCTAAGTTAGGGTATAACACATTTCGATGTAAGGTTTCTAAACTTAGCATCTTGGAACCTTAGCAACTTAGCCCCTCTTTCTAAGATGTCAAAAAGTAATCAATTAATATCTCATTTTCTTGTTTCCAACGAATCCATCCTGATTTTATCGGATTTCCGTCATCATCACAATGCGAGCCCGTAAAAATCTGAATCCAGTCGCCTTTCATTGACTTGACCTGAAAGCAATCTTCGCCATCAAAAGGAATTGTTCTGGCTGAATCATTAGGTTGTGCTTTGATTTCTTGCGGGAAAGAATTTCGGGAAATCATAAATGCATTTTTCAGAAAACCTTCCCAGGTATCCAAATCAACCGATTTTGTCTTTCTTATCCAGTAAGACTCACCGGTTTCGTTATTTACGATTACCTCAATCCAAAAACGTTCTTCTGATTTGCATCGGAAAACCAATTGGTCATAGTCCAAAAAGAAACCTTCCGGTTTCAGCCATTTTTCAACTGACTCAATATCGCGTATGTCAGGGCTTCCTGTTACTTCGTCCTGGTAAAACTGGATAATCTGTTTTGGTTCTTTATCATAAGCGGCTGCATACAAATTCAAAACAGAGTTGCCTGTATATTTTATAGTTGCAATTCCAATTCCTAATTCTGATTGTGCGGTTGCATTGACTGCAAATAGAATAAATAGTGCTTGTAAAAATTTCATTATCAGGGCATGCTTGTTTTTGATAGCATACTACAAAGAACGCTCTAAAAAACTTTTTATTTTGTTTTTTAAGAAACTGTTATTTCTTTATTATTAAGGCTTATTGGGCTGTTGCGTTGTTTACTTTAAATATTTTGGAAAAAAACAACATATGATAAGGTAAGGAATTTTCCCAGTATTCCCACGTATGGGCACCCGGCCGTTCTGTATAATCATGCGGCACCTTACTGTAAACCAATCTCCTGTGTAATTCCCTATTAGGCCCAATCAGAAAATCATCAACACCACAGTCAATAATAAGAGGCAGACCGTTTGCTTTCATTTTATCTATCATATTCAACACTGCATGTGCGGCATATACTTCCTGAGGTGCTCCCTGAGACCCAAAAACAGGTTCCATCAATTGGTCAATTCTCTCCGGTGTATCGATTCCCATATTTTTCATGGTTCCCATGTCAACAGCTCCGCTCATACTTCCGGCTGCCGCATATATGTCCGGGTGTTTGGCTGACAAATACAACGCGCCATGTCCTCCCATTGACAATCCGGTAATAACCCGGCCTTTCTTCTCATTGATTGTCCTGTAGGTCTGGTCTATTTTCTGTACGACTTCTTTAGTAATATAGGTTTCGAACTGGCTGCCTTTATTGACAGGACTGTCCAGATAGAAGCTAAATGTTTCGCCTTCCGGCATGACAATGATAATATCATACTGGTCTGCCAAATTCTTAACCGTACTGTTTTTTGATGTAGCATTTAGCCAGTCTCTGAAATGTCCGTAAGCACCATGCAGCAAATATACAACCGGATATTTCGTCTTGCTTTTTGCATATGAATTAGGAAGGACAACTGCCGCATTATAGGTTTTGTTCATGGCAACACTAGGAATTGCAAGCGTGTCTACCTTTGCCGCCTGAGAGGCCAACCCATAGAATAAGAAAACGGCACTCCATAGTAATTTCAGATTTTTCATAACATTATTTTTCAGGTTAATGATTCCGTTGATGTTTGCAGTCGTTAGCTATCCTTACCTTCCATTGATTTTACGTGATTCAGATAGTTTCTGATTTTAGAATCAAGTTCTGCAGGATATGCATAGCCCAGTTTTGAGACATTGCGGTTCCCAGTTCTGTACCTATATCTGCATAGGCAAACAAGGCACGCCAATTGTCCTGTATGTCACTGCCGGAAAAAGTGGCTTCTATCTTTTTCCACATTTTGGGAGAAAGGTATTTTTTAAACAATCTCCCTTTTTTATTGGTTGATACATTCCAGTTGTGCTCCAGCCCTATATGCCATTCTACCATTTTCTGGAAGTATTGCGTTCTCATATTGTCTTCAAGCATGAATTTGGCATAAAAAAGATCATCGCGCCACAGGCATTTCGCCACATAGGTCATGTCCCACCAAAAATCATTAAATAGGGTTGTAAACTCCTGTTTTGTAGGTTTTTTAACCATAACCGCATTATAGGTTGGCGGCTTCATGTTTTTTGTAATGTCGTCTTTGTCCAGCAGTACCTTATAGCCTACATCCCAATCTTCCTGCAATTCTTCATTGTTTACTTCTTCGAGAAATTTATCTACGGAATAGATTTTATAGTCCACTTTGGTATAATCTTCATAAAAAACCATGCGCATGGCGTGTTTGCCTTCAAATGCTTCTTCGTTTTCTACAATCATGGCTATTTTTTTGCCGAAATTCTCTACCCAACTATCATCTGACAAGAACTGTTGCAGGTTACTCACGACAAACTCAATATCCAAATCGCTAAACTGGTCTACCGGAGCATAGGGATTAACAAGCGAACTTGTTAGTAGCACCGCCCTGATGTCATCATTCGATGTCGCCCAATCCATGATTTCCATTAATTGGGTTTCTCTTTTGTTTTCCATTGTGCTAAATCGTATCCAGGGTTCGTTTTGTAAGGTCGCTTTTTTCTGCATCGCCTGTATTAAGTGTCGATGCAGGTTCAAACAGCAAAACAGATACTTCCTGTGGCGCTACAGGCCTGTGTTCAACTCCGCGTGGTACAATCAAAAATTCGTTCTCTTTGAGTTCAACGGTCTTATCCCGAAATTCCATGTTGAATTGGCCTTTGACAACCAAAAACATTTCGTCTTCATTGTCGTGTTTATGCCATACAAATTCACCCTGAAATTTTACCAGTTTGACATGTTGCCCGTTCAATTCTCCAACAATTCTTGGGTTCCAGTAATCGTTAAATAAAGAAAGCTTTTGGGCGATAGTTACTTTTTCCATTTTCTTCAGACTATAAAGACGAAGTTATAAAAAATAACGCTTGATTGAACCCACTCTTTTCCAATCGTTATCCATCAATTTAAAATCCCTTTCCCAATTCAAGCTTATTCTTCTGACTTAATCTTCATCAGATGTATTCTGTTTTATCCTATTTATTATGAACTCCTTCCTCTTCTCAACGGTATCTTTTGGCACTTCTATAATTTCATAGCCATAATCCTGATAGGTCTTTTTCATGGCTTCAAAAGTAGCTTCGGCTTCTTTCCAATCCTGTTTTCTTTCCTCATCTGTTTCGTAGATACTCTGCCAGGGCGGGAAGATGAATATTTTTGTATTATACTGATAATGTTCTGCTATTTCCTGTATTTCATTTGACAGGTCCAAACCTACCATTCGGGCATAGCAGACTGCATCCAAAATTCCCCTATCAAAAAAAACGGGAAGCAGACTGTTTTTAGAAATAGCCTCACGGTAGCTTTCAGCAGAAGCTTCTACCATTAACTGCATATAAAGCTCCTTGCTTTTCCATGGTAATGCCTCTCCGCCAGTTGCTATCTGTTCTTTGATAATTGCACGTGCTGTTTCTGGCATAACCATATAACCGCTTTTTTCCAGTTCGTTTAAAACGGATGTCTTGCCAACACCGGGACCGCCGGTAAGAATATAAAAGTTCTCGTTTTGGTATTTCATTTCATTATCATTATTCCCTTTTATTCTTTAAACAATTCCAACATATGGGAGATTGCATTTTCAGAATGCAGGGCTTCGGTTTGTTCTAATGTCATTTTTGCAATTTCGGAGGCTCTTTTACGCATCTGCTTTTCATAATGGGCAATTGCTTCTTCAATATCTAAAAAATCTGTTCCCGTAAGACAATTGCTGAGTTCAAGGGCATCAAGCATTGCCATATTTACGCCTTCTCCGGCATAGGGTGGCATCAAATGTGCCGCATCACCAATCAGAGTACTGTCTGCCCGTGCTTTCCATGTCTGGTCTAACGGCATACAGTACTGCGGACGCGGAACAAAAGAAGTGCCTTCTGTTACAAATAATTCCATCCAGATTTCATCCCAATCTGAAAATTCTGTACGAAACCAGGTTGCTACTGATTGGCTATCCTTAAAATCAATACCACTATCGCGTACCCAAGTTTCCTGTGTTTTACAGCCTGTATAAAAAGAGAGACTTCCATCTCCTTTTGCGCTTACAATAAGTGACTTTTGATTACCAAAGGCAAAAACTTTTCCACCCTTAACCATTTCATAGATGCGGGGTGCTTTTTCCGCCGCCTCATAAAGACTGCCTTCTACGACTGTAATTCCGGAATAGAAGGGCCGGATAGTTGTAAGATAAGGACGTATTTTTGAATTGGCACCATCTGCCCCGATAACCAGGTCTGCTGTTTCTGTTTTTCCATTTTGAAAAACAAGCTTCCAGATACCGTTTTCCTTTTCTAATGCTGTAATATGACTATCCCATACTATTGTTTCCGGTCGTAACGAATCAAGGAGCAAATCACGCAAAGGACCACGGTCTATTTCAGGGCGGAAGTGTTCGTGTCCAAAATCAGCCTTTTTATCAGGTTCGTTATGCTGGTCGTAAACAAGGTTACCATATTGGTCCGCAATACGCATCTTGTCGGCACCAGGTCTGTAATATTTTTTAAACGCTTCCATTAGTCCGGCCTCTTTGAGTGCTTTAAGGCCTGAATCGTCATGAAGGTCGAGCGTGGCTCCCTGTACTCTTACAAATCTTCCCGCATCTCTTTCATACACTGTTACATCAACCCCTTTTTGTTGCAACAGTCGGGCAAGTGTCAATCCTCCAGGTCCACCACCAATAATTGCTATTTTTTTGTTTTTAACTACCATGATTTTAAAGATTTAGTTTTATCAAGGCAAAACTATTTCTTATTCAAGGTGGAAAATTGTATAAATCGGTCGTTTTTATTTTGGGATAATTCTTTGGGAAGCACACCGGAGAACTTTTTTACATCACGGATAAAATGGGCCTGGTCTGCAAAATCCTGTTCGGGAAACAATTTCCCTTCCTTGAGATGTTTAAAGGAAGCTCTGAAGCGCAAAATATTGCAATAGGTTTTTAACGGCAATCCAAACTGATGGCTAAAATAACGGTTCATCTGGCGACTGCTCCATCCGGCCTTTTCAGAAAGTTCTTTCACCGTTAACGTACCATTTGAAGTGTATATTTGGTCAAACAGTCTGAGTTTCCTGTTATCGGGTACTGTTTTAATAAGGCTTTGTATTTTTCCGGTTAGCTTGTTGCAAAAAGCATCAAAATCGGAAAGGTCTTCTTTGGCAATATTCCAGAAACCTTCCGGAAGAAGACGTCCGCCATTAAGCAAAGATGAAACGCTGGCTTCTAAAAGATATTCAACCGCTAAAAGGCGAAGGCTAACCGCAAACATGGTTCTTCCTGATTGCATCAGGGTTTGTGAAGCTTCCGTTTCCAACCCTAAAAGAACGGCACGAAATGGTTCGGTATCGGAATATGAAAAAATAATATCAATCCTCCCGTCTGGCAATACTATGATATTTTTGGGTTCTCCGGAAGGTGTCCTGATTTCCCAAAAGCTTTCAACATATCCGGCAATCGACGAATCGGGTTTTACTATTTTATATTTAAACGGACCGTCCATTTTTTAATGATGGTCGTTAGGTTATTTTTTTACGGAAAGAAAAATATCCACTTCTGCATTGTTCCAATCTGCACAGCGTTCATCATATATTTCAAAATCATATTGATAGGCCCTGTTCAAATTGGCATCTTCTTTCCAGATTTCTCTCCATGCTTCTGCAATACAGGCCGGCATGACGCCTTTGGCTATTTTTTGAGTATAGGTTTGTGCCGGTATTTTCAGACTTTTGAATCCTTGCGGAACTGCTGTGCCTTCTGCCACTTTGCAGCCTATGAAATAGGAATACGGTTGTGTATGGTCGCCATCATAGTCAAAATAAACAGCATAGATTTCATTACCTAATTTACCTTCTATCTGGCTGTATCTCTTTTCCGTCTCGAATTGATGCCAAAGTCCGCCACAGTCTATGGCAGCCTGACCATCTTTATTGGTTGTTTTGTTATCAAGTTGAATGCCTATCAGTAGGAAGTTTTCTTTACCGGTTTCCATTTGTTGTATGTTATTTTTCGAAGCTCATATATTAGTGTGTTCCAGAAAAAAAGAGTATTATTTTCTAAACCGGATAATCACATTATCTTACGAAATTAATAAAATAAATGGGATATGTCGCTGTGACCTTTCATCTGCTTTTCCAAAACTGACATTTATCATCTTTTACGACAATTGGTTTATTCATATTTGCAGCTATCTTAAATTAATATGCATTATGGCGCCTGATACTTCTGTACATACTTTTCATATTCCTGTAATGGGACTTTCTTTTACAATTGATAGCCCAATTCGGGTGGCTCATTATGGAATTTCTTCCGTAGTTTCTATTGTAGACGATGAACTTATTGAAAAGATGAATGCTTTTTACAGCAAGAAATTTTGTTTGCCTTATCAGGAAATTACAAAAAAAATCCATGACTATCGTGCCGAACGCATTAAAAGTTATCTGGATATGATGGACCATGTCGTCAAGGAAAAGTTTCAGGCTTTTAAACGCGAACTTTCTGAAAGTCGCCCGGCTTTGGAACGTTTTCTGGGTATGCTTCCGAACCAATCCGATTTTAAAAGAAGTTTACAGGAGCTTTTGGAGAATGGTTCCGAATTGAAACATGGCATCAAAAGTTTCCTTGAAAAACATTTCACACCCGGAGCCATTGATGTCAATATCATGACTAAAGTTGACAGAGAAAATTATGATAAAAAAGAAGCCCTGTCTATTGATTTTAATGATGCGCATGCCGCTTTGAGGGGATTTGCAAACAGTAAGCTTCAATCTTCAATAGTATTTTCGGCAGGTATGAATCCAAGACTGTATAGCTATCTTGAAAGTTTCAATTGTTTTTTTCCGGATACAGAAGGAAAGCTCGAAAAGAAAATCACATTGAAAGTCAGTGATTACCGTTCAGCATTGATACAAGGCAATTTTCTGGCAAAGAAAGGCTTATGGGTTTCTGAATACCGTATTGAATCGGGGCTGAACTGTGGAGGACACGCCTTTGCCACCGAAGGTTTTCTTTTAGGTCCAATATTGGAAGAATTCAGAACAAAAAGAAAAGAACTCATCCAAACATCACACGAGTTGATGGCAAAAGCGCTAGAACAAAAAGGACTTCCCACGCCATCCCATCCGCTTCCTTTAAAAATTACAGCTCAGGGCGGCGTAGGTACTGCTGAAGAACATGATTTTTTATTACATCATTATAGAATGGATTCTGTAGGCTGGGGCTCGCCTTTCCTGTTGGTTTCTGAAGCTACTTCTGTAGATAATGACACCCGATTATTATTGGCGAAAGCAGAAGAAAAAGACCTTTATCTGAGCCATATATCTCCTTTGGGCGTTCCTTTTAATACAATTCGCGGCACAAGCAATGAGCAGCTAAAACAGCATCGCATTACAGTAGGGCGACCGGGAAGCTCCTGCCCTAAAAAATACCTGGCATTGGACAGAGAACTAGATAAAAAGGGAATTTGTACGGCTTCACTAAAATACCAATCGTATAAACTGGAATCGTTAGAAAGCAGAAAACATGAACTCACGGCTATGGCTTATGAACAGGCAAAGTTTGATATTACCGAAAAAGCCTGTCTTTGTGTTGGACTCGCCAATGCTTCCTATCTTGAAAATGGTATTACCGTTAAAGGTGAAGCACAAGGCGTTGTTATTTGTCCGGGACCTAACATGGCCTATTTTAACAGAGAAGTTTCATTACAGGACATGCTACGCCACATCTACGGATATGATTCTGTAATGGATTTTCCAAACCGTCCAAATTTGTTTGTAAAAGAAATACGGCTTTATATTGATTATCTGAAAAAAGAAATAGCCCTACACCATAGCACTGCAACTCCAGCCCAATTTAAGAAATGGATAACATTTCAAAAAAACCTGCTTTCCGGAATTGATTATTATGAGAAGTTATTTCTTTCTGTTTCTTTAGGAACTGATACCCATCCGTGGAACAACTTGCGTAAAGAAATTGAGGCAATTGAAATAGGTCAGGTTTCTTTTGAGAATCTTCAGACAGGTTAACCAAACAAACAAAACCTTTGCTATATTTATATTTAAAAAGGGAAATATGCAAAATGAGACACATTACATAACCCGTAGCGGCTGGCTTAGGGCTGCCGTATTAGGAGCCAATGACGGAATTCTCTCTACCACCAGCCTGGCTATTGGAATAGCTGCTGCTTCCGAAACCAGGTCACCTATCATACTGGCTGCTTTGGCCGGAGTGGTAGCAGGCGCGCTTTCTATGGCAGCGGGAGAATATGTATCTGTCAGCTCACAAAGCGATATCGAAAAATCCGACCTGAAACGGGAAATGAAAGAATTGGAAGAAACGCCTGAATCGGAACTGGAAGAACTCACGCAAATTTATATTTCCCGCGGACTTACTCCTGAACTCGCAAAAGAAGTGGCCCTGCAACTCACCTCACATAATGCACTCGAAAGCCATGCCCGTGATGAGCTTGGAATCAATGAAATTACTCAGGCCAGGCCTATGCAGGCAGCATTGGCTTCTGCCCTGGCATTTATTTGCGGAGGAATATTGCCGCTTTTGGTAGCAATTTTTGCCCCGTTGAAGTATATGGTGTTTTTGCAATACGGATTTGCTATTATTTTTCTAGCCCTATCGGGAACATTGGCTGCAAAAGCCGGCGGTTCAAATAAACTAAAATCGGTGGCCCGTATCTGTATCTGGGGAACGGTTGCCATGGTAGCTTCAGCGCTTGTCGGCTATGCTTTTGGTGTTCAGACTTCGTAAGGTAATCTTAAGCCAATCTTAAGGAAACTGCAATACATTTTCAGAACACTATTACGTTAATCTGCTATAACAATAACTGTATAGCGATGAAACTTTTCACCTTCTTATTCTTGCTGGCATTTGTTCCTTTAAAATGGGAAACAGATTTTGACACCGCCCAAAAAGATGCCAAAGAAAAAAAACAACTAATCCTGCTCAATTTTTCAGGGTCTGACTGGTGCGCGCCCTGTGTAGCTACTAAAAGGGACTATTTTGAAAACGATTCCTTCCTGTCTATGGCAAAGGACAATCTTGTTCTGCTTAATGCTGATTTTCCAAGAAAAAAGAAAAATCAACTCTCTCCCGAACAAATCAAAAAAAATGAAGCACTTGCTGAAAAATACAACAAGCAAGGCAATTTTCCATTCACTCTATTATTGGATTCAAATGGCAAAGTGCTGAAGTCATGGGTTGGAAAACCTGAAGTTTCTGTCGAAAAATGGACAAAGGAAATCAAAAATATCTGTGACTCTCACAAATAAGAAACAGGCACCATGCTGGAATTTTCACAATCGCTAAGGCTGATGGGTAATCAATTTACCATAACGGTAGTAAGCCCTACTAAAACAGAGGCAGAATCACATATCAATACTGCCATAGAAGAAATAAGGCGTATAGAAAGACTACTTACTACTTTTGATGAGAATAGTCAGACCTGCCTAATTAATAACAATGCAGGTATTTCACCTGTAGAAGTTGATACAGAAGTAGTAGAATTAATTGAACGAAGCATCGGAATTTCAAAAATTACGCAAGGTGCTTTTGACATAAGCTATGGCAGCATTGACAAAACACTCTGGAATTTTGACAGGAATATGACTCAACTTCCTTCACGCGAAGAAGCCCTGAAAATGGTACATCTTATTGATTACAGAAATATTCTTGTTGATAAAGAAAACAGTACCGTATTTCTCAAGAATAAAGGCATGAGGATAGGATTTGGAGGTATTGGTAAGGGCTATGCCGCCGAAATGGCGAAAAGGCTGTTAATGCAAAAAGGCGTCGGGAGCGGAATCATAAATGCCAGTGGCGACCTTAGCGCATGGGGACATCAGCCCTCAGGAAGACCGTGGAGAATAGGAATATCTAACCCTGACTTTCCGGAAGACATTTTTTCCTATTTAGACATTAGCGGAAAAGCCGTAGCAACTTCCGGTAATTATGAAAAGTATGTCATGATAAACGGAAAAAAATATTCGCATACCATAGACCCTAAAACAGGATTACCCATATCAGGAATTAAGAGTGTTACAATAATCAGCAGCAATGCTGAATTTGCCGATGCAATGGCAACTCCTATCGCTGTCATGGGCATAAAAGCGGGTCTTTATCTCGTCAACCAGATACCGGAACTGCACTGTATCATTATTGATGATGACAACCAGCTATATACTTCAAAAAATATAAATCTTACATAAAATGAAAAATCTCCCCGTTTGGATAGCAGCATGCTGTATAGTCATGACTGCCGGGTGCTCGTCCGTTAAAGAGTACCAAAAAAATAAGATAAACGATTCCGAAATGGCATTGTCTAACCGGAAAGTCGAAAAAACTGAACTGAGCTTCCAATCTTACAGGGAAGGCTCATCTGGTGCCAATGCCGGAAAAAGTGGTGGCGGATGCGGTTGCAATTAATCCCTAACTGTATAACAAAATGAAAAGAGTTTTTATAACCGGCTTTGCTCTGCTGGGGCTTTTAAAAGCCTATGCCCAAAATGAACAGGCAGATTCGACCGCATATAAGCCTAAAAAACTTAAAGTCGATGAGATAAATCTTGTGTCAAGCTATTACAGACAAAATGGAGACAATTCAGCTGTTACAGGAGGATTGGGAACAGAAAAACTTACTGATATATCCAATGCGATAGACCTCAGGGTGGTAAAATACGGCAAGAATAATATCAAACATAATTTTGATGTTGAAGTAGGTGTCGACCATTATAGTTCTGCCTCTTCAGACAAGATAGATCTTAATGCCAATTCGTCCGCATCGTCTTCTGACATAAGAGTATATCCTTCGTTGAACTATATCCGAGAAAATGAAGAAAAAGGGCGTACATTGGGTATTGGGGTTTCTTCCTCTACAGAGTATGATTACCAGTCTTTTGGAGGAAATGTGAGTTTTTCACAAAAAACCAAAGACAGAAATGGCGAATTTGGAGTAAAATTTCAGGCTTATCTTGATCAGGTAAAACTGCTTGCTCCTATAGAACTTCGCGGATTACCCAATGTTGATGATTCTGGCAATGCTTCCCGAAATACATTTGTTGGGTCACTCACTTATTCGCAGATCATTAACAAAAACTTCCAGGTAATGTTTCAGGCTGATCTGATATCGCAGCAAGGCTATCTTTCGCTGCCATTTCACAGAGTATATTTTACTGACGGTTCAGTACATCAGGAAAAACTTCCGGACAGCCGCCTTAAGATACCGCTGGCTGCCAGAGCAAGTTATTTTTTAGGTGATAATGTGATTATTAGGGGTTATTACCGGTTTTATACTGACGATTGGGGAATCCAGTCTCATACAGCCGATATTGAAATACCGGTAAAAATCACATCATTTGTATCCGTTTCTCCGTTTTACAGATATTATACGCAAACAGCTGCAAAATATTTTAAAGGCTATGAAATGCACAATCTCCAAAGTGATTTTTATACCAGCAATTATGACCTTTCAAAATTCAACAGCAGTTTTATTGGTCTTGGCCTTCGACTGACTCCGGTTAATGGCATTTTTGGCATCAAACATCTTAATATGCTGGAAATACGTTACGGACATTATGCCCGTTCCAATAATTTAAATTCTGATATTGTCAGCATCAACATCAGATACAAATAAATGAGAATTAGAATAAAGTTAAAAAATCCGAAGCTAGCTTCGGATTTTTTAGTTACGTCAAGTCAATACTTTTATTTCGGTATCGCCAATAATTCACAAACCTCGTCATAGCTTCTGTCTCTTAAATTTATAGATCTGGCGGCGGGAGTTCCTCCAGGGATTATAATATAACGAAATTTAACACCACTACCAACAGCAATAGTTGGAGTTAGTCCATCGTGACGATACCTGAAAATTTTCAGATTTCCTAAAGTAGTAATGGCCTCTATTGTATTTATACTATTACCTGCCCTTGAAGTATAGGGTAAGGCAAAAATATCTGCACCATTAAATTGCATATAAACCAGAACGGTACCGCTATTCAAAATTTCATTGGTTATCTGAGGTACGGAATAAGTATATAACATTCCAGAAGTTCCATCAATCGTCGCTTCTGTTCCAACAGGTCGGTCGAGCCAGTCGCTATAAATTACATTGGCTGTTCCGGGTTCACCATCCATTCCATTTAATCCGTCTACTCCATCTTTTCCATCATCGGAACAGGAGATGATACTTGTTCCTAAAATCATTAATAAAAGAGCACTAATTTTTTTGATTGGTTTCATAATAGTTAATTTAAAATTTATGGAACGAAACTAGGCATTCAATAAGGTCAAAAAAACAAGTAATAGACCAATGACGTTTTTAATCTACCAATGATGGAAAAGTGGATAGTTGGCAGTGGACAGTGGACAGTGGACAGTGGATAGTGGGTAGTGGTGGTTAATAAAAAAAGACCTTCGATGAAGGTCTTTTTTTTGGCAATTATGTGATATGTTCTTACATATTTCTTCTGTATTGTCCACCTACTTCAAACAATGAAGCAGTGATTTCGCCTAATGAACACACTTTGGTTGCTTCCATAAGCTGTTCAAAAATATTCTGGTTATTGATGGCTACATCCTGAATGATAGCCAACTGTTCTTTCATTTTATCACCGTAGGCTTTGTGCAGGTTTTCCAGAGTGTGAATCTGGAATTGTTTTTCTTCTTCACTGGCACGGATAACTTCGGCAGGAATAACCGTTGGCGAACCTTTGGAACTCAGGAAAGTATTCACGCCAATAATAGGGAACTCCCCAGTATGTTTCAGTGTTTCGTAATACATACTTTCTTCCTGAATTTTAGAACGCTGGTACATGGTTTCCATAGCTCCCAATACTCCTCCTCTTTCTGTAATCCTGTCAAATTCCTGCAATACAGCTTCTTCTACAAGGTCAGTCAATTCTTCGATAATAAAAGAACCCTGTATCGGATTTTCGTTTTTAGCCAAACCAAGTTCCTTGTTTATAATCAGCTGGATTGCCATGGCACGACGCACCGATTCTTCAGTTGGCGTGGTGATAGCTTCATCGTATGCATTGGTATGCAATGAGTTACAGTTATCATAAATAGCATACAATGCCTGTAATGTAGTACGGATATCGTTAAAATCAATTTCCTGAGCGTGCAGTGAACGGCCTGATGTCTGGATATGGTATTTCAACATCTGTGCTCTTTCGTTGGCACCGTATTTATTTTTAAGTGCTTTCGCCCAAATCTTTCTGGCTACACGTCCAATTACGGCATATTCCGGGTCAATTCCATTCGAGAAGAAGAACGAAAGGTTCGGACCAAAATCGTTGATGTCCATACCACGGCTCAAGTAGTATTCTACATAGGTAAATCCGTTAGCAAGCGTGAATGCCAATTGTGTGATAGGGTTGGCTCCGGCTTCTGCAATGTGGTATCCTGAAATAGATACCGAGTAGAAGTTACGTACATTTTTGGCAATGAAATATTCCTGTACGTCACCCATTAACCTTAACGCAAATTCTGTCGAAAAGATACAGGTATTTTGTGCCTGATCTTCTTTTAGGATATCTGCCTGAACGGTTCCACGTACTTGTGATAAAGTTCTAACCTTGATCTGCTCATAGACATCTTTTGGCAATACCTGATCGCCGGTTACTCCTAAAAGCATCAGTCCCAAACCATCATTCCCTTCAGGAAGTGTTCCGTTATAACGCGGTCTTTCTATATTTTTCTTTTTATAGATTTCGGCTATGATTGCTTCTACTTCATCCTCCAGATTATTTTCCTTGATGTAGATTTCGCATTGTTGGTCTATTGCAGCATTCATAAAGAATCCCAACAACATCGGAGCCGGACCATTAATGGTCATACTCACCGAAGTCAGCGGATGTGCCAGATTGAATCCTGAATATAATTTTTTGGCATCGTCCAAACAGCAGATAGATACTCCTGCATTACCGATTTTTCCGTAGATATCCGGTCTTAGGTGCGGGTCATTTCCATATAATGTTACACTGTCAAAAGCAGTAGAAAGTCTTTTTGCCGGAAGCCCTGCGCTCACATAGTGGAAACGCTTATTAGTTCTTTCAGGTCCGCCTTCTCCGGCAAACATCCTTGACGGGTCTTCTCCTTCGCGTTTGAACGGATATAATCCTGAAGTGAACGGAAACTCACCCGGCACATTTTCCTGCAGGCACCATCTTAGAATATCGCCCCATGCCTCATACTTCGGCAAGGCTACTTTCGGTATCTGCGAATGTGATAAGGATTCCGTGTGTGTGGCTATCTTTATTTCCTTGTCACGTACTTTAAAAGTGTAGACAGGATTTTTGTATTTGTTTACTTTTTCATCCCAGGTAAAGATAATTTCCCAATTATACGGGTCCAAATCCATCTTTACTTTGTCAAACTGGTTGAGCAAAAGGTTTAGGAAGATTCTGGTTTCGTTGTGTTCTTCTACTGCGCTTGGCAAAACAGAATCATCATTTATTCCGGCTTTTGTCAATTCCGGAGTTTTACCTGAAACCGATTCAATAGTTTTGAAAATACCGTATAATTTTTGTGCTACCTGCTGTTGTGTCAAAGCAACTGCATCGTATTTTCTGTTGTTTTCTGCAATTTCAGATAAATAGCGCGTCCTGTGCGGCGGAATGACAAAGATTTTTTCACTCATTTCACGCGTAATCTCAAATGTGGATTTAAGATCGGCTTCTGTCTTTTCAACAATCTTGTCCATGATTGCCTTGTAAAGCGTATTCATGCCCGGATCATTGAATTGGGAAGCAATGGTTCCAAATACCGGAAGATCGTCCGGATTGGCATCCCAAAGATTATGGTTTCTCTGGTATTGCTTTTTAACATCACGCAAGGCATCCAGCGAACCTCTCTTATCAAATTTATTAATCGCTACAAGGTCAGCAAAATCAAGCATGTCGATTTTTTCTAACTGCGTAGCGGCTCCAAATTCAGGAGTCATCACATAGAGCGAAACATCGGAATGGTCCATGATTTCGGTATCTGACTGTCCAATTCCCGAAGTCTCCAATATGATAATATCGTATTTAGCGGCTTTGAGTACCTGAATGGCTTCTGCAACATATTTGGACAAAGCCAGGTTGGACTGTCTTGTTGCCAAAGAACGCATATAAACACGTGGATTGTTGATGGCATTCATACGAATCCTGTCTCCTAAAAGTGCTCCGCCTGTTTTACGTTTTGAAGGGTCAACCGAAATCAAACCGATTGTTTTTTCCGGAAAGTCAATTAAAAATCTTCTGACCAATTCATCAACCAAAGATGATTTACCGGCTCCACCTGTTCCTGTAATACCCAGAACCGGAATTTTGCTGGTTTCATTTTGTTTGTGTATCGCATCAAGGGTTTCTTTTGCAATTTCAGGAAAATTTTCTGCTGAAGAAATAAGACGGGCAATTGCAGTTGGGTTCTTCTCTTCCAAATGTTTGGCCTCTCCGTTTAGCTTGTCGCCAATCGGAAAATCAGATTTCTGAACAAGGTCATTAATCATTCCCTGCAGTCCTAATTCACGTCCGTCATCCGGCGCATAGATTCGCGTAATTCCATACTCCTGCAATTCTTTTATTTCATCCGGCAGGATAACTCCGCCTCCTCCACCGAAAATTCGGATATGGCCTGCTCCTTTTTGGTTAAGCAGATCATACATGTATTTAAAATATTCATTATGCCCACCCTGATAAGAGGTCATGGCAATGGCATTGGCATCTTCCTGAATGGCTGTATTTACAACTTCTTCAACGCTCCTATCATGTCCTAAATGGATTACCTCGACTCCTGTCGACTGGATAATGCGTCGCATAATATTAATGGCAGCATCGTGTCCGTCGAAAAGTGCTGCTGCTGTTACAATTCTTACTTTATTTTTAGGAATATAAGGTTTGGCTTGTTCCATTTTGAAATATATGTCTTTTTAAGGTCGGCAATTTACGAAATTCCTAAAAATTTCGAAGTGTTTATTAAGTATTTTAACTGAACAACGTTTCCGCACCCTGGCAGGGTTTAAAACCCTGCCAGGGTGCGGAAACGTTAAAAAAAGAAAGCCCTTCCGGTAGAAAATTACCGAAAGGGCCCAGGGGGTCAAAACTCTAAAATATTGACTTATCTGTAAAATCCTGTTTATTAGGATTCTTATTTCATCATGTCCGGATCGACTTCAACTCCCAATCCTTGCGCAATTCCCATTCCTAATCGCGGATCGGCCCGGAACCAATGGCAAAGCTGGCGGTTAATGATTTCCATTCTTTTTGGCCCTTCAATGCCTGACATTGCCCCCACTACATTGCTAATCAGATTCTTTTGCTGTTCCGGTTCCAATAAGCGGAAAAGATTACCCGGCTGTGTGTAATGATCGTTTTCACCTTCGGCATTGCGGTCATACCAACCCGCTACATTACTTTCCAATGCCCATGCAGGTTCTTTATACGATTGGTCAACAACAATATTGTCAAAACTGTTTGGGAAATAATTTGGAGCGCTGCCTCCGTTTCCATCAATACGCATCTGTCCGTCTCTTTGATAATTGTTAGTAGCAAACGGACATCTGTTTACCGGAATTTGCTCATAATTGGCACCCAATCTGTAACGATGCGCATCCGGATAGGAAAGCAATCTTCCCTGCAACATCTTATCTGGCGAATATCCTATTCCATCCACGACGTGCGCCGGAGCAAAAGCGGCCTGTTCTACATCCTGAAAATAGTTTTCGGGATTTTTGTTAAGTTCGATAACACCAACGTCAATTAGTGGATAATCGGCATGAGGCCAGACTTTTGTAAGGTCGAACGGATTAATATGGTAGGTTCTTGACTCTGCTTCGGTCATCACCTGAATTTTCATGTCCCAACGCGGAAAGTTGCCCTTATCAATATTTTCAACCAGGTCTCTCTGAGCAAAATCCATGTCTTTTGATTTCATTTCTGCTGCTTCGGCATCCGTAAAATTTTTAATACCCTGTTTGGTAAGCATATGGAACTTTACATAGAATCGTTCGTTATCCTTATTGATAAAAGAAAAAGTATGGCTTCCAAATCCGTGCATATGGCGGTAACCGTATGGAGTTCCTCTGTCAGACATTAATATCGCAACCTGATGCAAACTTTCCGGATTCAACGACCAGAAATCCCACATCATGGTAGGCGACTTCAAGTTAGTATAAGGATCACGTTTTTGGGTATGGATAAAGTCTCCGAATTTTTTCGGGTCCTTGATAAAAAATACAGGCGTATTGTTTCCTACCAAATCCCAATTTCCATCTTCGGTATAAAATTTCAATGCAAATCCTCTTGGATCTCTTTCCGTATCTGCCGAACCTCTTTCACCTCCAACAGTAGAAAAACGGAGCAGAAGTTTTGTTTCTTTTCCTATATGTGAAAAGATTTTTGCCTTGGTATATTTCGTAATATCGTGTGTTACAGTAAAAGTTCCGAAAGCTGCCGATCCTTTTGCGTGTACAACCCTTTCCGGAATACGCTCCCGGTTAAAATGAGCCATTTTTTCATGCAGGATAAAATCCTGAAGCAAAAGAGGTCCTCTGGGTCCTACTGATTGGGAATCTTCGTTTTCGGCATAAGGCTTTCCTGAGGCTGTGGTGAGTTTGTTGTGTTCTTTCATAATTTTTATTATTTGTTGTTAGTACCTAATTATCAGTTTGTTTTCCTCAAATTTAAACAATCCTTTTCGATAAACAAAATTGATTGTTTTTATATTTTAATAATTTTTAACTATATTGCTAAACGGTATGATGTTTGATTATCTTTGAATCGAAAAACTTTACTCTCATGAAAAGATTATTACTAGTGGCGTTTTTAGTACCTGCAACCTGCTTTGCACAATTGGATGGATTTATCAAAAAGGCAACCGAAAAGGTACAATCGAAAACAGAAAAAACACAAACTAAAACAAGTTCTAAAAAAACCGGCAGCCTATTGGGAAGCACCGATATTAGTGCCGGACTAAAAGAAGCACTTCAAAAAGGAATTTCGGAACAGGTAACCAAACTGACGGCTGTGGACGGATTTTATAAAAATGAAGCCGTAAAAATTCTCTTCCCGGAAGAATTACAGAAAGTGGACAAGACTTTACGTTCTATGGGATTGTCAAGCCTGGCTGACGAAGGAATTAAAGTATTGAATCGTGCGGCTGAAGATGCCGTAAAAGAAGCAACTCCTATTTTTGTAAGTGCCATTAAAAACATGAAGTTTGCCGATGCAAAAAACATTCTTTTAGGCAATGAAGATGCCGCAACGACTTATCTACAAGGTGCAACTTCTACCGAACTCTACACAAAATTCAATCCTGTTGTAAAAACATCATTGAGCAATGTAGGTGCTGATAAGGTATGGGAAGGTATCATTAAAAAATACAATACGATTCCTTTGGTCGCAAAAGTGAATCCTGACCTTAACGACTATGTGACTGATAAAGCTATGGAAGGTGTGTTTAAGATGATTTCTGTGGAGGAGAAAAAAATTCGTACCGATATTGGAGCCCGTACTTCTCCACTACTAAAAAAGGTGTTTGCCATGCAGGATTAAGAGGAACAAACAGACCCTTAAAAAATTAGTAATCAATAACATATAAATAACATTGCCTTAACACATACGCTCCAAAAAAAGTTGGACATTTGCAGAGAGATTAATGGTTTTCTCATTTGGTTAGGGTTAGTTAGAAAAAAAATGCCAGTGTTTTTAGGAACACTGGCTTTTTTATTATATCAGCTGACAGTTATAGTTTCTGATAATAGATTATAAATTAGAATGCAGCTTTTTAAAATAATCAAAGGCTTTTGCCATTCGGCTTCCGTACCAGGAAAACATCTCACCATCAACAAAAACGGTCTTGGCGTGATGTGTAAAACGTCCCAATTCAAAAGCATGCTCATCTTTGAAAGGAAAAGGTTCTGAGGATAGCAAAATCAAATCCGGATCACCTTGTATTCTCATTTTTTGAATCACAATTTCAGGATACCGGCCTTCATATTTTGGATGATTATCATAAATATTGACAAACTTGTTAAGCTTTAGCATTTCATTGATAAAATTATCGCCTCCCGCTACCATATAAGGATTAGCCCAAATAAAATAGGCTACTTTTTGCTCTTCTTTGTCTTTGATAAAATTTTGAAAATCGGTTAAGGCAAATTGTATTTTGTCAATCCACTTCTGAGCTTCCGTCCGCTTATTAAATAATTGTCCAAAATCTGAAATCATCTGCAGACTGTCCTCAATAGTAAGGATATTGGTGACCCAAACCGGACAGATTTTACGCAATTCTTCTACAATTTCCTCCGTATTTTCTTCTTTGTTGGCGATAATAATATCGGGCTGTAACAGCTTTATCTTTTCATAATGCACCTTTTTAGTTCCTCCGATAATCTTTTTGGTTGATTTCAGATGGTAAGGATGAATGCAAAATTTGGTAATTCCCACAAGATTTTCTTCCAGTCCCAAATCAAACAGCAACTCTGTTTGTGATGGTACGAGGGAAATTATTCTTTTGGGAACCGATTCAAAAGTATGCGAATTGCCCAATTGGTCGCTGTACGTTTTCAATGGTTATTTTTTTGAAAGTTTACTATTTATTCCTTCCGGGAACATAATTGCCAAAAGCACAAAAATAAGAAGGAAGTTAAATTCAACGCCGTTTCTTCCGCCGCCAACCACAAACCAGCCTTCCGGATAATGAACCATGATAATGCCCATAATCAAAACGAAGATAGTAACGATAGAAGCAATCTTGACATATTTATTCAGCAAAAGCAATACCGCTACAACTACGTGTGACAGCTTAATCAACCAGGCCAGTAAAACTCCATAAGGAGCAAATCCGACCGTATTCAGATATAAGGTTCCAAACTCATGGATCCCATTATTGAACATTCCAGGCACACTATGCATAATGAGGATAAAGGCGACTGCAAAGCGAAGAATAAAAGTCCTGTCCATAGCAACTATTTTAGAATTTGTTCCATTTCCTGTTGCATTTTAAGGGCCTCTTCCCTGGCCTTTTCTGAAAAATCCTGCTGTTGTGAAGCATAAATGATTCCTCTTGACGAATTGATGAGCAATCCAACATTTTCAGACATTCCGTATTTGCAGACTTCCGAAAGGCTTCCGCCCTGCGCACCTACTCCGGGAACCAGCAAAAAGCTTGTCGGGATTATTTTTCGTATTTCGGTAAAATATTCTGCTTTGGTAGCTCCAACAACATACATCAGGTTTTCGGAATTTTTCCACTGTTTTGACGTTTCGATAACCTGCTTGTAAAGCTCTTTCCCTTCAACTGATTTTGTCTGGAAGTCGAAAGCACCCTCATTGGAAGTCAGCGCCAAAAGTATTGTAAACTTATCTTTCACAGCCAGAAATGGTTCAACAGAATCTTTGCCCATATAAGGTGCCACTGTAACCGAATCAAAAGCCATGTCTTCTAAAAAAGCCTTGGCATACATAGAAGAAGTATTCCCAATATCACCACGCTTGGCATCGGCTATTGTAAAAATTTCCGGATGTTTCTCGTTGATATAACGGATTGTCTTTTCGAGTGAAATCCATCCTTTGATTCCATAGGCTTCATAAAAAGCTGTATTAGGCTTATAGGCCACAGCCAGATCATGAGTAGCATCGATAATAGCCTTATTGAATTCAAAAATCGGGTCTTCCGTATTGAGCAGATGTTGGGGAATTTTATTCAAATCAACATCCAATCCAATGCAAAGGAAGGATTTTTTTTGGTGGATTTGTTCGGTTAGTTGTTGTGTTGTCATGGTGTTGTGTAGTTGGTCTTATAAAAAAAGCCCCAATAATGAGGCTTGTTTATTTTTAGAATACTTCGCTGGCTTCTTTTAATTTTTCTGTATTGCTAACCAGCTGAAGCTCGTCAACAATCTTATGGATATCTCCGTTCATGATGTTTCCTAAATCGTATAACGTCAATCCAATTCTGTGGTCGGTTACACGACCCTGTGCATAGTTATACGTACGGATTTTTGCAGAACGGTCTCCTGAACTTACCTGAGAGCTACGTTTTTGAGCATCTTCTTCCTGTTTTTTAGCCAATTCCTGCTCATACAAACGGGAACGCAAAACGGTAAATGCTTTATCCTTATTCTTATGCTGTGACTTTTCATCCTGACACTGGGCTACCAATCCTGTTGGAATGTGCGTCAAACGAACAGCAGATTTTGTCGTGTTTACTGACTGTCCACCAGGTCCTGACGAACAGAAAAAATCAATACGAACGTCATTCATGTCAATCTGAACGTCAAATTCTTCCGCTTCTGGCAAAACCATTACAGTTGCTGCAGAAGTATGCACACGTCCCTGAGTTTCAGTCTGTGGCACACGCTGTACACGGTGTACACCTGCTTCAAATTTTAAAGTTCCGTAAACGTCTTCACCGGTAACCTCAAAAATAATTTCTTTGAAACCTCCGGAAGTTCCTTCGTTCATATCCACAACCGACGTTCTCCAACCTTTGCTTTCGCAATATTTGGTATACATTCGGAACAAATCACCTGCAAAAATACTGGCTTCATCCCCACCGGTTCCGGCACGGATTTCAACCATGACGTTTTTCGCATCTTCCGGGTCTTTCGGGATTAGCAAAAATTTGATTTCTTCCTCCAATTCCGGCAATCTCTGCTTGGCCTCATCCAACTGCATTTTTGCCATTTCGGTCATTTCCGGGTCACTACCGTCAGCAATAATTTCATTTGCCTCATCAATATTGCCCATTATATTTACATACTCGTCACGCTTTTCTACAAGCGCTTTCAAGTCTTTGTATTCTTTGTTTAATTGGATATAGCGCTTTTGGTCGGCAATGACATCCGGCTGGATAATCAAATCCGAAATCTCGTCAAAACGCTGTTTTACAATCTGCAATCTATCTAACATCTTTTCTTCCTTATGTAATTGGAGTGCAAATTTACAAAAAAATTGTTTACGTTCCATCGGGCTTGAGATTGAGTTTTTATGACTGTCATGAAGTTTATACCAAACAAAGAAAAGCCGGTTTTCTTACGGTTCATTTCATTGTTTTTAGGCCACGGATTATCACAGATTAAAACAATTATGTGGATTTTAGAAGTCTAAACCACACCGGCAATGTCAATAATTTGTTCTTAAAAACTTTGCGGCTCTACGCCTTTGCGAGCAACTATTTCACACAAAATCGCAAAGCAAGTTTTCTGATAAACAATTGAGTTTTTTTTACTTACTTTAGTCTTTAAAAACTCTTGTATGGAAAATTTCGACTGGACAAAATTCACCAGAAAAATTGCAATAAAATCTAGCCTTTCAACACTTTACAATGCCTGGGCCACATCTTCAGAAATTGAAAAATGGTTTTTGAGCAATGCTTCCTATTTTGACCCAAATGGCAAACAGCTCGATTCGAAAACAGCCGTCGAAAAAGATGCCACTTATGAATGGCGATGGTTTTTGTATGACGATGTCGAAAAAGGAAAAATTACCGAGGCCAACGGCACTGATTATTTGCAGTTTACTTTTGCCGGAAATTGTCTTGTCGATATTCTACTTACGCAAGAAGACGGCTATGTATTGGTGGAACTCACACAAAAAAACATTCCGACTGATGAAAATTCAAAAAGGAATATCCGTCTGGGATGCCATACGGGCTGGAGTTTTTATCTGGTTAATCTGAAATCAGTATATGAAGGTGGCCTGGACTTGAGAAATAAAAACGAAAACACTTATCCAATGGTAAATAATTAAGATGAACTACCATGTTTTTTCACCAAATGACAGGCTGTCAAAATACATCCGCTGTTATTGGAGCCTCGACAATCTTGATGATTTGGAACCGCATTCAAGAGAACGTATTTTTCCTGACGGCTGTATTGAACTGATTTTTAATCATGGCGACCTGTTTGTCACCTACACTAAAAACGGAGCCGAAACGCAACCAAAAAACTTTATACACGGTCAGCTAAAAAAATTCATTGAAGTACAGGGAATCGGCAAAGTTGGTATTTTCAGCATCCGGTTTCAACCCGCCGGATTACAGCCTTTTATTGATTTTCCTGTCAGCAATTTGACCGGAATTTTTGTGGAGCTATCAAAAATCTGGGAAGACAGCAGTTCCTTGGAAGAACAAATGGGTTGTTGCCAGAATAATGAAGAACGCATTCGGGTTATCGAAAATTTCCTTGAGAACCATCTCAAAAATACCACCGACACGGATGCAATTGAAAGTTGTGTCAATGAAATCATCCTATCCGAAGGAATGATTTCAATAGAAAAACTGACAGCTAATCTAAAAACCGGGCAACGTCACCTGGAACGTAAATTTCTTTCCAACGTAGGATTGAGCCTGAAATTATTTTCAAGAATCATACGATTCAATCATGCTTTACAGCTCATTGAAAACAAAGATTTTAGAAATTTTACCAATGTAGCCTATGACGGCGGTTTTTACGACCAGGCCCATTTCATAAAAGACTTCACATATTTTACAGGCTTGAATCCGAAAAAATACTTTTCGGAAAATCTTGAAATGGCAAAATATTTCAATTTAGAATAGAAAGTCGTTTTTTTACAATTTTATCAATCGATATTGATTCATATTTGTTTGCTGTAAACTAAATCAATCTTATGAAAAAAACTATTTATGCACTGGCTGTTTTGGCAACTTTAGGAATCACTTCCTGTAAAGAAGCCCATGATTCAAAGCTTCCTCCCGTTGAAGCTACTCCAAAAACTTATGCCGAAATCAAAAAAGCCGATTGGTTTTTAGGACGTTGGGAGAATAATTCCAAAGAAGGCAATCTTTCTGAGATATGGACCAAAGAAAATGATTCTACTTTTCACGGAGAAAGCTATTTTGTCATTGGTAAGGACACCGTTTTTGGAGAAAGCGTAAAACTTTGGCAAAAAGAAAATCAATTGATTTATGAAGTATCAGTAAGAAATCAAAATAATGAAAAGCCTGTAGAATTTGCCCTGACAAACTCTTCTGACAAACAACTTATTTTCGAGAACCCGAAACACGATTACCCAAACAAGATTACTTACAACCAAATTACAAAAGACAGCATCGTAGCTGAAATTTCCGGAATGAAAGACGGAAAAACGAAATCGGAACAATTTGCAATGAAAAAAGTTCAGTAAGTTTGAACAAACAAAAACAATAAAACAATCTAACATGGCACAAGTAAATCCTTATCTTACTTTTAATGGAAACTGTGAAGCAGCATTCCTATTTTACAAATCCGTATTTGGCGGAGAATTTACCTATATCGGAAAGTTTAAAGATATGCCTTCTGAACAACCGCTTCCAGCCGGAACAGAAGATTTGATTATGCACGTTTCATTGCCAATCAGCAAAGAAACAATACTCATGGGAAGTGATACGAGTGAGGCTTTCGGACAACAGCCTGTTACTGCAGGAACGAATTTTTCAGTTTCCATCAATACAGAAAGCGAAGACGAAGCTAAAAAACTTTTCGACGGACTTTCCAATGGCGGAAAAGTAACCATGCCTTTGGAAAAAACTTTCTGGGGCGCTTTATTTGGAATGTTTGTTGACAAATTCGGTATCCTCTGGATGGTGAATTACGATTATGAGCAGAAATAAAAACCTTAAGCCCCGCCAAAACGGGGGCTTTTTTTTGCCCTGTGCTGGAAAAAGTGAACTATATTTGCGCCATCTTTTAAAAACAACATGAAGCAACAAAAAATAAGAGGCCTGCATCGTGATTTAGGCTATTTTTACATTGGATTGATTATTTCTTTTGCCTTTTCCGGAATATTGATGAATCACAGAGATAGCTGGCATCCGGAAAAATATACCGTTGAAACAAAAAACATTGAAGTAAAGCTACCGCCAGAAGAACTGATTAGCGAAAAATATGCTGAATCCTTAGGAAAAGAACACGGCATTGATGATAAAATCAGACGCCATTCCATCAAAAAAGGAACTTTGAAGATTTCATTTGAAAACCACGATGTGGAAATTGATATGAAAACAGGAAAAGGAGAAATTGTCGCTTTCAAAAAAACACCAATCATCAGCCATGCTATGAAACTACACAAAAACACTTCAGAATGGTGGATTTATTATTCTGATATTTTTGGTATTTCATTAATTGTAATTGCGGTTACCGGTGCCCTGATGATTCCTTATGGAAAATTTACCTTTAAGAAAAGAGGCTGGAAACTCGCTATAGCCGGCATTGTGTTCCCGCTATTGTTTCTCTTCTTATTGAGCTAAAATAAAAAACCTCGTTTATTTCTAAACGAGGTTTTTTATTTTTTGATGAAGAATTAGTTTGAATTTTCTTCTGTTACTTCTTCCTTAACTTTTGGTGCAGGAGCTTCTTTTGAAACCAGGCCTTTTGCCTGAAGCATATTGTACCAGTTCAAAACTTTTTTGATATCTGACGGATATACTCTGTCCTGATCATAGTCCGGTAAGATTTCAAGAAAATAAGCAGCCAATTTAGCATTGTCTTCTTTATGAGATAAGGCAGGTCCGTTATCTTCTTTTACAGCAATAGCTCTCATTACTTCAACCAACGGTTTTTCCTGCTCATTTGTATAAATAGAAATTTCTGAAAGCAGGCTGACATTGCTTCTCAAACCAACCGTAATTTTCTTTCCGTCAAGTAATGATTCGGCAACAAAACCGGTACGGGTTTGAAGTTTAAGTGCATATAAGCCCGGCTTGCCAGAAATGGCCAATATTTTGTCTAAATTCATTTTAAAGATATTTTATAATTGAAATTAATTTGTTCTTCTTATCTGCCTTTTTTGGCAACAAACTTCATTTTATAATCCGGACGTGTTTTTCCGTCCATAATGTTTTGAAGTTTTTTCTTTATTAACTGTTTTTTTAGTGAAGATATTTTATCTGTGAATAAAATTCCTTCGATATGGTCGTATTCATGCTGAATTACCCTTGCAATCAATCCGTCAAATTCTTCCGTTTTCTTATTGAAATCTTCATCAAAATATTCAATGGTGATTCTTTCATTTCGGTACACATCTTCACGGACTTCCGGAATGCTCAGGCATCCTTCATTAAATCCCCATTCTTCCCCTTCTTCCTTAAGCATTTTTGGGTTGATGAAGGTTCTTTTAAAGTTTTTCAGTTCTTCACGCTCTTTTTCCTCTAAATCTTCATCATCACTAAACGGTTCCGTGTCAATAACAAATAGTCGAAGGCTAAGTCCTACCTGAGGCGCTGCCAGACCTACTCCATAAGCATTATACATCGTCTCATACATGTCTGCAATCGCTTGCTTCAGGTTAGGATAATCCTGTGGCACTTCCTCACCTACTTTTCTTAAAACCGGATCGCCATATCCTATAATTGGTAAAATCATTTCTTTCGTATTGAATTATAAAGAATTAGCAGAATCTCTGCAAAATCAGAGGGCAAAAATAGTGAAAAAAGATTATAGACGGTAATCTTTTAATAACATCAAAAGCATTAAATCTTTATTTTTTTAATTCCGAAAATGTTTATCAATTCCTATCTTTGCTAGTAACCGCTTCGCAATGATTCAGAAAGTCCGAAATTTTACCGATAGTACCAATTTTTCCAATGCCTTAAAAGTGACATTGGCCGCTGCTATTCCGGTGCTTTTGTTCTCTTATACAGGTAATTTTGAAATTGGTTTCAATATTGCCTTAGGTGCTTTTTTGACCTATCCGAGCGATATTCCCAGCAACAGAAAACACCGAATAAATGGTATTCTGGTTGCTGCCCTGATTGTAGCGGGAAACAATCTGGTCGTTAACCTGCTCTATCCGCAACCCTGGATATTGTATCCGGCTATGGCGGCTATGATTTTCTTTTTCTCCATGATTTCGGTTTATGGACAACGTGCGACTCAGGTTTCATTTTCAGCCCTCTTATCTATCTGCCTTGCTTTTGGCCACATACACGATGGATGGGAAATGCTCCAATATTCAGGACTAATGTTTGTTGGCGGTCTGTTTTACCTTCTCATATCCCTGACATTTAATTACATCAGACCGCACCGTTATATCGAACTTCAGGTTGCCGAATGCTTGCGACTGACTTCAAAGTATATGAAATTGCGTGGTGATTTATGGAAGATTGATTCACCCCGCGAAAAAATTATCGAAAAGCAGCTATACCTTCAGGTAGAATTAAACACAATCCATGAAAACCTAAGGGAAATTTTAATACGAAACCGCAGCCATTCCAACGGTACTTCAGACCAGACCCGAAAGATGACCCTGGTTTTTATTTCACTGCTTGAAATTCTGGAATTGGCACTATCGACCTCATTTGACCATAATAAACTGCATCAAAAATTTGCAGACCATCCAAAAGTCCTGGCTACCTATCAGCACCTGGCCTACAACCTTGCTTCTACTTTAAAAGCAATTTTTAAAAGCCTCGAGAACCGAAAAAAATATGTACCGAAGCATTCGCTGCTAAAAGACCTTGAAGCGCTCGAAAAAGTAATTTCAGACTACGAACAGGAATTGGGAAAGGAAAAAGCTTCCGAAGGCGTTTGGATGCTTTCCAACATGCTGCATTATGCGGAAAAGCAGATTGAAAAAATTAAGATTGTGGAGCGTGCCTTCATGCCAAACTTCAACACGAACGATTATAAAGGAAGAGACAAGAATCTTGACAAATTACTGACTCCACAATATTATCCGTGGAGCACATTCCGTGAAAACCTGAGTTTTTCGTCAACCATATTTCGCCATTCGTTACGGCTGACGGCCACAATCATGCTTGCGTTTTTGTTAGGAAGCCTTTTCCCTTTTCAAAATGTATATTGGATATTGCTGACTATAGTAGTTATCATGCGTCCGGGCTACGGATTGACCAAAGAGCGTTCGTTCCACAGGATTATCGGAACCGTGGTCGGCGGACTCATTGCTTTTGCCCTACTGCTGTTTATCCATAATCACATTATCATTGGTGCCTTAGCTATTACTTCGATGATTTTAGGCTTTACATTTACCTCGATAAATTATAAAGTAGGCGCTACTTTTGTAACCATTTATGTTGTTTTTGTTTACGGAATCATTACCCCAAATATTAACGATGTCATCCAATACCGTATTCTGGATACTGTGGTAGGGGCAGGCCTTGCCTTTTTGGCCAATTATTTCTTCTGGCCATCATGGGAATTTATGAGCCAGCCTATTTATATTAAAAAATCCATTGAAGCCAATCGTGATTATCTCAACGAGATTTCTATTTTTTACAACAACAAAGGAGAAGTGACAACCTCATACCGAATCGCGCGAAAAAATGCCTTCATTGAAGTCGGTAACCTGATGGCCTCGTTTCAACGTATGACCCAGGAACCCAAATCCAAACAGAAACAGGTGCAGCAGGTTTACAAACTTGCCGTCTTAAACCACACATTGCTTTCTTCATTGGCTTCTTTAGGAACTTATATACAGACGCATAAAACATCGACGGCATCTGAAGCTTTCAATGTAGTTGTCCAAACGGTAATCAAAAATCTGAATTATGCCATCACTTTTGCTGATTTAGAGGTTTCCGGCACTTTGGCACAAACCGAAACAAATGAAGATCTGGCCATGCGCTTTACCGAATTAAAGAATATGCGTGCCAAGGAATTAAAGGAAGCGCATCTTTCTGAGGATGAAGAATTCCAGCTTAAAATGCAGGAAGCCCAATTGGTTATCGAACAACTGGTATGGCTGACCAATCTTTCTGAAAGTATTGTCAAAGCGGCCAAGCTGCTGCATCAGACCAAATAAAAAGCCTGAAACAATTGCTTCAGGCTTCTTTGTATAATTTCTATTTATTTACAACGTATCTAATTTCAAGACTTTAGCAGAATGTTCCCTCACCTGCTGAAGCAGAGATTCATTATCGTTTAATGAGATTCCATAAGATGGAACCATTTCTTTTAACTTTTCCTGCCATGCTGTTGACTTTTCATGTTCAGAAAAACATCTTTGAATCAGGTCAAGCATAATCGAAACTGCGGTTGAAGCTCCCGGAGACGCACCTAGCAAAACGGCTAACGAACCATCACCCGCTGTTACTACTTCTGTTCCAAATTCCAATACTCCTCCCCCATTCTCGCCTTTTTTGATAACCTGTACGCGTTGGCCTGCAGTTTCTAAAACCCAGTCTTCCATCCTGGCGTCCGGAAGGTATTCTTTCAAGGCTTGGAGCCTATCTTCCGGTGACTGACGCACCTGGTCAATCAGATATTTTGTCAAAGGCAGGTTATGGAATCCGGCTGAAAGCATCGGAATCAGGTTATTCGGTTTTATAGAAAGCGGCAAGTCCAAATACGAGCCATTTTTCAGGAATTTAGTAGAAAAGCCTGCATAAGGCCCAAACAATAAAGCTTTTTTACCATCAATCATACGGGTATCGATATGCGGAACTGACATTGGCGGAGCACCTACAGAAGCCTTACCGTAAACTTTGGCATTGTGTTTTGCGATTATATCTTCATTGACACATTTCAACCATTGACCGCTTACAGGAAAACCTCCAAAACCATCACCTTCCGGAATACCTGCTTTTTCAAGTAACGGTAATGAACCACCTCCGGCTCCAATAAAAACAAAACGTGTAATGATTTTGGTTTTATCGCCTGTCTCCAGATTTTTCACCTTAATCTGCCATCTTCCATCTTCACCTTTTTTCAGACTTTTCACTTCATGATGGAACTTCATGCTAACACCTTCTAATGTTTTAAGGTAATTAAAAATACTTCGGGTGAGTTCACCAAAATTCACATCGGTACCAATTTTCATTGAAGTAGCCGCAATAACTGATTTTGGATTCCTGCCTTCCATAACCAATGGCATCCACGAACGTATTTTATCTTTATCTTCTGAATATTCCATTCCCTTGAAAAGACTGTATTGCTGAAGCGCGTCATATCTTTTTTTCAGGAAATCCACATTTTCTTCACCCCAAACAAAACTCATATGCGGGATACTCTTGATAAAATTTTCAGGATTGGAGATAAGATTTTTTTCAACCAGATAGGCCCAAAACTGCTTCGAAACTTCAAAAGATTCTGCAATCTTTACAGCTTTTTTGGTATCGATTTCTCCACCTGCAAGCTCCGGAGTATAATTGAGCTCGCAAAATGCAGAGTGACCTGTTCCCGCATTATTCCATGCATCAGAACTTTCGGCCGCAGCCATGTCCAGTCGCTCGTAAATTTCAATTTTAATATTGGGATTCAGTTCTTTAAGCAATAAACCTAAAGTAGCGCTCATGATTCCGGCGCCAATTAGAACCACATCCGTTTCTGTTCTTAAAGTTGTAGTTGCCATCACAAAAATTTTTGTCGTGCAAAGATACTTTGAAAGAAACAAAAAACTTTGTTATTTATATCTATTTTAAATTACAAACAGGTTTTTTAATAAAATAAAAATAAAATCTAGAATTTTTTTCTGGATAAGTAATCCTGAAGCATAATCGTTGCCGAAATCTCATCAATCAGCGCTTTATTTTGACGTTGTTTCTTTTTTAACCCACTATCAATCATGGTCTGGAACGCCATTTTTGATGTAAAACGCTCATCAACCCTTTCAAATGGTAGGTCTGGAAAATTATTTTTAAATTTTTCCACAAAAGCTTCAATCAGTTTGGCACTTTCTGATGGTGTGTAATCCATCTGTTTAGGCTCTCCAATCAAAACCCTTTCTACTTTTTCCTTAGCAAAGTAATCTTTAAGAAAAGTAATAGCAGTTTCTGAAGGAATAGTTGTTAGTCCGGAAGCAATAATCTGCATTTCGTCTGTAACGGCAATTCCGGTTCGTTTTAGTCCGTAATCTATGGCTAGTATTCTTGGCATTTTAACTTTTCTTATTTTCTGAAATTATTTTCTTAAGCCTTCTTAATTCACCATTCATATTAAAACAGTCTACAATTGCAGATTTATTTGAAAAACTATATAATCCACACTTAAAACAAATCTTTGCCATTCCTGTTTCTTCCTTATTCATTTTAAAAATAAAGATATCTCTGTAAATAGGGTCGCAAGCGGCAATAAAAAATTGGTCACATCTCTTTTCTGCAAAAATCTGCGTTCTCAGCTCATCGTAATACTTAGGATTGATAGCAGTATTTTCTACTTTATCAACAGATTTAATGGCTTCTTTGAACTTTATTTTTTCTTCTTTAGTTTCCGGGCAAGGCTCTCTTAATAAAAATTCAAATATTTTACCTTTTTCAGAAATTGTATCTGCTAAAATCAAATCATAATATTCATTCTCGTCAATTGGAATCTGATAATGTATTACTTCATCAAAATCAAAAAAGGGCTTGTTTTGGGTTATCTTTTTATTAATATCTTCCATAGATTCATAAGACGAACTTTCCTCTTTCTTGCAGGAAATTATCAAGAAAACCAATAACAACGGAATCAATATTTTCATAAATCAAAAATTAGGCTGCGTAAAATTACATTTTTAATTTCCCTAATCTCAAAAGCATCGGAAAAACAACTGTTTTATTTCCTGCTTCCCATGAAATCTCCAATTTCTTGCGAATCAAATCGATTGGATTTTCGTTGTTATGCGCTTTATAATGTTCTACCGCTGACCATGTTTCCAAATAACCTACCAACTGTTCGAAAGTCCACGTAAATTTATTCTGGAAACGAAGCGTTTCCAATTCTTCAAATGGAAAAGGAATCGTTTGATAATTCTCATCCAGGTATTTTCGTTCAGCATCCCAAAACGGACCTACAATATTGTAATAAAAATCAGAAAGTATTTTATCTGATTCCTCGTTGGTGCTGAAAAGCCCATAACCAACTACTGCGAAGATTCCGTTGGGTTTTAGTATGCGATATACTTCCGCATAAAACTGGTCAAAATCAAACCAATGTATTGCCTGGGCTACTGTAATCAGGTCAAATTGCTTGTCCAGAAAATCGGTTCTTTCTGCAGGAAGTTTTTTGTAAATTACATTTAATAATTGTTTGGCATGCTGCAATTGATTTTCGCTGATATCTGTAGCATATACGGTCTGGAAATATTCAGATAGCTTTTGGGCAATCTGCCCATTGCCTGTGGCCACGTCCAATGCCATTTCTCTCGATTCCGTAAACGAAACGATATGTTCAATAAGTTCCGGCGGATAAGAAGGTCTGAACTTAGAATACTCTGAGGCTTGATTTGAAAAATTATCTTTCATAGGAAATAGGGTGTCTTACAAATTTACGTAAAATCCGTTTATTCAACCCTGCCAGAGTTTGAAACTCTGGCAGGGTTGAAAACGAAAAAAACATATCTTTGCTGAAAATCAAATTTTATGAGCACTTTGCAGACAATTATAGAGCAGGCATGGGAAAATAGAGCCCTGCTTCAGGAAGAAAAAACAACCACAGCAATCCGCGAGGTTATCGAACTGCTAGACAGTGGAAAATTACGCGTAGCTGAACCAATTGCCGGTGGATGGCAAGTTAATGAATGGGTAAAGAAAGCAGTTGTAATGTACTTCCCTATTCAAAAAATGGAAACCCTTGAAGCAGGAATCTTTGAATATCATGACAAAATGCCTTTGAAAAAAGGCTATGCCGAAAAAGGAATTCGTGTTGTTCCTAATGCTGTAGCCCGTCATGGTGCTTATATTTCAAGCGGTGTAATCTTAATGCCAAGCTATGTCAATATTGGTGCTTATGTCGATGAAGGTACGATGGTCGATACCTGGGCTACCGTAGGTAGTTGTGCCCAGATTGGCAAGAACGTGCATTTGAGCGGTGGTGTAGGAATTGGCGGTGTTTTAGAGCCATTACAAGCTGCTCCCGTAATCATTGAAGATGGTGCTTTTATTGGTTCCAGATGTATTGTAGTTGAAGGTGTTCGCGTTGAAACAGAAGCAGTTCTTGGCGCTAATGTTTGTCTGACAGCTTCTACAAAAATTATAGATGTGACCGGTGATGAGCCTGTAGAAATGAAAGGTGTCGTGCCAGCACGTTCGGTTGTGATTCCGGGCAGTTATACTAAAAAATTCGCTGCAGGAGAATTTCAGGTTCCTTGCGCTTTAATTATCGGAAAAAGAAAACCTTCTACCGATTTGAAAACTTCTTTAAACAACGCACTGAGAGAATACGACGTAGCGGTATAATAATTAGGAATTGAGATTAGGAATTACGAACAACCTGTCTGGCATAAATGTTCGTAATTCCTAATTATTAATTTGTAATTCATACAATTTTCATGAAAAAGATACTTGTAATCCAGCAGAAAATGATAGGCGATGTTTTGGCCAGTTCTATTCTTTGCAACAACTTAAGGACTATTTATCCTGATGCACAGATTGACTACCTGATTTATCCTTTCACAAAGCCGGTGGTAGAAAACAATCCCAATATTGATAATTTGGTACTTTTCAAGGAAGAATTTCGCAAAAGCAAAAAAATGCTCCTGCGTTTTCTGGTTTCTATCCGAAAAGAGAAATACGATATTGTTGTTGATGCCTATGGAAAGCTGGAAAGCAATCTTGTTGTAGGAATGTCAGGCGCAAAGAAGAAAATCGGATTTCATAAGTCCTATACCAACTTTTTATATACGGACACGTTTAAGGAACTTTTAAAACCAAAAACTTCAGCCGGTCTGGCTATTGAAAACAGAATGCTGTTGCTACAGCCTTTTTCTTCGGGCATTCCGCTTGACAATCGCCCTAAAATTTTCCTGACAGAAGAAGAAATTAAAAACGGAAAAGATATCCTGATTCAAAACAATATCGATTTTTCAAAAAAAATCTATATGATTGGTGTTTTGGGTAGTGGTCATAATAAAACCTATCCTTTTCCTTATATGGCAAAGTTACTTGATGCCATAGTTGCCAAAACCAACGCTACGCTTCTGTTTAACTACATGCCATCACAGGCGGAACAGGCAAAAAAAATATTCGGACTGTGCCAGCCGGAAACACAAAAGAACATTAAGATTAACATTGTTCCGGGAAGCATTCGGGAATTTTTATCGATTACTTATCATTGCAATGCCCTGATTGGCAACGAAGGCGGGGCAGTAAATATGGCCAAGGCCCTATTCAAGCCTACATTCACAATATTTTCTACATGGATAAAAAAGGAAGCCTGGAATTCGTTTGAAGACGGCATACATTATGCTTCTGTTCATCTCAAAGATTTCAAACCGGAATTATATGGTAAAAAATCTGCAAAAGAAATGAAAAATCAGGCCATGAAACTGTACGAGTCTTTTACTCCGGAACTCATTCTGCCGGAACTCAACAGTTATCTGGAAAAAAATTAATTGGAATCAATCCCGATTGGCGTCCTGATAACCTTATTTTTTCGGGTATTTTCACGAATAGCAAAATTCTTTTTCCAGGTAGCTTCATTTACGTAGCCTCTTGCATGGTCCAGGTGAACTACGATGGCACTGTATCGAATCTGTTTTGATTTCAGCCCTTTGTTAAAAAGCCTTTCACCCAGTTCCCTGTCCTGTCCGCCATATTGCATTTCCTGGTTAAAGCCATTGATAGCAACCAAATCGTCTTTCCATCCGGAAGCATTATGTCCGTTCCAGGTTGCTTTTGTTGGCGTAATAAAATTCAGGAACTTTGCCCATAAACCGGTAGCAGAAAGTTTTGTGTTTTTAAATGACTTTTTAAGGCCTCGCCCAACAAGCCATTTTACATCAAAACAATTCTGGTGCAGGATATGATTTTTTGTGATAGCCTGCGAAATATTCATCGGAAGCATAAAATAGCCTCCGGAAAGAAAATAGCCTCTTTCACGATAATGAAGATGTGTTTCCACAAAATCTTTCCTCGGAATACAATCGCCGTCCGTAAAAATAAGATAATCTGTATTGGAAGCAACAATTGCCTTATTGAGTATTTGTGACTTTTGAAAACCGTTATCTTCCTGCCATACATGAATTAACGGCATTGAAAGTTGCGGTCTTAAAGTATCGAGCAATTCTTTGGTTTTAGGTTTTGACCCGTCATCTGCAATAATAATTTCAAAGTTGAGTTCAGTTTGCACACTAAATCCCCATATGACTTTTTCAAGCCATTCTTCAGAATTATAGGTACTCATTATTACGGATGCTTTCATAATCTATTTAAATGCAAAAAAATTATTTCCAGAAAAACAGTTTTTTCTTGAGCCGCTTCTTTCTATGAAACCTGTTTCTGAATGATTCCGTTTCAACAATCATCATTTGCAAAACCTCTTCATAAGGCCTGCCATAAAGCTTTGCATATTCGTCGCTCATTACTTCAACCAATTCTCTTTTGGGTGTGAGTTTGGATAAATTGACAATCCGCTGCTTCAAGGTCATGGACTTATGAAACTGCATTCTGTTCAGGTCAACCAAAAAGAAATTATAATTCCCTTCACCATTCTTTTTAATCAGTGTATTACCTGGCGTGTGGTCGAGAAATTCTATACCATTTTCATGTAAATTAAATGAAAAACGCACAAACTGCCTTAGTATGGTCTCGTGGTCAGGATAATTCAAATCTGTTGTCAATTCTCTAAACGTCAAATCTGCATTCAACTGTTCGCTGATGTAATAACTGTCGTAAAGAACATTTTTGAAATTTTCAAAATAAGCAATGGGCTGAGGGGTTCCTATTCCTTTTTCCAGCAAAATATTGGCAAACTCAAAAGAGCGTCTGGCTTTTGAACGCCTGAAAAATTTATAGGCTACCTGATTGATAAAATTAGGAATCTTGAACGATTTGACATTCAATGTAATCTCATCCAATTCAAAGAGCCTGATTTTGTTGCGCTTTCCGTCAACAAACAAAATACCTTTAGCCTCAAAATTAGCAATACAGTCCCGTATGGCTTCTTTCTGGTGTAGGAATTTTGGATTGTAAACTTCGTGCATTTATGCTTTTCTTATTTTGTTCACAAAAGTAACCATTTTCGATTTTAGAGTTCAAATAATTAATTTAATTTTACAAAAAAATTGCCGAAAGGTTAATTAGCACCCAATAAATGTTTAAACACTATCTAATTACTAGGTTTAATCTGAGAAATCCTGATTGGAACGTTACTAAAAATAACGAAACCTTACTGACCGACGAGTGGATGGAAGACAGAATGTGGCTCTTTGAGAACTTTTGTTTCCCATCTGTTGTGGCGCAAACCAATACGGATTTTAACTGGCTTCTATTTTTTGACACTACAACACCCGAAAAATATAAAAGTGCCATAACTAACCTGATTTCGGATAAGACAAACATCAAAGCCTTTTATATTGATGGTATGCCTGAATTTTATCCGGCTATCCAACAGTTTATTTCTGAAGATGCACAGAATGTTCCTTATTTGATTACTTCAAGAATTGACAATGACGATTGTATCCATAAAAATTTCATCAACGAAGTACAGCACAAATTTCAGTCACAGGAATATCAGGCTGTTGATGTTATCAAAGGCTATTCTCTACAGGTAAAACCCCGTTACATATTAGGTAAAAAAGAACATATTTTCAATCCTTTCATAAGCCTGATTGAAAAAAATGAAAACCCGAAAACTGTTTGGTTTAACGACCATACGTTGTGGAAAAAGGAAACCCGTATTACGCAGATTACAGACAAGCGTTTATGGATGTCAATCATTCATGAAAAAAACAAGGTGAATGAGTTTGACGGTTACGACAATGTAAAATGGGCGCATATCAATAAAGATTTTATTGTATCAGAGAAAATGAACAGCCTGATTGAAAAAGAACTTATTCCCTATAAAAACTGGATGTTCCTGAGTTTGAAAAACCGATTGTATGTAAAATTGGTTCTTTTAAGCAAAAAGATAAAAAAGGCATTGGGTGTTTATAAAATAAAATAATCTTGAGTCGAAATTCGACTTCTCTATCACAAGCATCTCACCTCCTAAGAATTTGTTTTCAAGTTTCAGTTTTAAGACTGTTATTTTGCTTTTTACTGTTTAAATTCTAATCTTAATTGGTAAATCCCCATTAAAAACACCTGCAAATTACTGATTATCAATTTAATTAAGATTTTCTTAACATATTGCACATATCGCTTGTTTCTTCCGTTTAAAAAAACTTATCTTTGCGGAAATCAAATTTTTTTACAAGCATTTTGCAAGTAATATTGAGAATTGAAGCAACCAACATTTCGGCAAAAGACAAAAACAAAAAGCAAAATCAGGTTTCCACTTTAAGAAATTATTTCGTAATTTCTTATTGCAAACCGATACAAAGGAGATAGATGAAAATTGCGTTGATTAGTTTTGACAATTGGGGTTTGAATGAAGGAATTGCTAAAGTCTTAAAACAGGACGGTCACACTGTGCACCATATTGATTTCCATAATTTTATATACAAATACCCAAGTTTTTATTATAAAATTTATAATGCTTTCCTGAAGGTCTTTTTCAGGAAAAATATCAAAAACATTTACTACGGAAAAGAAATCATCAAGCGCCTGGAGCAAATTGGTGAGAGGCAGGATTTGATTGTGACCATCAAGGGAGACTTCATTGACAAAAGCTATTTAAAGCAATTAAAAAAACATACGCGAAAGTCAATCGGTTTTTTTAATGACAGTGCTACACGTTGTCCAAAAATAAAGCGGGTTGCTTCTGCATTTGACCAGGCATTTTCTTTTGAAAAGGAAGACTGTCAAAAATTAGGCTTAAAGTTTGCTCCTAACTGGATTTATGAAGAGAACAAGAACAGCAGTAAAGGGCCGTTTGATTTTCAGGTTTTTAATATCTGTTCCAAAGACAAAAGACTTCCTGTTCTTTCAAAAATCATTTCTGAATTAAAGTCGAAGCAGATAAAACACAAGATTATTGTTTTGAGCAGAGACAAGGAATGCCCGAAGAGCGAAATCGAATTTTTCTTTGAAAGAATTACATTGGAAGAAGTCTCGAAATTTATCGAAAAATCCAGGGCCCTTTTAGACATCAAAAGAGATGGCCAATTTGGACTGACTTTCAGGATTTTTGAAAGTATCGGGTTAGAAAAGAAACTCATAACAACCAATCCTGATATTGTAAATTATGATTTCTACAATCCCAATAATATTTTGGTCATAGACGAAAAAAATCCGGTAATCCCTACCTCGTTCTTTGAAAGCGACTATGAAAAGCTTCCTGAAGAAATCTACCATAAATACACGATTAGAGGCTGGATTCAAAATGTTTTATTTCACAAATAGCTATTTATGTCAATAAAAAAAGATTTCCATAAATTTCAGCATCAGCTCAAGAGCTTTTTTTTACAGGGACACCACAAATCCTTCAAAAAAAAATATTTTAAAGAACATTATTCCGACACAAAAAAACTAATCCTGTTTTTTGTTCCTTCCGGAACAGACAGGATTAACGGAGGAATTTTGTCAATATGCACCATTTATAACATTGTCAGGAAGTTAAAAGACATTCACGGATGTGACGTGGTTGCCAGTTTTTTGCCCGGGAAAAGTGAAACCGACTATAAATACAGGAAGTTTTCAAACGAAATGATTATTTTCACCTTCAAAGAAATTGAAAGGTATTTTGACCATCTTGACTTTGCGGAAATTCATATCCCGGATGTAATGATTGCTGCTTTCAATAAAGGGAACAAACGTATGGTTCCTTTTTTCAGATGGACGGAAAATATAAAAGATATAAAAATCAACCTGCTCAACCAGAATGACCTTTTTATGCCACCGATTGAAAAAATCGACAATGTCAAGAAAATGTTCCCAAACACGACTATGACCATGGCACACAAGCGTTATGCTACACTTGAAAAAAGAAATTATTACGGCGTGCCGCTTCATCTTTTTTCAGCCTGGTTAAGCCCAACTCCCTACAACAGAAAGGCATTTAGTGAAAAAGAAAATCTGGTTATCTATTCCCCAGATAAAATTCAATGGGTTCCCAATTCAAGTACGTTGACAAAAGAGGGAATTTTGGCAAATCTAAAAGCCAAACTGCCGCATTATACTTTTGTTGAAATAACAAACATGAAGTATGACACCTATAAAGATTATGCTTCAAGAGCCAAATTTGTCATTACTTTTGGCGAAGGATTGGATGGCTACCTTATAGAAACTATTTTCTCCGGAGGTATTTCATTTGCCGTTTACAATGAGATTTTCTTTACCGAAGATTTCAAGAACCTGCCAACGCTTTATACTTCATTTGATGAAATGAATGAAAAGATAGCAGATGATATTAAACATTATGATAATCCTGAAACTTTTAAAGAATATCAGGACAAACTAGACATCATTGTTAACAAATTATACAGTTTTAACATGCTTGAGAATAACATAAAGCAGTATTATTTGCATAACTTTGATTTTAAATAATCAAAATGATAAACGTAACACAGACATTTTTACCACCGCAAAGCGAATATAACAACCTGGTTAAAAGAGCTTGGGATAGTTTGTGGCTTACAAACAGGGGCCAGTTGACCTTAGAATTGGAAAACAAGCTGAAAGAATGGCTGAATACTGATTCTATTTTAATCACCAATAACGGTACTGTTCCATTACAAATTGCACTGAAACTTTTGGGAAAAGGAGGAGAAATCATCACGACACCTTTTTCTTATGTTGCGACAACTTCTGCAATAGTCTGGGAACATTGCGAACCTGTTTTTGTTGACATTAACCCCGAATATCTTACAATTGACGAAACCAAAATAGAAGCTGCCATAACTCCAAAAACTACAGCCATACTGGCTACTCATGTTTTTGGCAACCCCTGTCAGGTGGAAGCAATTGAGGCTATCGCTAAAAAAAATAATTTAAAGGTCATTTATGATGCTGCCCATTCATTTGGTGTAGAATATAAAAATCAGTCTCTTTTTAATTTTGGCGATGTGAGTACCTGCAGTTTCCATGCAACCAAATTGTTCCATACGGGTGAAGGCGGAGCCCTTTTCTGTAAAGACAAAGAACTTTTTCATAAATTATATTACAGCCATAATTTCGGACACAACGGACCTTTGGATTTTCATGGTTTAGGAATCAATGCTAAAATTTCAGAACTTCAATCTGCTATGGGTCTGGCCGTTTTGCCTTATATCGATACCATTCTCGCCGAACGAAAAAAAGTGGTCGATTTTTATAACGCCAATTTAAACTTTTCCAATCTGCAAGGCTTGAAGATTCGGGAAAACACCAAATGGAATTACAGCTATTATCCTATAATTCTGGACTCTGAAGAAACGCTGTTAAGAGTACAAAAGGCATTAAACGAGAATCAGATTTTCCCAAGAAGGTATTTTTATCCATCCCTGAATACGGTTAATTTTATAAAAAATACCGAAATGCCTGTTTCGGAATCTGTTTCAAAAAGGGTGATGTGCCTTCCTTTGTATGTGGGATTAAAAACAGAAGATTTAGAACAAATCACTTCTATAATCAATCAAAACATATGATAATTATTGGAGCAAAAGGTCATGCTAAGGAAGTTTTCGATGTTTTAACCATCGATGCACCCGATTCGTTTTATTTTTTTGACAACGTTAGTGCCGACCTTGAAGATTCTTTATTCTCATATCCGATTCTAAAAACTACCGAACAAGCCCGGTCCCAACTCAAAAAAAATCCCGATTTTATCTTAGGACTTGGCAATCCTTTTAGCAGGAACAAAGTTTATATCCTGTTTTTAGAATACAATGGCAACCCTGTTTCAGCAATAGCCAAAAACGCTGTTGTGAGCAAAAGTGCCGTTTTAGGAAAAGGACTGAACATCATGCCTTTTGCATTTGTATCTGCAGACACTTTTATTGGAAACGGCGTATTGATCAATGCTTATGCGAGTATCCACCATGACTGTAAAATTGGCGAATTTGCAGAAATATCGCCGGGAGCAAAAGTTTTGGGCAATTGCGAAATTGGTGCTTTTACAACAATTGGTGCCAATGCGACAATTTTACCTAAATTGAAAATCGGAAAAAATGTAACTATAGGAGCCGGTGCCGTTATCACAAAAGACATTGAAGACAATGCAGTTGTTGTTGGTGTTCCGGGAAAAACAATTAAATATAACGTTCCAAAAATATGAACGAAGAAGTTCACAAAGCTTACGAAATAATCAAAGAAGGCGGTATTATTCTTTATCCTACGGAGACCGTTTGGGGAATTGGATGTGATGCAACCAATCCAGACGCAGTAGCGAAAATCTATGCCTTAAAAAGAAGAGAAGAGTCAAAATCGATGATTGTCCTGATGAATGGCGAAAGAATGGTATATAATGTCTTCAAGGATATTCCCGAAGTGGCCTGGCAGATTTTAGACCTTTCTGAAAAACCAACAACGCTGATTTTAGACAATCCGAGAAACATTGCCAAAAACCTGATTGCTCCTGACAACACTTTGGGCATGAGAATCGTAAAAGAACCTTTCTGCTACAAACTGCTGGAACGCATGAAAAAACCTCTTGTTTCTACTTCTGCCAACATATCCGGAGAGCCTACCCCTATAAATTACAAAGAAATTAGCCCCGAGATTTTAAAGGGCGTTGACTATGTCGTAAATTTGCAGCAAGAAAAGATGACAGGAAAACCTTCTGCTATTATCAAACTGACTTCAGACAGCCAGGTTAAGATAATCCGAAAATAGCAATAGGTTTGCGGTTCTTAGAACTTTAAGCATAATAATGAAAGACAAAACTTCATATAAAGAAGCAGTAAACAGCAAAATATTCCATGTAATCGCGCAGGCTTCCAAAGAGCTCAACATTGACAGTTATGTTATTGGAGGATTCGTACGGGATTTACTTTTAAAAAGAAAATTTAAAAAAGATATCGACATTGTTGCTGTTGGAAGCGGCATTGAGCTGGCTTTGAAAGTTTCTGAAATGCTTCCAAAAAAGCCAAAAGTCCAGGTTTTTAAAACTTATGGAACAGCCATGCTCCGATTTGAAGATACTGAAATTGAATTTGTAGGCGCCAGAAAGGAGTCCTATCATTTTGAAAGCAGAAATCCTGTAGTTGAAAACGGAACTTTGGAAGACGACCAAAACCGCAGGGATTTCACCATCAATGCTTTGGCCATTTCACTAAATGAGGCCAATTTCGGAGAACTTGTTGACCCTTTCAACGGGTTATCCGACCTGGAACTCAAAATCATAAAGACGCCTCTCAATCCGGATATTACTTTTTCTGACGACCCGCTTCGTATGATGCGCGCTATTCGTTTTGCCGCGCAATTAAACTTTGATATTGAAGAAGAATCCCTCAAGGCAATCGAACGAAACAGAGAAAGAATAAAGATTATTTCCGGTGAACGAATTGTTGACGAGTTAAATAAAATATTGATGACAGACAAGCCTTCAATTGGCTTTCTCCTGTTGCATCAAACCAAATTATTACACATCATTTTACCTGAGTTGACAGCACTTGAAGGTGTTGACGAATCTGAAGGACAAACCCATAAGGACAATTTTTACCATACTTTGGAAGTTGTCGATAATATTGCCCCTAATACGGATGATGTTTGGCTTCGATGGGCTGCCCTGCTCCACGATATTGGAAAAGCGCCTACAAAACGCCACCATAAAAAAAACGGGTGGTCGTTTCACGGCCATGAATTTGTTGGCGGAAAAATGGTCAAGAAATTATTTGAAAGGCTTCATATGCCATTGAACCATAAAATGAAGTATGTTTCCAAAATGGTAATGATGAGTTCACGTCCCATCGTATTATCGCAGGATATCGTAACCGATTCTGCCGTAAGAAGGCTTGTTTTTGATGCCGGAGAAGATATTGAGGACCTGATGGTTTTATGCGAGGCAGACATCACGACAAAGAATCCGAACAAATTCAAAAAATACCATAATAATTTCAAGATTGTACGCCAAAAGATTGTGGAAGTGGAAGAGCGCGACCATATCAGAAAGTTTCAGCCGCCTATTTCCGGAGAAGAAATCATGGAAACATTCGGCTTAAAGCCCGGAAGAGAAATCGGCATACTGAAAGAAGCTATTAAGGAGGCTATTCTTGAAGGAGAAATCCCTAACGAATATCAGCCCGCCTATGATTTCATGCTGAAAAGAGCGGAAAAATTAGGATTGCAAAAAACAGCCAACTAGGCGCCTCATCCAATTCGAATTCAAACTAACTAAAAATGAAAAAATATTTTTCCTCCATTACCAAAACAGCCCTGATTCTGGTTTATTTGGTAATCATTGCCGGTGCCTTAGTACGAATGACCGGTTCCGGAATGGGTTGTCCGGACTGGCCTAAATGTTTTGGCTACTATATTCCGCCAACAGATATTTCTGAACTTACGTGGTCGCCTGAACGCGAATTTAAAAAAGGGCAGGTAATTATTCGTGGCGAAAAATTGCTCGTGGCACAGGAAGATTTCAAATCAGGCAGTGAATTTGAGGAAAACCATTGGCAGGTTTATACAAAACACGACTATGCCTCGTTTAATCCAACGCATACCTGGGTAGAATATATTAACCGTTTGGTTGGGGCATTGGCCGGATTGGCCTGCTTTGTCATGGCTGTCTTTTCTTTCAGCCTGTGGAAACAGAATAAAAAGATAACGCTGCTTTCATGGCTTGTGGTATTTTTAATGGGTTTTCAGGCCTGGTTAGGAGCAACAGTTGTTTATTCTGTACTGAATCCGGTAAAAATTACCATCCACATGGTGATGGCGCTATTAATTGTATGCATCATTTTATACATTTTAAATCTGGCAAAGCCAAAACCGGCAACACCACTAAAATTTGACAAAGTTTTTGACAGCGTCCTGATTATTTCGCTGATATTGACATTGACCCAGATTATCTTAGGGACACAGGTACGCCAGTTTGTGGATGAACAGGTTAAAATTTATGGCTATGATGCTATGCATAAAATTCTGGAAGACCCTATTATCGGGTTTTATTTCCACAGAACTTTTTCATTTGTAGTCTTGCTTATCAATGTAATTCTAATTACCCGAAACAATAAATTACAGCTAGGTTTCAAAAAAATCAATTGGGTGATGTGGCTTTTAGGCATTGAGATACTTTCGGGAATTGTGATGTATTGGTACGATTTCCCGTTTGGTTCACAAACCATACATCTTGTTATCGCATCACTTTTGTTTGGAACGCAGTTTTACCTAATTTTAGAAAGTAAAAACAGAGAATAAAATAATAATTGATTATCGGAAACTTTACACCAAAAGATTCTTATATCTAGGTTTTATAACTTGTCATGTTTTGCGACTCTTCGCCTTTGCATGAAATAATGGTTCGCAAAGGCGCAGATTCTCAAAGTATTAAGTCTTATCAAAGAAAAAGTTATGAAAGTGAGCCTTTTTCGGGTTTTCTTTTATTTTATATGAATTCTTTAAATCTGTCTAATCATTTTGACCTGTGGCTAACTCCACTATTCTTTGATTTGGTATAAACTACCCGATAGCCATTAAATATTATATAACTAATTACCAAAATGATATAACATTTCTGTGATGGTATTATAGTAACTTTACAATACAGAAATCGCACAAAAAGAATCAAATCTTTATTTGATTTTGAGTTCATTTTTTAATCTGTAGTAATCAGGAATAATTTGGAAAATTCAGTAAAATGAATTTAAAATAAACAAATTTACCATTACATAATAAGACCAAAAAAATGATCCAAGGACTGTTTCATTAGCTTTATCAACCCGATAGCTTTTGAAACAGTCTCTTTTTTAGCCTATCCAGTTTTTAAAATCATTAACCCGTTCCCGGCTAACAATTACTTCATCTTCCTTATAAGTTGGAAGGATTAATTTCAGTCTTGAATTGCTGTATACTACAATATCCTTGATTGTTTTCATAGGAACAATGAATTTGCGGCTCACACGGAAAAAGTCTTTAGGGTCCAATTCGGTTTCAAGCTGTTCCAGTGTTCCTTCCAGAAGATAATCCCTGTTGTCTGTCGTATGCAGATAAGTACCTTTATTTTCACTATAAAAGCATTCTACCTCATCAATATTAATCATTTTCAGATGTTGTCCGGTTTTAATCGTAAAGCGTTTCTTGTAGTTTTTGGTATCCGGACTGACAAGCATTTTTTTTATCATTTCCAAATCCAGAGACATGGATTCCGCTTTTGGCTGTCGGGATTTGAATTTATTGATGGCTGCTTCCAAATCGTCTTCATCAATAGGCTTCAACAGATAATCAATACTGTTCAGTTTGAATGCTCTCAAAGCATACTCGTCATAAGCTGTTGTAAAAATAATGGCGCTTTTTATATCAATAGCATCAAAAATTTCGAATGATAGTCCATCAGAAAGCTGGATATCTAAAAAAATCAAATCCGGGTGCGGGTTGTCCTGAAACCAGTTAATGGCTTCTTCTACCGAATGAAGCATCGTACTTGTTTCTATATCCAATTTTTGAAGCTTTCTCTGCAGCAATCTTGCTGACGGTTTTTCGTCTTCGATAATTAGGGTTGTCATATTCTTGATTGCGGTTAGTTTTAAGTTTTTAATTAAGGGCTATTCCCATTTTGAGTTTTTTTCTCTTTCCATGATTTCGTTGATTTTCTTTTCTTCCCAATCTCCTCCTAAAAAGATATTTTTTCCAAAGACGGAAGCAGCATGAACAGCCAACCCAAATCCCCAAAAGAAAGCTACTGAAAAAGTAGAAAACTTAAAAAACTCCTCTCCTGGTTTAAGGTCGAAATAGTGTCGTGAAATAAGAAATAAATTCACCAACACATAAGCAATCAAATGCTTATAAAATCCTAAGATTGATTTAACACGTTTCTGCGCGCGTTCCAATCTTCGTTGTTCTTGTTCAGTTAGATTTTCCATTTTCTTATTTGATATTTTGTTGGTAATAGTCCTGTTTTCTTTTTTCCTTTTCAATAATCTCTTTTATTTTTTTCTCTTCCCAATTTTTCCCCAGAAAAGGATTGTATCCGAATGCGGCCATTCCGTGGCATAAAAGCCCTGTACCCCAGCCCAACATTGAAAACCAGAACCATTGAAATTCAGGAGTAAAAACCAGATTAATGATAATCAGTATTGGAATGATGATACAATACATCGTGAGGTTGTAATAAAATCCCCTGATTTCCTTTGCTCTTTTTTTGGCTCTTTCATAAGCCATTTTTTCAGAATTAAAATTTTCCATGACCATTTGGGTTATTATTACTGCCATTTGTCTTGCTTGTCTTTTTCCATCAGTTCCCTGATTTTCTTCTCTTCCCAATCACTGCCTAAAAATGGCATATAGTTAAAAACAGTCATTCCATGTATTGCTACTCCTATTCCCCATCCAATTGCAGGATAAAGAAACCATAAATGAGCTGGAGAGGTTATCAGATTCAACGCTGCCAATCCAATATTTACTACGATATAAGAGGTCAGGTTGCCATAAAATCCTTTGATATCTTCTACCTTTTTTTGCGCTTTACGATAAGTGCTTTCTTGTGTATTATAATCTGTTTCCATAATTGCTATTTGTTTGGTGAGCATTGGCAGTTCCACTTTGAAATGTTTTTCTGTCTGCTCAATTCTTACTTTCCTGTTGGTTATAATTGAATACCGGTCAACGATATTCTGCAGTCCTACTCCTTTTCTGTCTTGCAGGACTTCTTTTTTCTGATAATCATTTTCAATAATCAGATAATCGCCTTTTTCATAAATCCTAATATGCAAAGGCTTTGTTTCACTGGCAATGTTGTGTTTTACCGTATTTTCCAGCAGAAGCTGTAACGACAGCGGAACTACTTTTGCATCCGGATTTTTAACCGATTCCGGCAGTTCATAAAACACGCTGTTTTCAAATCGCATTTTCAGGAGATTCATGTAGGTTTTGGCAAACGAAAGCTCTTCTTCCACGCTTACCAACTCCTTATCTTTTTGCTCCAAAACATAACGGTAGATTTTAGACAGCGACGTTGTGAACTTTTGTGCATTGTCCTGGTTTTCTTCAATGAGCGATGTCAATACGTTCAGGCTGTTGAACAGGAAATGCGGGTCAATCTGGTTCTTTAATGTCTCAAACTTTGCAGAGGCTGTTCCGGCAATAATCTTCTGTTCCTTAACTTTATTTTCCTGAGATTTCTTGTAGAAATAAATCAAATGGAAAGCCAGAGTCACAACCATGGTTATCATCAGACAGACAACATAGAACCTATGGTTTTCATTGGCAATAAATTCTGAATAACTCCTTTGCTCCAGAACCAATGCAATGAACAATCTTATGATAAAAATTCCAATAACAGTAAGAACAACACTTCCAAGAATACTAAGGGTAAATCTGTATCTTTTATATTTCTTCCACTCTATTCTATTGTTCATAAAATCAAAATAGGTAGAATTGATAGCGGTTAGTACAATACCATATAAAAAGTAATACCCCATTTCCTTAAACAAAGAAGCATCTATCTTAAAACTTCTTCCAAACATGGCTTCAAGCACAAACATTATTGCTATGATGGCACAACTAACAACAAAACCTGTCACGATAGTCTTAAAAAAATATTTGATAACTTTTTGCATGGAAGAAGTGATTGGTAATTATTATTTCTTTTTATTGCACTCTTTCTGAGCTTCTAAGGCTCTGTCTAATCCCCAGCTTGGGTGAAAAGGAGTTTCCGGTTTAAATTTAGCAAAAAGTTCTATTGCTTTGTCAATCTCCGCGCACATTGGTTTGGTGTCATTCCCGAAATAACGCGCTCCTCCAATTTCAAATTCTGCTTTTGAAAATAATGCTCTTGGGTTTTCCGGAGCTATCGCCAAAGCTTTATTATAAATTTCTATTGTCTTTGCTGAAAGTTTCATTCCGTTTGTCATTGGGTCAGACACAATCCAGGCTGTATTAATCATTGCCTGTAGTACTAACAATTCCGGATTTTCAGAATTTTTATCCAGTTCTATATTCAATGCTTCCTGAGCTTTCCCTAACAACGCAGCTACCTTATCTTTATCTTTTGTCTGAAAAGCCGCTGTCGTATTGACCATTGACACATAATAATTTGGAAGCCAGTTGTTTTTTTCTGCAGATGCTATTCTTTCAAACATAGCCGATGCTTCTGAAGTTTTTCCTTCGCCCCAAAGCGCAAAAGCTTTCTGCATTCCTTGTTCATATTGTGTTTGTGCGCCTACTAAAGAAGTCACAAAAAAAACGAGGGTAATGATACATTTTGTCATAATTGAAAAATTTTTAGGTTGGTATTCTTTTTTTGATGATTGAAACGGTTATTATTCTGATACAAATTTGCTTCGGAATTTTATCTTTTAAAAAAGAGACTTACTGAGTTGTTGAATTTTAGGGATGAATTGTTTTTTTAAGTGGCTAAGGTTCTAAGGTACTGAGGTACTGAGGTACTAAGGTTTTGAGATGTGAAGGTAAATGTTTGGTTCTTTTCCTTAGGACCTTAGCATCTTTTAAACAAACCTATTTTCGAAGTATTAACACCTAACCCTCAAAAACAATCCTCAGCCACTTAGCGCCTTAGAACCTTAGCAACTTTTAAACTACTCTTTTTCAAAAGTACTCACATCTACATTCCCAAAACAAACCTCAGCAACTGAGAACCTTAGCCACTTAGCAACTCTCTATAAATTCTTCAACTGATTATCTTTCTTATTGTCACTTATTGTCCAGAAAAAGCCAACAAATATGAAGCGGTCTGCCGGTTGTCCTATAGCCCTGCGTTGGAATTGACCGCTGGCATCAGGATTGTTTGCATACTGGTATCCGAAGACATTATCTGTTCCCAAAACATTTGATACTGAGAAATAAAGTATTTTTTGTTGTGAAACCAAATAAGCCCAACTCAGACTAAGGTTGTTATAAGACTTTGTTTTTCCGTTCATAAAACTGGTTTCGTTAGGATTATTATAAGGTCTTCCTGAATTAAAGCTATGAGTTAATCCAATTTGAGACCTCAGGCTGTTTATCCAATATTTTGTAACTACAGAAAACGAATGGTCTGCCACGAAACTAGGAGTCACTTCTTTTGGATAGTTTTTAAAATCTCTTTCCGTATCGATATAAGAATAAGAAAACCAGTACTCCAGATTCTTAAATGTTGTATTATCTCTCCAATACAGGTCGATTCCTTTTGCAAAACCTTTTCCGTTATTATTAAATTGAGAGTCAAACTGAACTGTTTGAGTATCATATTTCACCAAATCTCGGTATTGTTTAAAATAAGCCTCAGCGCGGAATATTCTCCCGGTCTTGCTGTATTCATAATTCAATATATAGTGTGCCGTTTTCTCACTTTCGAATTGGTTGGAATATTTCAGGTATTCCTGTCTTGGTGATTGTACAAAATCTCCATAAGCAAAAGACAGCTGTCCGTTATCACTTACCTTGTAACCCAAAGAAAATCTTGGTGAAAGGTTAGACTCCTGTAATAAATCGGTATACGAAAAACGGAAACCGGCTTTAGCTGCAAATCTTTTTGAGAAAAAAACATTCGTTTCTGCATAGGCCGCTGCAATATTATTGTCATATCCTGAAGAAAAGGTGCTTCCTGCATTTTGGGCATAATCTTCATCAAATTTAGTCGTGAAATAATCAGCTCCAACGGCCAATTTTATTCTTTCAGTAATATTTTTACCAATTTTTATCTTCATATGCGTAGCATGTTCGGCATTTTTCACATCATCCAAAGCTATTCCTATCTTATTCTGCGAATAGCCATAGCTAATTCCTGTAGTCAGTTGATAGTTGCTTCCAAAATATCCTTTATAAGAAGAATTCAGATAGAAATTATTATTTCGCACATCTACCCTGATTTTTTCAGTACGGTTAATATCTTCCTGGTTCAGGTCAAAATCTGCCGCATCAAAAGCCATGTAGGTCTTCAGGGTTCCATTATTAAAATGATAGCGGTAAACCAACTCTCCTGAAATGGACTGATAGGCCCTGTTCCAATCTACAGCTTGTGGAACCGCAGCCTGATAAGGTGCCAGATTCGCATAGGAAGCATTTACACTTAAAGAACTCTTTTCCCATTTTTGCGTATTTCCCAATCCTAAACCAACAGTCATCAATGAAATTTCTGTCTTTTCCTGGTCCGGGTCTTCGATTGTATTCAACAACAAAACACTTGACAATGCTTCTCCATATTCTGCACTGTAACCTCCCGTTGAAAAGGCAATACCGCTAAAAAGAAAAGGAGAGAATCGCCCTCGTGTTGGCAGGTTGTTTGTTGTTGCACCGTAGGGTTGTGAAACGCGAAGCCCGTCAACATACGTCTGCGTCTCATCGGCCTCGCCTCCTCTTACAAAAAGACGGCCGTCTTCTCCAACAGTCTGCGCTCCCGGCAAAGTAAGTAATGCTCCAACAATATCACCAGCAGCACCTGCCGTCGTAACAATGTCCAAAGGTTTTAAAACTGAAGTTCTTGCTTTATCGCCCGACTCAAATGTTCCGGCAGTAATCACAACGGCATCAAGCGTATTAACCGATTCTTTTAATTTGACAGTTCTGTTTTTAAAATCTTCAACTACTATTTCCTGATTATAGGTTTCAAAAGTTAAAAAGGTAACCACAAGATTTTGCTTTCCGGTTACAGTAGTCTGAAAACTGAAATTCCCTTCTTCATCTGAAGAATCCCCGTCATAGGTTCCTTCAATAAAAACATTGGCTCCCGTAACAGGACGTCCCTTTTCATCAGTGACTTTTCCTGAAATAGTTTGCTGCGCAAAATTTGCAACAGACAACATAAGAAACAGTAGTGTAAAAATATTTTTCATTGATTAGGTGTTTTTGATAGAGCAAAGTTGCGTTTGGAAAATTTTCTTTCATAATAAAGATTACCGAATTGTAATTTTTCGGGGATGAATTGCAATGCTATCATAAAAACCTTCCTCATGTAATTTTGTTTTTATACTTTTAATTAGAATTAATACCGTACCTCTATGAAAATTCCGCAGCAATATCTTCCCGTAATGCCTTATCTGATACTGAATAAGGCCAGTGACTTTTTAGAATTTTCCAAAACCGTATTGGGAGCCAAAGAACAGCTTATTGTTCCCGGGAAAAACAATTCCGTTATGCATGGCGAAATCAGGATTCAGGATGCCGTTGTAATGTTTGCCCAGGCCAATGACACCTGGCATCAGAAAACATGCGGTATGTTTTTATTCATTGAAAAAATTGACGACGTTTTTAATCTCGCCATACAGAAAGGTTCCAAAATTCTTAAAAATCCGGGACAGGAAGAATACGGTTATACTGCCGGATTTGAAGACCCGTTTGGAAACCAATGGTGGATTACAGAACCTTTAAGAGAATAATCTATATGTTAAAAATCAACAAAGTACACCACATTGCCATAATCTGTTCTGATTATGAAGTATCAAAACATTTTTATACCAAAATCCTGGGTTTTGAAATCATAGCCGAAGCCTATCGCAGCGAAAGGGATTCCTACAAGCTGGATTTGGCACTGAATGGTAATTATTCAATAGAACTTTTTTCATTTCCCAACCCGCCAGGCCGTGTTTCGCGTCCGGAAGCCTGCGGATTACGGCATTTGGCTTTTGAAGTAGACGACATCCAAAAAACAAGGCATTATTTGGTTGAAAACAATCTCAACCCTGAACCGCTGCGAACTGACGAATTCACCAACAAGCGTTTTACATTTATTGCAGACCCTGATAATCTGCCTATTGAATTTTATGAAGCTTAAAGAATGATTGCTGATTACGGGCGTATATCAAAAATTCCAAGAAAGCAAAATCTAAAAATCGGAATTTAAATTTTACCTTTGGCGTTTCAAAAATACATTTAGATTATGGTTTATAAATTTAGGGTAATACTCGATGCGGAAGAAGATGTTTTCAGAGATATTGCCATTCAGGACAATGACACTTTAGAAGACCTCCACAATGCTATTGTCAATGCCTTTGGCTTTGACGGCATGGAAGTAGCATCATTTTATACCAGTGACGACCAATGGAATCAGGATGAAGAAATTCCGATGTTTGATACAGGAGATGTACCGGGCGAACAAAAAGTAATGTCTGATTTTGAGCTTTCTGAAGTTTTAGACGAAGAAAGAACAAAAATCATCTATGTTTATGACTTTATCAACATGTGGACTTTCTTTGTAGAACTAGCTGCAATCGAAGAGCATGTTCCGGGACAGGTGTATCCGGATGTATTATTCTCACACGGAATAGTGCCTCTTGAAGCTCCGGACAAAGATTTTAGCGACTCAGCCGTAAATGAATTTGACTATGATGAGGACGAGTTTGACGAAGACGACCTGGATATGTTTGATGGAGGTGATAATTTTGAGGATTACGGATTTGAGGAGAATTGGAATTGATCTGAGGTGCTAAGTCGCTAAGGTTCTAAGTTTTTTTTTGGAGTAGATAAGGTTTTGAGGTTTTGTTCGCGGATTGGATTATATTTGAGGAAATCTTAAAATATATGCGCCATGAACACTTTTAGAAACTTACTCATCTGGCAAAAATCAATGGCTTTAGTAACCGAAATTTATAATGCTACTAAATCATTTCCAAAAGAAGAAGCATTTGGTCTCACATCGCAAATCAGAAAATGTGCCATTTCAATTCCAAGCAACATAGCGGAGGGATTTGGCAGAGATAGTAATAAAGACTATCTCCGTTTTCTAAACATTTCAATCAGTTCTCTTTTTGAACTACAAACACAATTAGAAATAGCCAAGAATATCAGCTATTTTACAATGGAACAATTTAACAAACAGTACGAAGACAGCAGGGAAGTTGAGAGAATGCTCATCGCTTTTATAAATAAAATAAAAGAACGTCAATAACCTCAGCACCTTAGCGACTTAGTACCTTTTTACCTTAGCAACTTAAAAAAATGATCAACTTATTTAACACCCACATCGAAACCCTTTCTGTTCACAGAGTTGGAAACAAAAGCCGTAACGAAGCCTTCTTTTTGTCTGAATCGCCTTATGGGCTGAACGACGAGATCATGCCTTTGCTAAAAGAGTTTTTCTTCAAATCATTTAGGGAAAAAGAAGAGAACTATTTCCAGTTTGCACACGATGTAGATTTGGAATATAACGAAATGTACAACTTTGCCAGCGAGATTTTTGCCAATCCGGGTAGTGTGCATGAAGTTTCAAAAAAAATAACAAAACATCTTTTTGAGCAATCAAACCATCCGCACATCAAAAACGGAGAGGTTTATGTGGCTTACCTTACCAACCTGAGCATTGACAACAATCAGGTAGATGCAGTAGGCGTTTTCAAAAGCGAATTGCAGTCTGACTTCCTGCAATTTGAAGAGAACGGGAGCAATCTGGAAATGATATTGCAACATGGTATCAACCTGAACAAGCTGGACAAAGGATGCCTTATTTTTAACCACAAAAAAGAAGAAGGATATAAAATCCTGACGGTAGACAGCAACCGATATGATGCGCGCTACTGGTTAGAGCATTTCCTTTCTGTTGACGCTTTCCAGGATGAAAACTTCATCACTAAAAAATATTTAAAATTCTGTCAGGACTTTGCCAAAGATGTGGTATTACCGGCTGAAGACAAAAAAGAAGAAGTAATGTTCATGAACCGCTCCGTGAACTATTTCGCGAAAAACGACGATTTCGTAGAACAAAACTTCCTGAATGAGGTAATTGACAATCCGGACCTTATGTCGGAATTCAAAAACTACAAGGTCGACAAAGGAGAAAAATACAGCATTGAAGACGTGACTACCTTCCCTATTGCAAATGCAGCAGTTTCGGATGCAAGAAAAAAAATCAAGAATGTCATCAATCTGGATACAAACATCCAAATCAAATTGGATTTCATTAATCCTGAAAGTGCTGAAAAGTTTGTAGAAAAAGGATGGGATGAAGAAAAGCAGATGTACTACTATCTGGTTTATTTCAACAAAGAACAGAAATCATAAAACCTATCGAAATACTTAAAAAAATCCCCTTCCGGGGATTTTTTTATTTCTTATACTTCCGGATAACAATTTAGTTTACGCACTCTAACATCTTGTTTACAAAATACATACATTATGCATTTCATCGATTATTTTTGCCGTTAATCGGATAAATTAGTATGTTTATCGTCCCTAACAAACATAACCTACAATGAATCCAAACATCGCCCGCCACAATGTGCTTTTCGAAAAAGCCTTTTGTCGTTTTTTTGGTCATAAGTTTAAGACCACACGAAAAATAACCGACCACTTCAAAGAATTTGAATGCAAAGTGTGCCACCGCTGTGCGACCAATGACATATTAGGCAACAAAATTCATCTTTCTGAAGAAATGAAAGATATCAATAAGGCACTCAATCAGCTTTATGAAAGAAGGCAAATAGCCTTGTAAGCTTACAAAAACAAGTCCGAAAAGAGTTTTAATTTTCTTGTAACAAATTGTTGCCAGGTTCGTCTTACTATAAAACCAAACCTTTATCTATTTTGGAAACCATACTAAAAATTGAAAATCTTTATAAAAACTTCGGACTGGTCAAAGCCGTTAAAAATGTTTCCCTTGAAATCAAAAAAGGAAATGTTTATGGAATTTTAGGTCCGAATGGAAGTGGAAAATCAACCACTCTCGGAATTGTTCTCAATGTTGTCAATAAAACCTCCGGAACCTACAGCTGGTTTGGCGGAGAAATGGAAACCCATGAGGCCCTGAAAAAAGTAGGCGCCATTATCGAAAGGCCTAATTTTTATCCTTATATGACTGCCGAGCAAAACCTTAAGCTCGTTTGTAAGATTAAAGGAACTGATTATTCCAAAATAAACGAAAAACTTGAAATCGTTGGCCTTCTTGACAGGAAAGACAGCAAATTCAGAACTTTCTCGTTAGGAATGAAACAGAGATTGGCTATAGCTTCGGCTTTGCTCAATGACCCGGAAATCCTAATTCTGGACGAACCAACCAACGGTCTCGACCCGCAGGGAATTCGTCAAATCAGAGATATTATCAAAGTAATTGCAGCACAGGGAACCACCATACTTCTTGCCTCTCACCTTTTGGATGAAGTCGAAAAAGTGTGCAGTCACGTATTGGTATTGCGAAAAGGCGAAATCTTATATTCCGGAACTGTTGACGGAATGAATTCTCACGATGGTTTCTTCGAACTGCTGTCAGACAACCTTCAGGAATTAAAAACGGCGCTGGCACAACATCCGTCTATTGAAAAAGTTGAGGAAGAAGAAGGACGCATCATTGCCTATCCTAAGAATCAATTGAGTGCGGCAGAACTGAACAAATTCCTCTTTGAAAGGAATATAACGCTGAGCCATCTTGTAAAACGCAAGCATAGTCTGGAAGAGCAATTCCTGCAACTGACAAACAACAAATAACAATCCTGAAACCAATCCGAACCGGAGTCTGACATGGCGCCCGGACAAAACATACAACCAAATGAAACGATTACTATCTATAGAGCTCCAAAAAATTTGGCAGAATAAGGCAAGCAGAGTATTGACCCTTACTTATTTCATTCTGCTTTCGTTTATTGCCCTGATTGCTTCCATCAATTTCAGCTTTTTGGGAATTAACTTCCGTATTGCCGACCAGGGAATTTTCAATTTTCCCTATATATGGCATTTCAACACCTACATTGCCGCCATCCTTAAATTTTTCCTTGCCGTTGTAATTGTTTCAATGATGGCAAACGAATATACCTATGGAACGCTCAAACAGAATCTTATAGACGGACTGAGCAAAAAAGAATTCATACAGTCAAAATTGATAACCGTTGCACTTTTCGCATTGGGCTCTACAATTTTTATTTTCATCATGTCGATGATATTAGGGCTGTGCTTTTCTTCTTATGACGAAGCTGCCATTATCTTTTCCGACCTTGAATATTTTTTGGCCTATTTCATAAAACTTGTGGCTTTCTTCTCGTTCTGTCTTTTTCTGGGCGTATTGGTAAAACGTTCTGCTTTTGCATTAGGTTTCCTGCTTGTATGGTTTTTTGCAGAAAAAATCTTTTACGGACTTCTGAGATGGTTGGTATTTACGAGTACGGAACAGGTAGATAAAGTTGCCGCTTTCCTTCCGTTAGAATCGATGTCAAATCTTATAAAAGAACCATTTACACGTTTCAAGGCTTATAAGGCTATTGAAAATCAGGTCTCTGGCGGTGTAGCTGCAAAAGATTACAGCGTGCACTGGTATGAAATTGTTATTGTTGTCATTTGGACGGTTATTTTTATGTTAATGTCGTATAAAATTCTTCAAAAACGAGATTTATAGTATCTTTGCCGATACTATGAAAATGACGAAAGCCCACATTTTTTTCTTATTGGCAATTTGCGTTCCTTTTTTAGCCAGAGCGCAATATATTACAGTTAATGACACTTATACAAAAGAACAATTAGTCAGGGATGTCCTCATCAATAACACCTGTGCCAGTGTTTCAAATATCTCCGTTTTAGGCGGGAATTTCGCATCCGGAGAACAAAGTTATGGTTATTTTAATGCAGGAACGAGCAGCTTTCCATTTGCAAACGGAATCATACTAAGCACAGGAAGAGCTGTGGCCGCACAAGGTCCTAACAGCAGCCTGTTAGATGACGGACGCGGAATGGACTGGCCGGGCGATTCTGATTTAGAGGCTGCCCTGGAAATAAACAACTCTGTTAACGCTACCGTACTTGAATTTGACTTTATACCTCTCGGCAACAAAATAAGCTTTGACTACATTCTTTCTTCAGAAGAATATCATGATAATGCTCCATGCCGCTATTCGGACGGATTTGCATTCCTGCTTAAAGAAGTTGGCGGCACCGGAGAATATAAAAACCTGGCTGTTATTCCAGGCACTACAATACCCGTTAAGGTAACCTCTGTACGTCCGGCAATTGGCGGGAACGGAGGTTGTGATGCTCAAAACGAAGAATATTTTGGCGGATTCAACGGATATGAACACCCAACCAATTTCAACGGACAGACTGTTATTATGACAGCCCAATCGGATGTAACGCCAGGCGTTCGCTATCATATAAAATTAGTTGTGGCTGATGAAGGCAATTACAGATATGACTCGGCTATTTTCTTAGGTGGAGGAAGTTTTAAGATAGAAACAGATTTAGGTAATGACCGATTGCTGGCAAATGGAAATCCGTTGTGTAAGGACGAAACCCTAACATTGAATGCGACTAACGCCAATGCCATACGCTATGAATGGTATAAAAACAGCATATTACAACCGGAAACAACTCCTACTTATCAGGTCATTGAAGCCGGCACTTATTCTGTACGCGTTGAACTTGCGGGCGGCTGTTTCTCAAATGGTGAAATAAAAATTGAATATTCACCTGTACCAACAGTATCCAATGCTGTTTTAGTACAATGTGACGAAGATAACGATGGTCTTGCTTTGTTTAACCTCAACCAGGCAAACGCTCAGATTGTAGCAGCCGATCCTACATTAACTGATCCGGTTTATTTCAGGACCAATGCGGAAGCGGCATCGGATTCCAACCCGATTACCAACGTTACCAATTTCGAAAATACACAGCCAATTGTTTATGCCCGCGTAGAAAACCAGTACGGCTGTTATGCTATTGCAGAAGTAACATTAAATGTTTCCAATAATAATATTGCCGACCCTCAGGATTTGAAAAAATGCGACACCGATGCCAATCCTTCAGACGGTCTTTCGGTTTTTAACCTGCGTGACAGGGAAGCAGATATTCTGATTAATCTGCCGGCAGGAAATGTGAACTATTACACTTCCTATGCAGATGCGTTATCAGGACTCAATCCGATTCCTACTCCGGAAACATTTCCTAATACGGTTCCGTTTACACAGCGTATTTATGCCAAATTAAGCTCGGGTATTGATTGTTATGGAATTGCCGAATTTAATGTACGTGTCAATTATTTCGGCAACAGCCTGGATGATGTTGAAGTTACTATTTGCAGCGGCAGTTCTGTATTGTTAAATGCGGGAAGTGGCTTTTCAAGCTACAGCTGGAACACTCCAAATCACGAAACAACGCAAACCATTAGGGTTAATGCGGCGGGAACCTATACCGTTACTGTTACCAACGCTGACGGTTGCGAAGGCACAAAAAAATTCATTGTTACGGCTTCCAGTATTGCAACAGTAGAAACCATCCGAATAAGAGATTTCCAGGGAGGAAATAACACTGCAACTGTTGTGCTTACGTCAAACAGCATTGGAACCTACCAATATTCTCTTGACGGAATTACTTTCCAGGATTCGCCAACATTTACAAATCTGGCTCCCGGTCGTTATAACGTCATTATAAAAGAAGCAGACTGTGGCACTATTACCCATGAATTTTACATCATGGATTATCCAAAATTCTTTACCCCGAATAATGACGGAACCAATGATTACTGGAGAATTCCATACCTACAATATCAGCCTAATGCTACAGTTGCCATTTTTGACCGTTATGGCAAGCTCATTTACTTTTTCAAAGGAGGGCAACCGGGTTGGGATGGCAAGCTGAACGGGCACGATTTACCGGCAAACGACTATTGGTTTAAAATAATATTGCAAGACAACAGAGAAATCAGGGGACACTTCTCACTTTTGAGATAATTTTCTATCTTTGAGAGCTAATCGGCTCAATATGAGGTCAAAATTACTGGTATTATTTCTGTTCTTATCCATAAGTTGCTTCCCCCAGGGCGAAGCATCGAACTGGTTTTTTGGCAACAGAGCCGGTATCCGGTTTAATAGTGACAATACAATAACCACCCTTTCTACTTTTCCAAATCCAATCAGAATCGTTACTGACGAAGGATGCAGTTCTTTTTCTGACCTTAACGGCAATCTCCTGCTATATACAGACGGCCGTACTGTTTGGGACAGAAACCATGTTATCATGCCAAATGGAGATTATGCAGCGGGTACAGGATTGTTTGGAGACCCTTCCAGTACGCAATCAGGCATTATAATACCCAATCCTGCCAATCCCAATCTTTATTATATTTTTACGGTAGACGAGCCGCACCATCAGAATGCGGCGGCCTATCCCAATCAATTTTCAGGAGTATATGAAGCGGGAGGAGGCACAATTCCGGATGGAGATGACGGTTTCAACAACGGTCTTAACTATTCTGTTGTTGACATGTCACTTACCGGAGCAAACGGAAGTATTGGGAATGTGACAACAAGAAACGTTCATCTGGTTACTTATAACCCCGACCCTGCCGGTGAAGAAATCAAATATAAATGTTCTGAAAAAATAACGGCTGTCCAGATACGAAACGGAGGCGGTTACTGGGTCATCACCCATTTCATAGACAAGTTTTATGCTTTTAAGATTGACCCTTCAGGTGTTAGCACCACTCCTGTGATTTCGCAACTTAACCCTGTAGTTCCTATTTCGGGTTACAGAAGAAATGCGATTGGACAAATTAAGGTTTCTCCCAACGGAAAAAAAATTGCTGTCGCCCATGTTCAGATCACTGAAACACATGTAGGTCCTCAAACCGGCGGTGCTCTTTATCTCTATGATTTTGATAACAGTACCGGAATTGTTTCTAACGGTCAGGCAATAGTAACTGATGCCAGCTGCTATGGGGTTGAATTTTCTGCCGAAACTAAAAAGCTTTACCTGTCGGCAGAAAACGGAGTAATGCAGTTCAATCTCGAAGCAGCATCCATTCCAAATTCAGGGCAATTTATTTCCAGAAAAAGTTTTTCGGCACTTCAACTGGGTCCTGACAAGAAAATTTATAAAGCCAACATCAACACCGGATTTGAAGATACTTTTCTGGACGTTATCAACAATCCGGAAGAAGACGGAATAGCCTGCAATTATCAAAATGCCGCAATTAGTCTGGACCAGGGAATATCCCGATTCGGACTACCTCCGTTCATTACTTCCGTATTCAGCACAAACATCCTTGCCAAAAATCTTTGTGCAGGTCAGGCTACAGAACTTGAAGTAAGTGCCAATGGTTTCGTTCAAAGTGTGGTATGGGATTTTGGTGACGGCAGTGCCTTTAGTACTGTTTCTGAACCATATCATGTCTTTCCCGGTCCCGGAAATTATACTGTTTGGGCAACTGCTGTTGTAGAAGGAAGAACTATCCGAAGCAGTAAAAACATACAGATTAATCCGCTTCCAACAGCATTTCCTTCCAGCCTGACACAATGCAGTCCCACAGCAGCTGACACCAATATTCTTTTTAAACTTTCCGAAGCTTCGCAAAATATTACCGGAGGCAATACAAATTTAAGCGTCTCTTTTTTCCTGTCTTCCCAGGCGGCGAATGACAATGCCAATCCATTGCCTAATTCCTACCCTAACATCTCCAATCCGCAACGGGTTTTTGCCCGGGTAACAGACAATACGACCGGATGCTTTGTGACAACAACACTAGACCTAACTGTAAACGCTGTAATAAATGCTCCCTTGCTACTTGAAAAATGTGATGAGTTGAACGGTGAGGACGGAATTTCTGATTTCACACTCACTGATGTCGTGATTCCCGGAATTTCTCCCACAGCTACTACTTCCTACTATGCCAGTATTGATGATGCGCTGCTTGAACAAAATGCACTACCTACAGCCTATAGAAATACAGTACGTGACAGACAGACAATTTATGCCCGGATAGAAGAGAACAATGAATGCGATGGCCTTTTCCCTATTCATCTTGTCGTAAATCCGTTGCCACAACTCAGAACAGAAGACACAGACTATGTCTGTACCAACCTGCCTAATCGTTACATTACTTTAAACCCGGGTTTATTACAGGGTACTATCTCTGATTATACTTATGAATGGTCAACTACACCAATACAAACCACGCCTACAATAAGGGTTAATCAGGTGGGAACCTATACCGTTAAAGTAACAACTGCCAAGGGCTGTTCCAAAACCAGAACTATCACTGTCCTGCCATCCAATAATGCTACTATTGCGAATGTAGTAATTGTTGACCTGGTACAAAACAACACCGTAACCGTACTGCTGTCACCGGAAAGCATTGGAAGTTACCAATACAGCCTTGACCTGCCAAACGGTCCTTTTCAGGATTCTAATCATTTTGAAAATGTAAGCCCTGGTTTTCATACCGTGTATGTCTATGATACTCGCGGATGCGGAATTGTCAAAAAAGACATTTCCGTACTATACATTCCTAATTACTTTACTCCAAATGGTGATGGTTACAATGACACCTGGAATATTATTGGAATAAATTCCGTATTCTATTCTAATGCCAAAATTTACATCTTCGACCGATTTGGCAAGCTTCTCGCAGATGTTGACCCCAAAGGTGCCGGTTGGGATGGAAATTATAACAACCATCCCGCTCTATCAACAGATTACTGGTATTTGGTACTTTTAAACCCAGAAAGAACCGTGAGGGGGCACTTTTCTTTAAAAAGATAACAATTCGTTTAAAAAATATGATAAATTTGGACAAATATCCTTAAACGAATGATACTTAAAAAATTCCTCCTTGCGCTCCTGTTCTTTTTTACCGTAACCCAAGCCTTTTCTCAGAACGACTGTACCGATGCCATCGTGGTATGTGGAAATACCGGATTTCAAGGTCTTAGTGCTACAGGAATCGGGATTCAGGAATTGGGATTTGGCAACAATTGTAGCAGTCAGGAAAACAATAGTATCTGGTTAAAGTTGTCGATTGATACCGGAGGAACACTCGGTTTTATTCTCACTCCGGAAAACACCAATATTGATGTAGATTTTGATTTTTTCATATTTGGCCCTAATGTTAGCTGCGGCAGTTTAGGACAAGCCATCCGCTGTTCCACTACAAACCCGCAAGCTGCCAATGCAACAGACAATCTCACCGGTCTTAAAGATGATGAAGTTGACACTACTGAAGGACCCGGAGCACTTGGTAACAGTTTCGTACAATCTTTAACGGTTAACAATGGCGAAAGCTATTTTCTGGTTATTGACAGGCCTGTAGGTTCGAGTAATTTTTCACTAACCTGGACAGGAACGGCTACATTCAACCAACCGCCAACATTCCAAATGCCTACAGGAGTTGCCCTTGATATGGAAAATTGCGACAATGACGGTACTATTGATAATTCTACCTCTTTCAATCTCGATTTAAACACCAGCACCATTATTGGAACCCAAACCTCTGTAGCTGTTACATATCATACCAGCCTTAATGATGTATTAACGGGAGAAAGTCCAATAACGCCCTCCAACGATTTCAGAAATACAGTAAACCCGCAGCCTATTTTTGCCCGAATCACCAATACCGTAACCGGTTGTTTTTCGACATCGGAATTTTCTGTTGAAGTAATCAATTCGGTTGTCATTCCAAACAATCAATTTGCCGTGTGTGATGATAACCTTGACGGTGATGACCAGAATGGGCAAGCGACCTTTATTATGAGTGATGTCACGAATGGCATAATTGCCAATGCAAATCCTGTCGGGACTACAGTAGATTATTATTCCAGTTTTGCCAATGCCATGGCTAATACCGGAGCTTACGGACCTACTTATTACAACATCGTTCCTAACGAGGAGCCTGTATTCATCAAAGTCACTAATCCGAATGGCTGTTTCAGAATAGAGGAAATCAAACTTATCGTAAATCCGCTTCCCGCCAAAGTGAGTGGCACTTTGGTTCAATGTGATACAGGCTTAACTCCGGACGGATTGACCTTATTCAATCTCAACGAAGCAGTCCCATCCCTAACCGGAAACGATGCCAATCTTGGTGTAACATTTTTCAGGACGGGCACAACGACACCGCTTCCTACTGCCTATAACAATATATCAAATCCCGAAACCCTTGATGTAAAAATCACCAACCTCACGACCGGATGTTTCAGCTGGGGAACCCTCGATTTAAATGTAAATGTTATCAACAGAACGGTTACTATTGCTCCGCAATGTGACCTGTCAGAAACAGGTATTATGCCTTTTGACCTTGGAACAACCGACCTTGTATTGTCTCCAACCGAAACCGCGCATTTTTATCCTAACCTCAACGATGCCTTACTGGAACAGAATGAAATTACCAATACCGGCAATTATCCAAACGCCACGCCTTACAATGCTACCATTTATGTGCGTATTGAAGATGCCAACAGTTGTTCGGGGATTTCACCAATTCAATTGGTCGTTAACCGTCTGCCTCAAATCGAAGTACAGGACACTGACTATGTCTGTACCAATCTGCCTAATCGCTACACTACTTTAGATGCAGGATTATTGCAAGGCTCCGTAACTGATTATACGTATGAATGGTCAACAACTCCCATACAAACCACATCTTCTATAAGGGTTAATGAAGCAGGAACCTATACCGTCAAAGTCACAAATGCCAATGGCTGTTCCAAAACCAGAACCATAGAAGTACTGCCATCCAATAATGCTACTATTGCCGACATAGTGATAGTCGATTTAACACAGAATAATACCGTAACTGTAATCCTTGACCCTACAAGCATTGGCGGCTACGAATACAGCCTTGACCTGCCAAACGGACCTTTCCAGGATTCCAATTATTTTGAAAATGTAGCTCCTGGCGTACATACTGTTTATGTATACGAAACCCATGGCTGTGGCATTGTATCAAAGAAAATTTCCGTACTGAAAATCCCGGCCTTTTTTACGCCTAACGCAGACGGCACTAATGACACGTGGGACATCATCGGTATTAGCCCGAACTTCTTTGCCAATTCCAAAATCTATATTTTTGACCGTTTTGGAAAGCTTCTTGCTGATGTGGACCCGAAAGGTACCGGATGGGATGGAAACTTTAACGGACATCCACTACCTGCCAATGATTATTGGTATCTGGTAAAACTGGAAACCGGCAGAACCATACGCGGACATTTTAGTTTATTGCGATAATAAACTATAAACTTTACAGAACAACGTAGAATATCCTGTAAGCTATTCCATAAAAGAGCTCTATTCCCGTATCACAACAAAAGAGGACATCTTTGGCAAACAGTTTTTATTAAACAACGACCCTATGTTCCAAAAAGCAGTGGAACTTGAAAAATCGCGTAGGCAAGAGTAACAACATATCATCCTATAATGAACATGCCTGGAAATATTTATAATTTTTCCGGGCATGTTCCAATTATACAATTTTCTTATTCCTTTTATAGGTAATTTTATCTTTTGAAGGCAGTAGGCAGTAGGCAGTAGGCAGTAGGCAGTAGGCAGTAGGCAGTAGGCAAAAATCTAAAATCATCAATCAAAAATCATCAATTATCAATCAAATCACATGAAAAAAACAATCTTTCAGGCATTATTCCTGATGCTTTGCTCAATCAAGGCTTTTTCGCAAACCGACAATGTTGAATTACAAAAAATGGCCGACGACGACCAGAATTCCAGAATGAAATCCGATATCAACTGGATGATTTTAAACAAGGAAGACAGCTTGCGACGTGTCCGCGTTTTTGAATTACTAAAAGAAAACAAAGTACAAACGGCTAAAGATTACTTCAATTCAGGCATCGTTTTTCAACACGGAAACGACACCATTGCTTCCGGCATGGCAGTAAAAACTTTTAAAAAAGCTTTAGAACTTGACCCGTCACTCAACAGATGGTGGTATGCCGCAGCCGTAGACAGAGATCTTATGAGAAAAGGAGAACCGCAGATTTATGGAACACAGTTTACAAAAAATAAGTCCACAAACGGCAAATGGGTGCGCTATAAAATAGACCCAACCAAAGTAACCGACGAAGAACGCCAATATTACGCTGTAGAAACTTTAGCGCAACAAATCGAAAAAGAAAGGAAGATGAATTTAAAAACCATTTCCTCTTATTACAATTCCGGCAATTTGGCAGACAAGACAATTAAATTGATAAAACAGGAATTCAAAAAAGGGACAAAATCAGAATATGATATTTCTGAAGAAGCGGTCAACGAATTTGGCTACAACCTGCTCAACCAAAACAAGAACGAAGAAGCCCTGAAAGTTTTCAAACTAAACACAGAACTTTATCCAAATGGTTACAACACCTATGACAGCTATGGTGAATGCCTGATGAAATTGGGGCAAAAAGAAAAAGCCATAAAAGCTTATAAAAAATCGCTGGCATTAAATCCGGATAACGGTAATGCAAAACAAATAATAAACGAAAATAAATAATAAAAATGCCTGTCCGATTTGGACAGGCATTTTTATTAATTCCAAATCCTTGGAAATGTCTCATCAGGCTGTTAGCCTGTAATGCAAACTTTAGGTAGATTCGTCTCTGATTTCAGATAAAAACCAGGAGTTTCCAAAAAGCGAAAATATATAGGATATGTAAATTCCATTATCATACCCTACCCTTTTGTATATAATTTTAGTATCGGTCTTTTCTATCTTAAAAGTAAACCTGTCTGTTTTTTTATTCATAGCCAAAGTATCCGCAGTAAAATCAGTATATGCACTTTCCGTTTCCTTAGCATAACGCACAGATAAGTCTTCGTCTATATCTTCATAATAGGCTATTTTTAAAGGATATTTAGTTCTTTCTTTTTGAAAGACACTATCTTTAGAAAACCGTTCGAAAAAAGCATCAAAGTTCTCAATTTCAGCAGTTCCATTTTCTGCTTGCTTTTCTGTTTTTGATTCCGGAATCTTGTGGATTTCCGGTGCCTGTTTCTGCTTGCAGGAAAGAAAACCGCAGATTAATAGGAGTCTTATACAAACACAACTAATCTTTTTGCCCATTTTTTATACTTTAAGAAACAAAGATATTGATTTATTAATCTGAGGCAAATTCAGAAAAAACCTAATCTTCTCTTAATTTTTCAACCTCAACTATTTTCATTTGAAAAAACTTTTATCTTAGCAAATGCACTATCACGGTAGTGTATCATCATCAATCAAAAAACTTATCGAATGAAAAAAATCATCACCCTGCTTCTTGTTTTGGCAACAAGCACATCCTCCGTTTTCGCACAACAACCCGTAGAATTTAAGCTAAGCTGTTCAGAGCCTTATGCCGTTTATGACTTTATTACCAAAATATCAGACAACTATCCTGATAACGAATTAAAGTCAATTTTTTCAAATTCAAAATACAATACCGAGGCGTTTAAAAAACAGATTGCAGACTTTGAACAGTTGCCAATTGATTACACCTATGCTTTTACGCAATATCCATCTCCTCTAAAAACAGGACTGATGTCACGCGATATGTTGGAAAGAAATCTGGCTATCAGTCAAACAATTGCCGATTTCAGGAACAAATCCTTAGGACTTATACCCAACGAGTACTTATCTGTATTTTCTGAAACTCTGGAAAATTTCCTGCCCATATACCGCGAACTTGTTTTTGAACCCAACAAAACAGCCTTTGAAGTCCAGAAAAACAACCTACAGAACTATATCAAAAACAATCAGTTTTCCAACTTTTTCCAGACAGGACTCACTTTCTATAACACCAACTGGGACAAAAACATTCCGTTTGAACTCAACCTTCTTCCTTCTTTAGACAAAGGCAATCTGGGAGCAAGAGCTTTTATTAATGTTGCTGTTTGTGAAGCTCCTTTGGATTTAAAAGACCATGTTTCTTTTTTTAGCGTTGCCATGCACGAAATATACCATATTGTTTATGACAACCAGTCGTTGCAAATGAAAGAAAATATCCAAAAATGGTTTAACGAAACCAAATCGCCTAACAGCCAATATGCTTTATTGCTGATGAATGAAGTGTTGGCTACCGCATTAGGCAATGGCTATGTAATTGAGCAAATCAATAAAAAGGCAGATGAAGGCGAATGGTATGCCAATAAATATGTATCTGAAATGGCAAAAGCAATTTATCCGGTACTGAAAAAATATATTGAAGACAAAAAACCAATGGATGAAGCATTTGTAAAAGCCTATGTAAACACTTATGACACTCAGTTTCCGCAGTGGAATAATGAACTTTCACATCTGTTTGCTTACCGTTACATTGTTGCCGATACTCCTAACGACTGGACTTATTTCAGAAGAAATTTCCGTAAATATTCGAATAACAGAATGGGGGCTCCGGTTAGTGCGACTGAAGTGGAAAAAACAATGGCTATGCCTATAACAAAAGTAGTTGTCATTTCGCAAAAGCATGAACAAAAACTCAACCTGCTAAAAGACTACTTCGACGTACTTAAAAACAAAAAACTAAATCCGAAGGCTGAATTTATTGAAATTTTTAACCTCCCGGACAACACCAAACTGTTTATCATCAACCGCCATAAATCAACGGTAGAAGACATGATGAATAAACGCTTTCCAAACAAACTCATCAAATAATAATGGAGGACATTCAACTAAAAAAGGTCACCTTAATCGATATCGACCAATTGCAAAAAATTGGCAGGCAGACTTTTTTCGAAACTTTTGCCGAAAGCAATACCGAGGAAAATATGAAGAAGTATCTTGAGAACAGTTTTTCAACCGAAAAACTACATTCAGAACTCAGCAATACCAACTCAGAATTCTATTTTGCGGTGGAAGAAGATATCGTTATCGGATATCTGAAAATTAACTTCGGAGCATCGCAAACCGAATTAAAAGATGATAAGGCGCTTGAAATTGAAAGGATTTATGTACTTAAAGAGTTTCATGGAAAGAAAGTCGGCCAACTGCTCTATGAAAAAGCAATACAGATAGCAAAAGAAACAAAATCCGATTATGTCTGGCTTGGCGTATGGGAAGAAAACCATCGCGCTCTTGCTTTCTATAAAAAGAACGGTTTTGTCGAATTTGACAAACATATTTTTAGATTAGGCAATGACGAACAAACTGATATAATGATGAAATTGCAGTTAAAGCGTTAGTTAAAAGGACATGCTAAAAATGTTTACTTTTAATCGTTTTTTCATGTGAACTTTGCGACTTTGCGTCTTTGCGGGCAATTTTCACGCAAAGACGCTAAGTATAATTATAAATTAGAGAACTAATAATATCGGATAAGTAACTATATAAAACTGATATCAGGTCTAATACTGTTTATCTTAATCTCATGCGAATCTTCAAATAGAATTCCGCAGCCTAAAGAAATACCTAAAATTCCAGAAACAGCTTTTTTAATTAGAGGCCAGAATGGAGAAAACTGGTAGAATATCGAACACATATATTCACATAGAAATATAGTTCACATTTCGATATACAGCGATAAAACCCAAGAATTAATCGTATCTAAAAGATTTATAATAATTTGCCAAAAAGACAACATGCATTTCATCCAAGACTTAAAAGGAGAAATTGTTAGTTTTGATGGAAAACATATACTTCTTAAAAATGGATATTATTATTCACTTTAAATATTTACTAAATAATTTTACGGAAAACCGTAAGTTTTTGTTTTTTCACTTCTTTATGTTTGTTTTTAGTTAGTAGTTTTGAAGTTGGTTGAAAGCTCTGTCCGTTTTTTTTTAAAATTACTGTCAATAATAAAAGATTAATAGCAAGTTTAAAAGATCCATAATGGAATTGAAATATCAGAAAGAAATAAGTACAATTGAAAATTGCCCTATAGAGAACCTGTCTGGAGAAAAAATCTTGTTTAGATGCGTTGAAGAATCTATGACAGAAAATTCGTTTTTACCAAATGCCGTTTTATTAAAACCAAAATTTGAAAAAGAATGTCTCGCTTGGGGTTTATCCTTATTTAGTTCATACGATTCCGCAAAACAGGTACTTCAAAATTTGTCAAAAAGCAAAAAAGTTAATTATTCAAAAATTGCAAGAACAAATCTAACAGACAATGATGGCATTAAACATTGTTCAAAAAATAAAAGCCATTATACTTTCTATCCACAAAAAAATTTGGATTTATTAACTAAGTTTGTAATAGTTGAAGAAAATGGAAAATAACAATATACACTTAGATATAAATCAATTCGAAAAGATTGAGGATATTATATATTTAGATGAGCCAATCTTGTCTCATTTAAAGTATAATGGAAAGGATTTTCTTTTATATTTAGTTGACACAAAAGAGTTATACGATTATTTTTTGTTAATAGAAATTGACGAGGCAACAATTTTTGAGTATTTAACAAATCAAATTTCATTATTCAATTTAATAAAAGAGAATAAAAACTTTCAATATTTAATTAAACAAGATTTTCAAGGAAATACTTTAAATATTCAAGTTACTCAAGGTATATACATTGATGAAAACTATCTCCCAGATGTAGATTCATTTTTAGAATACTTTCCAACTGACAAATCATATTATTATGAATTTATAAATTCTTACAAAGCTAACTCATATACATTATCATTAAGAGAGCATGCATTTTACTTAAAATTTTCATCTACAAGTTCCAAATATGCCGATACAATTGGATTAAATGAATTGACCAATGAACTTTTAGTAAATTTATCTGACTCATTTGAAAACTTTTTAAAAGCAGATTTTTTTCAACGTTTTAAAAAAATCAAACCTAATACAAACAAACTGCAAAAAATTTTTAAAAAACTACTTCCAGATCTAGATTTCAGGATGGTTGATTTGAAATTCGGAAGTTTTGAAGTAGGATTAGCAATCGATCATATAATGAAAAGTTCAATCGAAGATAATGACATTAAAGATTGGTCAATTGAAGTTGGTAATAAATATAAAAAGCTTGTATTAGATGATGATTATGATGAAGCAACTGTTGAGGAAATTATTTCTAATTACGATGAAGAAGAAAGAAGAAAAATTTTTACCCCAATTTTTGCTATTACAGAAAATCCCAATTTTAATCTTGAGGTAAAAGAATCCAAAAAATCAAATTATTCTATTGTAAAAATTCGTGATAAGAAAGTTATTGAAAAAATTATTCCTACAAAAATTGAAGTTTTAAAAACAGAAAAAAAGGATTTTGAAATCGTCCAATTTACAACTGTATTAGATAAAAACCTTTCAAGTAAAACCATTAAACTTGAAAACACACTATTCAATTCAACCAATTCTACAGATGTTGTATTAACAGATAAAGATTTTGAAAAATTTGGTTTTTCTTTGAAAAAAGAAGTTTCAATTTCAGCTCAAATCTCTACAAACAAAGATACTGTAAGCCTTTCAGCTAAATTTAATGGTGAAGTTTTTGAAGTTAATGACCATACTGGAAAAATTGAAGAATTAACAAAGAAACTTATTTCAAAAATTCATGAGTATATTTTGAATACAGAATAGAAACTCTTACTAATAGTAACAAGCTATAAATAGTTTTATATTATTTATTAGCTAGTCTTTTTATCTACCTTATTACAAGCCACATAACTATGTAAAAAAATTAATGCCGTATTTTTTTTAAAACTTTTTCACTTTTTTTACAACTATTTCACAAACCCCAAATTATCTCTTACTCTGTTTAAAAGAACACAAGTCCAGAAATGAAAAAAGCGGCAATCACACGGCTGAATATTCTCCAAAAGGCTTTTGAGCTGATATATGAAAAAGGATACCTGACTACCAGTATTGATGAAATTCTGGCCACAACCGCTGTCACCAAAGGAGCTTTTTACTACCATTTCAAAAACAAAGACGAAATGGGTATTGCTATCATCAACGAATTACTAAAACCATCATTTAAGGCTACTTTCCTAACTCCACTACAATCAGGCGGCGATACCATCCAGACTATCTATAACATGATGCGTGAGATACTTATGGACAATGACATTTTTAAAGTAGAATATGGCTGTCCGGCCTCTAATCTTACCCAGGAAATGGCTCCCTGGAACGCTGAATTTACAAAAGCACTAAACGACCTGTCGTTAGAATGGAAAGATGCTATTATTGGCTGTATCGAAAATGGTAAAAAAGAAGGAAATATACGACCGGAAGTTAAAGCAGAGCAGGTTGCTATTTTTATCATGTCTGGCTATTGGGGCATCCGGAATATAGGCAAACTCAGCAATAGCAAATCGGTCTATCTTGTCTATCTACAACAGTTAAAAGACTATCTCGAAACATTGCATTAATTTTTTATCCAAAAACATACTAATTAGTATGTTTTTTTATTTACTTTTGTTCGTATCAAACAAAATAGTCTTTCACAGCTATGTATCAAACCCTTACTTTTCTTCATTCTACATTACGTTGGCTAGTTTTAATCAGCCTGATTGTTTCTCTTTATAAAGCTTATCGCGGTTATTTTCTAAAAACTACATTTACAAAAACAGACAATGCCATCAGACACTGGACTGCTACCATAGCACATCTCCAGCTAATGATTGGGATGACATTATACTTTCAAAGCCCTATAATCAAGTACTTTCTCAAAAATTTCAGTGCTGCTAAAGAAAATTTCAATTTATTATTTTTTGGTCTCATACACAGCACTCTTATGCTAATAGCCGTAATTATTATTACCATCGGTTCGGCTATGGCAAAAAGAAAAACTCTGGATAATGAAAAATTTAAGACTATGCTTATCTGGTATGGCTTAGCCCTATTCCTGATTTTCATTGCCATACCCTGGCCATTCTCACCTTTCGCAAACCGACCTTATTTCAGATAATATGCTTACACTACTAAAAACTCCTATTGGTCGCCTCCGACTTCTTGGCTATGTCGAAGGACTTTCCCTGCTCGTACTTCTTTTTATAGCCGTACCCTTAAAATATGCAGCGGAAAATCCTTCGCTTTCAAAAATAATAGGACCCACTCATGGTGCCTTGTTCCTGCTCTTTATAATAAACACCCTAAGCGTTGGAGTCGAGCAGCAATGGCAGTTCCGAAAAACGACCTACAAAGTCCTATTGTCGTGTATTATTCCTTTTGGCACCTTTTATATAGACCGTAAAATTTTAAGCAAAATATGAAACGGATAATTATTATTGTTGGTGTATTGCTTCTAATCTATATCGGATATCGTATTTACAGAATTTACACTTTAGACAAAGGATTGGACAAGTTATTATCTGAAGGAGCCATTATTCTCGACGTACGCACAGAAAATGAATATAAGATGGGCCATATCGAAGGTTCGCTCAATATATCCTTAGGTGAAATCCGTAATCGCTATACTGAACTCGACACTGCAAAAACCTATATCACCGTATGCTCGCATGGTCTTCGCAGTGTCAAGGCAGAAAATATCCTGAAGGAAAAAGGATTTAAGAAAGTATATAACGGAGGTGCGTGGAATGATTTACAGGAAAGTGTTTTTTTTAGGCACTAAGATTCTGAGGTTCTGAGTCCTAAGTTAATCTATTTTGTCTTAAAAGTGACAGCACTAAAAGATGCTTATTTCAATTCTTTTTATTTGGGTATTGTGACTTTAAAATCTGTTCAACTACCCGAATAAGTGCTAAAAATAAAAACTACTGGCGAAGTTAGCTGATTATAACAAATAAAAAGTCAATTCATTACTTATCTTTGTTATACCCCGACAGCAAATTAAACCATAAAACATTTTATGAAAACAAGAAAAATCTGGGCCAATCTGGGTGTTGAAGATTTAGAACGCACAACTGAATTCTATACTCAAATAGGCTTTCAACCAAATGGAGTTTCTAAAGAACTGACCAGTTTTTTGGTTGGCGATGACAATTTTATCATCCATTTCTTTTTAAAGGAAATCCTTAAATCCAATACCAAAATAGAATTAACCGACCCAAAACAGGGCAACGAAATAATATTTACCCTTTCTGCCGAAAGCAAAGAAGAAGTAAACCAATGGCAGGAAGCAGTTAAAAATGCAGGCGGGACAATTATTTCCGAAGCACAAGAATTTGGAAAAGGATATTATGGGTTTGTTTTTTCTGACCCTGACGGACATAAATTCAATGTGTTTTATATGTAATAGACGCAACCACATCATTAAACTTTATGAAATCACTATAATTATTCTAAATCTGTGGTTTAAATAAAACTCAAATATTATCGAATGCTTACTTCTAAAAAAATACTCTACATTTTTACAGCGCTATTAACTGGCGCTACGTGTTTTGGTCAGGATTTACCTCAATCCGTTTTACAAGAAAATGAAATCGTGATTGATTGTGATGCTTTTGAGATAAAGTCAAAGCTTAAAGAAATTGATGTTCAATCACTTGAATTTCCCATAGACCAAGCAATATTAGATGATTTAAAAATACAGGCCGAAAAAGAAAAACCAACAATCTGGAGGCCTTCAGAGTTTCCCAATCGGATTATAGTATCCAAAAAACGGCCAATAGATATAGAAACCGCTAAATCAATATTACAGTTTCACGATAAAGAAAAAAGGAGGTCACTTATTCGTGATTTTAAAAAATACAATTCAGGTGAAATGTTTTACAGAAGCTTTCCTTTATCAATTTCAAAACCTATTTACTCCGCAGATGGCAACTATGCCGTAATTGGTTATAGCCGCGGAAACAATGGAGGTCGAATTTTACTCTATATGCGAATTGAAAATTCATGGAAGGTAATCAACAATTTAAAACATTGGGCTTACTGATTGGAAATAAAACATTTCATTTCTATTCTAAAATCGCGAAAATAATTGCAAATTTTCCTGCAATAGTATTTATAGTTAATGTGAACATCAATAAATCAAAAATGCACATCAAAATCAAGACTATTATTTTTTGCCTACTGGCTGTTTCCTCACTTTATGCCCAAAAAGCCAAAATAGAACACCTGCCTGACTTACCGTATGACAAATACGAAATCCAAAACAAAAAGGACACACTTACATTCTATCTTTCTGTAACAGCTTCAAAAGAAAAATTACCTTTGGTGGTATATGTTCAGGGCTCTGGCAAAAACTCACTGTTTGCCATGAGAAATGGAAAAGTAATTCCTACCAACGGACACAGCTCATGGTATACGGCCACACAGGAAAAATTTAAGGTACTGATTATTGAAAAACCGGGTGTAAAATATCTTCAAGACGGGTCTAAAAATTTTGATAAAAAATTTTCTTTAGAAAACTGGAGCAATGCTATCACAAATGCCATCAATTACGTCCTTAAGAAGGAAAACATTGACAATCGCAAAATGCTCATTGCCGGGCATTCTGAAGGAGGTGTTGTTGTTTCGAGAGTCGCTTCCCTGATGAAAGATACCGTTAGTCATGTTGCCATACTTGCCGGTGAAGGGCCGTCGCAATTGTATAGCCTGTATAAATTTGCAGAAGACGGCACTTTTTTTAATACCGAAGAACATAATATGCCGTTACCGGAACAACGTATTGAATATGTAAAAACCATCTGGAACGATATACTCTCTGATCCCAACAATACCTCTAAAAATTTCTGGGGATTCTCCTATCTCCGATGGTCGAGTATGTTAAAAACTTCGGTTATTGACGAACTGGAAAAATACAACGGAAAAATACTCCTGTTGCAAGGAACAGCAGACAAGGCCGTTTATCCTGAATCGGCAACAATAGCCTATACTACATTACTCTCCAAAGGAAAAAATATACGTTTGGAACTTATAAACAATGCCGACCATTCCTTTAATATATCAGACCAGCCCCAAACAGATGGCTGGAGAATGGTTATTGAAAAAACACTCCAATGGTTCAACCAATAAACAGAAAAAAATTACATACCTTTAAAACTACTCCAATCAAAAGAGATAATCAATGAAAAAAGTAATTTTAGACCTGGCCGTAACACTCGACGGATTTATTGAAGGACCAAACGGAGAAATCGATTGGTGCATTATGGATGAAGATATGGATTTTGACGGCTTCCTTGACAGCATAGATACCATATTCTACGGAAGAGCGAGTTATGATGCCTGGGGCAACTATCAGCCGGAAGAAGGAGTCGGTATTGCAGAACAAAAACTATGGCAGGGTGTCCATTCAAAAAACAAATTTGTTTTCTCCGGTCAGAAACGGCAAGACCCAAACGCCACCTTTATCAGTTCTGACATAGTTGAAAAAGTAGCCGAAATCAAGCAACAGGACGGAAAAGATATCTGGCTGTATGGTGGTGCCGGACTTATCAAAACCTTCATACAGTCAGGGCTTATCGATATTTACAGGATATCCGTACATCCGGTGGCTTTAGGTAGCGGTAAACCTTTATTTGAAGACCTCAAACAACGGGTAGAATTGAAACTTCTCAAAACCAACACTTTTCAGTCTGGCGTCGTACAGCTAATCTACGAACCGGTTCGGTAGCATAAAACAATCATCATCAAAAAATCAAATGAAACGGATAACCACTATTGCAACGGCTCTATTACTGGCAACTCTTTTTTCCTGTGAACAAAAGCAAAAAACAGCTATACCAATAGAAAATTCGGAAAAGACTGTTGAAAAACCGCAGGAAATAGCCGTCAATCTGCAACCAACCCTGGACAGCCTGAAAAAGATAATCGGTAACAAATGGGTAAAGCAAAATCCTGTGCTTGAACCCACCCAACCTTCTTTCTTTACGAAGGAAAATGAAAACAGTTATTTTATTTGTCCTCTGCAAATTAGTGGCCTGGACATTCCTTTTGTTTGGGACGACAATTTCGCTCTGGTTGATTTCCTGCTTGCCCAAAACAGCAACACAACCTTAAAAAAAGGAATCAAAGCCGACAAAGATTATAAGGGCACCAAAATAATATGGAATCAAACAATTGACGGACTTATCTGGCTGGACAATAAAACCTATAAGTCGGCAATAACTGACTGGTATGTGATTGAAGATACAGATTGTCCGGGAACAATCTCTTTTCCAAGCGTATCCTTTCAAAAAATCAACACTGTTACTGAAAGCAGCTTAGTTAATCCGAACGGTTTGGCCATAATTCCGTATAAGGAAAACAGCAGGATTAAAAGCAGTGAAGCAGAAATAAAGGACAAAAACGGGAAAACAATTCAGGGAACAGGTTATGACATCAATGGTGACAGTATTCCCGATATTTTCACCTATATTGAAACAGTAGAAGAAATGGCTGTTTATAAAAGATTATACATCAACGTTAGAGGACAATGGAAATGCAAATGGATTCATCTGGACGAAGAATGTATATAAGAACAAAATACTCAAAAGGGTTAGACAACTATCATAAAAAAAGCCATTCTTAAAAGAATGGCTTTTGTATATCAGGAAAACGGATTAGAATTTAAAACGTTTTCTGTCATTTTCATTTAAGTAAATCTTTCTCAAACGTAAAGATTTTGGCGTAACCTCAACATACTCATCTTTCTGGATGTATTCAAGCGCCTCTTCTAATGAGAACTTGATAGCCGGAACGATTCTTGTCTTTTCATCCGCTCCTGAAGAACGAACGTTAGAAAGTTTTTTCGTTTTAGTTACGTTTACAGTCATATCATCGCTACGCGTATTCTCGCCAATTACCTGACCTTCATAGATATCTTCGTTTGGATCCACAAAGAATTTACCTCGGTCCTGTAATTTATCGATAGAATAAGGAATCGCCTTACCATTTTCCATAGAAATCAATGAACCGTTATTTCTTCCCGGAATCTCTCCTTTGTATGGTTCATAACCTATGAAACGGTGTGCCATGATGGCCTCACCTGCCGTAGCTGTCAATAGCTGGTTACGCAAACCGATGATTCCACGTGAAGGAATATTAAATTTCACAACCATCCTGTCTCCTTTTCCTTCCATAGAAAGCATTTCGCCTTTACGTACAGACACAAATTCTACTGCTCTTCCTGAAAGATTTTCCGGAAGGTCGATTGTCAATTCTTCAATAGGCTCGCATTTCACACCATCAACCTCTTTAATGATTACCTGAGGCTGACCAATCTGCAATTCATAACCTTCTCTTCTCATTGTTTCAATAAGAACTGACAAGTGAAGAACTCCACGACCAAAAACCATGAACTTATCAGCAGAATCAGTCTCACCAACACGCATTGCAAGGTTTTTCTCCAACTCTTTTGTCAAACGCTCACGAATATGTCTTGAAGTTACGAACTTACCTTCTTTTCCAAAGAAAGGAGAATCGTTAATCGTAAATAACATACTCATCGTAGGTTCATCAATAGCAATAGTCTGTAATGCTTCCGGATTTTCAAAATCGGCAATAGTATCACCAATTTCAAAACCTTCAACACCAACAATTGCACAAATATCACCTGCTACTACCTGCTCCACTTTTTTACGGCCAAGTCCTTCAAAAGTGTGAAGTTCCTTGATACGTGATTTTATAACTTTACCATCTCTTTTTACCAAAGAAATAGGCATTCCTTCTTTCAATATCCCTCTTTCAAGACGTCCAATAGCAATACGTCCTGTAAAAGATGAAAAGTCTAAAGATGTAATCAACATTTGTGGCGTTCCTTCAGAAACTTTTGGAGCAGGAACATGCTGGATAACCATATCCAAAAGAGGCTCAATGTTTTGAGTCTGTTGTTTCCAATCCTCAGACATCCAGTTGTTTTTTGCAGAACCATAAACCGTTGGGAAATCCAATTGCTCTTCAGTAGCACCAAGTTCAAACATCAGGTCAAAAACTTTTTCGTGTACTTCCTCAGGAGTACAGTTTTCCTTGTCTACTTTATTGATTACCACGCAAGGTTTCAATCCAAGATCGATTGCTTTTTGCAACACGAAACGCGTTTGCGGCATAGGACCTTCAAAAGCATCTACCAAAAGGCAAACACCATCGGCCATATTCAGGACACGCTCAACCTCGCCTCCAAAATCCGCGTGACCCGGAGTATCGATAATATTGATTTTTGTTCCTTTATAAACAACAGAAACGTTTTTAGAAGTAATGGTAATACCTCTCTCACGCTCCAAATCGTTATTGTCAAGAATCAGGTCTCCCGTATTTTCGTTTTCGCGGAAAAGCTGGCAATGGTACATAATTTTATCAACCAAAGTAGTCTTACCGTGATCGACGTGGGCAATAATTGCAATGTTTCTGATAGATTCCATCTGATTTTTTTTGAAGGTGCAAATTTACACATTATTTTGACATAAAAAATGTTTTTTCCTATGGACTTAACTTATTCATAATAAGCCAGTAACTCAAGATTCCATAATTAGCACCTAACCCGTTTTTTTAACATAAATAATCTGAACAAAAAGAGTTTTACCTTTATCTTTACAATGAAGAACATACCCCATGTACAAACCTTCCAATAAAATAATCTCCATCTATCTTGTGATTGGAATCCTATGGATTTTAGTCAGTGACCGCTCATTTGCCTATTTTGGTTTTAATGGCGACAGCATTCTCTTCCAAACGCTTAAAGGAATTGGTTTTATTGTAGCCTCGGGAGCTCTCTTCTGGGTAATGCTAAGGAGATATGAAAACAAAAACCAGAAATACCTCAACAGGCTAAAAAACATTACAGAAGAACTTACCCTTTCCAATAACAGATATACCGTAGTAACCAAAGCAACCAACAATATTATCTGGGACTGGGACTTTAAGAAAGGCAGGGTTATCTGGGGCGAATCGCTTACAAGAATCTTTGGCTATCCGGAACTTGAAAACCACAGTACCTGGTGGACTAACAAAATTCATCCGGAAGACAAAGAACGGGTTGCAAAAAGATTCGACAAGTTTATCGAAACTTCAAATAAAGAAAAATGGTCAGACGAATACCGCATCATTACAGAATCCGGAGACATCCGGTATATATATGACAGAGGATATATCTTATTCAACAAAAAAGGGAAACCCCTCCGCATGATAGGTTCTCTGGAAGACATTACAGAAAGGAAAATCAATGAAGAGCAACTCAAACAGCTTAATCTTCAACTTAACAAAAGAATGGAAGAGCTTGCTGTTTCCAATGCAGAGCTGGAACAATTTGCCTATATCGCTTCACATGACCTGCAGGAGCCTTTACGCATGATAACAAGATTTTTATCAGAAATCCAAAGAAAATACAATGACAAACTGGATGACAAAGGCAAAGAATACATTCATTACGCCGTAGACGGCTCTCACAGGATGCGCAATCTTATACTTGACCTTCTGGAGTACTCCAGAGTTGGGAAATTCGACCAGACCATCGAAACAATCGACCTCAATACACTAATTGAAGAAGTTGTCAATTATCACGAAACTTTTATAAAAGAAAGCAAGGCGGTTATAAAATGGAGCCATCTGCCTACTATCCAAAACCGTAAAACACCAATACAGCTTGTTTTTCAGAACCTAATCAGCAATGCCCTAAAATACCACAGCGAATCAGAGCCACCATTAATAGAAATAACATATCAGGATTTGGATAACCGCTGGCTTTTTCTGGTTAAGGATAACGGAATTGGAATAGACCCTATGTTCAGTGAAAAAATATTCGTCATTTTCCAAAGGCTTCATGCCAAACACGAATATTCAGGAACCGGGATTGGTTTGGCAATCTGTAAAAAAATCATAGAAGCCCAAGGTGGAAAAATCTGGGTAGAATCAGAAGAAGGTCAGGGCAGCACATTTTATTTTACTGTAAGCAAATAAGTGAATAGTTTTATTATATTTGTTAAATTCTAATCTGTGCCCAATGGAATCAATTGTTATTTTACTGATTGAAGACAATGAAGGCGATATCCTGCTAACAAGAGAAGCCCTGGGCTATGGCAGTATACGAAAAGAAATCTCAGTCGTAAAAGATGGATGGGAGGCTATACAGTTTTTAGAAAAAAAGGGAGCTTATAAAAATGCTATAATGCCAGACCTTATCCTTCTGGATATAAACCTCCCAAAACTAAACGGCCATGAAGTTTTGGCCAGAATTAAATCGAATCCCCAAATTCAACATATACCTGTAATTATGCTAACCACATCGTCATCTGAAAGCGACATACTGAAGAGCTATCAAAACCACGTAAATTGCTTTATAACAAAACCCATCGAAGCCGATAATTTTTTGGAGACGGTAGCCGCAATTGAAGAGTTCTGGCTATCAATGGTTCAACTGCCTAAAAAATAGTAACCGATGACGTTTCAAAAAGAAGGTATTCACTTTTTAATAATCGAAGACAATCAGGGCGATCTGGTACTGATTAAAGATTATATAAGAGAAGAATTCCGTCATCCCGTTTTTTATGAGGCCAGGAATCTCAAAGAAGCCCGGAACATTCTGAATACGGAAGAAAAAATAGATATTATTTTTCTGGACCTGATTCTTCCCGACGGAGAAGGCGAACGGCTTTTGAATGAAATCATCCCCATATCGAGAGACATCCCGATAATCATACTAACCGGATTTTCTGACAAGGAATTCAGCATCAAGTCACTTTCGTATGGAGTTTCCGACTACCTGCAGAAAGAAGACCTGAACGCTTCTTTGCTTTTCAAAACGATACTCTACAATATCGAACGCAAGAAAATAGCACAGAAGCTGAGCGATTCAGAAAAAAAATACAAAGATATTTTTCAATACAGTCCGCTACCAAAACTAGTCTATGATATTGAAACACTTCATGTCTTAGATGCCAATGATGCCGCTATAAGAAAATACGGCTATACCAGAGAAGAATTCCTAAATCTGAAAGCTTCCACCCTTGTAGCCAAAGATGACACTGAAAAAGCCATGGCTTTAGTAAAATCACTTAGGGAAAATGGAAAATTTGTGGAAATGTCTTTCAAACATACCACAAAAAACAGCGAAACAATTGATGTCATTACCCAAGGCAATGAAATTAATTTCAATGGAAAAAGGGCCCGACTTGTTTTAGTCACAGACGTTACCGAAAGACTTAAAACCGAAAAAGAGAACGAACTCAACGAACAACGATTCAAAGCCCTGGTTCAGGACGGTTCAGAACTGATTTCCATTCTTGACACTGATGGCGTATTTACTTATATCAGTCCGAATGTTCAGACCAATTACGGAATAAATCCGGATGATTACATCGGTCTCAATGCCTTCGACCAGCTTCATCCGGACGAAAAGGAAATTTTCAAACAGGAATTTTCCAGATTAAAAACAGAAAAACGCATCGCCACCCGCCCGTTCCGATACATTGGAATAAACGACAATTGGCGATGGCTCGAAGCCAATGTCATCGACATGAGAGACAATGCCGCAGTTAACGGAATTGTACTCAATGCGCGTGATGTAACCGAAAGGATTGAAAAAGAACTTAAAATCAAGGAAAGCAACCTTCGCTATGAAGCTATCGCAAAGGCAACAAGTGATGCGATATATGAATTTGATGCCGAAACAAAGAAAATATACATTGCAGGCTCCAATTACAAAAAACTATTCGGATTTGATTTTAAAGACCTACAGTATCTGGATTTAGATTTTTGGGTATCGCGGCTGCATCCTGACGAAAGAGAAGAAGTCAGGGAAAAAATTGCCGCCATCAAAGAAGATTCTTCAGATTCGCACCATGAAATAGAATACCGTTTCCGCAAACAGGATGACACCTATGCCCATGTTTTGGACCGCTTTGACCTGATATGGGAAGATGGCAAACAGGTTAAAAAAATAGGTGCCCTTCAGGATATTACGACACGTAAGTTCCAGGAAACCATACTCGCATTTGAAAAAGACACCTACAGGCTTAATGCGGAACCCAACAAATCATTAAAGGACGTTTTGGAGAAAGTAATCCAAAACATCGAAACTTTGATGCCGGATGCCTTATGCTCCATTATTGAAATCAAAAACCATAAGATAAAACACTTTGTAGGCAATTCGCTTCCAAAAAGCTATGTCGACTCCATAAACGATATCGATTCGAAAAAAAGCATCTTTAAAAACGAAAGTGCTTTTATTTCCGATATTGAAAAAGAACCGCTCTGCAAAAATTTTGCTCCGGCAGCCATAGCCAATGGCTTAAAATCCTGTTGGTCGATCCCGATTAGAAAAACAGACGGTTCCAGTCTGGCCAGTTTCGTAACCTATTATAAGACCAACAGAGAGCCTAATCCTAATGAAATCTATCTGCTCGACCGCATTGCCAATCTGGTAGGCGTAGTGATTGAAAACAGACGAGCCGGCGAAGAATTAAAAGAAGCCATAGACCGCTATGACATTGTTGCGAAAGCAACCAGCGACACCATATGGGATTGGAAAATTCAGGAAGATGATTTTCAATGGAACAAAGGAATCCGCAGTGTTTTTGGATACAAAAAAGAAGATGTTGGCGATACATCAAAATGGTGGTTTGACAGAATACATCCGGAAGACAGCCTTAGAGTATCGGTTAAACTATACAATTTTCTTGAGAAAAAAGTCGAAAAATGGCAGGATGAATACCGTTTCAAATGTATTGACGGTACCTACAAACACGTTTTTGACCGAGGCTTCCTGATTAAAAACAGCAATGGAAAACCAATACGAATGATTGGTTCCATGCAGGATGTCACCAAGCAGAAAGAGGAAGAACAGCGACTAAAGCTTCTGGAAACCGTTATTACCCAAGCTAAAGATGCGGTCATCATTACAGACAATGATACTTCTGAAACTTCTATTCCAAAAATTATCTTTGCCAATCAGGCATTTGCAGAAATGTCCGGCTACAAGGCATCTGAAGTCATTGGAAAATCACCATTACTCTTCAGAGGTAAAAATTCTGACGAATCGGAATTGAAAAAACTGGTTACGGCTATCAAAAATGAAGAGGAAACACAGATTGAAACTATAAGCTACAAAAAGAATGGTGAGGAATACTGGGTCAGCTTTTCCATGATTCCGATTACAAACAAAGAAGGACAGCTTTCACACTGGATTTCGATACAGCGGGACATTACCCTTCTGAAAAGACAGGAAAAAGAACGGGAACAGCTCATCCGTGAATTAACACAAAACAATAAGGATTTAAAACAGTTCTCTTATATAACATCACACAATCTCAGGGCGCCGTTATCCAACCTAACCGGGCTTTTGAACCTGATTGAAGATATTCCTATAGAAAACGACGACCTGAAACTCATACTCAATGGCTTTACAAAGTCTACCCATCTTCTGAACGAAACCATAAATGACCTTGTCAAGGTTGTCATTATCAAAGACAATCCGTCTATCCAGAAGGAAGAAGTTCTTTTCAGCGAAGTATTTGAAACTGTTTTTGACCAGCTAAGCTATCTTATAAACCTGCACCAGCCAATCCTGAAAATCAATCTTGAAAACGACTCGCTTTCAAACATGAACAAGGCTTATCTGGAAAGCATCATGTTGAATTTGCTTACAAATGCCATAAAATATAGGAATCCTGCAAAAAAATTAAAAATAACTATCACTACAAAGGAGAAAGTTGATAAGACAATTCTTACCTTTGAAGACAACGGAATAGGAATCGATATTGAACGAAATAAAGACAAGATTTTCGGGCTATACCAAAGATTTCATAATTATCCGGACAGTAAAGGACTTGGGTTATATCTTGTCAAATCTCAAGTTGAAACAATGGGCGGAACAATTGATGTTCAAAGCCAGGTAAATAAAGGAACTAAGTTTACATTAACATTCAAAAAGGAATAAAATGCTACATAAAATCTTATGTGTGGATGATGATCCAATTACTCTAATGCTTTATAAGATGGTAATTGCCAAAGCGTCTTTTACAGAAGAAATAATTACTGCAAAAAATGGCCAGGAGGCTATGGACTATTATGAAAAGCTTAAAGCTAATAATGAAACCCTTTGTCCTGAACTTATCTTTTTAGACCTGAACATGCCGGTTATGGGTGGTTGGGAATTTCTCGACAATTTTACTAAAAAGGAGTATCAGGAATTCAATACAAAAACAAAGGTTATTGTACTTTCATCTACTATTGACCCGACAGATATTGAAAAATCAAAGACCTATCCCATTGTAATTGATTTCTTGTCTAAGCCCATTACAAAAGAAATGCTGGAAGACCTCAAAGACAAATTATAAAAAAAGCTCTCAAAATTGAGAGCTTTTTTATTTTGGTAATTTTAAAACTTGGTCCATATCTCGTTAGTGACTCGAAATACGAATATAAAAAAAGCCCTCTGATGAGGGCATTTTATATTTTAGCGATTCAGCACCTGATTAAAGAGCAGAAACGTGTTTAGTCAATTTAGATTTTAAATTGGCAGCTTTATTATTGTGGATAATATTTTTCTTAGCCAATTTATCAATCATAGAAATAACACCTGATAGTTTTGCAGCAGCATCAGATTTATCAGTAGCCAAACGCAAAGCTTTGATCGCATTACGAGTAGTTTTGTGTTGGTATCTGTTTAATACTCTTTTCTTTTCGTTACTTCTGATTCTTTTTAGAGCTGACTTATGATTTGCCATTTTCTTCCTTTTTTTCTTTAAATGTTTTTTTGTAGTCCGTAGGGGAATCGAACCCCTGTTACCAGGATGAAAACCTGGCGTCCTAACCCCTAGACGAACGGACCTTGAATCCTTCTAAGTTAGTTTATACTTTCAATAAACTTTGAACTTGTAGCCCGTGGGGGAATCGAACCCCCCTTACCAGGATGAAAACCTGGCGTCCTAACCGATAGACGAACGGGCCTTGCTTCTCTAATGCGGATGCAAAAATACAACTATTTTTTATTCGCACAATAGCTACCTCAATTTTTTTTTATTTTTTTTAGTATGCCTTCGCGAAAAGCACTCTCCCAACAGAAGGTTTTCCAGTAAACACGCAGCTTCCGGACTCTTCTACCCTATCCAAAGCAATACACCTGATTGTTGCTTTAGTAAGGTCTTTGATTTTCTCTTCCGTCTCAGGGGTTCCATCCCAATGAGCCGCAATAAAACCACCTTTATTCTCTAAAACATCTTTAAACTCATCAAAGGAATTCACTTCGGTGATATGTGTATCCCTGTATTCCAATGCCTTACTAAACAAACTGTCCTGAATTTCTTCCAACAGGCTGTTAATATGATTTACTATATTATCCTTTAAAACGACTTCTTTAGACAAAGTATCTCTTCTTGCCACCTCAAAAGTTCCGTTCTCTAAATCTTTCGGACCAACTGCTACCCTAACAGGAACACCTTTTAATTCCCATTCTGCAAATTTAAATCCTGGCTTCTGGGTCGTCCTGTCATCGAACTTGACAGAAATTCTTAGTTTCCGCAATTGTGACACTAATGTATTTGCAGCTTCAGTTATGGCTGCAAATTCTTCATCCGTTTTGTAGATAGGAACAATCACAACTTGAATTGGCGCCAGATTTGGAGGCAAAACCAATCCGTTATCATCTGAGTGCGTCATAACCAAAGCTCCCATCAGACGTGTCGAAACACCCCAGGAAGTTCCCCAAACATGCTCTTGCTTTCCTTCTGCATTGGCAAACTTAACATCAAAAGCTTTCGCAAAATTTTGCCCTAAGAAATGGGATGTACCGGCCTGCAGGGCCTTTCCATCCTGCATCAAGGCTTCGATACAATAGGTTTCTACTGCTCCGGCAAAGCGCTCCGTTTCCGTCTTTACTCCTTTGATTACCGGAATGGCCATAAAATTCTGTACAAAGTCGGCATACACATTCATCATTTGTTCTGATTCTGCTATCGCTTCGCTTTGTGTCGCATGAGCCGTATGTCCTTCCTGCCATAAAAATTCGGCTGTTCTCAAAAACAAACGGGTTCTCATTTCCCAGCGCACTACGTTTGCCCACTGGTTAATCAGAAGTGGCAAATCTCTATAAGACTGTACCCACCCTTTATAAGTAGACCAGATAATAGCCTCGCTCGTTGGACGTACAATCAGTTCTTCTTCCAGCCTGGCATTAGGGTCCACCATTAATTTCCCCGGTTTATCCGGATCATTTTTTAATCTATAATGAGTAACGATTGCGCATTCTTTAGCAAAACCTTCTGCATTTTTCTCTTCAGCCTCAAACATGCTTTTGGGTACAAATAGCGGGAAATAAGCATTCTGATGTCCGGTTTCTTTGAACATTCTGTCTAACTCCGCCTGCATCTTTTCCCAGATGGCATAACCGTATGGTTTGATAACCATACAGCCTCTAACCCCTGAATTTTCGGCTAAATCTGCTTTTACTACCAGTTCATTATACCATTTGGAATAATCTTCTGATCTTTTTGTAAGGTTCTTACTCATATTGAATAGTTTGGCACAAATATTGTTTAACTTTATTTAACTAGATAATTCAGCAAAACTAATTATTTTTGTATTGTCTTTTGTATTGTCCAACAATAAAATTGCTCTAGATATGAAAACTTATTACATTTCCCCAAAATCAGCATCCCTTTATTCATTAATCGGATTGCTGGCAATTCTTATGACTTCCTGTGGGTCATACCAGAATTCATCTTATTATGATTCCGATGGAGTTTACAACAATAACGAAAGAAGATCTAACACTACTGCAAACAATGAAAGTAGCAACGGCTACAGAGAATATTTCAGATCGCTTCAGGATGATCCTGAAATCTTTACCGATTCAAACAATTATGCATCACCGGCTTATAACGATACTACCTATGTAGCTACTGCAGCATCCTATCCTGCCTGGGGAAGCAACTCTGATAATGTAACTGTAAACATTTACGACAATAGTTGGGGTTGGAATAATTGGTACGGACCAGGCTGGGGCTGGGGTCTTGGCTGGGGAGGCTGGTATGGCGGTTGGGGCTGGAATAGCTGGTACGGACCAAGTTGGGGTCTTGGCTGGGGCTGGGGCTGGAACAATTGGTACTATCCTTATTACGGCGGTTGGAACCACTGGCATGGAGGTCACTACTACAATAACTACGCTTATGCCAACGGAAGAAGAAGCTACTACGCCAACAACAGCTTTGGAAGAAACAATTATTACAGAAGCAATTCTGCAACAAGAAGCTACAGAAGCAATAATGCATACAACACTTCAAGAAGAGGGGAAGGAACTTATTATTCCAACCGAAATTCAACAAGATATAACACAACCGGACCCCGTAGCAACAGTACTACAAATTCAAGAGACTATAATTCAAGCTCAAGAGATTATAACACAACACGAAACAGTTATAATACCACAAGAAATAACAGCAACAATTACAGTACTCCAAGCCGAAGCAATTCTACAAGAAGCCAAAATGTGGCACCATCAAGACCATCATACAGCAGCCCTAGCTCAAGTGGCGGCGGAAGATCATCAGGTGGAGGTTCCTATGGCGGCGGCGGAAGATCTGGCGGCGGTGGCGGCGGACGAAGAGGATAACACTTAATTTAATGATACAGAATGCCTATGTCTAAACGTAAAAGTTATAGCATAGGTATTTTTTTGAACCCCTAAGAAAAAAATTAACCCTATGAAAAAGTATTTTTTATTTATGATTGCGGGATTTGCTTTAAGTGCTCAGGCACAAGAAGTTTCCGATGCCATGAGGTATGCTCAGGACAACCTGACCGGTACGGCCCGCTTTAGAGGGATGAGTGGTGCTTTTGGTGCTCTTGGAGGCGATTTTTCGGCAATTGGCGTTAATCCAGCCGGAAGTGCAGTTTTTACGACCAATCAGATTGCCATAACACTTAGCAACTACAGCATCAGTAACAAGTCACGTTATTTTGGCACCACCACTAAAGAAAGAGACAATAGTTTTGACCTGAACCAATTGGGAGCTATCTGGGTTTTCGAAAACGAAGATGCTTCAAGCAATTGGAAAAAATTTACAGTTGCGGCAAACTATGAAAATGTTTCCAATTTCGACAATCAGTTTCATACTGCCGGATTTAATCCTACGAACTCCGTGTCGCAATATTTCTCAAGCCATGCCAACGGAATTCCGTTAGGCGATATTACCAATCTGCCTTTTGAAGCACTAACATACAGAGAACAGCAGGCTTATTTTGGTTATTACGGCTACCTTATCAATCCTGCTACCAATACAGACAACAATACGGTTTATACTCCAAATGCACCTGTTGGCGGCAATTATTTTCAGGAGAATTTTATTGAGACTAACGGATATAACGGAAAGCTTTCCTTTAATGGAGGAGTGCAATACACAGACCGGTTTTATTTTGGTCTTAGCCTGAATTCACATTTCACAGACTATACCCGCGTAACCAACTTCTATGAAGATTATTTGGATACGCCTGGCAATAATCCAAATTCAGGACCTCAGGCTTTGCGTTTCCGAAATGAATTATACACTTACGGTAACGGATTTTCATTCCAGGTTGGAGCCATTGCCAAAGTGACTCCTGAATTCCGCATTGGACTTGCCTATGAATCACCTACCTGGTTTCGTCTGAATGAAGAATTGCGTCAGAATCTGGTTGTAGACTGTCCGGACTGCGGAACCCGCAACCCTGTAATTGTCGACCCGAATGTAACCATGATTTATCCGTCATATCGTTTACAAACACCTGGAAAATACACAGGAAGCTTAGCCTATGTTTTTGGAAAATATGGACTAATCAGTGTGGATTACGCCATGAAAGATTACAGTAATATCCGCTTCAGACCAAGCAACGACTACCGCCAAACAAATGCACAATTAGAATCACTGCTTGACGTAACATCTGAAGTACGCATTGGTGCTGAAGCAAAAGCAAAACAATGGAGTTTCAGAGGCGGTTACCGTTTTGAGCAAAGCCCTTATAAAAATGGAAAAACAGTTGGAGATCTGCAAGGATTTTCAGCAGGTCTTGGCTATAATTTTGGAGGAACAAGGCTGGACGCGGCATATTCTTATGCCAAAAGAGACATACAGCAGACATTCTTTTCACAAGGACTTGTTGACCCAACTACAGTCAAAACTGTCAGCAACAATGTAACACTTACATTATTGATAGATTTATAAAATATATCTTTTACACATAAAAAAGCCTCTGCAAATGCAGAGGCTTTTTTATTAAAACTCATAATCTTTTTTATACGATTTCTTTTCCTGCAGGAATTCGAGTTTATTTCCTTCCGTCCTGAATTTTGTACGGATAGACCTCCTGCCCTTCTCTATATCCGAAACAAAACTGAAAAAATGCAGATGTGGCCCAGATGACCAGCCAATATTGCCACTAAGTCCGATTTTATCTCCTCTTTTAACAACATCTCCTTTTTTGACCAAAGAACCTTTGGTGTCAATGTGCGTATATTCCGCCATTGTTCCGTCTTCGTGATAAATCACGATATAATTATTAAATTCTGCACAGTCTTTCGACATACAGGTTTCCGTATTGCTATCCTGAACATCAACAACAATACCATCTCTGGCAGCCGTAATTTCAGTACCGATAGGCATGATGAAATCAAGGGCAAATTCACCCTGATGTGAAATCTTGCCATTATACCCCTGTCCAATACTATATTCTTCTCCTTCTTTATACGGCAGACTATAAGGGAAATCGATATCATATTTCCTAAGATTGATATCACCCAGGAAAAATGAGCTCTGGTATTTAAAATTAAATTCCTTTTTAAGATTAATTACTGAAATTTCCATCAGCACAAATCTTTTTGTTTTTGCCGGCACTAAAACATAAGGCGCTTTAAGGCTGCTTTTCATATTAAGAAGCTCTGTCCGTATCAAGACAGAAACCGGACAAAACTCATTATTGTCAGCAAAAACTACCGTCTTACCTTCAATAAACTCCCTATATACCTTAACATCCCGTTGCTGTGCCAAAAGCATCAAAGGAGCCAGCAACAAAAAGAACATTCCTATTTTCTTCATAAAACCATCATAAAATATAAAAACGCAATATATCAAAACTAATACCGATATAAAACGGCTTTCTTCTGAATCTATTTTACATCCAACTATTTTTCTTACCATAAAGTCAACCTCATAAAATTTACCCAACCATAGTGCTACTATTCATAAAAAGCTTAATTTTGCACTCCAATTTACAATTCTATGAGAACCAAGTCATTAAAGAAAAACAAAATCAATGTAATTACATTGGGATGTTCCAAAAACGTGTATGACAGCGAAGTGCTGATGGGTCAGCTCCGTGCCAGCGGCAAAGACGTAACCCACGAAGCCCCTGCCCATGAAGAAGGAAATATCATTGTAATCAACACTTGCGGTTTTATTGACAATGCAAAGGAAGAATCTGTAAACATGATCCTTAACTATGTTGACAAAAAAGAGCAAGGCCTTGTTGACAAGGTGTTTGTGACCGGATGCCTTTCAGAACGTTACAAACCGGATTTGATTAAGGAAATACCAAACGTAGACCAATATTTTGGAACTACAGAACTACCGGGCCTTTTAAAAGCCTTAGGTGCCGATTACAGACATGAATTATTGGGCGAGCGTCTTACAACTACGCCTAAAAATTATGCCTACCTTAAAATTGCCGAAGGATGTGACCGTCCTTGCAGTTTCTGCGCCATTCCATTAATGCGTGGCAAACACGTTTCACAGCCCATTGAAAAATTGGTAAACGAAGCAAAAGGACTGGCCAAAAACGGAGTAAAGGAACTGATACTTATTGCTCAGGATTTGACCTACTATGGTCTTGATTTATACAAAAAGAGAAATCTGGCTGAGCTACTGGAAAATTTAGCTGCAGTTGAAGGCATTGAATGGATTCGTCTGCATTATGCTTTTCCAACAGGTTTCCCAATGGACGTTCTGGAACTGATGAAAAGAGAGCCAAAGATTTGCAACTATCTTGACATCCCGCTTCAGCATATATCCGACAACATTTTAAAATCAATGCGTCGCGGAACAACTCAGGCCAAAACGACAAAACTCATCGAAGATTTCCGTAACACAGTGCCTGGAATGACTATCAGAACGACCTTGATTGTAGGATATCCGGGAGAAACCGAAGAAGACTTCCAAATTTTGAAAAACTGGGTTGAAGAAATGCGATTTGAAAGATTGGGTTGTTTTGCGTATTCTCACGAAGAAAACACACATGCCTATCTACTGGAAGACGATGTTCCTGCCGAAGTAAAACAACAGCGTGCGAACGAAATCATGGAACTCCAGTCTCAGATTTCATGGGAATTAAACCAGAAAAAAATCGGACAGGTTTTCCGTTGTATCATTGACCGCAAGGAAGGCAACCATTTTGTTGGAAGAACAGAATTTGACAGTCCGGACGTTGATAACGAGGTTCTGATTGATGCTTCTAAAGCCTATTTAAAAACCGGAGAATTCGTAAATGTAAGAATTACTGATGCTGCCGAATTTGACTTGTATGGTGAAGCTGTTTTATAATTTAAAACAAATCTTTTGAAATAAAAAGCCTCGGTTCCTGCCGGGGCTTTTACATTATTATCCTGACTTATTTCAGAAAATAAACCTGATAAGGATAACGTTCATAAACTACATTATCTTCGTTGATGGTGAAGCCATTTCTATAATCGGTTATGGCTTTTTGCATCAACTTCTCCGCTTCATTATTCCTTCCCAACTTAATCAGACATAAAGCTTTATAATATTCCGCATCGGAAAACTCCCGGTAAGTTCCAATTGAGATATCAAATTGCGCTATCGCTTCCTCATATTTACCCAGCTCATACTTCGCTATACCCATATAAAACACATCCAAAAAATGGGGTTCAACACTACTTGTAGCAAGGTGGGCCTCCCTATCCGCCTCGAGTATCTGTTCCGCTTCTGCAAATCTTCCCAACTGCAAGTAAGAAAGTGCTATATAAAAATCATACGTATGGTCCATGACATAGGAATTGCCGCTAAGTTTCTTGGCGGCTTTAAAATCCTCAATTGCTTCAACATAACGTTTACCAAAAATACATTTCATAAAAGCTCTGTAATCCATATATAATTTGGGGTTCAGCGCAACTGCTTTGTCCAAAAAAGGCATAGCATATTCATATTTACCTTGTTTGAAAAGCGGCATGGCTTTTTGTTGCCAGGCATAGGCAGAGCGCGGATAATCCTTTACTATCTTATCCATTTCTGCCTGATAGTCCTGTGAAAAATGAAATAACTTTCGGGCTTCATCGATACGTTTCTCTACAATTTCTTCTTCTGTTTGTGCCCTGGCAGTAAAACCTACTACAAAGAGCAACGATATAATAACAGTTTTCATAGGCGAAGTTTGGTTGGTTATTTGCACAAATGTATCATTATATATAAGAGACTGAGTTAATGAAAACTACTTCTTTGTTAACAGAACGTTAATGTCGAAATTGCAGTTATAATAAATCTAAAAAACTGAATAACAGACAAATATTTTGTAATTTTAGTACGTCGCTTGAAAAACTTATAGGCCATGACTTCGAATAAATATACAGTGGTTTCGTATATAGAAGGCTTTAGGACTTACGACCACAAAAAAATTCTTTCATGTCTTGCAGAAGATATTGTCTGGGATATGCCCGGATTTTTTCACCTGATTGGAAAAGAAGCTTTTGACAAAGAAATTGAAAAAAACCATTTTATAGAAAATCCTGAAATTGAAATCATCAGTCTCACCGAAGAAAACGATACTGTTGTAGTTGAAGGGAAGATCAAATGTAACTTCAGGTCTGGTGACCTGCTTAATGCGGCATTTTGTGATGTCTTCCAAATGGAAAACGGAAAGATTAAAAAACTGACAAGCTATCAAATGACCCGATAACAAAAAAAGTCCGCAAGTAGTCAACACAGCGGACTTTTAAAAATCAGTAACTATTACAAAGTTATTTCGTATCAGGCTGATATTCCAGAATATCTGCCGGCTGGCAATCTAAGGCTTTACATATAGCTTCCAGTGTACTAAATCGGACAGCTTTGGCTTTTCCTGTTTTTAGGATGGAAAGATTCGACAGTGTTATGTCTACCTTTTCAGAAAGCTCATTGAGCGACATTTTTCGCTTTGCCATCATTACATCTAAATTTACTATTATCGGCATAAACTATATTGTTAGATCATTTTCAGTTAGGATTTCGATACCTCTTTTGAAAATTTGTGCTATAATCAAAAGAATTATCCCCATAAACAACCACACATCAGAACCGTCAAAGTGCATATCGTCTAAACCAGGCATAGAAACACCTTCCAGAATCAGTCCCTTAGTGTATTTCTCTCCCCAGGCAGAAAAAAAACCTATTCCTAAAGCCAGATACGATATTAGCGAAATGAAACGCCCCATTGCCTGGTTGAAAGGTTGTGCCATATCCAACTTATTCTCATACAGAATTTTTACGATCAAATAAAACATCAGTGCTTTCAGTACAGCCACAATAATAATTTGTGACATTATTACCACATAATGATGAGAACCGTATTTGTACAAATCAGACAAATCAATCAGCATCCATAAATGTTTAATTTCTGTAGCATCAAGCGTGAGTGTCATAATAGCATTAACTATAAGAGCACCCGCTTCAAAACACAATCCGAGAAATATGATCCAGGATAAGACATGCAATACCTGAAGGATTAGCTTAGTACCAATTTTAATTTCCATATCGTTTGATTTTTAATGATTACCCGACAAATGTATTTATTTTTATTGAAAAACAATAAATTTATAATGAAAAATATAAAAAAATTTTTGAACATAGATTAATTTATATTGATAAAGGATATGTACTATCCTTTATTTCCTGAAAATTCAGACATTTTTTTAATTACTTTTATACTTAGTATTATTTACTATTTTAATATGACTTTTTTTACTATTGAAACAGAAAGGCTCCATTTAAGAAAAATTGATCTCGAAGCCTACCAATATATTTATGAGCATTTTTCCGAAAAAGAACTCTCTGAATTTTTAGGCATCAATACTCCTGAAAAACTGCAGAAAGAAAAAGAAAAATTCAAAAAGGGAATTACCACATACAACAAGTCAATGCTTTTATTTCAATTACTCGACAAAAAAAACAATAAGGTTATTGGCGGATGCGGCTATCATACCTGGTATTTGGACCATGCCCGTGCCGAAATTGGATATGCACTAACAGATGACAATTTCAAAAGAATGGGGTTAATGAGCGAAGCGTTGCAACCTGTTCTTGACTATGGTTTTGATAAAATGCAGCTCCATAGAGTTGAAGCATTTATAAGTCCAACCAACAATGCGTCGATACAACTTGTCAAAAAATTTGGCTTTGTAAAAGAAGGTGTCATGAGACAACATTATCAAAAAGAAGGGCAATTTGAAAATTCAGAAATTTATTCGTTGTTAAAAGAAGAACACCAAAAAAAATAATACAAAACTGTATTGGGATTTTCATAACTTTATATAAAAAACCATGAAAATCAACTGGATAACAATAGCAATTGTAGTTTTGATTGGCTTGATTTTAATTGTATTTCTGATGAAGCGAAATTTGAAAGACCAAAAAGAGGTAGAAAAATTTTTCAACGAAGAATACAAGGCAAAACCAGAAAATGAGTCAGAAGTCAATGATAATGACCGTTGAACGGTTTACATCCTGTTAAAATATATCATTTCATTATACTTTGGCTTAAAAAATGAGTAAGTTTGGAACTCAAATTTTTAATTTATGAAAACCGGATTATTTTTTATCGCTATATTTTTCCTAATGCTTTGCCCTGACACTGCTTCTGCTCAATACTACAATCCATACGGAGGTGGTGTCGACAGGTCTATAGGTTCTGAAGTAAGACAGAACAAACCTAAAAAAAACAGCAATGAAAAAGTAGACATGGGAGAGAACTGGGCTACATATCTTGATAAGGAAATAAAACTGGACGGTTTACAATTTGCTGCCGTAAAAGCAATTATAAACGACAATAAAAACAGCATTGAGGAAATTTCCAAAAGCAATCTGCATGTTCAGGAAAAAAAAGATAAAATGCGTGAAATAATGGACAAGATTGACGTAGAAATTTTAAAATTGTTATCCAAAGACCAGGCAGCCAAATATTTAAAAATGAAAGAAGATAGCGAAAAGAAAGCTATGACCAACTAGAGTACCAGTAAGCCCTGTTCTCTCAATGAATTAATGGGTTTACTATACCAAAACAGTTCAAAATCTTCGAACCCGGAGTTTTCATAATCCGTTTTAATCTCCTGATAGGTGTACGTTTTCAGGTTTGAAACCGCGATTTTCTCCAATATAGCTCCCAACCATATTCCCTGTTCTTTTCCTACAGAAATGGCAAAAGCTTCTTTTTTAGTATGAAAATCCAGAGAAACCATTTCCCATGAATTTCCTTTTTTAGATTTAGTATAGGTTGAAATCACAGGCTTATTGCCTAACCAAATGACTTTTGCAGTTGGTTTGGCGAAGCTGTTTTCATCTTCATGTATGGCATTATAGATATAGTCGCCTGGAATTTTGGTTCGGGGTACTTTAAAATCAAACCAGTCCTGCAGCGGAAAATCAAAACAAATACCATGCATATAGTTGAAGAGCGATTTCTTTAAGCCATAACTAAAGGCATCATGGTCTGTTCCTGTTTTATCAATATGTATAATATCGTTGTTAGCAAAGCTACCCAAAACTTCTGTCTCTTTTAGTACGCCAAATTTTTCAGGATACATTCCTACAGGACTATGAGCCGTCATCGCAAATTGGTGCCAAAAACCGGATTGCAAGACTCCCATTTCAAATAACTGGCGTACCATTTCCAGGGAGTCAATTGTTTCCTGGGCCGTTTGTGTTGGAAAACCATACATCAAATAAGCATGTACCATTATTCCCGCTTCCGTAAAATTTCGCGTCACCCGTGCAACCTGTGCTACAGTAACACCTTTTTGAATTAGCTCCAACAGCCTGTCTGAAGCTACTTCCAAACCACCTGAAACAGCAATGCAGCCTGAGACCTTTAACAAAAGGCACAAATCACGGGTAAAACTCTTTTCAAAACGGATATTAGTCCACCAGGTAACCGTCAATTTTCTGCGTAAAATTTCCAATGCAAGAGCCCGCATCAATGCCGGAGGTGCAGCTTCGTCAACAAAATGAAAACCATTCTGCCCTGTTTGTGCAATAAGCTCCTCCATTCTGTCACAAAGCAACCTGGCCGCCACCGGCTCATATACTTTTATGTAATCCAGTGAAATATCACAAAACGTACATTTACCCCAATAGCATCCATGCGCCATGGTAAGCTTATTCCAACGCCCGTCACTCCACATACGGTGCATAGGGTTGACAATTTCAATAACCGAAATATAACTGTCTAAGAGCAGGTCTGAATAATCAGGTGTTCCTACTTCTGATTGCTTGTAATCTTTTTTGGATGAATTATTCTTATAGGCAATTTTACCGTCTACCAAAAGAAATGTCCTCTTCCATGAATCATATTCCGGATTTTCAATATTCAGAATAAGCTCTTCAATAGGAGCTTCGCCGTCATCGAGAGTGATATAATCGAAAAATTCCATCACCCTGATATCAGACAAAGAGCGTAATTCCGTGTTTGGAAATCCACCCCCCATGGCAATCTTGGTATCGGGATACTGTTTTTTGATAAACTGGGCGCTTTTAAAGGCACTGTATAAATTTCCCGGAAAAGGAACTGAAAAGCAGACCAGCTTTGGTTGCAATTCTTTCATTTTCCTATCCAAATTTCCGAGTAATAGTCTATCAATATAAGTAGGCTCCCTATGCAGCATGTCGTAAAGCGCATCAAAAGAATTGGCAGAACGTCCCATTCTCTCTGCATAGCGGCTAAATCCGAAATTTTCATCGACACATTCAACGATAAAATCAGAAATATCTTCAAGGTAGAGAGTCGCCAAATGTTTAGCCTTGTCCTGAGTTCCCATAGTTCCGAAAGCCCAGTCCAATTCTTCAAGCTGTAAAAACCGGGAAGCTTCGGGAAGAAAATCTTCCTGACAAATCAGATGCGACAGGGTTGGGTTTTTGCCTTGCAGGAAAAGCATGACCGAGTCGATTGTCTTAATATACTCCTCCTGTAATGCCAGAATCCGTTTTGCATTATCCGATTTATCCGTTGCTTTTTCAGCTTCCGAAAACAGGTCGGTTAATCCTTTTCTGGAAAATAATTCTAATATAACCTCAATGCCCAAATCAGCCTGAAAAGAAGAAATGTTCTTTGTGTTCAAAAAACCTTTAATATAGGCCGTTGCCGGATACGGTGTATTCAGCTGAGTAAAAGGTGGCGTAATTAGAAAAACGGTCGGATTCAAAACAGGTTATATTAAGTCGCAAAAATATTGCTTATTTATGAAAGTGCCTGTATAAAACGAAAAAACTCCCGTTTGGGAGTTTTATAAATTATTCTTTAGTCAGAAATTCATCCAGTGCTTCTTCGCGGATGGCCTGTTCTTCTTTATAGAGGTTTTTCAGGTACTTCAGCATACCAAAAAACATAATCACCAACAGAAACAGTATAGTTGCCATATAATAAGCCGTTCCCATACCTATGGAAATCATTCCCCCTCCCATTCCATCTGCCATAGATGAAACGGCATTTAGCTCGTCAGAACTTTTGATTATGATTCCAAAAATAAGTAATACTATGAAGCCAATAGAAGAAAAGATGATATGCAGCAGACCTTTTCGTCTGGCTTTGACAAAACTCAAAATCAATCCTGCTATTGCCATAAAGAATGGAATTCCCATCATAATCATCATAACAATTCTACTACTTTTTTCATCTGGTGTTTCTTCAGGAAGCGGCAGACTATCAGCTTTTATCGGATTGCCGTCTTCATCAACATCAAGAGAATCCAGATTGGCCCCAGCCGCACCAAACAAATCTTTACCTAATTGTTTTTCTAATTTTTTAGAAAATTCATTGTCTTTCATCTTTTCCTTCATGTCGGTCCCAACCACATAATCAAACCCAGTCACAGAAACCAATTCTGTCGTGCCGCATTTGATAGTAATAAAAGGGAAGAAAAAACAAATTAATATTACCGTATAACTTGGGATTGGAAGTAAATCAGAAATGATTTTAAGTGCTCTCATATTAGATTTGTCGTTTATTTATATTTCCTTCCAAACTTAGCACTTCTTGTTAAATTTAAGAAATTTTTAAGCCGATTTTTTATACGTTTTTAGTATTCGGATAGTTTAACAAATGAAAAAAAGATGTAAAAAAGTTTTCTCACGCAAACACAAAACTAGGGGAATTTATTGGAAACATAAAAACGTCATTCTTAAGCAGGAATATAAAAGGCCGCCCTATTTGGCAGCCTTTTTAAAATTAATTTGATTTCTTTTTGGCTTTCTTTTTAATCAATTCCATCTTACTCTTGATTCTTTTTTCAACATCCCGAATCACAGACTCCGAATCATAATGAATTGAATACAGCTTTGCATTTCTGATTTCTTTCATTGCCTTTTTGAATTTATGCTGTACTTCAAAAAGTATGGCCTTCTTTACAAAAATATCGGCTTTACTTATGCCTTTGATTGTAAGTGCAAAATCAATTAATCGCATCGCTTCTTCATAATCTTCATTTAAGATAAGCGTTTGTATATAATAAGGATAAACCTCAAGTGCATGAATATTAATTGTAAAAGCCTCTTCAAAATAATTTTTAGCGGCTTCATAATTCAGTAATTGCTCCGCCTGGATTCTTCCATAAAGACAAAGCACCATTGTATTCTTGGCATCATAGGAAAAAGCATAATCCAATGATTCAATGGTTTCTTCGAGTGAGTATGGATAGCTATCTAAAGCCTGAAATACGTATTTATCAATTGTTTTCATTTCTTAAATCTGTTTTTAATTTTCTGCGGGTTCCTTTATAGCTTTTCTCAATTTTATTCTTCTTGAAATCGGTTCCGGCAAATATCCTTATCGGGTTTCCGCGCTGTATATTCAGTTGGTTTTCCCATTGTTTGCCTACCTGTTCCTTGAGCTGCTGTAAGGTCTCGTTTTCTATTTTTTTTAATAATCTTTCTGTTGCCAGTTTTTTGTTTTGGTGCTGTGACCGACTGTCCATCGCAACCGCAGTAATTCCTGTTGGCAAATGTGTCGCCCTGATAGCAGAACTGACTTTGTTTACATGCTGTCCGCCGGCTCCGGAACTCCTCATTGCCTGATATTGGATTTCGTTTTCTGAAATTGTCCAGTTTTTTTGTTTTTCAATTTCAAAAATCCCAATAAACCAGTTTTTACGCTTGTGCATCTTCCTGAACTGGCTTTGGCCTATCCATTGGATAGTTCCAATCCAGGAGGCTACAAACATTGACACGTCTTTTCCTTTTACAGAAACTGTAGCGGTTTCAACTGTTCCATTTTCAGAACCTGCCTGACGTTGCAATAAAACAGCTTCAAGCTGCAGCTCCTGCGCTTCTGCCAATACTTTTTTAAGCACCTGGGCAACTACCCAAGTGCATTCTGCCGGCCCACGGCCCGCTGTTATCTGAATTATCTTTTCCATTTTTTAAGTTTTTTATCGGTCCATCCTGACAATTTTTGGAGTGAATGTTCCCAATACTTCTACCAAATCGCTTTGGTTTTCCATTACTTTAGTAATGTCTTTGTAGGCCATAGGCGCTTCGTCAATATTGCCTCCAATAAGTGTAACTTCATTTGCTTTCAGCACTTTATTGATTTCGCTTTGCGTGAAAGTACTTTTGCACTTTGCTCTCGAAAACAATCTCCCGGCTCCGTGCGAGGCTGAATTCAGGCTTGCTGCATTTCCTTTTCCTCTAACAATATAGCCCGGTGCTGTCATTGAACCCGGAATAATCCCCAATTGTCCTTCTGCAGCCGGAGTCGCCCCTTTTCTATGGACAATACACTCCTTGCCATCAACCATCTCTTTCCATGCAAAATTGTGATGGTTTTCAATCGTTACTACCACTCTTTTTCCGAGTATTTTGGCAATTCTCCTGTGAATATCGTCGTGGCAAGCTTTGGCATAATCACCCGCCAGATTCATTGCAAGCCAATATTCCTGTCCGTCATGCGTATTGAGGTCAAGCCAGGCCAAATGCTGTACATTCCTTGGCAACGGACATTGTTTTGTTGCCAAATAAGTATAGTGTTTTGCAATATTGGCTCCTAATCCGCGCGAACCGCTATGAGAAAGAACGGCAAAATACTCGCCTGCTTCTATTTTCCATTCGCGTAGTGGATTATCAATTTTGACGATTCCAAATTCCACAAAATGGTTACCTCCTCCTGAAGTGCCAAGCTGTTTGTAGGCCTTATCTAGAAGACGTTTTAACTGGGGAATGTCCTGAAACTCTTTTCTGTAAAATACTTCATGGTCTGCCTTAACCGCATGTGTCTCATACATCCCAAATTTGGTATGGTCTTTCAATATGGTCTGTAGCTGGTCGTCTTTTCCTTTTAGGAATGATGCGGGAAGATCAAAAACAGAAAGGCTCATACGGCAACCAATATCGACACCAACTCCGTATGGAATCACAGCATTGTCTGTTGCCAAAACGCCTCCAATTGGCAAACCATATCCCGAATGCGCATCAGGCATTAAGGCTCCTGCTATTGAAATTGGCAGTTTGAGCGAGTCATACAATTGAAACTTGGCCTGTTCATCGATTTCATTTTCTCCAAAAATCGTAAAGGGAGCCCTTGTTGTTTTCAATTGATGCATTCTTACTTGCACGGGATTAACCAGACCTTCAGCCACTTTTCCCCAGGTTCCATGCCCGTTGAATTTTTCCGGATGAAGCAACACCTCTTTCGCTTCTGACAGAATGGATTCCTTTTTCTCTCTTTTTCTATATCTGTTTATTTGCCCAAGGGCGATATTTATTGAATTATTTTTTGGAAAGCCTAATTTAATCAGGTCTTTTCCGGATAATTTATTTCCCATAAATTTTATTAATTGTAATTATTCTGTGCAGACTTACGTCAATTCCAAATACTATGGAAATGAAACATAAGCATGCCAAATCTTTTATCCTTTCGGGATAAATAATGGAACTATTTTTCGGGAAAATTTTGAAGTGTCTAGAATAAAAAAAGCCCGAATCTAAATTGCTTCGGGCTTTTTTATATATCTAAAAAATAATTTCTAAGATTGAAATAAGCCACGAAGACGCACAGCACCAAATCCTGTTGGTGAGTAGCTTTGAAATGATAATGCCAATACAGTCATTTTTCTTCGTTTTAAAAGTGTTATTAATTTTTCGAGTGCAAATATTTAGAATATTTTTTGAATTATGCAAATTTTTTTGAAGTTTCTGAGGTGCTAAGGTGCTAAGGTGCTAAGGTGCTAAGGTGCTAAGGTGCTAAGGTGCTAAGGTGCTAAGGTGCTAAGGTGCTAAGGTGCTAAGGTGCTAAGGTGAAATTTCGCAAAGAAAATTTAGATGTACAATGAAAAACTTTATTTTTTTATTTTCAACCAAAACTCCACTCTAACTATTTATCTTTTTCACTTTAACTCCGGCATTTCCCAACTATCCACTACCCTCTATCGACTATTCACTATCGACTATCCACTATCTTAAAGCCTTTGTTAAACTAATCACTTATGCAGTAATTTTATTTATTTTTACAAAAAAATTCCAACTATGCCAACCGACTGTATCAGCTATCAAGAATCTGGTTACTTCACTTCTTTAATCAACGATTATTTAAATCAAAAATCAGACCTACAGTCGCTTTATCATCGGTTTCCTTCTTTAGAAAATTTTGAGAAACAGCTTCTTGAAAAGGAGAAAAATTTCAATTCGGATATTGAAAAGCGTAAAACTTTAGTTTCTGTTTTGGAAAAACAATATTCCGGACTCTCTGTTTCCGACCTGACAAAATGGAACATTCTGGCTTTGGAAAACCCAAAAACATTTACGGTAACGACCGGACACCAGCTCAATCTTTTTACCGGACCATTATATTTTTTGTATAAGATTGTTTCTACTATCAATCTTACCAAACAATTAAAATTAAAATATCCCGAATACAATTTTGTACCGGTTTATTGGATGGCTACCGAAGACCATGACTTTGAAGAAATCAATTATTTCAACCTCCATGGAAAAAAAGTGCGTTGGAACACGGAAAGCGGTGGACCTGTTGGACGGCTTTCAACTAAAGGACTTGAAGAAGTTTTTGAAGTTTTTTCATTGGAATTGGGCATCGGAAAAAATGCAGAATATTTAAAAAAACTATTCGAAGAATCGTATGTCCGCCACAATAATCTTGCAGATGCAACCCGATTTTTAGCCAATGAATTATTCGGAAAAACCGGATTGGTCATTCTGGATGCCGATTCTAAAGAGCTCAAAAAGCATTTTGCTCCTTATGTTAAAGAAGAACTCTTAAACCAGACAGCTCATAAAAAGGTTCTGGAAACATCTGAAAAACTAAAAAATTACAACATACAGGTCAATCCGCGTGAAATCAACCTCTTTTATATTGAAGATGATTTCCGTGAACGCATTATTCTGCAAAACGGTTTCTATTATGTGAACAATACCGAATTAAAGTTTACAGAAGCAGAAATCCTAGAATTGCTGAAAAACCATCCTGAAAAATTCAGCCCTAACGTTATCATGCGTCCTTTGTATCAGGAAGTCATTCTTCCTAATCTTTGCTATATTGGAGGAGGCGGTGAATTAGCTTATTGGCTGGAATTGAAATCATACTTTGAAGCAGCAAATGTTACTTTTCCTATACTACTCCTAAGAAATTCTGTTTTATTGGCTACAGAAAAACAAGTCAAAAAAGCCGATAAGCTTAACCTGTCCTGGAAAGACTTATTCTCAAAACAGCAAGAATTAATGAATCTCAAAGTGAAGACTTTTTCGGAATTTTCAATTGACTTTACTGCACAGAAGGCATTTTTAAGACAGCAATTCGACGATCTCAACAAAATAGCCGAGCAAACAGACAAATCATTTACAGGAGCAGTTAAAGCTCAGGAAGTCAAACAGATGAAAGGCTTGGAAAATTTGGAAAAACGCCTGCTAAAAGCAGAAAAGAAAAAACACCAGGAAGAATTGGAACGGATTTCAGATTTACAAAATGAATTATTCCCAAACCAGAGCTTACAGGAAAGAATTGTAAATTTTTCTGAATTCTATTTAGGTTATGGCGATGTTCTTTTAGATAAATTATTCGCAGAATTACATCCTCTGGAACAGGAATTCAAAATCGTCATTCTTTAGTTGGGTATCATATAACCCGAATACAAAATTTTCTGTCGCTAATTCTTGCGATTGTTTTTCGTTTTCTGTCAAAAACACTACTTTTGCGCCAAATCTAAACAAAAAATATAATGGCAACGAATAGAACATTCACAATGATTAAGCCAGATGCGGTTGAAAACGGACACATCGGTGGAATTTTGAACATGATTACTGAAGGTGGTTTTAAAATTGTTTCTTTGAAATTGACTCAATTGACTGTAGCTGATGCTCAGCAATTTTATGCAGTTCACAGTGCAAGACCTTTCTTTGGAGAATTGGTTGAGTTCATGACAAGAGGTCCGATTGTAGCGGCAATTTTAGAAAAAGAAAATGCTGTTGAAGATTTCAGAACACTTATTGGTGCTACGAATCCTGCAGATGCTGCTGAAGGAACTATCCGTAAGAAATATGCTAAATCAATCGGAGAGAATGCGGTTCACGGTTCTGATAGCGATGAAAACGCTGCTATTGAAGGTGCTTTCCACTTTTCAGGAAGAGAGCAGTTTTAATCAAAATACAATAAATAAAAAAATCCGTTTCCAATTGAAACGGATTTTTTTTATGTTTTTAATTTACAAAACCTATCTAAAAACAATCTCTTTAACGATATCGCGACGGAATTCCTCGTTTATCATCTTTATGATTTTTTCTTTTCCATAGCTTAATTCCTGACGCAATACAGCTGAAGTAAGTTCGACATACAGCGTATTGTTTCTTAAAACCACATCTTTAGTATAACTGTTCACACCATTTCCCATTAGAGAAATCCATGCTTCTTTTACGGCAATACGGTCAATTCCGGGTTGCAATTTGTTTGCTTCTATGATGTGTTTCAGGACATCGCCTACTGAATTTTCATTATTTAGCCTCTTTGCCATCTAGCAGGTTTATTGGGGTTGCTCTTTTATATTGGTATTCTATTTTTTGTGGGTTGACAATCGTCATCTGGTTTTCAGAAACTGACTTCAATTCTTCTTCCCATTTTGCATAGTCAGTTTTATAATCTAAATACACCTTACCGTTTTTTTCTACAATTTCAACCGCTTCGGAAGTATCATCTGTCAAAAATTTTCCATCCAATTGTGGACTCACTTTTTTACGGAACCCTTTGTAATTGTTCCCGATTTCAAAAAAGTCATAGGTTGTATTGATTTTATAATCTTTTTCTGAACCGTCAGCCAAAATTACCTTTTCAATTTCCCAATAGCCATTTAATTTTTTGGCATCCTCTTTTGATACGTTCTGGTTGCAAGCTATGGTAACTACTGCGGCAAACAGCAATAAAACTCCTTTTTTCATTTCATTATTTTAAAAAATAAAATTACCACTATTTGCTATGATAAAAAAGTTTCCGGCTTTAAACTATTTGGTATTTTTAAAGTCTATATATAATAAATCCTGTCCTTATGAAAAAAATAGGTTATTCTTTGCTCTTTATTTTAGCTTTAATTAGCTGTAGTTCTGAAAGTGACAGTTCTAGTTCTAATCCTCCGGAATCTACAATCTACTTTCCTCCTTTGGAAGAAAGCGCTTTGTGGGAGACAAAATCATTGAGTTCATTAGGATGGAATGAAAATGCAGTTACTCCGCTCCTTTCCTATTTGGAAGAAAAGCACACTAAAGGCTTTATTATTTTGGTCGACGGCAAGATAGTCATGGAAAATTATTTTAATGGCCATTCTGTCACATCCAATTGGTATTGGGCAAGTGCTGGCAAAACATTAACGGCAACCATGGTTGGAATTGCAGAACAGGAAGGCCATCTGAATAGTAATGGTAGGGTTTCAGATTATCTGGGCCAGGGATGGACAAGCCTTCCCGTTACGAAAGAAAACCTGATTACAAACAAACATCTGCTTACTATGACCTCCGGGCTTGAAGACATTGACAATGGGGATTGCGTGGAACCTGATTGTCTTACCTATAAGGCAGATGCAGGAACACGTTGGGCTTATCATAACGTTTATGTTAAATTACAAGATGTTGTAGCTTCTGCCGTTTCAACGACCTACAGTAATTATTTCAACACAAAACTAAGGAACAAAATAGGAATGAATGGCGCCTGGATTCAATCGGGAAACAATAGCGTTTATTGGAGCACTACCCGAAGCATGGCCCGTTTTGGCCTCCTTATGCTCAATAAAGGAAAATGGAATAATGAAGTAATAGTAAATGAAAGTTATTGTACTGCTGCGACAAATACGTCTCAAAACATTAATTTGGGATATGGTTATTTATGGTGGCTAAACGGAAAGTCAAGTTATCATTTACCACAAACACAAATACAGTTTCCGGGAAGCATAATTCTGGAAGGTCCGAATGATATGTTTATGGCGCTGGGTAAAAATGACCAGAAAATTTATGTAATTCCCAGCCGAAAGATGGTAATTGTACGAATGGGCGAAGCAGCAGACAATGTCAATTTAGCTTTATCTGATTTTGATGAAGTTTTATGGGAAAAAATAAATGCGCTGATTAATTAGCGCATTTATTTTTATTTCTTTTTGGCAGTGACTTTTCTTGCCTTACCTTTTCTTTGCTTTATAAAATTTCGAGCAGCCATAAAAAATGAAGCCCAACCCAAAATGACAAATACATAATACACTATTTGTACTTTACCTTCAAAAAAAGTTGAAATGAAAATCATGAGTACAAATAAAACATACAGATGAAGCGGTTTTACATTATGTATCGAAAAGGCCATTATAAAATTTTATTAATTAAATGTGTATTTAAGATTTAAACCAGCTCTTGAAAAATTTGATTTGGCTTCTACAGGCGCACCTGATTTAAATACATCCTTATTTGTATCCACCCTTAAACAAGCACTTATTTTATTATTAAAAGTATAGCCTATACCAAAACTTAAAGAAGTATTGGTTTGGGACGGATATGCATAAGTTTTATTTTCCACACCAGATGCTTCTGGATAGCTGATAGTATATTCAATATCATCAAGCGGATTACTTATTAATACTGCTCCATCAATAAAAATTTTATTCTTATTGTTCAGTATAAAATTATATCTGGCTCCAATATTTACATTTAAAAAAGCTGATTCAAATTTAAAATTATGCCCTAAGTCATAAGGTCCTGAAATTTTCCCAAATTTAGACTCCCCTGAAAAGCTACTATTATATTCCATTCCTATAAAAACCTCTACAGTTTCTGAAGGAAAAACCAAAGCCACTTCACCTCCTAATCCAAAAGTAGTTTTAGATATCTTCTCCGTTTCTCCTTTATAAAATTCTACTGAAAAATCGTTTTGATAAATTCCGGCTATGGCACTATATTTAAGTTTAAGCTTTTTATTTGTTTTATTATCATAAATTTTGGAAGGCTCATTTCTTTTACAAGAATTATATTGCTTGAAAATTTTTAAAAAGTCTTCTTTTTTATATTTTAAATTGATAAAATCACTTACCTGTAAGGATTCACATTTTAATATGTCATTTAATTGATTTCTAAAATAATTATTTTCTCTTACATAACGATTATCAGACGAATATTTCCTGTAAATAAATTGTACCGCTCCTCCACTTGAGTCTTTAATTTCATAAAAGAATTTCATTCTTCCTTTATCAAAATAAGCATATAGATTTATATCACCTTCTTCGATTACATTTAGAAACAGTGTTTCTTTTTCTAAGATTGGCTCTTTCACTGTAGCAGTTTCAGTAAATAATTTATCATGCTTAACGGTTCTTTTAACAAATTTGAAATTATCACCAATGCCATATTCTATTATGTCGTTTATATCTACTGCTTGGTAAGCCTCATTTTCCGACACTCTATACCTAATGGCAGCATTATCAGTAAAATCTACATCTTTAAAAAGAACCTCCGTTCTGTGATTATTTCTATCAATCAGATATCCGTTCTTATCTTGTGCAGAAACACAAAAAGGTACAATCAGGCTTAAAAAAGCCAAATAATGGTTTAATTTCATGTTAAGTTTGTTAAGTTGTTAAAAAAATGAAATGTAGGAATTTATTTAAAAAAAGAATCTACAAATTCTATTTTGTTAAATACCTGCAAGTCTTCTATACCTTCTCCAACCCCTATGTATTTTACAGGAATCTGGAACTGGTCGGAAATTCCGATGACAACACCGCCTTTTGCAGTTCCGTCTAATTTAGTTACTGCCAGGGCAGAAACCTCTGTTGCCGCCGTAAACTGTTTGGCCTGCTCAAAAGCATTTTGCCCGGTAGAGCCGTCTAGTACTAAAAGTACATCGTGGGGAGCATCGGCTACTACTTTCTGCATAACTCGTTTTACTTTAGTCAATTCGTTCATCAAATTCACCTTATTGTGCAGACGTCCTGCGGTATCTATAATGACAACATCGGCATTTTGGGCTACTGCCGACTGTAAAGTGTCAAATGCTACGGAAGCCGGGTCGCTTCCCATTTGTTGTTTTACGATTGGAACACCAACCCTGTCTGCCCAGATTTGCAATTGATCTATTGCTGCTGCCCTAAAGGTATCTGCCGCACCAAGAACCACCTTATATCCTACTTTGTTGAATTGGTAAGCCAATTTTCCAATGGTTGTTGTTTTTCCTACTCCATTTACGCCAACTACCATCAAAACATATGGTTTTTTGTCTTTAGGTACTTCAAATTCAGTAGCTTCTCCTGAATTGGTTTCAGACAATAGCCCTGCAATTTCTTCACGAAGAATCTGGTTTAGTTCATCCGTACCCAGGTATTTGTCATTAGCAACACGTTCTTCGATACGTTCGATGATTTTCAAGGTTGTATTTACGCCAACATCCGATGAAACCAGAACTTCTTCCAGATTGTCCAAAACCTCATCGTCTACTTTTGATTTACCGGCTACGGCTTTAGTAAGCTTTGAAAAGAAAGATGTTTTTGTTTTTTCTAGCCCTTTGTCGAGGCTTTCTTTTTTTTCTGATGAAAATATTTTTTTAAAAAAACTCATTTTGTGATTCGGTTAGATTTTTTTCGGATTATTAGATAAAGTTTTCCTAACGGTCCAAAAATTCAAGAAAATAACCCAACGGCATACTTTCTTTAAATTTTGAACAAATATAAAAATAAAAAAGCTACTTCCGAATGAAAGTAGCTTTTCTATATAATGTCTAAACGATTATTTCTTTTTCAAAAAATCATCAACTAATTCAGGAGCCATAACGCTTTCAACAAAAGTGTATGCACCAGTTTTAGGAGATTTTACCATTTTGATAGCTTTTGTTAATCTCTTAGAAGCTGTCTGTAACGTTGCTACGGTTTTCTTTGCCATGACTAATAATTATTTAATTTCTTTATGAACAGTTACTCTCTTCAGGATTGGATTGAATTTTTTAATCTCTAATCTGTCCGGAGTATTCTTTTTGTTCTTTGTTGTTATGTATCTTGATGTACCTGGCTGACCACTAGTTTTGTGCTCTGTACATTCTAAAATTACCTGGATTCTATTACCTTTCTTTGCCATCTTGCTATATATTTAGAGGAAGGATTATTATTTAATAAATCCGTTAGCTTTAGCTTCTTTCAAAACTGCAGCAATTCCGTTTTTGTTAATAGTTTTTATTGTAGATGCAGCTACTCTAAGAGTAATCCATCTATCTTCTTCAGGAAGATAAAAACGTTTCTTAACTAAGTTTACAGAAAATTTTCTCTTAGTCTTGTTCATCGCGTGGGAAACATTATTTCCAACCATCGCTCTTTTACCTGTAAGGTCACAAACTCTTGACATTATGCTTATCTTTTATCGTTATTCAAAATCAGGGTGCAAAGAAACAAAAAAGAAACTGTATTTACAAAACATTCTACTTCTTTTTTTTAAAATCTTTTTCGATTCCATATACAGCCTGCAAAAGGCAAAAATCCTGTATTTCAAATTATAGATTTTATTTATTTCGGATGTATTCTGTTAGATCATCTACGTTTGTACTGAACGAAAATATATCATTCAGTCTGAAATAATTTTTCTTTTCTGTACAATAATCATAGGCAAACTTAACAAAATCTAATTTGTTTTCTTCAAAACTGATCGTATTAGCGATTTGTTTTATTTGATTTACATCCAAGCAATTTGCAGAAACAATCTGTTTAGCCACTTTTAGCTTGGTTTCGTCAAAACCTTGTTTCTTTACAGATGTCAGGGCACTATTAAAGTCAGTTGAACCCATCGGATATTTATTGTTGCATCCTTTTAGCGGTGGGGCATAATTAACCTGCGGCTGACCATGCGTTACTGTTGTAGTGGTTGTTTCTGTATAAATGCCATTTGGCTCTTTTATATTGATATTCACACCTACTCCCCCAACATTTACTCCCACTCCCATTCCGGTATTACCAACAGTGGTTGTGGTTGTAGTTTGTGATACCGTACTCACAGGCTGTGGAGCGCCATAATGCACTACATGAACATTTTGTGGAGCCCTATATTGGCGGTCTACCGGAATTTCAGAGAAAAAATTAAGTTTCAGCTTGTTCTTGTTGTTTTTATCTCTCTTTATCTTATAGGTAACATCCATATATTCTCCGTCTATATCAGCAATCGCTAGATTCTTTTTTGTTATTTCAACAAGCGATTTATCTTCAAAAAGTATTTTGGCATTATAATACGGCTGGTTCAACTCTTCTACACGAATGTTTGTTTGGGGGATGTCATTTTGCAACTCTCCGTTTAATACCAGAAAGAAGCGATCTCCGTCTTCTGAAAAAATGGTCAAATTTCCTGTTGGAGCCTGGGCGAAAGCAAATGCTGTGGTTAAAGTTGCAGCAATAGCAAAGTAAAGTTTTCTCATAAAAAATAATTAATTTTTTTAATATGTTAAAAAAGGGGGATTAAAAAATTATTTGCGGGCGAAAATATAAATTTCCAAGAAAAGACCAAAAACGATGCCAAAAAAATGAGATAATCTTATCTGATTTTCAAAATTTCATTTTGAAGCATACCAAAAGCCTTATTTACAGCTCTGTCAATGACTTTTTCCCTAGGTTGACCAAAATTAAATTCTTCACAAATTATATTATCCGGAGCCGGATAAGGGGTTGCAAGAGCAATAAAAACAGTACCCAATTCTGCCGGAGAATCCCCTTTTTCAGGACCTGCATTTCCGGTAGTAGCAATAGCATAATCTGTTTTGAGCAGTTTCTGAACACCTAATGCCATCTCGATTGCCACTTCACGGCTTACGACTGAATAGGTATCAATAAGCACTTGAGGGACTTTGAGTACTTCTGCTTTGACTTCTGTAGCATAGCTCACAATACTTCCTTTGAAATAAGACGATGAACCCGGGATTGAAGTCATCAATTGCGCAATTTTCCCACCGGTGCAACTTTCAGCGGTAGAGATTGTCATTTTATTTTTAGTCAGCAGTCTGCCCAGAATCACTTCTAAGGTTTCATTCTCATCATACCCTACAATAATGTCTCCAATGATTTTTGATAACGAATCAACATTTTCCTCTATCGCTTTTTGTAGCAGCTGCTCATTTGTTCCACGCGCAGACATTCTTAATCTCACCCTTCCCGGACTTGGCAAATAGGCAAGCTTTATAAATTCAGGAAGGTTGTTTTCCCAATTTTCAATCCTTTCGGCAACAAGACTTTCCCCTTGTCCGTAAGTAAGGATTGTTTTATGGATGATGAATGGTCGCTTGTATTCTTCGATTACCTTTGGCACTACACCATTTTCTATAAGATGTTGCATCTCATAAGGTACTCCCGGCAAAGAAACAAAAACAGTATTTTCTTTTTTAAGCCACATTCCGGGTGCTGTCCCTACCTTATTAAATAATACTTCGGCTTTTGACGGAACAAGAGCCTGGTCTTTATTCATCTGTGAAATAGGACGTTTATAAAAACCTTCTATCAGTTCCGTTACATGAGCAAGAACTTTTTCGTCCACAATTAATTGGTCTTCAAAATACTCGCACAGTGTTTTTTTAGTGACATCGTCTTTGGTTGGCCCCAAACCTCCGGTCAGGATAACCAAATCCACCTGATTCTGAAGACGCTTAAGCGTTTCCAGTATATGTTCCCTGCTATCACTGATAGAAATGACTTCGTGAATGTCAATTCCTATTTTGTCTAATGATTTTGCAATAAAAGCAGAATTGGTATCGATGATTTGCCCAATAAGGATTTCATCTCCTATAGTTACTACGGTTGCTTTCACGGATTTTGATTTTTGAAGCTTACAGCCAGAATTACAAGTTAAAGTCTTTCTTGATTTCCCTTACTGCTTTTTCGACTTTGTCAGCAATACTTTTATAAGTATCCTTGATTTCTTTTTTCTTCCCTTCACGTTTTGTCCAGTCTTCCACAAGAAGAATTTCTTCAAAAGCTACGGTCATCCCCAACAAGTCCAGAGTAGGTTTAATCTTATGGGCAAATCCGTAGGCCAGCTTATAGTCTTTTTCTTTTATTCCTTTTTTTACATTTTTCAGGTCGGCCGGAACTTCAGTCACAAAAAGATTTATGATATCCTGAACGAATTCGCTGTCGTTATCTGAAATCTCGTAGACTTTTGCCAGATTATAGTGTATCGCCATTATTTTACCTGTATTCTAAATAATTTATGCCCATCTAAATATCCTTCAAGAATATCGTCCGGATTGACTTTTGCGACTCCTTCCGGAGTACCTGTAAATATGATATCCCCTATTTTTAATGTAAAGTATTGTGAAACATAGGAAATCAATTCGTCAATTTTCCAAAGCATCTGATTTGTATTTCCGGTTTGGGCTGGTTTTCCGTTATTGGTCAATTCAAATGTAAGATTTTCTAGTGAATTGAATTGAGATTTTGGCAAAAATTCTCCAATCACGGCCGAACCATCAAATGCCTTTGCTTTTTCCCAGGGAAGCCCTTTTTCTTTAAGCGCAGACTGAACATCACGAGCCGTAAAATCAATCCCTAATCCAATTTCGTCATAATATTTATGAGCAAATTTAGGCTCAATATATTTTCCAACTCTATTTATTCTCACAAGAATTTCGACTTCATGATGGATATCACTGCTAAATTCCGGTATAAAAAAAGGAAAGTTTTTTGGCAATATAGCGGTATCCGGTTTAAGAAAAATCACCGGCTCCGCAGGTCTTTCATTTTGTAATTCTTCTATATGCTTGGCGTAATTTCTTCCAACACAGATTATTTTCATAAGTCCTATATTGTTTTCGGCATTTAAATGTTAGTTCAATTTATTATTCAGTTTCCTTAGCTTGATTGCTGTCAGTACTTTTTTAGTATATAACGGGAAGTCAGCATTTTGTATCCAACCGAAATAACCGGGTTCAGCCTCAAGAACTTTTTCAACTTTGGCACCTTTGTGTTTTCCAAACGTAAAAATCTCTTCATTATCCTTATCCAGAGCAATGAATCCCGCAAAATCAACCGATTTTTTTCTGGTAGTATATTCCGAAAGAGACTTCATATCTTTTGGCAGGTCTTCATAGCGCTCCAATTGTGCCTTTAGGATTTCATAAGTAGCAAGAGTATCCGCTTCTGCAGAGTGAGCATTTTCTAGACTTAGTCCACAATAAAATTTATAAGCCGCACTTAAAGTTCTTTCTTCTTTTTTATGGAAAATAGTCTGGATATCAACAGCTACGCGATTTTTCATATCAAAATCCAGCCCGGCTCTCAACATTTCTTCTGCCAATAGAGGAATATCAAACCGGTCAGAGTTAAATCCGGCCAAATCAGAATCTTTTATCATATTGTGAATTGTGGCTGCCAATTCTTTAAAGACTGGCTCATTGGCTACCTTTTCATTTGTGATTCCATGAACGGCTGTTGTTTGTGGCGGAATTGGCATTTCCGGATTTACCAGCCATGTTCTGCTTTCTTTATTTCCGTTAGGATAAACTTTAAATATTGATATTTCTACAATCCTGTCTTTACAGATATCGATTCCTGTGGTTTCGAGGTCAAAAAAACAGATTGGTTTCGTCAGTTTAAGCTCCATCTTTTTATTTTTATATGGACTGCAAAGATAGCGGTTTTTATTACCTCCTTGAATCGGTCCGGTTTTATTTCATAAAAAAACCTCTCAAACGAGAGGTTTCTTTATATATAAATGAGTCAATTAAAAATCTCTATTGACATCAAAAGCTTCCAAATAATCTGCTACACGCTTTACAAAGCTTCCTCCCAAAGCACCGTCAACAACACGGTGGTCATAACTGTGAGAAAGGAACATTTTTTGACGGATTCCAATGAAATCACCTTCAGGAGTTTCAATTACCGCCGGCACTTTACGGATAGCACCCAAAGCCAGGATACCCACTTGTGGCTGGTTGATGATTGGCGTTCCAAAAACGCTACCAAAAGTACCCACGTTAGTTACTGTATACGTTCCGCCTTGTGTATCGTCCGGTTTCAACTTGCCTGCTTTGGCTCTGTTTCCTAAATCATTAACTGCTTTTGCCATACCAACAAGGTTTAGCTGGTCTGCATTCTTGATTACCGGAACAATTAAGTTTCCATTTGGCAGGGCTGCCGCCATACCCAGATTGATATTTTTTCTCTTGATAATAAATTCCCCATCAACAGAAATGTTCATTCCAGGGAAATCTTTTAATGCTTTCGCAACAGCTTCCATGAAAATTGGCGTGAAAGTCAGCTTTTCGCCTTCTCTCTTCTCGAACGCATTTTTCACTTTGTCTCTCCATTTTACGATGTTGGTTACATCTACTTCAATGAACGACTGTACGTGAGCCGAAGTCTGTACAGATGCTACCATATAGCCGGAAATCAGCTTTCGCATTCTGTCCATTTCCACGATTTCATCACCCCCATTTACAGAAACAGGAACTGCCGCTGTTGCTTTTGGAGCCGGGCTTGACACCTGGGCAACAGGAGCCTGGGCCGGAACTTGCTGACTTATTGCTTTTGGTTCTTTTCTATTGGCAACATAGCCTAATATATCATCTTTGGTTACTCTTCCATCTTTTCCGGAGCCTTGAATTGATTCTAACTCGGCAACCGTCACTCCTTCTTCTTTGGCAATATTTTTCACCAATGGAGAAAAGAATTTATCTGAACCTGAAAAGTCTTGCGGAGCAGCAACGGTTTGCTGTGCAGTTTCTACTGTTTTTTCAATTTCAGCTACTGACGCCGGGGCTTCTTCTTTTGGTGCTTCTACTGCAACACCTCCAGAAACTTCAATATAAGCAATTGTCTGACCAACTTTTACAACATCATCAACGTTAAAAAGAATTTCAGACAAAACTCCAGAGACTTCAGAAGGCACTTCTGAATCTACTTTATCGGTAGCAATTTCCAATACCGCTTCGTCAGCTTCGATTGGGTCGCCTACTTTTTTTAGCCAGTTGGTAATTGTTGCTTCTGCAACGCTTTCTCCCATTTTTGGAAGTTTCAATTCAAATTTTGCCATATTGTTAACCTAATGGTGAATTTTTATTTTCTGCTTGCAAAATTAGTGATAATTTTCAGGTTATGCCATGAATTATATAATTTTACAAGACTTTTTTTAAACACATCTTTTTACATTCTACAGCTCCGGAATTTCCTGTTATACTCTTTAAAACAGGATAAACTCTCCCCGCTCATTATTGCTGTTACTTCCAATAATAAAGTTGGAACTTTTGGGCAGAATTTTAAATGTCAGATTTTTGTTTTTATACATTTCCATAATCGAAATGCATTCTTTAAACGTGAGATAATCAGCATCTAAAATCATTTCTACCGGACCCAGACCCGAAAACGTTTGCGAAAATACTGCTTTTTGGTTTTCAAATTTCTGGATTTGTATATTTTTTTTGAGCTTATTCTGTAATTTTTCCTTGACCGCAGAATTGTCTGAAATAAAAATATAGCTTTCCGGCCTGGATTTTTGTTTTGGCTTTCCCTGAAACGTCTTTATAAATGAAAAGAAAAGCGTCCCCAATTTCATAAACAACGAAAAAAATGGCGAAGCTTTAAGATTCTTTTCATAAAACAATTCCATTCCCTGTTGGAATCGCTTCATATAAGTTCCGTCTTTTACCGTACTTTCTCCTTTGTAATGGATGATGCTGGTTTCAGGAAAATAATAATTCGATCTTCCATTCTTAAGCACGGTATAGGAAAAATCAATGTCTTCTCCATACATAAAATACCTCTCATCAAATCCGTCAACTTCATTATAAAGCGCTCTTTCCAAAACCATAAAAGCGCCTACCAAAACATCTGTTTTGCCTGTCTGGTTCTCTTGCAAATGACCTGCATAATAACGTCCGAGCCAATTGGAAGTTGGTGCCAGTTTATACAACCCGAATATTTTCGTAAAAGAAATCCAGGGAGTTGGGATGCTTCTTTTGGATTCCGGCAAAAAATTACCCGTTCCGTCAATCAGCCTGCATCCTATTATTCCTAAATTCGCCTGACTTTGGGCAAAAGCCAAAATTTTAGTAAACGTATCTTCCGCAACAACTGTGTCGGGATTCAGAATACATACATATTTCCCTTTGGCTTTTTCTACGCCAATATTATTTCCTTTAGGGAAACCGACATTTTCCTTATTCTCAATTAAGATTACATCCGGAAAACGCTCTTTTACCATCCGGCAACTATCGTCCTGAGAATTATTATCTACCACAATAATTTCCGCATCGAGTCCGCGAATGGCTTCACGAACGCTCAACAGGCATTGTTCAAGAAAATAACGGACATTGTAGTTAAGGATGATAACGGATAACTGCATTGAGCAAATATAAGCAGTTTTTTAGATTGCTCCAATGGAAAGATACTCCCAAAGGCTGTTAACCACCCTTTTTATTTCATAAAAAAACGTTCTTTTATTTCTTTTTTGGTTTCCGGGTCGATACCATAGAAATCAATATATTCAACCTTTGGCTTTATGCTCTTTGATTCTTCCATGGAAAGATACATCCTGACCAGTATCATCTTTTTACCATTTACGACTGTCTTTACCTGCGGTTTGTCTTTTGGGTCCAACTCCAAATAAAGCTTCTTGTCCGGATAGGAAACCAAAGTGAATTCATAATGATTTTCTTTGAGCTTCCGAACATCTACTCCATAAGCCAATTTTCGCTGTATCTTGGTAAGTTCTTCTTTTACGCCACCTTTGGTGTAGGCTACTCTGTGGATTTTTATGGGTTCAGTATCATCAAACTTGCTGTCATCAAAATTAGCCTCATAAACAAACGTATTGTGGTTTTTGCTATGCTGAATATAAAATAAATGATTGTCTGTTATTTTGGGAGTGGGATAACCTTTCTGAGCCTGCATGCTTAACGAAACAAAAAGCAAAAACCATATTTTTTTCATTTCCAAATATTTAGGTTTCACGAATATAACAAAAGTTTTTCCAACCTTAAATAGCCTAACTACTTCTTTAACGCTATTTTCCCCGATTTATATAAATCCAATGCTCCTTTCAAAATGTTTTCAATCTTTTCAACCGGCAGGTCTTGATCGGGCTCGAATAGCAATATTTTAATCCGCGAACGATTTTCGACAACCAGTTCCGGATAATCCAAATATCTCCCTTCCATAAAACCAATATAAGGCTGCTTTTGTTTTTTATGTATCCACAAATAGCAAAGCATTTTTCCTTTATAACAAAAGAAAGGCATGCCATATTTCAACACACTGGTAATATCAGTATCCTGTGAAAGTATAATATCTTTCAGAGCTAACAGACAGCTTCGAAAAGGCTCCGGCTGTTTCAGATAAGAATTGTCGATTTCGTTTACTATATCCATAGTTTCCTGTTTTCCCATTGCTTTATAAATGTATCAAATTTGGAGATATGTTTTTCTTCGATTCATAGCTTTCGTTTTTTTTAGGCACAGATTAAAATGATTAAACAGATTAATCCCTAAAGTTTACTTCGAATTGTTTTCTCTTTACGTCTTTGCTTGAAAATTAATTTCGCTTCTATTTTGGTTTTAAAAAGTTACTTTTGCAAAAAATTTCTACCGTGAATTACTTATCAGTCGAAAATATCTCAAAATCTTTTGGAGAGCGCACACTCTTCAAGGACATTTCATTTGGAATCAATAAGGACCAAAAAATTGCTTTTATCGCCAAAAACGGTACAGGCAAGACATCCATCATGAGAATTATCAATGGAGACGACGAGCCGGATACCGGACAGGTCATTATGCGAAAAGACATCAAGATGGCTTTCCTGTCACAAGACCACAATCTTCAGGACGAACTGACCATTGAAGAAAGTATTTTCGCATCTGACAATGAAGTTTTGGACGTAATTCACCAATATGAAAAAGCGTTAGAGAATCCTGAAGATGAAGAAGCTTACCAAAAAGCCTTTGACCGCATGGACCAATTCAATGCATGGGATTTCGAGACACAGTTCAAGCAGATATTGTTTAAGCTAAAACTGGAAAACTTTAAGCTGAAAGTTAAAAATCTTTCCGGAGGACAAAAAAAGCGTCTTTCACTGGCAATTGTACTTATTAACCGTCCCGACCTGCTGATTCTGGACGAACCCACCAACCATTTGGACCTGGAAATGATTGAATGGCTGGAAAGTTATTTTGCCAAAGAAAACATTACCTTATTTATGGTGACGCACGACCGTTTTTTCCTGGAACGCGTATGCAACGAAATCATAGAGCTTGACAATGGAAAGCTATACCAATATAAAGGCAATTATTCTTATTATCTGGCAAAGAAAGAAGAGCGGATTGCTTCAGAAAACTCAAGTATAGACAAGGCGCAAAACCTTTTCAAAAAAGAATTGGAATGGATGCGCAGGCAGCCCAAAGCCCGAACCACCAAATCCAAATCGCGTCAGGATGACTTTTATGTTATCAAACAAAAGGCCGAAAGTCGCCGTAAGGAAAACCAGGTTGAACTTGAAATCAACATGGAACGAATGGGAAGCAAGATTATTGAGCTCCATAAGGTCACAAAACATTTTGGAGACAAAATTATTCTGGACAATTTCAGCTTTGACTTCCAACGTGGTGAACGAATCGGGATTATTGGTAAAAATGGAACAGGCAAATCATCTTTCCTGAATGTACTGACCGGAACTATTCCTTTAGATTCCGGAAAAGTAGTCGTAGGAGATACCATTAAGATAGGATATTACACACAAAGCGGGATTAACCCTAAGCCCGGCCAGCGTGTAATCGATGTTATCAAGGAATTTGGTGAATATATTCCGTTAACAAAAGGCAAGATTATTTCGGCCTCACAATTGCTCGAACGTTTCCTTTTTGACAATAAAAAACAATACGACTATGTAGAAAAATTGAGTGGTGGCGAACTGAAACGACTTTACCTTTGTACAGTATTGATTCAGAATCCGAACTTTTTAATTCTGGATGAGCCAACCAATGATTTGGATATCGTGACTTTAAACGTACTCGAAAGTTTCCTTCTGGATTATCCGGGTTGTTTGCTGGTTGTTTCGCACGACCGTTATTTTATGGATAAAATCGTAGACCATTTGTTTGTTTTCCGCGGCGAAGGCGTTATTGAAAATTTCCCGGGCAACTATTCTGATTTCCGTGCTTATGAAGATAGCGTTGAGCCCGTTAAAGAAGAAACCGTTAAAGAAAAAAACAATTGGAAACAGCAAAATGTTTCTTCCGGTCTTTCTTTTAATGAGCAGAAAGAATATCAGAAAATTGAACGCGAAATCAAGGATCTGGAAATTGAGAAAGCAAAAATCGAACAGCTATTTTCTGATGGAAAGGTTGCCGATGCCGATATTGAGAAAAAAGCCAATGAGCTTCAGGGCATCATTCTAAAAATCGAAGCGAAAGAAGAACGTTGGTTTGAACTTTCTGCCAAGATGGAAGAATAATTAAAACAACATGCATCTTCTGAAATCATATCTGAAATTTCTATGGAATTCAAACAATTCTCACGGTGTTCATTCACCGTTTGTGTTTGATTTGCTCCGTAAATGCTTTTATGATAAAAATGAATATACAGAATATACTTTTTTAAAAAAGTATCGCGAATCGTTACTGCAAAACAAAAACACGATTGAAGTTACCGATTTCGGAGCCGGTTCAAGGGTTTTCAAATCCAACATACGGGCAATAAACAAGATAGGTCAAAACGCAGGTATCTCCGGAAAAGATGCCCGACTTTTGTTTCGAATTGTAAACTATTTCGAGCCAAAAACTATTTTGGAAATAGGCACCTCGCTAGGTCTGGCCACTTCTGCTTTGGCTTTAGGAAACCCGAAAGCAAAAATCACAAGCTTAGAAGGATGTTCTGAAACCGCAAAAATTGCCCGACAGCAATTTGATAAATTTGATTTGGACATTGATTCTGTTGTCAGCAAATTTGAATCGTATTTGCAAAACGAAAAGTCAGGTACCTATGACCTCATTTATTTTGACGGGAACCATTCCAAAAAAGCCACATTGCAGTATTTTGATTCCCTATTATCAACTGCGCATAACGAAACTGTCTGGATTTTTGATGACATTCATTGGTCGGCAGATATGGAAGAAGCCTGGGAAATCATAAAAAAACACCCAAAGGTTACTGTCACAATTGACACATTCCAATGGGGTCTTGTTTTTTTTAGAAGAGAACAGGAGAAAGAACATTTCATACTTCGTACCTCAAATTCTTTTTTCCTGAACAGCGTGCTGGGCTTCCGTAAATTATGGGGCTTATTGCCTTAATTCGTTCGTAACGCCTTAATCAGTTCGCCTTTGGTCATTTTTGAACGGCCTTCGATTCCTACTTTTTTAGCTTCGGCATAAATTTCCTTTTTTGTCTGGTCTTCATATTTTTTAGCATGGCCTCCTCTTTTTTCGGCTCCTTTGCTGTTTGCAATCCGGGCGGACTTTTCTTTACTATAACCTTTGTCACGCAATGCTTCATATTGGTCCTTATCTTTAATTTGCGGACCTGGGCTTTTGTTGGGCATGGTTTCTATTATTTATTGGTTAGACATTATATAAATTTACCAAATATTTAATTTTCAACCTGTTAATCGTCAGTTAAACCTATCACAAATAAAAATGGCTGTTCGTTTAGAACAGCCATACCTAACTCAAACCAATCTAAATGTAATTTATTCTTTTGCCTTTTGGTTTTCTTCTGCTTTCGCCCCCATTCTTTCCCATTTGAATTTTGGAGCAAATTTGAATTTCAACTCGGCAATTTTCAAATTGTCTTTAGAAGAAAGTCCTTCTTTTTCAACCTTATTCTTATGAGCATCCAAAGCCTCATACATTGCCTTTATTTCATCGAAATCTTCTCTTGAATATGTATCCTTATTTTTATCAAACTCATTGTAAAAATCATTATATACCCTCAAGATATTGTCCTTGTTTACCCATGAAAAATCCATGTCTTCGCCTATTTTTCCCGCTCCAAAATAAGCATCTCTCAACAACTGTTTTCGGTTGGCAGGATTTGCGGCCTGGGCTTCTTTTTCGGCTTGGGCTTCAGCCTCTAATTTTGATTTTAAACCGGCATATTTTGCTTTTGACTTTTCAAGTCTGGCTTCAGCATTTGCCTTGTCTTTCATCTCTGCAAGTGCAGCTTCCGCATCGGCTGTTTTCTGGTTATAAGAAACCTCTATCGATTGCCAGTTTGCTTTTGCATCAGCAACAGCAACATTGGTTACAGAGTCTACATATTTCTCATAAGCATCTACTGTTTTTTCAGCCTGCTTTTCATTTTCGCTTTTACATGAGGCAAAAGCAACTGCAATAATTGCACTTCCTAAAAATAGATTAATCCTTTTCATAATTGGTGGTTTTAATTAAAAATTGGTTACATAAATTTAGTTATAAAAAATTATTTACGCATTTTTAGTTAAAATATTATGATTAATTTAATATAAATGATCGAGATTATTAATTTCGTCTTAAAATCTTAAAATGAATTCGCTTTTGCAAAAATTCATTACTTTTAGGGCTCAAATTAAAGCTATGTCATTAATTAAGATAACCAATATAAAAAGAGACTTTGTACTTGGAAATGAAATCATCCATGTTTTAAAAGGAATTGACCTTAACATCAATAAAGGAGAATATGTTGCGTTAATGGGACCTTCCGGTTCCGGAAAATCTACTCTAATGAATATTCTGGGCTGTCTTGATACGCCAACATCAGGGCAATATATTTTGAACGGAAAAGATGTAAGCCAGATGAGTGATGACAATCTGGCGGAAATCCGTAACAAGGAAATAGGGTTTGTTTTCCAAACGTTCAACCTTCTGCCCCGAACAACTGCTCTTAATAATGTGGCCTTACCTATGATTTATGCCGGATACTCCAAATCGGAACGTTCTGCAAGGGCTGAAGAAGTCTTAAATCAGGTAGGATTAAAAGACAGGATGGACCATGAACCGAATCAGCTTTCAGGAGGGCAAAGACAGCGTGTTGCTGTGGCAAGAGCCTTAGTCAACAGACCATCTATTATCTTAGCGGATGAACCGACAGGAAATCTTGACAGTAAGACTTCTGTAGAAATCATGAATCTTTTCAATGAAATCCATGCCAATGGAAACACAGTAATTCTGGTTACTCACGAAGAAGATATTGCCGCCTATGCTCACAGAATCATACGACTTCGCGACGGCATTGTAGAAAGTGACAAACCAAACAAATAACTTTTCTGCAGTATGATTTGCAGTTCAGGTTATTGGACTGTGCTTTACAGAAATTTAAAAAATTGCAAAACAATGAAAGTATATACAAAAACCGGAGATAAGGGCACTACAGCCCTTTTTGGTGGCGACAGGGTTCCTAAACACCATATCCGAATCGAAAGTTATGGAACTGTCGATGAGCTTAATTCCTACATCGGACTGATACGTGATCAGGAAATAAACAGCCACTATAAAGATATTTTAATTCGGATTCAGGACAGATTATTTACTGTTGGTGCCATTTTGGCTACACCGCCTGAAAAAGAAATTCTAAAAAACGGAAAACCAAGGTTAAATATTCCAAAAATAACCGAGACAGATATTGAATTGCTTGAAAATGAAATTGATGACATGGAAAGCGCTCTGCCACCCATGACGCACTTTGTGCTGCCTGGCGGACATACAACCGTGTCATATTGTCACATTGCACGCTGTGTTTGCCGTCGTGCAGAACGACTTTCAGTCCATTTAAACGAGCAGGAACCTACAGATGAACTTGTTATTAAGTACTTAAACCGACTTTCTGACTACCTTTTTGTACTGGCACGAAAGTTGTCCTACGACCTTAAGGCCGATGAGGTAAAATGGATTCCTGAAAAGCAGTAATCCAAACGAGCTGAATCGAAACGTCAGAAGGCAATAGCGGTTAAAAAACAGGATAAAAATCCGAAACCGCATAATCCGGTCTGGAAGCCAGAAAAAACGTTCTTGACTTTTTTAAAATAAATACAATTTTACTTGACTATTTCAGTAAAAAAATTATTTTTGCATAAAACTATTAAATCGATATCAGATGTATTGGACATTAGAATTGGCATCCTATTTAAGTGATGCGCCGTGGCCTGCAACCAAAGACGAACTTATCGACTATGCTATTAGAGCTGGAGCACCCTTAGAAGTAGTGGAAAACCTTCAGTCCATAGAAGACGAAGGTGAAATCTACGAATCAATGGAAGAGATATGGCCTGACTATCCAACTGACGAAGATTATCTTTGGAACGAGGATGAGTATTAAAAATAATAAACACAATGAAAAAGTCTCAATAGAGGCTTTTTTTTTGCTTAAATTTGCAACATTTTATAAATAGAAATATAACAACCCATGAGTTTCATCAACAGCATATTAAAAGCTTTTGTAGGTGATAAATCGGAAAAGGATGTAAAAGCCATCATGCCGATTATCGCGAAGATAAAAGCACACGAAGAAACATTAGCTGCTCTTTCGCACGACGAATTAAGAGCAAAAACTATTTACTTCAAGGAGAGAATTAAGGAAGCACGAGCTGAGAAAGATGCAAAAATTGCCTCTTACAAACTCGAAGTAGAGAAAACACAGGACATTGATGCCAGAGAAGACATCTATGCTTCAATCGATACTTTGGAAAAAGAAGCTTACGATATTTCCGAAAAGACCTTGATGGAAATCCTTCCTGAAGCTTTTGCCGTTGTAAAAGAAACAGCCAGAAGATTTAAAGAGAATACGCATGTAACAGTAAAGGCAACACCAAAAGATCTGGAACTTTCTGCTACGAAAAGTTATATTACTATCGAAGGCGATAATGCAATATGGGCTAATAGCTGGAATGCCGCAGGAAAAGAAATTACCTGGGACATGATTCACTACGACGTTCAATTAATTGGAGGAGCCGTACTTCACCAGGGTAAGATTGCCGAAATGCAAACGGGTGAAGGTAAAACATTGGTTGCTACGCTTCCGTTATACCTGAATGCACTCACAGGAAATGGTGTTCACCTTGTAACCGTGAACGACTACCTTGCAAAACGTGATAGCGCATGGAAAGCGCCTCTTTTCGAATTCCACGGACTTACGGTAGAATGTATTGATAACTACCAGCCAAACTCTGAAGGAAGAAGAAAGGCCTATAATGCTGATATTACTTATGGAACAAATAACGAATTTGGTTTCGATTATTTGAGAGACAATATGGCTCATACTCCGGAAGAACTGGTACAGAGAAAACATAATTACGCAATTGTCGATGAGGTCGATTCGGTTTTGGTAGATGATGCCAGAACTCCGTTGATTATTTCAGGTCCGGTTCCTCAAGGTGACCGCCACGAGTTCAACGAGCTAAAGCCAAAAGTTGAAAACCTGGTAAACTTACAAAGACAGTTAGCAAACGGGTTTTTAGCAGAATCTAAAAAACAATTAAAAGAAGGCAATACTAAAGAAGCCGGATTTTTATTACTAAGAGCTTACCGAAGTTTACCAAAGAACAAAGCTTTAATCAAGTTTTTGAGTGAAGAAGGGGTAAAACAACTGCTTCAAAAAACTGAAAACCACTACATGCAGGATAATAACCGCGAAATGCACAAGATTGATGAAGCCTTGTATTTTGTGATTGAAGAAAAAAACAATCAGGTTGAATTGACAGATAACGGAATCAAATTCCTTTCTGGAGACACTGACAATGATTTCTTCATTCTGCCAGACATCGGAACTGAAATTGCAAGAATCGAAAAAATGAATCTTGACAAAGATGCTGAAGCCGAAGAAAAAGAAAAACTTTTTCAGGATTTCAGCGTAAAAAGCGAGCGTATCCACACTTTAACGCAGCTTTTGAAAGCTTATACCCTTTTTGAAAAAGATACAGAATATGTTATCATCGACAACAAAGTATTGATTGTTGACGAACAGACCGGACGTATTATGGACGGACGTCGTTATTCTGACGGATTGCATCAGGCAATTGAAGCAAAAGAAAACGTAAAAATCGAAGCGGCTACCCAAACATTTGCTACCATTACATTACAGAACTACTTCAGGATGTACAGCAAACTGGCAGGTATGACCGGTACGGCAGTTACGGAAGCAGGCGAATTATGGGAAATCTACAAATTGGATGTTGTTGAAATCCCAACCAACAAGCCAATCGCCAGAAAAGATAAAGAAGATTTAATTTACAGAAGTACCCGTGAAAAATTCAATGCGGTAATTGAAGATGTTACCCAGCTTTCTGCTGCCGGAAGACCGGTATTGATTGGTACTACTTCTGTTGAAATATCAGAATTATTGAGCCGTATGCTCAAGATGAGAAACATTCCTCACAACGTACTTAACGCTAAAATGCACAAGCAGGAAGCGCAAATCGTTGAAGAAGCTGGTAAAGCCGGAGTTGTGACTATTGCTACCAACATGGCAGGTCGTGGAACGGATATCAAGCTTTCTCCAGAAGTAAAAGCTGCCGGTGGTTTAGCCATTGTTGGTACGGAGCGTCACGATTCGCGTCGTGTTGACCGTCAGTTGAGAGGTCGTGCCGGACGTCAGGGAGATGTGGGTAGCTCACAATTCTATGTTTCTCTTGAAGATAACCTGATGCGTTTATTCGGTTCAGAAAGAGTTGCTAAAGTTATGGACAGACTTGGTTTGAAAGAAGGCGAAGTAATCCAGCACTCTATGATGACAAAGTCTATCGAAAGAGCACAGAAAAAAGTAGAAGAAAACAACTTTGGTGTACGTAAGCGTCTTTTGGAATATGATGACGTTATGAACGCCCAACGTGAAGTAGTTTACAAGCGTCGTCGCCATGCTTTGCACGGAGAGCGTCTGAAAGTGGATATTGCCAACATGATGTATGACACTTGCGAAGTGATTGTTGAGGCGAACAAAGCGTCCAATGATTTCAAAAACTTCGAATTCGAATTGATTCGCTATTTCTCTATTACCTCTCCGGTAAATGAAGCTGATTTCGCAAAAATTTCAGCTCAGGAACTGACAGGAAAAGTATACAAGTCGGCTTTGGAATTTTATAATGAAAAAACCGCAAGAAGTGCAAGAGAAGCCTACCCTATCATCAAGAATGTTTTTGAAAACGAAAGCAACCAGTTCGAAAGAATCGTTGTTCCGTTTACTGATGGAATCAAAACCCTTAATGTCGTAACCGACCTGAAAAAGGCATACGAAACGGAAGGAGCTCAATTGATAAGCGATTTCGAGAAAAACATCACGCTTGCAATTGTTGATGAAGCCTGGAAAAAGCACCTGCGCAAAATGGACGAATTGAAACAGTCTGTTCAGTTAGCAGTACACGAACAAAAAGACCCTTTATTGATTTACAAGTTCGAAGCTTTCAACCTGTTTAAAAACATGATTGACAATGTCAATAAAGAAGTAATCTCTTTCTTATTCAAAGGAGACCTGCCACAACAGAACAATCCTGAAATCCACGAAGCAAGAGAAGTTGCCCGTCCAAAAGAAAACTACAAGACTTCAAAAGACGAGATTCCAAATACTGACGAAGCTGCTGCTGCAAACCGTGAAGCCGGACAAACACAGAGACCTCAGGTGACGGAAACCATCGTACGTGATATGCCAAAAATCAACCGTAACGACAATGTTACCGTGAAGCATGTCATGAGCGGCAAAACCGAAACTATGAAATACAAAAAGGCAGAAAGTCTTTTGGCTTCTGGCGAATGGGTCATAGTGAATGAGTAATTTTAGATTTTAGATTTGAGACTTTAGACTTTAGACTAGAGACTTTAGACTAAAAACTTGAGACTTGAGACTTTAGAATATAAATCCCCGATTGCAATTTGCAGTCGGGGATTTTTTATATTTGATAGATATATAATTGCTATCTACTATTATGGATTCTACCACTAAACAAGAAACATTACATACAATTCAAAACTATCTTGGAGCGCTTGCCCAAAGAGATTTAGAAAAACTATTGACTTACTTTCCTGAAAATGTAGACTGGTTGGTGCCGGGAAATGAAGAAGTGGCTCCCTGGCTCGGAAAGAAAAGCACTAAAAAAGAAGTTAAAGCCTTTTTTGAATTATTATGGGCTAACACAGAACCTTTGGGTGCCACAATTGATCATATTTTGGCAGAAGATAATCATGCCGTAGTAACAGGTGAATTTTCTTCCCGAATGACCAGAACCGGAAAAACATATGAAAGTTTATTTTCTATACATTTCACGATTGAGAATGGCTTAATTATTCGCTATCGTTTGTTGGAGGATAGTTATGGGCTTGTAAAGGCTTTGAGTTAATAATTTTGATTTGAGATTTTTGATTTGAGATTTTTGATTTCAAATTTCAGTCAGGGATTTTTTTATATTTGGAAAACATCCTCATGATTATGAAAATAAAAACGCATACCTTAAAAGACACCAACATAGCCGAAATAATTTCAGATGATGAAATAATCAAAACCTCAGATGACGGACTGGATTTACTTGGCAATTTGTATTATCAGGGTTTTGACAAAATCATAATCTATGAAAAAAACATCACTTCGGCTTTTTTTGACCTGAAAACAGGAATTGCGGGCGAAATACTCCAAAAATTTTCAACCTATCGTGTCCGTCTTGTCATTGTGGGAGATTTCAGCCGCTATCAGAGTAAAAGTCTGAAAGATTTTATTTTTGAGAGCAATAAAATGGGACAAATTTATTTTCTCCCTTCTTTGAATGAAGTTTTGGAAAAATTTTCAAAATAGTCTTAACTTAAACTCTAAAATATGCTAATTGATACTTTTTGGAAACTGCTTCTCAAAATTATAGGATTGTGGCTATTATTCAGTTGTATTTCTATAGTTCCTCAATTTTTATCGACAATTTCATTTGCGAATGGAAGCATCGATTTCCAAAGCCTACTATTACTTTGGCTAGGACTTTTTTCGGTTATCGCATTTTTTATAATTACAATAGGGTTATTCCTTTTTAAAACAACCTGGATTATCGAAAAATTAAAACTTAACCATAATTTCAAAGAAGAAAGAATAGACCTTACTATTAAAAGTACAACTGTGCTAACCATTGCAATAATCATAGTAGGTGCACTGATATTGATAGAAAGCCTGCCTGTTTTTTGTTCAGACCTAATTACTTTTTGGCAACAGAAAGAGTTTTTAAAAGATTATCCCCGATCAGGCTGGCTTATTTATCACTTCATAAAAATAATAATTGGCTACGTTCTTCTGACAAATGCAAAGAATTTCACTAAATTTATAGAAAAAGAAAGCCATGAAAATTAAAACCACTTCTATTCGTCCTTTTATCGGGGCCCAAAACTTTGAAATATCCCGTAGCTTTTACAAAGATTTAGGATTTGAAGAAGTCGAACTGTTTCCTAACATGTCCTTTTTCAAAACACAGGAAGGTTTAGGGTTTTACTTGCAGGATGCTTATGTGAAAGACTGGATAGACAATACCATGATTTTTTTAGAAGTAGAAGATGTACAGGTCTGTTGGGACAATCTTTTGTCCTTAGACCTTACCTCTAAATACAAAAATGCAAGACTCGTTCCTATCCGCAATCACGATTGGGGTAGAGAGTGTTTTCTTCATGACCCATCGGGCATATTATGGCATTTTGGTGAGTTTTTTAAGTCATAGTTTCATTATAATAATTAAACCATAAAACAATCCGGCTGATACAAATCACTCTATAGACGACTGACCAACAGAGCAACCCATTAAAAACAAAAACCCGAGAGAGAGGGGTGTTATTTTTTTAGACCCTTACGGACATATTATTGCTTTTGCTCAGGCATTGATCCACTAACCATAACATTCACCAAAATAAACATTAAAACATTTGTGATACCGAAAAGTTGCATTTAAATTTGCAACCAATTAGTTGCTTCTACTGTTTATCAAATTAAGACAATATGAGAAGAGATATTTTCCAGGCAATTGCAGATCCAACCAGAAGAGCCATTATCGCCATGATTGCTTTACAGCCCATGACTCCTAATGCCCTCGCAGAACATTTTGACACTACACGTCAGGCAGTCTCAAAACATCTTAAAATATTGGCTGAATGCGAATTGGTAAAACCAGAACATCAAGGCAGGGAAATTTATTACCAGCTTGAAATTAACAAGATGAAAGAAATAGACAAATGGCTCGAACAGTTCAAAAAAATCTGGGAAAGCCGTTTCAGCCAATTGGATGATTTATTGGATACAATAAAGGAACAATAGTATAGCAATTTCAAAAACAAAGGTCATAGCCATAATAAACATATTAAAATGGAAGGCAAAGAAATCTTAAAACAGCATATTGCAAAAACCGCTTCCTTATCAGAAGAGGAGTTTGAACATTTCTTTTCACATTTCAAAGCCGAATCTTTTAAAAAAGGTGAGGTCATTATCAACGAAGGTGATGATGTCGAAAAAGAATACTTTGTCCTTTCCGGTTGTCTGAAAGCATTTTTTATGAACGACAATATTAAAATGCATATCCTTCAGTTTACCATGCCTACCTGGTGGACATCAGACTACGCCGCTTTATACAACAAATCCAAGGCTACCATCACTATTGACTGTATTTCAGATGCAGAAGTCATTTCGATTACTAATGAAGCCAGAGAGAAAATATGCCGTGAATTACACCAGGTCGAATATTTTTTCAGATGGCGGACTAACAAAGGCTATGTTGCGGCACAAAAAAGGCTCCTTTCTTTCATGAATAATGATGCCAAAACCCGATATGAGGAACTACTGGCACTCTACCCTGCCCTCTATAATATGGTTCCGAAGCATCTGATTGCGGCCTATCTGGGTGTTTCAAGAGAAACCCTGAGCAGGTTGTACAATTCTTCAAAATAGCCTGCTACGGAATGTGACCTATGTCACTCATCCCTCCTAAAATTCCTCCCTTCCTTTGTACTATAAATTAATCATTTAAAGTACAAGACCATGCCCTATGTAAAAATTGAACTAACCCGTGAAGGTGTTACAAGAGAACAGAAACAGCAATTGATTGCCGGCGTAACAAATCTCATGAGCGATATATTAGGCAAAGACCCCAATCTTACTCATATAGTCCTACAGGAAATAGAACTTGACGACTGGGGTTTTGCCGGAGAACAGGTTTCGGTTCTGCGCGAAAAAGGTATTACGGCACAAAAAAGCAATTCTTAAAAATTAACAACAATGAAAACAAAAACAGCAATAATAACAGGAGCATCAACCGGAATCGGAAAATCTATTGCAAAGCTATTTTTAGAAAAAGGATACAATGTAGTAATCAATTCTGCTAATGCAGACAATCTTAAAAACGCCCAAAAAGAGTTGGGACACGAAGAGCATCTCGTTTCGGTAGCCGGAGATATAAGCGACATATCAGTAGGAAAACAGCTTATTGAAACAGCCGTCAAACATTTTGGCAGTGCCGATGTATTGATAAACAATGCTGGAGTCTTCCAACCCAAACCTTTCCTGGATGTAGAAGAAAAAGATTTGGACCGTTTTTTAGATATTAATCTCAAAGGAACTTTTTTTACAAGTCAGGCTGCTATCAGGCAAATGCTTACTCAGGACGGAGGAGCCATCATCAACATAGGCACCGTATTGGTTGACCACGCTATTGACGGTTTTCCAGCCACCGCGCCCATTTCAAGTAAGGGAGGTATTCATGCACTTACGAAACAACTTGCCGCTGAATTTGGAAGAAACAACATCCGTATCAATACTATAGCTCCCGGCATTATACGAAGTCCGTTACAGTCCAAAATTGGGGTTGCCGATGCTGATAACCTCGCAGGATTACATCTCCTTAATCGAATTGGAGAAACACAAGATGTTGCTGAACTTGCCTTATATCTTGCTGAAAGTAATTTTGTAACCGGAGAAATCATCAATCTGGATGGCGGTCATGTAGCCGGACATCGCATCGCTTAATCACTAAAAACAGAAAAGATGAGAAATATAAACGAAGACAGAAAACTGATAACTTCCGTACTGGAAGATTATTTTAATGGTATTTTTGTAGGTGACATCCATCTGCTCCGAAGCGCTTTCCATCCGATGGCATTTTTATCAGGCGATATAAATGGAGAACCTTATTTTAAAACGTTTGAAGAGTATTTGGAAGGTGTAAAAAATCGAAAAAGCCCGAACGCATTAGGAACTAAATTTGGTATGGAAATCATCTCCATAGAAATTATCAATACGATTGCCGTTGCGAAAACCCACGTTCCTATTTTTGAGTACAATTATTACGACCTGCTCAGTCTGTCTCTGATTGATGGAAAATGGGTTATCGTTAACAAATTATTGACACATATAAATGAGTAAATCATGTGGAATAAAACTAAAATAACAGAGTTGTTAGGCATCCAATACCCGATATTGCAGGGTCCAATGGGTGGTGGTTTTTCGACTGCTGAACTTCTTGCCACTGTTTCCAATGCAGGTGGATTAGGCAGTTTTGGAGCCTATACTCTCACTCCTGAAGAAATAAGGGAAGCAGGAAAAGCAATCAATGCTAAAACCGACAAACCTTACAATATTAATTTATGGGTATCAGATGTTGACAAAAGCCTGGCTGATTATCCAAAAGAATCTTTAGACAGGGTAAAGGCACTATTTAAGCCTTACTTTGACGAATTGAATATTCCATTGCCAGAATTATCAACAGACATTCCTTCCAAATTTGAAAAACAGGTAGAAGTTTTGTTTGAAATTCGCCCGGCTGTGTTTAGTTTTATATTTGGCATACCTTCCAAAGAAATTCTTGCAGAAGCACGCAGGCTGGGTATCAAAACAATAGGCGCGGCAACAACACTCGATGAAGCGTTGGCATTAGAAGAAGCCAGAGTTGATGCCATTGTAGCTTCCGGATTTGAGGCCGGAGGCCACCGTCCGTCTTTTCTTAGGCCGGCACAGGATTCTCAGACCGGACTCTTTACACTTATTCAGCAGCTAAAAGCAAAAACAACTACACCAATCATTGCTGCCGGAGGAATTACAGATGCCAAAGGTATTACCGCGGCACTGATGCTGGGAGCAGATGCCGTTCAATTAGGCACTGCTTTTATGGTTACTGACGAATCAGGTGCTACTCCTCTACATAAAGAGGTATTGCTTTCCGGCAGTCCAAAACATACGGTTCTTTCAAAATCACTCACCGGAAGAGTGGGCAGAATGGTAAGCAACAAAATAGCTGACGAAGTAAAATTTGAAACCGAAGTATTGCCATTTCCTTTACAAACCAGGCTAATTGCTCCTTTAAGAGTAGCTGCTCTGGCACAAGGAAGAACAGATATGATAAATTTTTGGTCTGGACAAAACACTGCAACCCTAAAACATCATAAGGCAGATGAGTTGATGCAGGCTTTAATTACAGAAACTATAAACCTATTCAAGGCATAGAACATCCGTTTTTAATTTAGAAATATAATCCCTACTAGTAATAGCAATTGGGGATTTATTATATTTGGGATGTTTTTAACATAATGCAAAACAACAATCCAATCCTATGAAAACCAACAAACTCTCTGAATTAACGCTGGAAGAGCTGCACAAACAAAAAAATACACTAAAAAGTGTCCTGATTGCATTCAGTATCGTAATGCTTATAGCATGTGCCGGACTTCTTTTCATAGGTATAAAAAGTAAAAATTTCGCACTTATTGCCATTATTCCGGGTTGTATGCTAACGATGCTTCCAAATTATATTCGCTTTGGCCAACTTAATACAGAAATCAAATCGCGAAACTCCAAATAATAACTTCCAACATATTTTATAAAAATGGAAAACAATTGCCTGAACTGCAACCGCCCTATAACTGAAAATTTTTGCAGTAACTGCGGACAAAAAAAATACAAAAGGATTGATCGCAAATACCTCATTGATGAAGTCCAATATCTGGCCGTACACACCAATAAAGGCTTTTTCTATTCTCTAAAAAATGTTGCCAGAAACCCTGGAAAAACGGCAAAAAAATTTATCGATGGTGATAGGGTTAATCATTATAAACCCATCCTACTCGCCTTTGTATTGAGCGGTATTTCTGCCTTCCTTTCCTTTAAAGTCATCAAGTCAGATGTAATAATGGAAAATTACATGCAAAAAATCTATGGGCAACAGAAATTAACTATGCCCGGTATGCATGATGCAATGTCCTTATTGTCGTCCTATAGTTCAATAATCATGTTACTGTTAATTCCACTGGCTTCGATTGTAACAGCCCTGGTATTCAAAAAATGGGGAGAGAATTATTACGAACATGTAATTATGAATACCTATACTTTGATTTATTATACAATCGTTTCCATTGTTGTTTTCTTTCCAATCTTATACCTGTTGAAAGATACACCGGCAATCTTTGTGACTTTCATGACGCTCTCAACCTTTATTGCTTATCCGATTATTATGGTATGGTTTTATAAGGAATACTATACACAAAAAAGCATAGGCGATATTATTCTTAAAGTATTATTGGCATTAGCGATAGGATTTGTAATTTACATGATAATCATTTTTGGGATGGCGATATGGATGGTTATGAAAAATCCGGAAATGTTTATTCCTAAAAAATAATAAATAAGTTTTGCATAAATAAAAAAGCGGGCTTCCTTTCCGGAAACCCGCTTTTTTATTATTCTTTTTAAAGTTTCTTAAAAATAATAAGGTCCGGCCCATTCGCTGCTGTCATTGGATGTACAATTGGCTCTTACATAAAAAGCCCTCCAATTACAGAACATATTTGAAATAGATATACCAGTTGTAGAAGTAACAAAAGTATTTCCTGCAGCAGGATTATCAGTAGCTCCCTGAACAATAGAAATCGTATAACTTTGTGGCGTACCAGCTAAATAGCTCCATGAAAAAGCTCTGGTTGCGGTACCACTATTACAACTTCCTGAAACAATCCAACTTGACAAATTAGTAGGTTTCGGACATCCATTCATAGTTGTATAGCTGAATTTGACAAAAGGAGTTTTTTCGCCAGAAGCACAATAAGAACGTACATAAAAATCGTAGTTTGTTGAAGCCTGGATTCCTGTAAGAGTTTTTGAAGAAGTCCCGAAAGAAGTAGTTGCTTTGGTTCCGGTTCCTAAAGTAAATTCTACCGGTCCATATTCCACTTCGTAATATTCTGCATATCCGCCTGAATAGGTAAATTGAAGGTCAATCTGATCAGGATATAATTGACCAAACTGTACTGAGGTAGTTCCTGTACATTGACTGGCTTGTGTTGTAACGCTTGAAAGTTTATAAGGGGCGCTGTTTTCTGTGTCGCTACAAATTCCGGTAATATAAAAATCATAAGTTGTAGAAGGAACCAGTCCGGTAATTTCTACCTGTGTATTTGAAGTTACTACAGATGTTCCTGTTCCCTGTCTGAATCCGGTAGGACCATATTCTACCCTAAAGGAATTGGCATTATTGCCGCCAGTAAAGTAAAGTGTTACCGCAACAGGAGTTGTAGAAAAAGTAACTGATTCTACTTTTCCGCAACTAGATCCTCCATCATCTCCGCCGGAACATCCCATCAAAAGGATAAATATAAACAGCGCTGCAAAGGCCGTAATTTTAGTTTTCATTCGTTCGTTTTTTTTAGTTAGCTTGTTAAAAATGCGCGGCAAGATAGTAACATTTTAATTCTGGAAAAAATATTTTGGCAAGATTCGTAAGCAGGCTATATTTGATAAATTTTAAATTATTAATTGCTCATATACAGCGATAAAAACAGACAATAATAATGGCAAACGAAACATTGATACGAGAATTCATGCAACGTATCTGGAACGAAAAAAAATTGGAAGACATTCCCAAATATCTGGCACCGGAATATACCATTCATCTTGACAATGCAGATCCCTGGGAAGGCAAAACGTTGAACCATGACGAATTTGCAACACGATTGCATCATACCTTTGGTCCATTTCCTGATATTCATTTCGACATCAGGACGGCCATATCAGACGGCAATATTGTCGCCATCACCTGGATTATGACCGGAACAAATACCGGAAACATTGGCGAATGGCCCGCAACGAACAGAAAGATAGAAGCACATGGCATGACGTTTTACCACATTAAAGATGGAAAAATTGAGGGACATACACAGGCCTATGACAGAACGAGCATTATGAAACAATTGGGATTTATTTGATAATTTAAAACGATACTATTATTTGCATCAGTAGCTAACAAATAAACCAAAAGCGTGAAAAAAGAGCATCGCCTGAAAGAACTTACACAAGTTTTTCTAAAATTAGGATTTACAGCCTTTGGAGGTCCTGCGGCCCATATCGCTATGATGCAACAGGAAGTTGTAACCAAAAGACGCTGGATGTCTGAACAGCATTTTCTTGATCTGATAGGCGCTACAAACCTGATTCCCGGACCTAACAGCACCGAAATGGCAATTCATGTAGGACAAGACAGGGCTGGTTGGAAAGGTTTATTAATAGCGGGACTATGCTTTATACTCCCTGCCGTTAGTATCACTTTATTTTTTGCATGGCTTTATCAGCAATATGACCAACTTCCGGAAGTACAACCATTCATATACGGAATAAAACCGGCCATAATAGCAGTAATATTGGCTGCCATTTATCCGTTAGCAAAAAAATCTTTAAAAAACCTGCAATTGTGGGCCATTGGTTTTAGCGTACTATTGCTGTCTTTATACGGAATTAATGAAGTTTTTTTATTGTTCGGAGCCGGAATATTAGCAATGGCAATACACTTTATAAATCAACAGCGAACTGCGGGTTTGTTTATTCCTATCACTTTGTTGCAAATTTCAGATTCTGAAGTTGTATCTGCTAAAAACCTCAATCTTTTTCTTATTTTTTTAAAGATTGGTGCTATACTTTATGGTAGCGGATATGTATTATTTGCTTTTTTAGATGCAGAATTGGTCGCAACCGGACTGCTCAGCAGGCAACAGCTTATAGATGCCATTGCTGTTGGGCAATTCACACCCGGACCTGTTTTTTCCTCGGTTACTTTTATAGGATATCAGATTAACGGACTGTCAGGTGCACTTATTTCTACTCTGGCTATTTTTATGCCCTCATTTATTTTTGTGGCCTTGCTCCATCCGCTGATGAAAAAAATGCGCAGCTCAAAATTGTTGTCCGTATTTTTAGATGCCGTAAATGTAGCCTCTGTAGCCATCATCATTACAGTTTGCTATGAAATGGCAAAAGACAGTATCACAGACTGGAGAACAGTCGTTATTGGGATAATCAGTTCGCTTATTGTCTTCAAATTCCGCAAAATCAACAGTGCCTTTGTAGTCATTGGCGGAGGAATTTTGGGGTATTTGCTTTATATCGTTTAAAAGATAACTTTAGCTGAGATTTCTTATATCTTTTGGTTCCTTTACTTTAGTCACTTTATCCTAATCTTTTATTCTCATATATTGCACAACGATCAAAAAAGACAAGGAAAATATGCAGCAAAAAAATATTTTACGCGTAAAATATTTATCGTAATATTGCAATATTAAATTATAAAAAATGGGAGCAACTAAAACAGAACATTTTACAGACAAGCAAAACCAAATAGCTACCATAGCCAAAGCATTGGGACACCCCGCAAGAATTGCCATTATTGAATATCTGGCAAAAGTAAACGAATGTATTTGTGGCGACATTGTCAATGAGCTTCCTTTGGCACAACCAACGGTTTCGCAACACCTGAAAGAATTAAAAAATGCCGGAATCATCAAAGGAAGTATTGAAGGAAACACAATCTGCTATTGCATCGATGAAAAAACAATTGAGATTCTAAACACCTACTTTTCTCAAACTGTGCAAACCGTCACAAAGGCAAAATGCTGTTAGGCATTTTTTTTGTTAACCTATATCGCAATATTGCATTAAACAAATAAATAAAACTATGAAACTATCAGAAGTAAAACAAATTCTTCCCTCTCTCGAAAATGTAGAATTCCAATTAGAAGACGGAACATTTGTACCGGAACATTTTCATGTTACCGAAGTAGGTATGATTACTAAAAATTTTATCGACTGTGGCGGTACTATCCGAAAAGAAAAAGTCGTCAACTTTCAACTTTGGAATGCAGACGATTACGAACACCGGCTAAAACCAGGTAAACTGCTTACCATCATTAAACTTTCGGAAGAAAAACTGGGCATTGGAGATTTTGAAATTGAAGTAGAATACCAAAGCACCACCATTGGCAAATACGACCTGGAGTTTAACCAAAAAACATTTGTATTGAAAAACAAAACTACGGCCTGCCTGGCTCAGGATGCCTGTGGTATTCCATCAGAAAAACAAAAGCTTAATTTATCAGACCTGCGTGCAAACAGTTCAGGCTGTTCACCCAATTCGGGCTGCTGTTAATAATATGAAACAAAAGCTTATCAAATATAAAAAGCCCATAATCATCACCACATCAGTAATAGTGTTGCAATTAATTTTTGGTTTCGACGCAAAATTCTGCATCTATTAGTTTAAAATTATGACAAAAAAAATACTCGTGCTCTGCACAGGAAACAGTTGCCGAAGCCAGATGGCCGAAGGCTATCTAAGGTATTTTGCCGGCAACAAAGCTGAAATTTATAGTGCCGGAATCGAAACCCATGGCGTAAACCCAAACGCTATTGCTATCATGAAAGAAGACGGTATTGATATTTCTGCCCATACTTCCAACCACATCGACGAATACAGCCACATCAACTTTGACTTTATAATCACCGTTTGTGACAATGCCAATGAAAGTTGCCCAATCTTTCTCTCCAAAGCAAAAAAATTCCATCACAATTTTCCTGACCCGGCAAAAGCTGTGGGAACAGTCCACGAAATTACAGCACAGTTTAGAACCGTAAGGCAAAGCATAAAGGAATACTCCCAGAATTTTGTTGCAGAAAATTTGTAGTTGGCAGATTATATAGAAATGAAAATCCTCAATTGTAGATTGCAGTTGAGGATTTTTTATATTTGAAAAACGCTAATTGTATGAAAAAGCTTTTAATCACAATCACATTGTTTTCTTCGTTTCTTACTTCATCCCAAGAAATGGAAACTGCTGAAGATGAAATCAGCTTTGAAAAAGCTGTAACCCATGCTTATCGCGAAGAAAATAAGAAAGTCCTGGAAAGCTTCACTTCATTTTTAAACCAATATCCAGATTCTTTTCTAAAACCGAGAGCAAAATTAATATTGGAATTGTTTTACGAAAATTGAGCAGAAACGATGAAGCTATTTTAATATTTTCGGAAATTTTAAATTCTGATTACAATGAAAAAGAATCTTATGGTGGAATCATAGAACAATATGCTCTTTATAAAAACAGGAGTGCAAAAGAATTAGCCGAAATCTATTTCGAAAAAAAAGAATATAAAAAAGCTTCCGACTACATCTATCTATTTGACAAGAAATATAAATACTTACATTTTTGCGGAAAGGAAATGAGAGCTGACGATATCTATATTGCCACATCGTATGCAAAACTCTTTTTAGCACAAAACAAACCCGAAAAAGCGATAAGCAAATTATTGCCTTATCTTTTTGATGACGGATTGGCAAGCAATTCAAAAGCATTAGATATTCTTGAAGAAAGCTTAAACATGAAATATAGCAACCAAGAAATTAAAGTTTTAGTCAATACAGCTGTAAAAAGCCTAAAAATCAAAAACGAAGACGAAGCCAATATAACTTTCCTTGGAAAAAAAATAATGCTTTTTGATTATCAGCTTTATAATCCTAGAAATCCAAACCTAAACGCTAATCTCGAACTAAGTGGTCGGGAAAAGTTTGAGGCAGTTCTTTCTAACCATACGCTGTTTTCAAAATATTTGTAATTGAAATACGAAAAAGCAAATTGGAATAAAAATTCTGTTTTTACACTATGAAACTATTTAAACCTACTCCTTTTCTAATTGTATTTGGAATTTTAGAAATATTTCTTGCTCTTACGGCAATACATTATCTTTTCTTTAAGAATAAAGGCGGAATGGCTTTGGCAAGTGTTGTTACTATTATATTCGCTTTTAGTTTTTTATATTGAGTTATTGATCGAAAAGCAGTTCATATTAAATACATCAACATAAAAGTTTTGTAGATAGTAGAAATAATCATAATCCTTTGTATGGCTATTTATGTGTATTTAAATGGGATTCCGACAATGTAAAAACCCCTGTCAAACTAAATTTAGAAGTTGGCTTTGCAATAAAAATAAATATAATGGTGACCTATAGGTTGGTAATTCCTATATAACAATAGCTTTATTAGATAATTAAAAATTTATTTGAGCCAACTAACATTTTTATGAACTTTTTCAAATTCTTCAGAAAGAATCTAAAAAAATCTCATATAGCGAATTTTAACAAAACTTTTATATATTTGAGAACCACAAATCTTTCCAAGACACCATTTTTTTGCTTAACAATATACAATAGTATCTAGCAATAAATACAATAACAAAATCTCATCTATATAAGAATCATTAATAATTCTAATGGTTCAAGATTTTATATAAATAATTAAAATTATGAAGCAAACGAATTTAGTTTCTCAACAGTTACAAGTACAATTAAAGTTAAAATATACCTCATGGCTATTCATTACAGATCAGATTTTAAGAATAACAGTTTTATTATTCTATTTGAATAATAATTTTTCAACTCCTATTTTTATTATAGTTCAACTCCTTCAATTAGGCTTATTAATATTTTTCTACAGTCGATATCAAAAAAAATTAGAGAAAAAATATTCAAAGTATTTGAACCCTAAATATTCTTCTGAAAATCCCAAAATTACAATTAATGATGAAATGCCCGAAGGACTACTTATCTATCAAGCATTTTTTGGTTTTTTCTTCTCATTTTGGTTTTATTATCATATAATGAGCTCTCATAAGTGGTACATATATATACTAATACTTTTTCTTTCCATTCTTTCAATGGCTATTTGTATTCTGCCTGTATTTTTCTCATTAAGATATAGAGAGTCATTAGGAATAATTTCTGCAACTCCACAACTTGAGAAGAAATTCAAAATAAATAATGACGATATCATTTCTATAGGATATGAAGATGTTAGTAAAAAATATCCTGACATATTCTTATCAGATGAATTAATAGGCTTCGGAATTGTGGAACTCGATCCAATAGACATAAATGACACAAGAATAGCTAAGCTCGAAAGTGAAGTAAAAAACATTAATTATAGATCTGAAGCGTGGATGCTTGAAAGTGTTTTTTTAGGAGGGCTAGCTTTTTCAGGATTTTTAACAGTCGCTTCAGCTAATTTTTTGGGAAAAGAGCCAGAGGTTTTTAAAAATTTTATTTCACATTTACATATTTACTATGGACAATGTATTGAAAATAATTTAATGAGTTGGATTACTGAAATTCAAACTCACTTTTCTCGTCATGATTTATATATATTAATAATGCTTCTTTGCTTACTAAGCAGTGTGTTCTTTTTTTTGGTATTAATAATAAGATTAAGATTAAATACCTTATCCCTCAATATGGATCATTTATTGCGTATTTTAAATATTTTCAACAGTAAAGAAGAAGAACTTTTTAATTTAAAAATGGAATCAGAATCAAATGATTTTCAAATCCGAAGATTAGAAAAAATTCAAAAAAAAATTGATACCGCATTAATTGATGCTGAAAAAATTTTAAAAGAATTGAAACCAACATCAACCATGATGAATACATATAGGACTATCGCTGTATTTCTTTTTTATATTGTTTTAATTATATCTGGCTTTTATTTTATGCCTATCATTGCTGTATTAATTCTTTCTTTATTCATATTTACCCAAATATTTGGAATGTTTGAAAAACATTCGAAGTTTGAACGAATTAAAAATTTAATTAAAAAACATTAAATAAATAGTCTAGAACCTACTCTATTATTACACACAAAACCCCTACCATCTTCAAACAAAAGTTAAATGGTAAAGTTTTCTTTGCCGTTTAAATTTTCCCAATAAACACACTGTCAACTTCCTATATGACAACATTTTAAAAATAATACCTCATCTTTGTTTTTAAATAATTAAACATGAAAACAACAGATCAAAGCCACATAAATCTTTTCGGATTTACTACACCCAACAGTCTACAAAAAAGCCTGAATTATATACTATTCAACTACCTCAACCAAAAAAATCTAATATTACCCGATAACTTCCAAACCATTATCGAAGATTTTTATTTTCTTCTTACTTATCTACAAGAAATCGAAGAAAACAAAAGTAAATAAGCACCCAACCTTATGACCTTTTTGACTTTTTAGCTTTCAACCTTTGAACTTTCAACTTTCAACTTTCGACTTTCGACTTTCGACTTTCGACCCCTTATTATCCCTTCTATTTTTACTACCCTCAAGTCACTTACTCCTGCATTTTACCACTTATCCGCTATAGCTACCACTTATTACTTTGCGCTAGGATAATTTAGGATTAATAAAAAACTTTGTTTCAGATTAGCCCAAGTCTACTGCCCCATTATAACAACTAGAAGCTTCAACGAAAACATCATGTTAAGAATTAATTTCCTATCCAGGCTTACACTCATTTTATGTACATACATAACAGTGGTGCCATGCTTTATAGGAACCAAAAGTTTTTTTACTTCTAAACAAAAACAGCCATTAATCCGAAAAACGGATGTAAAGACGAAAACGGACACATTATTGGAGAACCTTGCAAAAGAAGATACCATAATTATACAGCCAAAAGAAACAGATAATTCTAAAGCTGAATTGGATATAGCAAATAAAGTCTTACCTGGAAACGTGATTTATTCTCCGCTTTTTGCAGACAGTGGTGCAGCTTTGTAATGATGATACAGAAAAAAGCTGTTTACAAAAAAGGCTAATGGTTAAAATATTCAGGTTAAATATTTTTAATTAAGGATCATTACTTCGGAATAAAAAATAATCTATTTTTAGCATTTTAAAATAGTAGTAAAAATACTGCAAGCTATTTTTAACCCGTTATAGTTTTTTAAATCGTAGAAGTGGAAAAATATATTTGTTTTAGATTTGATATAGATACGCATATCTGCCTCCAAAAAGGGGTTCCTAATCTTCTTAAGCTATTTGAGAATTATAATGCGAAATGTACTTTTTTTGTAAGTATGGGAAGATCATTCGATCGGTCTTCATTTCTAAAAGAAAAGTTTAAATACGGGTTTTCTAATAAAACAACACAAGGAACTTTTTCAATGTTTAGCAAACTTGGAGTAACCAATAGTATTGTCGCCTTACTGCTCAACCCTAAAATAGGAGCTATACAAAAGAAAATACTCCAAGATATAATAAACCATGGGCATGAACTTGGGCTACATGGAGGGAAAAACCATACACTATGGGAAAAAAATGCTAAAAACTGGAATGAAGAAAAAATCCTTCAGGAAATAGACTACGGACTTGGATATTTCAGACAACACCAACTTCCGCAGCCAATTTCTTTTGCATCACCTTGCTGGCAATCTCCTTTGGGGATAGACAACGTACTCAGACAAAGAGGCTTTTCAGTTTTAGCGGATGAATATTTCACAGGCAAACAACCAAATCCGGAAGTTTCGGGGCTTCTTCATTTTCCTACTAATGTTTTAGGACAACATGGAAACGTTGGATTTGTCGAGAATTTGAGAGCGTTGGGTTATTCATCTGAAGAAATTTTATCTGAATTTGAAAAACAGCTCGACAGCGAAGGAAAGTATAAAATGGTATTTGATCATCCGTTTTATATTGGTATCAAAGAGATCGAAATTCTTTCTAAAATGATAGAAATCAGCATAAGGAAAGGCTATAAAGTAGACAGTTTACACAATATCAGCAAACATATTTAATGAAAATCCTCCATATTTATCGTGAAAAAAACAAAGGGCAGATTGGCGGTGTTGAATACCATATCAAATACTTGGCACAGCAGCAGCAAAAACTAGGACTTATTCCGAGTGTAATGACCTATTCCTTATCGAACAGAGATTATTTGACCGTTGAAAATCGCAATGGTATTGATTGGTACCTGTTGGAAATCAAAGATCCAATTTATAAAATAGCCCAACAACTAAAAGGATTTGAAAGCGGAGGGCTGGGTTTTACAATTACACCTTTTGATAGAATACGTCAAAACTTCAGGATTTCTAAAAAACTAAACCTTATCAAAGATATTCATCCGGATATAATACACCAGCATGACTATCTTTCGAGCGTTCGGTTGAGTAAAAAGATTTCAAAAAAATTCATGATCATATTTACCAACCATTATGGTGAATACCTATTCCTGAAAAAAACCAAAATAACCCGTTATTTGCAGCAACGTTTTTTAGCTCATTTCAACGCCATTATTGCCCCGAGCCTTAACCTCCTGCCTAGCCAGAATAATAGTTATTTTATTCCAAATGGATTTGATACTGATGGTTTTCGGGAAATTGGTTCTAACGAAAAATTGAAATTAAAGACCGAACAGGGACTGGAGAAAAAAGTAGTGTTTTTATGTGCCAGAAGATGGGCGCCTACAAAAGGAGTTTTATATCTAGCAAAAGCACTCAACTTATTGAGTGATGATATAAAGCAGAAATCTGTTTTTTTATTTGCTGGAAATGATGCTGAAGACTTTCCTATATATAGAAAACAAGTTCAGGCTGAATTAGACCAATCAGTTGGTGTTGATTTTAGGCTCTATGGAAATGTCGATCATGACGGATTGATTCCTCTTATAAATATAAGCGATATAGGAGTTATTCCTTCGCTTATGGAAGGAATGAGCCTATTCTCAATCGAACTTATTTCTTGTGGAATACCCGTTTTAGCGACAGATGTGGGAGGACTTCCTGAAATCATCAAAACAAACGAAAATGGTTGGCTTGTGCCTCAAAAAAATGCTCAAAAAATAGCCGAGGAAATCACCAGAATAGTCAGTAATTGGCCTGGTACAAATTTGCCAATCAAAACCCTCGAATTCAGAAAGAAATATTCGTGGGAATCAATAGCACAACAAACTTTAGAAATTTATAAAAACATTAACAAACATGAAAATATTAGTCGTCATCGGAACAAGACCAGAAGTAATTAAGACTGTCCCTCTAGCAGTAAAATTACGCGAAATAGAAGGATTTGAAGTAGCAATATGCTCTACAGGTCAACATGCCGAAATAATGGATCAGGCTCTCGCTGTTTTTGGTGTGAAACCTGATTATAACTTAAATGTCATGTCTCCCAATCAAAGTCTTAGCGAATTATCTGCCAAAATCTTAATCGGATTACAAAAACTAATTATTGAATTTAAGCCTGATCTTATGGTTTCGCAAGGAGATACAGCTACTTCGTTTACCACATGTTTGGCCGCTTTTTATGAAAAAATAAAAGTAATCCATATAGAGGCAGGTTTGAGAACCGGTGACATCTATTCCCCTTTTCCGGAAGAAATGTCTCGTAGGGTAACCGCAATGATTTCAAATATAAATTTTGCGCCTACTACGAGAGCCGAGCAAAATCTGTTGAATGAAAATATTCCCGAAGAAAACATAGTATTATGCGGCAATACAGGTGTTGATGCCTTATTTTTTATAAAAGACAGAATCAAACAAGATCCTTCTTTAGAAAAGGAAGTACTCCAAAAATTCCCTTTTCTTCAAAAAGACAAAAAGTTAGTAATAGTCACTGCCCATCGCCGTGAAAATCATGGGGAAGGAATTGATAATATATGTAAGGCAATTAAAACTTTGGTAGCTACAGAAAATATTCAGGTATTATTCCCAATACATCACAATCCAAATAGCAAAAAACATATTGAGGATGAACTTGGTAATATTCCAAATGTTTTTCTTGTTGGTCAGATTGATTATTTATCATTTGTATACCTCCTGGATAATTCATATCTTATCATAACAGATTCAGGAGGAATTCAGGAAGAAGCCCCATATTTAGGAAAACCGGTTTTGGTTACCCGCTTTTCTACAGAAAGGCAAGAAGCCGTAGAGATAGGTTCTTCTATTTTAGTAGGACCTGTTCACGATGCCATTGTTAATGAGGCTAAAAACCTATTAAACAACCCCGAATATTACGAAAGCAAATGCCTGACAAACAACCCTTTTGGGAATGGAACTGCTGTTGACAAAATAATCGAAGAAATACAAAAGATGAATTTAAAAACGACTAAAGAAAATTCAGTTAACACTTCATTTCCAACGCCTGACTTAGTAGGATAAGACATGGCGAATCGACAATAAGATCAAAAAAAATGAAAAAAATAAAAGAACTCATCAATCTGCTATTAGCCGATTTTGACATAGAAAACGAAAACGAAATTTGGGAGAACTTGCAACTGGCTATCGATAATCCGGAACAATATCTCACAGAAAACGAGGCTGAATGGCTTCTGGAAGCCGACCCTGACGGTGTCATACAGTTTGCCGTTTCTAACGAAATAGGTGAATTTATGATTGTGGGTGATAAAATTGATGAAATCCATGAATTGATTGTCGATGAACTCGATGGTGCACTTCCTCCCTATCCGTATGAAAAAAAGCTGAACGCGGCAGATTATATCGAATGGGTTTCTACAGAACTTCAGAAAGAATTTCCGGAACTGGAACTTATTGAAATTGGTGACAGCTATGCCGATACTATACAGCTAATGCTTGTTTACGGAGAAGACGTGCCACGTATCAAGGAATTGTGTGAAGAATTGAACATTCGTTGCAAAAAGGCAGACGAGATATTAAAATTATAGTTTTACAAAATATACATAAAAGAAAAAATGCCACTCTCAAACTATACCCTGGAAAATGTAACCGAACCGGAATATGGCAAAATACTTTCCGTTTGGGAATCGTCTGTAAAAGCCACACACGATTTCCTCAAGGAAGAAGATTTTGAATTTTATAAAAATCTGGTTCCTCAATATTTCAGCGCTGTCACATTAATAGGCCTTAAAGATGAAAATGGCCAGATTCTTGGTTTTATGGGTACTGCTGACGGCAATCTGGAAATGCTTTTCGTTTGTGCAGAGGCTCGAGGTCAGGGCATTGGCAAAATATTGCTAACACATGCTTTAGAAAATCTTAGTATTACCAAAGTAGATGTTAACCAGGACAATGAACAGGCAGTAGGTTTTTATGAAAAATTTGGTTTCCGAACTGTCGCCTCTTCTGAAGTAGACGGTTGTGGCAAACCTTATCCTATTTTGCACATGCTGTTAAAGAAATAGGCAATGAAACGATTTAGAGAAGCAAAACCTGAAGACATCCGACAGATTCAAAAGGTTCGGAACTCGGTCAAGGAAAACACCTTGTCAGACCCGAGCCTTGTAACCGACCAAGATTGTAACAACTTCCTTTTTTCAAGGGGAAAAGGTTGGGTTTGTGAAATTGACGGTAAGATTGTAGGATTTGCCATTGCTGATTTAAAAGCCAATAATATCTGGGCTTTATTTCTACATCCTGATTATGAAAAACAAGGTATAGGAAAGAAGCTCCATGACGACATGCTGGATTGGTATTTCTCCATGACCAGTCAAACGGTCTGGCTTAGTACCTCACCTGACACACGTGCAGAAGCTTTTTACAGAAAATGCGGTTGGAAAGAAACAGGTCTGTTTGGAAAAGGCGAAATTAAATTTGAAATGACTGCTGAAAAATGGAAAAAGAGTAAGGAAGAACCTTTTTCTTCAAAACTTATCAGGTATTTAGTAGATATTTTCTTAAATTCACGTTAACATTATGCCTTAACCCTAAACTTTAATCGTATGAAAAACACTTTCAGATTTTTAGGAGCAGCCGTGCTCGTTTCTATCTTGTCGTTTACGACACCAGAAAGCAGAAAGCGAATCGTCATTGATGCCGGACATGGAGGGCAAGACATAGGCGCTACCCATGGATTTTATTCCGAAAAACAGATTGTTTCCAACATCGCCAACCAAATAGCTTCTCAAAACAGGAATACTGAAATTGAGATTATTCTAACCCGGGACAATGACGAGTTTAGCTCATTGCAGGAAAGAACTGAAAAAATCAACAAACTGCAACCTGATTTGGTAATTTCGTTACACATCAATAAAAACACCAATGAAGAAGCTAATGGAATCGAAGCTTATGTGAGTGACCAAAATGAAAGGTTTGAAGCTTCCAAAGCACATGCTGAAGAATTGGTCTCTGTCCTTTCTGACAATAAGCTAAGAAGCAGAGGCGTAAAAATCGCACCGATGTATTTACTAAAAAATACCAAAAGCCCGGCTGTTGTGTTGGAATTGGGGTTTCTGTCGAATGCCAATGACAGAAACTACTTAAGTAGCGATAGCGGACAAAAAGAAATAGCCCAAAAAATTTCAGGCTATTTAACTAGATAAGGAATTTATTACCTATTCCTCATATCATAAGCACTTAGGATAAAAGTTAATTAAATTCGCAACCTTCCAAACATAAACTATAACTTTTGGCACAAGTGGATTGATTAAGGAGATAAGACAAAGTAGCATAGGCTTGACCCGCGACAGAAAATGCACCATTATCCATCCATTCTTTCGCATAACGAACAGCCGCTCCTAAAAGACATCTATTTCTTCCATAGTTACAAGTTTTTTCACATTCACCTAAAGTAACCTGCTCAAATTCTGGAGTAAATACGTTTATAAGTTGCTCTTCGGTTGCATCTTTAATTAAATTATAAAAGTTTTTATTTTCAGCTATTTCATTAGCTTTAAGTTCTATTATTATTTTCCATTCTTCAGTTGCTTCTTCAATATTAGAGAATTCTGTAATTGAAATATTATCAGATATCCATTTTAAGAGTGTAACTTCACTTTCAATTAACTTAATATCATCATTAAATTTCATTTTGGAAATAAAATTGTTTGATGCTTCAATGAAAATTTTATGACTCAGAGATTTCTGTAAAGCCTCGTATTCTTTTTTCAAATCATCCTGAGAAATTTTCTTGTAAACCTTTAGTGTACTTGTCTGATCAGATGTAGAGCTAATTTCAGAATCTGAACAACCTGTTAAAAAAATAAAAAAAGCCAAGAATAAAAATACTTTTTTCATAAAATATAAAATTATGTTAACAAAAAATATTACCATTAAGATAATAACAAATATAATTTTATTTATTAAATAAATTATTTAATTTTCTTGGGTTTAATTATAATTTAAAAAACTAAATCATGGCAAAGAGTCACGACGCTAAGAAAAATGTAAAGAAAGAGCCTGCAAAAACTACTAAAGAAAAAAAGGCTGAAAAAAGAGACAAAAAAAATAACCCAAAAAGAGATTAATGAAAAATCCCCACGTATGTTGGGGATTTTTTTTGCCAAAATTTTGTCAAAAAACTGCAATGAGCCCCTGTTTTTGCGCTCGTTTTTTATATTTGTAAAAATGCCAAAATCAACTTATGGAATTATACTACTCCTTTTCAGTCCTAATCGTACTCGCATCATTTTTTGCCTATCTTAACATCCGTTTCCTAAAGCTGCCTGCCACCATCGGAATCATGATCATTGCCATGATAAGTTCCATCATTCTGGTAGTAACCGGTAACATTTTTCCAGAAACATTTACAAACTTTTCAAAACTGTTTTCAGAATTTGATTTTACGGAAGTATTGATGGGTGCCATGCTTAACTTCCTTTTGTTTGCAGGTGCTATTCATGTCAATCTTAAAGATTTGCGTGAACAGCGCGGTCCTGTCATGGTTTTTTCAACGATTAGCGTATTAATATCGGCACTGGCCATCGGACTTATTCTGGACTTTGTTACAGACCTGCTCCATATAGACCTTCCGTTTATTTACTGTTTGCTTTTTGGAGCCCTGATTTCGCCTACAGATCCTATTGCCGTACTCAGCATACTGAAAGACGCCAAAGTTCCAAAATCACTGGAAACAAAAATTGCGGGAGAATCTCTGTTTAATGACGGTGTCGCGGTTGTGGTTTTTGCCGTAATCTTAAAATTGGCACAAGACCCGGCAAGCGACTTTTCATTACCTCACGTTTCATGGCTGCTCATCAGGGAAGCTTTGGGCGGATTTATTCTGGGAACCATTTTGGGTATACAGTCCAGCAAAGCCATGCGAAAAGTAGACGATTATAAAGTGTCCGTATTGATTACCTTATCGGTTGTTATGGGCGGTTATCTGATTGCTCAGGCCATGCATATTTCCGGACCATTGACCATGGTTGCGGCAGGAATCATTATTGGAAATTACGGAAAAAAGACAGCTATGTCTGCCACTACCAAAGACTACCTGAATAAATTTTGGGAATTGATTGACGAAATTCTCAATGCTATTCTTTTCCTTTTTATCGGTTTTGAATTATTGTTAATCCCAAATATCCTAAGCTTCTGGTCTATTGGATTGATTTGTATCTTCATTGTACTACTCTGTCGACTTATATCAATTTGGATTCCAACGAAAATCATTCCTTTTAAAAAGAAATTTGAATCTTCAACCATAAAAATAATGGTATGGGGCGGACTCCGTGGCGGTTTTTCCATCGCTCTGGCACTATCCATTGCAGAAGGCCCTCATAAAAAAATCATTGTAGCGATTACTTATTTTGTAGTTGTATTTTCTATAATCGTCCAAGGGCTTACTATTGGAAAACTGGCTAACCGATTACTACCGAAAGCAAAATCGGCTGTATAACTACATAAATCCTAGCAATTTTACTCTACATTCAAATACTAATGCTCAAACGCATTAGTATTTTTTTTATAACTTTAAGCCATCTTGAATTTAAGCCATATAAAATTTAGATTGTATTTTACGTTGACTACTAACTCCCACTTATCAACATGAGAAATCCAAAATGGCACAGAGATGAAATAATATTGGCATTAAATCTATATCTTGATCCGTACCGAGGTTCCATCGACTCTCGAAACCCTAATATTATTGAATTGTCAAACTTATTAAATATGCTTCCTTTTTTTGAGGTAAAACCTGATTCAGAAAAATTCAGAAATCCAAACGGTGTAAGTTTAAAAATGTCTAATTTTCTAGCTTTAGATCCAAAGTATCATGGAAGGGGGATGTCTTCCTATAGTAAACTAGATAAAAAAATCTTTGATGAATTCTATAATGACAGACAAAGACTCATAAAAATTTCTAATGCAATAAAAGGTATTGCACAGAACGAGAAACTAAATTCAGAGCTAAAATATATAGAAAATGATGAAGAGAGTATATTAGATTTTGTACAAGAAGGCCAAGTACTTTATCGATTACATAAATATAGAGAGCGAAACTCTAAAATAGTTAATTTCAAGAAAAAAGATATCTTACAAAAAACGGGGGAATTGCGCTGTGAGGTTTGTAATTTTAGTTTTGAGTCAGAATTTGGCGAACTAGGTAAGGGATTTATAGAATGCCATCATATAAAACCAATATCAACTTATGATAGCAGCCTAACAACACAAATCGAAGACTTAGCACTTGTCTGTTCGAATTGTCACAGAATGTTGCACAGGAACATTTCCTCATTATCGATTAATGATTTAAAGGAAATAAAAATAGCAACAAAACAGATAAATAGTTAGATTTGATGCAGAAAAGCAAAATCGGCTAACATATAATAAAAAAGGAGCTTCAAATAAAGCTCTTTTTTATATAGAATCCGGTAATACTTTGCCAGGATTTAAAATATTATTCGGGTCAAAACAATTTTTAATGTTCTTCATCAATAACAATTGCGTTGGTGAAAAAGCAATATCCATGTAGTTTTTCTGCACATAACCAATACCATGTTCGCCTGACAAGGTTCCTTTGAGGGAAACCGTCAGTTCAAAAATCTCACGGATTCCTTTCGGAATTTCAGTCTTCCAGTCTTCATCAGACATATCACCCTTGACTATATTCACATGGAGGTTGCCATCGCCCGCATGGCCATAACAAACCGACTTAAAGCCATATTTATTTCCGATAGATTTTATACCTTCCAAAAGCCTTGGAAGTTCATATCGTGGCACAACCGTATCTTCTTCCTTATAAACCGAATTCGATTTTACGGCTTCTGCCACCGCTCTTCTCAATTTCCATAATGCATTTTTCTGGTCTTCGGAATCTGCAAAAAGAATTTCATCAATGGCAAATTGTTCCAGAACCTCTGTAATTTTTTCGGCTTCAGAAAACAGCACGTCCGGATAATTTCCATCGACTTCAATCAACAAATGCGCCTCAACCTCATCTTTAATGTTCAGACTCACACCATCGATAAAACGCAATGTCCAGTCAATAGCGTCACGCTCCATAAATTCCAAAGCGCTTGGTGTTATTCCGGCCTTAAAAATCTGTGCCACCGCTTCACAAGCCTGGCTGGAATTAAAAAACGGAACAAGCATTAGCACATTATGCGCATTTTTAGGCAACAGCTTCATCACAATTTTGGTAATAACACCTAATGTGCCTTCACTGCCAACCATTAATTGCGTCAGATTATAGCCTGTTGAATTTTTTAGCGTATTCGCTCCTGTCCACACAATCTCTCCTGTTGGCAATACCACTTCAAGGTTCAAAACATAATCTTTGGTTACGCCATACTTTACAGCTCTTGCTCCACCGGCATTTTCGGCAACGTTTCCGCCAATAAAACAGCTACCGCGACTGCTCGGGTCTGGCGGATAAAACAATCCTTTTTCCAGAACGGCTTCCTGCAGCGTCTGCGTTACTACACCCGGCTCAACCATAACCTGAAGATTCTGCTCGTCAATATGAAGGATTTTATTGAAACGTTCCATCGAAAGTCCAATACCCTGATGAATACTCAAAGCGCCACCACTCAATCCTGTTTTACCTCCAATTGGAGTTACGGGAATTTTATATTCATTAGCCAGCTTTAGGATAGCCGAAATTTCTTCGGCAGAAGCAGGTTTCAGCACTACACCCGGAGGAAAGACATAATCTTCGGTTTCGTCACGCCCATAATTATTTCGGGTTTCTTCATCTAAAAAAAGAAAAGACGGGCCAACAATTTGCTGTAGCCTGCTGATTACTTCTTTGGAAAGCAGTTCGGTTTTCATGATAGCAATTTCAAAATCATTAAGAATTCAAAAATACTATTTATTTGATTGCTTTATAATGCCGCAAAAGGGTTTTTGTCACAAATAAAATTAAGGTTTTTCGGGTCTGGTTCTTTTATAAATAAAATGATCTACGGAGTACTTTCCGCTTCCTGTTACCAGTAAAAGGACATAAATCAGAAGATACAATCCGCCCAGTTCCTGTTTTTCAAAACCGTGCGATCCGTGAATTACGAAAACCGCAAAATACATCGTGATAATCAGCGGAATCGTTACCAGGCGTGTTGCAAATCCGACCAATAGCAATCCCGAACACAAAACTTCGGCAAATACCGCCAATGATAGCGATGCTGCCGGGCCTACTCCCAAAGGATCTGGAAATTCAAACGGCCCACCTGCATAAAGCGTATCAAATTTTTCCACACCATGCACCAGCATAAAGCTGCTCACCGTAGCTCTCACAACAAAAAGCATGATATTGGAAAGATTCTTGTTTTGAGCCGTGCTAAAAATTTTCATCATAATAGCTGTAATTTATGGGTTTCACGCCCTATAAATTTACAAAAAATTAACAAGATAAAAATGGCAGACAGCTTACTTTTTCTTCTTGAGGTTTGGAAGGAATAAGGCAATAATTCCAATTAGTGGCAAATAAGCACAAATTTTATATACTGCTTCAATTCCAATATGGTCTGCCGTGTAGCCTAACAATGCCGACCCAAGCCCGCCCATTCCGAAAGCAAAACCATAAAAAAGGCCGGAAACCATGCCCAGTTTTTTAGGCAGTAGTTCTTGTGCATATACCAGAATTGCGGGAAAAGCAGAAGAAATGATGATTCCTATAACCACAGACAAAATACCGGTCCAAAACAAATCGGCATAAGGCAGGAATAACGCAAACGGAGCCGCTCCCAGAACCGAAAACCAGATGACATATTTTCGACCAAACTTATCGCCTAACGGTCCTCCTAACAATGTTCCTAAAGCACAGGAAGCCAAAAACAGGAAAAGGTGGAATTGGGCATCCTGAACAGAGACATTAAATTTTTCAATCAGATAGAACGTAAAATAACTGGACATGCTGGCCATGTAGAAAAACTTCGAAAAGATTAATACCAGCAAAATGATGACAGTCAGGACAATCCTGTTTTTTGACAAATCCGGCAAAATGACTTCTATTTTTTTCTTAGCTCTTAAAGTAAGATGATTATCATACCAGCGTGCAATCCTGCCCAGAACTAACAATGCCAGAGTGGCAATTATCACGAAAAACAAAATATAGCGCTGGGAATTTGGCACTACCAGCAACGCCACCAATAAAGGCCCTATAGCCGTACCGGCATTTCCTCCTAATTGAAAAACCGACTGTGCCAGTCCGCGTTTACCTCCTGAAGCCAGAAATGAAATTCGGGAAGCTTCCGGATGGAAAATGGAGGAACCTATCCCTACCAGAATTACCGAAAGTATGATGACATAAAAATTCGAGGCATAAGACAGCAGGATAATTCCTGATAAGGTAAAAAGCATTCCGTAAATCTGCGAATAAGGCTGTGGCTTTTTATCTGTATAAAACCCTACAAACGGCTGCAGGATTGAAGCTGCCATCTGATAGGCAAAAGTAATCAGTCCTATCTGCGTAAATGACAGCTTATAGCTTTCTTTTAATATGGGATAAACGGATGGAATAACTGCCTGAAGCAAATCATTCAGCATATGTGCAAAAGCTATAGAGAAAAGAATGGAATAGACCGTTTTTTGTGCTACTTCCTTATTATCCTGAGCTTGAAAATTCAAATCTGTTGCTTTCATATTTTTTTAAAAAGTAATTAAAACCCAATACCAAAAGGCCAATGTTATAAACGAAAGCGGAATACCAATGCCAATCATCATACTGCTGAGCTTAGGTTTGAGCCCATAATTTGAAGCAATGATTGATGCTGTAATCATAGGTGCCATAGCCGACTCCAATATCGCAACATCTGTTTCGATTCCGTTTCCGTTAAAAATTATTTTATATAAGACATAAAAAAATGCCGGAGTAATCATCAGTTTGAAAAACAATCCCAAAACCAAAAAATTCCAATGCCTGCTTTTTTCCTGTATTTTTATCTGTAAACCTACCGCTACAAGGGCTATTGGTGTTACCGTACTTCCCAATCGCTGAAAAACCAATTGTAGGTTTTCATTAAAATCGGCATGCAAGACATTCATCAGTAAAGCTGCAAAAAAGGCCAGAAAAGGAGGAAAAAGCAAAATTTTTGAAACAATTTCTTTGGGATTTGGTGTACCTCTTGAATAGAGTGATGCTACAATAATCCCTAAAGTTGCCATGACTACGAACGTACCGGGCTGGTCTACAATTATAGCCGTTTCCATTCCTTCTTTGCCATATAAAGCCTCTATTACGGGAAAACCAACAAAAGCCGTATTTCCTAAACCACCCATCAGAATAAGGCAACCCACTAATTTTCTGGACCATTTGAAATAACTTCCCAATACCGAAAAAAACAGAAAAGAAAATAAAAATCCCAGCCAAGCTATTCCCAATGGAAATAAAAGTTTGGAACTGATTTCAATCTTAGGAATATAGAATAATGCCAGAGCCGGCAATGAAATATAAATCACGAACTGGTTCAATACCTGATGCGAATTCGCCGGAAAATTTTTAGCTCTTTGCAGTACAAATCCTACCAGCAGGCACAAAAACAACAAGATAATACTATCCATTTTTATATTCAAATTACGGAGGTTTAAGACCTATCCCGTCTTTTGTTTTTTTGATTGATGAAAACAGTGCAAATTTACGGCATTACCTACAATTTATCAGTCATCCCGAAATCATAAAAAAAAGCCAAAATATTTGTTAAGAAATAAAATCGTTATAAATTTGTAACATATTTTATTACAGTATGATTTCCGGCAAGTTTGCAATAACGCTTCATATCCTGACCCTTCTGTCTAAGTTTCCTGACGAATATCTTTCCTCAGAATTCCTGGCAGGGAGCATGAACCTGCATCCGGTACTGATTCGAAAAGAAATTGCCAACCTCAAAAAACACAATATTGTAGAAAGCAAAGAAGGAAAAAATGGCGGGACAAAATTATTAAAACCTGCTGCGAAGATTAACCTTGATGACATTTTCAGGATGACTTTTGAGAAAGTGACTTTGGGCTATTCTAAAAATGACCCAAATCCGGATTGTCCGGTTGGAAAAAACATCAATAAAAAATTGGACGAACTATATGAAGATATTAACGATAAAATCATCAAGCAATTAGGCACGATTTCACTGAATGAATTCTCAGATAAGTTCTAGCTATTTTTTTAAACTAAACTGTAACTTTTTTTATTACTTTTAAAACATATACTATTATGAAAATCGCAATTATTGGAGCCACTGGATTTGTAGGCTCAAAAATTACCGCCGAACTGGCCAACCGTCATCATGAAATAACAGCAATTTCAAGAAACGGGAAAAATTCCGACATCCAAAATGTAAAATATGTTGCAGCAGACATATTCAATATTCAGGAATTGGCGCAAATCTTAAAAGGACATGATGCCGTTGTAAGTGCCTATAATTCCGGATGGACCAACCCGAATATCTATGATGATTTTATAGCAGGCTCTAAAGCGATACAGGAAGCTGTAAAGCTTTCTGGTGTAAAAAGATTTATTACTATTGGAGGAGCCGGAAGCCTTTTTGTAGCTCCCGGGTTACAGGCTGTAGATACTCCCGATTTTCCAAAAGAATATCACGCCGGAGCAAGTGCTGCCCGAGATTACCTCAACATTCTTAAAGAAGAAAAAGAGCTGGACTGGGCCTTTTTTAGCCCGGCTTTTGAAATGCACCAGGGAATCACAACCGGAAGAACCGGTAACTACCGTCTTGGTTTGGATAATCCTGTTTTTGATGATAACCAGAGAAGCATCTTATCAGCAGAAGATTTGGCTGTTGTCATTGCTGACGAAATTGAAAACCCAAAACATCATCAGGTCCGATTCACGGCTGCCTATTAACACTTCGCAATTCAATACCCAAAAACAGTTTCTTTAAGCCTCGTCTTTTTGAAACTGTTTTTGTTTTCATTACTTTTACCTTTCAAAATTGCTATAGTGTCTAAATCCGGTCCACATAAATCTGCGCTAAAAGAAAAAGAAGGAATCAGCCAACCCGAAAGCGTTGGTAAAAATTCAGTTGCCCAAATCATACAATTCCGAAAGAAGCAACCTTCAGCACAAGAATTAATTGACGGGATTTTAAAAGGTGATAAAATTTCGTTGAGCCGTGCTATAACTTTGGTGGAAAGCACACAACCCAAACATCTTGAAAAAGCCAATGAAATCATCCAGGCCTGTCTTCCGCATGCCAATAATTCGGTTAGAATCGGGATTACGGGAGTTCCTGGTGTCGGCAAGAGTACTTTTATTGAAGCCTTTGGCCGTTATCTAACTGCAACCGGTAAAAAAGTGGCCGTATTGGCAGTTGATCCCAGCAGTACCATATCACATGGAAGTATCTTAGGCGACAAAACCCGTATGGAAGAACTCGTCAAGGACGAAAATGCCTACATCAGGCCTTCGGCTTCTGGAGAAACGCTTGGTGGTGTGGCCAGGAAAACGCGTGAAACCATTATTTTATGCGAAGCCTGCGGATTTGATACCATCATTATTGAAACTGTTGGCGTGGGACAAAGCGAAACTGCCGTTCACAGTATGGTAGATTTCTTCCTGCTTTTGAAAATAGCTGGCGCCGGTGATGAACTTCAGGGCATCAAAAGAGGCATTATGGAAATGGCAGATGCCATAGTCATCAACAAAGCAGATGGTGACAACATCAAAAAAGCCAAAATGGCCAAGACCGAATTTAATAGAGCATTGCATCTGTTTCCGGCAAAAAGCTCAGGTTGGCAGCCTAAAGTCACCACTTGCAGCGCTATTACACATGACGGCATTGCCGAAATCTGGGAAATGATTTCAGAATATCTGACACTTACAAAAGGTAACGATTATTTTAATGAAAGAAGAAAAGACCAGAATCAGCATTGGCTAATGGAAACAATTAATGAACAACTGAAAACCCATTTCTTTGAGCATCCGGAAATAAAGAGCCTGCTTGAAGAAAATAAAAAAGCGGTGCATGACAATGAAATTTCACCGTTTGCCGCCGCTTCTGTTTTGTTGGAAAAGTATTTTCGTTAGTTTAATCTGGGATTTTTGATTTCAGATTTTTGATTTCGGATGCTATCATAAATATATTCGACTAAACATATTTATTTATCAAACTCACAAAACTATCCACTTTCAACTTTCAACTTTCAACTATTCCCTATTCCTCATATCTCCCCACTTCCCTGTCATAAAACTCATTTGCTTCTGTAATCAGGCCTTCCATTACCTGATTTAATTCCCCTTCGTCAAGGTCTTCTGCTTCTTCCAGAAACTCAACTTCATCGTCTTTCAGATTAATAATAAACCTTGGATAGTCCATATGGATAACAAAGATATCATCCGGGAAATCAGTATTGTCGCCTAATAAAAATTTTGGTAGTTCCATATTGTTTGGATTTTTGATTTATGATTTATGATTTCAGATTGCTGTTTCGACAGTAGCCTCTTTTATCATTTTTTTTGTGAGATAATTAAAGCGAATATACAAAAATACCGCTGCAACAGTCAAACCTGCCAGAAGACCTATCCATATTCCTGTTGCCTTAAGGTCTGTATGTTTTCCTAAATAGTACGAAACCGGGAATCCGACAACCCAATAGGCGGCAAATGTAATATACATTGGCACTTTTACATCCTGGAGTCCTCTTAATGCTCCTAATACTACTACCTGTATTCCGTCAGAAATCTGGAACACGGCAGCCACCAGTAATAGTTTGGCAGCAATAGCTATTACTTCTTCATTGTCAATAAGCAAGGCGCTATTTTCCATATTGAGGAACAAATGCGGTAAGAATTGATGGAAAAGTACAAATCCTATTGCAAATACGACCTCAATTATAATTGCCAGAAGAAAAATCGAACGGGCAACTACCAGCAGTTTTTTATAGTCTTTCAATCCTTTCTGGTTGCTCACACGAATCATGGCGGTTACGCTCAATCCCATCGCAAACATAAAAGTTGCCGAAGCTAAACTTAAAGCAATCTGGTTGGCGGCCTGGCTGATTTTACCCAAAGACCCCGAAAGCCAGATAGCAGCTGTGAAAAGTGCTACCTCAAAAAACATCTGCATGGCCGAAGGCAATCCAAGACCGATGATTTTTTTAAGCATGGATTTTTTAAGTTCCTGAAAACTGAAATTTTGGAAATAGGCAGTCAGCTTTTCATTTTTAGATAAAATGATGTGCATAAACACCACCATCATAATTCTGGAAATAACTGTTCCCAGCGCCGCCCCAATAATGCCCATACGTGGAAAAAACCATATTCCATATATGAGCAGGTAGTTCAACACCACGTGCACAACATTAGCCATAATAATGGCATACATCGAATATTTTGTCATTGAAAGCCCGTCTGCAAATTGTTTGTATCCCTGGTAAATAACCATCGGGATTAAAGAAAAAGCGACCCAATCAATATACGGCTTTGCCAAAGCAATAACTTCATCCGGTTGCCCCATATAATACATTAGCGGCTTTGCCAATACGATAACGCCAAACAATGTGAGCCCTAAGATGCCACACAAAAATAAACCGTGGTGAAAAGCCGACCTTATCTTTATATTATCCTTTTCTGCATCAGCCTGCGCAATGATAGGCGTAATGGCTGTCGAGAAACCAATACCTAAGGAAATTGCAATAAAAATAAAGCTGTTTCCAAGTGAAACGGCAGCTAATTCGGCAGCACCCAATTTGCCTACCATTATATTATCGACTATTCCTATTAGTGTATGGCCAAGCATACCCAAAATAATAGGGTAAGCTAATTTCAGGTTATATGAAAATTCTTTGGTGTATTGTTGTAAGTTCACGATTGTGTAGAAAATTGTGTGGCAAAGATAGCACCATATCCTACAATTCCACACTTTTAAAAATATTTAATTTTTTTAGGAAAAATTTCATAAATATTACAATTCACTTGCAATCAAAGCCTTATCAGGATATTAACCTTTTAACAATATTTTAAAAATTAACATTTGGAGGAGTGGCGTTATTATTGTTAAATTTATAGTAATAACTTTTAAAACCTGATCTATGAAAATTTTGAAATCAATTACCGGCTTATTTTTACTTTGCTCTACGGTTCTAACGACAGCTACTATGTCGGCCCAGGAAACCACTTCTGCAATTGGCGCTACTGAAAATTATGACCAAGGGTTTCGTTTAGGGTTTGGAATTAACGGAGGTTTTATTTTTGATGACCCTTATGATTTTTCATTAGGAGCCGATGCCCGAATCCAGTACGACCTGAATCAAAGGTATTCGATTACGTTTACTACCGGATTTACCAATTTGTTTATAGGAGATGATATTCCTGATTTGGGTTTCATTCCTGCCAAAGCCGGTTTTAAAGCTTTTGTTTGGGAAAATCGTTTTTATGTGCTTGGCGAACTTGGAGCCGCCATTCCTGTAACTAATGATTATGATAAGACCAGCTTATTACTATCACCTGGAATTGGTTATGCCAATAAATACTTTGATGCCAGCATTCGTTATGAATACTATAATGATTTTCCAAGAGAAAATGGCGAAGGAGTCGGCCAATTGGCATTACGTCTGGCCTACGGATTTAGACTTTAATTTTTTATATAAAAAAAGCCTTGAATTATCAAGGCTTTTTTATTTTTAGCGTTCATTGGCCAGTTCGTTTTTATAAAACGACATATTGTCTTTGACCTTGTCTTCCAATTCAGGATATTTTATGTCTTTGTGCTGTGACAAAACGTCCCATATTACTTTTGCCAAAAGCAAACGACAGGTATCCTTATCATCTGCCGGTATTACATACCAAGGTGCTTTTTCTTTAGATGTTTCATTAATGGCTTCTTCATAATAGCGTTGATAATCATCCCAGAAGCTTCTTTCTTTTAAATCGCCGGGCGAAAATTTCCAGTTGTGCTTTTCTTTTTCAAGTCGCCTTAAAAGACGCTGTCTTTGTTCTTCCTTGCTCAAATGCAGGAAAAACTTCAAAACAATCGTTCCATTTTCAGCTATATGATTCTCGAAATGGGCTATTTGCTTCATTCGCTTTTTCCAAAAATCTTTCGGAATATCTTCAACAGCTTCAATTCCAGGCAGATTTTCGTTTAGGATATATTCCGGATGGACCCGCGTGACCAGAACATTTTCATAATGTGTCCTGTTAAACACAGCAAACTTTCCTTTTTCAGGCAATGCAATATAATGCCTCCATAAATAGTCGTGTTCCAGTTCGGCAGAAGTAGGCGTTTTAAAACTATGCACCACTACTCCCCTTGCATTAAATTCCCTAAAAACTTCCCGAATCAGGCTGTCCTTGCCGGAAGTGTCCATTCCCTGAAGACAAACCAGAACACTGTAACGGTTATGGGCGTACATTTTATCCTGCAAATCACTTAAGGCTTCACGCGTCTCATCAAGAGCATCCTTTATTTTGTCTTTTGTAGCTTTGAGGTCTATAAACGTAGGCAGGTCTGATAGTTTTGTTGGGCCGGTAATTTTAAAATCGTCTGTATTTATCGTTCTCATAGGATATTATTTTACATAAATGTATATATTTATCCTAAGAATCCGCGTTCTAACTGTAAATTTATTTCCAAACCACATTTTCAATACTTCTTCAAAGAAACACAGACCATGCAAAAATTTAAGCTTGAATTATTATTTCAGATTATCGGAATAGGTTCCGCCTCAGGATTAGTTTTTAGAGACAATTCGCTTTTCATAATTTCCGATAACAGCAGTGTGCTCTATGAATACAATATGGATAGTAAAAGTCTGGAATCGCACAAAATCATAGAAATGCCAACAGGCACACCTGCTGAAAATATTCCTAAAGCCCAAAAGCCCGATTTTGAATCTATTGCCGGCTTTGGTGAAGATTGCTATATTTTTGGTTCCGGTTCTACCGAAAACCGAAACAGGATGATACATTTTGATGTAGACAAAAAGGAAAAAATTAAAGAAACCGATTTGACCGACCTCTATCTGGTCATGCAAAGTTTTGGAAATACAAAACCGGAAGATTTTAATATTGAAGGTGCTGTTTACAATGGTGAAAACTGGTTTCTTTTTAACAGAGGCAACGGTGCTTCGGGTAAAAACGGAATCTTTACTATTGGCGGAAATAACCTGACAGATGATTTTTCTGTTTTATATAATTCTTATAAGCTACCCAAAATAAAAGGCATACAGAGTTCTTTTACCGATGCTGTTCGCGTTGATGGAAAAATTTACTTTTTAGCGACTGTCGAAAACACCAAGTCAACTTATGACGACGGTGCCGTTCTGGGAACATTTATTGGCAGACTGGACATTGAAAAAATGAAAATAGATTTTACCCAAAAGATAACCGACACCCACAAATTTGAAGGACTGACGGTTTACAAAGAAAACGATAAGACCATTGAATTTTTGCTTTGTGAGGATAAAGACAATGACGATTTGAAGTCGGATATATATAAGCTTACTTTGGATAAGTGATATTAGATTTGAGATTTTAGATTTTAGGTAGGTAAATCTTATATCTTATATCTTATATCTTACATCATAAATCAAAAATTTTCCCACCTCATTCCAACCTTTTTATCTTTTTCTCTCTCTATACAGGAAAGACATTTATTGTGATAGACGAAAAACTAATTACAGCCTGCAGAAAAATGCAACGGGACGCACAGCGTCAGGTGTATGAGCTTTTGGCTCCTAAGCTGTACCGGACTTGCAAGCGGTACCTGAAAAAAGAGGAAGAAATAGAAGAAGCGTTGGCCGATGCTTTTTACACTATTTTCACGAAAATCGAACAATTGAAAGAAGTCCGGGCTTTTGAAGCCTGGGCCAGAAAAATTGCGGTCAATCAATGCTTACTGTCGCTTAAGAAAAACATCAACTTCAACATGTATCTTGACGACGTGAAAATCATTTCACAGCCGATTACAAATCACATGACCGATCTGGAGGAAGAAGATCTGCTTAACCTATTGAATTTTATTCCCGAAGGATGCCGAACCATTTTCAACCTTTTTGCCATTGAGGGCTATTCTCACAAAGAGATTGCCAAAACGCTTGATATTTCAGAAGGAACGTCTAAATCACAACTGAATGTCGCGAAGACCAAACTAAAAGAACTGGTCAATAACCTTTATTATCAAAAAGCAAAATAGTGATGGAAAATCAAGATAAAATATTCGAACAATTCAAAGATGCCTCAAAAAAGGCAGAGACGAAAGACTTTCCGGCTATGGAAAAAGTCTGGAACCGTGTTGAAGAAAAGCTGGATAAGAAAGACGATAAAAAAACAATAGTGCTTTGGAAAAAAATCGGGATTGCTGCTTCGCTTCTTCTGTTCTTTTCTTTAGGCTATCAATTTCTAAAAACAGACGAAACTACAATCGACACTCCAAAAAATCCTATTGTAACCCAGGAAAAAGAAAACACGATTTCTAATTCTGAAAAAGAAGCCGTTGTTGACAATTCTGATATTACTGTAAAACCTGAAAAGACAGAAACTAAAACTTCTAAAATTATTAAAAGTAAGGCTGTCAGTATAAAAACAGATGATGCTGTGGCAGTTGCTGAAGACACCAAAGAAACAGAGGAAGTCTATAGTAAAGCTGCAGAAATAGCCGAGGTAGAAATAACACAGGCCGAGCCAAAAGCAGAAACACTTAAAGAGGCAAAAATTATTGTTGCCGAAACTAAAACCGATCCGGTTACAAATGAAAAAAATGTAATAGGAACCGTAGTTGACGGTCAAAATTTGCCTTTGCCTGGCGTTAATGTAGTTGTTAAAGGAACAACCCGCGGCACTCAAACTGATTTTGACGGGAAATATAGCATTGCGGTTAATCCAAACGAACAACTGGCTTTTTCTTTTGTTGGCTATCAACCAACAACTGTTTCCGTTAAAGATAAATCCAGATTGGATATTGCGCTATCAGAAAGCTCCGGAATGCTTAGCGAAGTAATTGTAACCGGATATACATCTACAAAAAGAACAAAATCATCAGCCACAGTAAAATTAAATGAATCAAGACGCAGGTCTAAAAAAGAAGTGGAATTGGCTCCAACAGCTTCTTTTGCAAATGGGTATATCGCTCAAAATAATTCAACGGATAACAAACTTTATAGAGATGGAGACAAAAACGGTAATCCTACCATCCAATCGTTACAAGGGGCAGTAGCCGGTTTGAACATAGGTACCGGAAGCGGACAACCCGGCGGAGACACCTCTATTGTTATTAGAGGTAATGGATCTGTTAATGACAATAATGAGCCATTGTATATTGTAGATGGCATGCCTGTGGATGAAGAAGGTTTGAGAAAGCTCGCTCAAAACAATATTGAAGAAATCACTGTTTTAAAAGATGCTTCGGCAACAGCTATTTATGGCAATAGGGGTATTAATGGAGTAATCGTAATTAAGACTAAAAATGGTACTAATCAAAAACTTTCTAAAAGAGAATTAAGAAAAAAACTTCGGGAATTAAAACAAAAGAAAAATACCGACGTTTATAGAACGGATGAACATACAGAAGACTATAATCCGTTTGTTGAAAATCCGTTTGAAAATCCTAAGAGCGAACCGCTTTCTACTTTTTCGATTGACGTGGATAATGCCTCTTATACCAACATCCGCCGATTTATCAATAATGGCCAGGAAGTACCAAAAAATGCAGTGCGTGTTGAAGAAATGGTCAACTTCTTTAAATACAGCTATGAACAGCCAAAAGGAGAAGACCCGTTTTCTATACAAACAGAATACAGCGATGCACCATGGAATCCGAAACACAAATTATTGAAAATAGGGTTGCAGGGAAAAATTATCCCAACTGAAAAGCTACCGGCTTCCAATTTAGTCTTTTTGATTGATGTTTCCGGCTCTATGGATGAAGAGAACAAGTTGCCATTGCTAAAACAGTCACTAAAAATTCTGGTTAATGAACTGAGAAAAGAGGATAAGGTTTCTATTGTAGTGTATGCCGGAGCTGCCGGGATGGTTTTACCTCCTACTTCCGGAGACGACAAAAAGACCATTATTGATGCTTTGGAGAAACTAAATGCTGGTGGTAGTACAGCCGGTGGTGAAGGAATTGAACTGGCGTATAAAACAGCTCAGGAAAATTTTATCAAAAACGGAAACAACAGGGTTATTCTGGCAACCGACGGTGATTTTAATGTTGGAAAATCATCCAATGCCGACATGGAAACACTTATCGAAGAAAAAAGAAAATCGGGTGTTTTCCTTACCTGCCTGGGTTATGGCATGGGAAATTATAAAGACAGTAAAATGCAGACCCTAGCCAATAAAGGAAACGGAAACCATGCGTATATAGACAATATTCAGGAAGCCAACCGCTTTTTGGGAAAAGAATTCAAGGGTACGCTTTTCGCCATTGCCAAAGACGTAAAAATCCAAATTGAGTTTAATCCAAAACACGTTCAGTCCTATCGCCTGATTGGTTATGAAAAACGAAAATTAAAAACCGAAGATTTTACCAATGATGCTATTGATGCCGGCGAATTAGGAAGCGGCCACACCGTTACGGCTTTATATGAGATTATTCCTGTTGGAGTAAAAAGTGAGTTTGCTGGTAAAACACCCGACTTAAAATACACAAACGCCCAGGAAAACAATACATCCTACAATGATGAGCTGGCAACCATAAAATTCCGGTATAAAAAACCTGATGGTGAAAAAAGTATTGAATTGACAAATGTTGTCGGGAATAAATCTATCCCATTGAATGCCGCTTCCAATGATTTTAAATTTTCTGCCGCAGTCGCATGGTTTGGATTAAAACTACGAGATTCAAACCTGATTCCGAATAAATCTTTAAACGACATCAAGAAACTGGCAAAAGAAGGATTATCTAATGATGAGGAAGGCTATAAGGCCGAGTTTATCCGATTGGTGGATAGTGTAAAATAAAGCAAGATGAAAAAGTATATTTATATAATCGTACTGTTAATTTCGCCACTTGCATTTGGCCAGAAACAAAATGAAATCGGATGCACAAAATACGCTGCCATGTCTGCCAAAACCAATTTTGAAAATGACCTTAAAAGTAATAGCATTACTATTTATCTTCAAGGAGGAATTGTTTCTGTAATCAAAAAAGAAGATTTAGTGTTTCAGGAAAAATACGGCATCCGTTATCATGATTCGGGTTGTGTAGCCACAAGAGATTTTGATTATTACAAACTGTACAATCATCATGTATTTGCCTATTTGTCGGGAAAATTTGGAGAAGACTGGAAGAAAGAATTAAATACCAGCTCTTTTGGCATAGAGTAGTAAAATAAAAAAACCGATAGCTGGGCTATCGGTTTTTTATTATTATTTCTCAATTTCTCTAAGGCTCTCCATCTTTTTATGGGCCAGGAATCCGGTAATATCCTCAAAATGTTCCTTCACTCTTTTGTTTCCAAATTCAAAGACTTTTGTGGCCAGTCCGTCAAGAAAATCACGGTCGTGGGATACCAGAATCAAGGTTCCGTCAAAATCGCGAAGTGCATCTTTGATAATATCTTTTGTTTTCATATCAAGATGGTTGGATGGCTCATCCAGAATCAAAAGGTTTACCGGTTCCAGCAATAGTTTAATCATCGCCAGACGTGTTTTTTCACCGCCCGAAAGCACTTTTACTTTTTTAGTCGTGTCATCACCGCTAAACATAAAAGCACCCAGAATATTTTTAATCTGTGTACGGATTTCACCAACGGCTATGCTGTCAATAGTTTCAAAAATAGTAGCATTTTCGTCTAATAAAGAAGCCTGGTTTTGGGCGAAATAGCCAATTTGTGCATTGTGCCCTATTTCAACCGCACCGCTGTCTATGCCTATTTCCTTCATGATTGCCTTAATCATGGTTGATTTTCCTTCCCCATTTTTTCCCACAAAGGCTACCTTCTCTCCTCTTTCGATTACGATATTGGCATCCTTAAACACCACATGGTCGCCATATGATTTCGACAAATCCTTAACGACTACAGGATATTGTCCAGAACGTACGGATGGAGGGAATTTCAATCGCAAAGCAGAATTATCAACCTCATCAACTTCAACAGGCACTAATTTTTCAAGCATTTTCACACGCGATTGTACCTGTAATGTTTTGGAATAGGTTCCTTTAAAACGCTCGATGAATTCCATATTTTCTGCAATCATCTTCTGCTGTTCTTCATAAGCTTTCAGCTGATGTGCTCTCCTGTCTTTTCTCAATTCCAGATATTGGGAATACTTGGCTTTATAGTCATAAATCCTTCCCATTGTTACTTCAATCGTACGGTTGGTAATGTTATCGACAAAAGCCCTGTCGTGCGAAATGACCACTACTGCTTTTGCAGAATTGATAAGAAAATCTTCCAACCATTGGATAGATTCGATATCCATATGGTTTGTAGGCTCATCCAGCAATATCAGATCCGGTTTTTGCAATAAGATTTTAGCCAGTTCGATACGCATTCTCCAACCTCCTGAAAATTCAGAAGTCAGGCGTGTGAAATCTTCTCTTACGAAGCCTAATCCCATCAGGATTTTCTCTACTTCCGCTTCGTAATTGATTTCTTCAATGGCATAATATTTCTCGCTCAAATCAGAAACCCTTTCAATGAGTTTCATATAATCGTCAGACTCGTAATCGGTACGGATTGTCAGTTGTTCGTTCAGTTCGTCGATTTCAGCCTTCATCTTAAAGATTCCGCTAAACGCTTTTGAAGTTTCCTCCATAACCGTTGTTTCATCTTTAGTGAGCAAATGTTGCGGAAGATAGGCAATCACAGCATCTTTTGGTGCAGAGATATTTCCTCCGGACGGTTTGTTTTGGCCCGCTATTATTTTTAGAAGCGTTGATTTTCCGGCTCCATTTTTACCCATAAGGGCTATTTTGTCATTTTCATTTATGGAAAAAGTAACATCGCTGAAAAGCGTGGTGCCTCCAAACTGTACTGAAATATCGTTTACTGTAATCATCTGATATGCTATGAAATTGATTGCTAAATCCGCCTCCCGGATTTTTGAAGGTGCAAAGATAACGCAATTAAGGAATTAGGCAATCTGAAAAAACTGGTAATACTGATAGAGAATTCAAAATTAATTGACTTATATTTATAGTAAAGATTTTACTAATGTCTAAAACTACACCTTTTTATACGCGGCTTGCCCATGTTCTGGTTTCCATCATCTGCCTGTTCTATCTGGCTATTATTGGGGAGACCCTACTGGCACCGCTTATTTTTGCTTTTTTATTTTCCTTATTACTACTCCCTTTTGCTAACTTTTTAGAAAAACGTTGGAAGTTTCCCCGTTCGTTATCATCGGCTACCGTATTGCTTGCTTTGGTACTCGCCATCACATCCATAGCCTATCTGCTTTTGAATCAATTGAGCGACCTGACCAATGACCTTCCGGCCTTTAAAGAACAACTTTTGGCCACATCTACTACTTTGCAGGATTGGATTTCAGACACTTTTAATATTGACAATCACGAACAAATCAGCTATATCAATTCTGCCACAACAGAGGCTTTAAGCAAAGGAACCTCTATATTGGGACAGACCTTATTGTCTGTTTCGTCGGTTATGCTTTTTTTGGTATTTATTTTTTTATATACCTTTTTTATATTACTCCACCGCCGGTTATTACTCACTTTTTTGGTTTCGTTATTCAAGGAAAAACACTCTGCCGTTGTGTATGATGTTGTTTTCAACATACAATATATTGTCAAGAAATATATAGTCGGACTCTTTCTCCAAATGCTGATTGTTTCTGTATTGGCATGTACCGCTTTTGAAATTATCGGAATAAAATATGCTTTCTTATTAGGACTGATTACAGGAATTTTCAATGTCATTCCCTATATTGGCATACTGACTTCGCTGATACTTACTGTCCTGCTGACATTTTCAACGATGAATTCTACGTCTGTACTGCTGGTTATTTTCAGTGTCTTTCTGATTCATTTGATTGACAGCAATTATGTCATGCCAAAGATTGTAGGTTCCAAAGTAAAGATAAACACACTTACTGCGTTACTCGGTTTGGTTTTGGGAGAATTAATCTGGGGTATTAAAGGAATGTTTTTATCCATCCCGATTATCGCTATTTTTAAGGTCATTTTTGATCGGGTCGACGGACTGAAACCCTGGGGTTATGTTTTGGGAGAAGATGACAGCACTCCGAAAATTCCCGTTACGGAAAATGAACAAGCCATCATTGAAAAAATGGAAGAACCCGAATAGTTAGCTATTCGGGTTCTTTATTTCATACCAGGCTTGCGAAATGCCATCCTCATCAAAGAAATTTACAAAGTGTAATCCTGCTTTTTCGAGTACTTTTCGGGAAGCGAAATTATCAAAATCAGCGTAGGCATTGATTTTTTCCAGCTTCATTTCATTAAAGCCAAAATCAACAAAAGCTTTTGCCGTTTCACAGGCGTAGCCTTTGCCCCAATGCTTTTCTATAAAACGGTAGCCTAAATCATAATAGGTGTCGTGTCCGTTGACATTCTTATTCAATTTCAAACCGGACCAGCCAATAAATTCACCTGTTTCTTTTAAGATTACGGCCCAACGCCCAATTCCATTTTCCAGATATTGCTGACGGATATTTGCAATTGCTTCACGAACCTGCTCAATATCTGTAACCGGATTTTTTCCAAGATAGGTATGAACTGCCGGATTGGAATCCAGTTCAAACATACCCACATCGTCTGAAGGCTGTAGCTCCCTCATGAGCAATCTTTCGGTTTCTATAGAAGTCCTCATATCCGATTATTAAAGGTTCATTTTGAAATCCGTAATTATCGGGTCGGCTTTTCCATATTTTGATTCATCAATAAAAATCTCAACAGCAATACTGCCTCCTGTTCCCAGAACAATTGCAGACTGGTTGTTATTTCGCATTAATGTTTCAATACCTGCTTCTTCCAATTTTGTCTTTAAAGCTATTGCCAAAATCTCATCTCCTGAGAATACTTTCATTAGTCCCATTTCTGTTTTTTTTAGTTGTGTTATTCTGTTTCTTCTTCCTCTTCCCAATCATCCATCTCAAAAAACAGAGGCTCGACCATTGTCCGGTCTGCAAAGCTATCCACTCTTTCTGTGATATTTTCTGAAAAATAAATTCTTTGTGTTTTGCCCATTGACTCTGAAATCCTTGCCAGTTTGGTATCAAAACGCAACCGCAGCAAATCATCAGTATCTTCAATAATGAACATTTTCAAGCGGTTGACATCAAATCCTGCTGATGAAAACATATCGCTCAAACGGTTTGGCGTTCCAATCAAAACATCGATTCCCAAAGAAATCTGGTTTTTATCAAAATCAATATCGCCTTTGTCATGAACACCATATACCCTAAGGTCTGTATAATTGCCTAATTTTTCGAAAAGCTGTTTCATTTCCAGCATTTTCTCTTTGCTTTCAACAACAATCAGGGCTCTGGGAGATTCCTCAAATGCTTTTTCAAGGCGTTGGATTACATTGATGACCAATGTCGTCGTTTTTCCTGATTTTTCCGGCGCAATAATGACGCAATCGGCACCACTTTTTATGGTTGAAAAGGTCTCCTGCTGCATTTCATTGGCCTCAACAAGTCCGTTTTCAACCAAAGCTCTTTGAAGCTTTTCGTTTATTTTTTTTAATTTCATCTTATATTGTATAACGTCCTGAATGCATTCCCAGGGAAGCTGTTATTTGCTGGCAAAAAGCTTTACATCTGTTTCAGAAATTTCATTTCCGCCAAGAATAATCAAGCGTTCCACAACATTTCGTAATTCCCTGATGTTTCCTGTCCAATCATATTCTTTCAAAAGTGCTATGGCTTCATCAGAAAACTGTTTAGGTGCATTTCCCTGTTCAGCGGCTATTTTTTCAGTGAAATGGTGTATTAATAAAGGTATGTCATCGCGCCTGTCATTTAACGCGGGTACTTTAATCAGAATAACGGCCAATCTGTGGTATAAATCTTCACGGAAACGGCCTTCCTCGATTTCTTTTTTCAAATCTTTATTGGTAGCGGCAACCACTCTCACATCTACCTTAATATCTTTATCGGCACCTACTCTCGTGATCATGTTTTCCTGTAAGGCACGCAATACTTTGGCCTGGGCAGAAAGGCTCATATCTCCTATTTCATCAAGGAAGATGGTTCCTTTATCTGCTGCTTCAAATTTCCCTGCCCTGTCTTTTACGGCAGAAGTAAAGGCTCCTTTAACATGCCCGAACAATTCGCTTTCAATTAATTCCGAAGGAATCGCAGCGCAGTTCACTTCAATTAAAGGTGCTGCAGAACGTTCGCTTCTTTCATGAAGCTGGTGTGCTACCAGCTCTTTTCCGGTTCCGTTTGGCCCGGTAATCAGAACCCTTGCATCGGTCTGGGCTACTTTTTCAATAATCTGCTTGATATGGTTGATGGCTTCGCTGTCGCCAATCATTTCATAATTCTTGCTTACTTTTTTCTTCAATATTTTGTTTTCAACAACAAGCTTCTTTTTGTCAAGCGCATTGCGAACGGTATTCAAAAGCCTGTTCAAATCCGGCGGTTTTGAAATATAATCAAAAGCCCCGAGACGCATCGTATTGATGGCCGTTTCCAAATCGCCATGTCCGGAAATCATCACCATTGGAATTTCAGGCTTGATTTTCTTTACGGCTTCGAGAACTTCGACACCGTCCATCTTAGGCATTTTGATATCGCAAAGCACCAGGTCATAATCATCATTCTTGATTTTTTCAAGTCCTTGCTGGCCGTCTTCGGCTTCCTCAACAACATACGAATCATTTTCTTCAGAAAGAATCTTCACGAGTACTCTCCTGATTGCTGCTTCGTCTTCTATAATCAATATTTTGGGCATATCTTAATCTTTTACTTTGCGTTTAATATTTAAGCCATTTGTAAAGTTCTTTCCAGGTAGGTTTTTTGCCATACATCAGAATACCAATTCTATAAATTTTTGAAGCAAACCACACCACCAAAAAGAACGTTCCGAACAGCAATACCAGAGAAACCACTATTTGCCACCACGGCACGCCAAAAGGAATTCGCATCAGCATGACAATTGGCGAGGTAAGCGGAATGAATGAGAATACGGTGGCTACGGTTCCATGAGGGTCGTTCAGTACGCTAAAGAAACCTACATAAACACCAAGCATTAATGGAAGGATGATTGGCAAAAGGAATTGTTGCGAATCGGTTTCATTGTCAACGGCAGCACCAATTGCTGCATAAATGGAGCTGTATAAAAAGTAACCTCCAATAAAATAAACGATAAACGAAACCAGCAATGTTACTATTGGTAGATTTCTAAATTCATTGACATAAAGCTGCATGTTGCCAGAAATTCCCTCATTAGCCGTCGCCATCATTTCAGGAGACATAGATGGAGAAGTTCCTATATTGATCCCTAAAAATACCGAAGCCACAAACAGCAATATTCCTCCAAGCAATGCCCAGATTACAAATTGCAGTACGCCCGCCAAAGAAGTTCCAATAATTTTACCCAACATTAGCTTGAAAGGCTTTACAGATGAAATAATAATTTCAATAATACGATTGGTTTTTTCTTCGATAACGCTTCTCATCACCATATTTCCGTAAATAATGATGAACATCATAATAAGGTAACCAAAAGCGGCTCCTATAAAAATCTTGATTTCGTTGAGTCCTTTTACTGTTTCCTCACCCGATGCTTTTGCAAGGCTAATGTCCACCTGTGCTTCGGCATTCCTGATGGCCAACGTATCGAGATTGGCCTTTTCAAAATTAGATTTTGTGAGTTTTTGGGCAATAATGCTTTCCAAATCGTCTATATAGGAAAGACTTGGGCTATCATTAGAAATATACTGTATTTTTTTGGACAGTTCTTTATTGTCATCCACTTTCGGAATATACAAAACAGCCTCATATTTTTCGGCCATAATACTGTCTTTCAATACTTTTAAATCGACATTGGAACGGTCAAGATAATGGTATTCGTCTGAATTCTTGAATTCCTTGACAAAAAGATTGGATTCATCATGGATTGCGATTTCCTTGACATCAGACTTCATCGTACTCAGATAGGCTACAAATGCCACAAGCCCTACCATAAGCAAAGGGCTGAGGAAAGTCATGACGATAAATGATTTGTTACGAACCTTTGCAACAAATTCTCTTTTTATGATTAATGATAATACGCTCATTTTAGATTTTAGATTTCCGATTTATGATTTAGTGATTTTTGGCATGATATAATGCTTTCAAACCGCAACTATTTATCGCTTACTGTTTGGATAAAAATATCGTTAACGCTTGGTATTTTTTCCACGAAATGTGTCACCTGACCCATCTGCGTCAGGATATTCAGCAATTCATTAGGTGAAGAATCTCCAATCTGTACTTCCAGTTTTAAATCGTCGTTGAGCGTCTTGAAGCTGGTCTGCCCAACAGTAAATTTCTGAGTGAGCTGATACATCAATCCTTCTACATTTGAAGTCATAATCCCTACCTGGAAACTATTGGTTCTGTATTCTTTCTTGACGTCATGCAGTTTTCCCTCAATCAGTTTATTGGATCGGTGAATCAAGGCAATATCATCACAAAGCTCTTCTACGCTTTCCATTCTGTGAGTAGAAAAGATAATTGTAGAACCCTGTTTTTTCAGTTCCAGAATTTCATCCTTTATCAGATTGGCATTCACAGGATCAAAACCGCTAAAAGGTTCGTCAAAAATCAAAAGTTTGGGTTTGTGCAGAACGGTTACTACAAATTGGATTTTTTGAGCCATTCCTTTTGAGAGTTCCTGGATTTTTTTATTCCACCAACCCTGAATTTCAAGTCGGTCAAACCAATAATCCAGCTGCTTTTTAGCTTCCGCTTTTGAAAGTCCTTTCAACTGGGCAAGATAAAGTGCCTGTTCGCCAACCTTCATAGTTTTGTACAAACCTCTTTCCTCCGGCATGTATCCAATATGCTGAACGTGTTCCGGCCTTAATTGTTCCCCATCCAAAAAAACAGTGCCGCTATCCGGCATTGTTATTTGATTGATAATTCGGATTAGCGAGGTTTTCCCAGCGCCATTAGGACCAAGAAGTCCGTATATGCTCCCTTTAGGAACCTGTAGCGAAACATTGTTTAAGGCAGTATAATCGCCATATTGCTTGACTACATTTTTAACTTCAAGTATGTTACTCATTATGTTTTTTTGGATTTATTTCTTCAATCGGGCCTAAAGGTCCATGAGTCTGTAAAAATAAGGAATTTGAAGGCAAAATTTATGCGAATTTCAAAAAAAACCCACCCCTATTTGCACAAGGATGGGAAAAATTGCTATGAAAAAGAAAATTACTAGTTGCCTAGTAATTTCCAAATATAAAAATTTTTGAATTATTATGAAAACATATCCTTAACTTTTTCAAAAAAAGATTTTTCACTCTTCTCCGGTTTTGGGATAAAATTTTCTTCTGTAATTGATTTTTCAAAAAATTGTTTTTGTTCTTTATTCAGATTTTTTGGCGTCCAAACGTTTACATGCACCAGTAAATCACCATTTCCATAACCGTTGATGCTTGGAATTCCTTTGCCTTTCAGGCGAAGAATCTTACCTGACTGTATACCTTCTTCCAATTTGATTCTTACTTTTCCGTTTACTGCTTCGATATCTCTTGTGACTCCCAAAACAGCTTCCGGGAAACTTATATACAAGTCCAGATGCAGGTTTTCGCCTTCACGTTTTAAAAATTCGTGTTCGACTTCTTCAATTGCAACAATCAAATCGCCCGGTATACTGTTGCTTCCCGGCGCATCATTTCCTTTATTGGAAACTTTTAACTGCATTCCGTCTACTACACCGGCCGGAATTTTGATAGAAACGGTTTCATCAACCATAATCATTCCCTGAGCATCCGCATCTTTAGGCTTGCTTTCAAGCACCTGACCCGAACCACCGCAAGTATGACAGGTTGTTGCCGACTGCATTCTTCCTAAAATTGTATTGGTAACTCTCATTACCTGACCTTGACCGTTACAGGTAGGGCAGGTTTTATAATGGGCATCTTTAGCCTGTACTTTTCTTTTGACCTTTACCTTTTTCTCAACACCATTGGCAATTTCCTCTAAAGTCAGTTTTACCTTGATTCTCAAATTGCTTCCTTTCACTCTTCGCGGGCCCGAGTTTCCACCTCCGAAACCACCAAAACCGGCTCCAAAAGCGCTGCCGAAAATATCTCCGAACTGGCTGAAAATATCATCCATATTCATACCTCCGCCACCAAAACCTCCGGCTCCGTCAAATGCCTGGTGTCCGTACTGGTCGTATTTTGCCTTCTTTTGAGGGTCGCTCAAAACTTCATAAGCTTCTGCCGCTTTCTTAAAATTTTCTTCTGCTTCCTTATTTCCCGGATTCTTATCAGGGTGAAATTCTATTGCTTTCTTTCGGTATGCCTTTTTGATTGCAGCAGCATCTGCAGATTTTGAAATTCCTAATATTTCGTAAAAATCTTGTTTCATTTTTTCATTTTTAGCATTGAAATGCTGTAGGATTTTCTACAGCATGACGAGTCATTACTGTCCGATTACCACTTTAGGGAAACGGATAATTTTGTCGCCCAATTTATATCCTTTCTCTACAACATCAACAATCTTGCCTTTCAAATCGGCCGAAGGTGCAGGGATTTGTGTAATTGCCTCCGCAAAATCAGGGTCAAATGAATCACCTGCCTTTACTTCAACTCCTTCAAGACCCTTTGATGCCAAAGTTGTTCTTAGTTTCTCGTGAATCAATTCAACACCTTTTAGAAGGTTTTCGTCACCGGATTTCGAAATTTCAACCTGAGCCCTGTCAAAATCATCCAAAACAGGCAATAATGCCAGAAGAACTTCCTGATTGGCCGTTTTGAATAAATCAATTCGTTCTTTTGCAGTTCTTCTTTTATAGTTTTCGAATTCTGCAAAAAGACGGATAAACTTGTCTTTTTCGACTGCCAAATCCTGGGTCAGTTGCTCTTCAACGCTTAGCTCTTCAACAATTAACTGCTCTCCATTTGCGTTAGCTTCTAAAGTTGCGTCATCGATTTCCTGCGCTTTGTCTTGATTTTCAGCATTCATAGTATTTTTACTTTTAAATATATTCTTAATTTTCATTTTCTGCTTTTCAAGGGATTGCAAAAGTACTGCCAATTGTTTTAAAATGTCAAATTGTCACGCTTTTTTTCTCCTATATTAGAACCCAAAACCGTCAAAACATTTTGATTTTAATATAATTTTAAGATATTTTTGGCCTGAATTTGATATGTTTGCTAAGCTAAAAAATTAAATCTTATGAAGAATCGTATCGCATCTCTATTAATTTTATCTGCATTAACCCTGACAGTTTCCTGCAAAAATGACAAAGCAGCTGAAGCCGAAACTACTGAAGCGGGTGCTGTAAAAGAAGCATCTGGTGAAGCTGTATCCTATACAGTTGACAAAGGGAATTCAAAAATTGACTGGACCGGTTCCAAACCGACAGGAAAACATACCGGAACAATTAATCTTAGTGATGGAACGGTTTCTATAAAAGACAATGTATTGGATAGCGGTAAATTTACCATTGATATGAATACGATTACCGTAACCGACCTGAAAGCCGGTGACGGAAAAGAAGATTTGGAAGGCCACTTAAAAGGAACTGGTGGTACTGAAGAAGACTTTGACCATTTCTTCAACGTAAAAAAATATCCTCAGTCTACTTTTGAAATTACAAAAGCCGTGACTGAAAACGGAAAAACGGCTGTAGAAGGTAACCTGACCATGAAAGGTATTACAAAAAACGTAAAGTTTCCTGCTACCGTAACTGTTGACGGAAATACGGTGACACTTGTCAGCGACCCTTTTACTATCAACAGAACGCTTTGGAATGTGAACTACGGGTCAAAATCTGTATTTGACAATCTGGGAGACAAATTTATCAATGACGACATCGAACTTAAGGTTAGCATTACTGCTAAGAAATAATTGTTAATTCACCCCAAAAAGAGCTCCATTTGTTGAAATGGAGCTCTTTTTATTTTTAAGATACTCTATATCCTGATAAGTTATGTCTTTTTGCGGCGCGGCGTCTTTGCGTAAAATAGTTGCCGCAAAGAAGCAGAATCGCAAAGTTTATTAAAGAGTGATTGCTGATTTATTTTTATCAGCCTAAAAGATTTTCCAGAGCCTTATCTAAAGTCCTGTATTTAAATACAAAACCGTTGTCCTGAGCTTTTTGCGAACTAACATTCTGGCTTGAAACCAGCAATATATACATTTCGCCCAAAAGCAGTTTGAGAAGAAATTCCGGGACATTAGGCATAAAAAAAGGCTTTTCAAGAATAGCAGCCGTTTTTTTGACCAACTCATGATTATCGACCGGATTTGGAGCAGTAGCATTGTAGACACCTTCCCATTCGTGCTGGATCGCAAAATGATACAAATGCACTAAATCATGAATATGTATCCAGGATTGCCATTGCTTTCCTGAACCGTAAGCAGAACCCATTCCAACTTTTATTGGCTTGAGCAATTCTTTCAGCATACCTCCCCTATTAGAAAGCACAAGACCGGTTCTTATTTTACAAACCTTAATATTCAATCTTTTAAAGTTATCGACAGCTTCCTCCCATTTCACTACTACCTGCCCAAGGAATGAATTGTCAACCAATTTATTGTCTTCTGTATAAAAAGCAGTAAGGCTGTCCGGATAAATTCCGATGGCGGATGCCGAAACAAAATGCCTTACCTGATGCGGATGTGATTTCAATATCCTGTAAAGCAAATTTGTGGTTAAAGTACGGCTCTCGATAATTTCCTGTTTATTTTTTGAAGTCCAGCGCATAGAAATAGAGGCTCCGGCCAAATGTACAATGGTATCTACCCCTACAATTGCCTTTTCATCAATAACACCTTGTTCCGGATTCCAATAAAAGCCCTGATAATTAGGCTCGTTTTTTATTTCTTTTTTAGAAGTGGTCAGATAATGGATTGTGATTCCGTTTTGCAATAACAGGGAAACTAACTCTGTTCCTATCAGACCCGTTGCTCCTGTAATCAAAATTTTCATAGCGTATAAATTTTCTGTATGTCAAATTTACGAGTGCATCAGCGTAATAAAATGTTAATTAAGGTAGGTTTAACGGCAAAGTACTGTCAGGGAATTACTTTAATCTTATACTCCATTCGAAATCCATTTCGGAAACCTGCTCCCCTTTTTCATTAATACCAATTGATTTCATCCAGAAGGTTTGCCCTTCGCCGGTTTGTATTGTACGCTTTACGGCATCTTCAATCAGATGTCCATCCTGGCAGGTAAAAACAATTCTTCCCGTTGCTTTTTTTGTAAAATTCCCTTTATTGTTGGCAACCAACATGGATATTTTTCTGTTGCTTCTTTTTATATGGTACATGACCAAAGCTCCGGTAGATAATTCTGCCGCCATGGCCTGAACGGCAAAATACATCGAATTAAAAGGATTCTGATTAATCCATCGATGCTTCACGGTAACGACACAACGCTCCAAATCGATTTTCTGTACTCTTACACCGCACAAAAAAGCAGAAGGCAGTTTAAAAAAAAGAAATTTATTGAGTTTTCCGGCTGTAAATTCCATCATTTTATTTTTTTGAAATATACTAAATATTAATTGATTTGGAGGAAAAAGATAAAAAAGATGATAGATAAATAGACGGCAGATAAAAGACAAAAAATGCATTACATACTAAATATCAGGCACTTAAATTATTTTTAAAGATTTTGTATTTGTTAATTTTTTGTTAAATATAAGTACTATGCAAAACAAGATACTGTTTTTTAGCCATATATTTGCATAGGATATTATTATATACTTTTACATCATGGAAACATCATCAAATCAAAAAACGACCAGCGCCTTTGTACACCTAAGTACATTGACACAATATTTTATTCCTTTTGGGAATTATATTTTTCCGATAATTATTTGGGGAGCCAGTAAAAAAGATTCGGACTATATTGACCATCATGGAAGACAAACTATCAACTTTCAACTTAGTCTTCTATTGTATTCTTTACTATTATCCCTGATTGCTATTCCGATTTTCATCGTTACTATTTTCAAAAACATACCTATCAACGCCATTGTCTACAACGATGACTTTATAATCGATAATTTTCATCTGGAGCATATTACCGGAATTGTGATTATAGGCATAACCGCAGCAGTTCTCTTCTTTACATTAAAAGTTGCCGAATTCTTCTTAATAATTTATGCATCTATCAAAGCCGCGAACGGAGAATTATACAAATATCCGCTGACCATCAACTTTCTTAAGACAGAGAAAAAAGAGGAAAACAAAACTGAAATTTCAGAAGAAAACGAAACATCAATCAATCATCAATCAGAAAGCGAAACAGTTTAACCATCCAAGCCATGAAGAAAATATAATATCAGGACTAATCATCCAAAAATCATCATCAATCAATCATCATCAATCATCAATCAAAAAACGAACAGTTATGTTAAAATTCATCATCACAACAGCAATGACAATGGCAGCTTTGACAGGCTATGCCCAAGTATCAGAAAACAGAAAAGTCAATGATTTTTCAAAAATAGAAGTAGAATCAGGAATTGAATTATTTTATATGGAAAGTGACGAAAATTCAATACGAGTAGAAGGAGACAGCAAAGATGGACTTGATTCCGTTATTACTGAGACAGATGGAAAAACCTTAAGAATTTATCATTTAAAAAGAAATAAAAAACAAAAAGGAGAAGGCGTTTCAAAAGTTTTTATAGCCGGTAAAAATGTCAATTCGTTCAAAGCTTCATCAAAATCAAAACTATATTTTGACAGGCCGGTAGCTGCAGACGATATTAGAATCGAAATTTTATCCGGTTCCTATTTTAGGGGTACAGTTAAGCCTAATTCAAAAGTTACCGTGAAAGTGAGTTCAGGTTCCCTTTTTAGTGGAGGATTTGAAACAGAATCCTTTACCGGAATTTTCAAAAGCGGTGCAACGGTTAGCCTTACAGGGAAAGCAAAAAAAGCAACCATCAATACAAGTTCAGGCGCTTATTGTAATGCTAAAAATTTCTTTGTCGACAAGATGACGGCAATGGCAGACACAAAATCATCTGCCCTGCTCAATGCCAAAGAGAAGATTGCCAAAGCCACAGATGCTTCTTCGATAACCTTTTTTGGAAATCCGGAGAATTTAAAAACAGGCTATGACTCTTTTGCCATTGTCAACAAATCCGGAGCCATTACATGGAATACTCCTGAATAAAGTAAAAAACACAATTAATTAAAAATTTAAAAGCACATATATGAACATTGAAAACACTAAAGCCCAGATGCGCAAAGGAGTGTTAGAGTTCTGTATCTTATCCGTCTTAAAAGAGAAGGATGCTTATACTTCAGAAATACTTGACACTCTAAAAAATGCCAAACTGCTTGTTGTAGAAGGAACGGTTTATCCGTTGCTGACAAGATTGAAAAACGACGGTCTTCTAAACTATCGTTGGGAAGAATCGACATCGGGGCCGCCAAGAAAATATTACGGCCTGACCGAATTAGGAAAACAATTTTTAAAAGAATTAAATGGCACGTGGACGGAATTGTCTGATGCCGTAAACATTATAACCAGCCAAAAATAATCATCATGAACAAAACAGTAAATATTAACTTAGGAGGTATGTTCTTTCATATTGATGAAGATGCATATCAAAAATTAAATCGCTATTTCGAAGCTGTTAAGCGTTCCTTGTCAAACTCAACCGGAAAAGACGAGATTATGAAGGATATCGAAATGCGAATTGCTGAATTGCTTACCGAAAAAAACCGTGGCGAAAAACAAGTCGTAGGTCTGAAGGATGTAGAAGAGATTATTACGGTAATGGGACAGCCGGAAGACTACCGAATTGATGATGAGGAAGCGGCAGAACCTGCCTATAACTTTTCCAGAAGAAGAACTAAAAAATTATACCGCGACAAAGACAATTCAATGGTGGGTGGTGTATTGGCTGGGTTTGGACATTACCTCGGAATCGACCCGTTGTGGTTACGTATTATCATGGTAATTCTACTTTTGGGCTTTGGTACAGGATTTTTAATCTACATTATCTTATGGATTTTAATGCCGGCAGCCATCACCACAACCGAAAAGCTGGAGATGACCGGTGAACCGGTAACAATTTCAAATATTGAGAAGAAAGTCCGTCAGGAATTCGACACTATTTCTGAAAAATTCAAAAATGTAGATTACGACAAATTTGGCAACCAGGCCAGAAATGCCGGTGAAAGAATCGGGAGCAGTTTAAGTGACGTTCTGCTTAAAATCTTCTCCATTTTTGGAAAATTAATTGGTGCTTTTCTTGTTGTTGTTGCTTCTGCAACGTTGGCATCACTTGTAATCGGATTTATCACTGCAGGTTCTTTTTCAATGGTAGATTTTCCATGGCAAAGCTATATCGACAATTTTACAGACGTGCCACTTTGGATTGTTGGAATGTTAATTCTGATAGCTATTGGAATTCCTTTCTTCTTCCTTTTGATATTGGGATTGAAACTATTGATTACCAATATGAAGTCTATCGGAAATCCTGCCAAATATACTTTACTGGCACTTTGGATAATCTCTATTGGAACCTTAGTCGCTTTAGGATTACAGCAAGCCACTGAAGTAGCATTTGATGCCAAGGTAGTGCAAAAACAAAAATTCGACCTGAATCCGAAAGATACTTTACAAATCAAATTTACCTACAATGACTATTTTGCAAAAAGTATCTATGACAGGGAAGATTTCCTGTTCGCACAAGATTCTGCAAAAACAATGGTTATCTATTCCAACAATGTGACCCTGCGTATTTTGAAAACCGATGAAAAAACGCCATACATCCAGATAGAGAAAAAAGCAGAAGGCAAATCGTTTGCTGCCGCCAGAGAAAGAGCTGAAAAAATCAATTACGGCTACAAGTTCAAAGGAAATCAGTTACTACTTGACAATTACCTGCTAACTGACAGCAAAAACAAATACCGCCATCAAAAAGTAGAAATCTTCTTGTATCTTCCGGAAGGAACCTACTTCAAACCGGATATGACCGTACAAAATTACGACCATACAGATAATGGTTTCTTTGATTTGTGGTTTGATTCTGACATTTATATCTATCAAATGCAATCTTCTCAGGTAAAATGCTTAAATTGTGCGGATGTACATGGAGAGGGAGAAGGAGAAGTCTGGATTGATGAAGAACAAATAGCCAGAGAAGCGGAACAGGAGGCCCGACTTGAGGTAGAGCGTGAAATGCAACGCCAAAATATACAGAATGGCCAAAACATACAGGCTGACCAAAATTCTTCAACAACTGTAACAATTAATGACAAAGGCGTACAAATAAAAAAAGAAGGACCACAAGGACCACAAGGTAATAAGCCAAAAGGTTTAAAAATGGATAAAAACGGAGTAATCATTAAAAACAACTAATTATGATTCGAATTATAATTTATTTGATGAAATTAATTATAGCCCTGCTATTTGCACTGTTCTTTTCTTCATGCCGTTACACAAACGAAAGAACAATAACAGGCAGTGGAAATGTTAGGGTAGAGACTCGAAATGTAACCGGTTTTAAAGGAATCAACGTTAGCAATGCCCTTGAAGTAGAAGTAGAACAGGGCGATGCCTATCAGGTAGTTGTTGAAGCTGATGAAAATCTGCTTTCGCATATTATAACGAGAGTTGAAAACGGAATACTCCATATTGAAGCAGATTCCAATACCTTCAGAAATATTGATGCCAGAAAAATCAAAGTAAAGCTGCCTGTAATTGTTAGCCTCGAAGCGTCCAGTGCCTCAAAAATTACCAGCATAGGTACGCTGATAACCGAAAAACTTTTAGTTGATGCAAGCAGCGCCGCCGGAATTGATATTGCCGTTGAAGCCGACGAACTTACCTGCAACAGCAGTAGTGCCAGTTCTGTAGATTTAAAAGGCAAAGCCCTAAAATTTAAAGCCGATTCTTCCAGCGCCAGCGAAATCGATGCTGATCAATTGTTAGCAAATGACGTTATTGCCGTTGCTTCCAGTGCTGCTACCATTAGTGCCCACCCTATTCTGACACTGGATGCCGAAGCCAGCAGTGGCGGAAATATAAGCTACAACAATACCCCAAGGAACTCATTAAAACAAAATGCTGATTCCGGAGGCGGTATCAGCAAAAATGAATAATTAAAAATCCCGATAGTTTTTATCGGGATTTTTTTTGCTTATAACTTCTGTTATTTCCTCCATAAAAAGACAAGTTCCTAAAAATTCATCCTTCCACAAAACGTTAGCAATCTTTATTTATATTTGTGAAAACAATCCTTACATTATAATGAGAAGACTTATTCTATTTGCCGTCATTTTGACAACAGCCGTTTCCTTTGCACAAAGCAAGGAAAGAATTAAAGGTACCAAAGTCGTTACCATAGCACCCCGTGAAATCCAAAGTTTTGAAAACCTGGAAGTAGAAGACAATATTGAAATCTTCCTTGTCAAGGGTGATAACAATGCGCTGGAAATTGAGGCAGATGAAAATCTTCATGAAATAATCGAATCCAGCCTGAACGGAGGTACTTTGCGCCTTACAACCACGAAAAATGTAACCAGCTATAAGAAACTAAGTGTCAAGGTGACGTATACCGATGACTTTAAAATGGTAACGGCGAAAAATGAAGCGACAATTAACGCGCTTTCTGATATTGAACTGGATAACATTACCTTTAAGACATTCGACTATACAAAACTGTTTTTAAATGTCAAGTCGCGTTGGTTTACCATTTTTGCCAACGACAAATCCAAAATAGAACTGAATGTAAAAGCAGAAACTGCGGCAGTCGAACTGAGTAAAAGTGCCAATATGAAAGCCCTGATTTCTTCCGAATCTCTAAAATTTGACATGTACCAAAAATCGACGGCTGTTATTGAAGGCGATATCGTGGATTTAAAATTACGTCTGGACAACAATGCTAATTTTACAGGAAAAAACCTGAATGCCAAAAATGCTGAAATCATTACCGAAGCTTATGCTAACGGAAGCATACAGGTGAGTGTAAAAGCCATCATAGAAGCAGGAGGCAAATCAGAATTACAGTTGTATGGCGACCAGAAAATTGAAATCAAAAATTTTACCGACAGCGCGGTACTTATGAAAAAGCCAATCAAATAGTCTCACAAACAACAATCATAAATAAAAAATCCGGGCAATGCCCGGATTTTTTTATCGTATACATTTGTAGATTAATGTAATGTTGCCAGATAACGTTCTGCATCCAAAGCTGCCATACAGCCTGAACCAGCCGCAGTAATTGCCTGACGGTATTCTTTATCCTGAACATCACCAGAAGCAAAAACTCCCGGAAGGTTTGTTTTGGTTGTTTTTCCGGACGTAATCAAATAGCCCGTTTCATCCATATCCAACTGTCCTTTAAAGATGTCTGTATTTGGCTTGTGCCCTATCGCGATAAATAATCCGGTAATAGCAATTTCCGATTTTTCACCTGTTGCGTTGTTAATCATTTTTAGACCTTCTACTACCTGGTCACCCACAACTTCTTCTACTTCTGTATTAAAAAGCACTTTCAGGTTAGGTGTGTTTTCAACACGGTGCTGCATCGCTTTAGAAGCTCGCATCACATCTTTTCGAACCAGCATGGTTACGCTTTTGCAAATATTGGCAAGATAGGTGGCTTCCTCGGCAGCGGTATCTCCTGCTCCAACAATAGCAACATCCTGGTTTCTGTAGAAAAATCCGTCGCAAACCGCACAGGCAGAAACTCCGCCACCGCGTAATTTTTGTTCACTTGGCAATCCAAGATATTTTGCCGTGGCTCCGGTAGAAATAATTACCGTTTGAGCCAGGACTTCCTTGCTTCCATCAACCGTAATTTTATGCCAACCCCCTTTTTCTTTTGAAAATTCAACAGCAGTAACCATTCCTATTCTAACTTCTGTTCCAAAACGTTCCGCCTGTTGCTGTAGTTGTATCATCATGGTTGGCCCGTCAATACCTTCCGGATAGCCTGGAAAGTTATCAACTTCTGTCGTGGTGGTTAATTGTCCTCCAGGTTCCATACCGGTATACATAACAGGTTTCATATCCGCACGGGCGGCATAAATTGCAGCAGTATATCCAGCAGGCCCGGAGCCTATAATCAAACATTTTATTTTTTCAATAGTATCAGACATAATAGTATAGTGAATTATTTTTTTCCAACGCAAAAGTACATTTTTATCGAAAGATTAAATGCATAAACGGATTAGTTTTAACTATCTAAAAATAATATTCTCTTATTTCTTTTTTTCTGTTGCAGAATAAAAATATAGTCTTATATTTGCACTCACCTTTTCGGGGTGTAGCGTAGCCCGGTTATCGCGCCTGCTTTGGGAGCAGGAGGCCGCAGGTTCGAATCCTGCCACCCCGACAAAGTAATAAAAGCTCTGACGAAAGTCGGGGCTTTTTTGTTTTTGGACACAGGCTAAAGAAAAATTGATTTTGGAGGAACTCAAATGAATTACATTTTTTTGTTTTAAGCCACAGATTATAATAATTACGCTGATTGAAGAAGGCAAAATCAATACTCCTATTTATTTAGAAACTTGCGGCTCTGTGCCTTGCGTGAAATAGTTCCTCGCAAAGACGCAGAGCCGCCAAGCAAGGAACGAACTGAGTGAAGCTGAATTTTTTGTATATTTAGATTCGTAAAAAATTAACTTATGAGCTCACCTCTTCTTACCGAACAAAAAATATTGGAAATTGAAAATCAACTTCGCGAAGCGATGAAGAAAAGCGATGTCGAAATTCTGGAGCAGTTGCTTCACGATGATTTGCTTTTTGTTCTTCCAAGCGGTGAAGTCATTACCAAGAAAACCGATTTGGAAACCCACAAATCCGGAAATCTGGTTTTAGAAGAAATCACCTCATCCATCGATTCTATAAAACAAATAGGTGAAAATGTTGTAGTTACGTTATCATCAAAGCTTAAAGGAAAAATGCTGGAGCAAAACTTTGAAGGAAATTTTCGCTATCTACGGGTTTGGAAAATGTTTGACGGTCAATTAAAAGTTATAGCGGGAAGTTGTGTGGCGGTATAGAACAGCAGTTGGTAAAAAATAAAAGCTTTAATTTTTATTGTTTTTTTGTTTTCAGTAGAATGAAAACCGTAATTCGCTGAACACTCAAGAATTACAGATTGACTGATTTAGCAAAATCTTTAGTAAATTTTGTATCGGGAAGTAAAGTTTTTCGCAACCCTTTTATCTTAATCTAAATTAGAATATCTTTAAGGTTTTTAATTAAGGATTAAAATGTCAGAAGAACAAAAACGTCAGTTGCAACAGCAACTATGGAATATCGCCAATACTTTACGTGGAAAAATGGACGCCGATGAATTCAGAGATTATATTTTAGGATTCATCTTCTATAAATATCTCTCAGAAAAGATTCATTTTACGGCAAACAAAATTTTATCGGATTCCGGTGAAGATATCGATTATACTAATGTTGATGAAAATTCTGAATCAGGAAAGGAAATCGTTAATGCCATTTATGAAGAAGTCGTTGAAGATTTAGGATATTTCTTAAAACCATCAGAACTTTTTAGTAATATTGCTAAAAAAGGACATCAGAAGGAAGAAGGCAAATCTAATTTTATTTTACCTGAACTTTCAAAAATTCTGACTAATATTGAGCAATCAACATTGGGTACAAATAGCGAAGACGATTTTGAAGGACTTTTCGATGATTTAGATTTGACTTCTGCAAAATTAGGACGAACTGAAGACGAAAAAAATACATTAATCTCCAAAGTTCTGTATCATCTTGATGACATAGATTTTAATTTATCCGACACCAATGCGGATGTTTTAGGAGATGCTTATGAATATCTGATTGCACAGTTTGCAAGTGGAGCTGGCAAAAAAGCCGGAGAATTTTATACGCCTCAACAAGTTTCCACTATTTTGGCAAGAATTGTTACAAGCCGAAAATCACAGCTAAAATCCGTATACGACCCCACATGCGGAAGTGGTTCGTTGCTGTTACGTGTTGCCCGTGAAGCGAAAGTAAGTGATTTTTATGGTCAGGAAATGAATCGTACCACTTATAACCTTGCAAGAATGAATATGATTCTTCATGGTGTAAATTACAGCAACTTCGATATTCGCCAGGAAGACACACTAGAAAAACCTCAGCATCTTGATAAAACTTTTGATGCAATTGTTGCCAATCCTCCTTTTTCCGCAAAATGGAGTGCCAACGAACTACACTTGCTTGATGAAAGGTTTTCACAATATGGAAAATTAGCACCATCATCAAAAGCAGACTTTGCTTTTATACAGCATATGATTCATCATTTGGATGAGAATGGTATTATGGCAGTAGTTATGCCTCATGGTGTCTTATTCCGTGGCGCGGCTGAATTGGTCATTCGGAAATATCTTATCAAAGAAAAAAATTACCTGGACGCTGTGATAGGCTTACCGGCAAATATCTTCTTTGGTACAAGTATTCCAACCTGTATTCTGATTTTTAAGAAATGTCGGGAAGCTGATGAAGATATACTGTTTATAGATGCCAGCAAAGAATTTGAAAAACAGAAAAATCAGAATGTGCTTCTCAATGAGCATATTGATAAAATTGTTGATACTTACCAAAACCGCACTGTAATTGAAAAATTCAGCCATAAAGCAACTTTACAAGAAGTTGCAGACAATGATTATAATCTAAATATCCCTCGTTATGTTGATACTTTCGAGGAAGAAGAGGAGATTGATATTCAAGCAGTAATGGCAGAAATTAAAGAGCTTGAAGCAAAGCGTTCTCAACTGGATTCTGAAATTGAAGTTTATTTGAAAGAATTGGGATTAGTAAGCTAATTTTTTTGGCTTCGTAAAATCCTCAAGGCTTAGAATTTTAACAAATAAATAATCAAGATGACAGAAGAAAATAAAAGTGTAAAAAAGTTTCCTAATTTAAGATTTCAGGGGTTTGAAAATGAATGGGAACAAATAACTCTTGGAAATTGCGCATATTCATTTGAATATGGAATGAACGCATCTGCAATCAAATTTGATGGACAAAACAAATACATAAGAATTACTGATATAGATGAAAGTTCTTCAAAATACAAACCTGATTTCCCAGTATCACCCAATGGCCAACTTTTAGATAAATATTTAGTTTCTGAAAATGATATTTTATTCGCAAGAACTGGTGCAAGTACAGGAAAATCTTATTTATATCATAAAGATGACGGAAAGCTATACTTCGCAGGCTTTTTAATTAGAGCAAAAATAAAAGAAGAATTCAATTCATATTTTGTTTTTATACAAACAAAAACTATCCAATATTATAAATGGGTACAGTTAATGTCTATGAGGTCTGGACAACCTGGAATTAATTCACAAGAGTACGCAAGCTATTCATTTAATATTCCCTCAAAAAATGAACAAAATAAAATTGCCTCATTTTTATCACTTATAGACGAACGTATATTATCACAAAAGAAAATAATTTCCCAACTAAAATCCCAAATGTCAAATCTCAAAGATTTATTATTTGAGCAACAATTGAGATTCACAGATGATAAAGGAAATGAGTTTGCAGATTGGCAAGAAAATAAACTGGAAGAT